>Ga0316227_1000049_pt1 | contig 195749 bp, 171 predicted proteins | sample TBH18019metaG_FD_206012 | JGI IMG/M metagenome (GOLD analysis project Ga0316227, IMG submission 206012) | Freshwater microbial communities from Trout Bog Lake, Wisconsin, USA - TBH18019 | ecosystem: Environmental > Aquatic > Freshwater > Lake > Hypolimnion/Profundal zone | place: USA... | reverse complement strand
GCTCTAAGATACGAAAAAAGCAGTAAAATACAAAGTTTTGAACCTGTACTTTACTGCTTTAAGTGTAATAATTATGTCAGAAGGACTTTTTCAGTGCCCTCGGTTTTAAGCCGGTCTTTTTTGTCAGAAATTTATAAATAGATCTTCCGGGCTCTTCCGAACTTTGGGGAGAAACTGGTACTTGTCATCCGAAGAACGATAGCCAACGGCCAATACAATCTTCGATTTCAACCCTAATTTATTCAGATCGAGTATTCGGTCAAATTCCTCGCCATTAAACCCTTCCATAGGGCAGGTATCAATTCCAAGAACTGCAGATGAGACCAAACCAAAGCCAAGTGCAATGTAAGCCTGTTTGCTCACCCAGGTTTCAACCTGTTCGGGATTCATCCGGCTTAAAGAACCTTTCATCATATCCCCAAAATCGCTAAGACTCGCCAGTGGCAGGTTACGTGTCTGTGAAACCAGTGAGACGTATTCGTCGACTGTCTTTTCATTGGTCTGCGCATCAGCGGCAAAGATCAGCAAAGCCGATGCATCGGTAATCTGAGATTGATTCCAGGCCGCTTTACGAAGCTCTGCCCTGATTTCGGGATCTTCGACCACCAAAATTTTATAGGGTTGCAAACCAAAAGATGAAGCTGAGAGTCTGATCGACTCCTGCAATTTATCCATATCGGCCGGTGAAATCTTTTTGGAAGCGTCGAAAGCCTTTGTAGCATAACGAGTATTCAACTGTGCAATAATATCCATATTTGTTTTTATTAATGATTAATAAGATTACAATTCTATCGGGTTTAAGTTATTCGAGATATATTAAATAAAGGTTAATTCGCCGGAATAGCCTTCGGCAAGAGTCTCGCTCTATCGGGTTCTGATCACAAATATCCCGGTTACTGTTTTTGAACCTTTAAGGTATTGTTCCAGCGGAGCTTTGGTTAATTCGACTTTGCCATCCATTGAGGAGGCATTCAGAAGAAAAACTACATTCCTCATTTTAACTACTAATCCCAGATGTGATACATCCAAACCCGGGATTCTGGTGGTTAAGGCGATAATATCGCCATCCCTCAATTTCGGTTCATGCCCGGCAAGCTTTTCCTTTGGAATAAAATAAAATTGTTTTGATGAAACCCGCTGCTCAATTTGCTTTATACGGATTATCAGTGAAGGGTTCGCTTTGAGCTGTGGATAAAAATTCGGATGGGAACCCATAAAGCCAAAAGAAACAGGATGTTTTATCCCCCCCAGTTTCGCTGTAATATCGGCAACAACCCCTTTCGCCTCATTATCTGTAATCCATTCGCTGAAATAGTGCAGCCTGCTGGCATAACCATCCAGGCGCCCATTGCGATACCTGATCTTTTCCAGTTGAGCACTAAATTGTTCAAAGGTAAGTTCTCCGGATTTAATGGTGAGGGCAATCGCCAGACAGCTCTCCACAAAAGTTGTACAGTCAAATTCGCGCAGATTTATAACCAGGTTTTCTTCGCCTGACAAATCAAGTGTTCTGGCAACATAGGGTGTCCCTGCAAAATCCGATCCAATCCTGGCCATCAGCTCTCCGACTGACAAATCGCGCTGGTTAGAAAATTTACCGAATTTATCCTGAAGTATTGATTTATCCTTTTCAGTTACAATAACCTTAGGTGCCGCTTCAACTATTGAAGCCATCAGGAGAAACCCTAACATACCCGTAATAAGCACAGAAAATTTCTGAATCATCGTTTTATTTATGTCTCCTTTTCAGTTCCCTGGCAATATCTTCAATACCCAATCCTTTGTGCGACAGGAGCACAATCAGGTGATATACAAGATCGGAGGCTTCGTACAGCAACCGTTCATTATTATTGGCCATTGCTTCAATAACCGTTTCGATAGCTTCTTCACCAACTTTCTGGGCCATCCGTGAGAGACCATCCTCGAAAAGAGTGGTTGTATATGAACCCTTGGGCATCTCCTCCCTGCGTTTGTCAATGAAATCCTGTAATTGTTTAAGAAACTGAATATCATCGGCTTTATTCGCCTCACCCCAGCAAGTATCTGTTCCCTTATGACAAACCGGTCCGACAGGATTCACTTTGATCAACAGCGTGTCCTGGTCACAATCAGGCTCAATGGAAACTACGTTTAAAAAATTGCCCGACTCCTCTCCTTTAGTCCAAAGCCTGTTTTTGGTCCGGCTAAAGAAAGTTACCTGGTTAGTGTCAACAGTCTTGTCATAAGCCTCTTTATTCATAAACCCAAGCATTAACACCTTGTTTGTTGTATTATCCTGAATTACAGCAGGAACAAGTTCACCTGCCAGTTTAGAAAAATTAAGTTCCATATATTCTCTGAAATGTATTTTTATTATTATCGATTCGCTTTTTTAGCTGACTACTACAGTTTAAAACCGGAAACTGGTTTTTTATAAATTGAAAATAGTTTACGCAGGCTGCCTATGTGGAATTGTATTACCCCTTCCAGGTATTTTGCGCTGAGCTCGCTGAATTAATTTCTACCTTATGCAAATCCCGCGACCGCGAAGATAGTTCTTTAGATCGGGAATGGCAATTTCACGAAAATGGAAGATACTGGCAGCCAGACCGGCATCAGCCTTACCCAAGGTAAAGACATCTGCGAAATGCTCCATGCTACCTGCCCCTCCTGAAGCGATAAGCGGAATGGTCAAGCTTTCCGAGAGTTTTGCCAGCTCTTTATTTGCAAATCCGTTTTTGGTCCCGTCATGATTCATTGAAGTAAACAGGATTTCACCGGCGCCGCGGTTTTCGGCCTCTTTCGCCCAGGAAAAGAGCTCCTTATCGGTTGGAATGCGGCCTCCATTGACCGTAACAGTCCAATAATCATCAGCTTCGCGTGCATCGATAGCCACAACAACAAACTGGCTGCCAAAATTGTGTGCCAGGTCATCGATAAGCTGCGGATTCCTGACTGCCGAAGAGTTTATTGAAATTTTATCTGCACCGGCGGCGAGCAGCGCTTCGGCATCGCGAATTTCGCTTATCCCGCCTCCAACAGTGAAAGGGATATCGAGATTCCGTGCGATTCGTTTCACCAACTCCACAAATGTTTTACGCCCCTCATGAGTAGCGGTAATATCCAGGAACACCAGCTCATCAGCACCCTGTTCAGCATATAGCTTTCCGAGTTCAACCGGGTCACCCACATTGATGATGTTTACAAAATTGACCCCTTTCACGGTTTGCCCGTCCCGGATGTCGAGGCATGGTATAATTCGTTTTGCGAGCATGTTCTTAGAGTTTAACAGTTATAAAAGGCAGAAGTAAACTAAAAATAGTGTTTGTAAATTGCCTTTATGCCTGTTGCAATTGGTTGTTTTTTAATTAAAATTTTCCTTAATAAATTTTCAATTCCCGTTACATAATCCACTGTCAATATGCTAATTAGCAAGTTTTAAGTTTTTTATAAATTTTCATGACATCCAAATTCAGTCAATATCTTTCTGACCTGCTCCTTCGGACATCACTCTTTACCCTTTTTGCTTATTTACAAAATCCTCAATCTCCTTCATGGCAATCCGCCCCTCATAGATTGCTTTTCCGGTAATTACTGCCGGAATGCCGGCCGCCTGCAATTCAAGGATATCTGCCATCGAACTCACTCCGCCGCTGGCAATCAGGTATGTACCAGGGACAGACTGAAGAATTTTCGTATAGAGTTCTGTTGCCGCACCCTCGAGCATCCCGTCACGACTGATATCTGTACTGATGATTTTTCGTATGCCCGCGGAATGCCATTTTTCGATAAATGAGAAGATATCCGATTCGGTGCTCTCCTTCCACCCTGCAACAGCAATCATTTCGTTTTTGGCATCAGCACCGAGAATGATTTTCTCAGCACCATATTTTTCAATCCATTGGATAAAAATCTCAGGGGATTTTACCGCAATACTTCCTCCTGTAACCATGGTCGCCCCTGAGTCAAAGGCAATTTTAAGGTCTTCATCCGATTTGAGTCCGCCTCCAAAATCGATAATCAGGCTGGTATGCAACGAAATCTTTGTCAAAACGGCATGATTAACAATGTGATGAGCCTTGGCCCCATCAAGATCAACCAGATGGAGCCGCTTCAATCCGGCATCCTCAAACATTTTAGCTACCTCCAGTGGATTTTCATTGTAGATGGTCTTTCGGCCAAAATCCCCCTGACTCAATCGAACACACTTACCATCGATGATATCGATGGCCGGAATAATTTCAATACTTGTATTTTTCAAATGGTCAGATTTATAAAATTCCTGAGGATTTTAGCTCCCGTTGCCCCGCTTTTCTCAGGATGGAACTGGGTTGCATAAAAATTATCGCGCTGAAGGGCGGCACTAAAGGGTATCAGATAGTCACACGTTGCAGCGGTATCAGGGCCGGCAGTGGCATAAAAGGAATGGACAAAATAAAAGTAGTCTTCCTCGCTGATCCCGGTAAAAAGCGGAGTTTTAAGTCTGGTAACACTGTTCCAACCCATATGTGGAATCTTTAACGAAACAGAATCGGAGGCTAACACCTCAAATTTTCTGACTTTTTCAGGGAAGATGCCCAGACAGGTGGTGTCTCCTTCCTCAGAATGGGTACACATTAGCTGCAAACCCAGACATACGCCCAGCAGAGGTTGTTTAAGATCGCAAATAAGCTTGTCAAGATGATTGGCAATCAGATAATTCATCGTCGTCGAGGCCTCCCCCACTCCCGGAAAGATGACCCTGTCGGCGCTTCTGATTTCGTCATGATCATCAGTAATCAACGCAGAAACACCAAGTCGCTGAAGTGCAAAATCTACCGACCGGATATTGCCGGCATTGTATTTAATAATTACAACCTTCATTTAAAAACTGTTGATAAATTGAATTTATTTTAAAAGCACCCCGATAATTCTGACCATCTCTCTGAATTCCTTATCTTTGAATAACCTGGTCATATAAACGATCCTCCCCTCCCGATTAATAATGACATTTCGGGTTACCCCAGCCCGTTTATCTGCGAAAAGGGCAAAAACGTCTGCATTGGGATCAACAGCCAACGGATATGAAATATTCATCTCCTTCTGGTACTGCCGCACCTTCTCTACCGGTTCGTCCCGGTCAACACCGAAAAGGAGAAAATCAGAATTACGTTTGTTTTTAACCCATATATCATGCTTAATAAATGGGATCTCCTTACGGCAAACGCCACACCAGCTGGCGGTAAACTGCAGCATAACCACTTTTCCGCGCCAGTCTTTCGAGAAAATCTTTTTCCCGTTGGAGAGAGTCATTGTAAAATCGGGTATTTTATCTCCGATCTTTGCTGTAAATTCATATTCCTGAGGAATTTCCTGTTTGGGAATTTCAACTCCTGACTGTCCAAAAGCATTGGTGAAAATCAAAATTCCCACCAGTGCGGCAATCCTGCGATTTCGAAAAATGCTTTTCATTTTAATTTATTTTAGTTAAAAACGACTGTCCTGTTGTTATAAACGAGTATTTTTCGTTGAATATGTTTGTAAACAGCCTCACTCAGGACAATTTTTTCAAGATCCCTACCTTTGCGGATCAGGCTATCCACATTATCGATGTGGGATATCCGGACAACATCCTGAGCAATAATTGGTCCGGCATCCAGATCTGCAGTAACATAATGGCTGGTGGCGCCAATGATTTTAACACCCCGCTCATGGGCAGCATGATAAGGTTTGGCTCCGGCAAATGCCGGCAGGAAAGAGTGATGTATATTGATGATCCGATTCGGGTAGTTCGCCACAAACTTATCCGAGAGCACCTGCATATACCTTGCCAGGACGACAAAGTCAATGTTGTACTGCTGAAGAATTTCAATCTCGCGCAGCTCTTGTTCCGCTTTATTGGAACTATTTTTTTCAATCAACAGAAAATCAATCCCAAAACGTTCTGCAACAGGTCGCAGCGTATCGTGATTACTGATAATCAAAGGTATTTCAGTCTCCCAATCACCGGCTGTAAAACGTGACAGGATATCAAAAAGACAATGTGACATTTTTGAGACAAAGAGTGCCATTCTCGGTTTTTTGTCTGAAAAATGGAGTGCATATTTAATTGCAAATTTGCGGGCAATAAGCGTTTCAAAATAATCCGAAATTTTCTCCCGGGGGATAGCAAATTTTTCCAGCTCCCATTCCACACGCATATAGAACAGCCCCTCCTCACGATCGACATGCTGATCGAGGTAAATAATATTCCCGCGGTTTTCATTTAAGAACTCTGTTACTGCGGCTAAAATTCCCTGCTTGTCGGGACAATAAATGAGTAAGATTGCAGTGTTTCTAATTTCTGTCTCTTTACGAATCGATTGCATGTGTAAGGTTTTAAAGTTTATATTCCCGGATCGTTTCTCTTGTATTTTTGAGTTAAAGAACCCCCTTGGTACTCGGAAGGGAGTGTACAAACGGATCTTTGCGGATTGCCATTTTCAGGGCCCGGGCAAAGGCTTTAAAGATCCCTTCAATCTTATGATGTTCATTGGTCCCCTCAGCCTGGATATTCAGGTTAGACAGGGAAGAATCGGAGAGCGACTTAAAAAAATGGAAGAACATCTCCGTAGGCATATCGCCAACTTTTTCGCGGTTAAATTCGGCCTTCCAGACGATCCATGGTCTCCCGCCAAAGTCGAGAGCGACCTGCGCCAGGCAATCATCCATCGGCAGGCAATACCCATATCTTTCAATCCCCCGCTTGTCACCAAGGGCTTTTCGGATCGCCTCGCCAAGGGCAATACCCGTATCTTCAATGGTATGGTGTTCGTCGACAGAGAGATCGCCATTCACTTTAATTGTCAGGTCACATCCTGAATGACGTCCGATCTGATCGAGCATATGGTCAAAAAAGGCGAGACCGGTATGAATATCACATTTACCGCTTCCATCCAGTTTCAACTCGATATAAATATCTGTTTCGGCGGTTTTCCGGCTCACCACAGCGGTACGTTCGCCAATAACAAGGAAATTAAAAATGGTTTCCCAATGGTCGGTAGCCAAAGCGCAATGCTGATCCAGACCACTCTCTTTAAGCTTGCAGATCTGATCTTCGCGAACGAAAAAGATGCCTTTGGCCCCCAGGTTTTTGGCCAGTTCAATGTCGGTAACCCGGTCACCGATCACAAAAGAACCGGCCAGGTCATATTCACCTGAGAAATATTCCTTTAACATTCCTGTACCCGGTTTACGGTTGGGGGAGTTCTCTTCGGGGAAAGAGGGGTCGATATGAATATTGGTGAAGGTAACTCCTTCGTTTTGAAATGCCTTGAGCATCATTTGCTGGGCAGGCCAGAACGTCTCTTCAGGATATGAGGAGGTCCCCAACCCATCCTGGTTAGAGACGATAACCAATTCAAAATCGGTCAGTTTTTGGATATTATAAAGATTTCGGAACACCCCTGGTATAAATTCAAGTTTTTCGAGTGAATCAACCTGCATATCGCTGGTTGGTTCAACGATCAATGTTCCGTCCCTGTCAATAAAAAGAATCTTCTTCATTATTACGGTTATTTTTCCTGATCAGACGTTCATCGTGATTTTTGAGATTCGAATCTATTAAAGATACGAAATCGCCACCAGATAAGCCGGATTTTGTAAATATTATAAAGCCATTTCCGACATTTCGGAGGGCATTTCACAACTTGCTGAAATTCTAAATCAATTGATCAAACGCCTCCATCAGCATGGCATTTTCCTCAGGCGAACCAATACTGATACGCAGACAACCTTCGCAAAGGGCAATGAAGGAGCGATCGCGAACAATGATCTTCTCCTCAACCAGGTAATTATAAATTCCGCGGGGGTCATGCATTTGAACCAGTACAAAGTTGGCATCTGTGGGATAAATCTTAATCACGAAGGGATACCCCTTTAAATTTTCGATCATTTTCCCGCGCTCCTTCAGGATTATGGCTACCCATTCGTTTTTCAGCTGTTCACCGGCAAGCAGTTCGAGCCCCTTTGTCTGTGTCAGAATACTGAGATTATAAGGATATTTGATCCGGCTTAATACCCCGATGATATTTTCTGCGGCAAACGCCATTCCAAGCCGCAGACCGGCCATTCCCCAGGCTTTTGAAAAGGTCTGGAGTATAACCAGATTAGGGTACTTTCCCAAATCCGGCAACAAAGACTTCTCCGGACAGAAATCAATATACGCCTCATCCACTACAACCAATCCGCCAAATCCATTTATTATCTTTAGCATACCGTTCATATCCAGTGCATTACCTGTTGGGTTATTCGGGGAGCACAGAAAAATAATCTTGGTTTCGGCAGTTACCGCAGCCAGGACAGATTCGGCATCCAGTTCAAACGGTGATGTCAGCGGAACCTGATTGACTCCGATATTATTGGTATCTGCAGCCACACTGTACATTCCGTAAGTCGGATTTATCGAAACGACATTATCTTTTCCCGGTTCACAGAACGCGCGGAACAGTAAATCGATGGGTTCATCGCTCCCGTTACCCAAAAAGATTTTGTCAGGCGAAACATTTTTGATTTCGCCCACCCTGGTTTTAAGTATCCGCTGGTGGGGATCCGGATACCTGTTCCAGGGTGAATTAAACGGATTCTCATTGGCGTCGAGAAAAACCGCAGCTTCACCCGAGAATTCATCCCTGGCACTCGAGTAAGGTTTGAGGTTGCGTATATTGTCCCGCAGCAGATTATTTAAATCAAATTTCATTGTTCGTTTTGTTTCCTTTACAACTCAGTCTTCCCTGTATATTTACCTGATCAATAGGCAATTAACGATATTGGAAGAATGAATTGTGAATGTAGTTTTGAATATCCTAAATAAGTGATTCCCGTGGAAACTCCAGCACAAATGACAATAAATAAAATATCGAAGTATCGGAAATCCCTCTTGATTACAGCTATTTAAGTAATTGGAAATGAATACTGTTTAATTTTCAATGTTATTAAGAATTAATTATCTGAGATATAGAAGGATATAATTACAACTATAAATCATTCCACTTACATTGCCTAAGATTTTCCTTTTTTAATGGATTTTATTCTAAGCGACACCGCATTTTTGTGAGCATAAAGTTGCTCCGCGCGGGCCATCTCTTCAATTACAGGACCCAGGAGCTGTATTCCCTCGCGGGTGATCTCCTGAAAGGTTATTTTTTTGGAAAAACTCTCCAGTCCGATTCCGCTGAATGATTTAGCCCAGCCGTTTGTCGGGAGGATGTGATTGGTACCTGAAGCATAATCACCCGCACTTTCGGGTGAATAATTTCCGATAAAGACGGAGCCCGCATTTAATATCCGTTCAGCCAGCGCTGAAGCCTCCCTGGTTGCAATGATCAGATGCTCGGGGGCATAGTAATTGATCAGACTCAGCATTTCGTCAACATCTTTTACCAGGATGGCCCTGCTGTTATCGAGCGCTCTGGTCGCAATTTCAGATCGCGGAAGCGCCTTAAGCTGTTTCCCCATCACCTTAATCACATCCTTTATCAGCTGTTCTTCGGTGGTAACCAGAACGACCTGACTGTCTGGTCCGTGCTCGGCCTGGGATAAAAGATCTGCAGCTATAAACTCTGCATTTGCAGTTTCGTCAGCCATCACGGCAACCTCCGAAGGGCCCGCAGGCATATCGATGGCACAATCGGCCATTGCCACAAATTGTTTGGCAGCAGTGACCCATGAATTACCGGGACCAAAAATCTTGTCGACTTTCGGAATCGACTCAGTTCCATAAGCCATTGCCCCGATAGCCTGCATTCCGCCAATCTTGTAGATTTCGGTGATCCGGCAAACCGATGCGGCAAAGAGGATCGCAGGATGAATTTTCCCATCCTTGTCGGGGGGCGAGCACAATACTACATTATGACACCCGGCAATCATTGCCGGAATTCCAAGCATCAATACCGTCGAGAACAGCGGGGCAGAACCTCCGGGAATATACAGGCCTACCCGTTCAATCGGAACCGATTTCTGCCAGCATTTTACCCCTGGCATCGTTTCAACGATATGGTGTGAAACCTTTTGCACAACATGAAAGGAGTCAATATTTTCCGCGGCCATTTGGATCGCTTTTTTAAGATCGGGTTCAACGCAACCGATTGCTTCCTGGATTTCGGCCTCAGAAACTTTGAAATCAGCAAGATCCACATGGTCAAACTGAAACGTAAACTTACGGATGGCAGCATCACCTTCCTGACGGATCTTTAGCATGACCTTACGCACGGTCTCTATTTGGTCCAGAAAATCTGCCGATGGACGTTGGGTAATCTCTGGCCACGAACTAAATAGCGGATAACGATAGATTTGCATAGCGTTATAATTTAGAGAATCATTTTCTCAATTGGCAGGACTAATATCCCTTCAGCCCCATTTTTTTTCAGGTTGCCGATCACTACCCAGAACTCACTTTCATTGATTACCGAGTGCAATGAGCTCCAGCCCTGTTTTGCCAAAGGCATAATGGTGGGGGAAGTCATTCCGGGAAGGACCTTGATAATCTGGTCGAGCTTATCGTTGGGGGCATTAAGCATGATATATTTTTTTCCCCTCCCTTTTTCCACAGCCTCGATGCGAAAGATCAGTTCGTCGAGGATTACCTGTTTTTCCTTCGAAAGATTGGGAGTTGCCACTAAAACAGCTTCAGAATCCATAATCACATGTACCTCTTTTAACCGGTTGCTTACCAGCGTACTGCCCGAACTGACAATGTCAAAAATCGCATCTGCAAGGCCAATTCCGGGGGCAATCTCCACCGATCCGGCAATGAAGTGAATATTGGCTTCCAAATTGTTCTGAACAAGAAAATCTTTTAATATCCTTGGGTAGGAGGTTGCAATTTTCTTTCCGGCAAACCACTCAATGCCCTGGAAATTATCGTCTTTGGGTATTGCCAGCGAGAGCCTGCACTTACTGAACCCCAGATGTTTAATAATATCAACTTTCTGCTGCTGTTCCATCACCTCATTCTTACCGACTATTCCGATATCGGCCACGCCATCGGCAACACATTGAGGGATATCATCATCGCGCAGGAAAAGAGCTTCGAGCGGGAAATTTTTGGCTGCAGAGATTAATCTCCGGCTGCTTGAAACTAATTTGATACCCGTTTCAGCAAGCAAAGACATCGAATCTTCGTTTAAACGACCCTTGGTCTGTATGGCAACTCTTAAAATCGAATCCATTTTTTAAAATTAAAAAAGGCCCACCTGATAGATAAGGTAAGCCTGAGATTGGGTTAAATGATTTTGGACACACCAACACAAGCTTACCTTAAGGCAAGTGATGCAAATGATGTCCGGTATAATTACTGATCTTTGTCATATTTATTTTGATACTGCAATATTAAACAAAAATCAGATTAAATCCACCTATACCGGGTTTAAAATGTTAAATTAAAATTAATTATCATCCAGGGATCTTAAAATTTCAACCCTTCCAGCAGCCGGATATAGGTTTCAATGCCCCCTTCAATTTCAGAAATCAGGATATACTCGTTGGCGGTATGCGAACGGGCCGAATCACCAGGCCCCATTTTAACTGATGGGTAAGGGATTACCGCCTGATCGGATGTTGTTGGTGAACCGTATGTAGATAATCCCATTTCAACAGCTCGTTTAACCAGGGGATGCCCCGGGCTGATTCCTGAAGAATTAAGCCGGAATGATCTCGGACGAACCTCAGACCCGATAAGCCCTGCAATAACCTGGAAAGCTTCATCATTTGAATAGAACTCGTTGGTACGGACATCAATTACAAAACGGCATGAGTCGGGTACAACATTATGCTGTGCCCCGGCTTCAATCTGAGTGACAGTCATTTTCACCGGTCCCAGTAAGGTTGACTCCATAGGAAACCGGTATTCTTCAAGCAGCTGAATATCCTTAATGGCTTTATAAATGGCATTAACCCCTTCATTCCGGGCTGCATGTCCGGCTTTTCCCTTGGCTTCGCAATCCAGTACGATTAACCCTTTTTCAGCAATGGCCACCTGCATTTGCGTCGGTTCGCCAACAATAGCCAGATCAATCTTGCCCAGCTGGTCCAGGACTGAGGCCACCCCATTCTGGCCGGAGATCTCCTCTTCTGCACTGGCACAAAAAATCAGGTTGTAATTCCGATTTTCAGTAGTATAGAAATACCGGAAAGCGCCCAAAAGAGCAACAACAGAAGCACCTGCATCATTACTCCCAAGACCGGTAAGCCTATCGCCTTCAACAGTTGCCCTAAACGGTTCATAGGTCCACCCTTTCCCTGAACGAACCGTATCGACATGAGAATTAAATAAAATAACGGGTTTCGATTCAGACCAGTCAGCGCTCCGAATCCAGATATTATTTCCACTCCTTTCGAATGGAAGACCCCATAATTTAAATTTCCCTTCAAGGTAATCAACGACCTCATTTTCCTCTTTGCTCAACGAAGGGATTTCGATCATCGCCTTGAGCAGCTCAACACTATCGGATATGATTATCTCTTTTTGCATAAATCAGAGTACTAATCTTGTTCCTCTCAAACCTCCCGATATACCCTGTGCATTGGTAATTACCACTGCGCTCACACCACGGCGCAGTGCATTGAACCCGCTTTCAAGTTTGGGAATCATACCCCCGGAGATTACCCCCTGGACTTTGAGTTTTTCAAATAATGCAGGGTCAATTTCAGGAATAATCGATTGTTCGTCCTCCTGATTTAGCAGAACACCCTGTTTTTCAAAACAGTATATCAACCTCAGCTCGTATCTCCCGCAAAGCGTGGTTGCCAATTCTGATGCAATATTGTCGGCATTGGTATTCAAAAGTGAACCCTTTCCGTCATGAGTGATTGGAGCAATAACCGGAACAGCCCCATTACCCAGCAAATCGTATATGGCCTGTGCATTTACCCAGTTAATATCTCCGACAAAGCCATAATCAACAGCTCCGACAGGTCTCCTGACAGCCCGGATAATATCCATGTCGGCGCCACAAAGTCCGATCGCATTATTACCCAATCCCTGTAAACCGGCCACTATATTTTTATTCACTAATCCGGCATAGACCATCGTGGCAATTTTCAGCGTTTCACTATCCGTAATCCGACGCCCCTCAACCATTTTAGTCTCGATTCCAAGTTTCTCGGAGAGTGCTGTTGCACTTTTCCCACCGCCATGAACCAGTATTTTTGCACCCGCTATGCGTGAAAAGTCCTTTAACAGGGCACGAAGGGATACATCCTCCTCGACGATCTGGCCACCTACCTTAATGATTATCAAATGTTCTCTCATACTACCCCTCCAAAATCATTTTTAAAACTGTCTGGGCCGAATATACACGATTTTCCGCTTCATCAACTACAATTGAAGAAGGTCCGTCAATAACTTCGTCTGTAACGATCATATTTCTCCTTACGGGAAGACAATGCATGAACTTTGCATGGTTGGTAAGGGCCATCTTTTCCGCAGTTACAGTCCAATTCATATCTCTGGAGAGGATTTCGCCATATTCGGTGTAAGATGACCAGTTTTTGGCATAAATAAAGTCGGCTCCTTCGAACGCTTTATTTTGATTATATTCAACGGGAAGATCACCCATAAACCCGGAGCTGAGCTCATAGCCTTTGGGATGGGTAACCACAAATTCATAATCTGTCTGGCGCATCCATTCGACAAAAGAGTTCGGCACTGCCTGAGGAAGTACTTTTGGATGAGGCGCCCAGCTCAATACCACCTTAGGCCGCGATTTTGTTTTGTATTCTTCGATGGTCAGCAGGTCGGCAAAACTTTGCAGGGGGTGCCTGGTAGCAGCTTCCATACTGACAACCGGCACGCCGGAGAGTTCGATAAACTGATTCAGAATCTTTTCGGAATAATCATCCTCCCTGTTTTCAAGGTTTGCAAAAGCCCTCACACCGATGATATCGCAAAATCTTCCGATAACCGGAATTGCTTCACGCAAATGTTCCGGTTTATCTCCGTCCATGATCACCCCCAATTCACTCTCCATGCGCCACCCGTCCTGGTTTACATTGAGAACCATTGTATTCATCCCAAGGTTCATCGCCGCCTTTTGGGTACTAAGCCGGGTGCGAAGGCTGGAATTAAAGAAAATCAATACCATGGTCTTATTCTTTCCAAGATACTGAAAACCAAATGGATTTCTCTTGATTTCGCGGGCCGTTTTTATCGCTTCCGCAAGGTCAGGAAGATCATAAACTGAGGTAAAGTGTCGCATATTTTGTTTATAACTGAAATTCGTTTCATTTTTTAAATACCCATGTTCTTCTATTTCAAAGATTCTGAAACCGATGCTTCTGCAATAATCAATGAATGACTATTTTGCACTTTGCATTTTGAACTTTGAACTTTGCATTTTTAAGGACGTATTTGTCCGTCACCTTCGACGAGCCATTTTATACTGGTGAGCTCTTCGAGAGCCATCGGACCACGGGCATGCAATTTCTGGGTACTAATCCCGATTTCAGCACCTAATCCAAATTGAGCGCCATCGGTAAAAGCTGTACTCGCATTGACATAAACTGCTGCGGCATCGACTACCTTAAGGAACAGGTTACAATTCTCCCTGTTCTCAGAAATAATAGCCTCGCTGTGCTTTGAACTGTATTTGATGATATGGGCAACTGCTTCATTGAAAGAGCTGACTGTTTTAACAGCCATTTTATAGGATAGAAATTCGGTTCCATACGACTCATCGGTGGCCGGTTTCAGCAAATGTCCCGGGTATTTCCCTTCAAGTACATCGAAGGAATATTTATCGGCAAAAATCTCGACTTCACTTTTAGCCAGAAGTTTTGTAATCGCAGGGAGTTCAGGAAGTCGTGACTGATGAATGATCAGACAATCGAGAGCATTACAAACGCTTACCCTGCGTGTTTTTGCATTATGGATAATCTGAATCCCTTTTGCAAGGTCTCCGAATTCATCAAAATAGGTATGACAAATTCCGGCGCCGGTTTCGATCACCGGGATTGTGGCATGCTGTCTGACATAGTCGATTAGTCCCTGGCTTCCCCGGGGAATAATCAGATCCACATACCCCCTTGCGTTAAGCAATTCGGTAGTTGCTTCCCTGCCTGCGGGTAGAAGTGTCAGGATATTTTTATTTATATTGTTAATATTCAGAACATTGTGAATAATACTTACGATAGCCTGGTTCGAATAAATGGCATCGCTCCCCCCTTTTAGTACGCAGGCATTCCCCGATTTAAGGCAAAGGGCGAAGACATCAAAAGTCACATTGGGGCGTGCTTCATAAACGATTCCAATCACCCCAAAAGGAACAGTTATTTTGGTGATTTTCAATCCGTTTGGCCGTAATGATTCGGAGACCACCCTCCCCAGCGGTGAAGGGAGGAAAGCTACGTTGCGAATGTCATTGGCAATGTCTTTGATGCGGTCGGCGCTGAGTTTTAGCCGGTCATATTTGGGATCTGAATCTTCCATACGTGCCAGATCCCTTTGATTCTCACGAAGGATAAAGGCAGTACTTTTATCAGCTGCATCGGCGATTTTCAATAGAATCTCATTGACTTTTCCAACACTTAAAAGGTTTAATTCGCGGCTGGCACTTAAGGTATTTTCAAATAGCTGGATAAAGTTCATGAGCATAAGTTTTAAATCAGGTATAAATAATCATAATGGATGAACGGTTTCAAAACTTTTCCGCCCATCCCTTTTAGCACCTCGTCGGAAGAATAGGAAGCTTTTCCAAGCCCGATCAATTCCCCGTCAACATCCTTAACCCGGACAATATCGCCCTCTTTAAAGTATCCGACAACGCTGGTAATTCCAATAAGGAGCAAACTTACAGCATGATCTGAAAGAAGCGCCTCTTTGGCACCGCAATTTACAAAAACTTCACCTTTGGCAAAATCGTCTGAGTGAGCAAGCCATTTCCTGACACCGGTAGATTTCTTCGGCGAGGGGATAAAATGGGTATGAACGGCCGATTGGTCACCGAGTAAAATATTTGTCAGTGTATTTGTTTTAATCCCATTGGTAATGTGAACAGCAATTCCCTGGTGCGCCAGTTTGGATGCAATATGAAATTTAGTCAGCATTCCACCCCTTCCAAAATTCGATTTTTTGCCTGAAATCGCCTCAATATCCAGAGTCTCTCCAAGCTGAATTGAGGAGATCAGGGTGCTTTCAGGGGCATCCGGTGAGCCGGTATAGACTCCATCTACGTTGGTCAGAATAACAAGGGCATCCATATCCATCATCGAAGCAATTAATCCCGAAAGTTCATCATTATCGGTGAACATCAGCTCCGTCACCGATATAGTATCATTCTCATTGACAACGGGAACCACATCATTCTCAAGCAGGGTCGTCATGCAGTTACGCATATTCAAATAATGGTGGCGGTCGCTGAAGTTCTCCTTTGTGGTCAGAACCTGAGCGCAGGTAATGCCGTTTTCGCGGAAAAGATTTGAATACTGGTTGATTAACTTCACCTGGCCCACGGCCGACCATAACTGCCGGCTCGATACAGGATCGAGTTTACGCTGCAGCTCCACCTCAGCCCGTCCGGCTGCAACCGCCCCCGAAGTTACGAGAATCACCTGCAACCCCTCCTTTCGAAGCAACGACAATTGATCGACGATATGCCCCATCCGTGAAATGTTAAGCATTCCATCCTCACGAGTCAGTACATTACTGCCAACCTTTACTACAATTCTATTGTATAATAATGACATATTAAATTTAATAATTCCCGGGGATTAATCCAAACTCCCCTTAAGTTCGCTTTTCTCGCGGATTTCGACGCGGCGGATTTTCCCGCTGATAGTTTTTGGCAATTCAGTCACAAATTCCACAATACGCGGATATTTATAGGGTGCGGTAACTGTTTTGACATGTTCCTGAATCTCTTTGGCCAACTCTTCACTCCCGGGTCTGTAAGCTGGCGCCAGAATGATGGTGGCTTTTACAACCTGCCCGCGAATCTCGTCCGGCGCTCCGGTCACAGCACATTCCACTACGGCCGGATGTGTCATTAGGGCGCTTTCCACTTCAAAAGGACCGATCCGGTAGCCTGAAGATTTAATCACATCATCGACACGTCCAACAAACCAGTAATATCCGTCTTCATCGCGCCAGGCCAGGTCGCCCGTATAATAAAGTCCCCCGTAATGACACGAAGCTGTCTTTTCTTCATCCCTGTAATATCCCGAAAACAAGCCAACAGGTATTTTGTTACTGGTTCGGATTACAATCTGCCCAACCTCACCGTCTTCGCAGTCTTTATTTTCTGCATCAATAAGCTGAACATCGAATTGAGGCGAAGGAACACCCATTGATCCGGGTTTAGGCTCCATCCAGGGGAAAGTGGCAATCTGCAACGTTGTTTCAGTCTGCCCAAAACCTTCATGAAGCTTTAATCCCGTCAACTGGTTAAAGGTATCGTAAACAATGGGATTGAGCGGCTCGCCCGCAACGGTGGCCCATTTTAGTTTCGAAAGGTCATATTTTGAAAAATCTTCCCTGATCAGGTACCTGTAAATGGTGGGGGGGGCACAAAAACTGGTCACTCCGAAATTGCTGATTTTTGTGAGCATATCATCGGGTACAAACTTCTCATAATCATATACGAAAACTGCAGCACCGGCGAGCCATTGTCCATAGATCTTTCCCCATACCGATTTTGCCCAGCCTGAATCGGAAACCGTAAAATGAAGACCGTCATTTTCGACGTTCTGCCAAAATTTGGCCGTGACAATGTGCCCCAGCGGATAGGTGAAGTCATGAACCACCATCTTTGGATTGGCCGTTGTACCCGAAGTGAAATAGAGCAATGAAATATCGTTTTTCTTTGGCGCTTCCTCGCCCTGAGGCCGCACAAACGGTTGGGCATTTTTTTTGCCCTCACAGAATGAAACCCACCCTTCAGGAGTTGGGTTTCCAACAGTTACCAGCTTTTCAACGGTAGGTGAATGGGCTAAAGCATCATTGATATTATTAACAATCTCAGGTTCCGATACCGTAATAATCATCTTAACCCCTGCAGCATTATTCCGGTAGATCAAATCCTTGGTCGTCAGCAGGTGAGTAGCTGGAATTCCAATCGCGCCGATTTTATGCAATGCCAGGATTGAAAACCAGAATTCATAGCGTCTTTTCAGAATCATCATCACCTTGTCGCCACGGCCGATTCCCAAAGACTGAAAAAAGGAGGCTGTTGCGTCACTCGCCGTTTTCAGGTCGCCAAAAGAGAATTCGTGTGTTTCCTCCTTGTCGTTGACCCAGCTGATGGCTCTCTTGGCTGGATTGGTCCGGGCATATTCGTCGACCACATCATAAGCAAAGTTGAATTGCTCAGGCACCACTATTTCAAAGTTCTGCTTAAAATCTTCGAGTGACTCGAAAACCGATTTCGTTAAATATTTCTCAAACATGCAAACTAAAATTTACAGGATTATAGCTAAAAATGTGGCTGTTTTTTGGTCAAGAGCGAGCATTCCGTGAGGCAATCCAGAATCGAAATAGACAGAATCGCCCGGCTCGAGAATCATCTCTTTCTTCCCGATGAAAAATTTCAGTTTACCTTCGAGCATATAATTGAATTCCTGACCAGGATGGGAATTGTAATTTACCGTGGCCTCCGGTTTGGGCTCAACTGCCACAACAAACGGATCTGCCTTGCGATTCAGAAAATTACCTGCAATCGCCTGATATTTATAGGCCTTTTGACGTTCAACAGCTATTCCCTTGTCTTTTCTGGTTAGCGTATAGCCATGCATATGAGGTTCTTCCCCGGTGAGCAGCGTCGTAAGGTCGATATTGAATTTCAAGGACATGCGATGGAGGATGCTCACAGGAATGTCGGTATGTCCGCTTTCAATCTCCTGATATTGCAGGCTTGTGAGGTCACAGGTTGCAGCGGCTTCTTCCAGGGATATCCCTAAAACGTCACGCATTTCGCGTAAACGTTCGGCTATTTTTCTGATCTGTTCTTCCATAAGTCGGGGTATTAAAGTTAAGTTACCGGTTATTTGCCATTGTTAATTTTATTGTAAGATACCAGAAGTCCCCGGATAAGCGCAGAGGAAAAACCCTGGTGTTCCATCTCGTTTAAGCCGGAGATCGTAATCCCTTTAGGGGTAGTCACCTTGTCAATCTCCTGTTCAGGATGGTGCCCTGTTTGTAAAATCAGCTCAGATGCCCCTTTAACGGTCTGTGCAACAATCTGCTGTGCCACATCTGCGCCAAAGCCGATTTCCACACCACCCTGAATTGCGGCCCGGATGAAACGGAGGGCAAAGGCAATACCGCAAGCTCCCAGGACTGTAGCAGCAGCCATCAATTCTTCATTAATAAAAATCACCTTTCCCAGCGATTCGAACAATTCCTGCACCAGATCAAGCTGAGGCTGTGAACAATCAGGAGCTGAAATCAAGGTCATCGATTCCTGAAGTGCAACGGCCGTGTTGGGCATCACCCTTAACGGGATAACCCCTGATGGAAGAAGTTCTTTCATTTGGGCAATGCTGATACCTGTCATTAACGAGGCCACCAGTTGCCCGGGCCTGAGTACCGGTTTAATTTCGGTGATCACCTCAACGGCCTGATATGGTTTCACTGCAACGATAATCAGATCTGCCTGAGCAACCGCGGTTTTATTGTCCTGTTCAATACGAATTCCCTTGGCCGCAAGATCATCAAGCAGTTGAACACGCCGGCGTGAAACGGTTATTTTTGAAGCTGAGATACCGGCCTTCAGAAATCCGTCAGCTACCGAGCGTCCCAGGTTGCCTCCTCCTACGATGGCTATTTTTAAATTCTTTATTTCCATTAGATTAAGTTTGCAATTTTGACAAACGCAATTTACAATTAATTCAACACCTTTACGAGTGCTTGTATAAAAAGATCACATTGAACTTTACTCAGGGTTAACGGCGGAAGAATACGAATGACATGAGTTCCGGTGACTCCGGTAAATATTTTCTCTTCAAAGAGCAGCTGTTTCCGGATCGGACCAACCGGAAAATCAAATTCCATTCCGATCATTAATCCTTTACCGCGCAGGTCTTTAATCTGAGGAATTGCAGAGAGTCTGGAAAATAAATAGCTGCCAACTTCCCGGGCATTTTCAATCAGATTTTCCGCTTTCATGATGTCAAGCACAGCGATTCCTGCCGCACAGGCGAGGTAATTTCCTCCAAATGTTGTTCCCAGCATTCCCGACCATGGTTTAAGATCGGGACTAATCAGGATACCTCCGACCGGAAAGCCGTTTCCCATCCCCTTGGCGACAGAGATAATATCGGGGCGTATATCCGCATACTGATGTGCAAAGAACTTTCCGCTGCGGCCATAGCCCGACTGGATCTCATCCAGAATTAAAATAGCGCCATATTTCCTGCATAACGCGGAGGCGGCTTTCAGGAACGATGGCTCCGGAACACAACAACCACCAACACCCTGGATCCCTTCAACGATCACAGCGGCAACATCACCCTGCTGCAGGGCAGATTCAAGCTGTGCAGCATCATTTAACGGGAGGAAGGTCCGCTTTACCGCGTTGTTGATCGGAGAGATAATTTTGGGATTATCGGTTACTGCGACTGCGGCGGAAGTTCTGCCGTGAAATGCCTTTTCAAAAGCGATGATCCGCTCTTTTCCCGTATGAAAGGAGGCCAGTTTCAGGGCATTCTCGTTGGCTTCGGCACCCGAATTGCAAAAGAAAAGCGAATAATCGGGATAACCCGAGAGTTCCCCCAATTTTAACGCCAGCTCTTCCTGCATAGGATTCTTTACCGAATTGGAGTAGAAACCGATCTGCTGAAGCTGGTCAGAAATTTTCCTGACATATTCAGGATGGGTATGACCAACAGAGATTACAGCATGTCCGCCGTACAAATCAAGATATTCAGTTCCCTGATCATCGGTAATATAGCATCCATTAGCCGATACCGGAACGATATCAAACAGGGGGTAAACGTCGAATAGTTTCATATTTATATGTATAAACCTTTGTATCTCTAAGTCCATGTGAGATAAAAGGAGGTTATATCGTTGCTCAATACCTATTGCTGCCGGCTGCCAGCTATTGGCTTTTTGCTGTCAGCTTTCAGAGCCTGACAAATTATTTTACTTTTAAAATGATAAACCTTTGCGACTTCGCCTCTTTGGGAGAATAATATTGTTCTATCATTAAATCCTTCAATCCCTAAAATCCGATCGCCTTCAGATTCAACCCGCTCCGTTCATCCAAGCCGAACATCAGGTTCATATTCTGAACAGCCTGTCCGGAGGCTCCCTTAAGCAGATTATCGATGCACGTGATGATCATCAGCTTATTGCCGTGTTTTTCCAGGTAAACCAACCCTTTATTGGTATTGACCACCTGTTTCATATCCGGATTTTCAGAGGTCAGGTTAACAAACGGATGAGCACCATAAAAATCATTGTAAAGGTCGTTAGCCTCAGCCAGTGACCCCTCAAACCGGGTATAGGCAGTGACAAATATTCCGCGGGTATGATTTCCCCTGACAGGAATAAAGTTAACCTCCCTGTCAAAGCCGGGCTGAGCCTGACGCAGACTTTGGCAAATCTCACCAAGATGCTGATGTTCAAAGGCTTTGTATACCGACAGATTATTGTCTCTCCAGCTGAAATGGGAGGTCCGGGTTGGTGCCTGACCTGCTCCGGTTGACCCCGTTATCGCATTGATATGAACCTCGTCGAGCAATAACCCGGCTGATGCCAGGGGAATCAGTGCCAGCTGAATGGCAGTGGCAAAACAACCCGGATTTGCAATCCGGGAAGCCCCCCTGATCAGCTCACGGTTGAGTTCAGGCAAACCGTATATAAAATCATTTCCATCACGCTTTAACCTGAAATCGTGACTCAGATCAATGATCCTGACCGGTCCTGAAATATTGTTATTATTCAGATAATCAATTGATTTACCATGGCCTGAACATAAAAACAGCACATCGGTATCTTCAAAATCAATATCGGTAAATACCATATCAGTATCCCCAAGGAGATCGGTATGGACGGAAGAAACCGGTTGCCCATTGTTGCTTCCGCTTTGGATATATTTTAAATCGGCAGCCGGGTGGCATAGCAATATGCGGATCAATTCGCCGGCCGTGTAACCGGCGCCGCCCACAATCCCGACCCTGATTTTACCAGGTTGAGTCATTATTTTTGATTTACGGAATGATAGATCTTTAACTGATTGGCCAGGATTTTGGTGAATCCTTTGGCATCATCGGCTGTCCATCCTTTATTCATCTCCCCATATTGTCCGAATTCGGATTTCATCAGGTCATGTTCAGATTCAATTCCGACGAGCTGAAAATGGTATGGCCTTAAATTGATGATCACTTTACCCGAGACATTCTCCTGACTATTTTCGAGGAATTTTTCAATATCGCGCATCACCGGTTCGAGATACATCGCTTCATGCAAGAACATCCCGTACCAGTTCCCAAGCTGCTCTTTCCAGTATTGTTGCCATTTGGTCAGGGTATGTTTTTCAAGCATCTGGTGAGCCTTAATAATCAACATCGGGGCAGCTGCTTCGAACCCTACCCTCCCTTTAATTCCGATAATCGTATCTCCAATATGCATGTCGCGCCCGATAGCCCAGGCAGAACCGAGCTTCTCTGCCTCATTGATCGCATCGACTGTATTGGCATAAACCTTGCCGTTCACGCCCTTCAACTCGCCTTTTTGGAATTCCAGGGTTATGGTCTCCTCACCTTCTTTCTGAAGGTGTGTAGGATAAGCCTCTTCCGGAAGAGTTTTGTCGCTCTGAAGCGTCTCTTTTCCGCCGATGCTGGTTCCCCAAAGCCCCTTATTCACCGAATAGGCCATCTTCTCAAAATTATCAACTACGCCATGTTTGCGCAGGTAATCAATTTCAGCGTCACGGGACAATTCGAGGTCACGCGTTGGTGTGATGATTTTAATTTCGGGAGCAAGCACCTCAAAAGCCAGGTCAAAACGGATCTGGTCATTTCCGGCGCCGGTACTCCCATGAGCCACATGGGTTGCCCCGATACTTTTGGCGTATTCAATCACGGCGAGTGCCTGAAATATCCGCTCAGAACTGACTGAAATCGGGTAAGTGTTGTTTCGCAGCACATTGCCATAAACCATGTACCTGATCCCCTTGTTGTAATACTCTTCGGTGACATCAATCATCTTGTGAGATTTGACACCCAGTGAATAGGCCTTTTTCTCGATAAGAACCAACTCTTCCTTCGAAAATCCACCGGTATTGGCTATGGCTGTGTGTACTTCCATACCCTTTTCGACCGACAGATAAATTGCACAAAACGAAGTATCTAACCCTCCGCTGAATGCCAGAACTACTTTTTCTTTCATGAAAATATTTTATTGATAACTAATATTATACCTGACCAAGAACAATTCCATTTTAGCGTCCTAAAACGATAATTTTTTTCCAGTCGATTGCTGAAAACGAAAGTTTTTCATTCTTACGTTTTTCGAGCCACTCCTTGTAGATTTTAAACGGCGTTTTCGGTTTCTGCTTTTTGGCCTCCCACGCCGGATCATATAGCATGCCGGTGCACAAACACTTGGTTTTATTCATCCGAAGCAGGATGTCATAATTCACGCAACTCTGGCATCCTTTCCAGAATTGCTCATCATCGGTGAGTTCCGAAAAGGTGACAGGCCGGTAGCCAAGCTCCGAGTTGATTTTCATCACCGCAAGCCCGGTAGTCAGACCAAACAGTTTGGCATTGGGAAATTTAGCCCGTGACAACTCAAAAGCTTTCATTTTAATACTGCGGGCCAGTCCGTGACCCCGGTAATCCCAATGGACGATCAGTCCCGAATTGGCCACATATTTTGCATCATTCCATGTTTCAATGTAGCAGAATCCGGCAAATTTCTCACCATCAATGGCTATAATTGCTTTCCCTTCCGAGATCTTGGATGCGATATATTCATGGGAACGGCGGGCAATTCCGGTTCCGCGTTCCAGGGAGGCTTTTTCGATGGTATCATTTATTTCATCCACAAAACGAAGATGCTCCTCTCCCGCTATCAGCACCTGGATTTCAGGTTTCAGCTGAATATCTTCCTTCCTTTTAAATATCATAACTTCAGAATTCGACTTTAATTAAATTTTACTTTCCAGTTTTGGCATAATTGATTTCAATGCCTGGATCACATCACTACGCCCTATTCCCTCCCGCATGATCAGCAGGATGGTATCATCTCCGGCCACAGTTCCAAGAATTTCGTACGGATTAACCTTATCAATCAGGATCGCTACGCTGTTGGCATAACCCGGCAAGGTTTTAATAACTCCCAGATTTGATGAAAATTCTATGCCAACCACACCGTCTGCCATATAATCACGCTGCGAAACCGACGAGGTTACCTGATCACCCGGGTTTTCACTTCCGGCCAACCGATAGATATATCCTTGCTGATCGTCGCTCACTTTGACCACGTGCATCGATTTGAGATCGCGCGAAAGCGTCGCCTGCGTGATATCACACCCCTGCTCCAGCAAATGAATCAACAGCTCATCCTGACTGCTGATTACCTCTGCCAAAATAATCTTCCTGATCAATTGAATCCTTTGTGACCGATTCTTCATGAGTACATCATTCAATGAATATTTATTCCATTAAAGTGTGCAATTTTATACATTTATTTTTAATTATCGGTATAATCGTGCATATTTATTGCATTTAAACCCTATTTATTAAATCAATATGAATATTTATAAAATTATAGCGTTGGCTTTGCGAGTTTCGCAGAATTAAACTACTTTTGCAGCTGTGCGACATCAACTAAGAATATCGATGAAGAAGACGCGGCAAAATGCGTTTTTGCTACTGATAAAAAGGTAGTGAAAACGCATTTTTTTTGAGAATTAAGTGTTCAATAGTTAGTTAACCAGAGAAAAACAAGCGAATAATGCGAAAAGTAAAACTGATTCTTGAGGATGGAACAGTGCTGGAAGGAAAATCATTCGGTTATGAAAAATCGGTGGCCGGAGAGGTTGTTTTCTATACTGCAATGACCGGCTATCCCGAAAGCCTGACTGATCCTTCCTATACGGGCCAAATTTTGGTTTCAACTTACCCGCTGATCGGGAATTACGGAGTACCTAAGAATCATAAGGAGAACGGAATACATAAGCATTTCGAATCAGACAAGATCCATATTACGGGGCTGATTGTCTCAGATTACTCCGTTGGATTCAGTCATTGGAATGCGATGATGAGTCTGGGTGACTGGCTTAAATCACAACATATTCCGGGACTATTTGATATAGATACCCGTCTGCTGACAAAGATTCTGCGTGAAAAAGGGTCTTTGCTGGGCAAAATCGAGTTTGATGGTGAGGAGATCGAATTCTTCGACCCTAATCTGGTAAACCTGGTTGCAATCGCCAGCACCGATACCGTCGAGACCTATGGTGACGGGGAATACCGGATTGTCCTGGTTGACTGCGGGGTTAAAAACAATATCATCCGTTGCCTGCTCAACCGGAACACCACTGTAATCCGGGTTCCATGGGATTACGATTTCACTCAGCTGGATTATGACGGACTCTTTCTGACCAACGGACCCGGTGACCCCGCGATGTGCGACGTTACCGTCAAACATATCAAAACCGCTATTCAGCAGGACAAACCAATCATGGGAATCTGTCTGGGCAATCAGTTACTCGGATTGGCAGCCGGCGCCGAAACATACAAACTTAAATACGGACACCGAAGCCACAACCAACCGGTTTTGCTCAAAGGGACAAACCGCTGTTTTATCACTTCCCAGAATCACGGCTTTGCAATCGCTGAAGAGACTATGCCGGAAGGGTGGGAATCGCTTTTTGTGAATGTGAATGACAATACCAATGAAGGGATCCGGCACCAGTCGAAACCGTTCTTCTCGACACAATTCCATCCTGAAGCCTCTTCCGGTCCGGTGGATACAGAATTTTTGTTTGATGATTTCATTGAAAGTGTAAAAAAAAATAAGTCAGATAAATGATCAACTCAGCTATAAAAAAAGTAATCGTCCTGGGTTCAGGAGCTCTGAAAATCGGGGAAGCCGGCGAATTTGATTATTCAGGTTCTCAGGCCCTGAAAGCGTTAAAAGAAGAGGGGGTCTATACGATCCTGATTAATCCCAATATTGCGACCATCCAGACTTCCGAGGAGATTGCCGATAAAATATATTTCCTTCCGGTGACTGCCACATTTGTTGAGAAGGTGATCGAAAAAGAGAAACCTGACGGCATTCTGCTCGCTTTCGGGGGACAGACCGCACTGAATTGCGGCGTCGACCTGTTCAGGCAGGGAATCCTCGAAAAACACAACATCAAGGTTGTAGGTACTCCGGTACAATCGATTATCAACACCGAAGACCGACAGATTTTTTCCGATATTCTGCACGAAATCGACGTTCTTACACCAAAAAGTGTGGCTTGCGACTCGATTGAAAAAGCGAGGGAAGCGGCAAAAAAACTGGGTTTTCCTTTAATCATCAGGGCGGCTTATACCCTTGGCGGATTAGGCTCAGGCTTCTGCTCAAACGAGGAGGAGTTGAATAAACTGGCTGAAAACGCCTTCAGCTATTCCCCCCAAATCCTGGTTGAAGAATCGATCAAAGGGTGGAAAGAGGTTGAATATGAAGTCGTCCGCGATGTTTACGACAATTGCATTACCGTCTGTAACATGGAGAACTTCGATCCGCTGGGAATCCATACCGGTGAATCAATTGTGGTTGCACCATCTCAGACTTTGTCTAACGATGAATATCACAAATTGCGGGCCCTCTCCATTAAGATAATCCGTAAAATCGGCGTCATCGGGGAGTGTAATGTCCAGTTTGCTCTCGATCCCAATTCAGAAGATTACCGGGTGATAGAAGTAAATGCGCGTCTTTCAAGGTCTTCAGCCCTCGCATCCAAGGCAACAGGTTATCCCCTTGCCTTTGTGGCTGCCAAACTTGGCCTGGGATATGGCCTGCACGAACTTAAAAATTCGGTGACCAAAGTGACCACAGCCTGTTTTGAGCCGGCACTTGACTACGTAGTTGTAAAAATACCGCGCTGGGACTTGAATAAATTCGAAGGGGTTTCAAAAACACTCGGTTCGAGCATGAAATCGGTTGGCGAAATCATGGCTATCGGCCGCTCTTTTGAAGAGGCGATCCAAAAAGGGATTCGCATGGTGGGAGCCGGAATGCACGGATTCGTCGGAAACAGGGGTGAAATGGAGATTACAGACATCGAAGGTGAATTAAAAAATCCTACCGACCGCCGGATCTTTGCCATTGCCGAGGCGATGCACAATGGATATTCCGTAGATAAAATCTGGGAGATCACCCGGATTGACAAATGGTTTCTCCAGAAACTCAGAAATATCTATGAACTGCGGAATAAGCTTCTGGAATTCAATTCGCTCGAAACATTGCCGGTTGATCTATTGTTACTGGCCAAAAAACAGGGATATTCCGACTTCCAGATCGCAAGACTGGTTCTTAAGAATTCAGACAAGCACATCCAGGATGACCTTTTAAAAGTAAGGGCTCACCGGAAAAGCCTCGGAATCGTCCCGGTGATCAAGCAGATCGATACCCTTGCGGGGGAATACCCGGCATTAACCAACTACCTGTATGTCACCTACAATGGAACAGAACATGATGTGGCGTTCGAGCACGACAATAAATCGGTAATCGTTCTTGGATCCGGAGCCTATCGCATCGGTTCATCCGTTGAATTTGACTGGTGCTCGGTAAATGCAGTCAATACCATCCGGAAGGAGGGTTTTCGTTCGATCATGATCAACTATAATCCGGAAACGGTCTCAACCGATTACGACACCTGCGACAGGCTCTATTTCGACGAGCTGACGCTCGAACGGGTGCTTGACATCTGCGACCTCGAACTGCCCTTGGGAACCGTCCTTTCGATGGGAGGACAGATTCCCAATAATCTGGCCATGAGACTGCACAAACAGGGGATTCCGATTCTGGGAACCACTGCAGAAAAAATAGATAATGCCGAAGACCGGAATAAATTTTCGGCCATGCTCGACAGGCTTGACGTTGATCAGCCACGCTGGAGCCAGCTTACAACAATCGTGGATATCAATCGCTTTGTAGACGAAGTGGGATTCCCGGTTTTGATCCGCCCTTCCTATGTGCTATCCGGAGCCGCCATGAATGTGGTTTCAAATAAAGACCAGCTGCATCATTTCCTAACCCTTGCGACCAAAGTTTCGAAGGAACATCCGGTTGTTGTATCGGAATTTATTGAAAATGCCAAGGAAATTGAGGTTGACGCCGTGGCTAAAAACGGAGAGATTGTCGCCTATGCCATCTCTGAGCATGTCGAATTTGCGGGAGTTCATTCGGGAGATGCGACGATCGTATTTCCTCCGCAAAAACTCTATATCGAAACCATCCGACGGATTAAGAAGATATCGCGTAAAATTGCAAAGGCTTTGGAGATCACGGGTCCTTTCAACATCCAGTATCTTGCCAAAGACAACGATATTAAGGTGATAGAATGCAACTTAAGAGCTTCACGCTCATTCCCTTTCGTATCAAAGGTATTGCGTACCAACCTGATCGAAATAGCGACAAAGGCAATGCTCGACGTTCCTTTTCAGAAGCCTGCCAAATCGCTTTTCGAACTAGATTATGTAGGTGTTAAAGCCCCGCAGTTCTCTTTTCACCGCCTTTTGAATGCAGATCCCGTTACCGGGGTTGACATGGCTTCCACCGGAGAAGTGGCCTGTATCGGTGAGAATTTTTATGAAGCGTTGCTCAAATCGATGTTATCTGTAGGTTACCGTATTCCCAAAAAGACCATTCTGATCTCATCGGGACCAACACGGGGTAAAATTGAATTGCTTGAGAGCGCCCGAATGCTTAAAGAGCGGGGATTTACTATTTATGCAACAGGTGGAACCCATAATTTTTTCCAGGAAAATGGTATCGAAACCGAACAGGTGTTCTGGCCGGACGAAGATGATAAGCAGCCAAATACCCTTGATCTGATTAAAAACCGGATGGTTGAAATGGTGATCAATATCCCCAAGGATCACACAACACGCGAAATTTCAAATGGTTACAATATCCGCAGAAATGCAATCGATTTTAATATTCCGCTAATCACCAATGCCAGGGTTGCCAGCGCCTTTATTTACGGAATTTGTAAGCTTGACCTCGATAATATATCGATTAAAGCATGGAACGAATACAAATAGAAACATTGTTTGTGGAGACGTACAGCGGTGCGTCTCCACAATTAAATTTGTAACCGATTTACACCAATCCCTGTTCAATCATGGCGTTGGCAACCTTTTGGAATCCGCTGATATTGGCCCCTTTGACATAATTCACAAAACCATCGGGTTCGGTTCCGTGCTTTACGCAGGCATCATGAATACTTTGCATGATGCCATGCAGCCTGGCGTCCACCTCTTCACGGGTCCATTTCAGACGCATGGAATTCTGGGTCATCTCCAGGCCCGATGTGGCAACACCTCCGGCATTTGCAGCTTTCCCGGGTCCAAAGAGTATTTTGGAGTGAATAAAAACTTCAACTGCCTCGAGTGTTGAAGGCATGTTGGCCCCCTCGGCAACACATATGCAGCCATTTTCAACCAATGTTTTTGCTTCATCCCCGTCGATTTCATTCTGGGTCGCACAAGGCACGGCAATATCACATTTTACACCCCAGGGCCGTTGATTTTCAAAATAGCTGGCCTCCGGATACTCGTGAGCATATTCTTTGATACGTCCCCGGTAAACATTCTTCAATTCCATTACATAAGCCAGCTTTTCAGCTGATATTCCTGCCGGATCATAAATATATCCATCTGAATCAGAAAGTGTTACAACTTTCCCACCCAACTGGGTTACCTTCTCTACGGCATACTGGGATACGTTCCCTGAACCCGAAATAACCACCGTTTTCCCCTTAATCAGCTCCCCTTTGGTCTTTAACATTTCCTGGGCAAAATAGGTAGTCCCGTAACCAGTCGCCTCCGGGCGTAACGGGCTGCCACCCCAGTCGCTCCCCTTGCCGGTAAGGGTTCCGGTAAACTCGTTGCGGAGCCTTTTGTACTGACCAAAGAGAAAGCCCATTTCACGACCGCCAACGCCAATATCACCTGCCGGGACATCCGTATCCGGACCGATATGCCGCTGAAGCTCTGTCATAAAGGACTGACAAAAACGCATCACCTCATTATCCGATTTTCCCTTTGGATCAAAATCTGAACCACCTTTACCTCCCCCCATCGGTAGGGTAGTCAAACTGTTTTTAAGAACCTGTTCAAAAGCCAGGAATTTAAGAATACTCAGATTTACAGAAGGATGGAAGCGCAAACCTCCCTTGTAAGGTCCAATTGCGCTGTTCATTTGAACGCGGTAACCCTTGTTGATTTCAACTTCCCCCTGATCATTGATCCAGGGAACCCTGAAAAGGATGACCCGTTCGGGTTCAGTCATCCGCTCGAGGATCTTTAACCGGGTATATACCGGATTTTTCAGGAGAAATGGAGTCAGACTCTCAACAACCTCGCGGACCGCCTGATGAAATTCCTCTTCATGCGGATTTTTAGCCATCAGATTTGCCAGAAAATTTTCGATGTACCGTTCTACCTCTTTACTCATAACTTGATTAACTTTAAAGGTTAAATGTTTTACGATTTTATTCCAAATAATCCAATTCAAGTATTCGTATTAAACTCTTACTAATCGTATTTTTGTCTTAAAGGTTTATAAGAACATTTACAAAATGGCGGGACCAATTCGGGAACAATGAACATACTGTATTATTAAAGATACTCATAATAATCGTGAAATGAATAAAAATTCATATATAATAAACAAATTGAATATCTGTATGTTATACAAATAAATCAATATGAAGATTCTACTTACCGGTGCTACCGGATATATTGCCCAGCGATTGCTCCCTGTTTTACTCGAAAATGGTCATCAGGTGGTCTGTTGTGTTCGTGATACTTCCCGATTTAATCATGAGCGTTACCATTCAACAGATCTGACGGTAATTGAGGTTAATTTCCTGGACGAAGAAACGCTTGACCGGATACCGGCAGATATTGATGCAGCTTATTATCTGATTCATTCCATGTCAACAAGTGTGGGTGATTTTGCCGAGCTGGAAGATGTCTCTGCCCATAATTTCCGCTCCCGAATTGAAAAGACAAACGCAGTTCAGGTGATTTATCTCAGCGGAATAACCAACACTCAGCACCTTTCGAAACACCTGAATTCGCGCAAGAATGTCGAAGAAATCCTGCATTCAGACAAATACGGGCTTACAACCCTTAAAGCGGGGATTATCATTGGGTCAGGAAGTGCCTCATTCGAAATTATCCGCGATCTGGTTGAGAAACTCCCTTTGATTATTGCGCCGCGCTGGCTGAATACCCGTTCACAACCCATTGCAATCCGAAATGTGCTTCAATATCTGTTGGGGGTGTTGAATAATAAACCGACATTCAACCACAGTTATGACATTGGGGGAACCAAGGTACTCACTTATAAGGAGATGCTCCTCAGATTTGCCAAAGTCAGGGGATTAAAACGGATAGTCTGGGTGGTTCCTGTGATGACCCCCCGCCTCTCCTCCTACTGGCTTTATTTCGTCACCTCAACCACCTATTCCCTTGCAATCCACCTTGTGAACAGCATGAAGGTGGAGATCATCTGCAAAGGGAACAACCTGAATGAATTGATTGGAGGCATTGAGCTTATTGGATACAACAAGGCCATTCAGCTTGCATTCGGTAAAATTGAACAGAACCAGGTAGTCTCGAGCTGGAAGGACGCCCTTACAAGTTCTGTTCTTCTGAACGGAATATCACCGCATATTCAGGTTCCGAAATTTGGATGCTTCATTGACAAAAGAGGGATGAAAATCACCCGGGAACCCGAAAAGGTTTTGCAAAAATTCTGGTCAATCGGGGGAACACGAGGATGGTACTATGCCAATTGGTTGTGGGAGATCAGGGGCGCTATGGACCGGCTCACCGGCGGTGTGGGATTGCGGCGGGGACGAAAAAACCCGACGGAAATTTCAGCGGGAGAGTCGCTTGATTTCTGGCGTGTTCTGCTGGCCAACAGATCGGAAAAAAGATTACTCCTTTATGCTGAAATGAAACTCCCCGGTGAAGCATGGCTCGAGTTTAAGATAATCAATGACAACGAGCTGGTTCAAACTGCCACCTTCAGACCATTGGGCCTGTGGGGCCGGATCTACTGGTATTCCGTTCTCCCGTTCCATGGATATATCTTTAAAGGGATGATCAGGGCAATCGCAACCAAAGAGTAATCGGCATAAACAAAACTTTAATTTAATCGAACATGAGATCTGCAAAAATTTTCATCACATTCCTGATCTGCCTGCTCCTTCCGCTAATCATCGGGGGAATATCGGGTTTTGCCACGGCTTCCGGAATCCATAGCTGGTATGTCACCTTGCACAAACCCTCCTTCAATCCGCCAAACTATCTTTTTGGTCCGGTCTGGAGTTTCCTTTATATTCTGATGGGCCTCTCTTTATATATTATCTGGATCAACGGGAAAGGAAAAAACCGCCATGACGCACTGCGAATTTTTTTCATTCAGTTAACTCTCAATTTCTTATGGAGTTTTCTGTTCTTTAAATTTAATCTGATCGGTGTCGCGATGGTGGAGATCCTGTTGATCTGGTTCTCTATCGTATTAATGATCATGTCATTCAGCCGTATCAATAAAATTGCAGCCTATCTTCAGATTCCATACCTCCTTTGGGTGACTTTTGCATCAACGCTCAACGGAGCCATCTGGCTGCTCAACTAATCATCCTGAAGTAATACCCATTATTAAATATCCAGTATATGCCGGTTTACACCTTCCGAAAAACACAACTAATCCCTTGTTCAATAGACCAGTTATGGGATTTCATCGCCTCACCTCAGAATCTTAAGCGGATCACCCCTCCCTATATGGGATTTGACGTCCTTTCAACCGATCTTCCCGAAAAAATGTATGCCGGAATGATCATCGCCTACCATGTGAGCCCGCTGATGGGTTTTAAAACAATCTGGGTTACGGAAATCACCCATGTCAATAATCTGAAGTATTTTGTTGATGAACAACGGGTCGGCCCTTACAAAATGTGGCACCACCAACATTTGACGGTACCTGTTGAGGGGGGTGTACTAATGACCGATATAATTGACTACCAACCACCTTTCGGCTTTCTCGGGGCCATTGCAAACCGGCTGGTTATCCGGAATAAGCTGGAAGAAATTTTCTCATTCAGAAAAGAAAAACTGGAGCAGATTTTTGGGAAATTCTGATTCTAAAAAAACTTTAAAATATTCGGGGAAGCGCTCCATTTTTTCCAATATTTTGTTCAATTTCGCGGTTTACCAAATAAAAATGTTGCTGAATGTTCCTGGAGCAGACCAACGATGGAAATAATGATACTGGCAGATGGTTTGCCATGATTATCGTCTTACTGATAGTTATCCTGCTGTTTGGAGGGATACCCCTTCAGCTCGTGATCTCAGCCAGAATGTCGGAGAACCCGGCTCTTCAGCCTAACCCGGAAAATCTTCTTGACCTCCAGGCCTACGACATTGGGCCAATTACTGGTTTTATCCTCGTTATGATTCCGTTTGTTTTGGGGCTTGTTGCGCTATTACTGATGATTAAACCGATCCACCAGAGGCCAAGGCTTTCGGTGATCACAGCACATGCCCGCTTTCGCTGGAAAAAATTCTTCTGGGGAGCCAAAGTCTGGCTTATTCTAATTGCAGTTTTTTCGCTGATCACTACAATAACCGGATTTCAAAAAGTTGAACTGCAGTTTAATCCGGTTACCCTAATCAAGCTTTTGGGGGTTTCGTTGGTTCTGATTCCTCTCCAGGCAGGATTCGAAGAGGTGCTTTTCAGGGGATATTTAATGCAGGGATTTTCCAGATTATTTAAATACAAATGGTTAACTTTGTTGGTGACTTCCTTAATATTTGGAGCACTCCATTTTTTCAATCCGGATGTAAAGGAATCGGCGGCATGGATTATGCTTCCCCAATACATCCTGATTGGACTTGTCTTTGGTGTTTGCACAATCATGGATGAAGGTATTGAACTGGCCTGGGGAATGCATGCAATAAACAGTATCTTTCTGACCGTGTTTATTACTCAGGATTCAAGTGCACTGCCTACACCTGCACTGTTCCGGATTACAGAATTCAATCCGTTATTCGATCTGATTGCACTATTCGCAGGGTTGGTGCTATTTATCCTGATTGCACAAAGAAAGCTTCAATGGCCGGAATGGAAATACTTGCTGAACCGCGTTGAATATCCGGCTTCCAGAGAGAATATTGCATCCGATTATCTGGAGGATGAATACGAAGAAGACGATTAACAATAGAAATTTAACCTTTATAAACTATGGAATTATTTTCAACAAAAGAAGTCTCTAAAACCTATGCCAGCCAACAAGCTCTGACTAAAGTTTCGATTTCGGTAGAGGAGGGAACTATTTTCGGCTTGCTGGGACCCAACGGCGCAGGCAAAACGACCCTGATCCGGATTATCAACCAGATCACAGCACCCGATAGCGGATCAGTCTGGTTCGATGGCCGTCTCTTAAAAACCAGCGACATCAGTCAGATTGGTTATCTTCCCGAAGAGCGTGGCCTTTATAAAAAGATGAAAGTTGGAGAACAGGCACTTTATCTTGGCCAGCTGAAAGGGCTTTCGCGCAGGGATGCGATGAAGGAACTTAAAATCTGGTTTGAAAAATTCGAGATCACCGCATGGTGGGATAAGAAAGTAATGGAACTTTCGAAAGGGATGCAGCAGAAAGTTCAGTTTATCTGCACGGTCCTTCACAAGCCAAGACTACTCATTTTTGATGAGCCTTTCAGTGGATTTGATCCCATAAACGCCGATATCGTAACCCAGGAAATCCTCCGGATGAAAAAGGAGGGCGCCACGATCATCTTTTCAACCCACAATATGGAATCCGTTGAACAACTTTGCGATCATATTGCATTGATTGATAAGTCCAAGAAGATTCTCGACGGACCAACCAAACACATCCGGGAAAAATACAAGTCAAATATTTACGACATCTCCTATCGGGGCGAGTTTGACAGCGCCAGCAATAATATTGCACTCAAGTACAATATCCTGAGCCATCAGCAAAACGGAAACGGGAATAAACTGAGTATCCAGTACCCCGAAGGGAGCACTTCGGGCGAACTTATCAGGGATCTTGTCGAACAGGTTGAGATCATATCGTTCAACGAAGTCATTCCAAGCATGAATGAGGTATTCATTAAAGTCGTCAAACAAAACTCCTAAAACAAACACCCCATGCATAAGATATTATTGATTATTCAACGGGAATATACCACCCGCGTTCAGAAAAAATCGTTCATAATACTGACCTTGCTGATGCCTGTCCTAATGGCGGCAATGATGTTCCTCCCCGGTTACCTGATCTCGATGGATGATGAACAGGTCCGTACCGTTGCGGTCTATGACGCCTCCTCCGTTTTTTTGGGAAGGATGGAAAACTCACAATTCACCAAGTACAAGTTTATCCCCAAAGAGGAATATCAAATTGTAAAACAGGACATTAAAAATTCATCCTATTACGCGCTGCTGGTTATTGAGCCTAATTTTCTGACCACCAAAACAGTACAGGTAATCTCCGGAAGCAACATTCCATGGGATTTGAAATCACAGATCCAGGATAAGATTCAGGGGGTTATCGAGAAGGATAAAATGGCTGAAGTTGTCCGTCAGACGGCCATTCCGGATCTGGAGCAAAAGATCGCCGCTACAAAGACCCACATAAATATTGATACTATCAAGGTAGGCTTGGGTGGAGAAGCCAAAAAAAGCTCAACGGAGATCGGAATGGTGCTTGGCTATATCTTCGGATTCATGATTTACCTCTTCATCTTTGTCTATGGCACCATGGTGATGCAAGGGGTTATGGAGGAGAAACAAAGCCGAATCGTGGAGGTCATTATTTCAAGCGTCAGGCCATTCCAGCTGATGATGGGTAAGATTGTAGGAATTGCCTTTGTAGGATTAACGCAATTCGCCTTATGGGTGATTCTGGGAGTTGCGATCTTTTCGGCTTCAAAAAGTTTCTATCCGGGAACATCGCATGTTCAGCAAATTCAGAATGTGATGGCCCAGAATCAGGATACGGCACAACAGGTTGCAGCACCACAAATGGATAAGATTCAGGAAATCTTTTCGATGGTGGATACCATTAACTTCCCACTCCTGATCAGCTGTTTTATCTTCTTCTTTATCGGCGGTTACCTCCTCTACAGCTCAATGTTTGCTGCCGTGGGTTCCGCCATTGATGCACAGGAAGATGCCCAGCAGTTTATGCTTCCGATCACCCTGCCGATTATTCTCTCCATCATGGTGATGATGAGCGCCATCAAGAGTCCCGAAGGTCCCATTGCGTTCTGGTTCAGCATCATTCCTTTTACCTCGCCGATCGTGATGATGGCCAGGATACCTTTTGGCGTACCTGCCTGGCAATTAATCCTTTCCATGGTCCTTCTGGTTGCCACTTTTATAGGAATGGTGTGGATTACAGGAAAGATTTACCGCACCGGTATCCTGATGTACGGGAAAAAACCATCCTGGAAAGAGATCGGAAAATGGCTGACGTATAAATCGTAGCCCGAAGTTCTAAAAGGGAGAAAGAAATAAATTGAAATAAATTGAAATAAATTGAAATTAAAAAAGGCAGATTCCCGAATGTGGAATCTGCCTTTTTTAAATGGTTATATAATCTTCTCAATCGGAACTAAGGAATAAGAACAATTTAATGTCGTAATAATTATTTCCTCTTTGGACCTCCCCAAGCCCCTCCAAGGAGGGGACAGGAGGGGTGTAACGTACAGATTACTGGCCAAAAGTCTCCCCATTGGGGAGATGTAGAGGGGTAAAAGGGAGAAAATCAGTATTCTAAATAGTATATTATATCTTTCCTATTACCTATATCCGGATTGGCTTATCATTTAAACATTGTCATTTTCCCCCTACTTTCCTAAATGTCTGCACACCATTCACCCGCAGTTACAACTAAAGCCTGCCGCGGATAGACCTTAGTGGTCAGGATCCGGTGAACCTCATCATCCCGGTCAGCGCAGCAATCAGCGATCACCGTTAGCTTATAATCCTTATCCGCAGCTTCCCGTAAGGTCGACAACACGACTCCGCCGGTCGCAATACCCGTAAGGATAAGCTGTTTAATATCCAATGACCTGAGTACCACTTCAAGGTCACTGCCTGTGAAAGCACTCACCCGTTTCTTGGTAATGATCATCTCTTCAGGCATTGGTGCCAGAGAAGCAGGAATTCGAAAACTGTCTTCGGAATCAAAAAACATGGCCGGATTTGCCTTCATGGCCCAAAAGGATTTGTTATTCCCGCTGATCTCCGGAAATCCCTTTCTGAAACCCAGAACAACATATATGACCGGGATACCCCTGCTTCGGGCATTTTCGATTACCCGTTGCAGATTATGAATCAAGAGGGAATTTTCCGGGAGGATTTTTACAGTAGCCTCCTGGATATCCATGACCAGGAGTGCGGTATTTTCAAGAGATTTCATTGGTTCCTTGGTTTTAAAAAAGTCAGAGAGCAAAGTTCACTTAATATTTTAATCGTACAACAACTCTGATCCATAATAAATCCCCTTCAATACTTTCCGCTATCTTTGTGACTGGAAACGTTGTCATATCACTGTTCCAGCCTTATGAGCCACAATAATTTCAAAGGTTAAACCAGAAATAACATGATTATATTTTTAATATTAATTTTTATCATCGGATATATTCTTATCGCCTTCGAAAACGGAATTAAGATCAATAAATCCTCTATAGCTTTAATAACAGGAGTTCTGTGCTGGTCGGTTTACAGCCTATTTTCACCCGATAAATCGCTGGTGAACCAGCAGCTCAGTGAACATCTGGGGGCAATTTCAGGAATCTTGTTTTTTCTGCTGGGAGCCATGACCATCGTTGAATTGATCGACTCACACGATGGTTTTGAAATCATCACCTCAAGGATTACCCAAACAGACAAACGGAAGCTTCTCTGGATTGTTGCTTTTATTACCTTTTTCCTTTCTGCAATTCTGGACAATCTGACTACGACTATTGTAGTTATTTCACTGTTAAGAAAACTGGTTACTAATCAAAAGGACAGACTGCTTTTTGCAGGAATAGTCGTTATTGCTGCAAATGCCGGAGGTGCCTGGACACCTATCGGAGATGTGACCACCACCATGCTTTGGCTCGGTGGCCAGATTACTACAGGTCATATCATGCTGAGGCTTTTTCTGCCCAGTTTGGGTTGTCTGATCGTTCCGCTCCTTGTGTTATCCGGATATTTTAAAGGAACAGTTAACAGGGTGAATCCGATAAAAGCTAAAAACAATCAACACCTTCCGGCAAAACATCAGTTTGTGGTTTTCTTTTCAGGAATTCTGATTTTAATGGTGGTTCCCGTATTTAAAACAGTTACCCATTTACCTCCCTACCTGGGTATATTAGCAGGTTTAGGCATTCTGTGGATCATGACTGAAGTTATTCACGGAAAGAAAGACGAAACGGTCAGAAACTCCTTTTCAGTAGTTCAGGCTCTTCGTAAAATCGATATACCAAGTATCTTATTCTTTTTTGGTATTTTAATCAGTGTCGCTGCGCTGCAGTCCTCCGGAATATTGACAGAACTTTCCGTATGGTTATCCAAATCGATAGGGAATGTGAATATGGTGGTGCTTTCAATGGGTGTCCTTTCATCGGTGGTGGACAATGTGCCGTTGGTTGCAGCCACACAGGGGATGTACAGTTTATCACAATTCCCGCAGGATTCCTATTTTTGGGAATTTCTGGCTTACTGTGTGGGAACCGGCGGCAGCATACTTATCATAGGTTCTGCAGCAGGTGTCGCTGCAATGGGGATGGAAGAGATCAATTTCTTCTGGTATCTCAAAAAAATCAGCCTGCTGGCATTTCTCGGATACGTTTCAGGCGCACTTATTTACATTTTGCAAAATCTGTTCCCGGGATAATATATAAATGAATAAACTATCATAATGAGCCGATATGCCGTAATCGATCTTGGCACGAACACCTGCAATCTACTAATTGCTAATACACTGTCGGACAATCTATTCGAAACCATGTACGACCGGAAACTTCCTGTTAAGCTGGGCCGTGGAGGGATTCACAACAATATCCTGATGCAGGATGCTATTGAACGGGGGATAACAGCATTGCAGCATCACGCGGATACCATCCATGATTATGATGTCAGCAAAGTCATCGTGATTGGAACCTCGGCATTGCGGGGTGCTGCCAACCGAGACGAATTTATTGAAAAAGTAAGGGAATTGTTAGGCTGGGAAATTAAAATCATTGACGGGGAACTTGAAGCAGCCCTGATATTTCGCGGTGTCAGGTTGTCTCTGCCCGACCGGATGGGAAAATATCTGATCATGGATATCGGAGGAGGCAGCACCGAATTTATCCTTGCGAACGATGACCAGATTATCTGGAAGAGAAGCTTCAATATTGGAATTGCCCGGGCACTCGAAACAATTCAAATGTCAGACCCGGTTACTTCATCCGAGATACTGGCCTTTGAGCAATGGTTTGATCGCCATCTTGGCGAATTGTGGAGCATTTGTAATCAACATTTGCCCCGAACACTGGTTGGATGTTCCGGGGCATTTGATACCTTTATGGATATTTACGAGAAGGAAGAACCTGATCTGAAAATCAGGAAGGTATCGGAATTCCCACTGGAGGCTTACCGGGAAATTCACCAACGGCTGATTCTTTCCGATCACCAAACCAGGGGGAAAATGATAGGGATGGATAAAATGAGGGTCGAGATGATTGTGATTGCTTCGGTTTTTACTAATTTCATACTCCGGAATTTGAATATCCCTAAGCTGCTGCATACACATAATGCATTGAAAGAAGGGGTGATGGATTTGTTCATTTCAAACGGCATATAAATTAACAATATGGTCAGGATCTTAGTCATTGATGACGAGCGGAGCATCCGCAATACGCTTAAAGATATTCTTGGATTTGAAGGATACGCCGTTGATGTGGCTGAAAATGGATCTTCGGGGCTGGAACAGGTCAAAAATGCCGAGTATGACATTATCCTTTGTGATATCAAAATGCCGGAAATGGATGGGATCGAGGTCCTGGAAAAGATTATGGAACTTAAACCCGATACCACCGTGGTGATGATCTCCGGTCACGGAAACATCGACACAGCCGTTGAAGCCATAAAAAAAGGGGCTTTTGATTTTATAGTCAAACCACTTGACTTAAACAGATTGCTGATTACCATACGCAATGCAGGGGATAAATCGCTGCTCGTTAAAGAGACTATAGTCTTGAAGCAAAAGTTCAATAAACTGCATGAGATAATTGGGGAATCACCGCAAATAAAGAAAGTACTTGAGATGACCGACCGGGTGGCCCCCACCGATGCAAAAGTGCTTATTACAGGCCCAAATGGTACTGGCAAAGAGCTTGTAGCCAGACGTTTGCACCAATTATCTGCCCGGTCCGAAGCCCCGTTTATTGAAGTCAACTGCGCAGCAATACCCTCTGAGTTAATTGAAAGTGAATTATTCGGGCACGAAAAAGGGGCTTTTACCTCAGCAATCAGGCAGCGTAAAGGGAAATTTGAACAGGCCGACGGAGGGACATTGTTCCTGGATGAGATTGGCGACATGAGTTTATCCGCACAGTCGAAAGTGTTAAGGGCTCTGCAGGAAAACATCATTACACGGGTTGGAAGCGATAGTCCGATCAAGGTGAATGTCCGGGTTATTGCAGCGACCAATAAGGAGCTCTCCGAAGAGATCAAAAATGGCAATTTCCGTGAAGATTTGTACCATCGCTTAAGTGTGATCCTGATTAACGTTCCGTCTCTGGAAAGCAGAAAAGAAGATATCCCGTTGCTGGCCGGCTATTTCATTGAGCAGATCTGCAACGAATACGGACAACCACCCAAAGAGATTGAACCTGAAGCCCTCGAAGAGTTACAAAACCGTAAATGGACCGGAAACATACGCGAATTCCGCAATGTGATCGAACGGCTGATTATTCTGTGCAATAAGACTATAACCCGTGAAGAGGTAGTACTTTATGCACCTGCAGAAAATGTTATTGATAAATAATATCTACCGGTTTATGCCCGGATCGTGGCATAAATATTACCGCATTTAATCAGGGTTAAGACTATTCGTCCCCACCGTGCGTTTGAAAGCTGGTAAAAATCCAACAGCGGCGGCAAATTTAATCCGGAAAAGGGAGAAAACCGTATCTATGAAAAGGAGAAGCAACCATATCCTGATTCACAACAATTCACTAACTACCATTATATCTGAAATATAACAAGAAATGAGTTATGAACAATTGTTAATAATTAAAGTTAGTTTATTGTTGGTATATTGTTGATACAAAAACCCTAAAATAGTTGCAATTCGGGTTCTTTTCGTTGTATATTTGATCTATCAGATAAGCGATAATAGGTTACTCTGAAGTAGTGGAGAAGGAGAAAGACTCTTAGCTGAGTAAAGAACCGGATCATTCATACCTTCGGGTTTGCGCAATGGAAGAGTCAAAGTTTGGACGAAAGGAGAGATCCAATCGGACAATCAACCGGAAGTAACGCCAGTCGTTCATTAGAAGGTTGAGTTTAAGACCGGGAGAAAAAGGGGGCGAAAGTTTCTTCAACTATTCCGGGGAACAGGAAGGCTGAAAAGCCGGCACTTTCCGTACTGTAGACGAACTGATCGAAAGAGAAGAACCACACGGTATGCTGACAAACACTCCGTCCGGGAAGGTTAACCGCAAGGAAAACCGAAGGGACAGCCGGAGGATGAAGCCCTAAACAGCTGAATCCAAAAGCAATGGGTTGCAGAATTAATCAGGACTCTGCGCAAGCAGACCAACGATGAAAAGGCAGCCAGCCATGATAACCGTAGTCTGACGCCAAAGGCGAAGCAATTCACCAGCGACGAAATGGGAGCAACTTGCAAGAGTGGTTCCCATTTGTGTTTTTCATACCCCCGTACTTTAAATATTCCCCTTCCCGGCAAGCCGGATCATGGATCAATTCAAAAATTAGGTGGAGCTATTTTGTTAAATCCGTTATTTTTGTTTTAAAAAAGAGAGTTAAAGGAAAGGGGATCAATTGATATTTCAGGTGGAGTAAAAGAATTACGCATAAATTTTGGTTAATCTGAACAGGAAATCTGTTATTTTTGTTTTAAAAAAGAGAGTTAAAGGAAAGGACAGAACTTTGCGGTCCCATCCTTTCCGGCAAACAAATCTGAAATATTACTCTTCTACAGGTGACATATATTTATATATAAATCCGGCTAATATTGCCCCTGCAATTGGTGCTATCCAAAACAGCCACAACTGATCGATTGCCCATCCACCGGCAAAAATTGCCTGACTAGTGCTTCTTGCAGGATTTACCGAAGTATTTGTAACGGGAATACTGATTAGGTGGATAAGAGTTAAGCCAAGTCCAATTGCCAATCCGGCAAACCCTTTTGGAGCTTTGGGATGGGTTGCACCTAAAATAATGATCAAAAACATAAAGGTCATAACAACTTCACACACTAAAGCTGCAAGCATACTATAACCTCCGGGTGAATGTTCGCCGTATCCGTTTGCGGCAAATCCCCCGATTGTAAATCCTGTTTTTCCATTTGCAATCAGGTATAGAATACCCGCTCCGGCAATTCCACCCAGGACCTGTGCTGCAATATATGGTAACAGCTCTTTTCTTTCAAACCGTCCTCCAATCCATAGTCCAACCGAGACAGCGGGGTTAAGATGGCAACCGGAAATATGCCCGATAGCATAAGCCATGGTAACAACAGTTAATCCGAAGGCAATGGCTACACCGGCAAAACCAATTCCTAACTGGGGATAGGCTGCTGCCAATACGGCGCTTCCACATCCACCCAAAACCAACCATAAGGTTCCGATAAATTCTGCAACTAATTTCTTCATGATGTCTTCTATTTAGTTATTAAAATGGTTATTGTGCTAACATAAGGGATAAACTATTTCATCCTCAGTGAATTTGTATGATCCTCTTATAGCATCGTGCAACAATATTTCAAATATAATTATTGTTTTAAAAATAAAAGTGGGATAATTACAATAATTATTAAGCAGAATGACCTGGAAGATTTGTATCTTCCAGGTCAAAGGGATTACGTATATTTTTGGCGAACCGGGAAACAATTAAATTCCTAATCTCAGGGTGTATCCTCAGGGGCTTACCTGCCCCCAAGCCATTCCAAAGCATTGATGATCAACTTATCCTGAACCGGATTATCAAAGGTATGTGAGAGCTCCATATTTGTTCTCCCCTCATAATCCAGATCGTTATGACCCATATTGAAGTAAACCATCCGGTATTTCTTATTGGTCCAGGCTACCGGATAATCACCTTCATGCCAGATTTCCCTGGTCTTGGGTCCTGTTCCCAGTGGAAAACTCGCCGGATCAATCGATAAAAGCACCGTGATGTCGTGATTTTTCCGCAAATCATTCTGCCAGCTGTACCATTCATTTGGGGAAGCCTTGAAATTATCCGGCAAATTGCCCGTTACCGGATGCCCCGGCTGCTCAATATGCAGTATTGCGGAGGTGGGACGCCACGTATTTCCTTTGTATTGCCCGCTTCCCAAAAATTCATTGTGATACCAGTCCCAGTTCTGAGGATAACCTGAAGGGGTAAGTGCAAAAGCTGCAAAATGAAACCCAATCCACGCTCCTCCCCCCTTCATGTAATTTTCAAAAGCAATCCGTTGTTCACCTTTTTCGGGACGGGTATCCAGAAAAAGGACAACATCGTATTTGGCCAGAAACTTAAGATTCAGGCTGTCCCAGTTGGTGGTGGAAACGTACGAAAAGTGGTATTTTTGAGCTGTTTCAGCCAGCCATTTATTCGCTTCGTAAACAAAACTAATGTGTGCCGGATCATTACGCCCGGTATAAAACCCAATCACCCTGAATTTCGGGCTCCGATCATGGGCAACGAGGATTTTCGGAATTAACACAAACCCCAGCATCACCAGAGAACTCCGAATTAAAACACGTGCAAAGCGATTCACCACTGAAATAGTATAAATATGAGATGTAATAACCTGCCGTTGACTGAGATTAATTATTGTTTGTCCCTGTAAAAATCATCCCGGTTAAGAACAGATAGTTCATAGAGAAAATCACCAATTTTTGCCGTTACAACTTTAAAGAAAGCCTCCCCTTTTTCAGCAGTCGCCAATGCCGGGTTTCCGATTCCGGTATCTTTGGTAACTTTGGTCCATTGCCGCTCGGCCCATGCCCAACCCTCATTAAGGGCAGAAATACTAAATTCGCGTGCCTTACCGTCGCCCGCCTCAGATAATGGAAGTACCAATTCCGGGGTTAAATAAAGCATAAAACTGGTTTCCACCTCACCGGCATGCTCTCCCATATCCTCAAAGTACTGTTCTGCTCCCGGAACTTTAAACCAATTGCACTGGCAGATAAACATTTCGGGAAAGATCAGATTCAACTCCCTGATAATCTGCCTGAAATCATTTCCTCCGTGAGCATTCAGTATCACAAGCTTATGTATTCCCTGACGGTTAAGGACGGTGATCAGATCCTTCAGGATCATCATCTGAGTACCCGGATTCAGGTTCATATCGAGTTTCACATCGGGTTGACCGGTATTTACCCCAAATGGAATTCCCGGCAGAACAATCACCTTCCCACCTCGCCCGGTGGCCAGGCTGGCAGATTCGGCTGCAATTTTTTCGGCAAGGAGATTATCCGTACCATAGGGCAGATGCAAATTGTGAGCCTCGGTTGCTCCCCAGGGCAATACCGCAAGCTGAAAATCAATCTCTTTTGCTGTTTTCCAATTTGTTTCAGCTAAAATATGTGACCGCATAATCTGATGAATTAAAAAAACATAAAATTAATAAAAGTCGCCAATTATAGATCCAGTTTGATTTTTTCATCGGGAATACTACCTTTGAAAAATCAACGCAATCTCAAACCGTTGTCATCCGAAAATATGATACTTCCCATTTACCAGGTTGATGCTTTTACCGACCAGATCTTTAGCGGTAATCCGGCTGCAGTTTGTCCATTGGATTATTGGCCTGAGGATGAACTTTTACAAAATATCGCAGCAGAAAACAACCTTTCAGAAACTGCATTCTTTAAAAAGAGGGATGATCTGTTTGAAATCAGATGGTTTACCCCTGTGGCTGAGGTGGAATTATGCGGACATGCCACCCTTGCCGCAGCTCATGTCCTCTTCAACCATCTTCATTTTAAGGGAGATCACCTGATTTTCGAATCGGGGTTCAGCGGAAAACTGGAAGTTACCCGGAACAAGGATTTGCTCACGCTGAATTTTCCGGGCGATCAACCAGAACCCTCATTGCCGCCTGACCATCTTATCGATTCATTGGGACACAGACCACTGGAAATATGGAAAGGAAAAACAGACTACCTTTTATATTATCGGTCCCAGGAAGATATCGAGGAGATCACACCCGATTTCGGAAAACTTCAAACCGTTGAGGCCCGCGGCATAATCATTACTGCCCCAGGATATGAATGCGATTTCGTTTCACGGTTCTTTGCACCGAAAGTGGGAATCAATGAAGATCCGGTAACCGGGTCTGCTCATACCACGCTGGTCCCCTTCTGGGCTTTACGGCTGAACAAACTTATATTTGAAGCACGGCAACTCTCTGCCCGGGGCGGCAATCTGGAATGTCAGCTGAAAGGAAAGCGGGTACTAATTTCAGGTCACGCATGCACCTATTTGACCGGTTCAATCAACCTCACCTCCTCGCTCCATAAATAACCAATAACAAGTGACGATAACAAAAGCGTGATCACCTTCGACTATGCAGGTAAAGACTAAAGATAAATAAATTTATTATCCTATTCTAACAGGATAGGCCATAATCTGCCGGATAACATAGCACTTTCCCATATCTTAAATGGTTTTCCCGAAAGTGAAAGCCCGTATTCTTCGACTGCCTGAGTATAGCTGACCCCCTTTTTGAACAGCCAATACAAATGACTTTCAAATAATTGCTCCGCAGTAATCTTTTTATTCATGATTATTGCAACATCAAAAAGATCCTTATTGATAATCGTATCCGAGACGGGAAGATTTTTATCCTTATGCAGTATCGGTTCATGATCCTGTAATTTACTCAGAACCCTATAAAATAACCGGTAATTCTCAAACTGAATTTTATAGGTATGACTTCTACCGGTTAGCTTTCGGGTGAAATTAAAGAGGAGGAAATCGGGTTTTCGCATAAACTGACCAGATTTCACTTCAACGGCTTCGTCGATAGAAAGTCCATAATTATAGAGCATAAAAAGGATAATACGCTGTCGGTCAGACTCACACCTGCTCATTAAAGTCCGGATTTCCTCCGGAGAAAAATAATCTTCCATAAAGATTTCCCTTAAAAATAAAGCCCTGGATAAAGTAATGTATTATAGATATAAGACTAATTCGACCTGACCGGAGACAGTTTACAGAAACAGCAACTTAATAATGACATCAAAGTCCCGAGGTTGAACTTTTCCCGCTCTAATTACTTTACAAATATAATTATTCCATTTAACAAAAAGAAATAACCGGGCAAATCTATCTGATTAAGGAATACAACAAGCGGATCTCTTCACCCCAAATGCTATCATCCGGGGTTTCCAGGATAATTGGAATATTATCGAAATGGGAATCGTTCATGATTAGTTCAAAAAGTTCCATCCCGATAAACCCCTGACCAATACTGTGATGGCGGTCCACGCGGGTGGCTAGCTCTTTTTTCGAATCATTGAGATGAATGGCACGAAGGTAATTCCATCCTATAATCTGTTCAAATGTTGCAAAGGTCTCCTTAAAGACCTCACTTGTCCGCAGATCATATCCGGAAGTAAATGTATGACAGGTATCGATACAGACTCCCACGCGCGATTTATCTTCTACCTGACTGATGATTTCAGCGATCTGGTCAAACGCATAACCCATATTGGTCCCTTGCCCCGCTGTATTTTCAATTACTGCGGTAACTCCCTGTGTGACTCCCAGTGCGATGTTGATAGATTCCGCAATTCGTGTCAAACATTCAGTTGGAGAAATTTTATTAAGATGACTTCCCGGGTGAAAGTTCAACATTTTTAATCCTAACTGCTGGCAACGGATCATTTCATCATTAAAAGCTTCCCTTGATTTATCCAGCCCTTCGGTCTCAGGGTGTCCCAGATTTATCAAATAGCTGTCGTGAGGAAGAATCATCTCCGGCAAAAATCCGTTATCCGCACAATTTTTCTTAAACGCCTCGATACTTTTCTGCGTCAGAGGGGAAGCATTCCATTGTTTTTGATTCTTTGTAAATAGCGCAAATGCCTTTGCACCAATCTCTTTCGCGTTTAAAGGAGCGTTCTCTACCCCTCCGCCTGCACTGACATGCGCACCAATATATTTCATTTTAAATTATTTACATTAATATTGAACAAACAAAAAGGACAATCCTGCACGGAAAATCACACAAATATGCTAAATATAAACGATTTTAAATGGCAGGTTAGTTCAGGTTTAAGATAAAACGAGGATTAAAGTCGTATATTAGCTATCGAAATATTCACATACCATATCAACATTTTATGACTGAAAAGCTATTTATTATTTGTATACTTCTCACCGCCACCACATCCATAATCTCCGCGCAGGAACAAAAAGTAAAAACTGATTCTCTAAAAATTAAAACCGGCTGGAATTTCGGGGCTATTCCTACAATCACTTTTGATACAGACCAGGGATTTCAGTATGGTGCAGCTGTGAATTTTTATAATTTTGGGGACGGCAGCGCGTTCCCAAAATATAAACACTCGCTCTATTTCGAAGTCTCCCATTTTACAAAAGGGAGTGGTATCTACCGCTTTTATTACGATTCCGAATCACTCTTGCCGGGAATTCAGATTACAACAGATTTAAGCTATTTGCCCGATGAGGCTTACGATTTTTATGGATTTAATGGCTACGAATCGGTATTGAACAAAAACTGGGAGAAACAAAGTAGTCCTGACTACAAAACGAGGATGTTTTATAAATATCAGCAGAAGCTTTTCAGGTTCAAAACCGATTTGCAGGGAAAATTTCCAGGATCGCATTTTGGCTGGATCGCCGGATTTAATTTACTTAATTACACCCTGGGTTCGGTAAATATCAATAAACTGAACAAAGGATTGGGTGCTGCAGACAAATTGCCCACTGTTGAACAACAACCCGGACTCTATGAAAAATATATCCAGTGGGGTTTAATCACTTCCAATGAAGCCCGTGGAGGTTTTATCCCTGAAATCAAAGGCGGAATTGTCTACGATACACGCGATAACAAGCCAAATCCGATGCAGGGAATCTGGACAGAAGCTGTGTTGGCTATGGCACCCGGATTCCTGGGGGCAGAAAGTGGATTTTCCAAAATATCTATCACCCACAGGCAATATTTCACCCTGATCAAGGATGATCTTTCGCTGGTATACCGTATAAACTGGCAGCAAACACTTAATGGCCATGTTCCATTTTACTACGAGCCTCAAATAATTTCATCGGTTATGACCGGCGCATCATCCACCGGACTTGGCGGGGCTAAAAATCTGCGTGGCGTGCGCCGAAACAGAGTTGTTGGTGACGGATATATCCTGGGAAACGTCGAATTACGCTATAAATTTGCCAGATTTCGTGTGATCAGGCAAAATTTCTATCTGGCAGCAAACACTTTTGTCGATTTCGGACAGGTCACTAAAAAGATTGACACATCAAAGGTTCTGCTACCTGCGGATGTAATCGAATCACAATATTTCAATAAAGGGGCCGAAAAAATGCATTCGAGTTACGGCGCGGGATTACGGCTTGTCATGAATTACAATTTTGTCATTGCCATGGATTATGGAATTGCGACCAATAAACAGGACGGTGATTCAGGAATATATATCGGATTGAATTATCTCTTTTAAATCAAACCAATAAAATATCAGGATGAAAACAGCGATAGTGGCAGGAGCGACTGGACTAATAGGACGGGAATTGGTTCAGAAACTGATCAGTTCAGACGAATACCGGGTAATTTACCTTGTTTCCAGAAGAGAGAGCGGATTGGCACATCCAAAGATAAAGGAGGTAGTAACCGGTTTTGACCTGATCAACCAATTACATATTGACGAAACCATCGATGAGGCATTTTGCACCTTAGGGACAACAATGAAAAAAGCGGGAAGCCGGGAACTCTTTAAAAAAATTGATTATCAGTATGTAATTGCATTCGCCAATTTAGCCAAAGTGCTGGGGGCAACAAAATTCGTGGTAATTAGCTCCATGGGAGCGGATCCTAAATCACGGGTTTTTTACAACAATATTAAAGGAATGACTGAACTTTCATTAAAAGGAATGGGGTTTAAGCACCTGGTTATCCTTCGCCCTTCGCTGCTGCTGGGTAAGCGGACAGAATTCAGGCTGGCTGAACAATTATCCGGCTATTTTATGCGGGCATTAAATTTTCTGATTCCGGATAACTTTAAAGCCATCAGGGGAGAAACTGTGGCTGAATATATGGTAAAAATGGCGTCAACCACTACCGATGCCGTTTCAATCATTAAATCAGGGGAAATACGGCGTGACAATCATTAAAATCATTGTTTCCAAGTTTGGGGGGTTGACCTGATGCGATAGGTTAATCATATTCCTGTTGCGCCGCCACTTTCCGCTTAAACATTTTTTTATTCACCAGAAAGATACCGGACAAGACTATAAGCGCTCCGAAAATCTCCATCCTTGTAAGCTTTTCGCCTAAAACAGGGACCGCTATCAAAGCAGTAAACACAGACTGGCTCAATAAACTTACCGATGCCACAGTCGATGGCATAAAAGCTATGGCATAATTGATTGCAAGCCACCCACTCAATTGCGAGATTAACCCGAGACCCGCCAGTGCCTCCCATGTTGACAGTGAAAATCCGGAGAGGCTGGTATGAGTTATTATCGCAATAATAAACAGTACCACCGTACTCGACAGCATGGATATCATTGTAAAAGTCACTGTATCCAATTTTTGCCGGCCTTTTCGCATTATAAGCAGATAAAAAGCATAAAATAAACTCGCCAGAATGGCCAGAAAATGACCGGCATTCAATCTGGAATGATAGATCTGGTTAATTCCAACAATCACCGAAACTCCAAACAAGGCAATCGCAGTTCCGATCCAGAAAATCCGCCCGGGTTTCTCCTTCAGAAATAAAATCGCACCGATCCCTACCCAAACAGGGGCAAGATTGGCAATTAGAGTCGAAATCGCCGCCTTGGTCATCAGGATTGAGATATTCCAGACCGCAATATCACAGGCAAATATAACCCCGCACACTACTGCAACAGAAGCTGGTTTCCAGCCGATCAGTGAGCGCTTACGAAACAGCCAGATAGGTAAAACTCCGATGAAACCGATAAACATCCGGTAAAATGCAGAACTTAATCCCGACACATCTGTTAGTTTAACAAATATGGCAGACCATGAAATACAAAGAATACCAATAAATAAGATGAAGTAGCGAAACCAGGTGGTTCGGGACATAATGGTTTAAATAAAAAGACAGGTTTAATTCCCGCAATGTGAAAAACAAGAGTAATAATAATTGAATCAGCAAGATAACCAGCAACAAAAGGCGAATATTCTGGTTAACCAGCTAACCCGCAAAGTTAATATTTGAAGCGGGTAAAGTGACAGAAAAATGATTTTATTAATGGTAAGATTAACAATCAAATAAATGACTACCTTTGCGGCTCAAAATAAATAAATGCAAAATATTAGAAACATAGCGATAATAGCTCACGTCGATCACGGGAAAACGACACTGGTTGACAAAATGATTATGGATTCCAATATCTTTCGGGGTAACCAGAATCCGGGAGAATTAATTCTTGACAATAACGATCAGGAACGGGAAAGGGGAATTACGATTCTTGCCAAGAACGTATCGGTCGTGTATAACGGCACGAAAATTAATATCATTGATACTCCAGGCCATGCTGATTTCGGCGGTGAAGTAGAGCGTGTTTTAAACATGGCAGATGGCGTACTGCTGCTGGTGGATGCCTTCGAAGGTACAATGCCACAGACCCGTTTTGTGCTGCAAAAAGCGATCCAGCTCGGATTAAAACCTATTGTTGTCATCAATAAGGTCGACAAACCCAATTGCCGTCCCGATGTTGTCCATGAGCAGGTATTCGAATTAATGTACAGCCTCGATGCAACAGAAGAACAGCTCGATTTTCCGACAATCTACGGTTCTGCCAAACAGAACTGGATGAGTTACGACTGGAAAGTGCGGACAGAAAATATTACAGAATTATTTGATGCTATCATAGAACATATCCCTGCACCAACTGAGAATCCAGGGACACCTCAGATGCTGATCACCTCATTGGACTATTCGCAGTATGTTGGCCGAATTGCAATTGGCCGCATCCACCGTGGAGAACTCAAGGAAGGAATGAATGTTACCCTGGTTAAACGAGATGGTACAATTTCTAAAACAAGGATCAAAGAGCTGCATGTTTTCACCGGCTTAGGCAGGGAGAAGGTATTGAACGCAAGTAACGGAGATATTTGTGCATTGGTAGGTATTGAAGGGTTTGAAATCGGAGACTCCATTTGTGATTATGAGAATCCTGAACCCCTTGAGCCAATCTCAATCGATGAACCAACCATGAGTATGTTGTTCACAATCAACAACTCTCCATTCTACGGCAAAGAGGGTAAATTCGTTACCAGTCGCCATATCCATGACCGTTTAATGCGTGAATTGGAAAAGAATCTCGCCTTGCATGTCGAAACTACCGATTCAGCCGATGCCTGGAATGTTCATGGCCGTGGTGTTCTCCATCTTTCGGTTTTAATCGAAACAATGCGTCGCGAAGGTTACGAGCTTCAGGTAGGTCAGCCTCAGGTACTGTTCAAGGAAATTGACGGCGAGAAATACGAACCTATCGAATTACTGCACATTGACCTTCCCGAGGAGCTTAGTGGCACAGCCATTGACCTGGTTACACGCAGAAAAGGCGAAATGCTCAATATGGAGAAAAAAGGTGACCGCATAAATCTTGAATTTCATATCCCATCACGGGGAATCATCGGTCTGCGTACCACTATGATGACCTCCACACAGGGCGAAGCTGTTATGGCACACCGGTTTATCAAATACGACAAATTCAAAGGTCCTATCGAAACCCGGCTAAATGGTTCGCTGGTTGCCCTTGAAACAGGAACAGCGTTTGCCTATGCCTTAAATAAACTACAGGACAGAGGGAAATATTTCATCGATCCTCAGGAAGAGATTTATGAAGGACAGGTTGTAGGCGAAAGCAGCCGCGAAGGTGATTTGGCTATGAACCTTACCAAATCAAAAAAACTGACCAATATGCGGGCATCAGGTTCTGATGATAAGGTGCGATTGGCTCCGCCAATCAAGTTCAGCCTCGAAGAAGCGCTCGAGTACATCCAGAAAGACGAATATGTGGAAGTAACCCCAAAATCGATCAGACTCCGGAAAATAATGCTTAACGAAAATGACCGTAAACGAGCTTCAAAAAAAGTAGTTTAGTCAGCGACAAAGTTAGATAGAAACCCCTTAGTTTGTAAATTACTGCAAATTAAGGGGTTTTCTCTTATGCAGCGTCTAATCCCTCAAAGAAACGAAAGACCTAATATTTATCCTTCATCGCCCCGATTAAGGTCCCAATCCAAATCCATATTTCTTGCAAAATGGTTAAAACGCGCGTTTTGCAAAGGACACTATCCGATTTAGCCCCCTCTATTTTCCGAAAAAAGGCTTCACTTTTTCATATTTCATCCGAAAAACAGAGTTTGCAATTATCATATATTGATGTATATCACTGTTTTATAATTGCTTAAAAATATTTTATAAAATATGCGTATTTTTAGTACTATGTGTTGCATAGTACCTTCTTTAAGACGTATATTTGTAATACATACTTCAAGGTATAAAATGGTATTATAATTAAAACAAAAAATATGAAAACAGTGATAAGGAAGTTGAAATTGGGGGTACTGCTGACAGGGGCGGTTATTCTCTCATCCTGCAGCAACCGCCCTCTCTTGGGGACCGCTTTGGGAATCAGGGTTATCTTTCACTCAATTCCTTCAGTTGCGGTAACGGCAGCACAATACTCCGAACATAAAATCTCCGAATACTTGATAAATTCTTCTGTTGCTAAGAATAGCAAAGTGATAACAGACAAGAAGGCGGAGAAAAAAGGAGGTTCTCCTAAAATAAAACCGGTCTCAATCGGCATTGCACGTGACGCCCGATTGGTTTAAAGCGCTAATCCCGGTAAAGTACCGGCAGTGTTTATTTTCAATTCGCAAAAAAATTAAATGAAAAACCAATGAACCTCGAAAATACAAAAGCCCAAATGAGGAAAGGGATTCTGGAATATTGCATTCTGTTAAACCTTTCCAAAAAACCATCCTATGCTTCTGATATCATTGCTGAAATGAAAGTTGCACAGATGATTGTAGTTGAAGGGACTCTCTATCCGCTTCTGACCCGTTTGAAAAACGACGGATACCTCAGTTATCGCTGGGAGGAGTCTTTACAAGGACCGCCGCGCAAATATTACGAATTAACCCCTGAAGGCAATATATTTTTAAACGAGCTGGATATCGCCTGGGGCGAACTGGTCGAAGCAATTAACCAACTAAAAATCAACAATCTTTAGAACTCATATCACCATGAAAAAAACATTTACAATCAACATTAGCGGAACAGTTTTTCATATTGACGATGATGCCTATGAAAGGCTAAATAATTACATCTCCCAAATTAACCGGCACTTCGGGAGTGATACTGAGGCCAGGGAAATTGTTGAGGACATTGAATCCCGGATTTCGGAGTTGTTCCAGGAAAGGGTAAAAGACGGTAATGAGGTGATATCCACTGAACATGTGGACGAAATTATTCGGATCATGGGGATGCCTGAAGCGTTTGATGATGCTAAGGAGGGTGAAGAGCCCCCAATCAAAATGGCTCATCCCATTCATAGGAAACTGTACCGCGATCCGGACGAACGGGTTTTAGGGGGTGTATGCAGCGGACTGGGAGCATACTTTAATTATGACCCGGTCATTATCCGGCTGATCTTTGTGTTACTGGTTTTTCTCGGTGCAGGATTCAGTCTGATCATCTATCTCATTTTATGGATTGTTGTTCCCAAGGCCTCCAATTCTGCACAACGGCTCGAGATGAGAGGTGAAGAGGTAAACATCAATAATATTTCCAAAAACATTAAGGAGGAGATTCAGGATGTAAAGGAGAATTACGAAAAATTCAGAACCAACAGTCGTGGTCGCGACCGGATAGACCATGCCGGAAATATATTCGGATCGGCTTTCGGGGCAATAATTAAAATATTTGCCGTAATTATCGGAATTGCATTGGTTTTTGCGGGAATTTCCGCCATCATCGCACTTGTAACTTCGTTGTTCATTACCAATGAATTCATTGGCATATCGCCTATCGGACATGGCATCCCTCATTACCTTGATTTATTTGTGAGCGGAAATACCCTGTTCTGGTTCTGGATCGGACTTGGCCTCACAATTGGGATACCCCTGATCATGCTGGCCTACTTGGGAACCAAACTTATTTTCAGGTTCAAATCGCGTAATGGAGCCGTTGGTCTCACCGCCTTAGGTTTGTGGCTGATCGGTCTTGTCTTGCTTATTTTCATGTTAGTGAGAGGATTCAGTGACTTTAAAAGTGGTTCAACCAGCACGAAACTGGAACAACTTACCACAAAATCTGACACCCTTTACCTTAAATTGGGGGCAGATGAATTCAGCGATTACCTCGATTCAAACCTAAATTTCGACAGGCTGCGTATTGCATCAATAAACGGCAAACAATTTCTCCTGAATCAGCCCGTGCTTGATATCGTAAAAAGTGAAACGAACAATTTCAGCCTGGTTATCAAAACAAAGGCAAGGGGTCATAACCTTGATAAAGCCCAAAACAATGCCCGAGAGATTAACTATAAATTCACCATGCAGGATTCCCTGATTACATTTCAGCCCTGGTATATGTTGCCGGAAAAGGCTGTATGGCGTAATCAGCAGGTAGAAATCACCCTCAGGGTACCTGAAAATAAAACAATCTATTTAAGCCAAGACCTTATAAAGATTATTCATGACATCAAAAATACATCAGATACCTGGGACGGTGACATGGGTGGCAAATACTGGACCATGAAACCGGAAGGGCTGGAATTAGCCAATAAAAAAACAGCACCTGCGGTAACACCAAAAAACAATAAAAAATGAAAACGATTTACCAGCTTGGAATTTTCGCAGCTCTCCTGTTCACTACCATGACAGGATCAGCTCAAAGCAGATCTTATCGGATCTATGATCAGTACGCCAATCGTGAAGGGATAACCTTTCTGGCCTTTTCTAAATCAATGATCGATGCGGTAAATATGAACATCGACGAGGAGAACAAAAAAGTTACCGGTGATTTGATGGAAATCCGTATTTTGTTTTCGAACCGCGAGAAAAACAAGAATCACGGGTCGCTTGCGCAGAGTATCTCGGAGAAGCTGAATAACCTGGATTACCGTAAGATCCGCCCGGATGACCTGAAGAATGATGATAATGTGGAATTCTGGATCGACGGAAATTCAAAACGGGTAAAAGAGTGCCATGTCCTCCTTAAAAACAGCGATGATCATCAGTTTGGCTGCCTGGTCTCCTTTTACGGAAACTTCAAGGTTGAGGATCTCAAGAGTTTCGAAAAATTCAGTCGGAAACAGGCCGATAAAGAAGATTAATATGACCAATATTTTAAATAGCAAATGGTTTAAATTTGGCCTTACAGGCGGCCTTTACCTGTTATGGGTAATCTGGTTAAGTAATTTCTGGTGGCTTATTGGCCTTGGAATCATTTACGATCTGTATATTTCAAAGATGGTACACTGGGCATTCTGGAAGAAAAAAAATCCTCCCGAAGGTAAGCAGACAGCAGTCGTGGAATGGATTGATGCCATAATCTTTGCAGTGGTGGCTGCCACTTTTATCCGCCTGTTCTTTATTGAGGCTTATACCATCCCCACCTCATCCATGGAAAAATCGATGATGGTTGGCGATTATCTCTTCGTGAGCAAAACAGCTTACGGCCCAAAGATGCCCAATACACCGGTCTCTTTCCCGTTTGTACATAATACGATGCCCATGTTGGGGGGTCTCCCCTCCTATTCAACGCTGCTTCAATATCCATACCGCCGGATTGCCGGTACCGGGAAAATTAAAAACAACGATGTGGTGGTTTTTAATTTTCCGGAAGGGGATACCGTTTCTGTCAGATTAGAGGAATCAAGCAACTATTATGAACTCATCCGGTTGTATGGCAGAGACAGGGTTTGGGGTGATAAAAGAACATTTGGCGATATTATCTACCGCCCGGTAGATAAAAGAGAAAACTATATCAAGCGATGTGTCGCTATTCCCGGAGACACCCTTAAAATTGCAGAGGGGCAGGTCTATGTAAATGGGAAAGCTCAAAAGGAGATCCCCGGTATCCAATATAAATACCAGATTATTTCCGACGGGACCCCCATAAATGACAATATTCTTGACAAACTCGAAATCACCCGTTCAGAAATTGAGGGATCAGACTCGCGTTCCATTATTGCCTTAACTGCCGGACAGGTAAAAAAAATGGCCAATTTGAAATTCATCCATTCTGTCCAAAGGTATCTATTGCCTGCAGAAAAAATTGATCCGGCTTTGTTTCCCAATGATCCGGGATTTGGATGGAATCTGGATAATTTTGGTCCGGTTTGGGTTCCCAAAAAAGGGACAACCATCAATCTGACACTTGCAAATCTCCCACTATACAAAAGAATCATAGCCGTTTACGAGAAAAACGATTTAAATATTAGAGGGAATACGATTTATATCAACGGAACAGCAGCTACGGCCTACACCTTTAAAATGGATTATTTCTGGATGATGGGGGATAACCGGTACAATTCGGCAGACTCCAGGTACTGGGGGTTTGTGCCTGAAGATCATGTAGTTGGAAAGGCATCCTTCGTATGGCTGTCGTTGGATAAAAACAAGAGTTTTCTATCCGGTATCCGTTGGAACAGGATTTTTATGTGGGTGAAATAAGATAATGAGATAACTGCAGGGACGTAAGATTTTACCCCCTTACGATTCCCCCTTACTTCCTGACCCGGTCCATCTCCCTTTGGGCATCTTTGGATTTAAGGCTTTGACGCTTGTCGTAGTTTGCCTTACCGCGCGCCAGGGCTATCTCCAATTTCGCCAATCCCCGGTCATTGAGGAACAGCCTGACCGGCACAATGGTTAACCCAGATTCCTTTAATTTCCGCTCCAACTTATTGAGCTCACGCCGGCTCATCAGCAGTTTTCTTTCGCGACGAACTTCATGGTTATTCAGATTCCCGAAATCGTATTCCGAGATACTCAGGTTTTTAATATAAAGTTCCCCGGCAACAAAATGACAATAGGCATCATTCATACTTACTTTACTGAGCCTGATCGATTTTATTTCAGTACCCAGCAGGACAATACCGGCCACAAACTTATCGATAAATTCATAATCGAAGCTTGCCCTTTTATTCTTAATATTTATATGTTGCTGACCTATCATTTTAAAATTCCGGAAATACTATGGTGCAAATTTAACAAAACTGCGGCGGTTTAAATAACTCTTTAATGTTTTGGACCTTAAATAAAATTTGAGAATAAAAACCCGAAAATTCGGGATCAATCCTTTTTAATATCCAAAAATAAGTTAATTTGCCCAACAATTTACACCGGTGATGAGCGGATTAAAATATGATATGGTGACCATCCTTGGGCCAACAGCCTCCGGAAAAACCGAAGTAGCTGCCAATCTGGCTTATCTGCTTGAAGGTGAGGTTATATCTGCAGATTCGAGACAAATTTACAGAAAAATGGATCTGGGGACCGGTAAGGATCTTGATGAGTACCTGATAAATGGCACCCATATTCCTTACCATCTGATCGACATAGCGGAAGCAGGCTATCAGTACAATGTTTTCGAGTATCAACGGGATTTCCTGAAGGTATACCAGACCCTGAAGGAGAAAGACTCTTTCCCGGTAATGTGTGGGGGCAGCGGCATGTATCTTGAAGCAATCCTGAAAGGTTACCGGCTGATTCAGGTCCCCATCGATGAGGAACGCCGCGCAGAACTACAATTAATGCCACTCGATTCCCTGAAAAAAATCCTGAGCAACTATAAACCGATCCACAATACCAGTGATATCGAAAACACCAAAAGAGCAATCCGGGCCATTGAAATTGAAGAATTTTGCCTCTCTCATCCCGAAACAGATCTCTCTTTCCCCAAAATCAACAGTTTAATTGTGGGTATCAGAATTGAACGTGATACTAGACGGAGAAGAATTACGGCAAGATTACACCAACGCCTTAATAATGGAATGATTGACGAAGTTCATAAATTGCTGGACAGTGGCATAGAACCCGATGATCTGACTTATTATGGTTTGGAATATAAATATATCACAAATTATATATTAGGCCATTTAACATACAATCAATTAGTTACAGACCTAAACACTGCCATTCATCAGTTTGCCAAAAGACAAATGACCTGGTTCCGGAAGATGGAACGCGATGGATTTAAAATCCGTTGGGTAGATGGCGAACAGCCCACCGGCGAAAAGTGTGCCCTGATTCTTTCCTGGCTCAAAAAATCGGGAGGTTCCAAAACAACTGCAGAACAAAATCTTTTAAATAAGTGTTAATAAGCTATCTTTGCAGGATTATTCGATTTATTAAGAGTATTAGAACGATTAGATGAATATAATTATTAAAACAGAGGAACAAATAGATGGCATCCGCAAGAGTTCAAAACTTGCCGGAGAGATTCTTACCTATATTGCAGAATTCGTCAAAGAAGGAGTTACTACGGGCTATCTCGATCAGTTGATTCATAATTACACCATTGCCCACGGCGCTATCCCGGCTACCCTGAATTACAGCGGTTTCCCCAAGTCGTGCTGTATTTCTCCCAATGAGGTAATCTGTCATGGTATACCCTCTGAGGATATAACCCTGAAAAACGGAGATATAATTAATATTGATATCACCACGATCCTGAACGGGTATTTCGGCGACACCAGCAAAATGTTTATTGTAGGGGAGGCCTCCGAAACAGCCGTTAAACTTGTAAATGCCACCAGGCATTGTCTCAATCTTGGGATTCAGCAGGTAAGACCAGGTAATTACCTGGGAAATATTGGCTACGCCATATCCAGGTATGCCATATCACAAGGATTCACAGTGGTTTACGAATATTGCGGCCACGGTGTCGGAATTGAGTTCCATGAAGATCCCCAGGTTGATCATGCAGCACGAAAAAACAGCGGACCAATTATGAAACCGGGAATGATTTTCACCATTGAGCCGATGATCAATGAAGGCAAACCCCGCGTAAAGGTCGATGCATTGGATGGTTGGACCGCCAGAACCGTTGACAATAAACTCTCGGCCCAATTTGAGCACACTATTCTGGTAACCAATACGGGATATGAGGTGCTTACCGATGTGTCTGGCGAATACCCTTCTTAAATATTCGTAATTTTCTGCTGATTACAAATATCCGGTAATCTCTGAAAATAAAATCATTTCGACTCCTTCTGCTTTCCACCGATCATAGGGAAGTGGCAAATTGGGCAGTTCTTTGATGGCGTCGCTGATCACGCAAACTTTAAAACCTCGTTTGGTTAACCCAATTACAGCATTATCGACGCAGATATTTGTCGTAACTCCGTAAACAAATACTGTTTCCGGCTGAAGAATGCTTAATATCTTTTCGGTATAGGGATTTCCTGCAAAGACATCAAACGCATTTTTGCGTATAATAATGTTACGGAATTTTTCAGGGTCATCAAATTCGCCATGAATTGCCAGGTCAACATCCCAATCGACAATTAACGGCATTTCGGGATCTGTTTCAGGGATAAACCGGGCTCCGGAACTCCCGGCCATACAATGAGGAGGGAATTTTGTGATAAAATCGGGATATTCGGAGATCTCCTCAGCATTGACAAAATGATAATCACAGGTATTGATCACCCTGATTCCCTCATTTTTTGCCAGATCAGTTATCTGTTTGAGAACAGCTCTTATGGATTCGGCATTCAGAACATATAGTTTACCATCCGGATCGATAAAATCCTTCTGGGTATCCACATTCCAAAAAAGTGGCATTGAATTACTCATTAAAAAAAAATTGCAATTATTTTTGATTCTGTTTTTTGGTTTGCCTGGCCTTAAACTCTGCGAGTCCTTTGTCCAGAAAATCAATGAAGTGTTCAGGATTCAAATCCCGCGCAGTAGGTTTTACAAGGAGTTGCTGATCAAGGTCGAGTAAAACGTAATATGGCTGGGCATTAACCCCAAACCGTGAGATCTGAAAATCAGCAAATTTTTTACCAATTGTTTTTTTAACCTTCTGATCATAAGTCGAGGTAATCCACTCATTTTGCGGAAGTGTCGTTTTGTCATCCACATACAGGGCAAGGATAACAAAATCATTCTTTAACCGTTCAAGAACACGCGGGTCCGACCAGACATTCGCTTCCATTTCGCGGCAATTCACACATCCATGGCCGGTAAAATCAATAAAAACAGGCTTGTTTTGGGCCCTGGCGCAGGCTAATCCCTGTTCGTAATCGAAAAAACCTTCCAGTCCGTGGGGTAACTCCAGAAATTCCGAAAATTTAGGCTTTTCACATACAGCTGCTCCGTTTGACTTATTATGAATTGCCTCACCTGGTAGGTGATCAACCAGTCTAACTTCATCCCTGATAATTTTATGAAGATCAAAATCGTGCGAAGTCATTGGAGGAAGATACCCTGAAATCGCTTTAAGCGGCGCACCAAACATCCCCGGAATCAGGTACACCACAAAGGTAAAGGTAATCAAAGCCGTCATCAGACGCGGAACAGTAATGTGTTTGGTTTCGCTGTCGTGGGCAAATTTCATCTTACCTAAAAGATAGAATCCCATCATGGTAAAGATGACGATCCAGAAGGCGATATAAATCTCACGGTCAAGTATTCGCCAATGATAAGTCTGGTCGGCAATGCTGAGGAATTTAAGCCCCAGGGCTAATTCGATAAAACCAAGCACCACCTTAACAGAATTCAGCCACCCTCCTGATTTAGGCAAATTGGTGAGCCATTGTGGGAACAACGCAAACAGGGTAAAGGGAAGTGCAAAGGCCAATGAGAATCCCAGCATCCCAACGATTGGTTTGATCACCATTCCACCGGCAGATTCAACCAAAATCGCACCAACGATAGGTCCGGTACAACTGAAAGAGACAAGAACAAGGGTTAGAGCCATGAAAAAAGCTCCGCCGATTCCTCCCTTATCGGCAAACTGATCGGCCCGGTTTCCCCAGCTTCCGGGAAGAACGATTTCGAAAGCGCCAAAGAATGAGAAGGCAAAGAGAACAAATACGATAAAAAACAGGACATTAGGAAACCAGTGTGTACTGATCCAGTTGGCAAAATCGGCACCCAGCGTGAGCGCTACCAATGTTCCGATGAGGGTATAAATAAGAATAATCGAACCGCCGTAAACCATAGCCTGCATCCGTGCCTGCACCTTTGACTTGCTGCTATTCATAAAAAAGGAAACCGTCATTGGAATCATCGGAAAGACGCAGGGAGTAAGAATTGCAGCAAGACCAGCGACAAAACTGAAAACGAGAAACCACCAAAGACCGTGCTGCGAATTATCCTGGTCCTTAGGGACTACTGCCAGTTTAACGCTGCCATAACTTTCGTCCGCACCACTAATCTTAAATGAAAAATCATGTTCATCCAGCGTACAGGTTTCGTTATTGCAGCTTTGATATTCTACAGTTCCTTTGAGCTCAAACGGTTGATTAGAAAGAACTTTTATTTTTTGTGAAAAAACAGCTTCCTGACTGTAAAATTCGAGATCCATGTTAAAGATCTGATCATGTTCTTTTATTGGCGTAGTCACAGAAACAATTCCGCCTAAAACCTTGTAACGGCTGCTGTCAGAAATAAATGTAATGGAAGTTTTTACCGGCCCCCCTTCTGGCAGTGTAGTGTTGTACAAATGCCATCCCGGCTGAATTGAGGCCTTAAGACTAAGTTCAACAACCCCATTCCCGACAGATTTCTGAGAAATAGTCCAGGTAACAGGTTTTACAATCTGTGCGATGGAGTGTAAAGAGGCCCCAATCAGGAGAGCGATAAAGAGTAATTTGCGTTTTTTCATTTTTCTAAAATCAAAACTCAAAGCTATAAAAAAAGCTCATGCTTTACCGGCATGAGCTCTTGAAGTTTAAAAGATAATTTCTTCGGTGTTTTCGTCATAAAACTTCGAATCGAGGAAACTCATCGCATTAATCTCTTCAATTCGAACCCTCTTATGATATTTCCACCACCACTTCAGCGCTTTTGAGGGGAAACCCCGTGTAAGATAGGCGCCAACAAATGGATGAAGTTTAATAGTCAGTTTTTGTTTATGTAATTCTTCGAAGATATACCTCACTTTTTGCTCTATCTCTTCGATGAATAAAAGAGTCGGGGTAACTTTGCCCGATCCTTTGCAAACGGGACAAGTTTCAGCCGTTTCAATGGCCATCTCCTGTCGTACCCGCTGCCGTGTAATTTGCATCAAACAAAACTTGCTTAATGGCAAAATATTATGCTTTGTTCTGTCGGAAGACATCGCTTCCTTCATTTTCTCGAAAACTTTCTGCCGGTTTTCATTCCCGTGCATATCGATAAAATCGATAACAATAATGCCCCCCATATCGCGAAGGCGTAATTGACTGGCAATCTCCTCAGCGGCAGCGAGATTGACTTCAAGGGCGTTAGATTCCTGATCGCCGGTCTTAGACCTGTTACCACTGTTCACGTCGATAACATGAAATGCCTCAGTGTGTTCGATGATCAGATAGGCTCCGCTTCTGAATGAGACGGTCTTGCCAAAAGATGCTTTGATTTGTTTGTCGATTCCAAAATATTCCAGAATTGGCATTTTGCCATTGTAGTATTTAACTACTTTTTTCTTTTCGGAATCAATAGTTCCCACATATTCTTTAATCTCAGCGGCAATCTCCTCGTTATTGACGAAAATATTCGAAAAATCAGGATTATATAAATCCCTGATCATTCCAATAGTCCGATCGAGTTCTCCTAAAATCAGCGAAGGGGCAACCTGTTTTTCGAGTTTGACTACTGCATTCTCAAATTTAGTTACCAATCTCCGAAGTTCAGGGTCCAATTCCGCAACGCGTTTCCCTTCAGCAGCTGTTCTGACAATAACCCCGTAATTTTTGGGGCAAATGCTTTGAACTAATTTTTTTAAACGGCTCTTCTCCTCAGCCGAATCGATTTTTTGAGAAACTGAAATTTTGTTGCTAAAAGGGATTAATACCATGTTTCTGCCGGCAACTGAAAGTTCAGAAGTCAGTCTGGGTCCTTTAGTGGAGATCGGTTCTTTTGCAATTTGCACAAGAATGGTCTGGCCAGTTTTAAGAACATCGGAAATCTTTCCATCTTTCTGTATATCGGGCTCCGGCTGGATTCTCAACTCACTTGTAAGCTTGATCTTTCGGGAAACTGACTGTTTCAGAAACTTGTTTAATGTCTGGAATTGTGGACCTAAATCCAAATAATGGAGGAACGCATCCTTTTCGTAGCCTACATCAACAAAAGCAGCGTTTAATCCGGGCATGATCTTCTTTACCTTAGCCAGGTAAATATCTCCTACGGAAAATTTAAGATCGCTGCTTTCCCTGTTAAGTTCTACCAGTTTTTTGTTTTCGAGTAAAGCGATTTCAACATGTGAGGGCGATACATCAATAATAAGTTCATTACTCACGATCTCTACTCTTAACTTTAAATAAATATTAATAAATACAACAAACCTAAAGTGCACAAGCACTTTAGGTTCAAATTCCTTTCAGACCACAAAAACTATTTCTTTTTCTTGTGGCGATTTTTCCTCAAACGCTTTTTCCGTTTGTGGGTAGCCATTTTATGTCCTTTTCTTTTTTTACCGCTTGGCATAATAATTGTTTAATTATTTTACATTATTTTTTACACGACCTACAAAAGTTTTGGCCGGTTTAAAAGATGGAATCTTATGTTCCGGAATGATGATCGTGGTGTTACGCGAAATATTGCGAGCTGTTTTTTCTGCACGTTTTTTCACAATAAAACTCCCAAATCCACGAAGATAAACATTGTTTCCTTCTGAAAGTGAACCGGATACTGTGTCCATGAAAGCTTCCACTGCTTTCTGAACAGTTACCTTTTCAATACCGGTGTTCTTCGAAATCTCGTTTACGATATCTGCTTTTGTCATTACTAAAAATTTAAATGATTCGACCTTTTACTTCAATTTTGGTGCACAAATATATAGCTTTTGATTTAACCAACAACATACTAATCAATATTTTTTCTTCTTTTGATGAAATATTTTCTAAATCAGAATGATTATGCCCGAATTTCATAAAATATTGACAGATTGGTACAAACAGAATAAACGAGATCTTCCGTGGAGAGAAAAAAATGGTCCGTATTATGTCTGGATTTCAGAAATAATCCTCCAACAAACAAGAGTCGATCAGGGGACAGATTACTTCTTGCGGTTTATTGAAAAGTTTCCGGATATTCAATCACTGGCCGGCGCACCTGAGATCGAGGTCCTCAAAGTCTGGCAGGGGCTGGGCTATTATTCCAGGGCAAGAAACCTGCACGTAGCAGCCCGACAGGTGCTGAACGAATTCAATGGTACATTTCCGCAAACCTATGCTGACCTCAAAAAACTGAAGGGTATCGGAGATTATACGGCTTCAGCTATTGCCTCAATTTCGTTTAATTTGCCTTATGCGGCGGTGGATGGAAATGTCTACCGGGTACTTTCGCGGATTTTTGGAATATCCACTCCAATTGATTCCACAAACGGGAAAAAGGAATTCACCAACCTGGCAATGGAACTTATTGATCAGCAGAATCCCGGGACATTTAACGAAGCCCTGATGGAATTCGGGGCGTTGCAATGTACACCCCGAAACCCAGGATGCAATAACTGTCCCTTTCAGGATCAATGTGTGGCCTTATCCCATGCTGAAGTCTCCCGATTTCCGGTGAAGACGAATAAAACAAAGGTCAGGCACCGTTTTTTCAATTACCTTTATCTGGAACATGAACAATCGATCTTTCTTGAGCGAAGGGAAACCAGGGATATCTGGCAGAATCTGTATCAACTTCCACTGATCGAGACATCCAATGCCCTTACAACAGAAGAGTTGCTGTCGGACAAGAAATTTAAAACCATGTTTCACAATTCCGCAATCTCCATTGAATCAGTTAGTGCAGAAATCATCCACTTATTGTCTCATCAAAAGCTGCATGTCAGATTCATTGGGATCACCACCTCAGCGACGCTGGCAGATAGCAACTGGATTAAAATAAAACCTGAAGATGTCTCCGATTATCCTATTCCAAAAGTAATTGACAACTTTTTAATGGAGAAAAACCGAAACAAAATATTGTGACCACCTAAAATTCAACCCAATTTTTTACCTTTGGTGAGTTAAAATTAAATAAATTATCGTATATTGGAGGTTTAACTCATAAACTTTATACCAATGTCAATTAACAAAGTTATTCTGATCGGGAATGTAGGGAAAGACCCGGAAGTAAGGCATCTTGAAAGCAATGTGTCGGTGGCAAATTTCACACTGGCAACCTCTGAAAATTACACCAATAAAAGCGGGGAGAAAGTAACCACCACCGAATGGCACAACATTGTTTGCTGGCGTGGTTTGGCAACTGTGGCAGAAAATTATGTCCACAAAGGGAGCCAGATTTATGTTGACGGCAAGATCAGAACCCGGAGTTACGATGCACAGGATGGATCAAAAAGATATGTGACAGAAATTTATGCTGATACGCTCCAGCTGCTGGGGAAAAAAGGGGAAGGATCATCTGCTGAAGGATCCAAATCCAATGAGGTCAGCCATGTTGGAGAGCCGAATAATGATCCGGGTTCTTATGGCGCCCCGGGGGACAAGGAGGATGACTTGCCATTTTGATCCCAGAGCTCCCTTTGAATCTAAATTTTGTGCCCCTAAGTATTCTGAAATATTAAATATGAGGTATATTCTTATCCTGACCGGATTATTAGTTCTTTCCGGATCCTGTCAAAACAATCACACCCCCAGACCAAGGGGATATTTCAGGATCGCATTCCCTGTTAAAAGTTATAAACCACTTGATTTGTCTGTTCCTTATTATTTTCAGATACCTTCCTATTCCATCCCGGGGCTTGATCCCATGAGTCCGGATCAACCAACCTGGATTACGATTGAGGTACCGGCCAATCATGCCCAGATCCATATAAGCTACAAAAGGATCAACAATAATCTCGGGAAATACATCGAGGAATCGCGTTCGCTGGCTTATCAGCATTCTCAAAAAGCGAGCGCTATAGAGGAGCAGCTTTTCCTGAATCCGTCAAAGAAAGTCTATGGAACAATTTACAATATCAAAGGAAATGCAGCCTCTCCGATGCAGTTTTACCTGACCGACAGCATCCGTAATTTTCTGCGTGGATCCCTATATATCAAAGAGATACCAAATACTGACAGCTTACAGCCGGTCATCGGCTTCTTAACCCAGGATGTTTTGCAGCTGATCAAAACAACGGAATGGAAACCGATTAATTAATGCCGATTATACTTCATAAAGATATCGAAAACGGGGAGATAGGACTTTGGGCAATCTCCGAGGCGCCTGAAGAGCTGGAGCTCCTTGCCTGTTTGTCTCCGGCTGATTCATTAACCTATTCCACCATCACAGCCCTGCACCGTAAAAAAGAGTGGCTCGCTACCCGGGCATTGCTTAATGCATTAACCGGTGAACCGAACCTGATAAATTATCACAACAATGGAAGACCATATCTCGATAATGCAAAAATTCAAATAAGCATCTCACATACGATAGGGTTTGTCGCAATCATGCTGCACCAAACCTCTCTTCCAGGTATTGATATTGAACTTGCCACACGACAGGTCAGCAAAGTGGCAAGCCGTTTTTTATCACCAGAAGAATATGAGGTCTGCCGCAGCAATGGCGGGTTTTTAAACCGTAAACTTTTGCTCCATTGGTGTGCAAAAGAGGCCATCTTTAAAATGGTTCCCTTTTCCGATATCGAATTTTCCAAAGATATTCTGATTAAATTAAGTGATTCAATCCAGGATTCAGGATCTCTTCAGGGGCTGTTTATTGCGAAACCGGAACCAATACCGATTGCTCTTCGATACCTTGAGAGAGATGGGGTGATCATGGTTTGGGGTAGTACTGATGAATTCGGATGATCCACACAATATTCTTCTGTCTTTAAACAGAAAATTAAGCAATCGGCACCAACAAAAGTCTAATTATTAACAACTTAAATAAAAATAAGATAAGATGTAAATTTGCAATCGGCTGATGAAATAATCTCATTCAGGTATAAGAAAGAAAAATCAAAGAGTGTTTTATCCAATTCTGATTGCATAAAACATTATTCGCATTTTATTAATCTCCGGGATTCTATTTGTTATTCTTTTGGTTTTTAGTCATTAATTTAAGGGACAGAAAAGCAGATAATGCCCAATGAATATAGTATTCCGCGAGAACATTCCTGGTCCGGTTTTTTCAGAACCTGAATCAGTCGGCCCCGGAATATTTCCGAAAATAAAAAGCACCACTAACAAATCAAAAATATGAATCCACTTATTCACACCGGCAAAACGCCCCAGGATCTGGCCGATGATTTCGCCAGACAACTAGTTAACTGGATAAACGAATCCCCAAATGACACCTTTCATCTTGCCTTATCCGGCGGCAAAACACCTTCGCTCCTTTTCTCCCTTTTGGCTGAAAAATATACAAATGAAATAAACTGGTCAAAAATCCATTTCTGGTGGGGCGACGAAAGAATGGTTCCGCCTGCCGATCCTGAGAGTAATTTTGGAGTGGCGAATAAACTGCTCTTTTCGAAGATAGGGACAGAGCCCGGTCAGATACACCGTGTAAAAGGAGAATCTGATGCAGTTGCAGAGTCTAAAATTTATTCTGCTGAAATACAATTGCATATACCATCCCTAAATGGCTGGCCTACCTTTGATCTGATTATGCTCGGTATAGGCGACGACGGGCATACAGCTTCAATCTTTCCAAATCAGATGCAGCTGATGCGATCGGACAGAATCACCGCCATTGCGGTGCATCCCGAATCAGGCCAAAAACGGGTTACACTGACCGGAGAAGTTTTGAACAATGCTCAACGGGTAGCTTTTCTCGCCACCGGAGGATCCAAATCAAAGATTTTCAACGAGATAATATCCAGTTCAGATAATGCTTCAGCCTATCCTGCTGCACATATCCATCCAATTGGAGAATTATATTGGTTTGTGGATGAGGAATGTTCAGGAAAATAAAGAGAAATAAATTGAATTATAGGGAAATTGGTAGAAATAAATGGGATTGGGTAGAAAGAATTGGAAACAGATCGAATTATATCATAGCTGAACAACAACTAAATTTCCCTTTTTCTCTACCCATTTCCCTTTTTCCCTATTTCACCAAAAAATCAAACATCTTTCTCTCACCTATAAATCCCTCGAGCTGATCGTTGATTTTGACAGGACCAACCCCGGCAGGAGTGCCTGTAAAGATAAGATCACCTATTTTAAGGGTCACAAACTGAGAAATATGTTCAATAATCGTATCAACTGCAAAGATCATGTCCCTGGAATTGCCATGCTGAACAGTCTCTCCGTTTTTTCGAAGTGAGAAATCGATCTGCCCCAGATCACCAAGCTCCTCTTTGGGGACAAATTCTCCCAAAACTGCCGACGAATCAAACGCCTTTGCCTTTTCCCATGGCAATCCTTTTTCAATTAGGTGACGTTGCACATCACGCGCTGTAAAATCGACACCAAGACCAATTTCATCGTAATATCGGTGTGCATACCGGGCTTCAATGGTCTTTCCAAGTCGGTTTATTTTAATCACCAATTCCACTTCATAATGAATCTCATTTGAAAATCCGGGGAGATAGAAGTGACGATTGTCCAATAACAGGGCGGAATCCGGTTTCATAAAAAAGACAGGCTCCGTAGGAATATCATGCTCAAGTTCTCTGGCATGTTTCAAATAATTGCGTCCAATACAAATGATTTTCATGATATGATTATTAAAATAATTGTCTCTGCAGTGTGAATATAAGTAATAAGAACAATTTAATGTCGAAATTATTTGTTTTCTCTTTTGACCTCCCCAACCACTCCAAAGGTAGGAAAGGGAGGGGAAAGGAGGGGATTAAAAGGATGGCAATGTTCAGAATGCGGGAGATTTAGAGGGGTCAAAAATTAGAAAATCAGCATTTTAAATAGTACATTATTTCTCTCGGAATACTTAAATCTCAAACACTCAATTTATCAATGACAATGGAAATTGAACATTACTCATTAACAATTAATCAGTTGGCCAGATCTTAAAGTTTGCGGTTTAATTCTCTCAATTTTATAGCGGTTAGCACCTTTTTGGTATAAAGGGGGAACTCCCCCTGCATCATCCAGGAAAAATAGCCCGGTTCTTCCTGAAAGACCTTCTCCACTGCTTTTCCTTTATGCTTGCCAAAATTGAAAACTTCCACCCCTTTTTCATCATAAACAATTCGTCCGGCAAAATCCACACTTTTATCAAATGCTGAAAATGCAGCCAATGCGTCAATATTATTGATAACCGGAACTGTTTTTTTTCCATTCTCTTCAAACTCGGCACCTTCATACCGGTCAAGCTGAGCCTTTAATACTTCATAGGTTGCCTTTGTGTCGGCCATGGCGCTATGTGCATTTTCCAGATCCTGCATCAGGTAGAACTTATAGGCGGCAGCCAGAGTCCGCTTTTCCATCCGATGGAAGATAATCTGGACATCTACAAATTTATGCTTCTTCATGTCCAGATCGATATCGACTCTCAGAAATTCCTCCGAGAGCAAAGGGATATCAAAACGGGTTGAATTAAATCCTGCCAGGTCACATCCTTCAATAAATTTCGCATAATTCTTTGCAACTTCTTTAAAAAGTGGGGCGTCTTTTACATCCTCATCGTAAATACCATGTATCGCAGATGTCTGGGGAGGAATCGGAATTCCGGGGTTAATCCGTTGCATTTTCTCCTCTTCATGTCCGTCAGGGAATATTTTTAAGAGAGCGATCTCTACGATACGATCGGTAACCACATTGATCCCGGTAGTTTCAAGATCAAGAAATACGATCGGGTTTTTCAGATTAAGCTTCATTCTAAGTTTTTGTTTATCGAATACTGCCGCTTGCTGCGGCTTTTACAAATATAAAAAAACCCGGCAGTTCACTAACCACCAGGTCTTTAATAATTTTTAATTTGGAAATCAGGCATTGATCATCATGGGCATCAAAAGCATAAGGACATCTTCATGCTCCAGCTCTTTTTCGGCCGGAACCAAAAGACCGGCCCTGGAGGGGTCAGAAAGCTTTAACTTCACATCTCCAGAGGAGAGGTTGGAAAGAATTTCAACCAGGAAAGTCGATTTAAAACCAATTTCCATAGGCTGTCCTTCGTATTCACATTTGATGGTTTCAACCGCAGAGATGGCAAAATCGATATCCTGGGCCGAAACTATAAGTTCTGTGGATGTCAGTTTCAGACGCACCAAATTGCTGGCCTGGTTGGCAAAAACAGATACCCGTTTCAGGGTGGTAAAAAATTCCACCCGGTCGATAACCATTTCATTCGGATTATTCAACGGAATAACCGAATTATAGGCGGGATATTTTCCCTCTACCAGCCGACAGACCATCTTAAAACCATTCAGGGTGAAGAAGGCATTTTTTTCGTCGAATTCAAGTTTCACATCTGAATCTTCCCGCGGAAGCAGATTTTTAAGTAATGATGCCGGTTTCTTTGGAAGGATAAACGAGGCCACATCATTATATTTTACGTCACTTCGCTTGTATCTGACCAGTTTATGGGCATCTGAAGCGACAAAAGCAATCTCTTCGGGTGAAAGTTCGATATAAATTCCATTCATCACCGGACGAAGTTCATCATCAGCAGTGGCAAAAAGCGTTTTATTGATTCCCGTTAGCAGCAAATCGTGTGGAAGGCTGATTTCATTATGACTCTCACCCAGTTTTGGCAATACAGGGAAATCTTCACCATTATGACCAACAATGGAGAACTTGCCATTGGCCGAAAGAATTTCAACCGCCAGCGAATCGGGATCTATATTGAAAGTCAAAGGTTGCTCAGGGAACTCTTTAAGCGTGTCCAACATAATTTTTGCCTGTACGGCGATCACACCATCTTCGGCAGAATTTTCAAGTTCAATCCTGGTGATCAGGGTGGTCTCCAAGTCCGAAGCTGTAATCAATAAAGACTTTCCTTCGAGTTTTAACAAAAAATTATCCAGAATGGGTAAGGTATTCTTACTGCTGATCACCCGGCTGATGGCGTTCAGATGTTTTAGCAATTCGGTACTTGAAACTACAAATTTCATTGGTTATATACTTAAGTTTGTTTTACGATTTGAATTTATTTAATACTTAACCGAACCTGGAAATGGATCCAAAAACCCAACAACAGGAACTGACGAATTTACAAATATTCGGTCAGTTTCCAATTTCAAAAGATAAATATTTTTAAATTAATAAAATTGAAAGTAAAATATGGTCTCAATATGAATATAAATTTAATTGCCAGTGCGTTGAATGGCATATTTTCTGCGTCTGACGAACCAGAAAAGAAGACCCCCGGCAAGGATTAGTCCCACAGGTAAAACAACATTGATCAATTGCCAAAATAATCGTTGCTCCCTTAATTTAACTTTATCGAGAAGCCGCATTTGCACGGTTCGGGACCTCAATTCAAGGAGTCCCGAATCGTCACAAAGATAATGAACCGCATTGACCAAAAACTCTTTATTCCCAAAAGTAATATTCGAATTTTTATCATATCCCAGCGGAAGAGGGAGGTACTTTCCACCCGAATAGCTCACTTTATTGGCAATCAGACCTCCGTCAGAAATAAAAATCATCCTGGTTGGTTTACTCTCGGCAATGGTCGGTAAACCGGGAGCCAGTCCCAACCCACTGATAATCCGGTTTTTAAAAACCGAAGTAAAGACCCCTTCGGTTAAAATACCCGTTGGGATGAATTGTTTATTAAATAGTTCACGTGCCGGGGGAACATCGATCATTCCCAGATTCACAATCATGGGACTCTGATTTGACCTTGCATAAGGGGAAGAGGTAAGGATAATCGTACTCTTGGCTGCAGGTGACTCGCCAACCAGATCTATTGAGCTTGCAAATTCCGCTAATACCCGGTTAACATTTCTCCCGATTGGATGGTTCTGAGCCGGGGACAAAAGCGGTGAGAAATACCATGGTGCCATCGAATATTTAGGAGGTTGACCAACCTGTGCAGTATTTACCTTAATTTGCTGACATTCAACATCCTGAATCAGATCGGAATTAAATCTGACCCCATACCTGAAAAGCTGATCAGTCAGATTCAGATCACGAGGAAATGCAAGAGTGGACATTCCACCTGAAAGACTGTCCATACTGACACTTACCGGATCGATCAGCCACAAAATCCGTCCTCCATGCATTATATATTGATCAACAGCAAATTTATCCCGCTCCGAAAATGGTCTTGTCGGGTTAGCTATCACCAAACTTTTAAAACTGTCGGGTGTAGCCAGCAGCTTATCGACGGTGATCCGTTGAATATTAAAACTTTCAGAGAGATTTGCCGAAATGTCCTTCACCTGAACCTCCTCAAGTTCATTATTTCCGGTCAAAAAAGCAACATTATCCCGCTTTTCCTGAAACAATAATTTCAAACCGCGTGCAAATTCATATTCGAGCAATTCGACAGACCGGTTCAGATTTTCCTCGTCACGCGCAAACGGATCGTTTTTTAATAAATTAATTGCAATCTCGTTTCCGCCGCCCCGGAGAATAAGCGTTGGGAAAACGGTTTTATTGGATACTCCACGGTCGGTGTTGATGCGTAAATTTACCGGAGAGATACCCATACTTTGAAGATACTCCAGATATTTTTTCTTATCATCAACATCATAGGGGTCAGTTGTATGGATGACAAAAGGCTGATCGCAATAAATCCGGAAATCGAGAAGTTTTTCCAGGGCCGCCGATTGCAATTTGATAAAACCGGGAGGCAGATCACCGGCCAGCAAGAGTTCAGCCTCAACCGGGGCATTGACCTTTCTGAGTAATTGGTTTGTTTGAACCGAAAGAGTGTACCTTTTTTCGGAAGTGAGATCGAGCCGATAATAATAGGTCTCAGATATCCATGTAACGGTCAACAGAAAAGAGGTATAAATTAAGAGATGCCGTGCAGATCTCTTAATCGGTCTCCTTTTCCATTCAAGAATAATACGGGTAACCAGGAAAAAAAGCCCGGCCATCAAAACAAAATAAAGAAGATCGCGACTGTCCAGTACGCCCCGGCTAACCGACTCATAATGGGCGTCAATTCCAAGTGAAATAATCCTTGCCGAGATCGATGAAGCGAAAGGTAGTCGGGCGATAAAGCCAAATCCGGAATACCAGAAGAAGCAGATAAAAACAGCCAAAACGAACGCAACAACCTGATTATCTGTGATTGAAGATGTGAAAAGTCCTATTGACAGGTAAATCACAGCTAGCAATAATAAACCGGTATAACTTCCCCAGGTTGCCCCGGTATCGACACATCCGACAGGGTTTCCGAGGGAGTAAACCGAATAAAAATAGATCAGCGTGGGCAACAAGGTTAATAGGACGACAGAAAAGGCTGCAAGAAATTTAGCCAAAATCAGCCGTAATTCAGAAACAGGACGGGTAAGCAACAGTTCCAGTGTACCACTCCGTTTTTCATCTGAAAACATGCGCATGGTAACCGCAGGGATAAGGAACAGGTAAATCCACGGTGCGATTTCGAAAAGACCCTTCAAACCTGCATATCCCCCATCAGGTATATTGTAGTTCCCAGAAAAAACCCATAAAAACAAACCTGTGACTACAAGAAAAATCACAGATACCAGGGTTCCGGTTATTGAACCAAAAAACTGGATTATCTCTTTCCTGAACAGACTAACCATATACCCCACTATTTTTTTGACAACAATTCAACCATGAGTTTTGCTCCGCGTTCTGCACATCCGGGACCACCCAGGATCGACAATACTTCATCGTACCCTTTCAGCATCGTTTCACGATAGTTAAGGTCCGAAAGAATAAGGTCCAATTCGTCACCGACCGTTTGAGGAGTACAGGCGTGCTGAAAAAACTCCTTGACGATTTCGCGTCCGGCAATCAGATTTACAAGTGAAAACCAGGGTATTTTAACCAGTATATCCTTTACCAGCGTACCTAGCCTTCCCGCTTCGATCCGATAACATACCACCTGTGGTATCCCGATGAAGGCAGTTTCGAGTGTGGCAGTGCCCGATGCCACAAGTGCTGCCGCAGATTGCTGCAATAATTCATAGGTCTGGCCAAATACGACCGGAATAGCATGCTTACCCAATACCTCGGAATAAAACGACTGGGGCTGTGACGGAGCGCCGCCAATAACAAACTGATATTCAGAAAACCTCAATGCCACAGCTGCCAGAACGGGTAAAATTCGCTTGATCTCCTGACGACGGCTACCGGCAAGCAATGCAATGATCGGCTTGTCGGAGAGGTTATTCCGGTGAATAAATTCCTCAAAGGTTTCCTGCTGATTCGGCCGGTGGGTCAGTTCATCGATGGTTGGATTACCAACAAACCTGACCGGATAATCGAATTTATTATAAAATTCGGTTTCAAACGGAAATATCGTGAACATCTGGTCCACAAATTTTTTCACCTTATGTACCCTTTTGGTCTTCCAGGCCCAAATTTTAGGAGAAATATAATAGAAAACCTTGATCCCGTTCAGATGGGCAAATTCGGCCATTCTCAGGTTAAATCCGGGGTAATCCACCAAAATGAGGACATCCGTTTTAAACTCCACCAATTTTTGTTCCGCAAGTTTAAAGTTGCGCCTGATTTTGCCAAGATTAAAAAGGACAGGAAAAACACCCATAAATGCCATTTCACGATAATGTTTCAGAAGAGTCCCCCCTTCTTTAGCCATCAGCTCCCCTCCAAAAAACATAAAATCGGCATTGGTATCCACCTTTTTCAATTCCCGCATCAAATGGGAGGCATGCAAATCACCGGAAGCTTCTCCGGCTATGATAAAGTATCTCATCCTTCAGTTATTTTATGAATTCAGGTAATAGTGATAATGCAGGTTGTGGCGAAATATGCCGATGGTTACAGAACAAACTTCAGAATAAAAATCAAGACTCCTTCCACGACGGTGGCGGTCAAAACTCCTCTGCCTGAACTGTAACGACTGCTGTTTATCAGAAGCATAAAGGGAGCAAGATTGGGCAATACCGCCAGACTTAACACGTTAACCAGCTTTTTTGATTCAACGAGAAAACGGAGATAATCTCCGAAATTAAGCTGGCCAAACCGAAAAGCGTAGTATAACAGAAAAACCACAAACGGTGTGACGATCCCCACGATCAGCCCATGTCCTATTTTATTAAAAAACAATGATTTGTCATCAATATACATAAGGTTAGAATTTCCATTTTTGCATTTGCGGGAAAGCTGTATAAGCAGTAAGGTCGGTGTTCACGGGAACAACTGAAACAAAACCATTCTGCAAAGCAAAATCATCAGTATCGCGAGCTTCAGATTCCGCATTATTAAAATATCCTTTTAACCAGAAGTATCCGCGTCCGTGAGGATCAGTTCGCTTCTCAAATTCTTCAACCCATTTCCCCCTGGTTTGACGGCAAAAATTAATCCCTTTAACCTCGCCCTGAGGAATATTCACATTCAAACAAATCCCCTCCGGAAGACCATGCTGGGCAATTGTTTGAAAAATTCGGGCCACCACAATCTTGGCCCTGGAGAAATCAGCATCGGGACTATAATCATTTAACGAGAAACCGATGGAGGGCACCCCATGAATACACCCTTCCAGGGCGGCGCCCATTGTTCCTGAATAGAGGATTGAAACGGATGTATTTGCCCCATGATTGATCCCCGAAATAATAAAATCAGGCAAAACATCAAGCAACTGATTGCATGCCAGCTTTATACAATCTGCCGGCGTACCTGTGCAGGAGTAAATCAGCAGCCCGTCCTCCTCCTGAAGGCGGGTGACTCTCAAGGGATGGTCCACGGTGATTGCGTGACCCATCCCGGAACGCGGGCTGTCCGGAGCAACAACGACAATATTTCCAAAAAGACGGATTACTTCAATCAGTTCGTTGATCCCTTTGGCATATATTCCGTCATCGTTGGTGATTAAGATTAAAGGTCGCTCGTCCATTGGTAAATTTCAAATTTTACAGATGGTCAAAGATAATGGATTCGGAAGATTGTTCACCTCTCTCATTTAACGATCTTGAAGAAAATTTTTAACTTTGTCTGAAAATATTTTGGAGTGAAAAAAAAAATTATACTTGTTGGTACAACTTGGCCCTTTCGGAGCGGAGGGATTGCTACATTCAATGAACGACTTACCAAAGCGCTCCTTGACAATGGTGATGAAGTAATTAATTATACTTTTTCACTTCAGTATCCCTCTTTCCTGTTCCCGGGAAAGACACAGCTATCCGACCAACCGGCCCCCGAAGGGCTCGACATCCGGATTAAAGTTAATTCGGTCAACCCTTTCAATTGGCTTGCCATTGGGCGCGAGATTAAGCGGCTCAAACCGGACCTGCTTTTACTCAGATACTGGACCCCTTTTATGGCGCCATGCCTGGGTACCATTGCCAGAATTGTACGCAAAAACCGGCATACTCAGGTGATCGCCATTGCCGACAATATTATCCCTCACGAAAAGCATTTCTTCGATAATGCCTTAACCAGATATTTTACAGAGAGTTGCAACGGTTTTGTCACCATGTCGAGAGCAGTCCTCAATGACCTGAAGTCATTCAACCCGCGTGCACCTATGGTGTTTACACCCCACCCGCTTTATGATATATTCGGGAAGATTGTGAGCCGGGAAAAGGCGCTCAAGCGGTTGAACCTGAGTACTGAATACAGGTATCTTTTGTTTTTTGGATTTATCCGCGATTATAAAGGACTCGATTGGCTTTTGGAGGCTTTTGGCGATGAGAAACTCCGTCAGTTTCCTGTTAAATTGATTATTGCTGGAGAATTCTATACCTCACCCGAAAAATATATGAAAATTATAAGCGAGAAGAATCTCTCCGACCATATTGAATTACGCATCGGATTCATTGATGATCAGGATGTTGCAAATTATTTTGGAGCTGCGGATATGATCGTTCAGCCGTATAAGTCGGCTACACAAAGCGGAGTTACCCAAATTGCATTCAACTATAATAAACCCATGCTTGTTACTGATGTTGGAGGATTAAGCGAAATGATCCCCCATGGGAAGGTTGGGTATGTGGTCAATCCGGGACCGGAGGCCATTACCGATGCCATCTTTGATTTTTACAGGAATGAACGCAGTGACTTTTTTACCGCGAATGTGATCGCCGAAAAAGAGAAATTCTCATGGGGCACCATGGTTGAGACGATCGAAATCGTATTAAACAACATTTATAATAAAAGGAACTAAGGTAATTTCAAAATTGATTTGCTGAGATTATTAAGTTATTTTTGAGGTATCTAATAACCAATGGATTTGCAAACCGAAATAGAAAAAAGAGAAATAGAGGATTTGTTTGAAGACCTTTTAAAGTCTTTCACCAGACCTTTGACGGCTGAAAATGAACAGCTTATACGAAAGGCATTTCTGTTTGCCAACACGGCCCATATGGGAATCAGACGTAAATCGGGGGAGCCCTATATCATTCATCCGATTGCTGTTGCCAAGATTGTTGTGAGCGAGATCGGACTTGGAACGAAATCGGTTCTTGCCGCAATGCTTCATGATGTCGTTGAAGACACAGAGTATACCCTGGATGATATCGAGAATATGTTTGGTGAAAAGGTAGCCTCCCTGGTCGACGGACTTACCAAACTCTCGGGAACCTTCGATTCAAATCAGGCTACCAATTTCAGAAAAATGCTCCTTACCCTTTCCGATGATGTCCGGGTAATCCTGATCAAACTTGCTGACAGGCTGCACAATATGAGGACTCTCGACTCAATGCCCTATCAGAAGCAACTGAAGATCACCTCAGAAACACTCTATATTCTCGCCCCGCTTGCTCACCGCCTTGGACTTTACGCAATCAAATCCGAGCTCGAGGATCTAAGTCTGAAATATAAAAATCCTGAAATCTACCAGCAAATAAAGATTAAGCTCCAAAGTGAGGAGGAGCGGATTAATTACCTGGTTTTCGACTTTGCCAAGCCGATTCAGGAAAAATTATATGCAGAGAATTTTGATTTCACCATCAGCGGACGTCCCAAATCGATCTATTCGATCTGGAATAAGATGCAGACAAAAAATGTGACCTTCGATGAGATTTACGATCTCCTGGCGATCCGGATTGTATTTAAACCCAAGGAGGGAATCTCAGAAAAAAGGCAAAGCTTCGACATACTCTCGCTGATCACCGACATTTACACCCCTAAACCGGACCGGATCCGTGACTGGATAACCATCCCAAAGGCCAATGGCTATGAAGCTCTTCATGTTACCGTTATGGGACCTGAGGGGCAATGGGTCGAAGTGCAGATCCGGACTGAACGAATGGATGAAATTGCAGAACGCGGATTTGCCGCCCATTACCGCTACAAGGAGGAGGGCGCTTCGGAAAACGAGCTGGACAAATGGCTGATGAAAATCCGCGAATTACTCAGTAATCCGGAATCGGATGCCCTTGATTTTCTGGATGAGTTTAAATTAAATCTTTACTCTCAGGAAATCGTCATTTTTACCCCCAAGGGGGAGATGAAGATGCTGCCTAAAGGGGCCACAGTGCTTGATTGTGCCTATGATATCCATTCCGAACTCGGGAATCATTGCATCGGCGCCAAGGTAAACCATATCCTGGTCCCTATGAGCCATGTCCTTAAAAGCGGCGACCAGGTTGAGATATTAACTTCCGATAAACAATCACCCAAGCCCTCTTGGATCGATAGTGCTATCACTGCAAGGGCAAAATCAAAAATCAGGGACTCCTTTAAACAGGAACAGAAAAAACACATTGAAGAGGGGCGGAACCAGTTAAATCAGCAACTGGAGAAACTCAATGTTAAACCGGCTTCAAATACCCTTAAAAAACTGATTAACCACTATGGCCTCCATTCCAAGGAACAACTTTATGCCGAAATCGGGATGGGACTGGTTAGCCTGGATAATCTTGAAACAACCCTTCTTGAAAAGTCGGTGAACAAGTTTGTTAAATTCTGGAAGCTATCCTTTGCTTTTGGAAGTGATAAAAAAAATGAGAACCAGGTCATCGACAAGAAAAAGCCGTTTTTGCTTAACGAGGACCAGACTAAAGCTACTTTTAAGCTGGCAACATGCTGCAATCCGATACCGGGCGATGATGTGGTAGGATTTGTTTCTGAAGACGGCCAAATCATGATTCACAATAAATCGTGCCCCGAAGCTGTAAAACTGATGTCAAGCCGCGGAGACGACATTATTGAGGCAACCTGGACCAAATCAAAAATGCTTTATTACCTTACTCATCTGTATATAAGAGGTTTTGATCATCAGGGAATAGCCAATAAGATCACCCATATCATCTCAAACGAATACGGTATCAACATGCGGTCGATCAATCTGGATGCACATGATGGTATTTTTGAAGGAAACCTTTACCTTTATATTCAAAACACAGACCTCCTGGATACATTGATTACCAAGCTATTAAATATCAAGGGAGTTGATACGGTCCAGCGAAAAGAAATATAATTCCATTCATTTCACATTTTGACCTTAAAATATTTTATTCTGAAAATATTTTCTAAATTTGTATCCTATTTTAACTTAGATTAAGTACGAATAGTATGCTTAACAGTAGAGAAACAGTAAAATCACTATTTACGGAATACCTTGAAAGAAAGGGGCATCGGAAGACTCCGGAGCGTTTTGCTATCCTTGATGAGATCTACTCACGGGATGGACATTTCGATATTGAAACGTTATATATCTCGATGAAAAATAAAAATTATCGGGTAAGTCGTGCAACGTTATATAACACCATTGAACTTTTGCTTGACTGCAAACTAGTCATCAAGCATCAGTTTGGCAAAAATATTGCTCAATTTGAGAAGACGCTCGCAGCCAAACAACATGATCATTTGATTGACATCCGGAATGGAAATGTAAAGGAATTTCATGACCCGAGAATCCTTAAAATTATTGAAGATGCCTGTGCCCAGAATAATTTCAGACTCTCCCATCATTCCCTTTATCTGTATGGGGAGATGGATGATACCATCTGAACCGGAAGTGTTCTGCAATCACTTTTATATTCAACGAGTAAGTTATTCGAGTTCCAAACAGGAAACCGTTAATCAGATGAATCGTCCGGTCATCCTGTAAATTTCAATTGCTGTCCCTTCATTCCGGTCTATTATTTATTCCCTCATTCTGAAATTTATTCCGTACCTTTGGTCGGTTTTTGCCCAATGTAAATAATAAAATGTAATCGAATGAAGGTAGATGTATTGCTTGGTCTTCAATGGGGAGACGAAGGAAAAGGGAAAATTGTGGATGTCTTAACCCCGCATTATGATGTAATTACCCGTTTTCAGGGAGGACCCAATGCCGGCCATACCCTGGAATTCAATCATATAAAACATGTTCTGCATACTATACCATCCGGAATTTTCAGGGATGATAAAATTAATGTGATTGGTAATGGCGTCGTAATTGACCCGTGTATCTTCAAAAAGGAGATCGATTCGTTGCTTAAAATTGGGTTCGATCTTACTAAGACCCTTTATATTTCAAAAAAAGCACACCTTATCCTCCCGACACACCGGCTACTGGATGCCGCCTCCGAAGCGGCCAAAGGGGATGCCAAAATTGGTTCAACGCTTAAGGGAATCGGCCCCGCTTACCGTGATAAAATAGGGAGGGATGGCCTCCGGGTAGGTGATATACTCCTTAACTTTGAAGAAAAGTATAAAGTAAGGGTCAAACAACACACAGATCTGCTGAGTAATTACTACCATTTCGATTATCAGACAGCGCTTCAGGATTATGAAAAGGAATGGTTCGAAGGAATTCAGACCATCCGCCAGTTTCAATTGATCGAAAGCGAAACATTCATAAACAACCAATTAAACGCCGGCAAATCGGTTATTGCAGAAGGTGCCCAGGGAACGATGCTCGACATCGATTTTGGCTCCTACCCTTTTGTAACCTCCTCAAATACCATAACAGCAGGGGCTTGTACCGGACTGGGAATTGCTCCAAACAAGATCGGTAAGGTTTATGGAATTTTTAAAGCCTACTGCACAAGGGTAGGAAGCGGTCCATTCCCTACTGAATTAAATGATGCAACCGGACAAAAACTCAGGGATGTCGGACACGAATATGGTTCAACCACAGGTCGTCCACGCCGTTGTGGATGGCTCGATCTGGTTGCCCTCAAATATGCCATCATGATTAACGGAGTTACCGAATTAATTATGATGAAAGCCGATGTCCTTGATGATTTCGATGCCATATCGGTGTGTACAAAATATAAAATCGAAGGTGTGCTCACCGAAGATTTCCCCTATGAACTCGATGATTCGGTTGAACCAATTTACGAGTCAATTCCGGGCTGGAACAAACCGCTTACGGGAGTAACAAGCGAGGATAATTTCCCTAAGGAGCTAACCAATTACATCTCCTACCTTGAATCACAACTTCAGGTTCCGATCTCCATCGTTTCGGTGGGACCTGACCGGTCACAGACCATTGTGAGATAAAAGGAATGAAAAAATAAAAAAAGAGTGATAAGCGAAAATGGCAAATTGCAAGGCTTCCGAAGGCTTTAACCCTTGTCCTTCACATTTTGCATTTAGCGTTTAGCATTTTACAATGGTGTTTTCCGGCTCTGATCGATTAGTCCATATAACCGATCACGACTAAATTTCTATAATATCGGCACTATGATGACACACTTCGCCTCAGAAACTTTGGGCCTTTACACCGATTACTACGAATTATCGATGGCTCAGGGTTATTTGCTGGCCGGTAAAAAAGATGAAAACACCATCTTTGACTACTTTTTCAGGACCAACCCTTTCGAAGGTGGCTTCCTTGTGTTTGCCGGCCTGGCCGATCTGCTTGATGCCTTATCCAATTTCCGATACTCGGAGCAGAACCTGAACTACCTTAGGAAGCTTGGATTCCATGCCGGTTTTATTGAATATCTGAAAGGATTCCGATTCAACGGAACCATCGTTTCAGTTCGGGAAGGGGAACTGGTTTTCCCCAATGAACCAATTCTCAGGGTTGAAGGAAATATCATTGAAGCACAGTTAATCGAAACCCTGGTGCTTAACATCCTTAATTTCCAGTCACTGATTGCGACAAAATCGTTCCGGATAAAATTAGCCTGCGGCGAAAAGCCCTTTTCTGACTTTGGCCTCCGACGGGCACATGGAACAGGCGGAATTCAGGCAAGCAGGGCGGCAATTATCGGTGGTGCATCTTCAACATCAAGCGCGCAATCGGGATTTTTATACCCAATTCCCGTCTCAGGAACAATGGCACACAGCTGGGTTCAAAGTTTCTCCGATGAACTGACGGCCTTCAGGGAATATGCACGTTTCAATCCGGATCAGACAATCCTGCTGGTCGATACCTATGACACACTGCGAAGTGGTATCCCCAATGCAATTATCGTGGCGAAAGAGATGGAAAATAACGGCAATAAACTTGTAGCCATTCGGCTTGACAGCGGGGATTTGGCCTACCTAAGTAAAAAAGCCCGTAAGATGATAGATGCAGCAGGTCTTTTCTATATTAAAATATTAGTTTCCAACCAGCTAAATGAATATGTAATCAACAGCCTTCATGAGCAGGGTGCCCCAATCGACGGTTATGGCGTAGGGACAGAACTGGTTACCGGGAAACCGGATGCTTCACTCGACGGGGTATACAAACTTGCACTCTGCAGCGGGTTACCGCGGATGAAAATATCAGAAAATATCGAAAAAATGACCCTGCCCGGGAAAAAATCACTCTACCGGTATTACGACAGTGAAGGTAATTTCTATCGGGATGGAATCATGCTTGAAAACGAAGATCCCGATTTATGCGAGAGCATCTGTAATTCCGTCTATCCGGATAAATGGACTTCCCTAGCGGGGCTTAAAAAGGAACTGCTTCACCGCAAAGTATATGAATTACAAGCTATTAGTCAGCCTCTCCCCGATCCAATGGAGAGTCAGGAATACCTATTTTCGCGCGCCGCATTGTTGCCAGCCGAACACAAACGCTTTATCATGCCTCACATTTATAAAGTGGGTATTTCAAGGCAGCTGCTCACTTTAAGAGACCAGCTAAGACAAGACATTGGAAATAAATTTGCAATCAGGGAAAAATTGTCTTAACCTTGATTCACACGTTAATTAAAATAGAAACAATTAGAAAATCAAAGTACAGGTTAATACGTGATTGCGAATTTGTTTATTAAGCGAATCTGAAGCTAAAAACATGAAAAAAAGTATCGTTGGAACCCAGACAGAACACAATCTTCTCAAAGCCTTTGCCGGGGAATGCCAGGCAAAAAACCGGTACGAATTATATGCTGAAAGGGCTAAAAAAGAGGGATATGAGCAGATTGCGGCCATATTCGCGAAAACAGCGCTCCAGGAGCAGTCGCATGCCAAGCAGTACATTAAATTTCTTGAAGGCGGTTCGGTTGAAATTAAAGCTGTATTTACCACCGGCCTATCCGATCAAACGGCTGAGAATCTAAAAAATGCTATTCAGGAAGAAACCAGGGAAGCGACTGAACTCTATATTCAATACTCCGAAACTGCCCGATCAGAGGGGTTTCCAGCCATCGCGGCCATCTTTTATCTGATCGCCAGAGTGGAAGCTGAGCATGCGAAGCGGTTCAAGAAGTTGCTTGACAGGATGGAGAGGGGGACTACATTTAAACGTGAGAAATCAATACGGTGGGAATGTCTTAAATGCGGTCATGTGCATGAAGGAGAAAATCCGCCACAGATTTGCCCCGCCTGCAACCATCCGACAGGATACTTTGAAGAGATGGCTGATAATTATTAATCCACGAGGGAAAATTGTCATTGCTCGAACCATAGATTACATCGTTAATGACTAAAAATTAATTGCTATGATGCTGAAAAACAAGGTTGCAATTATCACCGGAGCAAGTCGTGGAATTGGCGCTCAAACAGCAAAACTCTTTGCCGCTGAAGGGGCGAGTGTAGTTGTAAATTTCAATCAGAATCAGGGGGCTGCCCAAAAAGTGGTGGATGAAATCATCTCACTTGGTGGCAAGGCCATTGCGATCCAGGCAGATGTGACTGTCCCAGATCAGGTTGAAAAAATGATGGGTCTCGTGCAGAAAAAATGGGGTGATCCGGATATTCTGGTTATCAACGCGGCCATGCATTTTAAAGTTGCCCCTTTTATGCAGCTGAGCTGGGAAGATTTTTCAGCCAAATATTACGGCGAAATGAAATCGTTCTACAATACATCAAAAGCGGTTATCCCTGGAATGATTGCGAAAAAAGGGGGTGTTATAGTTGCAGTATCAAGCGGTTTATCCAGGCATCCGGGGATGGGTTTCTCATCACACAGCGCCTCCAAATCTGCCATTGATGCTTTGGTAAAATCACTGGCACTCGAATTGGGTCCTCAGGGCATTCGCGTTAACACCGTTGCCCCCGGTCTGACCATAACCGATGCCACAAGCTGGATGCCAAAAGAACAGCTGGAACAAGCCGCCAGCCGCACCGCATTAAAACGAAACGGTACGCCGGAGGATATTGCCCGTGCAATCCTGTTTATGGCCAGCGACCTTTCAATTCATATCACAGGCACCTATTTATCCGTCGATGGCGGGGTAGCAATGATATAATTTCAGATTTTGTTTTGCAGGCTGCTCCATGCACCACCATTGTATACTTCTGTAAATCCGTTCGATTTCAGGATACTTTTGGCTGAAGCGCTTCGCATACCGGAGGCACAACAAGTAATGATCGGTTTATTTTTCTTTTTCAGCATAGGAACATTACTTCCGATCTTGTCCAAAGAAATATTGATTGAACCCCGGATGTGACCGCCGGCGTATTCGCTCTTACTGCGAACATCCACAATTATTGCACCCAGTTTTACAAGTTGTGCATAATCAGTTTTTTCTAATCCGAATAGTTTTCTAATTGAGTCAAACATTATCAATTACGTTTTTAGTTTATTCAAGTTGCAAAAATACAAAACAGAATGCAATTCAATGTACTAAATGAACAAAGGATACTTTTATCCCGCCAAATAAAAAGAGTTAAGGGATCAGTAAGATTTATTGTACTATTAAAATACTGATTTTCTTCTTTTTGACCCTTCTAAATCTCCCGCATTCTGAACAATACCTGCCTTATAATCCCCTCCTTTCCGCTCCCTTGGAGGGGTTGGGGGAGGTCAAAAGAGGATACAACTACGACATTAAATTGTTCTTCCCACTTAGCACCAGAAGGCATTTAAGCAGTTGGAAAAAACATTGCTCTCATAGCTATTGCTACACCTGCCATTTCTGAATTTTTCCGGTCATGGCTGCGGCAACCTCCTCATATTCAATATAAATGAAGGGATAAAAAGGCAGATACGATTCAATTTGTGAACAATAAATCTGCTCTTGGGGGAGCAACTGAGACCCCAAATACGAAATAAGGAGTTTGAATGACTACTTTATATGATTCCGATAACTTACTCAGATTTCTGAATGAATATCCCTTTGCTGATTGATCAACCAAGGCTTGTCTTTTCATTCAAATACTTATCAATCAATCGCTTCAAAGCTTTCATGTCAATGGGTTTTGAAACATAATCATCACAACCGGCCGCTTTTGCCTTTTCCTTGTCACCCAACAGTCCATAAGCCGTTTGTGCGATGATGACAACATTTTCGTTAAATTGCCGTATCTGCCTGACAGCATCATAACCGTTCAATTCCGGCATATGAATATCCATTAAAATTAAATCAATATCGGGATGTTCATGGCATAATTGGATAGCTTCTCCTCCAGTTCGTGCATTCAATACCTCGCGGACAAATGATTTCACCCTGATCAGGAGCAGTCTAGCCGATGCATAATCATCCTCGACAATCAGTACCTTCAGTTTCTTATCCATATTTAATGTTTCATCAGGCACAAATTCAGTATCAGGATTATTTTTCACAGGAGTTTCATAAGGAATTGTAAAACAAAATACGGATCCTTTTCCTGCTTTACTTTCAACCCAGATTTTCCCTCCCAACATTTCTACATATTTTTTGGTTATGGCTAACCCTAATCCGGCCCCCTGAAAAGCTCTTTTGTCCTCTATGTCGGCCTGTACAAAACGCTCAAAAACGGCATCCTGCCTCTCCTCCGGAATCCCTATGCCATGATCTTTTACAAAAAATTGCAATTCCATGTGGGTAGTAGAGACCAGGCTTGCCTTGTCTTCGATACTTATTAATTTATATCCGAATTCAATGGTCCCCGCATCACTAAATTTTATGGCATTTTTTACCAGGTTAGTCAAAATTGCAAAGACTTTTTCGCGGTCAGTCATAATGACCGATTCAAAGGATGTCAGGCCGTTCCTGAACAATAGCTGCATTCCCTTTTTTTCAACCTCAGGCTTGAAAAATGTATAAATATATTCAATCTGCTCATTAATATTCGATTCCGAGATATTCAGGTTCATCAAACCCGATTCTATTTTGGAGATATCAATGATGTCGTTGATAATATTGAGCATGCGGGCACCGCTCTTTTCGATTATGCCTATATATTCCAGCTTTTCGTTGTCTGATAATTTGGGTTCTTTCAGTAAATCAGCAAAACCAAGTATGCCGTTCATAGGGGTCCTGATTTCGTGACTCATATTCGCAAGAAAGGCTGATTTGAGTTTGTCGCCCTCTTCCGCCTTTTCTTTTGCCAGGAGAAGTGATCTTTCCAGCAGTTTCCGCTCAGTAATGTCGTTATAAATCGAAAAGATTACCTGCTGTTTATTATAGGAAATGATCCGGGAACTGACCAAAAGCGTTTTAAATTCATTCGCTGCAGTGCAAAAATCGGCTTCAGCATTCGCGATATTTCCTTTTGATCTAATCTCTTCGGTAAACATCATTCGCTGCTTCTTGTTAAGCCAAAAATGGGACGGATTATAATTTTCAATCTGTTCAATTTTCATCCCGAACAGCTTGCACGAAGCGCTATTGCAGTAGATAAACTTTCCATCCAGACTAATAATATTTACGGGGAATATCGCATTGTCGATCAGGGCCAGTTGCTGCAATGCATCCTCTTCGGCTTTTTCTTTGGCTTTCTTCAGTTCGAAATCATTCAATTTACGTTCTGTAATATCCTGAATTGTGCCAATCATCTCGGTGATATTCCCGGAATTATCAAATGAAGTAGCTCCAAATCCCTGAACCCATCTGGTTTGTCCGTCATTGATTCTGGCGATCCGATACTCCCTTTCAAACGGGATTTTTTTAGCTATAACCTCAGAAATCAGATAATCATTCATACTATCCCTTTCATCAGGATGCACCAGGTTGAGCCAACTAGCCACACTTCTGTCATAATCCGGTCCGATTCCAAATATCATGTCCAGTGTTTCAGATGACCTCCAATAACCTGAAATAAAATCAGTTTTATAAGACCCTATATTACCGGCGCTCTGAGACTGTTTGAGAAAAAATTCGCTCTCATCGGCATTCTTCCTCGCCTGAATCAGTTTCAGCTCTGCCATCCTTCGCAATGTAATATCGATGAAAGTACACACGACTTGTTTAATAGATCCATCGCGGGTCAACTGAGGGGTAGCGCTTACCAGCAGCCAGACCCGGTCACCGGTAACGGGTCGGTATACACCCATTACCACATCTGTAACGGGAAGCCTGGTTGCGATTGATCGGGGCACGGGGTGCGTTTCTCCCGGGAACGGGGAACCGTCGTCGTGAATAACATTCCACTCCGGACTGAAGGAGCTCAGTCCTAAAAGCTGATCTTCACTAAGTCCCAATAATTCAAGCGCTTTATTATTGCTCATTAATATTTCTGCATTCGGCCCCTGAAGCAGGACACCCACCTGCATTTCCTGAACCAGAAATATCAATTGCTCCCGGCTTAATGCAAGCGCTTCTTCAGCCAATACAAGTTCAGTGATATCAATGGCATTTAAAAGGCATTGACCCGTTTCTAAGAAGGCGGAACCAATAAATTGAATATAACATGGTATCTTATCGGCACCGGAAAGTGTGATTTTGCATTTTTGATTTTTAGCATTCTGAAAAACGGCATCGAGAAACTCCACAAATGCAGATCCTGACTCGTGAGATATAAATTGACTTAGATGCTTTCCTAAAAGGAATAAACGCTTTTCACCCAGGATTTCGGCTCCACTCCGATTCAGCTCAATAATTTCACCAGACCTGGAGAGAATAAAATAACCGGATGGCGCGAAATCGAATAATTCGGCGAACCGCTCAGCCAATAATTCCTCATTCTCCTTGGCTGTATTAAGCTCGTCATTAATCAACTGAAGTTCAATCTGATGCACTTCAAGCTCGTGAATAAGCCTGAGTATTTCCACCTCCGAAAGCTGGTTCGACAGATTGACCTCTTTCCTTTCTATGATTGTTTCAGCCTTCCTGCGTAGTAGATCGGCTGAATATTTATTTGCCTTTCCCATCCTGTTAGATTCAGATTAACCGGTCAAATTCAATTTATAATGCTCCATATAAGCGATTAACAACAAATTCATACTACAAATCTAATAAACTGGAATCATTCTCCAAATTAATCGCTCAAATAGTTAAAGGCCAATATTTAAATACAATCGATGGTGCTTCATGGGAAAAGACAAGGAGTCAACAAAACTAACCATAGTCGAGTGATTACCCATGATAATTAATGAGGAATTCCCACACAGTCCGAGCCGCATTGTGAGCTATTAACCCCCATTGGGAGAAAGAGCTTGAAAAACGACAGGGGTTTTTCTCTGATTGAGTGAAGTACCGATTTTTATCTCCACAACTGAGAACATACTTTAACAACGTTGGCTTAGGAACAAAATCTGTTTCAAGCAACAGAGCATCCTTAAGAGAAATCCGGTTATAGAATTCGGGAGACCTGGTGTCCTTTGTGAATGTTGATTTCTCAATTGTTCCCTTCATTACCAATTCATCATGGAAACGGGGGCCTATCCGGCCTTTTACATCGAATGGTTCCACCTCTGTTGCCAGGGTAATAACCATCGCATCATTCGAAATATTCATCCAGTTATTGGTTGCCCAAACATAGGATGGATGACATGCTTTGGAAGCCGTATTTTCCTCACCTATTCGACCATCCCCAATAGAGCTCCACAGGTTAGGTGACAGGGATCAACCCTGAATGAGAACGTTGCATGGACTTGCATTTTCCCCTTTCTATCCCAAACAAGCACAGTTTTCTGGTCTATGCGGGGAATGGTAGCCAAAAGAGTTATATCCAGGACTCATTCAGAATTCAGAATTGAACCTGCCACCCTACCGCAGCACAAACAGGGGGGTCTGAATCCACTACGGTTACAGTGGCTGGCTTCTCCCCAATTCGGAACCAATTGCCGCTAAAATCCTTCATACTCCTCGACACCAGGATTTTTAAGGGTAATCAATTCTTTCCCCTTGTGCATTTTTGGATTAATAATTTCTTTGGCATTTGTTTTATCAAAAATGCTCCTGATACCACCTGACTTTCGATCCATTTACACTCTAAAGAACCTGTTTTCCTTTAGGGTAACTGATCCAGTCAATGAATGAGCCGATTTGCTCCTCACTTCAGTCAGATAAAACGGTGGTTATCCAGGAGAGGACACCGGTGCCTCCATAATCACCTCTGCCCGGCTCATAATGCCACCGGACAGGCAGAAGATCAAATGAAATAAAGGTATTGCAAAAATATAATTAACTGTATGTTAATACAGTAAATAAATATTCTGAATAGAATAAACTTTTATGTTCCTAATAGCTTTAGTCTCCTTCACTATTCAGTAAGAATACCTACTTTTAAAACGTTAAACTTTAAAAAACACACGTTGGGAAAATCCTAATCCACTAGTGCTAAATCTAACCTAATCTTATGGAAAAAAGCACCATGTATCGTATTGTAGTTATTGATGATGAAAATGATGCGATTGAAGTTGTTTCAAAACTATTGAAGTTTTTATCATCCATTACTGTTAAAATTGTAGGATCTGCCAATGATCTTGCTGAAGGGGTTGAGGTTATTCGAAAAACAAAACCGGATATAGTTCTGCTTGATGTCGAAATGCCCGGAAAAAATGGATTGGGGATTTATGATTATTTTAATGAACCTGATTTTAAAGTAATATTCGTAACTGCATTTAATAAATATGCACTTGATGCCTTGAAAAAATCAGCATTTGATTATTTATTAAAACCAATAAGCTTAATCGATTTAAAGGAGTCATTGCGGAAAACTATCAGTCGAATCGAAAAAGAGCATCATCAAGAGGTATTAACCAACAAGATCAACGATCTAAGCACATTACAGGTAGAAGGGAAGAATGTCATCGTTCATGTTGAGGATGGATTTATCATTGAAAATACAAACAACATTGAATACTGCATTGCAAATCAATCTTATACTATAATTGTAACTCTGGCAAAAAAAGAAATATTGGTGAGTAAATCTTTGAAACAGGTAGAAGAATTGATATCAGATAAATTCTTCTATCGTACCCATAAATCATATTTAGTTAATATTCACTACATTAAAAAGTTTGTAAGAAGTACCGAAAGTTATGTTATTCTACAGAGTGGTACAAGAGTCCCGGTCTCTTCCAGAAAAACATTGAAAATTAGTTCAGAAATAGAGCAATTACTGTTATTGTGATTAGAACCGCCTTTATTTATATTTCACTTATCTTTTCCCTTTTACCATTTTCTTTGTGGTCTCAGGAGAAGCCGGTTATTTCCTATACTGAGGATGATGGGCTTGCAAATAATAATGTTCGGGATGTAAATAAGGATGAACAAGGTTACCTATGGATTGCCACAGATAACGGACTATCAAAATTCGATGGGGACAAATTTGTTAATTTCCATACTTCAGATGGATTACCTGGCAACATGGTCTGGGCGGTTGCTCATGATGAAAAGAACAGGATTTATGTTGGCTGCTATAGGTCTGGCCTGGCAATTATGGAGGACAATAAAATAGTTAAAGTATTGCATATTAAAGCTCCAAGTGATGATTGCATTCGGAAACTTTACTACAGTATAAAACATCATCTTCTTTTAGTCGGAACAGATTATGGTATTTATGCCCTAAAAGATTCAACGTTACAATTGATTTGTCATCCCAGTGCCCCTAAAGCTAAATCATCTATTCTTTCTATTAAGGAATGCAATGATATTATTTATTTTACCGTACATACTGATTTAGGTAGCATAGCTGGGTGTGGTTTTTACAAAATTGCAGTCAACGATAAGGATATCAGCAAATCAATAATAACCAACATATTTAGTAATGAAGCTGGATTTGCAATTGAACCTTTTGATAAAGGGATTTTGGTCAGTTTACGATTCCAAATCTGTAACTATTTACCTGAAACAGGCAGGCTTGAAAAATTTGCTCAAGCAGATTCTCTCTTTTTGACGTGGGCAATGGCATCGGCTGGAAATAACAAAATTGTTTTAGGAGGATCCAGCGAAGCTCAATTTTCAACTGGAATAAAGGTTCTGAACACCCAAAATCATAAAATAACAAATAGTCCCTTTCCTATTAAGTCACCGAATGTCTGCAATATTGTTAATGAACCAACTGAAAAGGAGACATGGTTCTGCACAGATAATGGATTATACTGTTTTAAAGAGTCGCTAATAGAGGTTTACAACAGTATTGACAAAACACGTATTCTGGATATAACGGTAATTGAAGATAAATTAATCGTATTAACCGAGAATAATATTTGGCAAATTAGAGATGGACAGTGGAAATTACTTTATGATAAAAAGCATCTTGAGAGAATGATTCTGGATAAATCCTCTGAATATGATCGTAAGATAGTATCTTCAATTCCCAGAAATTTCATTTATCAAAAAACACTAAAATCCCTGAATTTTTGCACGGACAATAATCAAACCTACCTGATGACTTATTTAGGTTCTATTTCGTTCCCTGATTTTAAAACATTTTTGCCAATTAATAATGGTAATTTTATTTCAAAAGTTGATGGCACAACACTTTGGATTCCCTCCTACCACGAATTACAATATTTTCCATCCATAAAATCATCTGCTCAATACAATCCTTATGAAACATTTGTTGGTAAGCCAATCAAGGATATATTGAAGATCTCAAATATAGGTGACACAATTTACTTTCCTTCGTATTATAATGGTATCTATTCAATGGTAGGAAGCAAAGTAAGCTATCTGAATTCGTCAAACTCAAAACTAGACGATATGCTGACAGACATGGGTATTGATACCTTTAACAAGGTCTGGTGCATCTCCAAGGCAGGCAATCTTTTTAAAATTGGATTCAAGGATACCCTAAAAATAGAAATGACCTTCAATAAAAGCAATAGTGCAATTGTTGGTGAAAATTTTAAGTGGTTAAAATTCACGAAGCATTATTTGTATTTAGGAACAAATAAAGGTTTAAATAAGATTCCAGTAAATCAGTTACAAAATTCATCAATTGATTCTATTTCCTTTTTCAACAAGAATAATGGCTATGAATATATCTCAGCCGATTCGCCTCAAAGCGATAGTCACGGAAATATTTACGTTTTTAATCAGGATAAAGTTATAAAGATTGCTGATCAGGATGTTCAAACAACACAAAAGAATATTGTATTTACAGATATCAGCATAGATAAAACTGCAGTGCAAGTCAATTCTCTGAATAATAAACATTTTAAAAGCGATACAAAGGATATAAGAATTGGTTTTTTAATCATAAAACTTCCTAATGGTAAGAATATTAAATACCGATATAGAATAAATGAATCGGAATGGAATGATGGCAATACAATATCGCTTCAATCTTTAAAATCGGGTAGTTATAAAATCAGCTGTGAGGCAAAAGATCTTGAAACATCAAAGGTTTATACTGATTCATTGGCCTTTATGATCGATAAACCATTTTGGTTATCATGGTGGTTTTTAGTACTGTTTCTTCTTGTGCTTATTACGATTATCTATTTCATTGTTCAAATTCGGTTTGTCAGAATGACGCAAAGTAATAAAGAGAAAGGTAGATTAACACGTGAGATTACAGAACTTCATATTCAATCCCTTCAATCACAGATGAATCCACATTTTGTATTTAATTCGCTCAATTCAATACAAAATTTCATACTCTCGAATAAAATAAAAGATGCGGTGAACTATTTAGCTACGTTAGGCAGTCTGATCAGAATTAATCTGGAGCATGTATCCGAAGAATATATTTCGCTGACCGATGAGATCACCTTTTTGGAACAATTCATAAAAATTGAGAAGCTAAGATTCAAAGAGGTTCTAAATGTGACTTTTATCTGTAGTATCGATGACACTGATAATATATTTATACCTCCTATGCTGATACAACCACTTATTGAAAATTCTATTAAATATGGCAGTAGTACTGGTAAACAGATTAGATCAATCCAAATCGAATTCAGTCTGGATAATGATTTGCTGGTTGCATCCGTTACAGACAATGGCATCGGCAGGGATCGATCAATGGTTGAGCTAAGTCATGATCATAAAAGCTTAGGGCTTAAACTCATCAAGGAGAGACTGGAGCTTCTGAACAAGAAAAATAACACTGCCAAGTTTCAAATGATCATCACCGATTTATACGACAAAGATGAACCAACCGGAACAGAAGTTCAGATCAAGGCACCCCAGTTCAATCGCAACAAACCTGAATTAAATTTAACCCATAATTGATTTTCCTTCACACCACAAATGTATAGCTTCATTTTATTTTCATGAATAATCCGTTGCTCATTCATGTCTGATAATCTGTGTATTACAAATCACAATCAATAATATCCCTGGTCATCTACCTGATATTTAGCAGCATAAGATAATATTCCAATGATACGAAAACCCTTAAAAATATTACGTTAAAAAATCTTGTTTGTGCCCGATTTTTAAATGTCGCTAATTCAATACATAATTCTTTTAATGAAGGGTAATTGAAATAGCTTAAGCGGACAAACCAACAGTAATATTTGGCAAAATTTAAAAATAAACAGGATGAACGTGAATTCGTTTCGATTAAAAAACTTAAAGGCTATTTTTAATAATAATACAATTAATCTTAAGCGAAAAGCCTTAAAAATATCACGTTAAAAAATTCTGTTTGTACCCAATTTTTAAATGTCGCTAATTCAAACATTCTTTCTTATAATATATACTTAAATATAAATTATGAAAATTGCATTTATAAATCCCAGGTACTTTGAAGAGAATTATCGATATAAGGTAAACAAATTATCTCCTCCATTAGGGATGGCAATATTGTCAAGTATGCTTCGATTAAAGAACCATGAGGTGAAAATTTACGATCTTGAAGCCTTAAGAACAACCTTGGCAGAACAAATAACTTCGATTAGTGAATATTCCCCTGATATTATTGGTGTATTTGGTACTTCCCCGATAAGTAAATACATTAAAGAGAGTATTGCTGTTCTACATCGCAAATTTCCCACATCACATATTATTGTTGGTGGGCCTCATGCTACATTATTTCCCGAAGATTTCTTTGGTGAAAACATTTTTGTCGACTATGCCTTTATGGGTGAGGCCGAATATTCCATTGTTGAATTTGTAGACCAAATCGAACAGTTTGGAATTGTTAAATTCCCTGATAAAATCGAAGGAATTGTTTATAAGCCTAATGGACAAATCTTTAAACATCCTGTAACTCCGAGAATTGAAAATTTAGATGAACTTCCATTTCCATCATATGATTTACTTCCATTGGAGAAATATTTTGAAACAGGAAGCACAGAGAAAGTAATAACCATGATGACAAGCAGAGGTTGTCCAAATAATTGCATCTATTGTGCAGATCCGGTACTTTATGGACACAAATATCGAAGCAGGTCTGCGAAGAACGTGGTTGATGAGATGAAGTATTTAATTCAGAATCATCAAATTAAACATATTGTATTTTACGATGCGAATTTTAACGCGGATAAAGAAAGAGTAAAGCAAATCTGTAAACTATTAATTAATGAGAAATTAGATGTAACATGGAGGGCAAGGGTTCGGGCAGATATGATTGATAGGGAAAGTGTGGAATTGATGAAAAATGCCGGGTGTACCGAATTGTCTATTGGCGTAGAAAGCGGCTCTGAAAGGATGTTGAAAATTCTTAAAAAGAAGGAAACCAAAAATCAAATTAGGGATGCCTTTAACCTGATCAAAGAATATGACATTTGGTCAGTTGGATATTTTATGTTTGGTATCCCTGGAGAAACAACCATGGATGCCGATGAAACTATAATGTTTGCCATCGAGTTGGATCCTGATTGGGCTCTGTTTTCTATAGCTACACCTTTGCCGGGTACCGAATTTCTTAAAATGGCAAAATCCTCAAATTGGATTATTTCAAAGGATTTAAACAATTATAAAGCCAATTTCGATTCCCCAGTTATCTCGTATGAGAACTTCACCAGCAATCAGATAAAAAAATATGTCAATAACGCCTATGAGAAATTTTATTTGCGAAAAGAGTGGCTTATAAACCGATTAAAAAAAGCAAGATCAAATTCTCAGATCAGCAATATTATAAATAGTTATAAATATTATGAAAACAAACTAAAAAATGACACTGATCTGCAAGAGATACAATTGAGCAGTCCTCCTTTTAGTGAGCATTGATAGTAAGACTATCATTTTTTCAAGCTGACTCGCTAAAACAACAATTATAAAGCGACAGTAAGAAGTTCTAAAACGGTTCTCAACTTCGCAGAAGAGTTTAAGATTAATTAATTATCTGCGATCGCAATTGACCATAAAGTGGAATTGAAATAACGATTTCAGAAAATCGGAATTCTGATAACTTTTTACTCCCGACTTGGGGGTCGAGAATGACTAATAACCCGGTGAAACCAGTTCCTCAATAATTTAGGAGTCCGGGGAAAAATATACAACTAATTTCAAAGTCGTTAAATATCTGTATTATAATAGTTTATAAAATTTCATAAACCTACAAAAAGTTCAGGGCTTATCCTTAGATTTGAAGAGTTGATTTCTTTGTGTAAGAATCACCATGTGTGCCAATATTTAAGACCAGTGTCATTATGCAATTAACCAGAGAAGTCCTTAGAAACGCCTTTATAGATAAGCTAAAAGAGCGCAACCTTAAAATACAATTCGAGAAGAATAGTTCTTATATCTTGACTAATGGTGATGATCGGAATCGAATTATCGCTGTTAAACTGATATATCAAGGCATGTTCAACAAAGAAGGGCCTGGTAACCACAATGGTAATGTAGTGAATGGAATAGGTCATTTCTTATTTACCTTCCCAAAGTGGAAGGATAAATTTGATTTCTTCGTGTTTGCCTTTCTCAATATTAAAGATCGTGCCATTGAATTTGTGATTGTGCCTAATGAAGATTTGCGAAGCAGATTTTTACACCAAAATCGAATTTTCACTGGTGGAAAAAAATCTAAGTTAACGCTCTGGCTAATGGCTGATCGAAGGGTATTTGAGACAACTGGTTTATCCATGGAAGAAGAATATTATTTCCTCAGTTCTGGATCAGGTGGACGAATGGCTGATGGTGGAGAAATGGATTATACAGGTTTTTTGAATTCATGGGATATACTGAATACTTCATTGAAATAAGATTGAATTAAGCTGAATAAAATCCAATGATTGATAAAATGAATCAACATAAATCGACAAAATACAAACTCACAGTAACCCAATTTGGGAAAGGGAAAATTTATCACACTTCGCTTATGATATTTTGTGGTGCAAATTGTATGCAAATAAAAAACCACCTACTGAGTTTGCCTCTGTAAGTGGTTGATTTATTGGAGCGGAAAACGAGACTCGAACTCGCGACCCTCAGCTTGGGAAGCTGATGCTCTACCAACTGAGCTACTTCCGCGTTTTTTTTAGTGATGCAAAAGTAGGATATTTTTTGAAAACCAAGGTCATTGAAACTCAGTTTTGTATTTTATTTTTAATTGTCGTATCTTTAAATGTATCTGACGTTTAAAAGAACATTCAATTTACTTCGATATTAATCCGTTGTCTTTAATATCATAAACAATGAAAACAAAAGAAAAAATACTTTTTTGGCTTCCGCGAATCCTTTGTATAGCAGCCATCCTGTTCATCAGCTACTTTTCCCTTGATGCCTTTGAACCCGGACCTCCACTGGGTCAACAAATTCTCGATTTTTTGATTCATAATACTCCCTCTTATATTTTGATACTGGTCCTTATCCTCGCCTGGAAAAAAGAACTGATCGGGGGAATTATCTTTACCGTGTTTGGATTGATTACGAGTCCACTCGTTTATGCGCTGAATATACACCGGAATCATTCCGTAAAACAGAGCCTGACGATCGTTCTACTGATTACCTTCCCGTTTATTATTACAGGAATTCTGTTTATTGTAAGCCATTTAGTCAGGAGAAAACAAAAAAATCTATAGACCAGCCTGTTGATACTCCTGAGGTTTGAGCGTCAACTGATAACCATGATGCCAATTATTATTTTGCAGAACCCGTTGTACATTAATCTCAAATAGCTTGCGGACAATAATCCGGGTCAGATCGGGATAATTAACCACGACCTTCTCCTCGGAAGCAAGCCAGTTTGCGATTTTCTTAAAATGTTTCTGTTTTAAATTAGGAATTACAGGGACTCCCATCAATTTCAATGCGGCGGCATTACACTGCTGTTCATATTGTCCCTTCATCGGAATTACCATGAGTTTCTTATTTAAATAAAGGGCTTCAGCCGGAGTCTCAAATCCTGCACCGCATAACACCCCTTTCGATTTTGCCATATCATTGACAAACTCATCATTGGTAATGGGCTTTACCAGAATATTACCGATCTCATAAGCCGTGGCAGTATGTTTGGAAAAGATATGCCAGTTACAATTACTAAACCCGGAAAGCTTTTTTACTAACCGTTCATCATTATAGGCAGGTAGGTACACGGTATAATAATCGAGTTCTTCAACTGCGCATCTCCGAACCTGTTCCCTGATTACCGGGGTAAAAATATTCTTGTCATAGGGTTGAAAATGAAATCCCAGGTGGGTCATTGATGGGGCATAATTCCTTAAAATAAACCGGCCAAAATGGTCCTTCTCCTTTGGAAGAGGGACATTTTGACTCAGTATTGAGCCCTGATGACTTAGTCCGATGCAGGGAACCTTTTTTTTATTGCAGGCCCAGGCTGACACCGGCTCAAAGTCATTGATTACAAAATCGTATTCCTCCACAGGAAGCTGAGCAATTTCCCGTTTCAGATTTGCATAATTGGCATTGATATAGGTGTTCCACATATCGATGCCACCATTCTTCCCAAACCAGAAACTTAACCCTTTAAAACGATACTTCACCGGTACACCAAGATCAACATCGCATTGTGTGCCGCTGACCAGAATATCACACTGGCAGTACTCCTGGAGGTAAGGAATAATCTCCCTGGCCCGGCTTATATGGCCGTTACCTGTTCCCTGAATGGCGTATAAAATTTTCATTTTCTATCGGGTTTATCGTTTATCGTCGCTCTCATTGGATCACTAATCGACTCTGAAAAGCGCTATTTTGGCTAAGGAAATGATCATAGACTGACCGGGATTTCAATTTATTGAAGGGTTGAAAAAGCAGGAAATCAGCTTCAATCTTAAAGGTTTGGAATCTAATTACGAAAATCAACCAACATATTATTAAACAACTCTTTAACCTTAAAGTCTACCATTTTTTCATGCTCGGCAATGACTCCGTCAGGCTGTTCCACAAAATCATTCCTGTAATTAAAAATCCGCCATTCTCCCTTATTGTACTCCAAAGCGGTAAGATTTTCAATCCAGTCGCCTGAATTGAGGTAATTTACCGTTTGGTGATCAACCTGAATTGGTCTCATTTCAGGTTTGTGAATATGGCCGCAAATAACCGTATCAATCCCTTTCCGGACAGCCACAGCGGCCACAGTGTCTTCAAAGGCATTGATATATTTCACTGCACCTTTGACAGATTCCTTGATTTTTTTGGAGAATGAAACAGGTTTTAGATTAAGGTCAAGCATTCGGACTACCCAATTGACAGCCGTATTTAAACCTACCAGGAAATCGTATCCGATCGCACCTAACTTTGAAAGCCATCGCGAATGTTGCATCACCACATCAAATACATCACCGTGAAAAATCCAGACCGACTGACCGTCAAGTTCAAGCTTCAAATCATTCACGATCTTTAGCTTTCCGATTTTCATTCCGGTAAATCTCCGGAACATCTCATCATGGTTCCCTGTGATATAATAAACGGAACAACGGTCTGAAGAGAGCCCAATCAGGTGTTTGATCACTTTAAGGTGGGATTTGGGGAAATACCGTTTTTTAAACTGCCAGATATCAATAATATCGCCGTTTAAAATCAGCGTCTTAGGTCTGATACTTTTCAGGTACTTTAATAACTCCCCCGCCTGACATCCCGCTGTTCCCAGATGAACATCTGAAATCACCACCAATTCTACTGCCCGTTTTTCGTCCATTTCGTCCTAAATTTTATTAACCACAAGAAACGGCCTTTCGATTACGGAGTTGTTACAAAGGCATTAAGAGTTGATTACAATTTAGAGGAGAGGTAATATAACAGAAGCGGGAAGGCAGAAGTGGCATTTTTGAAAACGTTACTTAAGCAGGTCCTGAAACCAATAACCGGAATCCTTTATTATTCGTTGCTGCGTGTTAAAATCATTGTAGACAAGTCCGAATCTGGGACGAGTACCCTCATTCCATTCAAAATTATCGACAAAAGTCCATGCAAAATAACCCGTAACCGGGGCACCGTCGTTTTTTGCACGTAGTACATTTTGAAGGTATCGCTGATAAAAATGGATTCTTTGGCGATCGCGGATTCTCCCGCTCTTCTTGATATGGTCGTGGAAAGCAGCCCCATTCTCTGTTACGATAATTTCGGTGACTCCGTATTTGGCAAATTGCATAATAATATCATAAATTCCCTCAGGTGAAACTTCCCAGCCCATGGCTGTTATTTCGGCATTGGGGGATGGTTTTACGCGGTTAGCCCAGATCAGGGGTATAAGTGACGGCTTTGAAGTTACCCTGAAATAGTTCTGAATTCCGATAAAATCAAAGTCAAACTTAAGATTTTCAATATCCCCAGGTTGAATAAACTGATCGATCTTACGGATAAACGGAAGCTCTTTATATGGATAACCCATCCCCAGCGCCGGCTCGATGAATAACCGGTTCAGCATAACATCTAGCCGGTCGGATGCCCGCTGATATCTTTCAGACTTCTTCTGAGGCTCTGTATAAGCGCACGAAAATGTCGTCCCCACATGGCTATTCTTAACGTTTTCCCGGATAATCCTTCCTCCTGCCGCCTGGCAAAGCGATGCATGGTGAACCGAAGCCAGAAAATTTGCAATACCGTTTTTTTGAGGTGCGTGCATACCGGAAAGGTAACCCAGCGTAGTAAAACTTGCCGGTTCATTAAGCACCATCCAGTGACGAATACGGTCTCCAAACCTGCGGGTACACAGCTCGGCATATTCCGAAAACCAGCCTACGATATCCCTGTTGGTCCACCCTCCTTTATCTTCCAGTTTCTGCGGCAAATCCCAGTGATACAGCATGGCCCAGGGCTCAATCCCAAGTTCAAGGCAGGTATCGATCATCCGGTCATAAAAATCAATCCCCTTCTCATTCACTATGCCCGTCCCATCGGGAAAAATTCGTGGCCATGAGAAAGAAAACCTGAAATTCTCAAAATTAAGTTCCTTCAATAATTCCAGGTCACTTTGGTAGCGGTTATAAAAATCGGTAGCTACCTGACCATTGGTCCTGTCCTTTATATTTTTCGGATTCGCGGTAAAGCGGTCCCATATCGATTCCCCCTTTCCGTCAATGTCCCATGCCCCTTCAATCTGATAGGAAGCGGTCGCTACCCCCCAATGGAACGCCTGGCCAAAATCCTCCTTATCTATACTCAGCCCATTTATTTTCGTTTTAATATTCGTCTCAATATGGTTTGAAGCGATCGAAGAGGCAATAAATCGTAAGAATCTTTGTGTAATCATAAGTAATGGTCTGGAAATTTCAGGGCCAAAAGTAATTTTTTTTTATCTTCAAAACCAAACGGTCAAAGCTGGGAAATCGAATTGCTTTTACAAGCCTCAGGAAACGATTTCGGATCCTTGATGCTTTCTGCAGGTTTAAATACCGGCAGTGAATTGAATTTTCATTCATCTTGCATTAGGAGAACCAGCCAGTAATCCAAGATGATTCGCCCTGTCGCCACTTGCCCTTATCAAGAAATCCGGGATTATCGAATGGCAACCTATTTTTTACATTCAATCTCTGAAATATTATTGTATCCTTACTGTAATTTTTCTTAATTAGATTGTAATAACAGTGTAACAATTTTAAGGAATTTTTGCATCGTAGAAAATCATTAATTTAAAACATTAAAAATGAAAAAAACACTGCTTACAATTTTTACGATGCTGGGGCTTGCTTTAGGAACATTAACTGCGCAGGAAACCACTCCCTTTAAACCTTCAGGAACTCCCGAAGCACTGATCTTCACGGATTTCAACAATGTTTCGGTAAACAGCAAAAGCATGAGCAAATTTGAAATTACCCGGGCATATTTTGGATACAAGTATAATTTCAGTGAAAACTGGTCAGGTCGGGTAACCATGGACTTCGGAAATCCCGGCGTTGGAGCATTGAATTATACTGCCTATATCAAGTATGGTTATGTCCAGTTTAAACAAAAAAATCTAACCGTTAAATTCGGATTGATTCAGAATACGATGTATGAGATGCTTGAAACTTATTGGGGAAGTCGCTATATCTACAAATCATTCCAGGATCAATACGGATTTGCAGGAAGTGCGGACTTTGGCGCCAGTGCGGCATATAAATTCAACAATGTTATCAGTGCAGATGTAATGATCGAAAATGGTGAAGGATATAAAGTCCTCAACACTGACTCAGTCATGAAAGAAGGAATTGGAATCACTATTCATCCGATCAGCAGCATTACCATTCGTGGTTATTATGATAATATGAAGAAAGTAAATTCCACGGTTAATCAAAGTGCAACCTCATTGATGGCTGGATACGAATCGAAAAAGTTCAAAATTGCGGCGGAATACAATTATCAGAAAAACAATAAGTTAGTAAGGGGTAATAATTGGGGTGGTTATTCATTTTACGGAAACCTGTTTTTCAATGCAAAAACAGACCTCTTTCTAAGATATGACCTTCTGCAATCATCAAACAGCCCTGCAAAGGCAACATCCTGGAATTATGCCAAGGACGGGTCTATTTTTATGGCAGGTCTCGAGTTCGTACCCGTGAAAGGTGTAAGAATCGCTCCTAATTACCAATTATGGACGCCAAGAGATGCTTCAAAGAATGCCACATCATCGGTATTCATGAATGTGGAGATCAAATTCTAAATCCTTCTGCTCCGAATATACAACCCATAAGTGTAATATTTTTGTAACATTTTCGAAACCGAAATGAAATATTACCTTCATAATTTTGTCGTAATCATTTATAAATCAATAGAAAAATGAAAAAACTATTATCAATCGCATTCATACTGGCTGTATTTACCGCAGTTGCAGGAAACAACCAGAATACAAGTGCTGCAAATGATTCAAAAAGCATCAGCATTTCAGGAGCAGGGGCTACCTTTCCTTTGCCATTCTACAATCAGTTAATTGCTGATTATTCCACCAAAACAGGGATGTTGGTTACTTACGGCGGAATCGGTTCTGGCGGGGGTATCCGCAGCTTAAAAGATAAGGTAGTTGACTTTGGCGCTACAGATGCTTTCCTGAGCAATGCCCAGGCAGCAGAATTTTCAGCCCCCGTGGTGCATATCCCAACGTGTCTGGGAGCTGTCGTATTAGCTTACAATTTGCCGGGGGTTGCCACTTTAAAACTTAAAAATGAAGTTCTGGCTAAAATATTCCTGGGTGAAATAACCAAATGGAACGATAAGCTGATCAAAGCTGAGAATCCTGAAGCAAACCTTCCAGATTTGGCTATTTCGATTATCTATCGCTCTGATGGCAGTGGAACCACCTTTATCTTCAGTGATTACATGAGCAAGATAAGCGAGAAATGGGCTAAGGAAGTAGGAACCGGAAAGACGCTTAAATGGCCTGTAGGTATGAGTGCAAAAGGTAATCCGGGAGTTGCAGGAACGATCAAACAGACAGTTGGTTCATTCGGCTACATTGGCTCGGAATATGCTTTCGCTGAAAAAATTCCATTCGTCAAACTGCAAAACAAGGCGGGCAATTTCATTGAACCTTCGGTTGCATCGGTTAGTGCTGCAGCGCAAGGCGACATCCCTGCTGATACCCGGGTAATGCTTACAAATTCTGCCGATCCCAAAGCTTATCCTATCAGCGCGTTCACCTGGATCATTCTTTACAAGGAACAATCCTATAATGAGAGAACGCTTCAGCAGGCACAAGAAACCGTAAAATTCCTGAGCTGGATAATTGACACCGATGCTCAGGCTGTTGCACAAAAGGTCGATTATGCACCGCTTCCCGTCAAAGCCGTTTCACTTGCAAAAACCATTTTAAAATCAGTTACTTACAAAGGGACTCCGGTTATCCAGTAAGAAATAAAGTCAAAAAAGTACGGGCTTTAAACTAAAGGTTAACACAAAGATATTCAGAGAATTCACAGAGATCACGGAGTAAACTTCCGTTGAAGCTCTGTGATTTCTCCGTATTACAAAAAATAAAAATGAAAAGCGAAAAAATCACAAAACTTATCCTGATTGTTTCATCGGTTATAATACTTCTGATTTTTGCAGGTATGGCCTGGTCAATGATAAAAGGTGCCTACCCCGCCTTTCATAAGTTCGGTTTTTTCGGCTTCCTGTTTTCAACGGAATGGAATCCCACAGAAGATCATGAAGTCTATGGGGCGATGCCTTTTATTGCAGGTACAGTAATCACCTCGGTACTTGCTCTGATCATATGCTTCCCCCTGGCTTTCTCCACTTCGCTTTTCATAGCTGAATATTTCCGGAAGAAACGGATTGCCACAATCCTGGGGACTTTAGTTGACCTGCTTGCCGGAGTTCCCTCAATTGTATACGGACTTTGGGGATTTTACACCCTCCGGCCGCTTATAGCAAGTCTGGGATTTCAGGGACAAGGTTATGGAATATTTACTTCAGGTTTGATTCTGGCCATCATGATTATCCCCTATGCGACATCGATCAGCAATGAAATCATCTCGATGGTTCCCAATGAACTGAAGGAAGCGGCCTATTCCCTGGGGGCCACCAGGCTGGAGGTGATCACCAGCGTAATAATTCCATCTTCCAGATCAGGTCTTGTTGCCGGCTACATTCTTGCACTGGGCAGGGCATTAGGTGAAACTATGGCAGTAACCATGCTGATCGGGAATGCCAACATCATTCCAACTGGATTATTCAGCCCGGGAAATTCGATGGCCAGCGTCATAGCGAACCAGTTTGGTGAAGCCGAAGGATTAAAACTGAGTTCCTTAATTGCAATCGGATTGCTCCTTTTCGGGGTAACCGCTATTGTCAATGCCATTGGGAAAGTCATTATTCGTAAATTCGCTTAGATTAAAACAATGGAAAGCAAAGATATTATAACCGGTTCGGACAGCTCCAAATGGCGCGAGTTAAAAGATAAGCTCTTCTTTGGAATTGTCATTGCACTATCTTGTATCACGATATCCCCCATTGCATTAATCCTCTTTAAACTGATTGTCAAAGGGTACCGGCAAATCAATTTTGATTTCTTTTTTAAAGTTGCACCCGATACGCTTCAGGCAATGTCGGCTGTACGAAACGGGGAAATTCTCCCGGGGGGAATAGCCAATGGGATAACCGGGACCTTGCTGATGGTTGCCCTGGCCTCTGTAATTGCCATTCCGGTAAGTATATTGATCGGGATATTTCTGTATGAAAATCAGGGGAAACCTTATGCCAACTTAATCAGGAGTCTTACCGACATTCTGCAAGGGGTTCCTTCGGTAGTACTGGGGTTAATCTCCTATATCTGGATTGTTCAGGGAGTAACCAAAGGGTTTTCAGCACTTGCGGGAAGTGTGGCATTGTCCATCATGATGTTGCCTTTGATTATCCGTTCAACGGAAGAGACGATGAAAATGCTTCCCATCTCAATTAAGGAAGCGGCTGCCGCCTTAGGGGTACCTTACCATAAAATTATACTCAGAGTGATGATTCCGTCAGGTTTTAGCGGACTGATGACCGGAATATTACTCTCCATTTCAAGGGTTATTGGCGAAACGGCGCCACTGATGCTTACCACCCTGGGAAGCACTGCCATTAACCTCCATATTACCAAACCAACAAGTGCCGTGCCTCTTCAAATCTGGGAATTCTATAATAATCCAAATATGATCGACCTGGTATGGTCATCATCCCTTTTTCTATTAGGCTTTGTATTAACTTTAAATATCATTGCAAAACGAATCTCCACTCAGTTTAATTAAGATTCGTTAAACAGAATACTCAACATGAACGAAAACCTTCTACAAATTCACAATCCGGTATTATCAATCCAAAACCTGATGATCGCGTACGGTAAAGATAAGTCAGCTGTGAGAGATGTTACAGCCGAAATAAAGCGAAACGCGGTTACGGCAATTATGGGACCATCAGGTTGCGGGAAAAGCACTTTACTCAGGGCAATTAACCGGATGCACGAATTGTACCCTAATATCCAGACTACCGGCGAGATCATGCTAAATGGCGAGAGCATCTACAAAATGTCCACCACAAAGCTCCGCAGAAAGATCGGAATGGTTTTTCAGCGACCTAACCCGTTTCCAACGATGAGCATCTATGAAAATGTCATTGCCGGTTACGATCTTAACGGAAGTAAATTAAAGAAAACTGAAAAAGATGCCATCGTTGAGAGTTCGCTGCACGATGTGGGGTTGTTTGAAGAGGTAAAGGATTCGTTGAATAAAAAAGGGAATTTCTTGTCGGGCGGTCAGCAGCAACGCCTCTGTATTGCCCGGGCGCTGGCTTTTAAGCCTGAAGTGATCCTAATGGACGAGCCAACTTCTGCGCTTGACCCGCTCTCGACGGCTAAAATTGAAGATTTACTGGTCGAATTAAAGAAACAATATACTATCGTCCTGGTTACCCATAATATGTCGCAGGCAGCGCGTATTTCGGATAACGCCATGTTTATGTACCTGGGGGAACTGGTGGAATACGACAAAACAAAGAAAATGTTTACAAACCCTTCCGATTCGCGGACAGAAGGTTACCTTACCGGAAAATTCGGTTGATCATCCCTCTTCTTTTGTATCATGAAATACTAAAATGAATACCTTAACCTTAAAATAGAACATCATATGAATATCAAAAAAGAGAACGCGATCCAGAATATACTGGGTCATTTTGAGGATTATGCCAACCTGATTCTTAGCCAGTTGTCAACTCTTGAAAAAGTGATCAGCACAGGTTCGCTGGTTATTCCTGAGGAGTTATTGAAGGAGCTGAACAGCAATGAAGATAAATCCGATAAATTTGAGGTTAAGCTCAGCGAAAAGATTATCGATACGATCGTTTTGCAAAAACCGGTTGCCTCTGATCTGAGAAAATTAATGGCCTGTTACCAGATCATAATTAATCTCGAACGAATCGGAGATCTGGTAGTGGATATCGTTAAATTTATTCCGCGGATAAAAGATCCTGAAACCTACAACAGGATGTCGGAAGTTATCTATAACATGTTGCTGGTCAGTGTGAATATGGTTCAGAAATCATTGCTCTCCTTTATTAATGAAGATAAGGAATTTGCGATCTGGACCATCCGTAATGACGAAGTTGTGGATGAGATGAATCACAAGCTTATCCGGAAGGCAATTGCAAAAAGCAAGCTGCCTGATGAAACTCAGCAGCTGATGTTTAGTTTTATACATATTAATAGTATAATTTCGAGCATTGAAAGGATAGCCGATCATGCAACCAACGTAGCAGAGGCATCGATCTATGCCATGGAGGGGACCGATATCCGCCATCACCATCCTGAAAATGAAACTAACGAATAATCCATGAACGAATATTTCCGGATACTGGTAGTTGAGGACGAAGAGGATCTTAACGAGATTTTGCAATTCAATCTTGAAAGCGAGGGTTATCATATCGATACCGCCTTTTCAGCTGAGGAGGCGTTGAAAAAAGATCTGGCTGTATACCATTTAATTCTTCTTGATGTGATGATGGGAAAGATATCAGGATTTGGTCTTGCACAACGAATCCGGAAAGAGTTGCATCTTGACGTCCCGATCATCTTTCTTACTGCGCGGGATTCGGAAAACGATTTACTCACCGGATTTAATCTCGACGCGGACGATTATATCACAAAGCCATTCTCGATCAGAGAGTTGCAGGCCCGGGTAAAGGTGGTGCTCAGAAGAAGTAAGCCTTCACCGGTTGAAGAGGTGACAACCCTGCTCACCGTAGGGGAAATCACCATCGATCAGGAAACAAAACGGCTCCTTTTGGGAGATAAAAAAATAGAACTTACCCGCAAGGAGTACGAAATCATTTCGTTGCTGGCCAAATCGCCCGGAAGAATTTTCTCAAGGGAAGAGATCCTCCGCCGGATCTGGGAAAGCGATGTGATTGTCACCGACCGCACAGTTGACGTCAATATGACCCGCCTGCGAAAAAAGATGGAAGATTATGGCAATTACATCCGAAACAAACCGGGATTCGGCTATTACTTTGAAATTTAAACCTTAATTTCTGCAATTATGCTTTTCAACAGACATACCATTAAATGGAAATTGTTCATCTATTACTTTCTGTTATTCGCAATATTCACCTTTTCGATTATTCTTTATCAGAACAAGCGGGAACACCACTATAAAATCGCCGAACTCGAAACAAGATTAAACGAATATACCGATCTGACCAACAGGTTTATCGAAAACTACAAGGTTGCGCAGGAAAAAAATTATTCCAGGCTGGATAGTCTGAAGAAAATTGTCATGGCCGAAAAAGTGCGATTAACGGTCATCGATTTCGATGGCAAAGTATTATACGACAATACGGTAGGTGATTACGCTCACATGACCAATCATAAGGAGAGGCCTGAATTTCAAAAGGCTCTTTACAGTGAATTCGGAGAGAACATCCGTCACTCCGAAACAACAAGCGAGGATTATATATACTATGCGAAATCGTATAAGAATTACGTGGTCAGAGCAGCTGTAATCTATAACACGGAGATAAAAGCATTTCTAAAAACGGAACGGATCTTCATCTATTTCTTTATCCTTCTGTTTTTAATATTTGGATTTCTCCTTCGGTATATTGCCAATCACATCGGAGACTCCATATCCAAACTTAAGGATTTTGCAGTCAAAATCCGGAGAAATGAAGCCATCGACATCGACAATGAAACAAGATTTTCAAATGATGAACTCGGGTTTATCAGCCGGGAAATTATTCAGTTATATCAGCAATTAAGAAAAACCAAGACTGAGCTTGTTCTGGAGAAAGAAAAACTGATCAGTCATCTTTTCGTTTTAAAGGAGGGGATTGCATTCTTTTCATCCGGCAAAAAAGCGATACTGAACAACAGCCATTTCATTTTTTATATCAATATTATCGCCGAAGAAACCACAATTTCGGTTGAAAAGATTTTTCAGTCTGAAGAGTTTAAGGAGATTAACACATTTATCGACCGGACAATTGCTGCCCAGGGTACATTTCATCCGCAGGAACCTCCGAGAATGGATTATTCGGTACAAAAAGACGGGTATAATTTTAATATTCAATGCATTATATTTCCGGATAAAAGCTTTGAAATACTTATTTCCGACCAGACCCAGCTGATGCGCAGAAGTATTATGAAACAGCAAATTACCTCCAATATTTCGCATGAGCTTAAGACACCCATCTCGTCGGTCAAAGGGTACCTCGAAACAGTCTTAAACAATCCCGACCTGGAACAAAGCAAGCAGCACTATTTTATTGAGAAAGCCTATAATCAGGCTGAAAGGCTTACCCAGCTGGTGAACGACATTTCACTCTTAAACAAGATAGAGGAGTATTCGGAACTATATGTCAGAGAGAAAGTGCAAATCAGGAAAGCCATAAATGAAGCCGTTGAAAGCTTCGATGAACTGATCAGGCAACGGGGCATTCAGGTTGAATGTATTATCGAGGAGGACGTTGTTATCAATGCGAATTATTCGCTGATTTTTTCAGTCTTCCGTAATCTGATGGAAAACTCGGTCAATTATGGTGGCGAAAATATCACGATTTCGATTAATAAATATCATGAAGACAGCTCATTTTACTATTTTTCGTTTTCAGATAACGGCGCCGGAGTTGAAGAGGAGCATTTGTCGCGACTTTTCGAACGGTTTTACAGGGTTGATGCCGGCCGATCGCGGAAGGAAGGGGGAACAGGATTAGGCCTGGCCATTGTGAAAAATGCCATTATTAGCTTCAAAGGTGAAATCTCTGCCCGCAAAAGGAAGGATGGCGGACTTGAGTTTCTATTTTCGCTGCCCAGGTAGGGTGGTACAGGAAGGTTTTATTGGAATATTATTTGGCAACTGCAGGCAAATCAGGCGATAATCCAGATTCACATCGAATTATCAGATAAACTTTCAAAAGGCAGACGGGATAATGAATGAGAATAAAAGGCTTAAATATCAACAAATTAAAGAATTAGCTCTTCTGTTTCTCAAGCTTGGCACCATTTCATTTGGGGGTCCCGCAGTTCATATCGCCATGATGAAAGAGGAGGTCGTCCATAAACGTCAATGGATGGATGAACAACATTTCCTTGATCTTATTGGGGCGACCAATCTCATTCCCGGACCAAACAGTACCGAGATGGCCATCCATATCGGTCATGAACGGGCAGGCTGGAAGGGTTTAATTGCGGCAGGATTTTGCTTTATTGTTCCGGCGGTATTGATTACAGGAATTTTTGCAGTACTTTATAAAGAATACGGCCATTTACCAAAGGTTCAGCCATTTATTTATGGGATAAGCCCGGCTATAATCGCGATTATCCTGGCAGCTGTTTATCCATTGGCTAAGAAATCGTTAAAATCCGTTGAACTGCGACTTATTGGAATCGTCTGCCTCGGACTATGCCTGGCCGGAGTAAATGAGATCTATGTGATGTTTGGAGCTGGTTTAATTGCTCTGGCATTGCAACTCCGATTTCGCAGAATCCATACCATAAACAGCATTTTTCCGCTGGCTCTGATGCAATTTTCAGGTAACGGATTTTTCGATTTACGCAACATGGGAATATTTTTAACTTTTCTAAAAATAGGAGCTATCCTTTACGGCAGCGGGTATGTTTTGTTTGCATTTCTGGATACGGAGCTTGTCGCCAAGGGAATCCTTTCGCGTCAGCAATTAGTCGATGCCATTGCTGTCGGACAATTTACTCCCGGGCCTGTTTTTTCTTCAGTTACCTTTATCGGATATCAAATCAATTATTTTACCGGGGCGCTTGTAGCTACAATAGGTATTTTCCTCCCCTCCTTTATTTTTGTCGCCTTACTTAATCCCCTTGTGCGGATCATGAGAAATTCAAAGCTCTTTTCAGCATTTTTAGATGCCGTAAATGTGGCATCCATAGCCATTATCGCCGCAATCTGCTATCAATTGGGGAAAGAGACTATTTTAGATTGGAGAACCATCCTGATCGCCATCGTAAGCCTTACCCTCGTCTTTGGCTACAGGAAAATCAACAGCGGGCTGGTTGTTATTGGAGGTTCAGGATTGGGATACATTTTGAGTTTAATTTAAATAATCAAAGCCAAACTATTTCGAATATCGCTGTTCATGGATTTTAAACTATTTTTGCTGGCATAAAATGATCTATTAAATATGAAAGAACAAATCGAAGCTCTCAACCAAAAATACCAGAATGCCACGGCAGAGGAACTTTTAGCCGGTTTCCTGGCTGAATATAAAGGCAAAATAGCTCTATCCAGCAGCCTGGGCACAGAAGATCAGGTGCTCACCCACATGGTTTGTGAGATTGACAAATCGACTAAAATCTTCACTCTGGACACAGGAAGGCTTTTCCCGGAAACCTATGAACTGATTCACCGGACCAATAGTAAATACGGGATCAGGCTAAGTGTATATTTCCCTGAAGCCGGTCACGTGGAAAAGATGGTAGGCGAAAAGGGGATTAACCTGTTTTTTGAGAGCGTGGAGAACCGTAAGCTTTGCTGTAATATCAGGAAGCTGGAACCTTTAAAGCGTGCCTTTGCCGGCCTGGAGGTATGGATTTGCGGTTTACGCCGGGAGCAATCGGTGACGCGCCATAACATGCAAAAGATTGAATGGGATGAGGCAAATGGGTTAATTAAACTGAATCCCCTAATCGACTGGACTGAAGGCGATGTTCTGCAATTTATTAAAAGTCATGGAATTCCTTATAATCCACTGCATGACAAGGGGTTTCCGAGTATTGGCTGCCAGCCGTGCACGCGCGCCATTTTCCCCGGAGAAGATATCCGGGCCGGACGCTGGTGGTGGGAAAGTCCCGACACCAGGGAGTGTGGCCTGCATAAGAGGTAATAAAAAAAGCGCTTTAGAGGCGCTTTTTTTATGGAATTAATCGAATTTATGTCCAGGCTCTTCAAAGCCCTTATTATATTGTTCCATTGCACTGACACTCATACCCATGGAAGAGAATCCCCCGTCATGGAAAAGGTTTTGCATGGTGACCTTCTTGGTCAGATCGGAGAACATGACGACGCAATAATCGGCGCATTCGTCAGCAGTTGCATTTCCCAACGGTGAGAGCCGCTCGGAGAAATCCAGCAGGTTGGAAAACATCTTTAATCCATTACCGGCAGTTGTGGGAGTTGGAGACTGAGAAATGGTATTGATGCGTACTTTGCGCTCATTTCCATAGATATAGCCAAAACTTCTGGCAATCGACTCAAGCAGCGATTTGGCATCAGCCATGTCATTATAACCATAAAAAGTACGCTGAGCGGCAATATAACTCAAGGCCAAAACAGAGCCCCACTCGTTTATTGCATCGAGTTTACGGGCACTTTGCAGTACCTTGTGGAAAGATATTGCAGAAACATCGAGCGTTCTGTTGAGCAGATCGTAGTCAAGATCACTATAATGTCTCCCTTTTCTGACATTTGGAGACATCCCGATCGAATGTAAAATAAAATCCAGCTTTCCTCCAAGAACTTCCATCGATTTAACAATCAATGCTTCAAGATCTTCAACATTTGCAGCATCAGCAGGAATTACAATCGAGTTGCATTTTTCGGCAAGTGTCTGTATTTCGCCCATGCGCAGCGCGATCGGAGCATTTGACAACGTAAATATTGCCCCTTCTTCATGAGCCCGCTCGGCAACTTTCCAGGCAATTGAACTTTCATTCAACGCTCCGAAAATAATCCCTCTTTTCCCCTTTAATAAATTATAAGCCATTTAGTTACAATTTCTGAAAACCACACAGTTTTCAATTAATAAAATAGTGCACGAAATAGAGCCTTGACTGGTTAAACCTTTCTGTGCAAAACATCTCAAGCTAATAACCCTTAAGTCACCCTATTTGTTTCGAATTATAAAAAATACTACTTTAATAGTTGTTCCGCATTCAGAATTGCCGCAGCTGTGATAGTTTCGCCACTAAGCATCTTGGCCAGTTCCTCCACCCGTTCGACTTTGGTCAAGCGTTTGAGCCGTGTGGTGGTGTCGTTGGCTGAATCCTGCTTGTAGACAAGGTAATGGTGATCGCCTCGTGCTGCGATCTGCGGAAGGTGGGTAATATTAATGACCTGCATGTCGGCAGAAATTTCCTTTAAGATGATCCCCATGCGATCAGCAATATCCCCCGAAACACCTGCGTCTATCTCATCAAAAATGATAGTTGGCAAAGCTTTTGACCTGGATATTAGCGCTTTAATGGCGAGCATTAAGCGCGACATTTCACCACCTGAAGCTACTTTTGAAATCTCGCTCAGAAAACCGTTTTTATTTGCGGTGAACAGGAAGCTCACCCGATCCATTCCATTGGCACCCGGAAGATCCTCAGGCAATATCTCGACCCTGAATTTCGAATTTGGCATCCCCAGGAGCACAAGCTGACTTAAAACCCTTGATTCAATATCCGCGGCAACCAAAGCACGTCCGGCCGACAAGAGCTGAGCATTTGCAATAACCTCCTCATATTTGAGCTCCTTTAGCTGAGTCAGGCGCAACAGTTCCTCTTCATTGGACGAAACGGTCATGATTTTAAGCTCAAATGCGTCACGGATTTCAATAAGCTCCTTTACTGAACCCACATGATGCTTTTGCTGTAACGAATATAGGAGGTCCAGCCTGCTGTTTATTGTTGAGATTCTTTCGGGATCAAACTCCACCTTCTCTTCAATCCCTGCCACCTCCTGATCAATATCTTTAAGATCAAGATATACACTTTCCAGACGCTGGGTGAAATTCTTAGCCTCGGGTAAAAAATGGATCATTTTAGTAATCAATCCTATGGATGTTTTGATCTGGTTCAACGCAGAAGCATTATCCCCGTTCAGAAGTTCAGTCACATTGGAAAGACCCGATTTAATCTCCTCTGCGTGGGTAAGCAGCTCAAGCTCTTTTTCAAGTTCTTCCTGCTGATGTTCGATGAGCAATGCCTTGTGCAGCTGGTCAAACTGAAACTGGTAATAGTCGAGATCTGCTTTCGATTTCTCTACCGAAAGCACTGCGTCATTCAGTTCTGAGGTTAATTTCCGCAGATCACGGTAATTATACTTGTAAATCAACAGATTTTCCTGGTTCCCGGCGCAAATATCTACAACCATCATCTGGAATGTTTGATCATTGATCTCCAGATTCTGGTTTTGCGAGTGAATATCAATCAGACGATACCCAATATCCTGCATAACTTTTAGCATGACCGGAGAATCATTAATAAAAGCGCGCGATTTACCGGCGGGATTAATCTCTCTCCTGAATATGGCAGTATTATCAAAGTCCAGATCATTGGCCGTGAAAAGCTCTTCAAGCCCCAGGCCATCAATTCTGAAAACCGCCTCGACCACGCATTTAACCGATTTATCATTTAACACAGCGGAATCGGCCCGCTGACCCAGAATCAATGACAATGCTCCAAGCAATATCGATTTGCCAGCCCCTGTTTCTCCGGTAATGATAGAGAAACCGGGACTGAGATCCACATCAAGCTCGCGGATCAACGCATAATTCTGAATTTTTAATCGTGTTAACATAGGGTGTAAAATAAGGATTAAAAACTCTTTTGATCTAAAATCTTCTGATACTTCCCGGAATTAGAGGGATCACATTCGGTAAAGATTGTCATAACCCTGCTCTTCTCATCCGAATTGCTTTTAGAGAAAATATTTACCAGTTCATCCGATTTGGCATCAAAGAATAGACGGTTGATGTAAGTATCTGGTTTGGATCGGTAAACGACCTGCATATTCTTTAAGGCATCAGTAATTTCCGACCTTCCAAGATCAGGTTTTTCGGCCATTATATCGAGCCCCAGCCGGTGATAACGATAAAGTAAATCCCGGAAAGGTCCATACGCAGTATTTGTAAGATTTTCGACCAGCCAAAACCGGTTATAGTTCCCTTCAAAAGCCCGCCATCCTTTTTCGGCAGCATTTTGCGAACGGTTAACAATATCCCGCGCCTTCTGAAAATAAGGGGTTCCCCCAAGCGGAGAAAATGTATCCAAATCAAATCCAAGGAGGATGTTTGCATAAAATGCGAGGGTATTTGTAAGAGGATCAGAATTGGAGGTCTGGTCATAATCCATCGCCTGAAACTCAACATATTTAAATTGCAGGTCATTGTCCTTCAGATTGAGAACTGGAGTAGTGTAGGAGGAATTAAAAACCGGGCGATTCAACTGAACCTGCATGGTCCCCACAAATTCATCTGCGGCAAGCTGCTGGGTAATCTGAATAAAGATCGTGCATTCAATCCGCTCATCGGTGGTAAAGATGTTGTCTGACCACTTCCGGTTATTCATAAACTCATAAATATCAGTCCTCATAGTTTCGAAGATCTGCTTATTTGTCCCTTCAATTCTGGAACTCGATATACTGACATTGCACCGGAATTCCTGACTCATTGCCGTGGCTGAGTAATAAATTAATACAAATAAGAGGATGGTCTTGGTCATAAAAACGGACATATTTCCTATAAAAGTACAAATTTCAGGATCATCCTGAGATTAAATTTTCGGCTCCGATGATTTTATTTACGATATCAACAGCAATTTCCCTCTTTTGTTTTAATCCGGAAGTGAAAATCACACCGGTTTTATCAAGTATCTTAATCTGATTGGTATCGAATTGAAATCCGGCCCCTTTTTCATTCAGGGAATTGAGAACAATAAGATCCAGATTTTTACGCTGAAGCTTAAGCAGGGCATTTTGATCCTCATTATTTGTTTCCAGCGCGAATCCTACAAGAATCTGGTCACTCCGTTTGACGCTTCCAAGCGATGCCGCAATATCCGGATTTGGCCGCAATTCGATCGATAAGTTACCCGAGGTCCGTTTTATTTTTTGACTCTCCACAAAAACAGGGGCAAAATCGGCGACTGCAGCAACCATAACCGCTCCATTGCATTGTCCAAAATAATGCAATGCCTGTGCGTGCATCTCTGTGGCAGAGACAACATCGACACGATGAATCATTGGATTTGAACACTTTAGCGAGACCGGACCGGCAATCAGAATAACCCGTGCCCCCCGTGAAGCCAATTGTTCGGCAATTGCAAATCCCATCTTTCCGGAAGAGTAATTTCCGATATAGCGGACAGGGTCGATTTTCTCATGGGTAGGGCCTGCAGTAACGAGATAGATTCTATTCAGCAGTTTTTTTTTTCAGCAAAATAATCGGCAATCTTTTCCAGGATTATTTCCGGTTCCTCCATCCTCCCCTGCCCTATCAGCCCACTTGCCAGTTCTCCCGAAGCCGGATCAACAATAATGTTCCCGTGTGACTTTAAAATCTCAATATTCCGTTGAGTTGCAGGGTGCTGATACATATCCAGATCCATTGCAGGGGCCACCATCACCGGGCACTTTGCAGACAAATAGGTAGTAATCAATAAATTATCACATATTCCATAGGCCATTTTCCCGATAGTGGCTGATGTTGCCGGCGCTACGATCAGTAAGTCTGCCCATAACCCGAGTTCGACGTGACTATTCCACTGGCCATCATCCCTGGTAAAAAAATCGGATAATACCGGGTGTCCCGAAAGGGTTGAAAGTGTAAGGGGAGTAATAAATTCTTTGGCGGAAGGACTCATAACAACCCGGACTTCAGCCCCAAGTTTCACAAGACCTCTTAAAAGATATGCAGCTTTATAGGCTGCAATACTTCCGGTAACGCACAAAATAATTTTTTTTTCCTGAAGTTGCATCCTTTCAGATGTGTTTAATTGATAAATTCCGGAGGACATTTCCGGGAAAACTGGTCAGAATTAAGTCAAAACAGCCAATATCAACAGCTATTTCTTCTCTTTCGTTGGATTTCTGTAATAAATCTGCCCTTCCTTGAACTCCTCGTAGGCGATGAGAGTAGGTTTTGGCAGCTTTTCGTAATAACGTGATATCTCAATCTGTTCCCGGTTTTCGAAAACTTCCTCTAAATTATCGCTAAAAGAGGCAAATTCCTGAAGCTTTGTATTCAGTTCCTCTTTCAATTCGGCATTGATCTGATTGGCACGCTTGGCAATTACCATCAGGGACTCATAGATATTGCCCTTAAATGCTTCCAATTCATTCAGGTCCCTTGGTACAGTGCTAACGGGTGCTTTTGTTTTTTTATAATCCATATCTATTTTTGTAATTTATTGATCTCTTCTACACTAAGGTTCATCAGCTTTTTCGTACTGGCAAAAAGCCTGTCAGCCTCTTTTCTGAATCTACTTTGCGGATACTCGTCTGTAAATGTGAAATATTCATCCAGGGCGTTATTCAGACGCTCACGTTTCTTCTCTTCGATACTGTTCTCCCCCAAAAGATATTTCGCTTTCAGCAAATAGAACATCAGCTCTTCCCGGTATTTTGAATCAGGAAATTCCTTGATACAATTGGTAAGCGATATCACAGCTGCCCGATAATCAGCGAGATCGTAATACAATCGGCCGGATAAATAGGATTTGTAAACCAGTTTCTCACGCAATTCGTCAATCAGTTTATTGGCATCAGAAACCCTGGAACTACCCGGAAACATATTGATAAACAATTGCAATGCATCAATTGCATCCTGCGATGTTTTCTGATCGAGCCTGGCATTGGGAGAATCCATATAGTAACAATAACCAATCAGGTATTGTGCCTCTTCGTTAAATGGACTGCGCGGAAATTCCTTCAGCAACTGCCGAAAATAATGAGTTGTAAGTACATAATCCTTTTCACCGTAAAAACTCTTTGCCAAATAATAATAAATCTGGTCTGCGCGGCTTGTTCCACGGTAAATATTGACCAGTTCCTGGTAAAGCTGAGAGGAGCGGCCATATTCCTTATTATCATAATACTCCCTGGCTTTTTTCAGTTTAAACTCATAGTCAGTACTTTTGACTATTTTCTGATAATCGCCACAGGAGAGAACCAAGAATAAAAGGGGAGCCCAAAGAATATTTTTCATTTTTAGAATCATTTTGCAAAGATACATTTTTTCAACAAACATGGTATATGATTTTTTTCTGTAAAAATCGGATATTTATCCCGTATTCCTCACCTTGTAATTTGCAGATTGAATAATACCGCTGATGGTTGCCTGAGCCTGATAAATCTCCAATTAATTTGTCCCAACAGTTGCACCAATTGATATCAGCCGAGAGATAAATGTCGCCAAAATGATTGTGAAGATTTATTCCGGATTATTTATATTTTTACCGGATATCGGGCTAAGGACTACGGTCGTAACAAGCGATTCAAAAGCCCCTCCAGAAACAAGAAAGATCATCAGTTTGAAGGCCTAAATCAACAAGTTAGTGACAGCGGAAAAAGAGAAGGAGCCGGTTAATGGCTGGCAGGTCATACTAAACCCACATGCCGGAAGCGGTAAAGGGAGACGAGACAAGGAACGGATTATCTCCGTTTTGGATCATTCAGGATTACACTATGTTCTGCATGAATCTCAATTTAAAGGGCATACATTTGAGTTGTCAAAAGAATTGGCCACAGGAGGAGCCACCCATTTTATTGTCGCCGGAGGTGACGGAACATTAAATGAGACAGTCAATGGCATTTTCAGCGGGAGTAATACCCGCTCCGCCGATATTGTTATCGGGATGATTCCTGTGGGAACCGGCAACGACTGGATCCGGACTTTCGGCATTCCCGACAATTATCAAATGGCCATGGAAATTATTCAAAAGAATCAAACTGTGGTTCAGGATGTGGGGCTGATTGAATGCCCGCATCACCATGCAAACTTCAGCCGATATTTTGTCAACATCGCAGGTTTTGGGTTTGATGCGATGGTCGCGACAAGGGCCAATAAGCTAAAAGACAAAGGGTTGTCAGGATTAAGGGTATATCTGGAGAGTTTCTTATGGAGTTATTTCAATTATAAACCGTGCAATACCAAGATTCGTATTGACAGCAAACAGTTTAAGGTTAATTTATTCAGTATAAGCATTGGTATTGGCAAGTTTAACGGAGGGGGAATGATGCAGGTACCTGATGCCAACCCGGTTAATGGGAGCTTTCACATAACGGTTATCCGCAATCTGGGTATTTGGGGTATTCTGACAAATTTCAGGAAATTATATAATGGCAGTTTTGTGCACGATTACCGGGTTTCGACACATTCGGGTGAAAAAGTTAGCCTAAACACCGAAAAAATGTTGTCGGGGGAAGCTGATGGAGAAACGTTGGAGAGCAGTCCCGAATTTGGTTTACGTATCCTCCCGCACCAGCTTAGGGTAATTTACGGCGAAGACCGGTTTAAGATGCTTCAATAATTCTTCACCAAGCCAAAATCACACCAGATTTCGTGAATTTTAATGACCGCTAATTACATCCGGTAAGTTTAACCACGCCAATGATTTCAAGTTTTTCGGAAGTAGCTAATCCGTTTGGATTACATCCCGGTTCACCCTCAGGGACCGGAATACCTAGTTTCTGATAATGATTGATCCATCCCGGAATAGTTCTTCCGGTTTCAGGGTTTTTAAAAGTCATCGGGTTAAGGGTGAAAATTGAATCTCCGGTAAAAATCACGTAAATAAACTCAGAACAATAGAATCCCTTTTCATTCAGTTTATAGGTGTAATTATATGTTTGCCCCACATATTTCCGGGCATTTTGGATCGCTGCAGGAATTGCTTTTTGATATTTGGCTTTTAGCCGGTAAACCGTTGGAACGACTTGTCCGTTATCAGATGCCAGAAATTGACTGATGAATTCGCGGCAGACTCCTTTTTTAGGCGCTGCATGAATGACCCGGACCGTATCCTTGTCAACCTCCACGATCCCGACATGGTCAAAATGGGTCTGATGGATCGTTTGTGTTGCCTGATCGATAGCTCTCGAGAGCTCGCCCGAGGTGGAAGTGCAGAATAAAAGATCCCCTGTTTGAAGTTGAAAATTTACCGGTACTGCATTATTTTGTGCCATTCCCATAGTTGCCCAAAGGAGAAGATGGATAAAAATGGTCATAAAATATTTCATATTCTGCCCGTTATTTTGCATGAAGAGACGCACGGCTGCGCGTCTCTAAATATATTCAATGGATAATTAAAATTACCGGTTTGCGAGGGCAAAATCCCTCCCCGCATGAAGCGCATTAAGGTTAAGGGTGACCATCTCCTCCCCTTTTCGTCCAAAGATTTGTCGAATACCCTGTTCGATACTCTGCAATGGAATATCAATAAACGGGGTAGCTGCCCCAAGCATGATCATATTGGAAGTTTTGGCATTGCCAATCTCCCTGGCCATCGCTTCAGCATCGATAGCCACGAAACGGGGCAATCCCCTGATCTGTTCCATAATCAACTCGATTTCGGGGTAGTTGACGATATTCATATACGGGGTGATATTGGTCACCACATACCCTTCGGCCGAAAGGTATGGCAGATACCTTAATGACTCCATTGGTTCGACGGAGAGGATCAGGTCGGCTTTTCCAAAAGGGATCAGGTCTGAATAAACGGGGCGGTCTGAAAGACGAAGATAGGATTGCACCGCGCCGCCCCGCTGGCTCATTCCATGAGTCTCAGCCTGTTTCAGGTACAGATTATTTTCCAGAGCGGCAAATCCCAAAACGGTGGCAATTGATAAAATTCCTTGTCCGCCAACTCCTGCCAAAACGATATCGCACTTCATGTGTAAATTATTAAGCAAATTGAATTTTTCCCGGCCAGATTCAAAGGACGTTCAATCCGGAATTTTCCGTTTTACGCTCACTGATCCGTCGGGTCGCTTTCTGAACGCACTCCCTTCTGGGAATAATAACTGAAACACCCGGATAAGCCAGCTCCTGCCGGATCAGAGTTATCAAATTTTCATGATTCCGGGGTAAAGCGCCGATAACATGGATATGTTCACTACTGACTCCGGCACCCTGGCAAATCGATTCAATCCGTCCAAATGCAGCTGAATCCTGCCCCCCCGTCATTGAGGTGGATTCATTATCTCCAATCATAATCACGATATTTGATTTTTCGTTTACCGCATCAAGAAGACCTGTTATTCCCGAATGGGTAAATGTTGAGTCCCCGATAATGGCAACGGCGGGAAACAACCCAGCGTCGGCGGCACCTTTTGCCATGGTAATCGATGAGCCCATATCGACACAGGTATTTCCCGAGTGGTATGGAGGAAGGACCCCCAGGGTATAGCAGCCGATATCGGAGAAAACATGACCATCGCCATAATCTGACATCACGTGGTCGAGGGCCAGGAAAAGGTCGTTGTGACCACAACCCTTACACAATGCAGGCGGGCGGTTTGCAACCAGTTCCGGGATGGCGCCGCCGGGTTCCGATTTAAGATTGAGCGCCAGGGCGATAATATCGGGATTGAGCTCTCCGGATCGGGGCAGGGTTCCATCCAGCTTTCCGGAAACAGGTTTTCCATATCCAAAGAAACCCTTTAACTGCTCTTCAACCAACGGATATCCCTCCTCAATAATCAGCAGTTTATCCACCAGCTTTTCAAACTCCTTCACCATTTCCGAAGCCAGCGGATACTGGGTTACCTTAAGGATAGGAAAAGGTGAGCCATCGGGGAAATTTTCCAGCAGATAATTCAATGCGATTCCGCAACAAATAATTCCCAGGCTGTGATCGGTCCCATCGATGATATCGTTAAACGGAGAATATTTGGATGCCAGCTCAAATTCAATCTGTTTATCGAGCAGGGTCTGGTAACGTTTACGGGCAAAAGCGGGCAGCAGGATAAACTGAAGCGGATCGGCGGGCAATTTGAGCCTGTTTTCCAATGCGGCATTTTGGACTGGTATGACCCCGGCGCGCGAATGTGCCAAACGGGTGGTTATTCTCAGCAAAACAGGAGTGCCAAGTTTCTCGGAGAGATCGAATCCTGTTCTTGTCATCTCATACGCTTCCTGCTGGTTTGAGGGTTCAAGGACCGGAATCATGGCAAATTTCCCGTAATAACGTGAATCCTGTTCATTCTGAGAGGAGTGCATGGAGGGATCGTCAGCAACAGCGATTATCAATCCGCCGTTAATTCCTGTCATCGCGGCATTCATAAACGGATCCGCGGCCACATTCAGGCCGACATGCTTCATGCAGACGATCGCCCTTTTACCCGCATAAGACATACCCAGGGCAGATTCCAGAGCCGTCTTTTCATTGGCTGACCATTCCCTGTGAATATTACGGGAAACAGCAACCTCATTTCCCTGAATATATTCTGTGATTTCTGTTGAAGGGGTACCCGGATAGGCGTAAACACCTGATATACCCCCATCTATTGCACCTTGTCCGATTGCCTCAACCCCAAGCAAAAGTATTTTTGTCATAAGACCAGTAATGGATTTACGATGTGAAAAATAATCGGTGAAATTAGTTGATTTTTATCAAATAGAGGTGTCAATCGGAGCTAAAATGAAATTCCGCCGGACAGGATTACTGGTCGCCAAAATCCACCACATTATAATTGATATAGGTGCTTAACGGATTTCTGCTGAAACCAGCCCCCATCGTCCTATAATTTGGACTCAGCATCGTAATTCGGTGTCCCAGATCGGTCACGCCTGCATCAATGATCATTAACCTGACAAAACAAATAGCCGCCGTATTAGGATCTGCCATCGAATTATAACTGTCACCCGTTGAAGCGGCAATATTTTCGCCGATTGAAGATCCGGTAAAACCCACGGCAATAGCCCGCTTTAACGGAGTACCATTCAGATCGTGACCCATGAGGTTATTTTTGGCTAAATAGGTAACATAGGCAGAAGCTGAAATATTTAGCGAATTATTAAATGTAAGGGATGCTACCGGATTTAAATGCTTAAGATAGGAGTAACTTCCATTGTCGGTAGATTCAAGCATATCGGCCATGAGCCGGGCATCGGCATATCCTTCCGGATTTGTGCGGGCAAGATTGATCTCATTCAATAAACTTTGCTGAAATACAGAAATGACCTGTGTGGGTTCCGTAGCTGAATCCTCCACCATAGCCGACTGACAACCCACAAGAATAATCAGGAGAAATATGAGAATTGAAATTATTTTCATCTAAAAAAATGCATTTAGTCCTGAATCCCGGCATTCCAACTATTTTTTTTGGCTATTCAAAGATATATCACTATTTTACGTTTTAACCATTTTTGTAAAATTTATTTTTACAAATGCACCTCTAAGGCAAACAGAAAGCCTTAATTACTTTTTTTTCAGAAAATCATCATAAGCATTGTAAACTCCGCGGGTTTTGTTCTGCTCGTTCAAATCGGCCTGTTTTTGGTTCCAGCTGATCGCTATATTTTTCAGCGCGGCATCGGCATGCTCAAAAAATACCTGATAGCTCGCGCAGAATCTGGGTTTGCGGTTATCCCCCGGGTCTTTGATCCGGTCTTTGGTGCATCCCCCAAAACATTTTGAATACCAGGGACACATCCGGCATTTGCCGGGCAGTATCGCCTTTGCCCTGCCAAAATCGTTTTGCTTTTTGGAGTTCAGCAGATTAATGATCTTCTCGTGGCGAATATTCCCCAGCCGGTGTCGGTTTTCAACAAAAAAATCACAGGAATAAACGTTTCCGTTATGTTCGATGACCACGTAGGCCCCGCACTCTTTCATAAAAGAACAATCCGGAGGCTCCAGGCCAACATAACTATGAAATACCGATTCGAAATGGCGGATTGAAGTGGTGGGGATGCCATCCTTAAAATCAGCAAGCCACAAATCGAACAGCGTAATCAGAAACTGCCCGTATTTTTCAGCCGTTAGCGAAAAAGGGGCAACTATCGCGGAATCATTGGGATCTGATTCCACGACCGGAATAAACTGCATCCAGGTCAATCCCAGATTCTTATAATAATTATACAATTCTGCGGCGTAATCCGAGGAATAGTCTGTTATGCAGCACATCGCATTGACGGCTACCCCCTCTTCCAACAACATTTTGGCTTTATCTTCAACGGTTCTCCAGGTTTTATGGTGCCCCTTATCCATCCGGTAACGATCATGAATATGTTCGGGCCCATCGAGCGATAGGCCGATAAGCCAGTCATATTTTTTAAAAAACCGGGCCCACTCCCGGTCAAGCAGCGTCCCATTGGTCTGGAATCCATTGCCAACATATTGTCCATGACCATATTTCAGCTCAAGTTCTATCACCCGTTTGTAAAAATCGAGTCCCATTAAAGCCGGTTCACCACCCTGCCAACCGATCGAAACTGCATCACCCGATTGCTGCATAATCTGCCTGATCATCTCTTCCTGAATTTCAGGGCTCATCGGGTGAGATTTTGTTTCGGGAAATAACTGATCCTTACTCAAATAAAAACAGTAGGTGCAATCGAGGTTACAATCTGGACCTGAAGGCTTTACTAAAACAGAGGTGAGCGGACGATGTTTCTGAACCATACCGGGATGTTTGCTATTGGAAATGCGAAAATAATCAAATTCAGGTTGTTTGTTTCTACCCCAAACTGACCTTTGTGAAAAGTATTAAAAACCGAGTTCCCACAATCCAAAAATTAGCTATTTTTACTTCCTCATGAATATAACACGGATCTGAAAGTCAATGTCTAAATCTATAGTCTACCTGTTCTGCCTGCTTTGGTGTGCGCAGCTTTCAGTAAACGGACAGAATGCCATGCGATCTATAGGGGGCAAAGTAGTTGACCAGCAGATGCATCCGCTTGCACTGATCAATATTCAGATCAAAGGAACCGCCACAGGTACAGCTTCAGACAGCAGGGGGAAATTCATTTTACCACTCGTTTCAGAAAAATCAATTGTGCTGATCTTCTCCGCAGTAGGCTATCAAAGAACCGAACGGAGGGTTCTGTTTTCAGAGATCAAATCTTCACTCGTACAAGTCATGAAAGCAGAATCAACAACTATTCAGGAAGTTACAATCGAAAAAAAGAGACAAAATAATAATCTGCAAAATATTCAGCCCAAATTAACCGAAGGGCTTCCGGCATTGGCAGGAGGAGTGGAGACAATAATTAAAACTCTTCCTGGAGTGAGCAGCAACAACGAGTTAAGCTCACAATACTCGGTCCGGGGTGGCAATTCCGATGAAAATCTGGTCTATGTAAATGGCATTGAAATTATTCGTCCGTTCCTGGTAAAAACCGGAGAACAGGAGGGCCTGAGTTTCATCAACAGCGATATGGTTGCCACGATTGGTTTCTCTGCCGGTGGATTTGATGCCTCATACGGGGATAAGCTCTCCTCTGTTCTTGATATCATCTACCGGAAACCGGAAAGAGTCGCCGCCTCAGCAGAAATCGGTGCATTAGGGGCATCGGCTCATTTTGAAGGTAAAAGCAACGACGGGAAATTTTCCCATCTCACAGGAATCCGCTATAAAAACACCTCCTATTTACTGGGAACCCTGGACAAGAAAGGGGAGTATAACCCTTCCTTCACCGATTTCCAGACTTATTTGAATTATCAGTTTAATCCCTGTTTTTCTTTAGGTTTTTTAGGAAATTATGCCTCAAATAATTATCAGTTTATCCCGAAAACCCAACTTACCAAATTTGGCACACTAACCAATCCGTACCAGTTTTTGGTCTATTATGACGGGAGAGAAAAGGATCGTTTCGAAAATTACCTGGGAGCCATAGCTGCTGAATATTCACCGATTTCCAAATTATCCCTTAAATTTCAGGCCAGTTCATTTTCCTCGATTGAAAAGGTAGCTTATGACATTCTGGGGGAGTACTACCTGAATGACATCAGTCAACAGAGCGCATCACAAACAAACAGGGATAGTGCAATCGTTGCCGGAACCGGCACGGACCTCAATCATGCCCGGGATAGACTGGCGGCTCATGTCACCAATTTTGAACATCGGGGAACACTTTCAGAGGATCATCACCATTTTCAGTGGGAATTTAAATTTCAGCATGAGATGATGTCAAGTCATGTGAATGATTGGGAGATGCGGGATTCAGCGGGATATTCTCTTCCCTATCCCGGCACCAACTTCTCCTTGTACCGGAATATTGCAGGAATTAACAAGATAAATTCGAACCGTTATTCCGGATTTGTACAGGATAACCGGAGTGAAAATACAGGAAATGGCATACTCAGCATTACAGGAGGAATAAGGTTTCAGTACTGGGACTATAATCATCAAACCATAATTAGCCCCAGAATTTCTGCAAGCTGGAAAACCCGAGCAGACAGGAATCAAACCTACAGGGTAGCATGGGGTGTTTATGATCAGATGCCTTTTTTCAAGGAGTTGATAAATCCGGAAGCTCAGCTGGTTCCCGGTGTTAAAGCTCAAAGGTCAATTCACTACCTGCTGGGATATGATAAAACAATCACTGCCTATGAACAACCCATTAAGGTTACCGCCGAGATCTGGTATAAAGCGCTTAGTCATTTGATTCCTTACCAGATCGACAATTTGAACATCCGGTATTTGCCCAATCAGGCATCTCAAGGCTATGCTGCAGGAATGGATTTTAAAATAAACGGCGAACTTGCCTCAGGAGCACAATCGTGGGCAAGCCTCTCGCTGATGAAAACGGCGGAGAACGTCGCCGGGGATTATTTCTTTAAAGCGATTCCGGGGGGGGGCACTCAAAAGATTTATCCCGGAAATATTCCACGCCCAACCGACCAGCGGATCAATTTCAGCCTCTTTATTCAGGATTATTTCCCTGGTTACCAATCCATTAAAATGAACATGACCCTCTTTTACGGAAGCGGGTTACCATTTGGTCCCCCAAACGGAGCCCGATACATGGATACATTTCGGATGCCTCCCTACCAAAGAGTGGATATTGGATTCTCTAAAACACTGATCAGCAAGAATAAAACTGGAGTTACCAACAAGAGCAGTTACGGAATTAAAGATGCACGGATCGGTTTTGAAATATTTAATCTGTTTGATATTGACAATACCATTTCGTATTACTGGATCTCAGATATTCACAACCAAATGTATGCAGTTCCAAATTACCTCACCGGCCGACGGTTAAATCTGAAATTTTCAATCCGTTTTTGAAACAATTCGCAAACAGGTAAAATGTCATTGTTAGCCTTCTGAAAATAATATAGTTTGGCCCAATCTAAACAAATTAAACGAAATACGAATTTAAATACTAAAACCATGGATACCACAGATTTCATTGAAAGGGAGAACCGTTATGGCGCACACAATTATCATCCGCTTCCCGTGGTGCTTGAAAGGGGTGAAGGGATCTTTGTCTGGGATGTCGAAGGACGGCGATACTTCGATTTTCTGGCAGCTTATTCAGCAGTCAATCAGGGGCATTGCCATCCAAAGCTGGTAAAGGCACTGACAGAACAAGCCGGGAAGCTGGCTCTCACCTCAAGAGCTTTCTACAACAACACACTCGGTGAATGGGAAGAGCTGATGACCCGTCATTTTGGATATGACAAAATGCTTCCAATGAATTCGGGGGCTGAAGCCGATGAAACGGCGCTTAAACTTACCCGTAAATGGGGTTACAAGGTGAAGGGAATTCCGCAAAATGAAGCGCGTATCGTTGTGTGTGACGGGAACTTTCATGGCCGGACCATCACCATCATTTCAATGTCATCCGATCCCGATTCCTACGGCGACTATGGACCCTTTACACCCGGTTTTGTCAACATCCCGTATAACGACATCGAAGCGCTGGAAAGAGAATTAATGCATCCAAATACCGCCGGCTTCTTAGTCGAGCCGATCCAGGCGGAGGCAGGTGTTTACGTACCCAAGGATGGCTACCTGAAAAAAGCAGCAGAATTATGCAAAAAGTACAAGGTCCTTCTTGTAGCAGATGAAGTACAGACCGGACTTTGCCGTACCGGTAAAATGCTGGCCTGTGATCATGAAGAGGTACGTCCCGACATTCTGGTGCTTGGAAAAGCCATTTCGGGAGGAATGCTTCCTGTTTCATGCGTACTTGCCGATGATGAAATCATGCTTACGATCAAGCCCGGAGAACATGGCTCGACCTATGGAGGCAATCCAATTGCCTCAAAGGTGGCCATAGCTGCAATGGAAGTACTGATCGATGAAAAGCTGGCGGAAAATGCAACCCGGATTGGGAAGATATTCAGGGATAAGATGAGCGCCTTTAAGTCGCCACTGATTGCAGAAGTTCGCGGAAAAGGGTTATTAAATGCGATACAGATCAATACGATTCAAGGCAAAAAAGCCTGGGACCTCTGCCTTTTAATGAAAGAACATGGGGTACTGGCAAAACCTACGCATGAACATACTATCCGGTTTACCCCTCCGCTTATTATTACCGAAGCACAAATGATTGAAGCAATTACATTAATTCAGCAATCGATGAGGGAATTTATTTAGATTTTATTGCCTCGAGAATAGAACAGGCAGAGGAACAATCTTCGGCCTGTTCTTTTTTAGGTTCACTTAAGCCGGTCGGTCTACGACTGATCTGATAAAGCGGTTCATTAATTTTGTTTTGCACAAACTTAAGCGTGAACTATTTTTGCCATCTTTGAACCAGCCAGATCCAATTCAGGGTAAGGTATCAAAATAGAATATCAGACAAAAATTCAATCACAATTAAATGATCAAAACTATGCAAAGGACAATTTTTAGGTGGGTGGGCGCGATAGCCATTTCCGGAATGGTAATTGTATATGGGTGTAAAAAGAATTCGGTTGCAGTCACATCTCCAACAATCATAAGCTTCTCACCCACAAGCGGTACAATAGGAACTACTGTTGTTATAACGGGAACCAATTACAGTATTATTGCTGCAAGCAATACGATCAGTTTTAACGGCGTACTAACAACTGTTTTGACAGCCAGTGCATCCCAATTAACAGCAATTGTTCCGGCGGGAGCAACATCAGGAAAGATTACAGTAATGGTAAATTCCATTTCAGCATCCTCGACCGGTAGTTTTACAGTAACCACTTCGGGTTCTGCGGTTGCGGACTGGTACAGGAAAAGCGGTAATACAGCCACAAAACCAGGTCAAACCTATTATTCAACCAGAGGAGACAATTCGGCAGTTTATATAAAAGATTCCGGGAAATTCATGCTGGCCGATTCAAAAATCTGGTCGAGCGGCAACACCTCCCCGACAGATAACAGCAGTTTTACCTTATTCACATCCTTCCTGAAAAACAGAAATTAAACTTTAAGATCATTTAGTTCTGTAATTGAGATTAAAAACCTTTTCTTTGGACTGCAAATTGATTATTCCGGTTCCTAAATGGTAAAATCTCTTCCCCTTTTGTTAATTCTGATCCTCCAGGGATTGCTCTGTTCCAACCCTTTGCAGGCAAATACGGCAGGTATGGATTCGCTTGTTTTTAAAAGCCGGTTGAAAACTGAATTTCGGATGGATGTGGGCAATGTGCTACCAACCAATGCATTCGTACGTGCTCAAAATACAGACCCTGATGGTAATGCGAATTACTACAGTTATTCGCTTAGATTTGCCAAACAAACAACCGGAAACCAATTATGGCAGCAGATCTACCTTTATCCCAGCTTTGGGTTGGGAATATATTCTGCTTTTTTTATAAACACCAAAAAACTGGGGAATCCGGTTGCTCTTTACGGATTCTTTAATGCCCCTTTCGTTCGACACAATCGCTGGAGTCTGAATTATGAATTGGGATTAGGGCTTACAACTAACTGGAATTCCTATAATCCGGTTGGAAATCCCAATAACATTGCGATCAGCGCTGACAAAACCGTATTTATTGATGCTGGGGTGAGTTTAAAATACCTTCTAAGTAAACGGCTTGCTTTCAGTATTGGTTATGGATTCACCCATTTTTCAAACGGAGCGCTTAAAATGCCCAATAAGGGCTTAAATACAGAAGCCACCAAAATCAGTTTATCATATAGCCTGAATGACGGTTCATCCCATTTTTATTCACAACCAATACCCATATTCACAGGTTTTTACGAATGGATCTTATCCGGCTACGGAGGAGCGCGTAACGTCCTTTATCAGGGAACCGGAGTAAATCAGGCGACCGGCATGAAAGGGGTGAATTATGCGGTATATGGGCTCAGCAACACGATTAACCGGCAAATAAGTTATAAATCAAAAATAGGTTTAGGGATAACTATGGAGTTTAATGGTTCTCAGAACTCCCGGATTGTCGTCGAGGGTGGTGCTCTTGATGCTGCAGACCTTCCGTTTAACCGGCATATTGCATTGAGCATTTATCCATCCTATGAGCTGGTTATAGATAAACTGTCTGTAGTGGTTCAGCCCGGAATCTATCTGTACCGAATGAAAGCTGTAAATATGACGCCTACGTTTTATCAGCGCATTGGCATCAAGTACCATTTCCTCAAGGATACCTTTATCGGAATAAATTTGAGGGCTTACAATTTTTATGAATCCGATTTTATCGAATGGACGGTAGGGCACCGTATCTGCTGGTAAATAATCTGCATTAATATCCGCATACAATTCCCGCCTTGCGGCTCATGACTTTTACCTTTGCCATAATCTGCCGGATTTTAAGGATTATTTATACTTTTTACCCAATTGACGGAGAAATATAATTTTTTACTTTTGCTTTACATAAACCAAACACAGCAACTCCCTTCGATTTAGCATAATATGATCTATTTTAAGGACAAGACACAAAATATTCGGAATATAGAAATCATTGTTTTTATTGTCGGATGGATGGCCATTTTTGCCATTCCATTTTTTTATTACCGTAATAATAACGGAGTCTTTTGGTCCAAAATAATCGGAGAATGGATTAGGCTGCTCTCTTTCTTAATCCTTTTTGTTGTCAATGTTTTCATATTGGTTCCCAGGTTTTTATTCCAAAAAAAATACCTCTGTTATCTTGGATTTACCTTTTTGGTTATTCTTGCTGCAAATGCGGCATTCATCGTAGGTGGTTTTATCCTCACCCCTCCAAAACTGCTGATGATGCCGCCAATGGATTTGGGTCCAGGAATGCCCCCGATGGAATTAGGCAATGGAATGCCTGCGCCAATAGGCTATAAACCAATGACTTTCCCGGAGCAAAAATCTATTTTCATGGATTTGATGGATAATCTGATCCTGTCAATCCTCATTGCGGGTGCAGGAACATCAATTAAAATGGTCTCGCAGTGGCTTAATGAAGAGAACAGACGCAAGGATCTTGAGAAGGAGCAGTTAAAAACCGAATTAGCCTTTTTAAGACATCAGGTAAGCCCCCATTTTTTTATGAATACGTTGAATAATATTCATGCATTAATCGATATTAATCCGGAAGATGCCCAAAACTCCATAATAGAATTGTCCACAATGATGCGGTACCTGCTCTACGACAATTCATTTGGTCACACAACGTTGAAAAAGGAGATCCATTTTATTGAAAGTTATATTGCCCTGATGAAGATGCGATTCCCGCAAAAAGTAACTGTTGTATTGGAAATTCCCGAAAATATACCCGACATTCAAATCCCCCCCATGCTTTTTATCTCATTTCTTGAAAATGCCTTTAAACATGGCGTCAGCTATGATGCAGAATCGGCTCTCTTGTTCAAACTTGAGTTAACGGATGGTTTCCTGAACTGTGTTTTTAAAAACAGCAAAATCAAAGGTAGGATGAGTCTTGACAAAAGTTATTCAGGAATCGGCTTAAATAATATAAAGCAAAGTCTCAAACTGCTGTATGGAGATGATTACATCCTTAATATTCCCGATAGTGATACTGAGTTCGAAGTTCAACTAACAATACCTGTCTATGATCATAAAATGCCTGGCCATTGATGATGAACCACTTGCGCTTAAGCAAATAGGTGCTTACATCGGAAAAACACCGTTTTTGGAGAGTAGGGCGCTTTGCCACAGTGGCTTTGAAGCGATGGAATATCTTGCCGTAAATGACGTGGACCTTATGTTTGTGGATATCAATATGCCCGATCTTAACGGGATGGATTTTGTTCACGCGCTGACAAAAAGACCTCAGACTATTTTTACAACTGCCTACAGTGAATATGCTTTTCAGGGGTTCCAGGTTGATGCGCTCGACTATTTGTTAAAACCAATTAGCTATGCTTTTTTTCTCAAAGCAGTAAATAAAGCCAAAATCTGGTTTGATTTAAACCGGAAACAACCAGATCTCAACCAATTAACCAATGAGTATATCTGTGTAAAGTCAGAATACAGAATGATGAGAATTCTGCTATCAGAAATCAAATACATCGAAAGTTCCAATGAATATGTCCAGATTCACCTGACTAACAACGAACCGATTACCTCGTTAATCCGACTCAAAGTGATCGACGAACAATTACCAAAAGATAAATTTATGCGGGTACACCGGTCATTCATCGTTAATCTGAGTCATATAAAGGTGATTGAACGAAACCGAATAATTTTCGACCATAATATTTTTATACCCATCGGGGATCAATATAAGGAATCGTTTCAGTGTTTCATAGACAAAACCTTTATGTTATGAATGAGCTATCCAATTTCTCATCCTCTTCTGCCTGTTTAGTAATAATTTACCCGATAAATCTCCCTTTTCACTTAATAAAAGAGCCTTTTCATTGATTTTATTTTTAAACACTCCGCCACATTTTACCTTTGGAAATATGGCGGGAGTATATTCAGACCAAAAACGTTAACCAATTTCAGATCAGCTAATTTCCAAAAACTTATGAGACTTAAAAAAAATATAGCAACCAGCGAGGAGGGTTTCATCTTTAATCCCAGCACCGGAGATTCATTCTCAACCAACGGAACAGGGTCTGAGATTATTGGAATGCTTAAGGATGAAAAAACGCTTCAATCGATCATTGAGGCAATTTGTGCGCGATATGATGTGGATCAGAATCAATTCGAACGTGATCTTGACGATTATCTGTCTCAGCTAAAGGATTATACAATTCTGGAGTAGTATGATGGAAAATCTGGTAAAAAACACGGGCCAAAAGAATAATCAGAAAATAGTGATTGCCGTCACCGCCCTGAATGCGATTGACAGTCCGGGCCCGGGTGTGGCAGTGATTCGTGCCATTCGCGAGTGTTCCGATTTTGAGGTACGGATCATCGGACTCGCTTATGAATCACTTGAGCCTGGGATTTATATGAATGACCTTGTGGACAGAACGTATCAGATTCCTTACCCGTCAGCCGGGACAGATACACTTCTTGGCCGTTTGGTGCAAATCCACCAAAAAGAACATCTTGATTTAATTATTCCCAATTTTGATGCTGAACTTTTTAATTTTATTAAACTAAAAGATAAACTATTAGAATACGGCATAAACACATTTCTTCCCGAAATGGAGCAATTTGAAGCCCGGGACAAGATAAAGCTGTATGAATTCGGCAAAAAACATGGGCTATCAGTACCCAGGGATAAATTGATTTACCAGGTCAAAGATCTTGTTGAAGCTGCTGAACAAATTGGATATCCGATGGTTGTTAAGGGTAAATTTTATGATGCGATAATTGCCAATACAGCAGAACAGGCTCAAAAGGCTTTTTACCAAATTCAGGCGAAGTGGGGGCTTCCAATTATCGCTCAGGAGTTTATAAACGGCACAGAGATCAATATCGCAGCTTTGGGCGATGGAAAAGGGAATACGGTCAGCGTAATCCCGATGCGAAAATTATACATTACCGATAAGGGAAAAGCCTGGGCCGGAATCACCATCGATGACTCTTCATTTATTGATTTGGCGAGAAAATTCGTAAAGATCACAAAATGGCGCGGTGGGTGCGAGCTTGAAATCATGCAAACTTCGGATGGAAAATCATATATAATGGAAGTCAATCCCCGTTTTCCGGCATGGATCTACCTCAGTGCAGCAGCTGGGCAAAACCAGCCGGCCTTGCTGGTAAAAATGGCTGTCGGACAACAGGTTACCCCCTTAATAGTTTACGAAACAGGAAAAATATTTATACGTTACGCCTGGGATTTGATCACTAATATCGGTGAATTTCAGAAAATTTCCGGATCAGGAGAACTTGAGGGTAAAAAATCGAAATAATCACTAAATACCCATTGCCTGTTGGGCTAAATCAGATCTAATTAACAAACTAACTCGATGGATAAAATAAGATATGAGAGACCTGTAATTCAGAAAATGAATTCGGGTTTAATGAACAAATTCGGGACACGGACAGAATATGAACCCGTTACCCATATCGAGGGGGTTCCGGTAAAAAGTCTGATTAACCAGTATGGATCTCCGTTGTTCGTGATTTCAGAAAAACAGCTCAGACGCAATTTTCAGAATGCGAACAGGATTTTTAAAACGCGCTATCCCAAAATTCAATTTGCCTGGTCCTACAAGACCAATTACCTGAATGCTGTTTGTCAGGCATTTCACCAGGAGGGATCGTGGGCGGAGGTTGTCTCTGGATTTGAATATGAAAAAGCGCTGAAAAACGGAGTTCCAGGACATAAAATCATCTTTAACGGACCAAACAAATCAGATGATCAGCTCATTATGGCCGCCCGCAATAGCTCGTTAATTCATATTGACCACTACGACGAGCTTTACACGCTCATCAGGTTAAGTGAAGAGAATAACCTGAGACCCCGTGTTGCCATCCGGGTCAATATGGATACGGGAATATATCCCAAATGGGATAGGTTTGGATTTAATTTTGAAAACGGACAGGCCTGGAATGCCATCATCAGGGTCATCAATTCGGTCCATTTGGATCTCGTGGGACTCCACTGCCACATCGGAACCTTTATGCTCGCACCGGCAGCCTATGCTATTGCAGCCACCAGTTTGTGCGAACTCACCTGGAGTATCAGGGAGAAATTCAATAAAACCCTCCAATATATTGACATAGGTGGAGGATTCCCCTCCGCCAACACCTTAAAAGGCGCCTATCTCCCCGGGTCAGATACCGTTCCGTCCATTGATCAGTTTGCCGATGCAATAACCGATGTAATTCTTGGATACGGATTCAAACAGGAGGACCTTCCCTTATTAATTCTTGAAACTGGCCGGGCACTGATCGATGACGCCGGCTTCCTTTTGGGAACGGTGCAGGCGACCAAACGACTTTCAGACGGAAGGAGAGCGACAATCCTCGATTTCGGCGTAAATTCATTGTTTACCTCTTTTTGGTACGAACACAAGGTTAGTCCAGCTCAGGCATTTGGCCAGCAAACGGAAGAGATGGTGCTTTACGGCCCACTTTGCATGAATATTGATGTTATTCGTGAAAGTATTACCATGCCTTTACTTGAAAAAGGGAACCACCTCGTGGTTCATAAGGTGGGCGCCTATAACATGACTCAATGGATGCAGTTTATTACCCTCAGGCCAAATATCATCCTGATAGACAATGAAAATAATACCCACATCATCCGAAAAGCAGAGACTCTTGAATGCATTGAATTAAACGAAAGGATACCGGATCATCTTAATTTTAACGCATTAAAATAGAAATTTAATCCCCTTTATTCACACCAAAATTATCATTAAAGTTTGTCATGTCCTTTCATCTAACCAACAGCACATTTCGCGACACAGTTCTGCCGGCCACACTAAACAGCTATTCTGCCATATTCTTTTTTAACAACAGGTTATTGGCAATGGTAATCATGGGAGTTACTTTTTTCCATTTGTTTGCCGGATTATGTGGTTTAATTTCCGTTTTGTTCACCGTGTTGATTGCGAATTCAATGGGATTTGATAAGACAATGATTAAAAATGGATTGTACAGCTTTAACGCATTACTTGCAGGTATAGGGATGGGCACCTTTTTTAATCCCGGTTATGTTTTCTTTAGTTTATTGTTGCTGGCTGCCTTATTGACGCTTTTCCTCTCTGTTACATTTGGTGGATGGCTCTTTAAATACGGTTTGCCGTTTCTGAGCATCCCGTTTGTTCTGACATTCTGGCTCATTGTTCTCCCGGCAAACCAATTTGAAAATCTTGGATTAACTCAGCATAATATCTACTGGATGAATGATGTGTATGCTATGGGAGGGAATTCCATGCTGCACCTTTTTCAAATCATCGATACCCTTCCCATACACCGGATGGTGAATATTTACCTCCGTTCGCTGAGCTCCATATTCTTTCAGGATAATCTTATTGCGGGTATATTCATAGCCATGGGACTGCTTATTTGTTCCAGAATAGCCTTCTCCTTATCCGTTATCGGGTTTATCTCTGCCTATTTTTTCGCAAAATTTTCGGGATCTACCGCAGCCAGCCTGACCTACTACAATATCGGCGCAAATTATATGATGGTTGCCATGGCAGTAGGGGGCTTTTTTATTATCCCTTCAAAATATTCCTACCTTTGGACGATACTCCTCGTGCCGCTCACCTCACTTGTATTACTTTTTATGAGCAAAATGCTCGGATTCCTTCAATTACCGGTTTTCTCCCTGCCATTTTCTTTAATGGTTATCCTATTTGTCTATTTTCTGATGCTTCGAACCAATCCTTCGAAATTAGCGTTGACCCCAATCCAATATTATTCTCCCGAATTAAACCTTTACACATTTAAAAATAACCAGCAAAGGCTCGCTAACTTGCTCTATTTCCCGTTTCATTTGCCATTTTGGGGGGAATGGAGTGTAACTCAGGGACACGATGGCCAATACACCCACAAAGGTAATTGGGGAAAAGCATTCGATTTTATGCTGCTCGATGATCAGGAAAAAACCCACGCTTCCAATGGGTTGGTTTGCGAAAACTACTATTGTTACAATAAGCCTGTTGTGGCACCGGCCGATGGTATCGTGGAAGAGATCACCGATCACATCGAAGATAATGAAATTGGAAAGGTAAACACGACCAATAATTGGGGCAATACGATTATTATAAGACATATACCTGGTTTATACACCCAATTGTCCCACTTAAAAAAAGGTTCTTTTAAAGTTGCAAAAGGCGATTTTGTCAGGTGTGGCGATTTATTGGCAACCTGCGGAAACTCAGGCAGGTCACCTGAGCCACATCTCCATTTTCAGGTGCAAACCACACCTCAGCTCGGATCAGTTACCATTGATTACCCTATTGCCTACTACTTTGAAAGGATGGAGAACCAAAAACGGTTAAAAAAGTTTTCCAAACCCCTTCAAGGGACAAAGGTATCACCGGTTGCAATCAGTCACCTGCTGAAAGCGGCATTCAATATTGCCCCAAATTCTATCCGAACCTATAGCTTCCGGGATGAATTTGGAAATAAAAAAGAGGAACAATGGAATGCATACACGGATGCTTATAATTATAAATACCTGTATTGCAACGAGACAGAATCAACAGCCTATTATGTATGTGATGGCACAATGTTCTACTTTACCAGTTTTTATGGCAATAAAGACTCATTGCTCTACTATTTTTATCTCTCAGCCTATAATGTATATTTGGGAGAATCTGAAAATTCAGAAACAAAAAGCTCTATGCCACTCACTATTATGCGAAACAGGAAATTAAGTGCATGGCTTCAGGACTTCATTGCCCCTTTTTACATTTTCCAGAGAGTTTGGCATACCTTAAAACCCATATCTGCCTCCAATAATATGAAGGGCGAAATGTTAATTCTGGAATCCAATATTCAGGTTTCCGTTTTTAAGAAAGCCTCTGTGGTCAGTGAAAGCAGGATAACAGTCATGGGGGATCATATCAGGGAATTCAATTATAAATCAGATAAAGTTAATATTCAAGCTCAATGGTTAAATTTATAATTATAGCTTTATTTCTTGTTCCCGTTGTTCTCAAAGCACAACAACCTCTCACTTTCACGGCAACCGATACCATTACCTACCGGTGTTATCAAAAGGGCGAATGGGAAAAACTGATTAGCACAGCAAAGCAGGCGATCGGCGAAAACATCGATTATAAAAGGCTTCGTCAGCGCTTGGGATACGCCTATTTTGCCCGGGCAGATTATTACTCCTCACAACTTCAGTATGAAAAAGCACTTGCCTTTGATGAATATGATCCTGATACGAGGGAATACCTTTATTATTGCGCCCTGAATACGGGAAATCTGCCCTACGCACGAATTCTTGCTGAAAAGCTATCTCCGGAACTCAGGAAGAAGCTGGGCATCGAGGTTGTTAAACCTATTGACGCTATTGATCTGGAATATAATTACAAATCAAATAACAGTCAAACCCGGACTAACCCCACCTACCTTCGCGCCGGGCTGCGGACACAGCTGGGCTACAGGATTCAACTTTACCAGTCGGTTTCAAATTATCAGCAGAAACTTGATTCCGTGCTGACTAAACAACCTGAATATTTTGCACTGCTAAGCTGGTCAGTAACTTCAATGTTCTCGCTTGATGCAGCCTACCATTATCTGAATACATCGGTCAATGGATACAAAATACCCGAAAATCTGGTATTTGCTGCCCTGTCGGCGAGAATAAATCGCTTCACATTGGGTGCCGCAGGTTCAATTCTGAGCAGCAGTACCGGCAATACCAGCCAGGTAGGAATACTGGCAGACATCACATTTCCGGGTAAAGCAGGCTTCTATCTTAAGAGTTCACTAACTGAACTGGTAGAATCGGGAATGAGCAGAACTATTTTATCGGCAGTCTCACGAATCCGCCTGAACAGGAGGCTGTGTGCCGAAGGAAGTGTTACACTGGGAAATTTGAAAAATTACAATGATAACAAAGCCCTTTATGTTTATAATTCAGTCGATCCAACCACTTTCAGGACGGGCATGACTCTTTTCTGGCTCGCGGGAAAAAACACCACTTTTTTTGTAAATTACACCTTTGATAAGAAGCAAATAAAAAACACGCTAATTAATTATAACCAACAATCAATTTCAGGAGGAATCATATGGAAACTTTAAGAAAAAATATCTTTACTGCCTTACTCGTTTTAACAAGCCTGGGAGCTTTTCCCCAGTCGGCAGAGCAATTGCAAAATGCCTTTGTAAAAAGCTATGTTGCGGAGAACGACAAAAACTATCCGATGGCAATCAGTGAATTAAAAACCGTTTATGATCCGGCCAGTTATATGATCAATATCCGTCTGGGTTGGCTTAATTATCTTGACAAACAATATACTGTATCAGCTAATTATTACAAAAAATCAATAGCCATCCGTCCCTATGCGATTGAGGCACGATTTGGATGTGTAAAGCCCCTCAGCGCCATCGAAGACTGGGAAGGCGTAAAAAAGCAATACCTGGAAATCTTAACCATTGATCCTCAAAATACGCTGGCAAATTACTGGCTGGGTGTTGTTTATTACAACAGAAAAGACTTTTTGAACGCAGTTGTACTTTTTGAAAAAGTAGTCAACTTATATCCTTTGGATTATGATTCTTTAATCATGCTTGCATGGTCAAAACTTAAAAGCAGTAAACCGGCTGAGGCAAAAATACTGTTTCAGCAAGCACTCATCATCCGGCCTAATGACAGTACAGCAATCAGCGGCTTGAAAATGGTACCCTAGTTACCACTCCTATTACATCAAATTTAAAATACTCGTAACGACTTTTCCGGAACATCTGACTTCATAACCATTGGTATATTCCATAATATACATCGTTCGGTTAATGTAACCGCCATAGGGAGAAGGTTTCTGAAAATTATATTCAGTCTGAAGCAGATCAACGCGGGGATCAGAATGGGTTCCTCTGAAAACCTTACCGGATTGCCCCAGGGAAGAGATAAAATACATCGCAATATCATATCCCTGAAAGCTGTATTGTGAAGGTTCACTGTTATATGCAGATCTGTATTTTTCAATAAAGCTGTTCACTTTTGAATTTCCGTAATCGATGTAATACGGGGAGAGATAGTGGAGATTTGTATTGTGGAGATACTCAATGTCAATACTTTGCATTTTGGTGTATTCCTGAAGCCCAATCACTTTAATCTTATGTGTTTTCGAGATTGTATTTAATCGGGTCATCGCAACCGATACGTTTGCCTCGCTTTCCTCGGCCAGGATAAAGATGTTCTCCTTGTCAGATTTAAGTAGTACCTCCAATCCGGAGAAATCTTCCGAAAGAATATTGTACTCTTTCACCTTTCCAATCCCCCTGGTCTGGATTAGCCTGTTCAGAAGAAATTTCTCATCTTCAGAATCATCACCGTGATTTAGCAAGATAATATTTTGCCCAAAATAATTTGATGAAATATAGTCCGCCGTTCCTGAGAGCCTGATTTTTCGCCCCGGATTTATCAGATAATATCCCGGAGTATTCAGAACGAAATGACTGTCGGACGAGAGCGGTGAAACCATGGGAATGAAATTCTTTGCGCTCACTGCGGCAATTATTTTCTGATCCTTGGGATAAACCGGACCCACAATGAGGTCGAGAGACAGAAACTCAGGCTTCCTGATCAGGGTATTTACCACATCACTGTCATGATAGGTATCGTAAACAAAAAGCTTCACCTTCATTCCCGATTCAGTCAATTTTTGCGCAGCGAGCAATACACCTGAATAAAATGCCACGAAATTATCCGAATGCTGGGAATTGCGGACAGAATCGCTCAGATTCTGGCAAAATGGGAGGTAAATACCAATTTTAAATGTCTTATTCAGAGCCGGAGCAGCGCCTTCTGAATTGGGGTGCGGTGAATCATCCACTTTTTCGGTTACCCGTTTGGGCTGCGCTGCCTCTTTTTTAACAACCATCATCTCCGCTGCAACCGGTGATTTCAGGGAAGCTGGTAAAACTTTAGGGGACTGAGTTTCTGCGGGTGTTTCAACCTGACTAATTTTCTTTGCAGGCAGTTTAATGACCATTCCGGATTTAAATCCATCCCTAAGCGCAGGATTCAATTCCACCAGTTCAGCCTGTGATACGCCAAATCTCCGCTGAAGCTGATAATAATTATCCCCGCTGACAATTGTATATTCCTTTGATAATATATCAGCAGGTTTGGAAGGAGCGGTGGCAAAGATTCCGGATACCGGAATATTTAAAACTGCCCCTTTGGACAAAACCCCCTTTAACGTCGGATTTACTTTCAGTATCTCCTCCTGGGTGGTATTAAACATTTTTGAAATCGCATAAAGCGTTTCCTGGCGCCCGACCACATATTTTATCCGCAGTACAGTTTTACTCAGTTTTTCGTCCGGACGGATAGAAAAAGGGAGAGGAATCCTTAACTCGTCACCGTCATGAATACCATTTTTCGACTGCGGGTTATTTTGAAAAAAATCCGCCAGGGACTCATTAAATTTCCGGGCTATTGAAAATGCGGTCTCCCCTTTCCAGGCCACATAATACGCAAACTTTTTTACATCATCAGCAGCCTGGTCATCAGCAGGTTTTACCTGCGCATGCAGGGAGCTTAACAGAGTAAAAAAAAGAAAAAAAACAGAAACAGCAGCTATAATACGGATTTTAAAGTGATTCAAGGCCATGGAAACAAGTTTATTTATGCTCGCCAAAGTTACGCATAAATTGAACCCGTTCAAACTCAGCAAGGTTTGTTGTATTATCCAGACTCAGTTTTCCTCTGAAATCGGCAATTGTTTCGTAACCATTCTCCTCCATCCAATTACTAAGATTCTGAATCATAGATGGTATAACAGAAAATCCATCCTGATATAGGACCGAAACGATCTGAACTGTGGTGGCTCCTACGAGTAACATCTTCACAACTGTTTGCCAGTCATGAATTCCAGTGGAAGCAGACAAATCACTGTTTACCCTGTTGGCCATCATCCCAATCCATCGCAGTGTAAGCCGGTAATCGGTATTTTGACTTAAAACATCTGAACCGATAATTTTCTGCTCATGAATGTCTACATCGGGGCTGTAAAACTTATTGAATAAGGTCAGTCCCTTGATTTCGGAAAATGAAAGATCCCTGATAACGGCACCCAGGTTTGAGAAATAGGAACTAATCTTAAGTGAAATTGGGATTTTTATCTTGGAGGAAACGCGTGAAACGATATCAAAATAGGTACTCTCATTATCCTCATTGGTTTGGGTAAGATTGGTTGGGAGGACAAAAATATTCAGTTCGATTGCATCTGCTCCGGCATCTTCCGCTTTTTTGGCAAAGAAGGCCCATTCATGAGATGTGGTGCAATTAATACTGGCAATTACCGGAATCGACAGCTCCTTTTTAGCTTCCGCAATCAGGTTCAGGTAATTTTTCAGGTTATCCTTCTTGATCTGATAATCATAATAATCTAAAAACTCCAGGTTATTATCCATTGGTCCAAGCTTCCTGAATTCGTGAGCGAATTCCAGGTAGATCTCCTCCTCAAATATCGATTTCAAAATTATGGCTCCTGCACCTGCCTTTTCAATGGCTTTCAGGTTTTCAATTGAATTGGTAAGACCACTGCTTCCGGCTATAATCGGGTTCTTAAGATCAAGTCCCAGATAAGTGACATTAAGATTCGTCATCTTTGGATTTATTGCGTTAATTATTCGATTTGCTCTGTAAATAATGATGCATATTTTCGGCGGCTCTCCGTCCGTCGCCCATAGCGAGGATGACCGTTGCTCCGCCCCGGACAATATCTCCGCCTGCAAACATCTCAGAAATAGATGATTGCATTTTCTCTTCATCGACTACGATCGTTCCCCATTTGGTAACTTTTAGATCTGGCAGACAGGAAGGGACGAGCGGGTTCGGCGAAACACCCACGGCCACAACGACCAGGTCGACATCAAGCTCAAATTCAGAACCTTCGATAGGCATAGGCCGGCGGCGTCCCGATGCATCAGGTTCACCCAACCCCATCCTGTTCAGTTTCATTCCGGTAACGCGCCCTTTCTGGTCGGCAAAATACTCCAATGGATTGCAAAGTGTCATAAACTCAACACCCTCCTCCTTGGCATGCTTAACCTCTTCGATACGCGCAGGCATCTCTGCCTCAGAGCGGCGGTAGATGATCATGGCCCGTTGCGCGCCAAGCCTCAAGGCGGTTCTGACAGAATCCATCGCAGTATTCCCACCACCGATAACTGCCACATACTTCCCTTTCAATACCGGTGTATCCTTATCATCCATCGCCGCACCCATCAGGTTTACGCGGGTCAGGTATTCATTCGATGAGAGAATGCCGTTTGAATTTTCCCCGGGGATATCCATAAAGCGAGGAAGCCCGGCTCCGCTGGCAATAAAAAATCCCTGGTAACCCTCTTCACGCAAATCCTCAAAAGAGGAGGTCCGCCCCACAATATAATTGGTTTCAAATTTGACACCCATCTTGCGGAGGTTTTCCAGTTCAAAATCGACAACGGAATTTGGAAGCCGGAATTCAGGTATTCCATATTTTAGGACACCTCCAATTTCGTGAAGCGCTTCAAAAACGGTAACGTCGTAACCAAATTTCACCATGTCACCTGCAAAGGCAAGAGATGCAGGTCCTGAGCCAACAGTGGCCACTTTGATACCATTCGGGTCCGCTATTTCAGGAATATTTGCAGCGCCGGAATTGCGCTCATAATCAGCCGCAAATCGCTCCAGGTGTCCAATTGCCACAGAGGGTTTATCCAATTTATCGACATAAAAGCACTTCGATTCGCATTGTTTTTCCTGAGGACAAACCCGACCGCAAACAGCCGGTAACGCATTGGTCTCCTTTAGGGTGGCAGCAGCCAGAAGAATATCTCCCTTTTCGATGTACTTTATGAATTTAGGAATATTAATGTTTACCGGGCAACCTTCGATGCAGGTCGGATTAGCGCAATCCATACACCTGGTAGCTTCTTTAAGGGCCTGCTCCAGTTCGAGTCCCATGTTAACTTCCCTATCCTGATGTTTAACCCTGATAGCCGGCGCCAGTTCAGGCATCTTAACCCGCTCAATCAGTGTCCTCTCCTTATTTTTTGTTTTCGAGCGCAGTTCAGCCCTCCAAGCCTGGTTCCTTTCCTCTTTGAGGTATTCGGGGTTTAATGACATTTCCCTTAAAATTAAAGCTTTTGTGAATAAATTTCCGTTGCTCTTTTCTCTTCCTGAATATAACCACCCAGTCTCATGAGCATTTCATCAAAATCAACCTGGTGGGCATCAAATTCAGGACCGTCAACACAGGTGAATTTAGTTTTTCCACCTACAGTAACCCGGCAGGCGCCACACATTCCTGTACCATCGACCATAATTGAATTTAAACTGGCCTGTGTCGGGATAGTATATTTTTTGGTGAGCAATGAAGCAAATTTCATCATGATGGCGGGACCGATCACGATGCATTCATCTATTTTTTCACGCTGAATAATCTCCTCCATCCCCACGGTGACCAATCCCTGACGGCCATAGGAGCCGTCGTCAGTCATGACAATAACCTCATCAGACCATTTCCGGATCTCATCTTCCAAAATTATCAAATCCTTATTCCGGGCTGCAATAACGGTAATAACCTTGTTTCCCGCTTTTTTAAAGGCTTCAACAATTGGAAGCAAGGGAGCGACCCCCACACCACCACCGGCTGCAAGTACCGTCCCGATTTTTTCGATGTGAGTTGGTTTTCCCAGTGGCCCGACCATATCGGTGATACAATCTCCCGGTTCCAGAGCGACAAGTTTTGAGGAGCTGACCCCCATAATCTGGACTACAAGTGTTATGGTTCCACGCACTGGATCTGCACCTGCAATGGTCAAAGGGAAACGCTCGCCATCTTCACCGATTCGCAAAATGACAAAATTCCCTGGTTTTCGGGACTTAGCAATAAGCGGATTTTCAACCACCAACTGCACCACCTTATCCGAAAAATACGTTTTTTCAATTATCCGATTCATCTGCAATGAAATTATTTTACTTAAAATCTATTTGAAAACGACAGCCAGAAATCCTTCAAAATCGATTCTTTCTTCCTGAAAAAAACACCTCCGGCGGATCGCAAACAGTGATTTAATGAGTCGCAAAATTGCAAAAATTAATGAATTGAAGTTAAGTCCACCGCTAAATTAGATTCATTATATTTTACAATTAGTTTCCCTAAGGTTTTAAAAAATTGAATTGATCTATTTTTCATTAAACTTCATCCATTGATCCGTTTTTACCTGGTGAAGGCACGCAAATCGGTGAATCCGGCAGACTGAAAGCTTCCAATCCCCGACAGCGCGAAGGAGACAGCTAATGGAAAGGAAATAAGCAATTATAAAAATCTCATTGTTACGCAGTCACATTTTCACAAAATAAAGTTATTTTTAGATTTCAAAATCAGAGAGAGTCGGCAGGCTAACAGGGTTAATCAATTTACAATGGGTGAAAATAAAATTAACGACTAATAAAAAAATGTCAAATCAGCAAAACAGAAAATCAAGGGAAGGGATTGTTTATTCTACAGCCAATGATTTCGCTTATAACTATAATTCTGAGGATCCGAATCTGGAAACGGTTAAGCCTGCTCAGCAAAATCTAAAGGTCTTGCTCGACAAGAAGCAGCGTGCCGGAAAGAAGGTGACCTTAATCGACGGTTTTATCGGTTCGGAGGAGGATCTGAAGGAATTGGGAAAGAAGCTGAAATCGAGATGCGGCGTAGGTGGATCGGTAAAAGATGGTGAAATCCTGATTCAGGGAGATTTCCGCGACAGGATTATCGAACTGCTCCTTGCCGATGGTTACAAGGCCAAGAAAGCAGGGGGATGAAGGAGAGACGGCGGGAGGGTGAGAAGGAGAGAATGCGGGAGGGTGAGAAGGCGAGACGGTGAGACGGCGGGAGGGTGTGCCTAACCGGCTACCTAATCTAAAAGCAATTCAGCATCATCCGACAGTCCTTCACAAGACTCGGCAACTACTATTTCCTCAGAATCACCATCGTCGCTCCATACCCGTATTCCCTGAACGAGGCATCCTGGGTGGTGTATTTCGAATATTTCCGTTGCAATTCACGCCGAAGTTCATTTTTGAGGGTTCCGTTTCCAACTCCGTGGATAAACACAATTTTTTTAACTCCCGAATTAATCGCTTTAGCAAGCTCCTCATGAAATTTATTCATTTGCACAGTTAACATCTCCGTATTGGTCAGATTGTTAAAATTGTCGAGCAACTCATGAATATGAAGGTCAATTTCAACCAGGTCCGAATCAGGTAGTGCAATTGGTTGTTCCCTTCTTTTGGTATCCTTCTGTTCTTTAGCCTGCTGAAAATCGTGCTCCGACAACTTCTCCAGTTCTGCTTTAAGCGGATTTTCCAGAAGCTGAATTACCATAGCTGGCACCTTAAAAAACCGGGTTGTGATAAAAGAATTAGGTTTGTAAAATTTTACCGCAGAAAGGGTGATCTCTCTCTGCCGGAACGATTCGAGCTCCTTGGAGCGCTTCCTGAAACTAAGCCACTGAAAACCATACACAGGCAGGTCGGCTATCAGCTCCGGTTTAATCAACCCAAGATATACTTTTGAATTGGGACTTGCCGAACCAGCCACAACGGTTTCGTAATTGTATTTCGTCTTTTGCGTGAAACGGAAGAGAACCGTGTCATTACAATTATTCACAAGATACATCGATATATTCCCGGTCGGTGGATTGGAAGGGACTTCAGGAACCAGCACAAAGAAGAATTGCTGCTCGTCTTTCCCTGCAACCTGATTTTTATCCGAGAACCAGGGCTCTTCCGGTTTCGTCGCTTTCTTTTCACTAGCAGGCTCCGGCTTTGATGGAGCAACTGTATTGCGGGACTTCCCACTATCATAGAGATCGGGGGCATTAGCGACGATCAGGTTATTGATCATTGTAGGGACTTCAAAACCATCATCAGTTTCTACATTGACCATATCCTTACTAACCACCGAGGTAATACGACCACCACCGACTTGGTTTAAAAATCTGACTTTATCTCCAACTCTTAATATCATAATTGTCTTTTTCTTTTAAATATCCCTTAAGCTTTCCTGATAAATCAAATTACCGCTTTGGCAATCTGACGGGTGTTGTCCGAAATACCATAGGTGTAAATATGCAGGCATGGAACCTTATGTGCAATTAAATCACGTGATTGCATGATTGCCCACTCGGTACCTACTTCTCTGGCCTGGTCATTGGTTGTACATTTGCGCACTTCACTGGCAAATGCCTCCGGAATATCGATGCTGAAGAGTTTAGGGAGTATCGTGATCTGGTTCATCATTGCCAGGGGCTTAATCCCGGGAATAATTGGCACAGTAATTCCAATTGCCCTGCAGCGATCGACGAAGTCATAATACTTCTGATTATCGAAAAACATCTGTGTCACAATATAATCGGCGCCCGCATCCACCTTTTCCTTCAGGTTTTGGAGATCGATATCCAAATTGGAGGCTTCGAAATGTTTTTCAGGGTAACCGGCAACTCCGATGCAAAAATCAAGTGATGCGGTATTTTTAATTTCAGGATCGAGGTACTTCCCCGCTTTAAGATTGACGATTTGCTCAACAAGTTCCCTTGCATGGGAATGTCCAGCCGGTTCAGGAACAAAAATACTCTGGGATTTTAAACCATCCCCCCTGAGAGCCAATACATTATTAACGCCCAGGAAATTGAGGTCCAGCAGCATATTTTCAGTCTCTTCCTTGGTAAATCCGCCGCAGACCACATGAGGAACAACCGGAATTTTATAAGTGTGCTGGATTGCTGCAGCAATGGCCACGGTACCGGGACGCTTGCGTACGATTTTTTTCTCCAGAAGCCCGCCAGGCAACTCACGGAATTCAACTTCATCCCTGTGCGTAGTTATATTGATATACTGAGGGTTATATTCGATTAACTCATCAATGGTACGGTATAATTTATCCGATTTCTGACCCTTCAGCGGTGGCAGTAATTCAAAAGAGAATACGGTTTTGTCTGATTGTTGAATGATGTCGATAACTTTCATTTGTATATATTTTGTTTTTTAGTGGCCAAATGGAACAGCCATGATGATATCCTCATTTCGGCTGGTGTTATTTCTATCATGGCTATTTCATCCGAATATTAATTGTTTTTAGGTGACCTGATGGAATCGCCGGAAGGAAAAATTGGTGTCGGTTTGAGATTTTCCAACCAGTTTACTTCATTGGCAATACTTTATTAAAAAATTTAAAGGCAGCCTTATGTAATTGTCAATGAATAATGATCCCTGTTTTTACGAATTAATTATCTGATATATAATAAGATATAATTACGAATTAAATTTCTCTACTTATTTGACTCGCACCATCGCCTCACCGGCGAAATCAATAAGTGACTGTTTACTTTCAGAAGGAATTGTCATTTTGTCAAGCGCCATCAATGCCCTGTCATGGTAATTCTTCATCAGGTTACGGGTGGCCTCACTTACCCCGGTTTTTTCATAAATATCGATAACAACAGCTATCTTCTGTTTAGGATCAAAATCAGATTTGGCCAGCCAATGATTTAGCTCAATATGTGTTGAGCCAGTTGCTGCTTCTGCAGCCTTAAGCAACAGATAGGTTTTTTTATTGGCACAGATATCTCCTCCCTGTTTTTTTCCGAATATGTCCGGATCACCATAGACGTCAAGCCAGTCATCCTGCAATTGAAATGCCAGACCCACATTGATCCCATATTCATATAAAAGATCAGAATCGCTCTGACCGGCATCGGCCAGTAGTGCTCCCATTCGGAGGCTTTCTGCAATAAGGACAGCAGTCTTGAGCCTGATCATTTCGAGGTATTCGGCAACAGTGACCATTTGGCGTGTTTCAAAATCCATATCAAGCTGTTGCCCTTCACATACCTCTATAGCCGTTGAAGAGAACAAGGCAAACAGCTGCTGCAACTTATCACTTTTTAAAGTTGCCAAATATTTAAAAGCCAGAATTGACATTGCATCTCCGCTCAGAATCGCTGCATTTGAGCTGTATTTCATGTGAACGGTAGGCATTCCTCTCCTTAAATCTGCCTGATCCATTATATCGTCGTGCAGGAGGGTGAAATTATGGAAGATCTCCATAGCCATTGCAGCAGGAAGAACCCGTTCGGGAGAACCGTCAAAGATAGAGGTGGCATGCAGCATCAAAGCGGGCCTGAGGCGTTTCCCTCCCATACTAAGTGAGTAGGCGACAGGCTCATACAGTTTATGCGGAACAGTGAGGCTTATCTTCCTGATCTCTTCCTGAAAAACAGTTTCAAAATAGTTCACTAAACGGTCAAGGCTACTCATTTATTAAATATTGAAATAAATTCAGGACTTACATCCATGAATTTTCCGTAAATGGGAAATATTATCAGGAGTCCTTTCATCACGTTAATTTACGAAAATAAACAATATAATGCGATAACTGTTCAAAAAAAGAGCCGGAAAGGTTTATTCTCCTTCCGGCTCTTCTCCTGAACAGAGAGGATTTTTAGCTTATCTCCTTTTTCAAACCACTAAATTCGATATCGAGCTGCGCTGTTTCACTTGAGTTCATTTTACAAATACCGGAAAAACGGGCACCAGGTTCAACCGAGAGCCGGCCCATAATCAGATCACCGGATATTACGGCCGTTGATTTAAGGGATAATAAATCGGTTACAGTAATTTCACCTTCAACAACACCTGAGATTTCAGCTGTGGCTGAATGAATTTCACCCTTAATCCTCGCCTGTGGCCCCAGAACCACGCGCCCTTTACAATTGAGAATGCCATCCAGAACTCCATCCAAACGAATATCTCCTTCCGATTCAATATCTCCAATAATTTTTGTGTCATGCGCGATGGAATTCAACGCTTTTACCTCATTAAAAACTGGCTTAGCCATTAATTTACATTTTAATCGGAAAAGAAATAAGAATCATCTGAAAACATTCTTCAAAATCAAAACAGGCCGGAGAATGTATAAATCAATTTTTCAGTTTCCTAATACTAATTATATTAATTAGCACGTAACTGAAGATCAAGAGCTAAAATATTATACAGCTGCAATTTTTTCGATCGCCAGTTTGCCCCTGTAATAACCGCATTCCTGACATACTGTGTGAAATTTGACCGTTGCGCCACAGTTGGAGCAAGTTGCCAATGTTGCAGGAACAGCCTTGTCATGCGTTCTGCGTTTATCTCTTCTAGTTTTTGAATGTTTGTGCTTAGGATGTGCCATTTTTAATAATCTTTATTTTATTAATCAATAATTTTTTTCAAATCGTTCCATCTTGGGTCTATCAGATTAACTTCCGGTAAATCGATAGCTCTGTATTCATCTAATTTATGAAGCATAGCAGGATCGCAAAGACTTTTACCATCCTGACCATCAGGGTGAATATGCCTGATTGGAATGCTCAGTACGATGAACTCATAAATCAGTTTGCCGATCTCAACCTGATGCGCACCGGGATGAATATATATTACCTCATCTCCGTCGTCAGTTTCAGTCTCACTAAACTTAACCAACATCTGGTTACTGCTTTCAATCGTTTGGAGGTAGTTTTCCAGACAACGATCACAAATTAATTCAACTTCACCTTTGAGGTTAAAAGTCAGCCTCAGATGGGTTGATCGTTTCTCCAGTTTAACCTGAATACCGACGTTTCCCTTTCTTATTTCACTCTCTTCAAATTTGTCAAAGAAGCGATTATCAGCAGAAAAATCAAACAAGTGAATCCCCTCTTTAATTCCTGAAAATGCAATTGTGTATTGCGAAAGGTAATTCATGCCGTTCCCCTGTTTTTAAGAATTGCAAAAATATAAAAATTTCTCATACCACCCAATAATATTTTTCGATCCGCCGTCATTTCAAAACAATTGCAATGGATATAATTATTTTTCGATGGTTTGCTTATTTTCCGAAGTTTCTTTCCACCCGAATTCATCGATTGGGTGGATCAATTCGCGAACGGTCCGGATAATTCCCTCGGCATCAAATCCACATTCCCTGTATAATTGCTCCTGCGAACCTTGTTCGACAAACCGGGCTGGCACACCCAAGCGGTAAATCGCGATTTTTTTATCCGATAATGCATAATATTCAGTCACCGCGCTCCCAAAACCACCATCAATCACACCGTCTTCGATGGTAATAATTTTGTTGAATTTTGCAGCGACCTCATCCAGAATCTCAGAATCAACAGGCGACGCAAAGCGCATATCGTAATGTGAACAGGTGATTCCCTCCAGCTTAAGTCTGCCAAGGGCCTCGACCACTAAATTCCCGGCATACCCAATCGAAAGGATGGCCAGCTCCCTACCATCGCTTAACTTCCTTCCCTTTCCAACCGGAATTTCCTGAAATTCCCTTTTCCATTCAACCTGTGTCCCATTTCCGCGGGGATAGCGGATGCTGAACGGTCCCTTTCCGGGAAGCTGGGCAGTATACATCAGGTTACGCAGCTCCACCTGATCCATTGGAGCTGAAACGGTCATATTGGGAATATTCCGCAAAAAGGCCAGGTCAAATATTCCATGATGGGTTGGGCCATCGGCTCCAACGAGGCCCGCACGATCCAGACAGAAGACTACATTAAGGTTCTGAAGGGCAACGTCATGAATGATCTGATCGTAAGATCGCTGAATAAAGGAGGAGTAGATATTGACGAAAGGGAGCATTCCTCCTGCGGCAAGACCGGCAGCGAACGTGACTGCATGAGGTTCGGCTATTCCCACATCAAAGGTACGGTGAGGAAAAACCTTCATCATCATATTGAGGGAGCATCCGGAAGGCATCGCAGGGGTGATTCCGACAATCTTTTCATTCTTTTCGGCCAATTCAACAATGGTCTTTCCAAATACATATTGAAACTTTGGGGATTCAGGAACATCAGAACTGGTTGTAAAAACCTCGCCTGTAATTATATCGAATTTTCCGGGTGCCGCGTGCCATTTGGTCGCATCGTTTTCGGCAGGGGTAAATCCTTTTCCCTTTTTAGTGACCACATGGAGGATTTTGGGTCCAGGTATTGCCTTTAAATCATGGAAAATGTGAACCAGACCAACCACATCATGTCCGTCTACCGGACCAAAATACCGGAGTCCGAATGATTCGAATAAATTACTCTGCCGAAAAACGACCGATTTCAGCACCTGCTGCTGTTTCCGAAGCACTTTTCGGGCTGTAGAACCGATCCATTTAAATTTGCCCAGCGCTTTCCAGATTTTTGTTCTGAGACTATTGTAAACCGGAGAGGTTTGCATCTGAACAAAATATTTGCTGATACCCCCAACATTGGGATCGATCGACATATTATTATAATTCAGAATAATCAGCACATCTGCACTGGAAGCTCCCGCATTGTTTAATCCTTCAAAAGCCATACCACCGGTCATCGAACCATCTCCGATTACGGCAATGACTTTGCGATCCGTTTCTCCGTTCAGCCCCGAAGCAACCGCAATACCAAGCGCAGCAGAAATTGAGGTGGAGGAGTGTCCGACTCCGAATGCATCATATTCACTTTCTGACATCTTTGGAAATCCGCTGATCCCTTTATACAGCCGGTTAGTTGAGAAGACCTTTCGGCGACCAGTCAGTATCTTATGACTATAGGCCTGATGCCCTACATCCCAGATTAACTTGTCATAAGGGGTATTATAGACGTAGTGAAGGGCTACGGTAAGATCCACCACGCCCAGGCTGGCACCCAGGTGACCCGGATTCGACGCCGCCTCGCGGATAATAAATTCCCTCAGTTCGGAACAAACCTCCGGGAGTTCTGACTCCTTAAGCTTTCTCAGGTCTTCCGGGAAATCAATATGATTGAGTACGTTATAATTAAAATCAGCCATTCAATGGGTCAAAAATTACTACTGGTTCGCGACGCAAATGTAAGGATAAAACTATATCCAATAATTCGAAACTGCGTTTGAAAATAAAAACAAGGGCGAATATATCATTCAATTCATCACATTTTATTAATAACCAATATCTTTAAGGATTGTTCGGGTTTCATCAAAATTGATGTCCTGTCTGATCATTTTTCGATACCAGTGTTGCGTTCTTTTTCAAGGCAGCTATTTTGTCCTCCAGACTGTTTTCACTTCATAAGCCTCCAGGTCATCTACCAATACCTCCCCGCCCTGAGTCCAGAATGTCAATATCTTATCTTTTTCATCAGGGGCAAAACAGCTGCTGAGGACAACTTCCCCATTATTGGCGAAAATCTCGATCGAAGAGCGGTCAACAAGAATCTCGAGCTGAATAACCCCATTCCTGGGCTCGACTACAGCATGTCCTCCCATGCACTCGAGTGTCTTTTTATTCACATCGTATCTGATCTCAGTTCCCTGCTCCTTTTTCCCATTACGTACGATAAATCCAAAACTGTCCGAACTTTTGGGGTTGAATTTTCCTTTGATATGAATGGCTTCACCTGAAATTCCTCCAACCAGATTCCCTTTAATCCCGGGAATGACGTTTTTATTCTTCTTTGTTATCCCTTTTTCATGCAAGCTGCCAAGAGAATCGATCGGCTTTTTGCACAGGGTTGGTCCCGATTGTGTGGTTCGTAAAGAGAGTTCACATGGAAAGGTCATCTGCCCGTTAAATGGCATGTCTGTAAATTCTCCGCCCCGCATCCAGGCAAGCTGAATGAGTTTTCCATCCGGATGGTTTGACCAGGTCTGAGAGGCATAAAAGTTCTTGCCATGATCGAGAATTTTCATGCCGGCTTCAGGAGTGAATGCTTTTCCGTCAAATGAGCCCACCATATAATCACCGCTGGCTCCCATCATGACCCACTTTGACTTCTCCTTATTCCCATCCAATGGTAATTCAAAAAAATCGGGACATTCATAAAAACCAACGACATGGCTCTGCAATTCCCAATTAATCAGGTCTTTTGATGTATAAATTGAAATCCCCTGCTTCTTCGCGTCATTACCCGGTCTGCGGTAGAGTGCCATAACCCAATTTCCTGACGGACGATGAAAAAAGACCCGAGGATCCCTGGCATCATCTTTTTGAAATGGAATCAATGGATTTTTGGCATACTTGGTCCATGTCCGTCCCTTATCGTTACTGTAAGCAAGTCTTTGTCCACACTCCCAACTGGTATAAAAAATCAGAAGAGTCTTCTCATTTCCTTTCTGCAAACCGGTGATATTATTTTCATCCACAATGGCACACCCCGAAAAGGCGGTGGCATGACTCTTATCCTTAGAGTCGTCATCGGGTCCAATAGCAATCGGAAGATGCTCCCAATGAATCAGGTCCTTACTCACCGCATGACCCCAATGCATAAATCCCCAATCAATACCATTGGGATTATACTGGTAGAAGAGGTGATATTCCCCGTCATAAAAAACGAGGCCGTTGGGATCATTCATCCAGTTTTTTTCGGGTGAAAAGTGATACTGGGGACGGTACTTTTCATCGTAATATTTGAGGACCGTTTTTTCAGGATCTTTGGTGAATGCAAAGTTAATTACTGCCAGAATTAGAATTAAATATCTCATATTGAATATCTTATACAATTTTACCTGAATTATTCCATGGATGCCAAATATACATAATCTAAACGTAATCTTGCAAGACAGGCAGTAAATTGTACCTTTGTATCTATATTTATACCGATATGAACAGAGACGAAATTGAAATAATGGCCCCTGTGGGCTCCTATGAGGCATTGATGGCGGCGATCCATGCAGGTGCCGGATCGGTCTATTTCGGTGTGGAGCACCTGAACATGAGAGCCCGTTCGGCCAATAATTTCACCCTTGATGACCTTAAGGAGATTACACGCAGATGCCGGATTGCCGGGGTAAAAACCTATCTCACTGTCAATGTGGAAGTCTTTGATGAAGAATTTTCCACACTTTATGCGGTTTTGTCCGCCGCTCGTGATGCCGGAATTTCAGCCGTTATAGCTGCAGATATGTCTGTGATCCAGCAATGTCGCGAGTTGAATATTGAGGTTCACATCTCCACGCAATTGAATATCACAAATTACGAATCGGTAAAATTCTACTCTCAATTTGCAGATGTTATGGTACTTGCCCGTGAAATGAATCTGGGAAGAGTTCAAAATATCCATCAGAAAATTGCAGAAAATCAGCTAAAGGGTCCATCCGGAAAGCTGATCCGGCTCGAGATGTTTGTACATGGTGCCCTATGCATGGCAACCTCGGGGAAATGCTACCTGTCGCTCCATGAAACCCACTCGTCGGCCAACCGCGGGTCATGTATGCAAGCCTGCCGAAGAGCTTATCTGGTTACAGACAAGGAGTCCGGACGCGAGCTGGAAATAGACAATGAATACATCATGTCACCAAAAGATCTAAAAACAATACATTTTCTGAATAAAATTCTTGACTCAGGGGTTACTGTTCTAAAAATCGAAGGACGGGCCCGAAGTCCCGAATACGTTAAAACCGTTGTTGAGTGCTATCATGAGGCCGTTGATGCCTGGTTTGAAGGAAACTTTAATGAAGATAAAATCACCAACTGGGATGCCCGGCTTGCCTCGGTATTTAATCGGGGTTTCTGGGACGGCTATTATCTGGGACAAAAACTGGGAGAATGGAGCAGCAATTATGGGTCTCTGGCATCCAAAAGAAAGATTTATACGGGGAAGGTTACCAATTATTTTTCAAACCTCCAGGTGGCAGAAATAAAGCTTGAGACCGGCGGGTTAAAAACAGGCGATGTAATCATTGTCAACGGTCCGAGTACCGGGGTAATTGAAACCAAAGTTGAGGAGATCAGAGTAGGTTTACAAACGGTAAATGAAGCAAAAAAAGGGGAACTGTGCTCGATTCTGATCCATACAAAATTGCGACGCTCCGACAAAATTTATAAACTTGTGGATGCTTCGCAGGTTAAAGCTCAATAAAAACTATATTTACCATTGTTACTGAAATCTAACGGAAGGAAGCCGCATGGGTAAAAAAATCTTGATTGGAATTACCATACTCCTGATTGCAGGATTAGTTACAGGATGGTTCCTTTTCGCACGCGAATCTAAATATTTGGGGACTTCCTCCTTCATTGCGATTCCCGAAAATAGCCAGGCGATAATCAGGATTCACCATTTCGGGAATTATACTTCACGGAGCCTGAATAATCCGGTCTGGAAAGCCCTTTCGGGATTTACTGCCGTTTCCGGTTTGTACCGGAACCTGGAACTCGCCGATTCACTTTTAAATGTTAATAACAAACAGAATGCGGTATTTGCAAGCAAAGATTTAACAATTGTCTTCGAGAAAAAAAAGGATCAAATACAGTGGCTTTCACTGATTGAGTTATCCAGCCTGACCGAAAAGAGAGCACTGAGCGAAATTTTCGCAAAATATTTTGCACGAAACGGGGTATCGGTAAAAAAAATTGAGGCAGGAGGTGCCGAACTCACGTGTTATTCATGGAGCGAAGCGGGTAGGCCAAACGTCTATTATACAACTAATTATCGGGGTTTATTTATTTGTTCCACTGACCTTGGCCTGGCTACAGAGGCCATTAACCGGCTTGAAGATAAATCAGTTAAGCAAAATGCCATCTTTGATAAAGCAAACAAGAGCGCTGCAGGAAATATCGACATCAACATCTATCTGAATCATAAGAAGCTTTCCAAATTAACAGAACAACTCTTTTCTGAAAGTTTCATGAGCCGGTTAAAAGGTTCCGCCAGACTGGCCGAATGGTCTGAAATTGATCTGACCCAGAAAACAGATGAACTGATAATGAACGGATTTAGCTTTACGGGTGATTCGCTGAGGAACCAGTTGGGGCTATTTTGTCACCAAAAGCCCGATTCCTTTAACCTGTCCCGGATTTTCCCGGCAGAATCGACTTTTTTTCTTGGGTATGTAATCAATGACAACTCCCTGTTTTTTGGGGATTATGAGAAACTGCTGGAAGAAACTCTGGGTTTAAAGGATTACAAAGAATCCCTTACCGGGATCGATTCAATGTACAGCATTAACATTCAGAAAATTGTGGAGGAGAACCTCGACGGTGCGGTATCAATTGTCTATACCCGGCCGGAACCAGAACTGCCTCAGGAGAACAGGTATTTTGTGATGAGGGTCAAAAGCGGAAGTCAGATAGAGGAGGCGCTGAGTCCTTTGGCAACTTTGATGCCGCCATCCAGAAAACACGACAAACCCAAAAATTACTCGCTTTATCAAATAGATAACGAAACCTCATTCAAAATTTATCAATCAAAAGTTACTGATTTTGGGAAACGGGTTTTTGGAGAAGTTTTTGCCGATGCTGCCACCAATTATTATACGATTTTCGACAATTGCCTGATTATGGGCAACTCCCCTGAGTCTCTTGGAAGATTTCTGATAGCTAATGTATTGCAGGAGACCTTGGGAAATGATCCCACCTTTGGGAAGTTTACCTCCGGGCTATCGGATCGCATGAACGTCTATCTGTGGAGTGCCCCCGGCCGGTCTGCCGACTTTTTTAAGGAGACATTTAATCTCAAAATCGTTCAGGAAATAGCAAAAAATAAGGCGGCCTTGGTGAAAATTGAATCGGCCGGATGGCAAATCGGGAATGAGAATGGGATGATTTATAATATGGGTCGTCTGAAATACAATCCCGGCCTTCAACAGAGCCCGACTTCCATCAGCTGGAAGAGTCATACGGGTAACCTGATTGGCAGACCATATTTTATAACCAACCTTTCAGATAAATCCGCGCAGGATATATTGGTTCAGGATGGAGCATCAAATTTGATTCTGATGACCCGGGATGGCCGGATTCAATGGAAAATCAAACTCAAAGGTCCGATAAAAAGTGAGATATTTCAACTTGACTGCTTTAAAAACGGACAACAGCAGTACTTTTTCAGCACCTCTGAAGCTTTGCATATGATTGATCACGAAGGGAATAATGCACCTCATTTTCCTGTCGTCCTGCGGTCAGCCGCGACAAATGGCGTTTCAGTAGCCGACTATGACAACACCAAGGAGTACCGGTTTTTTATCGCGTGTAAAGATCACAAAGTCTACCTTTTCGATAAAAAAGGAAAGGCGGTTACCGGCTGGAATTCTCCAAAACCGGAACACAACATATTGAAGCCTGTACAGTTTTTCCGGGTTGAGAATAAGGATTATCTTGTTTTTAACGACATGAACCGGGCTTACATCGTTGACCGAAAGGGTAAACCTATTGCAACGATAAAACAGAATCTGACTTTTTCGAAAAACACCTTTACGTTGCAACCCCAATCGGGGAATGCCCGGGCCCGGCTCGTGACCACTGATACGAACGGGAAAATCATTTCCATTGGTCTCGACGGATCGGTAAAGAGATCATCAATAGGAAGATTCTCCGCCGGCCACTTTTTTTTATACGAAGATGTGGATACTGACAATCATCCCGATTATCTGATTTTAAATAAAGATTCTCTGGTGGTTTACGATCAGAAGGGTATAAAAATGTTCGTCCGGAAATTTAATAATCCCATCGGCCTTACTCCTGAACTATTTACCTTTCCGGATAAAAGCCGGAAAATAGGCATCACGGATACAATAGAACACAAAATTTATCTATTAAACAGTGATGGAACTAATTATGATGGTTTCCCAATAGATGGAAATTCGCCCTTTGCTCTTGGATTCCGCGGTAATGAAAACCGGCCGTTTATTTTAATTACGGGTACTCCGGGTGGTTTTCTGAGTAATTATCAGATAAAATGATCCGACTTAATATTATACCATTGTAACCCCCTGCGGTGAATGATAAGAATGAAATATTTCCTAATTTTGCGGTGATTATCAAAATCAACTATAATGGAACTTTATATTTTACTTAATATTGTCTCGTTCTTCGATCTGTTGATGATCATCCTTGTGATCTACTATGGGTTTAAATTCTTAATCCGGTTTCTTGCACCACGAATTGTGAATAATGCAGCCAATAAGATTTATCAGGATATGCAGAACAAATCGGCCTCCAACGAGGGCCGCACCGTACGAAAGGGGGATATGACGATCGATTATTCCAATAAAAAGCCCAAACAATTCGGACGAAAAGAGGGCGATTATATCGAATTCGAAGAGATCGATGACAAGAAATAATCCCTGTCAAAATCTTAAATTATAAACACTTAATAATCGGAGCACTTTTTAGCTCTGCAAACCACTATTATGGCTCAGGAAGATTTATTCAAAAAATTAATTGCACATTGTAAAGAATATGGTTACGTATTCCCATCGAGCGAGATCTACGACGGACTTGGGGCAGTTTACGATTATGGACAATACGGCGTTGAACTGAAAAACAATATTAAAAAATACTGGTGGGATTCCATGGTTTTGCTCCACGAAAACATTGTGGGAATAGACTCTGCTATTTTTATGCATCCTACCATCTGGAAGGCGTCGGGCCATGTCGATGCTTTCAATGACCCCTTGATTGACAACCGCGATTCGAAAAAAAGATACCGTGCCGATGTGTTGATCGAGGAAGAGTTGGCGAAAATTGAAGGGAAAATTGAAAAAGAGGTCGAAAAGGCCAAAAACCGTTTTGGAGAGAGCTTCGATGAGGCACAGTTCCGGGCCACAAATGTCCGGGTATTGGAATCTCAGACCAAATGGGATGAATTGCATAACCGGTTTTCCGAAGCGCTAAACAATGCGGACCTGGCTGAATTGAAACAAATTATTGAAGATAACGGAATTGTCTGCCCGGTTTCCGGCACACGAAACTGGACAGATGTGCGCCAGTTTAACCTGATGTTTTCTACCGATATGGGTTCAACAGCTGATGGAGCCCTGAAGATTTATCTCCGGCCAGAAACCGCGCAAGGAATCTTCGTCAATTATATGAATGTCCAGAAATCGGGGAGAATGAAAATACCTTTTGGTATTGCACAAATTGGCAAAGCCTTTAGGAATGAAATTGTTGCACGTCAGTTTATATTCAGAATGCGCGAGTTTGAACAGATGGAACTGCAGTTTTTTGTCCGACCGGGCACTGAACTCGACTGGTTTGAGAAATGGAAGGAATTGCGGATCAAATGGCACCAGGCGCTCGGATTCGGAAATGAAAACTACCGTTTTCACCTGCACGAAAAACTGGCCCATTATGCCAATGCGGCTGTAGATATCGAATATAAATTTCCGTTTGGTTTTAAGGAGGTTGAAGGAATTCACTCCCGCACCGATTATGATCTTACGCAACATCAAAAATTTTCAGGGAAAAAAATTCAATACTTTGATCCTGAATTGAATGAATCATACGTCCCTTTTGTGGTCGAAACTTCAATTGGCGTTGACAGGATGTTCCTTCAGATTATTTCGGCGGCCTACCATGAAGAGGTGGTTGAAGATTCAAATGGTCAAAAAGATACCAGGGTTGTTTTGAGATTGCCTGCACCCCTGGCACCCGTCAAGCTTGCAGTAATGCCCCTGATCAAAAAAGATGGCCTGCCCGAAAAAGCAAGGCAGATTATCGATAATCTGAAATTTGATTTTAACTGTCAGTACGACGAAAAAGATTCCATCGGCAAGCGATACCGTCGTCAGGATGCAATTGGAACCCCATTCTGTGTCACTGTAGACCACGAGACTGCAGCGGATAATACGGTAACCATACGCTACAGGGATACCATGCTCCAGGAGCGGATTGAGATCAGTCAGTTGCGGGAGATTATTTTAAATCAGGTGGGCTTTAGAAAATTGTTTAAACAGCTAAATTGATTAGCAAAGCTAAAATCCGGTTATGATGCAATGAGAAAACCGTTTTTACTGTTATTGATCAATCAGGTACGTCTATTAAAAAAAGGGATACATTAATTAAACTATTGCAACATTCAATAATGTAATTACACAATTTACTATATTTGCACCAATTAATTTAAGTTAGTTTTAATATAAATAACTAATAATTCTAAATTAAGAACTCAACGATAAACATTTTTCCCATAACCTTGTTTATTGTCATTAGTAGTTTAAAAGTTAATGATTAAAATAATTCAAATGAAAAATAGTTTAAAGCTCGCAGTTCTGATTTTGTTTGTGGCATTGTACTCCTGCCGGAGCAGCAAAGAACTCACATATTTAAAAGATGTCACATCGAAAGACGTCATAAAAGGTCTTCCGAATCAGCTTACTGATCATGTACTCGGGAGCGGCGATATTCTCTATGTGAGTATCAAATCGACTAACAGTGAGGTCAATATGCTCTACAATCCGGAAGCAACCATGGAAAGCAGTACGATGTCCGGACAGTCGTATCTTAAATATACCACCCCAAGCGGTGCTTATCTTTATGGCTTTGAAGTAGACAAGGAAGGCGAAGTAAAACTACCTATGTTTGGAAACATTAAAGTGGCCGGCGGAACACAAAGCGCAGCTGAAATGATTATCCAGAAAAAAGCAGATGAAACACTTAAGGATGCAATTGTCAAGGTAAAACTCCTCAATTTTAAAATTACCGTAATGGGTGAGGTTAAAATGCCGGGGGTCTATTACAATTACAACAATTCGATAAATCTGTTCGAGGCACTTGCTATGTCAGGCGGCAATACCGACTTCGCAACGATTAAAAATGTGGTTGTTATACGCCCCTCGTCTGAAGGAAATAAAACATTTAACTTAGATTTAACATCAAAGGAAATTTATAATTCGGAGGCCTTTTATCTTCATCCCAATGATTATATTCTTGTTCAGCCAGACAAACATAAAAACATCCAGTTAAATGGTCAGGCGATATCTCTTATCCTGACTTCCGCATCTGCCCTGGTTTCTCTCATTTCAATTTTATTTGTAGCTAAGGTATTGTAGAATAATATATTAAGATAAAACATACAAAATTTAAATAATCGAAAACAAATTATATTATAAAGCATGGCAAACGATAACGAAGAAAGAGGAACAGAAGAAGGATTTGATTTTAAAAGTATCCTTTTCCTTATAGTAAGACAATGGCAATGGTTTTTATTATTTGGTGTAATAGGCCTTACAAGCGCCTATCTGTACACTAAATTAACCAAATCCATGTTCACGGTTACTACCATGATTATGATTCCGGAAAAATCAACCGGTGTGGGAGTGGACATGAAAAACCTGTTTCAGGGAGTTATGGATGCCCCACAAAACAATATCTACAATCAGATTGAGATCATTGGCTCTTATTCCGTTATTAACCAAACACTATATAATCTTAACTGGAGAACAAACTGGTATCAGAAAAAACTATTCATTTGGGACGGGATTTACAAACAGGAACCTTTTATTGTTAAAGAGACCGCCAATTTTGTTAATTTAGGTGGTATTCCGATTACCATTATACCTGTTTCAAATCACGATTATAACATATCGATTAATGGTAAGGCAAAAATCAATAACCAAAATGAATTAACGGACATAAAATATGAAGGAAAAGGTACTTATGGTATTCCATTTTCCAACCCCTTTTTCAGTTTTACCCTGATCAAAAAACCAAACGTGGACTCCATTCCTGATGGTCAGTTCCGATTTGTGTTCAATGATCTGAATAATAATACGCTTGACTACCAGAAGAAATTAAAAGTTATTCTAAAAACCAAATTAAGTGATATTATCCAGTGTTCCATTTCAGGTGACGAACCGTTAAAGGACGGGGAGTTTCTAAATGAACTTTTAAAAGTTTATATTGGAAATAAAATGAATATCCAGAATGAGGGTCAAAAAAGAACGCTCGATTTTGTCAACAATCAGCTTACCGGTATATCAGACTCTATGTCAAGCGCAGGGAGCCGCTACACCAATTTCCGCGCTAAAAACAACGTAATTGACCTCGACGCTGAAGGTACCCTGGTGATGAATAACCTCAAGGAAATCGAATCACAAAAGGCGCAAAGTCAAATGCAGCTTGACTACTTTCGGAATATTCTGGCCTATCTGAACGAACCGGGGAATCAAAAACAGTTGGTTTCACCCTCTGTTGTCGGGATTGAGGATGCATCTTTAAATGCCCTCGTGGTTAATTTGGGTGAACTTTATAACCGCAGACAGGTTGTCGCATTCAGTACAAAAGAGAATAATCCGGCATTAGCGCTTATCGATAAGGAGCTTGCACAAAACCGCAGTCAGTTGGCAGAAAACCTGAAAAACCTTATCAACAATGCCACAAACTCAATTAACAGCCTTAAAGACAGACAGTCAACCATTACTGTAGAATTAAACAAGCTGCCGCAAAAAGAGCAGCAGATGATTGATATTCAGCGCCAGTTCAATGTAACAAATGAGCTGTATACTTTTCTTTTAAAGAAGAGGGCTGAAACAAATATTACTTTGGCATCCACCGTTCCGGATGTTCAGATTATTGATACTGCAAGGCCAGAGGCAGCAGTTCCAATCGGGCTTCCTCACAGTCTTATTCTAATAATCGGCCTAATCTTAGGTATTGGTCTTCCATTAGTATTTCTCGCCCTATTAAAAGTCTTTGATTCCAAAATTCGTACTCAGGAAGATATTGAAAATATTACAAGACTTCCGATCATCGGGAATGTTATGCATGAGCCTTCCGGCAACGTACTGATTGTAAGTGAAAACCCAAAATCTGTAATTTCTGAAGCTTTCAGAACGTTCAGGACGAATCTTCAGTATATGCTTAATGAGACACAAGGTAACGTGATCTCGGTTCAATCGACACATCCCAGTGAAGGTAAAACCTTTGTCTCCATAAACCTTGCCTCCATTCTGGCAATGAATGACAAAAAAGTCGTTATTCTTGGGGTTGACCTTCGTAAACCAAAGCTTCACCAGGCTTTTAATCTGAGTAATGAAAAAGGTCTGAGTACTTACCTTATTGGATATGACAAATTAGAGGAGGTTATTCTGCCTACAGTTGTAAAAAATCTTTTCTTCATACCTTCAGGACCAATCCCACCTAACCCTGCTGAATTATTAGGTAAACCTGAAATGAGTGATTTATTGGACAAACTTAAGGCTACTTATGATTATGTCATTCTGGATAATGCGCCGGTATCTTATGTAACCGACGGTATTATTACCGGGCAACTCTCAAATCTTAACATATTTGTTCTCCGTTACGGTGTCTCCAAGAAACAGCAGATTGAAATGATGAACTATTATGCCGAGAAGCAACTGATCAGTCATATGGCATTATTAGTCAATGATATCAAAGTCAGTGCGTTCGGATACAGCTACTCTAAATATGGCCGTTACGAAACCTATTACAGATATTCCTACAAGAAGAGTTATAACTATACCTACTATTCTGCTGAAGAAAGTGGAGATAACAAGCGCAGAAAGAAGGCATAATATTCTGTTGCAATCTTAAATCGCTTAATCTACCCGATTTTACTGAAAGGTAGCCAGTATTTATAATTAACATAATGGGAAAGCAAAACTGGAAACCTGGAAATATGGTTTATCCCTTACCTGCGGCATTGATCAGTTGTGGCAATACCGCAGGTAAGATAAACTTATTAACAGTTTCCTGGTTGGGAACAATTTGTTCTGATCCTCCAATGTGCTATATTTCAGTTCGTCCGGGTCGCTTCTCGTACGAATTAATCAGGGAGACAGGGGAATTCGTAATTAACCTGACTACTGCCGAAATGGCAAAAGCCACAGATTGGTGCGGAGTTAAATCGGGACGTGACTTCGATAAATTTAAGGAGAGCGGATTAACCCCTGCACCAGCCACAATGGTGCAATGTCCAATTGTATTTGAATCGCCCATTTCGATCGAATGTAAAGTTAAGGAGATAAAGCCTCTGGGGTCACACGATATGTTTATCGCCGATGTAGTCAACATCATTGCAGATGACCGGTATATTGATCCGGACACGGGAGCATTCAGTCTCGCTGCGTCAGGAATTATGGCCTATTCTCATGGCTCCTATTATACCCTCGGAAAAAGGATAGGAAAGTTCGGTTGGAGTGTGATGAAAGACAAAACAAAACGCCGGATCAATAAATAATTTGGTTATTGGGTTATGCTATAGTTACACTGATATTCAACTATTTAAAATACAAATAGTTAGGTCAGATTCTATATGCAAAACATTTAGTTTTATTCTATAAATCCCGACAGACTTAAAGACAGCTGACTAAAGATTTAAGCTGACCAACTCCACACGAAGCCAGACTCTTAAAAACAAACTTAGAAACCGCATATTTTTCCCAAAATGACAATAGAAAATTCCCAAAACGAAATAAAGGAAACAAATCCCTTTTTAACCGAGTGGAAAACACCTCATCAGACCCCCCCGTTTCAGGAAATTAAACACGACCATTTTATTCCGGCCATTGATGCTTCGCTGAAGGAAGCCAGGGATGAGGCAGATGAGATCATCAACAATAGAGAAAAGCCAACTTTTCAAAATACCATTTCGGCACTCGAAATATGCGGTGAAAAGCTTGAGCGGGTCACCAGTGTCCTGTTCAACCTGAATTCCGCAGAAACAGACGATACAATACAGTCCATTACCCGCGAAGTATCCCCCAAACTATCGGAATTCTCCAACTATATATCGCTGAACGAAAACCTTTTTAGTCGGGTAAAATCGGTTTACCTGCAAAGAGAACAGTTAGGTCTGACAGCTGAAGAGATGCATTTGCTCGATAAGAAATACCTTGGTTTTGTCCGAAGCGGTGCGAATCTGGAGGGAGAAGCCAAAAAAAGATATGCTGAGATCACCACAGAACTGTCTAAGCTTTCATTGCAATTCAGCGAAAATATCCTTGCTGAAACCAATGCTTACCAGCTTGAGATTACCAATCCGATTCAGCTTGCAGGATTACCCGAGTCTGAAACAGAGGCTGCTGCCCAGATGGCCAAAGCAAAAGGTAGAGAGGGATGGTTATTTTCACTTCATGGCCCGAGTTTTGTCGGATTTATGAAATATGCTGACAATCAAAAACTTCGCGAAGAGATGTATCGGGCCTATACTTCGCGTGGTTTTCACAAAAATGATAAAAACAATGAGGAGATCATCCGTAAAATGGTCAACCTTAAACTGGAAAAAGCAAACCTGCTGGGATTTAAAACTCATGCAGATTACGTGCTGGCTGAACGGATGGCTGAGAATCCTCAACGGGTCATTGATTTCCTTCACCAGTTACATGAAGCGTCGCGTCCGGCGGCTCAAAAGGAATATGCCGAAGTCCGGGAATTTGCCCAAAGCAATGGATTGTCGGAGCCATTGCAGCGTTGGGACTGGAGTTACTATTCCGAGAAGTTAAAGAATGCGAGCTACGGCTTCGATGAACAACAGGTGAAACCCTATTTTCAACTCGAAAAGGTCCGCAATGGAGTATTTGACCTGGCAACAAGACTCTACGGGCTTACCTTCCGGGAAAATAAAGATATTCCCGTTTATCATCCCGACGCCACATCTTATGAAGTTTACGATCAGGACGGATCGTTTCTTTCAGTACTTTACTTAGATTTCTTCCCGCGTGAAGGGAAAAGCGGAGGTGCCTGGATGAATGATCTGCGGCCGGAAAGTCAGGTAAACGGGAAAGTAATCCGGCCAATTATTACCATCGTTTGTAATTTCACCAAACCCACCGGGAGTAAACCCTCGCTGCTCACTTTTAACGAAGTAACTACACTTTTGCATGAATTTGGTCATGCCCTGCATGGAATGCTTGCCAATACGGTTTATCCCAGCCTTTCCGGAACCAACGTCTACCGCGATTTTGTAGAGCTCCCATCACAGCTAATGGAGAATTGGGCGACTCAAAAAGAGTGGCTCGATTTGTTCGCAAACCACTACGAAACAGGGGAAAAAATTCCGGCTGATCTGGTACAAAAGCTTATTGATGCTGAGAATTTCCAGGCAGGTTATGCCTGCGAACGTCAACTGAGCTTCGGGTTAAACGATATGGCGTGGCACTCGATCACCGAACCCATGAACGGGGATATCGTGGAATTCGAACAGTCTGCCATTGCCCCTACCGAATTATTCACGCCGGTTGAAGGAAGCTGCCTGAGCACCGCATTTTCTCATATTTTTGCAGGAGGTTATGCTGCAGGATATTACGGTTATAAATGGGCCGAGGTTCTCGATGCAGATGCCTTTTCACTGTTTAAATCCCATGGGATCTTCGATAAGAACATTGCAACCTCTTTCCGCAAGAATATTCTCGAGAGAGGGGGAACAGAACATCCGATGAAGCTATATATGGCCTTCCGCGGACAGGAACCCTCAATTGAACCTTTGCTTGAAAGGTCAGGGTTGAAAAAATAGCCCATATTTATCTGTATTATCGATTCCTGCTTAGTATACCTAAAGTTTGGGTGCCCTCGTTCCAAAGCATACTGAATTGAATATTAAACACCTGTTTTAGTTGTGCAGAATATCGATAAACTTTTTAATTATAAAATTCAAAAGTTATAAATCAGGATGAAGATACATGTTGCAATTACAATCTGCTTACTTGCTGCCTCCTGTATTTTAAATGCCCAACAGCAATGGGATTTGGGACCATTTGTTAAAACCATTGAAAATCCGGTTGTGCGACGCGACACGACGCTGGAGTTTTTTTGTCCGGTCAAAAAAGAGATGGTGAAATGGCAAAAGGCTGATGTATTTAATCCGGCTGCTATCGTGAAAGATGGGAAAGTGTACCTGTTCACACGTTGTGAAGACGATCCCAAGGCGGCTTATGCCGGCCGAACTTCACGAATTGGACTTTCAATCAGCGAGGATGGAATTCATTTTAAAAAATTCAAAACGCCCGTTTTATACCCCGATAATGATGAGTTTAACCAATATGATTATCCGGGCGGCTGTGAAGATCCCAGAATAGTGGAAACCGCTGATGGTCTGTATATTATTGCCTACACAGCCTGGAATCATAAAGTTCCAAATCTTTCAACCGCTATGTCCAAAGATCTTTTCCACTGGCAGAAAAAAGGGCCTGTCTTTGCAAAAGCTTTTCATGGGAAATTTCTGAATAAACCCACCAAGTCCGGATCTATTATTACCAAAATGGTCAATGGCAGACCTATAGCCGTAAGAATTAAGGGGAAATACTGGATGTACTGGGGAGAGAAATTTATCAATTTGGCCTGGTCTGAAAATCTGTGGGATTGGAATCCTCTGGTGGATGAAAAAGAGGAGCTCAGAAGATTGATTTCCCCCCGTCCGGGCAAATTTGACAGCCGGTTAACTGAATGTGGTCCGCCGGCCCTGATCACCGGTAAAGGAATTTTGCTCCTGTATAACGGAAAAAACGCCCAGGATGAAAATGCATCAAACGAACTACCCAGGGGAACCTATTCTGTCGGGGAGGTACTTTTCGATCGTCAAAATCCGGAGAAAGTTCTGCAAAGAACTGACCATTTTATCCTTAGGCCCACTTTACCTCATGAGACATCTGGTCAATACGCTGCCGGAACAACTTTTTCAGAAGGTTTGGTTTTCTTCCACAACAAGTGGTTTTTATATTATGGCACTGCCGATTCGTTTGTAGGGCTGGCAGTTTCGGATAATAAATAACCATTTTTTTTGTAGTTTTGCAGTTCACAAAAGAAGGAGTGTCATGTTAACGCGTATCAAAGAGTTACAAAAGGAGATCGAAGAGATAGTTGCCAAATCGGTGGATGAAGCAGAGGAACTTCGCATCAAATACCTGAGTAAGAAGGGGGAAATTTCAAAATTAATTGAAGATTTCCGAAATGTTCCTGCCGATCAGAAAAGAGAAATTGGTCAGGCTGTCAATACGTTAAAGGAGTTTGCCCTTGAAAAAATTAACCTGTTACGGGAAGGTTTACAGGAGCAGAAATCCGCTGGTTCAGGCATTGATCTGACACTTCCGGGCGAACCCATGAAATTGGGAACCCGCCATCCTATTTCCATTGTAAAAAATGAGATTCTCGATATTTTCAAACGATTAGGCTTTGTGGTTTCGGAAGGACCCGAGATTGAAGACGACTGGCATGTTTTCAGCGCCTTGAACTTCCCCGAAGAGCATCCGGCTCGCGATATGCAGGATACTTTTTTCATCCAGCGCCACCCCGATGTTTTATTGAGAACCCACACCTCCTCGGTACAGGTTCACGACATGGAGACCATGAAACCACCAATCCGCACCGTTACTCCGGGCAGGGTTTTCAGAAATGAAGCCATATCCTACAGGGCTCATTGTATGTTTCACCAGATTGAGGGATTGTATATTGATGAAAATGTATCGTTTGCGGACCTTAAACAAACTTTGCTTTACTATGCCAAGGAGTTGTTCGGCGAAAGCGCTGAAATCCGGATGCGCCCCTCCTATTTCCCTTTTACCGAACCATCGGCCGAAGTTGATGTCTCCTGTTCCATTTGCGGTGGGAAAGGATGTAACGTCTGCAAATACACAGGCTGGCTCGAAATTTTAGGCTGCGGAATGGTCGATCCCAATGTGCTGGAGGCATCCGGTATTGACTCAAAAAAATATACTGGCTATGCGTTTGGAATGGGAATTGAACGAATTGCCATGCTGAAGTTTGGCATCAATGACCTTCGGCTCTATTTCGAGAATGATGTACGTTTTCTGCAGCAGTTTGAATCGGCAAATTAATCTACAAACAACTAATAATCAATAGAATAATTAGCCTCAAGTTACAAAGTTTTATAATCTGTTGTTTGAGGTTAGCCCCAACTTTATTGGTTCTCCGAAAATCTGCCCATATTTCTTCTGTTGTTTAGAGCCTTGGCAAGCGATTGGAAAAATGCCGCCCGAAGACTTTCTCAGGGATAAAGGGGGCGAACGAAACCAGCCCGATTCGTAAAAGGTCAGTTTACATATAAAAAGAGGGTGCTCCAAAACCGGAACACCCTCTTTGGCACATACTCTAGAACTCTGTTTAGACCAACTTCCAACCAGCCCTGTATTGATAATGGAGTTTTTTTGTGGCAGCTCCGTCCGTATCATCGACAAAAGTTTCCGTCTGGGGATTCCACTTTAAGGTCCGCTTAAGATCACAGGCAATATTGCCCAGATTGCAAACTGTTGCGCTGCTGTGACCGATTTCGACAGGGACAATCGGGTCTTTGCGCCCTTTTACGGCTTCGATAAAATTAACCTGATGAGGAATTTTGGTTTCATACGGACCATCATTTTTCGGCTTTTCGGCAGGAATTAATTTGGGATCAGAAGCATTGAAATATCCGCGCGAGACCTCAATCCAACCTTTATCCCCAATAAATTTAACCCCTTTGGTTTTCTTTTCGTCGAATGGTTCTGAAGTCATCACAATCCCATTGGCATAGGTCCATGAGATATATTCAGAACCGTCGCCGATTGGCGAAATTTCAACAGGGCCATTTTTGTCCATGCCGAGACCCCACTGAGCAATATCGAACATGTGAGCACCCCAATCTGTGGTAAAACCGCCACCCATCTCCTTATACCAGCGCCAGCCACCCCAGGTTTTCTCTTTAACTTCAGGATCGAGCGAAATAATCGGGTCCAATTCCTGGTTATAATGAATCGGTGTTGGCAGCGGCCCTAACCAAAGATCCCAGTTTAAATCGGCAGGAAGTGGTTCTTCAGGAAGATCGTAAGCTTTTGGGGGAGCCCCGACATAGGCCTTTACACTTGTAATTTTTCCTATTGCACCGGATTGAACAAGGTTAACCGCATTCTGGAAGTTCGGATCCGATCGCTGCTGACTACCAAGCCCAAAAATACGACCCGTTTCGCGTACCACTTTCCGTAGTTCCTGACCCTCCTTAATGGTAAAAGTCATAGGTTTTTCGAGGTATACATCCTTGCCCGCTTTTAAGGCTGCAATAGCAATGTAAGCATGGGAATGGTCCGGAACAGCGATGACAACAGCCTGAATATCTTCTCTTTTCAGCAAATCACCATATTTCTCATAGGTGTCTGCTTTAACCGATTTCCCAGCTTTTGTATAGAATGCAGAAACTCTTCGTTCAAATCTTTTCCGTTTAACGCCATAAACATCACAGGCTGCTACCGCTGTAACGCCCGGAATGTTCAGGAATCCATCGAGTAAAAACATCCCCTGCCTTCCTAATCCGATAAATCCGATTTTAAGATCTGACTCAGGTTTTGCACATCCAATCACACCAGGCAGCACTGCCAGCCCGGTCATTCCTAAAGCTGAAGCACCAAGAAACTTTCTTCTTGACCATCCACTCTTCTGTTCTTCCATAGTTCCGATTTTAGGGATTCAAATAAGTTAATGTATTTATTGCTTGCAATTTTAGGAATTTTTTTTTACCAATAGCGCAATCCAATCTTATATTTATTCCCCGATTTTTTGATCGTCAAGCATTATTATTTTCGAATGAATAATAATTAAGGAATATAATTGGTATTGTCCAATAAAATTAAAATCAACATTAAAAAATCTTACCTTTGCTCTGAAACTTTCCAGACCAGAAGGGGTGTATATTGAAATATTTCAAACAAATCACTAAATACAAAACATATGATTATCAGGAATATATATTTTTTATTGATCAGCATTCTATTGATTGGTACTGCTTCGTGCAAGAAAAACTCAACTATAACACCCACTCCGGTAGGACCCACAAAGATAGATGTACCATCAGGAGCAAATGATGGAGTCACCTTTATAAACGGGGGTACTTCTGCCATATTCAACCTTTATGCCCCCGGGAAAAAATCTGTTTCACTAATCGGAGACTTTAATAACTGGGTTGCCAGTTCAAAGTATACGATGACAAATTCAACCGATGGAAACCGGTGGTGGGTTCAGGTCGACAATCTGGTGGCAACGACCGAATACGCTTATCAATATTTCATTGATGGGACACTCAAAGTGGCAGACCCCTACAGTCATAAAATTCTGGATCCGGACAATGACAAATATATCCCGTCGAGTGTATATCCGAATTTGAAAGCCTATCCCACAGGACTTACAACGGGTATCGTAGGGGTAATGCAGGGAACGCCTACCCCTTACACCTGGAAAACGACCACTTTTACACGTCCTGAGCCTAAGAATCTGGTCATTTATGAAATACTGGTCAGAGATTTTACAGCCACCCACAGCTATCAGACCATTACCGACACCTTAAATTACCTGGTCAATCTGGGGGTCACCGCTATTGAATTGATGCCTGTAAATGAGTTTGAAGGGAATGATTCATGGGGTTATAATACCAACTTTATGTTTGCACTTGATAAATATTACGGCACACCAAATGCTTACAAGGGGTTGATTGATGCATGCCATGCAAAGGGTATTGCGGTACTGCAGGATATTGTACTGGAAGATCAGTTTGGCTCATCGCCCATGGTACAAATGTACTGGAATTCTGCGGCCGGTCAGCCTGCCGCAAACAGCCCATGGTTCGACCAGACCAACATGCATCCTTATGCTGTTGGTTACCAGATGAACCATCAGAGTGCCGCAACGGTATACTTTTCGGAAAACGTTATGAAATACTGGATGCAGGAGTACCATATTGACGGGTTCAGGTTTGATATGGGCGACGGGTATACCCAAACCAATTCAGGAAGTGATGGAACATTATATGCAGCCTACGACGCGGGTCGTGTTGCGATCTGGACCAAGTATATCAATTACCTAAAGAGCGTAGATCCCAACTTCTTAATTACAGGTGAATATTGGACCGTCTCAACAGAACAGGCGATGGTTGCGCAATTGGGTTATATCGTTTGGAATAATCTGAGTTCACAGGGAGAGCAGGCTACGATGGGTTATTCAAATCCAAGCTGGGATATTTCGGGACTATTTTCGGACCAGTTTTCGGGCTTTTCGTCATCTACGGCATACAATATCATCTCTTATTTTGAAAGTCACGACCAGGAGAGGTTGCAGTATAAGAATGAAACCTATGGAAATGCTTCCGGAAGCTATAATACACAGACCCTTGCAACCGGGTTACTGCGCGATGAACTTGGGGCTGTTTTTATGTTTTCCTCACCGGGTCCAAAGATGATCTGGCAGTTCGGCGAATTAGGCTACGATATTTCAATTGATAATAACGGCAGATTGGGCGATAAGCCGATCTTGTGGAACTACACAGCGGATGCCAACAGAATGCACCTGTATGGAGTCTATTCAAAAATGATTAAGATGAAACTCAAAAATCCGGTGTTTGCCACATCTGTATTTAGCTATAGTCTGGGCGGAGCAGTAAAATGGATTCAGCTAAAAGACGCGTCTGCCAATGTGGAAGTGGTCGGCAATTTTGATGTCATTCCGCATACTTCCATTATTACTTTCCCATCAGCCGGCATATGGTATGATAATTTGTCCACAGGAAGCATCAACCTAAATTCAACAACTTACAGCATTACCCTGGCTCCCGGCGAATACCATCTGTACAGCAGTGTTGCTTTAAACAAATAGCATAATCGGCTGATAATTAAATGCTTAAACTGCTTCTTTGCTGTTTTGGAAAATTTTGTCTCAATGGCTGCCGCACACTTGATGACCTCGATGGAGTGTGACTTCAGCTATCTGAATGATGAAAACATTTGATTTGTTAAGTCATTCAAACAAGCAGCAGATTCAAGTAATAAAACGAACAGATCAGAACCCAAAAGAAAAGAGGGTATTCCACAACCGGAATACCCTCTTTTAGTATATTGAAGCTATTTGTTTATCCCTGAAAGGTGTTAATTCCGGCCGTTGTCATTGCCCTGTCAACTTTCTTTACAAGCCCCTGGAGCACTTGTCCCGGGCCAACCTCGGTGAATGATGTGCAGCCATCTGCAATCATATTCTTCACAGTCTGGGTCCAACGGACCGGGGACGTCAGCTGCATAATCAGATTTTTTTTAATCTCTTCCGGGTCGGTCACTGGTGTAGCATTCACATTTTGATAAACAGGACATCCTGGAGTGGAAAAATTTGTGGAGTTTATCGCTTCAGCCAGTTCTGTTCTGGCAGGTTCCATTAAAGGAGAATGAAATGCACCGCCAACACTTAATTTCAGTGCACGCTTTGCGCCGGCCGCCGTCAGTTTTTCGCAGGCCAGATCAATTCCCTGGATAGATCCTGAAATAACGAGCTGTCCGGGACAATTGTAATTGGCAGGAACCACAACATCATTAATTTCACCGCATATTTTTTCGACGATTTCGTCCTCGAGCCCCACAATTGCCGCCATAGTTGATGGTTCAGCCTCACAGGCTTTTTGCATGGCTAACGCACGTTTGGAAACCAGGGCCAGTCCGTCTTCAAAGGAGAGGGCTCCACTGGCTACCAGCGCAGAAAATTCGCCTAATGAGTGTCCGGCAACCATATCAGGTTTGAAGCCTTCCCCTAAAGTTTTTGCCAGCAGGACGGAATGGAGGAATATGGCTGGCTGAGTCACTTTAGTCTGACGCAAGTCCTCATCGGTACCGTTAAACATCAGATCGGTAATTCGGAAACCAAGAATATCATTCGCCTTTTCGAAAAGCTCACGTGCCATTAACGAATTATCATACAAATCTTTGCCCATACCAACAAACTGGGCGCCCTGACCAGGGAATACATATGCCTTCATAATTTATCGTTCTAAAATTTACAGCGGCAAAGCTACTAAATTCAGCGAATTTATGACAAATTTGATGAAATTAATCTTATAAACTCCTGACGTGTAGCCTCTTTCTGAAAAGCCCCGGTGAAATCGGAGGTGGTAGTAACCGAATTTTGCTTTTCAACTCCGCGCATGCTCATGCACATATGTTTGGCTTCGATAACAACAGCCACACCCAGGGGATTCAGTGCATTTTGGATGCACTCCTTAATCTGGGTGGTGAGTCGTTCCTGAACCTGCAACCGGCGTGAATATGCCTCCACAACACGGGCGATCTTACTCAACCCGGTAATATATCCATTCGGAATATAGGCAACGTAAGCTTTGCCGACAAACGGGAGCATGTGATGTTCGCAGAGCGAATAAATCTCAATATCCTTCACAATAACCATCTGACGGTAATCTTCTTTAAACAGGGCAGACTTTAGGATCTCATCAGGATCCATGTTGTATCCCTGGGTCAAAAATTGCATTGCTTTGGAGATCCGGATGGGTGACTGAACCAAGCCCTCCCGGTTGACGTCCTCGCCAATTAATCTTAGAATCTCGCGATAATGCTCTGCCATTTTCAGAACATTCTCTTCATTATAAACCTCGACCTTGCTGTATCCGTCGTTATCCTTTCTGTTCAGGGAAAATTTCATATATTTAATATTTAACCAATAATAAACTTAACATCTCACCGATTCAAAAGTTTTGTTAAATCAGTTATCAGATTCAAATAAACACTATTTTTCCAAATGAATCGTAAACTCCTTATCAAAAATTAGCCGCGCATCTATTTTGGAGTTGTCGCCGCCCAAAAATCCAATTATTTTGCCTGTTCTTCCTTTGCAGATCAGTTGTTCCATATGACTTTCTGATAATGCCTTTCCCATGAAAACAAAAGGAATGCGCAAAAGGCATCCATTCCGGAATTCACCGCACCCCCAGGCCGTTTTACCTTTAATGATCAGCCCTTTTTTACACCTTGGACAAAGCAATTCAATCGGAGCAACCGCTTCAAAGGTAAGACTAAAATCGCTTTTCAGAACCAGGTGTCCATTGATTACATGCTTGTCGGAACCAACTGTTTTGATTTCACCGCTCCTACCCTTCTTGCACAAAGAACTGATATTTGTATCGCTGATTTTTTTTTCTGAGTATTCAAACGGAAGTCTGAAATCACATCCATCCCGGAATGCCGTGCAACCCCATGCCAGCTTACCCTTGACGACCTCCCCTTTTTTGCACTTCGGACAAATCAATTTATCGCTGACTACTTTTGCCGGAAGCCTCTTTTTTTTCTCCGGTTTAACAGCATTCTCCGGTACAGTTTTCACCTCCTGCGGAGCCGCGGCGATAACTTTTCCTGATGATTGTTTTACCTGACGTACAATTTCAGAAACCATATCCTTTAATTCAGCCATAAACGCTGATATTTCGTATTTCCCCTCCTCAATCTGCCTAAGCTTCCTCTCCCATTGCCCGGTGAGTTCTGCAGATTTAAGCAACTCATTTTCAATAATCTGTATTAGGTCGATACCGGTTTGATTTGCAACTATTTTTTTCTTGTCACGGTAGATATATTTACGCCGGAAAAGTGTTTCAATGATATTTGCCCTGGTTGAAGGTCGTCCTATCCCATTTTGTTTCAGCAGATCCCGTAGCTCTTCATCATCAACGCTTTTGCCAGCGGTTTCCATGGCTCTCAAAAGGGTCGCCTCCGTATAATGTTTTGGAGGTTGGGTCATCTTTTCTCCCAATTCGGGTTCATGCGGGCCATGTTCCCCTTCCAGAAACAGCGGAAGGATATTTTCATCGGCTGAAGCTTTCCCGGCATCCTCTTTGTAAACCACCCTCCAGCCCGGTTCAAGAATCTGCTTGCCTGTAACCTTAAACTCCACCTGGTTTGCCTGACCAAGAACGGTAACATTCGACACTCTACAATCGGGATAAAAAGCGCTGATAAACCTGCGGGCCACCAAGTCATATATTTTTCGCTCATCAGGGGTCAGCGAATTGGATAGTATACCGGTTGGAATAATCGCATGATGATCTGTAATCTTCTGATTATCAAATATCTTTGAAGACTTCTTGATTTTTGTACTCAGCAGGGGAGCCGTAAACTCCTGATAGGGTGTTAATTTTTCCAAAATACCCGGCACTTTGGGATAGATATCGTCAGAAAGATAGGTTGTATCGACACGTGGGTAGGTGGTCAGTTTCTTCTCATACAGACTTTGGATCAATCTGAGTGTCTCCTCGGCTGTAAATCCATATTTGCGGTTGCCATCCACCTGAAGCGAAGTCAGATCAAAAAGGCGCAAAGGGGCCTCACTGGCTGATTTCTTTTCGTACGAAACGATAAAAAACTCATGACCGCTTATCTCTTTTAGTTTCACCGACGCCTCTTCTGCCGTGGCAAAGCGTCCTGAAGTTGCCGAAAAAATTACTTCGCGATATTTGGTTTTAAGTTCCCAGTATGGCTCGGGCTTAAAGTTGTCGATTTCGAGCTGCCGTCTGACGATCAGCGAAAGTGTTGGAGTCTGCACTCTTCCAATTGAAAGAACCTGTTTATTCTGGCCATATTTAAGGGTATAAAGCCGGGTAGCATTCATTCCGAGGAGCCAGTCTCCGATGGCCCGGGCGCTGCCGGCGGCATAAAGGTTATCAAAATCGTGGCCGTCGTGTAAATGTTCGAATCCCTCACGGATCGCCTCCTCGGTCAGCGATGAGATCCACAACCGCTTTAACGGTTTGCTGTTTCCGGCCTTGGAGAGTACCCAACGTTGAATAAGCTCTCCCTCCTGTCCTGCATCCCCGCAATTAATTACCTCTTCGGCATTGGTAACAAGCCTTTCAATAACGCCAAATTGCTTCCTCACGCCATTGTCAGCGATCAGTTTGATTCCAAACCGTTCGGGCAACATTGGAAGCTGGCGCATATCCCACGATTTCCACTGAGGAGAATAGTCGTGCGGTTCCTTTAAGGTACACAAGTGTCCAAAGGTCCAGGTAACCTGATATCCATTTCCCTCGTAATAGCCGTCCATACGACTCTTAGCCCCGATGATGGAAGCAATTTCTTTGGCGACACTTGGTTTTTCAGCAATACAGACTCTCACTTTTTTATTTTCAGATATGGGTATAAAGGTAGTTCACTTTAGCGGGAAAGGAAAAGCACTTGTAAAGATTGTGCAAAAAGAGGTAAAACAGGCCAACTAAAATGCTTATTTTTGCCCGCAGCAAATGGGAAAGATCAAGGAAATATACAAGCACAATATCTATGGGGTGATTACCACGCTGGTTTTTCATATCCTTATTTTTCTTTTCCTTATTTTAACTCGGCTTACCATGGGCGACCGTATACAAAAGGATGCAATTGTATTGGATTTAACCGAAATGGACCTTAAAATTCCTGAACCGGAGAAAGAGAAGAAACAACAGCCTGAACCTGCTATCTCGCAGCAGCAAAAGTCAGGAGCGAATCAGCTGGCCTCAAACCGGGGGGTTAACGATGCAGCGAAAGGCAATGACAATGCAGCCGGTTCATCCAGGGATCCGTTTTTCGATAAGGCATATAAAAAAGAGATCGAAGATGCTAAAAAGCTGGTCAGCGATGTAAACAAAACACTTGCCCGCAAAATTCCGGAGATCGGGGACATTCCAATGCCTGCAGATCATGCTGAAGGGAAAACCCGCGAGGAGGTCAAACAGTCAAACTTTAAGGGGAAATCAAACATTCATTATTCACTCGAAAACAGGTTTCATTCCGTACTGCCAATTCCTATTTATCTCGCCGAAGGGGGGGGAGAGGTTACTGTGGATATTGTGGTAGGACGCGACGGCAGTGTTCTGAAAGCAGAGCCAAGGCCTAATCCGGCAATAGCCGATTTAACCACACTGGCCTACGCCAAACAAGCCGCAGAAAAAACGGTGTTTAATGAAGATCCCAAAGCCCCCGAACGGCAAAAGGGGACAATTACCTATAAGTTTCTTGCTCAATAGGCTTTAGGCTGAAGTATAATTGATACTACCAAAAAGTCTACTCTCCGGATAGCCTAAACTCCTATATGAAATTCCGAAAGTGCTTCATAAACTGAACCCTTTCCCAGGCGGCAGGATTTCCGCTGTTCGACTGGCTTAACCGGCCCCTGAATTCGTTAATGGATTCAAATTCATGCGAAATCATCCATTTTGAAAGTTCATCTGTCATCTTCTCAATCTGAACCAGATCATTGATATACAAGGTTGAAACTATCTGACACACCGTTGCTCCGGCCAGGAGTTGCTTGATTAGTCCAGCCCCGTCATGAACCCCGGTTGATGCTGCGATATCGCAATTGAGCCGTCCGGACAACATGGAAATCCAGCGCAGGGTGTTCCCTAAATCGGAAGGTGAGCTTAATACAAACCCTGATGAAAGGACAAGATGGTTGATGTCGATATCGGGTAACCACGACCGGTTAAAAAGAACGACTCCTTCCACTCCTGCCTGGTCGATATATTCGCAATAACGGATTAAATTCGACTGGAAGGCACTGATCTTTAGGGTTACAGGAATTTTTATTGTCCGCTTCACTTTCGAGATGATCTCAAACGTTATATCGGCTATTTCTTTCTCACCCCGCTTGCTGTCGGAAGGGAGAAAGAAAAGGTTAAGTTCAAGGGCGTCGGCCCCCGCTTTCTTAATTTCCCTGGCAAAATAGGTCCACTTCTGCGAGCTCACACAATTGACACTGGCTATTACCGGTATTCCAACTGCATTTTTTGAAGCCCTGATCAATTCGAGATAATCTGCAAGAATATTCACCGTATTTGCCGTTTCCATATAATCCATGGTCTCAGGAAAAACAAAATGCCTGTTGGTCATAGCATGGGTAGCTTCCTCCATCTCAATAATGATCTCCTCTTCGAAGAGCGATTTTAAAACCACTGCACCAATCCCCATGGCCTCAAGCTTTACAACCTTTTCGACAGAATCAGTAAGTCCGCTGCTTCCGGCGATAATCGGATTTTTAAGTTGGAGTCCCAAATAGGTGGCAGATAAATCAGGAATTTTCATAGTCAATATTTTAATTATAAGTCTTCAATCCATTTTCATATTTATTCAAACAGGGATCCAAACCGATCAGAAAACGGGGGAATGGAAACGTTATAAAATTATGAAAAATCTCTTTTAAAGCACTATATTTGAATACTCAAAATTTATGAGAAAGGTCAGGGTAATCACCTGAAATTTTAAAGCTTTCCGGAACTTTTAGAAAAACATGAAAATCGATTTTTCTGACAGGGCAAATGGAAACAAAATTGGATTGTCTGGCCCGATCAATATTAAATGCTACTGATGAACCCAGATCCCAACATACTGATTCAGCTCACTCAAATCCAAATGCCCTTTGGGAAATATAAGGGGACGTTAATCTGCAACCTTCCGGTATCTTACCTGGAATGGTTTGAACAGAAAGGATTTCCTGAAGGTAAATTGGGGATTCTCCTCCAGACAATTTATGAAATCAAGCTGAATGGACTCGAATATTTACTCGATCCGCTTCGGAAAAGCCGGTTTACCCGATGAAAACAACCTCACTCTCGGAACTGCGACGGGGGATTAATAATATCCCGCTAAATGATTTGCCGGAATTATGTATCCGGCTTGCGAGGTTCAAAAAGGAGAATAAGGAACTCCTCTCCTACCTGCTGTTTGAGGCTGACGACGAACCGGAATATATCCACAAAGTAAAGGATGAGATTGACGGGGAATTTAAGGAACTAAGCATGGCCACGCCATATCTTACAAAAAAAGGGGTGCGCAAAATTCTCGCCTTTGCCAATCAACGAATACGTTATTCAGGACAAAAACGGACCGAGGTCGAATTGTTGATCTATTTCGCCAAAAAATTCAAAAAGGAGGTCCCTTTCCGGCACAACATTACCTTAAAGAATATTTATCTGCGTCAGTTGCAACGGATCAAAAAAACAATTAGCTCGTTACATGAGGATTTGCAATTTGATTACAGTGAAGAGATTAAGAAGCTTGAATAAAATTTCATTATGGCATATTGACGGATGGCTTGGCTCTGGTCCCATGGTGGACGCGACACAGCAGATGCTCATAAATCATCCGGACTCCGTAAACCTGATGCCGGCCGATTCTTAACGCATAAAATCCATTACAGTTCAAGGTAAAGAGCAAAAAACAAATAATCACAAACCTTAAAGCCAGCCCTCAACAGCGAAAAGCAAGATGCTATCATATTATTTACAGCGTGAACAGCTTCCTAAGCAGTGCAATTTATTTTACAACTGGCTAATTATAGTTATCTTACCAGAGAGCAGTTCGTTTTAAAGCTTCTATTAAACAGGATCTTTCTCAGATGCTACCCTTAAAGCGTTAATAATTCGCTCTGTTTTATTCTCAACGGGTGCGAGGGTAGTACGCCGGTCATAAATAACATATCCGATCAATCCAAAAATTGACATTAATACCAATCCGAAGCCCCACATAAAATAACTGTCGGATTTATCAAGACGGTTAATCTGTAAATGAACATCATCCATGGGTTTATCCACTGTCTGTATCAGAATTTCTACCCTTACCATCCGGTCCCGGTCAGCCTGACTATAAGGTACAGGTTTTTCCTGCGCCACTAACGACTATACACCCAGGATGAGAAATACAAAAAGGACAGTGACAATCTACTTCATAACCTTTGAATTTATTACGAATATTAATAAAAAACCGATTAAGGTGGTTTAGCCGCCGAATATTTTTAAAGGAGTTCTCCTCAAACCCGATTATCTTAACTGGATAAGAACAACCGATTTTGCAGGAAGCGTAGCTTCAATCTTTCCCTTGTTCAGCTTGGCACCCTTAAAATCGGCAATTGAAACCTCTTCTTTTTTCCCAAAATCATTATAGGCATTCATTTTATCGGCAGTAACAATTTCTCCCGAAACCTGTGAAGTTTTAAGTCCATGAATTTCAAAACTTACTTTTTGACCATTTACAGGATCAAGGTTGCACAAGGTGATGCTTACTACACCGTCTTTAATTGATGCCGATGCATTGATAGCATCAACGGAGGCTGAACCTGAAGTGTATTTATTGCACATTATTTCAAGAGGAAGCATAGTGGCATCCTGGTGAACATTGTACATCTTAAATACATAATAGGTTGGCGTTAAAACCATCTCCTTCTCTTTGGTTAAAATTACCGATTGCAGGACGTTAATCATTTGTGCGATATTACTCATCCGGACCCTGTCGGCATGGTTGTTGAATATATTCAGGTTGATGCCTGCCACCAGGGCATCGCGCAACGTATTCTGCTGGAAAAGAAATCCGGGATTGGTACCTGGTTCCACATCAAACCAGTTGCCCCATTCATCAACCAAAAGACCCACCTTTTTGGCAGGGTCGTATTTATCCATAATTTCGGAGTGTCTGGTGACCAGCTCTTCCATTTTAAGCGTCTTTTGCAAGGTAATAAACCACTCTTTTTCATCAAACTGAGTAGCTGAATGTTTGTTTTCCCATGTGCCCGGAATGGTATAATAATGGAGTGAGATGCCATTCATCATTTTGGCTGACTGCTTCATCAGCACATCCGTCCATTTATAATCTTCCACATTGGCACCGCTGGCTATTTTATAAATTCCGGGGGCGCGCATAAATGAAGAATACTGGTTATAAAGGTCTGCATAATATTCAGGGCGCATATTTCCTCCGCATCCCCACGTCTCATTTCCGGCTGCCCAGTATTTTACATTCCAGGGTTTTTCGCGCCCGTTTTGTTTACGCAGTTTGGTCATCGGACTTTCGTTCGATGAAGTGACATATTCCATCCATTGCGCAGCTTCCTGAACGGTTCCGCTTCCCACATTCAGACAGACATAGGCATCAGCCCCGATCAGCTCGCAAAAATCAAGGAATTCGTGAGTCCCAAAACTGTTATCTTCAGTCACTCCACCCCAATGTACATTGATTATTGAGGGACGCTCCGATTTTGGACCTATCCCGTCTTTCCAATGATAGGTGTCAGCAAAACAACCACCCGGCCAGCGAACCAAAGGGACTTTTAACTCTTTCAAAGCCCCCACTACGTCCAGACGAAAACCTTTGGTATTTGGTATATCCGATTGCTCTCCCACGTATATCCCGCCATAGATGCAATGCCCAAGGTGCTCTGCAAAATGGCCGTAAATAGCCTTGTCAATTTTTGATCCCGGTTTATCGGCATGAATAATCACCGAATTTTGGGCAAACCCGGAAAATGTGAACAGGAATAACAAAACAGTAAGGATTGAATGAAGGAAGTTCATTTTTTTCATGTCAGGCATATTAAAAGTAATTTATACTTATATAAAAAAATCGTCTCTCTATGTTTCTATTTATCAATCGATTAAAATCAACAAAAACAATAATATAGAAAATAGAAACAGGTAATTGTTCGTAATTAGGTATGGTAACAATAAAACAAAAGTAATAAATACTATTTATCTTTCCAATGGATCATAAAATTTCCCGATAAAAATGAAATTCCAATAGGTATAATCGGGGATTTGCGGATATAACCAATAACGAAACCGAATAAGCTTATCCGATCAGGCATTACAGTGGGGCCTTTTCATTTTTGCAAGCAGGGATAACCAGGAGATTACTGAAATTACCAAATGAAGAAAAATGTTAACCGTCAGGCAGAAGTAGCGTCAAATTCCAGCGCACAAAAAAACACACAGATTTTTAAAGCTTTAGGAGTATCTATTCCCTTTGTATTGCTGGTAATCCTCGAATTATCGCTAAGACTGTTTAGCTATGGAGACAACCTCAAACTTTTTATTGATTACCAAAAAGATCCAGATTATTTGGTTTTTAACCCTTACGCCTCACGGAAGTATTTTACAGATCCTGCCCTCGCTACGGTTGGGAATAGTGAATTATTCAAAAAGAAAAAGGATCCCAATACCTGTCGTATATTCGTCCTGGGAGAATCTACTACAATCGGATATCCCTATTTTTTTAACGCCTCATTTCACCGCTGGCTGCAATATCGCCTTATGCATACATTTGCGGAAAAAAATTTTGAAATTATTAACCTTTCGCTGACAGCCGTAAATTCATACACCATTCTGGGGTTTTCCAAAGAGCTGGTAAACTTTCAACCCGATGCGGTTTTGATTTATGTGGGACAAAACGAGTATTATGGCGCTTTGGGGGTTGGCTCCACTCAATCGGTTGCTGTTAATCCTTTCCTGACCAATATTATTATTGAATTACGTACATTTAGAACAGTCCAGCTAATCAATAATTTAACCCGGGATTTTACCCGGCTTTTCAGCAATAAAGCGGTCGATCCGGATTCTCCCAGAATGAAAGTAATCGTTTCGAGTCAGAGGATTCCGTTTAAGTCGCGTTTGTACCACCGTGGAATTGAACAGTTCAGCTACAATACCGGTAAAACCCTTAAACTGTTCGGGGAGAAACAAATTCCGGTTTTTCTGAGCAACCTGGTAAGCAACGAAAAAGATTTACCCCCATTTATAACCACACCAGAAAATGAACAACTGCCTGCTTCATTTTCAATAAAATACAATTCAGGAGCAAAAGCATGGGCTGCCAGGGACACTATTTCTGCTCAAAATTACTTCGATGAGGCCAGCCTGATATTTCCTGATCACGCCTCATGCAATTTCTATTTGGGTCGGATTGCCGTTTCAAGAGGTGATTTTCAACATGCAAAGACTTATTTCCAAAAGGCTAAAGACCTTGACTTACTGCGTTTCAGGGCGCCTGAGGAGCTCAACCAGGTCATTGAACAGTTATGTATAGAATATAAAAACACCCATCTGGTGGATACAAAAGGAGTGTTTGAACAACATTCTCCAAACAGGATCATCGGGGATAACCTGATCATCGATCATGTCCATCCGAACATTCACGGTTATTCGCTACTTTCCGATGCCTTTTATGAAGCGCTTAAATCGGCCAACTTTATAAAAGTCACTCCTGAAACCGAAATGTCGTACGATCAGTTGGTGAAAGAGATGCCGCTTTCCAGCGCCGATACTTTGGCCGGGGCATTCCGAATCAGGAATCTGAAAAGCAGGTGGCCATTCAATGATCCGGCATATAAAAGTGAACTTCCCCTTAATACCCTGGAAGAAAAACTGGCTAAGAAACTGGCATTTGAACAAATGAGCTGGATGGCAGTAAATAAAAGTCTCTTTGCTTATTACGAGCAAAATAAACGATTTTCTGAAGCAGGTAAACTAACGGAAGCGATGGTTCTTGAGAACCCGACAAACCCGGTAATGTACGAATTAACAGGGAAATATGGTATTGAATTAAATAACTTCAGGAAAGGGATATTTTATTTAAAAAAATCGTTTTACATGGCTCCAACATTCGATAAGGCCAAATACCTGATGGTAATTCTGCTGCAAGAAGACCATCCGTCAGAGGCGTTGCCGTTTCTGAATTATGCCATATCCAATAATTCAGAGGGGTTAAATTTAGGTCCGGTTAAAAATTCAGTGGAAAAAATCATTGAACTTCAGAAGGTCTTGCTGACCGATTCGTTAAATGTGACGGTGCTAAACCATATCGCGGAAGGTTACCAGAAAATTTTCAACCATAATGGGGCCATGAAATATCTGAGTCAGGTTTTAAAACTCGACCCCCGGAATATGGACGCCAAAACAATGGTAAATCAATTAAATCAGCATGTTAATTATGGAAAAAACTAAGGGAACCAACCCTAAAACCGAAAAAAAACAGACCGTTGAATTCGGAATAGTGGCAATTCTGGTAGTATGTGTTTTCGCATTCTGGTTAAACACGAAGATTCTGATTCTGACGGCAATTATCCTTTGCCTGCTAACACTTAGCGTCCCCGTTATATTTTATCCGTTTGCCGTTTTATGGTTTGGTCTGTCATCCATTTTAAGCAGGATCGCCTCTGCTATTTTGCTTGGACTTGTATTTTTTCTGATTGTAACTCCGATGGGACAAATTCGTAAACTCTTCGGGAAGGACACCCTCAGACTTAAGCAATTTAAAAAAGGGACTCGATCAGTAATGACCAGCCGTGACCATACTTTCACCGCTGCAGATATGGCAGATTCCTTCTAAACGCCCAAAACTTATCCTGACATGGAATTTCTTAAAGAACTGTTTCGCTTCCTTAAAACACGGAAAAAATTCTGGTTGGTCCCGCTAATCCTGATCTTAATGTTTTTGGCGCTGGTAATTGCCTTATCCGGGGCATCAGCTTTAGCGCCATTTATTTACACCATATTTTAAGCATGGTACGGGTCTCAGTATTAGGCATATCTGCATTTTATCACGACAGTGCTGCTGTTATTCTTGTTGACGGGGAGATAATAGCCGCAGCTCAGGAGGAACGTTTCACGCGGATTAAGCATGATTCAGGCTTTCCTGAGCAGGCAATCAGGTATGTCCTCGACGAGTCGGGTATTGATTTTAATGACCTTTCGGCCATTGCCTTTTACGATAAGCCTTTACTTAAATTTGAAAGGCTGCTCGAAACCTATCATGCATTTGCACCAGCTGGCCTCCGAAGTTTTCTGGTTTCCATTCCGGTATGGATCAAGGAGAAACTATTCATGAAAAGATTACTATACAAACAGTTGAAGCAGTTCGGCACAGCCAGAATACCTGTGCTTTTTCCGGAACATCATTTATCGCACGCCGCCAGTGCCTATTTTCCCTCTCCGTTTGAAGAAGCGGCCATTCTGACGGTAGATGGTGTCGGTGAATGGGCAACCACCACCATTTGTGCGGGTAAATCAAACAGTATAAAAATTCTCAAAGAACTTCATTTCCCCCATTCGGTAGGATTACTATATTCTGCTTTTACTCATTATCTGGGATTCCGCGTCAATAGCGGCGAATATAAGCTTATGGGATTGGCCCCCTATGGAAATGCCGGTTCGTCACAATGCAACCAGTTTCGAATAAAGATAATGGCCGAAATGGTGGATGTGAGGTCAGACGGTTCAATCCTGTTAAATATGGAATATTTCGATTTCGCCACCAGCCTAACCATGACCAACGATCGGAAGTGGAAGGCACTTTTAGGTCTTTCGCGCCGGGAGCCGGAATCAGCTATTAATCAGGAATATATGGATCTGGCGTTGGCAATGCAGCAAATAACAGAGATGATCGTAGTCGACTTGGCGCAGACAGCCCGTAAAATCACTGGCTGCAAAAACCTGGTGATGGCCGGCGGAGTCGCCTTGAATTGCGTGGCAAACAGCAAAATAGCGGGAGCCGGGATATTCGAAAATATCTGGATTCAACCGGCAGCAGGCGATGCAGGAGGGGCCCTTGGAGCTGCCTTTGCCGCATATCATATTTTCTACGGCATGGAGAAAATCAAATCGGTCGCCTATGATTCCATGAAGTATGCCTTACTGGGACCACAATATTCTGATGCTGAAATCGGACGTGTGCTTAACCGGTATGAGGCTCCATTTACCTATTTCAAAGATTTTGGTGAACTGACTTTAAAGGTTAGTCAAAAGATAGCTGACGGATTGATTGTTGGATGGTTTCAGGGCCGTATGGAATTCGGGCCGCGGGCTCTTGGAAACCGCAGTATCCTGGCTGATCCCCGAAATCCTGAGATCCAGAAGAAGCTTAACCTGAAAATTAAATTCAGAGAGGGGTTTCGTCCGTTTGCTCCAGTCGTGCTGGAAGAAGACCTTCACGAATACTTTGAAACTGAGACGCCATCTCCCTATATGCTTTTTGTTTCAAGCTTAAAGAGGAAACTGCGAACGCCGGAACCCTCAGGTTATTCTGATTTCAACCTTTATGATCGTTTGTACCATATCCGTTCAGGGGTACCGGCGATAACGCATGTCGACTATTCATCAAGAATTCAATCGGTTAGCGAGTCCTCAAATCCCCGGTTCTGGATGCTGATCCGTGATTTTAAGAAATTAACCGGTTGTGGCATGGTTGTAAATACCTCTTTCAATATCAGGGGGGAACCTATTGTCTGTAATCCTAACGATGCATACCGCGATTTTTTAGTTACCGAAATGGATTGCCTGGTCATGGGCAATTATATCCTTGACCGGACCAGTCAGAGACCATTAAAAGAGGATACAGCCAGACTAATAAATCCGGATTAAATTAACTGCATGCGAAACAACTTATTGGAAATTTAAGGGATGAAATTCAGGAGTTCCGGTAAGTGATATTTCCGGGAACACGATGAAATTGCCAATCGCGTTTACAGGCAGGGGCAGTATATATTAAAACCGCATGGCAGCCGGATGAAATTTCACCATTATAAAACCGAAATATTCCTAAACTAAACAATATAATAATTGAAAAGTGTATATTTGTATTAATAGCATAATCTTACCTAAGACTTAATCTTGAATCTGTTGAATCTATCAGAAGCACAACTGGTAAAAGCTTTATCAAAAGGGGAAGTCCGGGCTTTTAATGAGCTGTTCCAGCTTTACGGGAACAGAATATTTCGTTTTGCGCATGGCTATCTTAAATCTGAGGCTGATGCAGAAGAACTGGTTCAGGATGTTTTCATGAAAGTTTGGGAAAAAAGGGTTGACTTAAAGGAGGATCTCTCCTTCAAAGCCTATATTTTCACCATTGCGTTCAACAGAATCAGAAAGATTTTTGTAAAAAGGGCATTAAGTACCAAATACCTTGAACAGCAAATTCTGGCTGACATTGACCTGTCTACAGACCAGAATATTGATTATCAATCAACCAGAAACAATATTGATAAGATCATCCAGCATTTACCACAACGACGCAAAGAGGTGTTCATCAAAAGCAGGTTCGAAGGGTTTACGGTCAAAGAGATTTCCGAAGAATTTGGCACCAGTCCACGAACGGTCGAAAACCAGCTTGGCGAGGCGGTGAAGTTTGTCCGGGAACATTTGGCCAAGGAAGATCTGGCAGGCATACTCTTCTTTATGCTTTTCTATTCCTAAATCAAAAAAATATTTAAGATTATTGCCCCTCCAATAGGGGAAATAACGGGTTGGCGGATATTACTATCATCCAAGGCAAGATAGCTTGACCGGTATAATTATCGATCTGAAGATTTTGCAAAGGCAACCTTATTGATCAAACACAGGAACATGGCGGGAATTGACAAAGAGCGAATTGAAGCATACTTTAAAGGGGGATTTTCAATTGAGGAGGAGAACTATCTGATTAATTCATTTAAGGAAGAATCAAATCTTGAAGAATTAAAAGAGATTCTTCAGCAACAGTGGAATAATTCCCTTGCAGAACATGCCGATAATTACAAGCTGGATCACATTCTGCATCAATTAAATTACCAAATTAACAACACACCGGGGGAATGTGCAGAAACCACGGTTAAAAAACTGATCACCTGGTATGCACGGATTGCCGCGATTCTTTTGATTCCTATTTTAGTCTATACCGGAATGATAACCTATCATAACAGGGAGTCTGCTAAAGCGGAAAGTTACGCAGAAATAAGCGCCCCACTTGGCTCAAGGATTAAATTCAATCTTCCGGACGGATCATTTGGCTGGTTAAACAGCGGTTCTACAATGAAATACGCATTAAATTTCAATCAATCAAGAGAAGTGGAACTTACGGGTGAAGGCTTTTTTGACGTAAAGCATGATGAGGACCATAAGTTTGTGGTCAAAACAAAATTTCTGGACATTGAAGTTAAAGGAACTGCTTTTAATGTAGCCGCATATACCAATGAAGATCAGATAGATATATCCCTTGAACGGGGAAGTATATTCCTTAAAAGTGATCGGTTTGAAGCACCTGTTGAAATGAAACCCGATGATCAGGTTAGCTATTACCCTGCAAAACAAACCTTAACCAGGGCTGTGGCTCCGGCGCGGAATTTCTCCGCATGGAAGGAGGGAAAGCTGATGCTCCGCAATGCTTCACTTGAAGATCTGGCCCGGCAGCTCGGCAGATGGTACAATGTCAAGGTCCAGGTGCAGAATCCGCAGCATGCCGACATTCGTTACAGAGCCACCTTCGAGGATGAAAATTTAGGCGAAGTACTCCGGCTCCTTAAAATATCCTCGCCGCTCGATTATAAGATCGAAGACCGGGTTAGGGAGTCAGACGGTACCTATTCCAAACAAACTATCGTTCTAAGAGTTAGAAAATCAAATTAATAACCAAACTAAATACGCTGCCTATGATAAAAAAACCAGACTAAAAAAAACAACAGGAAAACGTTGGCCCGTCTTCCTGTCATAATTAGTAATGTTTAAAAATTAAAAATTCACTAACAATACAAAAGTATGAATAAAAAATTTAACTCTGGGGATACCTATGCCCCAATACTAACTAAAATTTCACGAATTATGCGACTAATGTTCTTAATGCTTATTCTTGGGATTAACAGTATGTTGGCTGCCTCAAGTTACTCTCAGTCGACCAGGATTACGCTGAAGATGTCCGATTCAAAAATTGATGACGTACTGAACCAAATTGAGAATAAAAGCGAATTCTTCTTTTTATTTAATCAGAAGCAGGTTGATGTGAACCGCAAGGTATCCATAAATGCCAGTGAAGAGAAGATTGCAAATATCCTGGAGGAATTATTTACAGGAACCAATGTAAAATATCAGGTGATTGATCGCCAGATCGTTTTAACAGCAGGTTCATCCGCCGAAGGCCAGCAAAAAGAGAACAAGATATCAGGTAAGGTAACCGATCCAACCGGAATGCCCATTCCGGGGGCTTCAATTGTCGTAAAGGGGACAATACTTGGAACCGTGACCGACAAGGACGGGAATTATAGTTTATTGGTACCTGCCGATGCCAAAACCCTCTCATTTTCTTTAATTGGAATGAAAGCCAAAGAAGTGACCATTGGAGGCCAATCGGTTATAAATGCCGTTTTGCAGGAAGAGATCGTCGGAATAAATGAGGTTGTTGTGATTGGTTATGGATCGATCAAGAAATCGGATGCCACCGGAGCTTTAGCCGTTATCAACAGCAGCGATTTCAATAATGGCAATTCAACTTCGCCTGAATTGCTAATTACGGGCCATATTGCGGGTGTGCAGGTATCCCCCAATAACGGTCAGCCAGGGGCAAATACGAATGTCCGGATCAGAGGTGTCAACTCCATTTCGGCATCAAGCGAGCCACTCTATGTTATCGATGGCGTACCAGTTGACAATTCGCGTGCTTCTACCGACCTCGGTGGTGATTACGGAATTAGCAATATGGCAGTCAATCCGCTTTCCATGATTGCTTCTGATGATATTGAGTCGATAACCGTACTGAAAGATGCTTCTGCGGCAGCGATCTATGGTTCACGCGGGGCCAATGGGGTCATTCTGATCAAAACCAAAGGGGGAAAAGAAGGTGTTCTCTCTGTAAGTTATTCAGGTTCTGCGGGCACCTCTGCGGCCTCAAAGAAAATCAGTGTTTTAAGTGCTGATCAATATCGTCAATATGTGCCGGGAGCATCAACCGGAGCAAGCACAGACTGGCAAAATGCCATTTTCCGCAACGCATTAAGTCAGAATCACTCCATAACATTTGGAAGTGGGAATAAATCAACTACCTACAGGGCATCAGTGAGCGCCTCACTCCAGGATGGGATTGTTCTGGCTTCAGGACTTGATCGTTATACTACCCGTATTAATTTGAATCACAAGATGTTTGATGACCGGTTAATTCTTAACCTGAACGCAAACAATTACAGCTATAAATTTAACAACTTTCTGGAGCAACAGACTAATGGAGCTGATGGTGGGGTCATTAATAATGCGTTGAAATATGACCCGACTCAACCCATCTATAATGCAGATGGTACCTTCAAAGAAGCAGGTTCCGTTTCGGCCAGAAACCCGGTAGCTTTGGTTAAAGAGATTACTGACGTAACCAAGGGAAACAGGGCCATTCTGAATGGAGATGCTACTTTCTTTTTCATTCCCAAAGTCTTATCATTGAAAGCCAATGTTGGTTATGATAACGACAATGCTTTGCGTAAAGTCTATCAGCCGATTAACTCTATGCCTGCAAAATCAGTCCAAGGACGTGCAATGCTTGAAAATACAAACCACTCCAATAAACTGATTGAAACTTACCTGACCTATAATAAAACCTTTGCCGAAAAGCATGCGTTGAATCTGGTTGGTGGATATTCCTGGCAGGAGTTTGACAATTATATTCAATCCACCGTTGCCACAGGTTTTGTGACGGACAATTTAGGTGCTGACAATATTGGCGGTGGTGTGAATGCGGTTTCCTCAAACAACGAAGAGATAAACCGATTGATATCCTTTTATGGCCGTGCTAATTACAGTTACGACAACAAATATTTCCTGACAGCCACGGTACGTCAGGACGGGTCTTCACGTTTTGGACCAAATAACCGTTGGGCAACTTTCCCATCTGCAGCATTTGCCTGGAAATTAAAAGAAGAAGGTTTCCTGAAAGATTCCAAGGCAATTGATGATCTGAAACTCCGCGTTGGCTATGGTGTCACTGGTAACCAGAATATTGGTAATTTCAAGTATAGCTCAACTTATGCAATTAACAGCAGTCAGGGAACCTATTTCGGAGGCACGTTTTATCCCCCTTACAACATTACAGGGATTGCCAATCCGAACCTGAAATGGGAACAGACTGCACAGTTTAATGCAGGATTTGATTTTGCCGTACTTAAAAGCAGACTCAGAGGGACTCTTGATGTGTACAGTAAAAAAACAACCAACCTTCTGCTGGCCATTTCGGCTATTCAACCTGCTGTGGCTTCGACCTATCTGGAAAATGTCGGTGCAATGACGAATAACGGGATAGAATTAACCCTCGATGCTGCATTAGTTAGTAAAAAGGATTTCAAATGGAATGCCAATTTAAATATTGCATATAACAAGAATAAAATCACCGAACTGTATAATAATAAAGACATTAATTATGGTATCTGCAGCGGCGCAGGAGCAAGTGGCAACCCCCAGATTCTTCGCATTGGTCAGTCCCTGGGATCTTTCTACGGACAGGTTTTCACCGGCATATCGAATAATGCTGAGACTTTTGCTTCACCTAATCCGTCAATTCTGGGAAAAGCTTTACCTGACTATGTAATTGGTTTCACCAATAATTTCAGCTACAAAAACTGGGATTTGTCTTTTGTGTTGAGGAGCCAGCTTGGCGCCAGTATCTGGAATAACACTTTTGCTGAATTAAGCAATGGTAACCGTTTACCCGGACAAAATACAACCCCTGCAGCAGCTGAACTACATAAAGCCGGCTTTACCAGCGGTATCGTTTACTGTTCTTCGCGCTGGGTCGAAAATGCAGACTTTCTGCGCCTGGATAACCTCTCCCTGGGTTACAAAATCAAGGTTTTCCCAACAGTTATAAAATCTGCCCGCATTTATTTCGCTGCCCAGAATCTGTTTGTAATCACCAAATACTCAGGGTATGACCCGGAAGTAAATAACGTTGCCGGTAATTTTGGTGTCAACTCATTAGGTATCGATTACTGCTCATATCCTCACGCCAGGACATATATTTTAGGAATTAATGTTAACTTTTAACAGTGATGAAAATGAAAAAGATAATAGCCATATTGATCTTGGCAGCAGCATTTGCAAGTTGTACTAAACTAGATATTGCCCCCAACAGCCAGCTAACCGACCAGACCTCATTTAAGTCTAAAAGTGAATTTTTAAATGGGCTCGCCGGAGTTTACACCAGTATTGGTGTCTGGGGTGGACAGAATGTCTATTATTTTGGTGGGGGTTCAACAGATGAAATGCTGTTCCCGGCACGTGGTACTGACTGGAAAGGTGATAACCAACTCATCTTTTTACATACCGTTACACCTGCCACCAATGAAGTTAATAATTTTTATAATTCACTCTCAAACATCATAGCTGTTACCAATACTTACATAGCTGTAATTGATGCGAGCAGCTTAAAAGACGACAGTGATGTTAAAGTTATGCGTAGCGAGGCCAGGTTTCTCAGGGCATTTGCATATTTTAATATGGTAGATTACTTTGGCAATGTACCCCTGGTAACAAAAGCTACCTATGATGCAAGTAATCCTCCCAAACAGGCTACCCGTGCCGATCTCTACAATTTTGTAAAAACGGAACTGACCGATCTGGCATCCAGTGCACTTCCCGCAACGAATAGTTATGGCCGGGTAGACAAGTATGCTGCCGAAGCCCTGCTTGCAAAATTATACCTTAATTCCGCCATTTATCTTGGCACGGCAAATGCAAATCTGGCCGATGTGGTTACACTTACGTCAGATATTGTCAGTAACAGCAGCTATAGTCTGGATCCAAGTTACCACCATGTTTTTGGAGCTACCAACGGCGTAAACAATGTTGAAACTCTTTTCACCATGATTTGTAAAAACAAAGGGACTGCTTGTGTGAATATGAGCGCAATGTTTTCACTTGATGATTCAAGAGATACTTATGGTGCATGGGCAAGTGGTTGGGATGGCGCTGCTACCTTACCGACTTTCTACCGCAGCTTCGAATCAACCGATATTCGTCGTGCCCAGTTTATAGCCGGCCCTCAGTTCTTTCCTGATGGAGTAACACCCAGCATTCAAACTGACGACCAGGGCAGAACACGCCAGTTAGTTTATGCAGTTGACTTTACTGCCAAAGATCCTGTCAACAATGCCGATCATTGGGATGGTGCGCGTGGAGGCAAATATATGATGGATGGTTATGGTAATTTTGGTAATATGGGGTCGGGCGGCATGATGAATAGTGATATGCCGATACTGCGTTTTGCAGATGTATTAATGATGAAGGCAGAGGCAGAATACAGGCAGAATCCAGGCAGCACTGATGCATTAGCTCTGGTAAACCAGGTACGGTTACGTGGCGGCAACCCGGTTGCTCCGCTTACCTCATTGAATGATGCAAACTTCCTTGCTGAACGTGGCCGTGAATTTGCCTGGGAAGGATGGAGAAGAAACGATTTAATTCGTTTTGGCAAGTATGGAGTTGCCTGGGATTACAAACCGGCAGATGGAACTGACCGTACAATCTTACCAATCCCAGCAACTCAAATTCAGTCAAATCCGAATCTGAGACAAAACCCCGGATATAATTAGACTTCGTCCGTAGTTGTTCATTAATTTTCATTTTAAGCATTGATTAAATTGGGGTTAGGCAACTAAATTGCCTAACCCTTTTAATCGTTAATTTACCCTTGAAAAATAAATTCCCTGGCCTCCAGAAACTGGACTTAGGTGGTGTATACCCCATAAGAGATAACAATTCTTAATAAAATCATGAAAACATCAAGATTATGAAAATTCTGTTTTTATATATCCTGTTCTTTGCCGGATACATTGAAGCCGTTCAATCACAGCCTGATCCATGGATCATTACAGCCAATAAAATAAATCCTTCAGATTATTACGGTGTAACTGTGGCGAATGGAATGATCGGAATTGTGTCATCACCGGAACCTTTCAAAGTTAAGGATGTTGTGCTGGCCGGAACCTACGATTTGTATGGCAGAGGCCGGGTCAGCAATTTCATCAAGAGTTTCAATCTGTTGAATATGAGATTGGATATTAACGGGAAAAGGGTAGATGCCCCAAGTATTGAAAATTTCAAACAGGAACTGAATATGCAGGATGCTTCCTTTAGCAGCAGCTTTGAATACAGCGATAAGGCAAGTATAAAATGCAGCTATTATTCTCTCCGTCATCTTCCATTTACGGTTTTAATGGATGTTACGATTACTGCTAAAAAAGATCTTTCCATTACCGCTTCAAGTGTGATTGAGGCACCCGACGCGCTGCGGGATGTCCAAAACTATTACAACCAGATTGTCAGGCCCCATGTGACTATTGGATTGCTGACCTCAACAGCAAAAAGTCCAACCGGAAAACTGCAGCTATGTGCCTCGACGTGCTTTCTTTTCAACGAATCCCATCAGCTTGAACCACAAGTTATTCATGAGATGTGGGACAACAACCTCCACCTTATGAAATTTGACAAAATGGTGAAGGCAGGAGAAAGTTATACATTTTCTATAGCCGGATCTTCCATTTCTTCGGCCCATAATGACG
>Ga0316227_1000043_pt1 | contig 205978 bp, 149 predicted proteins | sample TBH18019metaG_FD_206012 | JGI IMG/M metagenome (GOLD analysis project Ga0316227, IMG submission 206012) | Freshwater microbial communities from Trout Bog Lake, Wisconsin, USA - TBH18019 | ecosystem: Environmental > Aquatic > Freshwater > Lake > Hypolimnion/Profundal zone | place: USA... | reverse complement strand
TTGAATTAAAAGGTGAAAGTTTAAGAAAAAAACGGTAAAATTGTCAGTCATTAGAGTTCTCTTAAACCATCATCCCTGATGGGGGTCAATATGACCGGAGAGGGGGTCAGCATCACCGGAATGTCCAGCGAGAAGTTCTTCTGCCATCTTTTCTGTTAAATCAGGATTTGAATCATATTCTTCATTTTCTGCATTCCAGGCTGTGATTGATGAATCGGTGTTATCTGAATTCCAGAAGATAGAAGTCATTTCGTTTTTCCTGCCGGCTGTTTGATTTAAAAATGAAGTTTTCATGATATACCATTTTAAGGTTAAAAATTATATGCATGGTCTTTAGGGGTGCCACAGAGAGGCAGTAAGGAAACATGGAATACCGGAATAAGTACAGGGAGTGAGGATATGCCGTGAAAGTTCTTTACTGAAGGGACTGATACATGATGGGGTACCCCACCTTCGCAGGGAATTTTCCTTAAATGCTAGTATGAAATACTATTAATCTTTATAAGCCGGAAGTGAAAATTGAATTCTCTAAATGGAAAGAAATGGTTCAGCAAAAACTGGAAAAGGTAAAAATGATAAGATGATTTACCCATATGGCAATCAGTTAATTGCAAAAGAAAAGATGGGGAATTGAAGTAATATATGAGTTTTAATAGCAATCTTTCTTAGAACTCGGGTGAGGATCAAAAAACAAACCCCGCCTGTTGGGGTGGGAAATGGATTTTTTATTCTTTTAAGATGTCTTATTCCACTCAGATATTAGCTACATCAATTTGACCTTTAAATAGATTCAGATTTTTTCAATAAGTTCTGTTTTGACCAGTTCATAGGCTTCACGTGGATTATATTTTTCATCCGGTCGTACAAGGGCAGTAATATCCCCGAGAAATTCACTATCCAACATTTTTGCTTCCATGTTTTGCAAAAACTGTTTTTGGTTGGGTGAATGATCAACTACAAACTTCATATACTTCTGATAACATAGAAATAGTACTAAAAGTACCTTTATGTGGTACTTTTAGTACTATTTCTATCTGTATATTTTGATTTTTTAATCTATTCTTTAAATGAGCATTGTTGTTTATTTAAGACATTTATTTTATTTTTGTAGATAATAAACAACAACTCATGCAATCCAAGAAGCAAATCTTACTTCCAAAGTTTCAAATGATATTTGATCAGATGGGAGAAAACATTAAACTGGCCCGAAAGCGGCGGAAACTGACGACCATACAAGTGGCGGAACGGGCAGGAATTGATCGTTCCACACTATACCACATTGAAAAAGGAAACCCCAGCGTTTCAATCGGTGCATATTTTAATGTACTTAGGATATTGGGACTGCAGGATGACTTATTGAAGCTCGCAGGCAATGATGAGTTTGGGAGAAAATTACAGGATTTAAAATTAATTGGGAAATAAGTCATGGCCGAAAAAACAGATATATGGGTGTATGCTCATTGGAAAGGTATGATCCTGCCCAAGTGTATTGGAATTTTGTCTGCTCAACAGGCTAAAGGAAGAAAAGCATTTAGCTTTTCTTATAATTCGGATTGGATTAACTCTGAGCAGCAATTGCTGATCGATCCTGATATCGCCTGGTACACTGGCCAGCAATTTCCTAATGTGAAGGAAAATTTTGGCGTCTTTCTGGATTCAATGCCTGACACCTGGGGCAGAACACTCATGAAACGAAGAGCTGCCTTAAGTGCAAACGAACAAGGGTTGCCTGCACCAAAATTATACGATATTGATTTTCTTTTAGGTGTTCATGATTTCAGCAGGATGGGAGCTTTACGGTTCAAAAAAGATCCTGGTGGCGATTTTCTGGACAACGATCCGGTTTCGCCTGTACCACCATGGGCAAGCATCAGGGAATTGCAGTATGGTGCACAGTTGATTGAATCTAATGTTGACACAGCAGAAGTAAGAAAATGGCTTGCCATGCTTATGGCTCCGGGTTCGTCTCTTGGTGGAGCCAGGCCGAAAGCCAATATCCTGGATGAAGACGGACAACCGTGGATTGCCAAATTCCCTTCCAAGCACGATACCGTGAATAAAGGTGCCTGGGAATACCTGGCCTATCGTCTTGCGGTTGATGCCGGTATCGATATGGCTGAGTCCCGATTGGAACATATAACAGGATCCTATCATACGTTCTTCACCAAACGATTTGACCGTCAGAAGCAAGACAGGATCCATTTTGCCTCAGCTATGACCATGACAGGCAAAAATGAAGAACTCATCCGTGATGAAACGCCTTCCTATTTGGATATCGTGGAGTTTATTCAATTCTCAGGGGCACATGTAACTGAAGATTTACATCAGCTGTGGAAAAGGTTGATTTTCAACATACTTATTTCCAATACAGATGATCATCTAAGAAATCATGGTTTTATACTTACCCCTGAAGGCTGGCGTTTATCCCCGGCTTTTGACATCAATCCATCCATAGACAAAGAAGGTTTGGCACTAAATATTGATATGGATAAAAATGCCCTGGATATTGATCTTGCAAAAAGTGTAGGAGCATATTTCAGAATAGAAGAAATAGAAATGGATAGAGTTATAGATCAGGTTAGGTCTGTTGTATCCGGGTGGCAAAAATTAGCTGTAGAAATAGGAATACCCCGTGGCGAGCAAATGGTAATGACTGCTGCTTTTAAAGTTTAAAAACCCATTGTCTCTAAAATAGCTAATGGAAAATATTCAAACAAAAATAGCCTTGTTTAAGTCTCTTTTCAAAGGACGGGAGGACGTTTTTGCAAAAAGATGGGAAAATGATGCAAAGAGCGGGTATATGCCGGTATATTTTTTCGATCCATACCGTTTACGTGTTCATAAAATGAAAGGCGGGACTTTCCAAAACTACCCGGACAAAACCTATCTTCAACTAACCGATGATCAGATTGCCAAGCATCTGAATGGCGAACAGGTTATTGGGCTGTACCCACTCTTACCAGACAACACCTCATGGTTTATTGCTTCTGACTTTGATGAGGGTGATTGGATAACATCCTGCAGAATGTTCATCCAGGCTTGCAAGGAGGTATCAATACCTGCTTATTTTGAACGTTCACGATCAGGTAATGGTGGGCATGTTTGGATATTTTTTGATAACCCATTTGCTGCATATAAAAGCAGAAGAATAATTCTATCCTTATTAACTTCATCGGGTATTGTATCGGCCTTTGATAAGAATTCGGGTTTTGACAGATTGTTTCCAAACCAGGACAACCTTTCAGGAAAGGGATTCGGCAATCTTATTGCACTACCGTTAAATGGCATTTCTTTGCAACAGGGCAACAGTTGTTTTATTGACCCGATATCGCTACAGCCTTATACTGACCAATGGAAGTTCATTCAGCAGATAGAACAGGTCCCCATAGAGCATCTTGAAAAATTGTTTTCCAATTTAGGACATAATTCAGAACCAGAAAGCCATATTGATATTCTAACGATTACATTGAAGAACAATATTCAATTGAATCGGAACGCTATTACACCAACGTTATTCAATTTTATAAAAGAGGAGCTGAACTTCCTAAACACCGAATTTATTATCAAAAAGAATAGCGGCAGGAATACGTTCGGAACTGAGCGGTATTTTCGCTTTATTGAAGAACAAGGCAGTAATATTCTTTTGCCTAAAGGTTTTATTGGAAAGGTAATCCGCTTTTGCAGAGATAATTCTATCGCTTACAATTTTATTGACCAACGGAAATTGAATATCCCGGTTTCCTATTCATTTCAGGCAATTTTACGTCCCTATCAACAAGTTAGTATAGAAGCCATTTATAAAAAGGAAATGGGTGTAATAGTGGCACCACCTGGTTCTGGCAAAACGGTGATAGCATTGAAAATTGTAGCTGAAAAGCAGCAGCCAGCATTGATCATAGTTCATCGAAAACAACTTGCTTTGCAATGGATGGAAAGGATTGAAGCCTTTTTAGGTATTGCTCAAAAGGATATTGGGAAAATCGGGCAAGGGAAAATCAGTCCCGGAAAACAGATTACAGTAGCCACAATACAAAGCCTTGCCAAAGTGGATTTTCAAAATCTCTCGGATATATTTGGCCTTATCATTGTAGATGAATGTCATCATATTCCTGCAGAAACATTCCGTAATTCAATTGGCAAATTTAATTCTCGTTATCTTTATGGACTAACGGCAACGCCATTCCGGAAATACAATGACGATAAGCTGATCTTTATACACCTGGGAGAAGTAATTGCAGAAATCAAGACAAATGAGCTTTCAGCGTCAAATCATCCAGAAATTATTATCCGCAATACACAACTGGATGTTCCCTTTAACGCAAAAACTGATCGGTTTGAGACGTTATCCAAGATATTGGTGCATGATTCAGAAAGAAATAAACTTATATTACGGGATGTGGTTGTTGAACTGAATAAAGGAAGGAAAGTCGTTATCCTGACAGAGCGAAAAGAGCACATTGATAGTTTACAACAATACCTCAAGCAATCATTTGAAACCATAACGCTAAGTGGAGATGATTCGGAGAGCAACAGAAATACAAAATGGAAATTATTGAAGGCGGGAAGCTATCAGGCATTGATTACCACGGGTCAATTTTTCGGAGAAGGGTCTGATTTGCAAAATATTCAATGCCTGTTTCTGGTCTATCCTTTTTCGTTTGAGGGCAAGCTGATCCAGTATATGGGCAGGGTGCAACGTTCAGAAATCACACCAACTATTTACGATTACAGGGATATTAAAATAGATTATCTGAACCGTATGTTTCTTAAAAGGAATGTGTACTACCGGAAAATGGAGAAGCAACGGACACTTTTTGATATGCCAGACGAAGAAAACATCAATCAACCGAAGCCACTCTATGAAGAAATAACTATAGAAAAATCCGTTAAGGTAAAAATAGAATACCTGGAGTTTCTATATGGCAGCATTCAATTCCGGTATTGTGTACCAGAATATCCGGATGAATTGATCTTTGATATTGAAAATCTGAATATCCGACCTGAATTTGAGGTGCTGAAACCATATTTTGAGAAATTCCTTAACTCGAAAATAGTTACTGTCTTTATAACGATCGTTCTGAACAAATATAAAGCCGTTACTGCATTGTCTGCTCACTCTCCAGATCTTGAAAAGCTGAACAGAGAAGTTGTGGATAGTGTGCGGTTCCGTTTTGTAGAAAAGAACTTTTTTGGGAGAAGCATGCCCTCGGACCCAAAAGGCATAATCAATGTTCTTAATGACGGAAACAACCTCTATGAATCAGGGGAAGAATTGCTTTCGGATGTCCTGAGTAAAGGCAATTATCGGCATCAAAAACAGCTCTATTATCTGGCAGAACAGCATGAAATCAATGTATTAAAGATACGTTTTGTATTAAGCCCTTTTGCCTTTGTTTTCTTACTTAATGGAGATGAACAATATCATATTGTAATGGAAACTTTGGATACAGAAGAAGCCACTTACATCTGGCATTTGCCTAAAAACAGTAATACATTGAAACAATACCTTTGGGAAATAAACAAAGAGCTTACCAAAATACGCAATGAGGGAAGGCAAGCATTCCTGGAAACCAATCCTATCAACTTTACCAGAATATTACATGATTATTCAGATGAACGCAAGGGATTTGTTTTATGGAAAGGAGCATTGGAGCAAAGGCTTACTTAAAACTAAACGTTATATTAATTATTTAGCCTTAAGGAACTCATTTCTTTCTTGATATTTCCGGCTGGCGATAAATATTTTTGTCCAAAAATGAGTAACCATCTCATTCTCCCCTGCCCGTTTTTCTGCTTGTTTTTCTTCTACCAGTTTTTCTCAAGGGTTTCTTTTTTGGTTCTTTTTTCTTGACCCGCAATCATTCAAGAAAAAAGAACCACGTATGTTTTTTAGGCCGCAGGGGTCCCTGAAAAACAGCAGCGGGAGCTGACGTGCCCTTCTTTTTGCCAGCTTTTTCTTTGGAAGAAAAAGCTGAGGGGCCTTTAAAAAAGCTTATCCAGTTTATTTTCTCCTATATATTTAACCAACAACACACTAACCAATGAAAATGTATTTATTTTCATTGGCTAGTGTGGATGATGCCGAACTCGCCCTATCGCAAAGGCAGAAAAAAGGGCAGATTTTCACAGTAAATATGCCAAATTAACATATTATTGAAATTTAAAACACAAAAATTCGAGATTTGAGGTCAGTCCTTACACCATTACTGATTACACGAAGAGAAGGCAGAAAAAAGAGCAGACAAAACAGATAAGGGCAGAAAATAGGCAGAAGAAAGTAGAAACAGGCAGAAAACAGTGTGATCAATGATTCCGCTTTTGTGAAAAAAGTCTTGAACACTTGAAAGAGTATTTTGAATCGGCACAAAATCATCACCCCTTTCCGGCTGTGGAAGGAATGTGTAGATATCTATTGGTCAATTCTGATCAATAGTTGTCAATTACTAAAGTTAGTTTCTGCCTGCTTCGACTTCGCTTCCTTCGACAAGCTCACCAGTCAAAATAATTAAAGGCAGAAGAAAGTGATCAAGTACACAGTACCAGAATGAGAATAATCGCAATCTACCCTTTAGATTAACAAAAGGCCCTTGACATTTCCCTTTGACAATCTTCGTGAGCTGACAGATTTACCTTGCAATAAATTACGGATCATTTCAGTTTTAAATTTAATGACTATTTCAGCGCTATAAAATATATGATAAATAGAGGAAATGTACTATTTCCCCAATTAGTCAAAAAAGGAAGAAAAACCCCAAAAAGGTTTTCCAGTTTATTATTCTGTAATCAGTTAATCCTGTGAGTGCTCCGTCGAAATTTCATCAAGAAATTTCGACGGAGTGTGAAAGAGGCCCCCCAATTGCCTGTGTCGGATGCAGAAAAAAAAGCATAAAATCACAGGATATGTGATATAAACATAATATTTGCAAATGTAATTATATGATAAATGGAAGAACAAAAAGGAGAACAAAAAATGCAGTCCTTCGAATCGGGTTGGATTAGTCCTGAATTGACTACTGATCCCGGCCATTAATACGAATATCGATCTGAACCAGTGAAATAAGCGAAACAGGAAGAAAAAGTTCCATTCGATTAGTATGATTTATGAAGTTACTAAGCCCTTATCTACAGCTCACTGGGCTTAAATTTTGTATCAAAATTTGAGCCCAGTGAAGATGGAGTCCCCCAATGACCTATGGCGGATGCAGAAAAAAAAGAATGAAATCGCAGGATATATGCTATTAGCGCAACGATGCCAAATGTAATTATCGGATAAATGTAAGAAAAGGAAGAGGAGCGAAAAATGTAGTCTTGATTATCAGGTAGAATTAGTCCTGAGTTGACGACCTCTGCCAGTCACGAATCAGATTATTATCGCGAACTAGTCCAATTGGAAAAATAAGGAAGAAATAGAAGAAAGAAATAAAGTGTCAAGATCACTAGTGTCTACTAAAAATTTAAGCATAATTGTACATGCCTGTTATTTGTTATAGAATCCACCTCTTCTACTCTATGAAAGAGTTCTCTCAGGGGTCACATTTTAAGTAAAAAATAAAAGCCAATTAGCAGATTATTAGATAATTGGATTTTGTGATTTTGGATATTTGTAAAACATCAGCAAATGCCACCTCAATAGTTGAATATTGCCGGTCAACGATTCCGTTTTTATTTTCATCTCAATTACTTACGATCACATTGGACGCAGCTCAAATATAATCAGCTACTTACATCCATTTAGAACGCGATATGGCTTCAAAAACGCTCGTTTATCCTGAACATAGAACCGAAGTAACTTTCATCATGCCGGCTCTTATTTTTGGCATACTACGCTTTTGCCTGCAACATCAAATTTACACATAACGGCACTGTAAATTTGCCCACATTAATTCCAAGAAGAATACTTATGCTTACTCCATTGATTTAATGGTATTTATCACGATTCCTATTTGCGAGAACAGGACTGGATTACCGATATTAAAGTCGAATCATTGAATATTTCTGATCATCTAACCACCCTCAATTGGCAAAAAGATCAGAACCCTATTTTTCAAATGAGCTGATATTTATCTTTGATTAATAACGATTTCGAGTGGGCCGTGAGGGTGCATTTTAGACAGTGTACATAACATTACATGACTAAAGTATTTTTGAATTAGATCCATTAATAGATCCTTCTTAACCGGTTTTGGGATATAATCATTACAACCAGAAGCTATCGCCTTTTCCTTGTCCCCTCTAAGTGCATAAGCTGTTTGGGCAATTATAATCACCTCTGAATTAAATTGTCTTATTTGCTTTGTGGCTTCATAACCATCCATATCAGGCATTCTAATATCCATAAATACTAAATCAATGTCCGAATGAGTGCGACAGTATGCTATCGCTTCAATTCCAGATCTGGCTATAAATAGGTCATTTGCCAATGATTTAATCACAATTGAGAGGTATTTTGCCGACAAATCATCATCTTCAACAATGAGAATCTTAAGTTTTCCAGTTCTGGTTTCTTTTTCATCTTGAGATAAAATATCAGAATCTGACTTTTTTTCTATCTGGGAAGAAATGAATGGTATTGTCAGATAGAATGAGGAGCCGATTCCTTCCGCACTTTCGAGCCAAAGCTTCCCATGAAGGATTTCCGCATAAGCTTTGGCGATAGAAAGGCCCAGTCCTGATCCTTCAAATTGTCGGGTATTAGAATTGTCTGCCTGAGTAAAACTTTTGAATATTGATTGTTGGTTATTTTCAGCAATACCAACTCCAGTATCTCTGACACAGAACTCCAAATATGGACCGGATGCACAAACCGAAAGATTAATTGATCCTGATTTGGTGAATTTTATTGCATTTCCAATCAAATGATTTAGGATTGTACTTAGTTTTACGGGATCTGTTTGCAAAAGGTCAAGAGATGAGGGTAATTCATCCTTTAGATCAAATACCAGACCTTTAAACTCCGCCTGAGGTTTAAAGCGGAAAATAAGATCACTGATCAGACTTCTGATTTTAATTGTTGTGATGGTAAGAATCATTTGTCCTGATTGAACCTGGGCTATTTCGACGATGTCATTGATGGTATTCATTAACCGATCAGCACTTTTATTGATATTGGCGATATATTCGTCCCGTTCAGCTAAGGGGGCATCTTCGAATTGGAGTAATGATAAATATCCCAGAATACCGTTAAACGGTGTTCTGATTTCGTGGGAAATATTGTTAAGAAATGATGTTTTAAGGTTGTCACTCTCTTCGGCTCTCTCTTTGGCTTTGATTAAATCTTCCAATATTTTCTTCATTTCGGTAACATCTTCCTTTACGGCAACAAAAAATGAAATATCACCATTTGTGTCAACAATGGGGGATATTGCAGCCCTTTCCCAGTAGTAATCCCCATTTTTCTTTTTATTGCAAAACTCTCCTTTCCAAACATTTCCCGATAATATCGTATTCCAAAGATCCTGGTAAAATTCTTTTCCCTGACGATCTGATTTTAAAACACGCGTATTCTTTCCTAATGCCTCAGCCAAAGAATATCCCGTCACTTCTGAAAATTTAGGATTTACATATTCAATAGTGCCATCCTTGTCGGTAATAGCAACACTGACAGGACTTTGCTCTATTGCTGTGCTGAGTAATTTCAATCTTTTTTCGGACTCTTTACGTTCGGTTATATCTTGTGTAGTCCCAAACATCCGGACAGCATTACCCGCGTTATCAAATGAAATTTCACCTTCGTCGTGTATGATGCGCCTCTGTCCATCATTATGTCGTCGGATAGTGTAATCAATCTTGTAAGGATTCCCATTCAGGGCGTTGGTAATGGCCTCATTAAAGCGTATCAGTTCATCCGGAGGGAAAACGGTGACCGCCCTATCGAGATCAATCGGGGAATTTAGCGGAAAACCAAGGATCCGGTACATCTCTTCTGTCCATAAAAGTTTACCGGAGATCAATTCAGTCTCCCAGCTGCCTAAATTTGAAAGCCGCTGTGAATTAGCCAGTAAGGTCTGTATTTTTCTTTGTTCTTTTTCTGCGTTTTTTCTGGCTGTTATATCATGAATGAAAACAACGAACCGTCCTCCTTCGAAAGGGCGATACTGTGCACTTATTTGGGCTTCAAAAAAGCTTCCATCTTTCCTGCGATGCCTTGTTTCAAAAATATTCTCTCCCTGAGTTATAATCTGCTTTATATGGGAATTAACTTCATGTTCCGATTCATTAGCTTCAATATCCGCAATAGACATGGATAACAATTCCTTGGTACTATATCCAACCATGCGGCAATAGGTTTCATTAACTTCCAGAAAATGTCCCGTACTATCAGAAATCCAAAATCCGTCCATTGCAGATCTTAAGATGGTCCGGTGACGTTCCTCACTTTCCTGAAGAGCCTGATTTGCTTTTCTGCGATCGGTAATATCCTGGACATATCCATCAATATAAAGATCCTTACCTTCATTTTCGCTGGCTATCCTGGCATTGAAGGCAACCCAGAAAATGCTCCCATCTTTTCGTCTACACTGGCATTCATAACCACGGACGACACTTTGCTCTTTTATCAAGGCAAAATACTGGTCGCGCTGGACCGGGTCGACCCATATCTGATGCCCCAAATCGTTTACACTGGTTATTGCCTCTTCCGGGGTCTCAAAACCCAGCATTAAAGCCAGGGTATGATTTGCCTGCAAAGTTCTCCCATCCATGCTGGTTCTGAACATTCCCTCAAGGGCATTATTGTAGATATTCCGATAGTTCTCTTCGCTTTTTCTAAGTTCGTCTTCCTTTTGTTTTCGTTCACTAATATCACGGATTACTCCAACAATATGGTTTGGATTGCCATTTTTATCGTAGATTATTCTGGCATTTACGGATGTATCTTTAATGATCCCTTTTTTAGTCTTTATCTTTAATTCATAGTCTCTGACCTCACCCGTGTTTGTCAAAGCTGCAAGGACATTATCCCTATCAAAAAGGTTTACATAAAGGTCCTGTACTAAAGTTCCGATGAGCTCCTCCCTCGAATAGTCTGTATAACTTACCACAGAGGGGCTGATTTCCAATATATTTCCATGAAGATCAACCTGATAAAAAACGTCTTGTATCGTTTCAAAAATAGTACGGTATTTTTCTTCACTGTTACTTAATGCTTGTGCGGCAATCTTTCTCTGGGTAATATCGCTGATACTTCCTATTTGTGTCAAGGGTTTATTGTTTGCATTTCGGATGATTGTGAATTTATCGCGAAACCAGCGATACTCTCCATTTTTGTGTTTAAACCGGTAATCAACCAGGAATTCATTTCCTCCCTGGGGAGATAAGGATTCGCCAACAATTTTTCTGACTACTTCTAAATCTTCAGGGTGTATAAATTCCATAAAGGTTTCAAACGGCAGTAGTTTCATTTGATCTGTCGAATAACCTGAAAGCTTTTCAAATACAGGACTCAGATAATTATAGTTGTCGTTTTCAAGATTTCGCTTATAGGAAGCATTCTGTGAGTTTTCCAGTACTTCACGTAACCGTTTTCTGCTTTTTTTGAGTCTGGAGGTCAATTGCCCGGCTATTTTGGTAGCTCTAAGACGTGTATTAAGAAATGATACCGACAATAGAAACAGTAAGATACTTATAAGAATACCACTAAGCGCCACAAGGATTTCGGAGTTCTCGAAAAAGGGGAGATGATAGCTCGATTGCGTAAAGTGCAATATCCATTGCCCCCCGTTGAAGTGAATTGGAAACGTAAGAATCCTGGATTGAGCACCATTGTCGGCAGTTTTCGTATTTCGCTGACTGTCATAAAGGAGTAAAGAGTCTGAAATGTGCTCTTCATAGATGCGGAGATGAATCTTGTTTCTCTTATCCAGGTCCCATCGGCCTAAAATGCCTGGTAGTAATTTGTACATACGGAATGGACTGTACACCCAACCTTTGATTGCTGCCCTGCGTTGTGCTGCAGTAGAAGCCGGCATCCCTTTTCGGTAAACCGGCACCACCATTAAAATTCCCGAATGCTGGTCTTTCTCCGCTAGCTCAGCGTTTATAATGTTCCCTGAAAGGACGGCAAAATCAGAATCCCGGGCAAGTTCCATTGCCCTCCGGCGCGTTGGTTCCGTATACATATCATGGCCGAAAGAGAGCAGGTTCCGGCCGTTAAGGGGTTCAATATAAACAATTGAAGTATAAAGATCCCTATCTCCGATTGGATTGATCCTATAATCGGGGAACCCCTCTTTTTTTATGTTTTTAATGTGTTGGAGGAGTTGATTCTTAGGGATCACCATTGAATATCCAAGACCCACAGCACCCGGTAAATTTTTTTGATAATTTGAAGATTCATAAAATGTTTTCCACGCTGCATGGCTTACAGTATCGGAAGCAGCTATAAAAGCAGAACCGGTTCGAAGCAGCTTTTCACATTCGTCAAGACGGTTCGCAGTTCTGATCTTTATTTCATTACAAATTGAGGCAAATTCATGATTCGCGTCAGATTCAATTTCCCGATGAGTAAAATATGTGGCAATACCAGTCAGGATTAATCCCAAGATTAAAATGATAAAAGCTAACCATGCATTTTTTGAGGTAGTATGGCTACGAAAAAATCGGTGATTGGTTGGTCTCAACATATTTATCTAATTATTATAGAGAGGTTTTGGCCTACCTTGAAATTTTTGCCAAAATAGGTATAATTTATCCTGTATGGAAAAGGATGAAGGCTTTTATTTTATTCAGCTATTTTAACTATATCATAGTGCATATGAACTAATATACTTTTAAAAGTTGCATCATCGATATTCTCCAATAGGACATATTTTGGCATAGCCACGAATTGGTTTTGCATCAAAATAAATTGATGCCATGAAGATCCTGGATTTTGTTGAGAAATTTAAAGATGAAAAGGGGTGTAAAGAATACCTTAGAGTCTTAAGGATGAAAGAAGGGGTTGTCGTAACCATTGTGGAAGTAAGAAGCACTACTGGCTGACCTCTAAGTGGCAGTTCCAATGCGCATCATGTTCCTTTAGAACCACTTTAAAAAGTGGTACAGTGATGGAAAACTCCAACCTCTCGGTTTGTAAATGGTTCTTAATCATGTTCTTTGTGACATCGACAAAAAAGAGGATGTCTGCATGTGAGAGAAAACGTCAGATGGAACATAACAGATATAGCACAGTTTTATCTGTTATGCACCGTATTAGAGATCTTATGGGCAAACGGGATAATCTGTACCAGTTAAACGATATGATTGAATTTGATGAAGGCTATTTTGAAACACAAGTTAGCTAATAAGTCTGATCCAATCTCAAACGAGGAAAAGGAAGTCAACGGCAGTTAAATGTAGCCGTAATGGCAGAATCAATTCCTCTTGAAGACTGGATACCGGATAGAAAAGCTAATCATGTCGTTATTTTAAGATGAGTGTTTTAAAAGAACATTCGGCAGATGCAATAAATAATGTTGTAAAAGAGTCAATTAACGAAAAAAGCGTTTTTTGAAAGTCGAACTTTTCTTTAAGTTACGACTCATTTGGAATCAACGTTTTTGTATTGATGATAAAGTTATTAATAATGCATCTCGATAGAATTATTCAACTTAAAATATCGATGGAATTAAAATCGTGATCATAAGCTTCCGTTTCCGGAATCTTCTTAGGATCTATTCCTTCGGTTTGTGTAAAGTTAAAGACATTGTAGTACCTCAGGAACGGAGTCTTTTTCGTGCTCCCGGCTTTATCCAGAGTTTCAAGTAGTTTCCAGAAAACAACAAGCGTTGATTTCTCTCCTTTTCTTATGGTGCCACCAGGAGCCCTGGCTTGTTCAAGAGTCTTGTAGAAAAGAGAATCAAATTTCAGGCAGAGAAGCATCCAGAAATTGATTCCAGTGTAAGGACGTTTTGAGATCATGTTTCTATGCATCCCGTTTTGAGATCTCCAGGGGATACGCTATGGAACGACTCCGGGGTCACATTTTAAGTAAAAAATAAAATCCAATTAGCTAGTTGGCTTTTTTGGTTTTGGGTATTTGTAAAACATCCGGAAAATTTTGTAGAATTGATTCGGATTCGATACAGTTTAAACCTCTGACTTATTGTTAGGTCTTAGAGGAGTAATTAGGATAAATATGCCGATAGTCTGGCATATTTTCGGTTTTCAATGACCCTGTCCCACCAAAGGGCTATAATTAGCAAATTAATGAGCTGATTTGATTTTATCTGTTTATGCCAAAACCAGTAAGGCTTGCCGGTCGCCAATGCTTCGTAGCGGGTAATAAACTGATTAATAAAGTTGTTTTTGTTCAAAATGGAGGCAAAGGCCGAACCGCTAATGTATCTGTATATTGCTTTACGTTGTTCCGGTGTATTAAAAAATATTTCGAGAGGCGAGAAACCACCTTGTTTTGGGCGGTTGGTTACTGCATCGGGCAGCATCGGTTTAACCAGCTGTTTGTGAAGAAATTTTGATACCCCTTTCCCTTTCATGCACTCTTCAACGGACCCTTTGACGCGCAAATGCAGTGGAAGTTGCTGCAAAAATTGTGAGATCTTCAGGTCTGTGTACGAAAATGCGAGGTTAACATTGAAATACTCCGACATACGTGACGCCTTGAAAAGGATTACCTCGTTGACCGAGTGTCGCAGGTGAAGATGATAATTCCGGTTTAGGAAAAGTTCTTCGTAGGTTTCGAAATTAAAGGGATGATTTTCCAGATAGGTTTGTGCCGGAAAACCATCCGATGAAAACATCTTTTTTAATTGAAAGTCGTGAAAGCCGAAAGTTTCAGGCTCCATTATTTTAAGTACCTTCTGATTTTGAAAGTGCATCCGAAACAGGATGTTATCGTTATCGAAAATATGGTTATCACTCAGCCTGTCAAATAATTTTGAAAAAGGGATTAGTCCCGATTTTTTCATTTTATAATGCAGAGCGGTTTCCTGAATACCGGCTCCAAAGTATTGATCATTTCCATCGCCCCCAATAGTTACGGGTAATTCTTCGATACTTACCATTTTCATGACCGCATGATTGAGCATAAATCCGGACTCGGAGAATGGATCACCCAGGCTATCAATTATTTCGGGGAGAAAATCAATTTCAGTTCCATCCATGATATATTCGTGATGTTCCGCACCATACTGGTTGGCCATCATCCGGGCGTATGGAAGTTCGGATGCCTGGTTATCCTTAAAACCAATCGAATAGGTTTTTATCTTGCCTGAATACGCTTCGCTGGCCATCGCTAAATTTCCGCCTGAATCATATCCGCCGCTGAGCAAAACGCCTACTGATGAGGCATCTCCAATTCTGAGGGTAAGGGAATCTTTTAACAGTTGACTATAGTTCTCAAGTGCTTCTTCGAGTGGAGTTTCCTTACGGTCGGTTTGCAATATTTCTACATATTCAAAGAGTTTTTCAAACCGGAAACCCTCTTTGGTTAAGGAGAGTATTTCTCCGGCAGGAACTTTGCTGACTCCGGAGAGCGCAGTATTCGGGGCTGGAATATACCCGATTTTCAGAAATGTTGTTATTCCCTTCAGATCAGGTTCTGCCTTAAAATTTCGGAATTTGAACAATCCCTGATAGGAATCGGTGAAGAAATCCTTTGTGAAATAGATCATCCTACCTTCACCGTTTCGATCCCGAATAATCGTGGTTTTATCTTTTTCGAAAAATATCACCGTAAACTTTCCGTTTAACCGGCGGCATCCCCTTACTCCTTCACGGTCGATCAGTTCAAAGACCAGGTCAGCGCTGTTCCCGGTAAAATAGTTCAGAGATTGGCGTAACTCTTTGATATTATATAATTTCTCACTGAGAAACAACGATCTGTGGCCCCTTTCCGCTTCCTGATATCCATCATTGAAAGTATTTTTCCTCCTCTGAGGAGCAATTTCAATGGTTAAATTTTGCTCAATATTGAGTGAACAGTCAAACAGTCCATACATATTGCAGGATATTTAATTTTTTATTGTTTATAAGATAAGAAACAGAGGGTCAGTTTCTTTGTTTCCAGACGGTATAAAACTGACTGGTGAATGCTAACGGCAAAATGTCGGCGATGAAACAATCAAATTTTTGCAGGAAAAGGAAATGTCGGCAAATGAACGAAAAAGGGAATACATTTTGAATGAAGTCGCCAGATTTTTTTCTGGTGATCATAAATCCATTGTTTTGGGCTAATTGTGAAAGTTTTTTCATGGTGAAAAACTGCAAATGGTCCAAATGATCGGCAGAGCTTTGGTCGGTACTGCCTTTATACCCCAAAGAATATTTAATCTTTAAAGCAAATCTGGAAACCAGACTTTCACCCTTCACTATCTGTAGAAGGGGTTTTGTTATCACCATTTCCCTGGGGCCAAATCCATTGGGAACAGTTACGATCGCAATTCCGTCTGTTTTTAATAATTTCAGGAAGTTGGCTACCAGTCTTCCCGGGTCGGTGAGATGCTCCAGGACCTCACTACAGATAATTACGTCATACTTTTCAGATTCAACGGGGTTAAACTGCTCAATATTTAAAACCTTGAATTGCAATCCAGGGGTGGCTCCGAAATTGGCATTGGCAACCATAATCGTTTTTTCGCTGATGTCGATCCCGGTTACCCGAAAGCCACTTCGGGCCAATTGGTAGCTGATATTTCCATTTCCACAGCCAATGTCAAGAATTTCAAGTTGTTTGCTATTTTTTTCAGAAACGTGATCAGAGACAAATTTCAACCTTTTAATATCTTCGGCTTTTTGGTACAAAGTGTAATTTTTGAATTCCATTTTTCAACGTTTTCATTATCATGTTAAATCCCATTCCTTTCCCAATATATTTTATCCTCTTTAAAATACATCCGGTATCAGGGCACTGAAGATAGAATTTTTACCTTCAGAATATATCTCCATTTCTATGCTGATATGACTATGGAAGTAGTTTTAGCAAAGGTAATGAATCTTATTGAATTAAGAACCTGCAGCGCAGATTCAAATCTATGTATAGGAGACATAAAAATAACCTCCATAGTCAAATAGAAATCCGAATTTATCAGCTGTTTGTTGAGGGAAGGATAGAAATTTCAAATTTAGGATTGCATGGTCAGAACATAATGATTCACAATTAGTCGCTTACCCTCTACTTCGTTTTTATCTATTCTCAGGATATATAGATCCTTGTTTTATCAATTTTGAGTCGTATTTATATCAGTTTTAGTTAGGAAAAGGGAATTTTTCAGTTCCTGATGTGCCGGATATAAAATGAATCCGGCCTCCCGGAGGATCTTTCGCAATCAACTTACTCTTCCATTGCTTCCCTGAGGGCCTTTTTTAATGACCTGACCCCTTTTTCCAGTTGGTCGATGTCATCACTTCCGAAAAATTCATTCAGGTTATCGTTTTCGTAGGATTCAACTACGTTAATTCCTGGGTAGATCCTCCCTTTTTTATATTCAAGAGTTGTCTCCAGATTCTCAATTTCGCCCTTAAGCAAATGCAGTTTTACAGTCCTGACCTTTGATTTATTCTCCTGTTTCAGGATCTCAATCGCTTTAAGTGTTTCGATGTAGTTTCTCATGTTGATTCTGTATTGATGTCCAATGATTAACTTTATTCCTGATACCCTAATTTACAAAATTTTCCTGAATAATTCTGAATAAAGCGGAAGAATCATTCTGACACAGAACACTCCAAAGCTCCCAAACCGGAATCCTGTTGAAATTGTATTTTTTTACCGATTATTTTGTATCTTTAGTAGGATTGAAAAGTGGTTATGGAGAAATACTAAACCTCCTCAGGAAGCGGGATTTCAATAACAAATGTCTGACGATGAAAACTATTCTGTTGCTATTCTGCAAAGCACTGCTCATTAGCATCCTTTTTGTCCATCCTTCACTTTATGCCCAAAAGGTGAAACCGTCAAAGAATTTGCCAACCATTGAATCCCACTCGCCGGGACAATGTGAGTATTATGTTATTTTATTAACCGGAAACGGAGGGTGGAGGAATCTGGTCCAATCGGTTACCCATTATCTGAATTTTAAAAATGTATCCGTTCTGGCAATCAATACCAAAAAATACCTGTGGTCTGAAAAAAATCCCGCTCAGATAGGGTGTGATCTTGAATCCTTGATGGACCGGTGTACCTGCAAATGGGGTCAAAAGAAAGTCGTATTCATGGGCTATTCGATGGGGGCAGAAGTATTGCCCTTTGCTTTTGATTGCATGAAAGATAATTACCGGGACGAAATCACCGATCTGATCTTAATCGGCCCATGGCAAAAGGTGACATTTAAAGTTAAACTGAAGGATTATTACCTGGAAGTAAACAAAGGGACCGATCTTTACACGGAACTGCTGAAGATCAAAACGAAAAAGGCCTATATCATCTGTGATGATAATCCGTTTTCCATCTGCCGCAAAGATTTGGACGGAGTGATCGATCACGATTTTTTAAGTGGCGGTCACCATTTTGGAGGTGACTATAAGACTCTTTCAAGACTTATTGGCAAAAGATTAAATCTGGAATAAAAAGCTATCCGGGTAACGGGATAAAATAAAGTGGCCAATATTTCACCTCGGGGATCCGTGTTCACAAGGAATGACCATTTCTGGCTAATCGGTTTTGTTGTGTGTTAGGAAGATCAGAGACCCCTCTTTATAAAATCTTTATACTTTTCCCCGATTATTAATAATCCCCTTATAAAAGGATGTGTTCCTTTGGGCATTCAATTTTCATCCTGCCATGCCGGGTGAAAAACAAATTTTTTCATTAATGGATTTTTTATAATGGCCCGTGATTTAGACACATCTGTATTGGTTGGAAAGTTAAAGAATATATTCATCGGCAGGGCTAAGACCCTTCAGGATAAATCGATATTTCATAAACTCTCGTTGGTAGCTTTTTTTGCCTGGATAGGACTGGGAGCCGATGGTATTTCATCTTCATGTTACGGACCAGAGGAAGCATTCCGAAACCTGGTTGGCCATCCGATGCTGGCCATTTTTGTTGCATTGGGCACTGTTTTTACTATTTTTATCATCAGCTCGAGTTACAGCCAGATCATTAAACTTTTCCCGCATGGAGGTGGAGGGTACCTGGTAGGCAGTAAGCTTATCTCCCCTACTGTTGGAATGATATCGGGATGTGCACTGATCATTGATTATGTTCTTACCATAACGATCTCCGTGTCTGCCGGCTCGGATGCCCTGTTCAGCTTTCTTCCTGAGTCGGTGCAGATGTTTAAGCTGGCAGTGGCAATAGGGGGCGTTTTCCTGCTTATTCTGCTGAACCTTCGAGGGGTCAAAGAGTCCGTAATGTCGCTCACTCCAATCTTTGTCGTATTTATGGTCATGCACGTTTTTGTAATTGTCTACGCAATAGCATTACAGGCCGGCAATTTTCAGACCGTATTTCACGAAACCTCGAATCAATTACACTCATCGGTGCTGGAGGTTGGTAAATTAGGAACGTTGTTTTTAATCCTGAAGGCCTACAGCATGGGTGCCGGTACCTTTACCGGTATTGAAGCGGTCAGTAACGGGATGCCAATTCTGCGCGAGCCCAGGGTGAAAACTGCCAGAAGAACGATGGTTTTAATGGCCATCTCCTTATCCTTTCTGGTGTTGGGATTAATGATTGCCTATGCGTTATACAATGTTCAGATCAGTGCGACGAAGACCCTGAATGCGGTTTTATATGATAGTGTTACTGCCGGATGGTCCCCTTTCTGGTCCAAAAGTTTTATTGGCATTACCCTCGTTTCGGAAGCTGCTTTATTATTCGTGGCAGCACAAACCGGGTTTATTGATGGGCCGAGAATCATGGCAAACATGGCCCTCGACCGTTGGTTTCCAAAGAAATATGCCTCTCTCAGCGATCGGCTGGTTACCATGAACGGGGTGTTTCTTATGGGCCTTTCAGCAATTGTGCTTATCGCTCTTTCCCGGGGTTCAGTCACCTTCATGGTTGTACTTTACAGCATCAATGTCTTTATCACTTTTTCGATTTCGCAACTTGGGATGGTAAGGCACTGGTGGATTGAACGAGTCAAGCTAAAACATTGGAGAAGAAAGCTGGCAATAAACGGGATCGGTTTTATCCTGACCTCTTTTATCCTGGTTTCGGTAACAATTATCAAATTCACCGAAGGGGGCTGGATCACCCTGGTTATTACCGGTCTGTTTATTCTGCTTGCAATTAATATTAAACGTCATTATTTTACAACAACCAAGCGTTTCATGAAAGTCCGTCAAAGGGCAATTATAGACCTTCATGAGGCACTTGAACATTCGCAGTTTCATGAACTACATCCCGATACAGCTTCGATACAGTTCAACCCTGAAGCAAAAACTGCTATTGTGCTGGTCAAAGGGTTTGGAGGCACAGGACTTCATACCTTTCTGAGGATCAATGAGAGTTTTAAGGGAATTTACCAGAATTTCATCTTCATACGTGTAGGCATCGTAAACTCCAAAGTCTACAAAGGTTCGGAAGAACTGGATCATTTCAAGGCTTCAGTGAAGGAGGACGGCCGGAAATATGTAACGATCGCCAATCAATTTGGGTTTTACGGCAAAAGTATCTGGACCATTGGAACCGATCCGGTTGATGAGGTCTATAAAATGGTCAAGAAAATTATGCCACTGCTTTCCAACCCGACCTTCTTTGGAGGTCAGATGGTCTTCTCAAAAACATTTGTCATGTCTCAATTACTTCACAACCATACTATTTTCTCGATTCAAAAACGATTCTTTAAATTTGGAATACCAATCGTCATATTCCCGATTAAGGTGGATTAAGATTCACCAAAAACGTTAAATGGAATAGCGTTACCAGGTTCTGACAGAATAGATTAGCAGATACTCCGTGGAGCTGAGGTGAAAATATTTCCAGGCTGTTCCGAAGAATCAAATAAGAATTGGGAAAAGAGTCCCCAATGGGAGTTTACGTTCGGAGATCAGTAGCCAATATTAACCTGGGCCGGATCTGCCCCCATCGTTACCAGTTGATATTTAATTTGTTCCGAAAATCCGCCTGGGCCGCAAATATAAAAAGAGCGATGAATGTCTGGAATATGTTTCCTCAGAAAGTCCAGATCAACATGCCCGGATAAAAAGTTCTCTTTGTTCTCCCTGGTAAGAACATTGACATAATTCTTACCCAGGATTTGTCTTAATTCTTCGGATAAAAAGATCTCCTGCTCCGTTTTATTTACAAAAAACAAACGAGTTTCAGCCAGATTCTGAGCACCTTTCAATTGACGCAAAAAAGAGACAAAGGAGGTGATCCCGGTGCCGCCCGCAATAAAAATGCCTGGCCCCAGATTGCTGTAAGAATCCCATGGATCACCGATAATGAGTTTATCCCCCTCCCTAAGATTTGATATGGCTAAAGTGATCCCTTTATGGGCGGGATAAACCTTTATAATTAATTCAAGGTAATCATCACTAATCAAACTTGTCAGGGTAAAGGGTGCCAGGTCGCCATAGAATCGAGGTAAGTCAAGGGTAACTTCAACAGCCTGACCAATATCGAATGAATAAAATGGAGGTTTCTCCAGAGTCAGGCAAAGGACATTGGCAGTTAACCAATCCATTTTCAATATTTTAACTGAACAGGGCATTAAAAGAACTTAGCAATTACCCCTGCAATACTTTGCAATTGTTTCAACATGAATGCGCGTGGTATTCAGAACCGGGATGCCTCCATACGTCTCCTGGTCCAGAATTAGCGGGAATTCGGTGCATCCAAGAATCAGAGAATCAATTTGTTGCTCACGAACCATTTTGCCGGTGATCTCAATTAGAAGCTGCCGCGTTTCTTCCCTGAAAATTCCCAGTTCAATTTCACTAAATAATTTATAATTGATCAGCGCTTTATCCTCCGCGTCAGGCATAACCACTTCGATACCGTGTTTTTTAAATACATCCGGGTAAAAGGAGGCTTCCATCGTAAAACCGGTTCCAAATAATCCGGTTCTTTTCAGCCCTCTTTCGAGACATTCATCGCGGGTAGCCTCTACAATACTGATTAAAGGGATTCCGGCTGCTGCTTTTAGCCGGTCAAACAACAGGTGCGGAGTATTGGCGCTGAGCGCTGCAAATTCAGCCCCGGCAAGCTCCAAACCCTTAATCTTTTCCAACAGGTAAGCGGTGGCCATGTCATAATCCTTTGCTTTCATCAACGCCAGAAATTCCGACATATTCACACTGTAAATAATAATCTCGGGATAATTCAGGTCCCCATCATTAGTCTTAAAGGCATTGATAAGTTCTTTGTAATAGTCAATTGTCGCTTCTGGTCCCAGACCACCTATGATTCCGATCTTTTTCATCTTTATTTTATTTATAGTACAGGAAGAATCACCAGACCGTAATAAATTGCCAGGCTCTAATTTCCATGATTTATGGCTCAGATATATAGTTTTCGAACTCCATAAAAATGTACGGTTTCCTTCTGAAATCGGAGCAAATTTAATTTAAAAAGATCATAAAAAGACTATTGTGTCTTTTTATGATCTTTTTAAATTAAAGGATACGGAGCAGTGATCGGTTGGGCTCTGTAAAAAGGATAGGATTTTTGCAGGATGTCGGTACCGGAATTTATAGGCCTATCTTAAAAAAAGTCACAAAAGTGAGTTATTTTCTCAGATGATAGGCTTTGGGTTGTGTAAAGGCGCGTAACCCAACAACCGATAAGGTACTTCCAAAACCGCTGTGATTCCTTCCACTCCAGGGAAGCGCTGCGCTCACCCGGTCGCAACAATTCCAGTAGACGGTTCCTGCATTCAGCTGGCTCTGCATTTTAGCTGACCGCTCCTGGTCCGAACTAAAGACTGCAGCCGTGAGTCCATATTGCGAATCATTCATTAAGGCAACCGCTTCTGAATCATTTTCGACCTTCATAATTCCTATAATCGGGCCAAAAGATTCTTCCTTCATGACATCCATTTCATGGGTAACGTCAACCAAGACAGTGGGCTCGAAATAATTTCCGGGACCTTCAACGGGCTTGCCGCCGCAAAGTAACCGAGCTCCTTTGGACAACGCGTCATTAACCTGTCCGGCTAAAAAAGATGGTTGTTCCTTTCTGGTTAAAGCGCCGATATAGACATTCTCCGCAGCGGGACTCCCTATCTTAAAAGACTTCACTTCTGCGACAAAAGCTTCAACATAGGCATTGTAGACCTTTTCGTGCACATAAATCCTTTCAACGGCACAACAGCTCTGACCGTTGTTGTAAAATGCCCCGTCAGCGGTATTTGCAGCTACTGTTTTGATATCGGTAACATCATCTGCAACGTATAACGGGTCTTTTCCTCCAAGTTCAAGACCACAAGGTTTCATTTTTGTACTTACCCGTTCATAGATATATTTCCCGGTCTTGTAGGAGCCGGTGAAGAAATAACCGTCCAGAGGGGTATCAAGCAATAGCTCGCCCACCTCTTTGGCGCCAACTACGCATTGAAAAACATTTTCAGGGACACCGGCTTCATGAAGGTATTTTTCAATCTGCAAACCGGTTAAGGTGGCCAGTTCCGAGGGTTTATAGATCACCCCGTTGCCGGCTAGCAATGCCGGAACAAATACATTCGTACCTACCAGGTAGGGATAGTTCCAGGCTGAAATATTGCAAATCACCCCTAATGGTTCATATACAATCTTTTCGCAGGTTGGTCCGTCAGCCACCATCCACTCATCGCCCAATGCAGCCGAAGCATTAGTTGTGAGCCACTCAATCCTGGCACATGCTCCGTTTACTTCATTTATAGCTTGTTGCAATGGCTTGCCCACCTCGCTGGTTAATATTTCAGCATTTGTCCGGATATTCGACTGAAGCAAGGCCGCAAAATTCGTAAGGATCGAAATCCGTTCAGCGAGCGGAACCTTTGCCCATTGTTTCTGCCCCTCTTTTGCCGCAGCTATTTTTTGAGAAATGCTTTGCTGATCATCAGTATTCACGGTTGTGATAACATTGTTGGTAGCCGGGTTGATGATATTCATAGTTTAAATTTTATGGCTTGCTCAAGGAACCATCCTCTGATATTCTGAGAAAGCGGGTTTATTTCTTTATTTTCAATACGTTCCGGATGCCATTGAATGGCAATCAAAGGAGAACAGTCGCGCTGATCTTTCCATTCAATCCCTTCAATAATGCCATCTGCGGAATAGCAATTCACCTGAAGCGCTTCAGCCACCTGACCTATTGCCTGATGATGAGCGCTGTTTGCCAATCCTCCCTCAACATCGCATATCCTTTTGAGCAAAGTGGAATTTTCCAGATTTACCCGATGTATAAAATCGATGCCACCCATATTCCGGTGATTATTCCGGCCTGACGCCTCAAGGTCAGCGATCAGGGATCCGCCAAGGGCAACATTAATCAGTTGCAACCCGCGGCAAATACCCAGAACCGGCATCTTTAAAGAGAGCGCCCTTTTAAACAGGTCAATCTCAAACTGATCGCGGATTCTGTTCCAACTTTCGGGTTGATTTGGATAGTTTGTCACTTCAGGCGCGAAGAAAAAAGGGTCAATATCAACTCCCCCAGTGAGGAGCAATCCATCGCAGCGGTCAAGATCCTCCCGATTTTGTTGATCCCAGAATAACTCAACGACCTCAACGACTTCATTTCCACCCAATATCCAGGCGGGAAAATTGGGATATTTGGTCTCTGAAAAACTGACCCCTATTTTAATTGTTGTTCCCATGGGCTATAAAGCGCTTAGATACAAGGTTTTAAAATCCTCCCTGCTAACCGGCTTTGGATTATTGGGGTGGGCAAAATCGGCAAATGCCAGATCTGCAAGGGTTTCAATATGTTCTTCTTTCACCCCGATTCCACCAAGAGTGTTAGAGATTCCGAGGCGGTCATTCAGATCAAACAAATAATCCACGACACCTCCCCCCGTTTCATTCTTCACCCCTAAGGCTTTGGCCATCCGCACAAACCGGTCTTCAAATCCTGCAATATTAAACTGCATACCATAAGGCAGGTTTACGGCATTTGCAAGGCCATGATGGGTATCGAGAAGGCTCGATAACGGATGGGCCAGCGAATGAACAACGCCCAGCCCCTTTTGAAACGCGATGGCGCCCATCATTGAGGCGAGCAGCATATTGGATCGCGATTCGATATCCGGATTTTTAACGGCAGTTTCGATCGATTGTGAAATCAACCGCATTCCCTCGAGCGCAATACCATCGCAGAGCGGATGGTAGTTTTTGGCCAGAAAAGCCTCCATATTGTGCGTCAGGGCATCCATTCCGGTTGCTGCGGTGATAAACGGAGGGAGTCCCATGGTCAGTAATGGATCTGCAAAGACAATCTTTGCGAGCAATTTGGGGGAGAAGAGGATTTTCTTCTGATGAGTCTCATCATCGGCAATAATGGCCGAACGACCCACTTCGCTGCCGGTCCCGGAGGTTGTGGGAATGGCAATAAACGGCGGAACATCATTGGTAACAAAGATATCCCCTCCGATCAGATCATCATATTTGAACAGATCTTCCCGGTGATTAATACGCAGCAGGATGGCCCGGGCCACATCAATTGCAGCCCCGCCACCGATTCCGATGATGCAGTCACACTTCCCGTTATCATATGCTTCGGTCCCCTTATAAACGTCACTTTTGACCGGATTTTTATGCAGGTCATGAAATATAGTTACCTGAAATCCTTTGGTTTCGAGGTCGGAAACGATCTGTTTGAAAAAATCAAGCCCCGCAATGGTTGGATCAGTAGATATCAATGGTCGTTTAAGCCGGTTGTTCCCAAGGTATCCGGGTAACTCAGCAATCACACCCGCTCCAAAGCGGATTGTAGTTGGAAAATTAAACTGTGAAATTGACATGATGAATGTGATTATTTTATTGAATGTTGTGTTATAAATTAAGCAGGCAAAATTAAGTAATCGGAAAGATATAATGTACTATTTAAAATACTGATTTTCTCTTTTTTGACCCCTCTAAATCTCCCGCATTCTGAAAAATACCTTCCTTTTAATCCCCTCCTCTGAATGGGTTGGGGAGGTCGGGGGAGGTCAAAATAGGAAACAAATAATTACGACATTAAATTGTTCTTATTACTTATCAAAACAGAATAACAAATCCTGGTTATTCCAGATTTTTTAATCCTGTCAAGGATTTGATGTGGTTAGAAAATCGTTCATTGACAAGGTTTCGTTCCGTACGGTATGAACTATTCAAAGTAAATATTTATTCTACCCCTGTTTAGTGCCTGCATCCGAATCTGAGCCAGGATCTGTTTCCCGGTAAAGTAAAACTGAAAGTTTAAGATAGTGATCAGATAATTTCAAAATATCGTTTTGTTTCCCAGTCGGTTACAACCTTTGCGAACTGTCTTACCTCCCAGTCGCGGGTTTCAGCAAAGTGATTCACAAATGTTTCTCCGAATAATTCCCGGGCCACAACCGAATTTTTCATTGCCAGGTTGGCCTCTTCGAGGCTTTTGGGAAAACGACCATGACTTTCATCCCTGTAGCCGTTACCGGTGGTGGCCTCCTGCAAGGGAATGCGGTTCTTAATGCCATAAATTCCTGAAGCCAGACAGGCGCTTAGTGCAAGGTAGGGATTCGTATCACTCCCCACAACTCTGGTTTCGAGGCGGCACGATTTACTCCCGCCTGTGATAGCACGCAGTGCCACAGTCCGGTTATCGACGCCCCAGGTTACGGTGGTCGGTGCCCATGCCCCCTCAACCAGCCGCTTGTAGGAATTTATGGTGGGTGCCACCATTGGGAGGATATGGGGCAGGCAGTAGAGCTGTCCGGCCAGGTAATGCTGCATCGTTTCGCTCATTTGGTGAGGTTTGGAGGCATCGTGGAAAACATTGGTATTTCCCTTCCATAACGACTGATGGACGTGTCCGCTGCAGCCTGGCAGGTTCTCGCTGATCTTGGCCATAAAACTGGCCAGAATGCCGTGTTTGTAGGCAATTTCCTTGACTGCAGTCTTGAATAATATGGCATTGTCAGCTGCGAATAAGGGATCGCTGTAAGTTATTGCGGCCTCGTATACTCCGGGGCCCGTTTCGGTATGCAATCCCTCGAGTAAAATATCAAACTGTTTTAGCTGATCGAACAGGGCTGAGAAGAAGTCATTTCGTCCGCTGCTTCTCAGGATGGAATAGCCGAACATTCCGGGGGTTAGCGGTGTGAGATGCCTCCCCTCCTTTTGGGCAAAACTTTGGGGTGTCTCCGAAAAATTGAACCACTCAAATTCCTGGGAGCATTTGGCTTCAAAACCGGCCCTGGCGACATCATCAATCACTTTATTCATCAGTTGACGAGGGCAAATTGCCAGAGGTTCACCCGTTGAATCGATGAATTCCCCCAGGAAAAATGGGAGTCCGTTTTCCCAAGGAATTTTCCGGAAACTATCCAGACTAAGCCTCACTTTTGCATCGGGGTAACCACTATGCCAACCGGTATAGCTGGAATTATCATAGGCCTGATCGGTCATGTCCCAACCAAAAATCACATCACAGAACCCAAGATTACTTTGAGCAACAGAGAGAAATTTTTCGCTTGACATGTATTTACCTCTCAATACCCCGTCAATATCGGCCACTGCAACTTTTACCCTTCCTGAGGGATGGTTGCTTACATAATTAAATATCTCCGCGTGACTCATTTTTTAAAAATTTTAAACAACAGAAAAAAGAAAAGCAAGATACTAAAATAATAAATAGCCAGGTGCCAGTTGTACACACTCAGGGACACAATGCAAACGATACTCAGTACCAGTGCTATAATCGGGGTGGCCGGATAAAAAGGGACACGGAATGGCCTTCTCATTTCAGGTTCACTTCTTCGCAGCTTAATCACGGAGAGCATAGACAAAGCATATAAAGTAAGTGCGCCAAATACCGAGATGATGATAATCTCATCTGTTTTTCCCGTGCACAGGATAATAATGCCGATGATGGAATTAAAAATAAGGGCGTTGGCCGGTGTTTGGAAACCTGAATGGACCCGTCCGAGAAACCGCGGAGCATTCCCGATTTTTCCAAATTCAAAAGTCGCTCGGCCACTTGCCAGGATCAATCCGTGAAAAGAGGCAACCAGACCAAATAAACCAATGCCAATCAGTAACTTATAAAATAGATGGTCTGAAGCGAAGACATGTCCCAGGGCCAGTGGAAGCGGGGAATCAGAGCTGCTGCCATCCGGTGCAAAAACGATGGACTCCCAGCCTCCGATACCGATGGAAGCCACGAATACGAGCATACATAAAATAACCAGGGTGAGCAATGCCCATCCAAAACCTTTCAAAATATCTTTTTGCGGATTGATCGTTTCTTCGGCTACGTTCGCCACCCCTTCGATTCCAAGGAAGAACCAGATGGCGAAAGGGATGGCGGCAAATGCCCCGCTCCAGCCATGAGGAAACGGATTCTGCGTAAAATGGGAAACCGAAAAATGGGGAAGTGTGAGCGTCGAAAACAGGATCAGTTCACCAACGGCCAAAACGGTTACTGCAAGTTCAAAATTGGCTGCCGCCTTTATTCCATAGATGTTTAATGCAGTAAAAACGACATAAATACTAATTGCGGAGACCAGCACGGGGACCTGCGGAAAGGCAAGGTGAAAATAGGCCCCGATGGCTATGGCTATCGCAGGGGGAGCAAACACAAATTCGATGATCTGCGCCAGACCGGCAATAAATCCGATATTCTGTTTGAAAGCCCGCTCGGCATAATCGTAGGCCCCTCCGGCCTTGGGAATAGCACATGCCAGTTCAGCATAAGAAAAACTAAAGCAGGAATAAAGTACAATAACCAACACCGTTGCAAGGGCCATTCCTAATGTACCCCCTTTCTCGAGCCCCAGATTCCATCCAAAATACATCCCTGAAATTACATATCCGACTCCTAGCCCCCAAAGCAATAAAGGTGTTAAAGTTCGCTTAAGTGTCCCTTTTATCATACTATAAATTTAAATATTTATATAAATATCCAATGCACCCCCTATATTTTGCATCTTTTGGCCAAAGATAAGATAGTTTTTTTGTTTCGTTGAAAATCTCAGCAAGAATTTCCAGGCTTATATTTAGGTCAAAGAAAGATTTGGCCGAATCAAAAATACTTTGGATATTGCACCTTAATCTTAGGAGTCGGAAACGACGACCTGTTACTTAGAAATAACAAGTGATGTTGAATAAAGCAGAAAAAGGTTACCAGTATGAGCTAGAATTTTCAGTCCGTGATTATGAATGCGATTTACAGGGGATTGTGAATAACGGAGTTTATTTAAATTACTTCGAACATGCCCGGCATAGCTTTCTGATCACCAAAAAGATCGACTTTGCAGCACTTCATAGAGAAGGGGTTGACCTAGTTGTCTCCAGAATTGAAATCGACTACAAGCGCTCACTCACCAGCGGAGATCTTTTTGTGGTGCGGATAAATACCCTGAGTGAAGGGCAATTAAGATTGGTCTTTGAACAGGATATTTTTAAATTGCCTGATTATAAGCTGGTAGCGCATGCAAAAGTAATCGGTGTTGGCATCCGGAATGGCAGACCACTGCGATTGACCGACATTCCGGGATTTAACGAACTTTTATAACAGATGGAATATCTTCCCCTTATCAGTACCGTCGCATTTTTGAATCTGCTGGCAGTGATCAGCCCGGGGCCCGATTTTGCAATGACCGTGCGAAATTCACTAAGCTACTCACGTCGGGCAGGAATCTATACCAGTCTGGGAATCAGTCTGGGACTTGGGATTCATCTGACCTATTGTGCTGCGGGGATCGGTTATCTGATCTCTTCATCCGCTCTGCTGTTTTCAATTATTAAATTGCTTGGCGGAGGCTACCTGGTCTATATGGGGATTGGCTCCATCCTTGCAAAAGGCTCACGATTAGAATTGAATGAGGAATCGGCAGGTCGGGACCTCTCCCGATTCCAGGCATTTAGAATGGGGTTCCTTACAAATGTGCTAAATCCCAAAGTAACCCTGTTTTTCCTGAGCCTTTTTACCCTTGTAATCAATAATTCAACTCCAAATATTATCATCTTAACCATCTCCCTGATTATTATTGCCACAGCGCTTGTCTGGTTCACTGTGGTTTCGATTTTCTTCACACACCCTAAAATTCAGAAGGGATTCCTTAAGTATGAGAAAATTATCAACCGCACCTTAGGGGGATTTCTGATATTTCTGGGAATAAAGATAGCACTTACTCTCCGTTAGACCTATATCGGTCATTGACTGGAGTATATAGGTTTTCATGACCTGTGGAGTTAGTGAATATTGCAATCATCAATTGAAAAGATGATCGCGTTATTCAATTTATCCAGATAATTTCGGATGCATAATTTCCGTTCATCTTTTTAACTTCAATACCCCTATCCATAAGTTCCGCCCCTGTCATTGTTGTGTTCTGCTCAACTCTGTCCTCGAAAGTGAGGTGGTATGTTGCACTTTTTTTGAGGCCTCTTAGTTTGATCAGCTTTGCTTCGGGAGCTTTTTCTGAAGGTTTGAAAATCAAAACAGAACCTTTGTTTAACGAGGTATTGAAATATTCAACGCCATCCCAGTTTATCCCATCGGGTACAGGCAGTATATGATACACCTCGGCAGGATAATCTCCCACTTTTAACCCTCGCAGAATTGGCCTTTGCTTCGATTTATACAAGGGCCAGTGTTTTTTCACCCCCTCAATCTGATTGGGAGTATAAACACACCAGTTCGTGGCCATATTGGCACCCATAAAGCCGGTCCTCAGAATATAGCTAACCCATTGCGGCGAATCGTTGATAGTACCGCCATCGGGTGTATATCCGCCATTATTGGGTACCTCGCCGTGAGGTCCCAGATTCATCCCAATATCAGTTTTAATCTGCACCGGATTAATCATAAATGAACAGGAATAGAACGATTCGCGGTGATATTCGGGCCCGCCTGAATCCTCGTTTGTAAACACGGAGATGCGTTGCAGGGTTGTAAAATCCTTTAATAATCCACCGTTTCCGCAATGTTCATAACGGAAGTCGGGGCGGTTTGCAATCATATAGTCAAGGATCTCCAGAAGAGCGGCATGGCTTAAGTAGTTAAATTTGGCTTCGAGGAGCATATCGCTTCTCCAGTAATCGTAATGCCAGTTGTCATACCTGGTTAGCAGAGCGTTTTTCTCCTTCTCTTTTCCGGCCTCAGTGCTGATATCGTTCCACTCGAAGGTGAAATTCATGTACAGTGAAAGCTTTTGCTTATTGCGATGAACAATATCTCCGGCAGTCATCCCATGGGGCCATTTGATGGAATCGGGTTTCCAGTAGGCGTATCTTTTAAAATTGCCTTTAGTCCAGTCTGTTCCCGCGCCCTCGAGCCAGTCGATGTCAATTTTTCCCAGTTCCGCACCCCATTCGGCTACCGGGTATTTTTTATAGTATTCGGTCAGCTGGGCTTCGTTACCCGGAATGCAATATTCGATTAATGGTTCACCCGGATTATTCTTCAAGGTTGGGGTAATCTTGTAATTCCAGAACCACCGTTTCATTTTATTGCTGCCGTCATCGGTATTCCCAACATAGGTTCCGAAGAAAACTGCCGGCACCTTAAATACTTTTCCATCCCCGATAGTTACCGAGGTGGTGTCCCACAAATACGATTTATAGCGGATGGTCAGTGGATCAGAGCCGGTAGTATTTCTGAAAGCTCCAAAACTCCACGCATATCCGATATATAACCCATGTCTTGAATTGACGTCCAAAATCTGAAACGGAAGATGGCTGTTTATCCCTTCCGGGGAAGCGCCATTGGCATCATTCGAAAGGTAGTAGGAGATGGTATCGTTTTTCCCAATCAGATCGGCATTTACGATCGGTTTATCCTTTGGCGATTTATTCCCGAGATACCTCCCTTTATTGAATCGCCAGAGCGTTGTCATTGAATCGGCTGTCAGATTGATGTTTGCAGAGATAACATCGGCGTCCTGGAATGAGATATCAGCACCTGAATTATTTGTAATCGTAACTGAGTTTTCAACCGGACCCACACCTGTCCGGGCTTCCCATACCGATTCCAGCCGAAGCTTGGGGATTTCACTCTCAAAGTAAAGGGTCAGTCTGGTTCCGCCGGATTTTTCAACTTTTGCAACCTTGTATTTCCAGTCCGGATGGCAGCAGGCATTTCCAATTTTCACCTTAACAGGAAATGGCATTTCCGAGGATTCCCTGATCCAGTTCCACCCGTTGACACTATTTCTAAGTTCATAAACTGCTGGATGGTTGTTTGTTACCCCTATCGTTATTTGGGTATCCTCTGTTTTTAGCGTCCAGTTTGGGGTTGGCAGCCGCAGCTGGGGGTATGCAGATTGCATGAAGAGAGTTGCGATTATCAAAGGAACGAATTTTATCATAAACAGCGGATATCGATGAAATTGAAAATATTTGGATCAATGCACCCTTAGTCTTAATCAAAGAGTATTATTTGGGTAAGGGCTTTTATTATAGGACTATTGGTTAATTAAATGAATTCACCTGCTCCGGGTGTACTTCTGTTTGCCGGTAAACGTATAGGCATAACCAACACTCAATACCCCTGCACCGGTGTTGTTTTTGCCTATTCCGGTCGATTTTTGAATTGTCAGAAATCCATAATTTCCACCACCCTCGATAAATATTCGCTGGTTTTTGTCTATAGCGTAGGAAATACCGACATACCCGTCAATACCTACATTGAATGTGTTTAGCTGGTTCTTTATATTTACTGTGGTATCATTGGGCTGGGTGATAGTTTGTCCGTAAAAGGTCAATGGAGTCTTCCCCTGATTATCCGTATATATGGTACTTGTTCCGCCACTGATTACCTGATGAGCGCTAAGTAAATACCCTGCAAAAGGGCCAACTGCGGCATAAATCCTGAAGGGACTCCTTTTGTTTATTTTCCAGGTGTATTTTGCCAGAATAGGGACTAACAGGTAATCGAGCTTTGCTTCACTCTTAAATTTAGAATAGAGATAAGCGTTTGCTGGAAACATGGCTGCAAATTGTGCAGGAATTGTTTCAGCCTGCAGACCACTTTTTTGTCCACCCTGGGAGGAATACTGCAACTCCACAGCTATTGAAAAAGGTTTGGTGACGTGATATTCCCAGTAAATTCCTCCATCGGCTCCATACCGGGAGGAATAACCCACACTTAGCGGATCTGAGCTTTTGGTTGTAAGATTGGGGATGCTGAACCCACCTTTTGCTCCAATGGTGATTTGCTGGGAATAAAGATTGCCGGTTAGGATAAATAGCACAGCAATTGTCAATAGAAGAGCACTTTTTTTCATCTTAAAATAATTTATTGGTTAATAAATTGAACTCAATACATGAAAAAAATTAGCCAGTCAGCCTGAAAACGTTAACAGGAACCAATATGAGAAGGATGTTCCTGACAGGCTTCCGGCTTGAAAAAATTAAATACAGATTTGATAAATTAACGTTCCCCTTTGAGGATATAGATGCATTTGTTAGGATAAATGGCTCTTCGTGTTCCATTCATCCTAACAAATATAATGAATTCAGTAATCAAAACAATAATTTTCGTCAGAAAATTCTAAATATCTGTTGTATTATGTTTGCTGTTTTTCTTCTCATGGGTCATCCGTGCCACTGAAGCGATCTCAATGAATGAGGTTCCCCCCCCGACGCCAAAATTTCCCCCGACATAAACAACCGTATCATTTTCTGTGATTTTTCCGCGTGCTTCGAGGTCGAGCAGGGAAGATTCCACGAGTTTATGCTTATTCTTTTTTGAGATGATTTTGCTGGCATGAACTCCAAACGAAAGGGCGAGTTCGCGCATAACACGTCCGTTGTGGCATTTGGCGTAGACCGGGCGAGGGCTTCTGAAGGCCGAGATGTAGCGGGCAATCTTACCGGTGAGGGTATCGGTGACAATGGCCGCTACTTTTAACTCATTGGCTGCCATAACCGCAGCCTCAGCCAGGAAGGCAGAAACTTCGTTGTCGAGCCTGGGAATAGGCATATCGTTGCGTCTGTCCTTGCTTGACTCAATTTCGAGCGCTACACGGGTCATCAGCGTGACCGATTCGACAGGGTATTGTCCGTAGGCAGTTTCCCCGGAAAGCATAATCGCGTCTGTCCGGTCAAAAATGGCATTTGCCACGTCGCTGACTTCTGCACGGGTAGGTCTTGGACTGCTTATCATTGTGTGCAACATCTGCGTGGCAATGATGACCGGCTTCTTTCGCCGGATACATTTTCGGATCAGCGTACGCTGGATTACGGGGATCTTTTCGGCCGGAATCTCAATGCCCAGATCACCCCTGGCGACCATAATCCCATAGGAATAATCAAGGATTTCATCGATATTATTCACCCCATCCGTATTTTCGATCTTTGAGATAATCTTGATCGGGCTTTTTTTCGCATCCAGGATTTTCTGAACGGCCAGAACATCCTCCTTATTGCGGACAAAAGAGTGGGCTACAAAGTCGATTTCGTTATCGGCTGCCCATTCAATAAACATTTTATCCTTTTCGGTAATTGAAGGCAAAGCAATTGAGACGCCGGGGACATTGATGCTCTTTTTATTTTTAATCTCTCCATCATTGCACACCAGCGCTTCCAGAGCGTCACCAACTTTACCGGTAATTTTGAGTTCCACTTCGCCATCGTCGATAAGCATCGAGGTTCCGATCGGAACATCTGTTGCAAAATACTCATAATCAACAATTAATAAAGACTCTGTGGATTCTTCATTTCCACCCTTGACTAAAAGATGGTCGCCGGTTTTAACAATGATCGGATTGACAATATTTTTAGTCCTTATTTCGGGGCCCTTCGTGTCGACAAGTATCGCAATACAATCACACACAATGCGCACATTCCTGACTATTTTCAGGGCTGATTCAGGTGTCTGATGAGCAGTATTGATCCGGACAACATTCATGCCGGCATCGTAAAGGGCCTGCAGGAATTCTGGTTCGCAATGTTTATCTGAGATTGTCGCAACAATCTTCGTGTGCTTGATGGTATTCATTTTTACGGTGGGTATTATTTGTTTACAAGTCATGGTATATTAGCGGATAGGTGTTATAAAACTCTCAACGCCAAGACGATATGAATCGAGTCCAAATCCCATGATGGATCCCCGGCATACCGCCCCGATTAACGATTCATGCCTGAAATGCTCCCTTGTGAGGATATTTGAGATATGAACTTCCACCACAGGGGTAGTTATCGCCGAAATTGCATCGCGAATTGCCACTGAAGTATGGGTGTAGCCACCGGCATTTAATATAATGCCATCCGCCGAAAAGCCGACCTGATGAAGATAATTAATCAGCTCACCTTCAATATTGGATTGGAAATATTCAAATTCCAGGTTGGGGAAAGTCGCGGTTAATATTTTATAATAGTCAGAAAATGAACTGCTTCCGTATATTCCTTTTTCCCTGACCCCCAATAAATTCAAATTTGGACCATTCACAATAATAATTTTCATGTATATAAAATATTTTGTATATTTATGTTGTATATTTATATTGTGCAATTTGCATAAAAATGAAACAACTTATATGCTTTTTTGTTTGTTCAATAAAATATATTGAGAGTAAATAAATTTTTTCACTTAAATTAATAAGCGGCAATATGAATTGGTTAGAAAGCAAAAAAGGGTACGAATCATTTCTGAGGATTGAGAAATCGCTTTCTCCAAACTCAGTAAGTGCTTATGTTAATGACATCAGCAAACTGATTTTGTTTGTTGAGGAGCATTATCCTAACCTCACACCGGAAACGGTCAAATTGGCTCAATTAAGAAAGTTTGTTGAGTGGATGAATCTAAATGGAATTAGTCCCAGGACCCAGGCCCGGACAATTTCGGGTGTCAAATCTTTCTATAAATTTTTGCTGATTGAAGAAGCTGTTGAGAACGATCCGACCACCTTGCTCGAATCACCGAGAATTGGCCGTAAACTCCCTGAGATTCTTACCGATGACGAGATAAATGACCTGATCGAGGCCATCGATGTCTCAAAGGCTGAAGGTCTGCGGAACAAAGCCATTCTTGAAACTCTATATAGTTGTGGATTAAGAGTTTCAGAGCTTGTTGACCTGAAGATTTCAAATCTTCATTTTGAACAGGAATTTCTTCGCATTGCGGGAAAAGGGGAACGCGAACGGCTGGTCCCTATCAGCAAACGGGCTATTGAAGATATCAAGAAATATCTTGTTAACTCCCGTAAAAAACTGGTCATTGAAAAAGGTTATGAGAATATTGTCTTCCTGAACAGGAGAGGGAAGAAGCTAAGCAGGGTAATGATTTTTACCATTATCAAGAATCTGGCAGAAAAGATCAAACTGGAAAAGAACATTAGCCCGCATACATTCAGGCATTCCTTTGCATCTGCATTGGTGCAGGGTGGAGCTGATCTGCGAACTGTCCAGGAGATGCTCGGTCACGAGTCAATTCTGACTACCGAAATTTATGCCCATCTGGATAAGGAATACCTGAAGGATACCGTAAACCGGTTCCATCCAAGGTCATAGGATTGAGTTTGCCGGATCATTAGGGAAGGTTTTTTTGATAGGAGGACAGGTAACTAATGCGTTACTTGTCCTCCTATTGTTTTACTCCCAAAGGATTGACCAATCCACATTTACCAACTACATGGGTCCACCCATTCCGGCTGATGACAGATTCATTTTTCCAATTGTTAAGTATTACTTAATTTATTTACTTAGTCAGGGAAGGGGCAATAAAAACTGTTAACTTTGCCTGCTGAATTTAAGAAGACGAACCTTTAATTTATAAGATATTATCAATGAATCGATTGGGCGAAAGAATCAAGCGTAAAAGAGAAATGTTGAATCTGCCGTTAAGTGATCTTTCAAAAAAAGTGGGAATCAGTGCCAGCGCACTCTCCCAAATCGAAAACTCCAAGGCATTTCCATCGATCGTTACCTTAAAAAGCATCGCCAACAGCCTGTATGCCACAGTAGGTGAATTGATAGGCGAACACGAATCGCTCACTAAAAACCCGCTGATCAAATCGGGAGATATCAAATTTGTAAAGGTGAATTCAAGCGGGACAAGTCTTTTCCTCCTTTCTCACCATGAGAACAGCAAGCAAATGGAGCCCTATATTTTGAAATTTGTTGAGAACTCAGACTCCGCTGAAATTATGCATCCTCACCCGGGACAGGAATTTATTCACATATTGGAAGGCAAATTATTAATTACCCTTGATAATTCGCAGTATATCCTTGAAAAAGGGGATAATTTTTATTTTAACTCCACAATCCCGCACACATTGAAAAATATTCATAATTCTTCGGCAAAGGTGATTTGGATTGTTACTCCTCCAAACATCTGACGCCGGCAAGGCCATCCTATGGCTATGTCAAATCTTTGTTAAGTTTTGATTTTTCAGAATCAGTTTAAAAAAAACAAGGTAATTTTGAATAATTTTGTGCTTAAGTATCAATTAAATTAATTAAACAGCGCTTAATGGACAGACAAGCTACAGACCTGAACCAGACCATTCAAAACCTAAATAAGAATGTGCTCGAATTATTAAGTGAGCGAGGCAAAAACATCTTTTTCCCCAAGCTCGGGATTCTGTCACAATCGGCTCAGGCCAAAGGTAAGAATATCAATGCAACAATTGGTGAGGCAATCGAGGATAATGGTTCCTCCATGCACCTTTCCGAATTTGACAAACTCATTGGCTTACCTCTGGGTTCTGTTTATCCTTACGCCCCTAGTTTTGGAAAAAAAGAGTTGCGCGATTATTGGAAAGAATCTGTTTACCGGAAAAATCCGTCACTCGGAACCACCCCAATCAGTATACCTATTGTTACAAGCGGTTTGACCCATGGAATTAGCATTTCGAGCTATTTATTTGTTGATGAGGGGGATACGGTTGTTATACCCGACCTGTTCTGGGAAAATTATTCGCTGATTTTTGAAAACGCCTATAAAGGTAAGATCGTTACATTTCCCCTTTTTAAAAACGGAGGGTTCAATGTGGCTGGTTTCTCTGAAACTCTTGATTCCATTTCGGGAAAAATCGTTCTGCTATTGAATTTTCCCAATAATCCCACCGGGTATACTCCACTGGCATCCGAAATCGGGCCAATTGTTAACGCAATTCAAAAACAGGCCGATGAAGGCAAAAACGTTGTGGCCATTATTGATGATGCTTATTTCGGTTTAGTTTATGAAGATGGTGTTTACACCGAATCGATTTTCAACCAGTTATCCACACTGAGCGAAAAGGTGCTTGCAGTAAAACTTGACGGGCCAACAAAAGAGGATTATGTATGGGGTTTTCGTGTAGGCTTTATCACCTTTGGGGTGAAAAACGGGACACCTGAACTCTATGATGCATTGGAAAACAAGACAGCCGGGGCTGTTCGCGGTAATATTTCCAATGTGAGTCATCTCTCTCAGTCATTGTTATATGCAGCCTATTTTTCAGCTCAGTACGAAGCCGATAAAAAAGAGAAATACCACACGCTTAAATCAAGATATCAAGCCATCATAAAGGTGCTTGAGGATACTAAATATACAGAATATTTTAAGGCATTGCCATTTAATTCCGGTTACTTCATGTGTATTGAGCTGGACGATTCGTTAAATGCCGAAGCCATCCGCAAAATTCTGCTCGATAAATACAGCACCGGAGTCATTGTATTCGGGAATTTGATCAGGTTGGCCTTTTCGGCTGTACCAGAGTCAAAAATTCCGGAGCTCGTGGAGAATATTTATCTCGCCTGCGCTGATTTCAGGAAACAAAACTAGAACAAGCTTCATAGGGACGTAGATTCCCTTTTATTTAATCGTTTTTAATAAAATTTTTAATGACTAGTAATCAGAAATTAATCAGTTGGGTAAACGAATGGGCAGAGCTTTGTCAGCCTGAGAAAGTTTACTGGTGTGATGGTTCCGAAGAGGAGAACACACGTCTTTTAGGTGAAATGGTGGCAACCGGGATGGCCGTTAAGCTCGATGAGCAGAAACGTCCGGGAAGTTACTATTTTCAATCCGATCCTAGCGATGTGGCGCGTGTTGAAAACAGAACGTATATCTGTTCAGCAAAAGAGGAGGATGCAGGTCCAACCAATAACTGGGCCGATCCTGTCGAGATGAAAGCTACCCTGAACGGTTTCTTCAAGGGTTGTATGAAAGGGCGCACCATGTATGTTATTCCATTCAGCATGGGTCCTCTTGGATCTGATATTGCCCATATCGGAATCGAATTGACTGATTCCCCATATGTTGTTGTCAATATGAAGGTTATGACCCGTATGGGAAAAGCGGTTCTCGATGTTCTTGGAAACGGAGAATTTGTACCTTGTATTCACTCAGTAGGCGCCCCTCTTGAGCCGGGACAGCAGGATGTCAAATGGCCTTGTGCCCCAATTGAAGATAAATATATCTGTCATTTCCCCGATACCAATGAAATTCTTTCATATGGCAGCGGTTACGGAGGTAATGCACTTCTTGGAAAGAAATGTTTTGCACTTCGCATCGCATCGAATATGGCCAAACGACAAGGCTGGCTTGCCGAGCATATGCTTATTATGGGTATCACCAGCCCGCTGGGTGTTAAAAAATATATTGCTGCAGCTTTTCCAAGTGCCTGCGGTAAAACAAACCTCGCAATGCTTGTCCCTACAATTCCGGGATGGAAGGTTGAAACTGTAGGTGACGATATCGCCTGGATGAAATTCGGCAAAGACGGACAACTTTATGCGATCAATCCTGAAGCCGGATTTTTTGGCGTTGCTCCGTTTACATCAATGGACACAAACCCTAATGCGATGTTGTCTGCCAGGGCTAACACCATTTTCACAAATACAGGATTAACACCCGACGGTGACATCTGGTGGGAAGGTATCGGCTACGATGCTCCTGAAGGAACGATTACCTGGACAAACGAAGTCTATGATAAGGCGAGCGGCAAACCTGCAGCTCATCCGAACGCCCGTTTCTCTGCCCCTGCTTTCCAGTGTCCTGCAATTGACAAGGATTGGGAAAATCCAACAGGTGTTCCAATCTCTGCAATCCTGTTCGGCGGTCGTCGTCCCGGGACTGTTCCGTTGGTTTATCAGTCATTCGACTGGAATCATGGCGTGTTCATGGGATCAATTGTTGGTTCTGAAGTTACGGCAGCAGCCATTGGCCTGAAAGCTGGTGTGCGCCGCGATCCGTTTGCGATGTTGCCATTCTGCGGTTACCACATGGGTGATTATTTTGGCCATTGGGTTAAGATCGGAGAAACAGCTCCTGACAAAACCAAGCTTCCAAAGATCTTCAATGTGAACTGGTTCCGCAAAAGTGCACAGGGTAAATTCCTCTGGCCAGGTTATGGTGATAATATCCGGGTATTGCAATGGATCTTTGAACGGGTAGAAGGAAAGGCAGCCGCTGATGAAACCGCAATTGGTTATGTTCCTCAACTCGGATCAATCAATACAGCCGGGTTGGAAGGGGTTGACGCCAATATGCCTGAACTGCTTGCCGTTGACAAAAATCAATGGAAAGATGAACTTGACCTGGTACGTGAGCAATATGCCGCATTTGGAGCTCATCTTCCTGAAGAACTTGCAAAACAGATTATTGCAATCGAACAGCGTTTCGAAAAGTAATAATTACTGCTTAATATACTGAAAAGCCGCTCCGCACAAGGAGCGGTTTTTTTTTTAGATTTAACCTTGTCGGTTTCAAAAACCTTTCAGGTTTAGACGGCTGAATAATTGAATAACATAAAATTCCTGAAATTCTTTAGTTTAATGAATGTTAAATCGGGAATTTATCCCAAATAAGCTGTTAAATTTGTAATTATAAATCATTATACTAAATGAAGTAGCCCGGTACAGACATTTACGAATTGAAAATGATCATATTTTTCAATCCTGGTTAGTCCATTTGAACCTTAAAAAATAATTTGCCTGCGCATGAAACTTCTCAAGATTTCACAGAATAAAATCGCTGCCAACGAGTACCTGGTTCTGATGTACCGGTTTGTGGTGGTTATGTTTTTGTATTCATTTGGACGGATACTATTTTATCTGTTTAATCGTTCGATGTTTCCTCAGATCGATTTCACCTCTTTTATTCAGATCATGAGGGGGGGAGTAATGTTTGACACGAGCGCAGTTCTGTACCTGAACGCCATCTATTTTTTGTTTTACCTCATTCCGGTTCCTTTTAAGTTTACTGATAACTACCGCCGCTTCCTGAAATGGGTGTTTATGGTTATCAATGGCCTTGGCCTCGCATTCAATCATATTGATATCATCTATTATCGCTTTATTCTCAAAAGAACCACAGCGAGTGTATTTGATATTGTGAGTTACGATGACGGGAATTTCAGACTGATCTTCCGATTTTTTTATGATTTCTGGTACATCGCCGTCATTTGGCTGCTAACACTCTTTGTACTTGAACGGCTTTATTCCATTTTTAAACCGGTACCGGTTTATCAGGGGAAAGGGTGGAGATATCTGGCCTCATCGGTGGTGGCCTTAATTCTGGTTGCCGGCCTTAGTGTTATCGGAATGCGCGGAGGTTATATGCCAAGTACCCGTCCGATCAGCATGAATAATGCCGGTAAATATGTGAACTCAACTCAGGAGATGGCCCTGGTCCAGAATACCCCGTTCTGTATTCTGAGGACCTGGGGCAAAAAGGCTTTTGAAGTGAGACACTTTTTCACCTCCGAGGAGGAGCTTGACCGGCTCTATTCTCCGGTAAGGAAACCAAAACCTGTGGCAGCTCAGAAGCATGATAACGTTGTTGTAATTATTCTTGAAAGTTTCAGCCGTGAATTTGTGGGGTCGCTGAATAAAAATCTTGATCAGGGAAGATATAAGGGGTATACGCCGTTTATCGATTCACTGAGCAGTAACAGTCTGGTCTTTACCAACGCCTTTGCAAACGGGCGCAAATCAATTGATGCAATCCCTTCAATTACCGCAAGTATCCCGGCGCTGGTTGTTCCCTACGTGATTTCGGAACGATCGGGAAACCGGATCAACAGCCTTGCTGGATTGTTGTCGAAGGAGGGTTATCAGACCGCCTTCTTTCACGGAGCGCCTAACGGTTCGATGGGTTTTGATGCTTTTGCCAAAATAGCAGGTTTTCAGCGTTATGTGGGAAAGAATGAATATGCCGATGATAACGGATTTGACGGAGTCTGGGGAATCTGGGATGAACCCTTTTTCCAGTTCTTTGCCCGTGAAATGAATCAGATGAAGGAGCCATTCTTTACCACCATCTTTTCCGTCTCATCCCACCATCCGTTTAAAGTTCCTGCGCAGTATAAGGAACAGTTTCCTGATGAGCATATTCCGCTTCAAAAATGTATCCGCTATACCGACATGGCTCTGAAGAAATTCTTCGAAAAAGCCTCAAGGATGCCCTGGTTTAAAAATACCCTCTTTGTAATTACCTCAGATCATTGTTCGGAGTCCGATTTTAAGGAGTATAAGACGGCTGTCAATTATTATGCCGCGCCGCTGATATTCTTTAAGGGCGACAGCACACTGCGTGGGAAAGACGATTCTTTGGCACAGCAAATTGATATCATGCCTACCATACTTGGGTATCTTAACTATCCAAAACCATTTGTTGCGTTTGGCAACAATCTGCTTGACCCTGCTGCACAACGATTTGTGATCAATTACCTGGAGGACTCCTATCAATTTTTGTATGGAGACCTCGCCTTTTATTTTACCGAAAATAAGCTCTCAGGTATTTTCAATCGTAAAAAAGATCCCTATTTGCTTCAAAATCTTTTGGGAATGACGAGTAACGAATATGAGCAAAAATTGTTTAAGGCTGTTGTTCAGCAATTTAACAATCGAATGGTGCAGGATCGTCTGGTTATTGATAACAGATAAGGTTCGGGAAAATGAAACGGCCAATTTTGATCTTGCCCCCGGACCACAGGCGAATTATTTTCAGGCACCTTTCCGGGTGCCCAAATATTTAACTTTCTTTAATTATTTCTGGCATTGAAATTGTACTTTTCTGATTGTAAATCAAAATGTACGATTATGAAAACAAAAATAACCTTCATCACGCTGATGATGATTTTCATTCTTGGCTCTTGTTTTGCACAGGAAAACACCCGAAAAGCTAAACGGGAACAGGCAAAACTTGAACGGACGCGTCAGACAGAGAGCCTGATTAAATCCGGTGAGTTTGTTTTTACCGCTACGCGGGCCCTGCCTCTGGGTGGCGGCTCAATTGATCTGACAACCAATACCAATTATGTAAAGTTTCATCAAAACAGAATTGAGAGTTATATGCCGTTTTTTGGCATCGCCTATAATGTCGATTATGGCGCCGACGGAGGGATCAAATTTGCAGGAAAGCCCAAAGAATTTAAAATGGTAGCCAACAGTAAGGGAAAGGGTTATGAGATAAGCGCAACTGTTACGGGCAAAATGGATATTTATCAGCTTAGTCTGTTCGTTACGCCTGAAGGCAGCGCAACACTGTTAATCATAAGTAATAACCGCAACTCAATCTCTTATTCTGGCGAAATTGGCAAATTAGAGGAGGCTGTTAATGAACAGACTACGGGAATGTAGCAGTTTGCAGGTTACCTGATCTGCCTTCAACGGGAAATGTAAATGGAAGCAGGCTGGTTGACGGGACTATTCCGGAAATTTAAAGGATCAGGCAGAAAAATACTTGCCGGAATCAGCTTTTATTATCCTGTCATGGTTGAGTTTTTGTTCCATATCTTTTCTAATTTCGCACCATACTTTCAGAGAGAATGATCATACGGAAAAAATTCAGTTTCGAAGGAGCCCATATCGTTCGAAACTGCACTTCACATCGATGCCGGGAAAATATCCACGGTCACTCCTATGAGGTAGAGGTTTTTTTGAAGCCTGACCTGTCTCACCGCGGCACATTATTGGCAAACGACGTTCTGCTAAACAGCATCAGGGAGTTTATTCATAGTTTTGATCATGCTTTTACCTTATGGGACAAGGAACCCGATGAGGTAAAGGATGGAATCTACATGATCAATACCCGCGTCGCAGAAATACCTGTTTCACCGTCTGCAGAGGGGTATGCCTTGGTATTCCTGTTCATGATTAACCAGATTATTACGGCACCTGATTTGGTTAACGGAGCGGGAAATGTGAAACTTCATGCCGTCGGCGTTCATGAAACCAAGTCGGGTTATGCTGAATCCACTGTTGATGATTTAAACCTTGTCCGGTTTACTAAAGCGGCTATTAAATTCAACGCAGGGATAAAAAGAGAATGGAAAGTGGTGGAATGGTGGAACCGGATTCCCTGATGTTAACAATGTTTAAAATTTCCCCTGGGTATTAAAAAAGGGTTACTTTTGCACAACATAAGCAATATTGTGCAAATTATTCGTTTTGAAAGATACCACACGTCATAAAATACTTAGTGTAGCCCGCAACGTATTTGCCCGGAAAGGGGCCATAAATACCACCATGGAAACCGTAGCCAAAGCTGCCGGACTTGGAAGAAGAACGATATACACCTATTTTAAATCACGGGAAGAGCTCCTCGATGAAGTGGTTAAATGGGAAAAAGAGAGTATTATCGGTCAGCTTAATCTGGTGACAACCATGGATATATCGCCTGAAAAAAAGATTATCCGTTTCATGACTGCACACATGAAAGCCATCGAGAATCTGATCCGGGAAAACCATTTATTACGACTTGAATTTCTGCGAGGAAGTGAGCGAATTGAAATCTACCGGAAAGAAGTTGATGCCCATGAAAAGGAGTGTCTTGCATCAATTCTTATGGAGGGGGCTCACGGTGGTGTATTCCTGATTGAAGACTTTGAAAATACTGCTTTACTGACAATCACAACGCTAAAGGGGCTTGAAAACCAGTTTATCCTTGATGATTTTGGGGAAGCATGCCAGGCAAGACTTGAGTTATGGCATAAGATTCTATTGCGGGGCATTAAAGCCTCCGCTTAAATAACAGAAACTTTGATTATCTGATATGAGAATGTTTATAAACACGATTTCGCATTACATTCCCGACCAGCGGGTTCCAAATGCATATTTCAAGAATCTGAACGGATTGGATGAGGAATGGATATTCGATAGGACAGGTATTCGTACCCGTTCAAAAGCGGATAAAAGCGAGAATGCCAATACCATGGCCGTTGAAGCTGTTTCCCGTGCTATAGAAGACTTACCATTTGATATTAAGGAGATTGACCTGATTGTGGGGGCATCATATACTCCTTACGATACTGTAGCTACCATTGGTCATATCGTTCAACGTGAGTTTGGGATTCCTGAGGCCCAGGTTCTTTATGTGTCATCAGCCTGTTCTTCACTGGTTAATGCACTGGAGATTGTTGAAGGTTATTTTGCAATGGGTAAAGCCACGCGTGCCCTGATTATTGCCTCGGAACACAATACCATGTACAGTGACGAGACCTGTGAAAAGAGTGGCCATCTTTGGGGGGACGGTGCAACAGCGCTGTTTATCTCGGATGAACCGTTAGGCGATAAACCCGGTGAAATACTGAATATTTTTACCCGCGGGCTGGGCCATATCGGGAAAGGGCCGGATGCTGTTTTCCTCCGTCCGGGGGAAGGGGGACTTCAAATGCCGGATGGCCGGGATGTTTTTATGCACGCCTGCAATTTTATGCGTGTTGCACTCGAGACTACACTCGAAAATTGCAACCTTGCTGTTGATGACCTTGATTTTATTATTCCCCACCAGGCCAATCACCGGATAATCGCCAATCTGATTAAACAGTTAAATATACCTCCCAAATTAGTGCTGACCAATATTGAGGAGCTTGGCAATACCGGCTGTGCGAGTACCGGTATCTGTTTGTCTCAGAATATGGCTAAAATTCCGAAAGATTCGCTGGTTGGATTAACCGTTTTCGGAGGCGGCTACTCAGCCGGAGCCTTTCTTGTGAGGTTTTGAAAATAGGGGTTATCGTTTAATCAGGAATTGTTATATTTATCGATTGGCTATTGACCGTTTTGTGTCATTTAAAATCGAATAAGTTACTAATTGATATCCTTTGTTATGAATCGTAGACAAATGATTGGAAGTGCAGCAGGAGTTGCCGTTGCAGCCGCTGCCGGATTACCCGCTTCAAATGCCTTTGCGGACTCGCTCACGGGCAGCCTGAAACTAAAAGGAAATATTCATCATTCTGTAAGTCAATGGTGTTACGGAGATATTCCACTTGATGATCTGGCAAAAGCCTGCGCTGAAATGGGGCTCGAATCGGTCGAATTGTTGTGGGAAAAAGATTGGGCAACAGTAAAAAAACACGGATTAAAATGTGCCGTTGGATATGCTACCGATTACGGAATTCCCAAAGGGTTTAACCATATTGCCAACCATGCGAAACTAATTGCTGATTTTGAGCGGATGATTCCTGTTGCTGCCGAAGCAGGTATTCCGAATCTGATCTGTTTTTCGGGAAACCGGGAGGGACAAAACGACAATGTCGGGATGGTGAATTGCGCCATAGGGCTACGGAAACTCATGCCTTTGGCCGAGAAGCACGGAGTTACTATCATCATGGAGCTGCTGAACAGCTACGGGCATACCGATTATCAGTGCGATAAAACATCCTGGGGTGTTGCGCTTTGCGAAATGGTAGGATCGGAACGGCTGAAACTTCTTTACGACATTTACCACATGCAAATTATGGAGGGAAATATCGTAGATACCATCAAAAAGAACATCCGTTATATCGGGCATGTTCATACTGGTGGCGTACCGGGAAGGCATGAACTGGACGAAACCCAGGAACTCCATTATCCCGCAATTATGAAGGCATTGGTAGCCTCAGGATACAAAGGTTTTGTCGGACAGGAGTTTGTTCCAACTCAAGCTGATAAATTAGATTCCCTGCGCAAGTCGGTTCTGATTTGCGATGTGTAATTTTAATTGAACCGTCATGCATGATGAAATCACCCTCACAACCCCGGCATTGCTGTTTTCGGCAATTTCGCTGATTATGCTTGCCTATACCAACCGTTTTCTGAGCTATGCAAACCTCATTCGTAGTCTTCACGAACGATTTAAAGTCAAACCCGACGAGATTCTCCTGGGGCAGATTGCGAATCTGAGAAAACGGCTTTATTTGACCAAATATATGCAGATTCTGGGAGTGACCAGCCTCTTCCTGTGTGTTTTAACCATGTTTTTAATTTTCATCGGCAGCCAGATACTTGCCGTGTGGACTTTTGGGGTTGCCCTCGTGTTGCTGATTGCATCACTGGGACTTTCTATTCTCGAAATCCAGATCTCTGTTCATGCCCTGGACCTTCATTTAGGTGATATGGAAATCAGCCGGAAAGGTTAATGATCTTCAAATTAGTTATCTTTGTGACTTAGTCTAAACTAAAACTGATGCTTCTGGATATCCTGATTACATTATTGCTGGTATTTCTTAATGGATTCTTTGTTGCAGCTGAGTTTGCTATTGTCAAGGTAAGAGCTTCCCAGCTGGAGATGAAAGTTAGGAGTGGCAGCCATTTTGCCATCGTTGCCAAACGTATTATTGCCAAACTTGACCGGTATCTGGCCGCGACACAACTCGGAATAACTTTGGCCAGTCTTGGCCTTGGCTGGATTGGTGAACCTGTTGTAGCCAAAATCCTCCTTGATTTAATGTCTATGGCGGGAGTCCGGATGGATCCTGTGTTCGCGCATCACCTGGCATTACCTGTTGCGTTTTTGATCATAACCATTTTGCATATCGTATTTGGTGAACTTGCCCCAAAATCCATTGCAATCCGGAGTTCACAACGGACCATTCTTGTTATAGCCTTACCCCTTCAATTCTTCTTTTTTGTTTTCCGGCCCTTTATCTTTGTGTTAAACGGTACCGCAAATTTAGTCCTCAGAGCCATAGGCATTTCGACCATTCAGGGGCAGGATGTGCACAGCAGCGATGAGCTAAAGTATCTGGTCAAGCAGGGAAAGGACAGCGGAGAGATTGAACAGGCTGATTATGATATTATTAAGAATGCATTTGAATTTTCCGAACGGATAGCCAAACAAATCATGATTCCCCGAACCCAGGTTGTGGCTATCGATGTCGAAGATTTTCAACAGGATATGGTTGAGCACCTGATCGAGGAGAACTATTCACGGATTCCATGTTACGCCGGATCGCTCGATAATATCGTCGGGGTCGTTTATCTCAAGGATATTCTGATAAAATTGCACACCGATGAATCGATCAAGATTTCATCCATCATGCGGTCTGTATTAATTGTCCCTGAGACAAAGTTTATCGCTCAGTTGCTCAAAGAGTTCCAGTCGAAACACCAGCAAATCGCCGTTGTTATCGATGAGTATGGCGGAACTCAGGGAATTGTTACCATGGAGGATATTCTCGAAGAGCTGGTAGGCGAAATTCAGGATGAATATGACAACGAAACTCCATTTGTGGAGAAAAAGGGGGAGAAGACTTACGTTGTACTTGCCTCTGCATCGCTCGACGATATCAATGAATTGCTGCCGCATCCCTTAACTGTGAATGAGGAATATGAGACACTTGCCGGTTACCTGATCCTTAAACTGGGACGAATACCGAATATCAACGAGAAAATCAGCTTGGAGGCTTACGAGTTTACGGTTCTCAAGAAAAATAAAAACTCAATTCTCCTGACCCAGCTTGTTGACCGGACAGCAGATGTTTAAGTGTTGGTTATCAGATATTTGTATTTCATTAGCCTTTAATGAGATAAACAAATATTATTTCGTCCTCTACGGTACGATACCTCTGTTGTTACTGTTTTTTCTACCCGTATCAAATCCCCGGCTGGATTACATCAATCTCTAACCCCACGAAATACAGTCTTTAATAGTGCTGGCAGTAATCGCAAAGGGGTAATATCCAGCGTTTATTTGTTTTATTGGAGACCTAAAATGTGCCGTCAGGCACAATATACGCGTGGAAAATATCGGGTGCTGAGCAAAGATCCGCCGCCCCTTAGCGGACTGAATTGATACCTTAAAACCGTTGGTTTTGTCGAATCTGCACTACACTTGCCGGTTCTCACAAATATCTATTTCTTCCCAAACAATTTCTGCTCAAGATCGGGGCGGTTCATTTTACGGAGTTCCCCGATCAGTTCACTGCGATTCTCCGGTTTATACCAGAAAAAGAATTTACGCTGGGTGAGTTTTTTGTTTGCTTCCCTGGCAGTACTTATTTTCTCTAACGTATATGGGTGATAACCTGAATAATAAATTACCGTAGCCAGGGTCATTGGAGTAGGGGTAAAATCCTGTACCTGCTCCAGTTTGAAATCCAACCCCTTTGTTTCGGCTGCCAGTTCGGCCATCTCGGCGTTACTGCTTCCTGGGTGACTCGAAATAAAATAGGGGATCAGCTGTTGACGTAGTCCGTTGGCCGAATTCACCTTATCAAAGAAGTTCTTGAGTTTAAAAAAGATGCTGAATGAAGGCTTTCTCATGATATTCAATACCTTGTCGGCTGTATGCTCGGGTGCAACCTTCAACCTGCCTGAAACATGGTTTACGATCACATTCTCCAGATACTCCTCATTCCCTTTGTTTACCTGCTCATCTTTTGTTTTGTGAAAGATAATATCATACCTGATCCCACTGCTGACAAAGGCTTTTTTTACCCCCGGAATGGCCGAAACCCGACGGTAAAGCGAAGTCATACCCCGATGATCGGTATTCAGGTTGGTACATACGTCCGGAAAAATGCACGATGGACGGCGACAGGCCTGACACATCACCAAATGTTTTCCCTCCATTTTGTACATATTGGCCGATGGTCCGCCAATATCCGAAATATAGCCTTTAAAATCGGCCATTTGGGTAACTTCCTTCACTTCTGCCAGAACCGATTCCTCCGAACGCGACGCAATAAACTTACCCTGGTGTGCGGAAATTGTGCAAAAGGTGCAGCCGCCAAAACAACCCCGGTGTGTATTTACCGAATGCCGGATCATCTCATAAGCCGGTATTGCCCCTTTATTTTTATATCGTGGATGCGGTGTCCGGGTAAACGGAAGGGTATAATAACTGTCCAGTTCATTGGTAGTCAATAAGGGATAAGATGGATTAATAATGATTCGCTTATCTTTCCACCCCTGTATCAGCTTCCGAGAGGCCATCTTATTTGACTCCTCTTCGATATGTCTGAAATTTTTGGCATAGTTTATTTTCTCCTTAAGACAGGCTTCATGAGAGTTTAGTTCCAGCTCTTCCCATTCTGTATTGGTCTTATATTCAGATTTTTGATCTACCATGAAGGCGGTTTGCGGAACGTCGGTTATCTCATGAAAAGGGGTTCCCGATTTTAATTTTTGAATGAACTCCACAATTGACTTTTCGCCCATACCATAAACAAGCAGATCGGCCTTAGTATCAACCAGGATGGAGGGTTTCAGCTCGTCTGACCAATAGTCGTAATGGGTTACACGGCGCAACGAGGCTTCAATTCCTCCAATTAAAACAGGTATTTCAGGATAAATTTTCTTGAGAATATTCGAATAAACTATTGAAGCATAATCTGGCCGGGCCCCGGGGCGGCCATCGGGTGTGTAGGCATCGTTGGATCGCCTTCTCTTATTGGCTGTATAATGATTCACCATCGAATCCATACATCCGGCAGTAATTGCAAAGAAGAGCTTTGGCTTTCCAAGCTTTTTAAAGTCGCGTAAATCGTCCTGCCAGTTAGGTTGGGGAACAATAGCTACACGAAGCCCTTCCCGTTCCATAATCCTCCCTATTACCGCAGCTCCAAATGAAGGGTGGTCTACGTAGGCATCTCCTGAGAACAGAATAACATCAGGCTGGTCCCACCCAAGCGCTTCAACCTCTTTAACGGTGGTGGGTAGCCATCTGCGTGTCGAATATCGTTCAAAATCTTCCATATCTAAAGGCAAAAATAGTTCATTTAATCAGGCATATACCAATAATGATGATTTATTAACGGAATCCCTCGGATAGTTAACCGCTTTACCTCTCCATTGTTCATTCTGAATTTGGTGGTGAGCCAACTTCCCTGAAAAATAAATAGCGGATATTAATTCCAATTTTCTATTTTTGAACTCTATATTAAATGAAACTAATGAAACTAGTCAAACCGCAAGACTTATTAAAGGTAAGTCCAGTGATGCAACTTTTGGGTGGGGAGTATTTGGCCAGGTTGCTGATGCACCTTTTGCAATTTAATAAAATCAATAAATTATACGATAATATAAGTGATACCAAAGGGATAGAATCGATCGACGGAATCCTCAGATACCTGAATGTTACACTCGATTTTAATGAAAAGGATTTAAAGAATCTGCCGTCAAACGGGCCGTTTATTACGGTTTCCAATCACCCTTACGGTGGAATAGACGGAATATTGCTGATTAAGCTCCTTTCGATGGTGAGGTCTGATCATAAAGTGATTGCCAACTTTTTGTTGAAGAAGGTGGAACCAATTTCAGACTATTTTCTGGCCGTTAATCCCTTCGAAAATAACCCCAAAGCCGCCTCAAGTATCGGGGGATTGAAGACCGGACTGGATCATTTGAATAATGGGGGTGTTTTAAGTTTTTTTCCGGCCGGTGAAGTATCCACCAATTATTCCTCGAAAGCCATCACCGATCGTGAATGGCTCCTTTCTGCCTTGCGTTTCATTAAAAAGGCGGGTGTTCCGGTAGTTCCCATCTATTTTCATGGCAGCAACAGCAGGCTGTTTCATCTACTTGGACAGATCCATCCCTCACTGCGGACAGCCAGGCTGCCCTCTGAAATCATGAATAAAAAGGGGAAAACGATAAAGATCCGGATTGGCAAACCAATTTCGGTGAAGGATATGGATAAATTTTCGGATATCCATCAGCTCGGCAGATATCTGCGCTCCAAGACCTATTGCCTCGATTCAGGAATTGAGGTGAAACATTTTTTTAACTATTCGCTAAAAAACCACCCTGTAGCACATCCCATTGCCGAATCGCAGCCAACGGATAAATTAATTCATGAAATAGAGGATTTACGCAAAAACAACTGCCTGTTCACCATAAAAAATTACTCCGTATTCTGTGCTCCGTCAAATAAGTTACCATTGATACTGAGTGAATTAGGCAGGCTGCGCGAGATTACTTTCCGCGAGGTGGGGGAGGGGACCAATCAGGCTTCCGACATTGACGAATTTGATCTTTATTATAACCAGTTAATTATCTGGGATAATGAGCAGCACCAAATTGTGGGGGGGTATCGTATCGGAAAGGGACACGAAATTTATAATCAGTTTGGAGTTAAAGGGTTTTACACCCAGAGTCTTTTTAAAATGAAAAGCGGGTTTGTGGAGACACTCAAACAATCGGTCGAACTGGGACGCTCCTTCATTGTCAGGGAATACCAGCGTAAGCCTTTACCGCTTTTCCTGTTATGGAAAGGAATCCTTTATTTCATGCTGAAGAATCCTGAATACCGCTACCTGATCGGACCGGTTAGTATCAGCAATACCTATTCTGAAATATCAAAAGAATTGATTATCAGGTATATTATGGCTAATTTCTTCGATTATAAAGGGGCCGCTTTTGTGAAGCCACGAAACCGTTTTAAGGTCACTACCAATGACCAGCACCTGAATGCAGCCCTTGAAAATATGACCCCTGATCTGAACTCCCTCGATAAATTCATTGGTGATATCGATCAGTATAATAATGGTTTACCTATTCTTCTCAAGAAATACCTTGGGCTAAATGCCAAAATTGTGGCCTTTAATGTTGACCCAAAATTCAACGACTGCATCGATGGCTTGCTGGTTTTAGACATCTTTAAAGTTCCAAAATCAACGATCGAATCCTTATCCAAAGAGATTAATTTGTAGTCATCATTACTTCGGTAAGATTTGCATCAACATCCAATCCCAGTTTCTTCCGCAGACGGTACCGGTGATTTTCCAGTCCCCGCACTGAAATACCAAGCAACGGCGCGATTTCTTTTGATGACAGGTTCATCCTCAGATAGGCGCATAGCCTTAGATCGCTCGGGGTAAGCTTTGGATAACCGGTTTTGAGCTTCAGAATAAATTCTTCGTGAGCCCTTTCAAAGTTGGTTTCAAAGGTTTTCCAGTCATCATGGCTGGCGATGTTTTCATCAATCTTCTTCACCATCTGGTTGTAATATTTATCGGGGAAGCGGGATTCTAATTGATTCTTTTGGGATTTTAGTTCCCTTTTCAGGTCAATCAGGAATTCATTCTTTTTTATGATTAGCATCGTGGAATTCGCTAATTCCTGACTCTTAAACGAGATCTCATCCTGTAATTTTTCATTGCGCAGGCGTATCAATTCTTTTTCTTTCTCTTCTCTTTTTCGGTGTTCCTTACGACGTGTCAGGACAATAACCCGGTGTCGGAATGACAAAAGCAGGCCGAGAAAAATCAAAATATAAACCATTTTTGCCCAAACAGCGAGGTACCACGGAGGTAATATAACCAGCCTGATCCCCTGGGTTTTACTCTCCGAACCCCATGAATCAATCGCCTTAACCCACAAGGTATATGATCCTTCAGGAAGACGTTCAAACTTAAATACAGGAAGACTTACCGGTAAATGCCATGCAGGATCAATTCCCTCGAGATAGGCCTGAAATGCAATCTTGTCGGTAGTAAACAATGGAAATGAGAACTTTACCTGGACATTGCTCTGGTTATACTTAATGGTGTAAACAGACTGCGCCGGTGAGAGCGTATCGGCTTTGCCCCTCTGGTCAGTGGTTATTAATTCTCTTAGCTTTAATGTTTTATCTTTGATAATTGACTCACTTTCAGGTTGGCTGGCATTCAGAATTGCATATCCGTTTTCAAGGCACAGGATTGCTTCATATTCCGACAACGGACTGATGTTCTCAAAGTTCTCGATTAACTGATTGTGAAACAGTGTTAAGGGATAGTTTTTAATCAGATGAACCGCATTGTCCCTGATTTGAAACAACGCAATCGATTCACGGGTTATCAACCAATAGTGATGATTGGGCGCTGCGAAAATCCGGTGAGTAGTCGCAAAATGGCCCAATTGCCTGTTTAATTCACGATATTCGACGATTGAGTCTTTTAATTCATCAAAAGTGAATAGTTTTTCACCGGTAGTAAAAACAATCCTGTCCTCTATTTTAAAAGGATGGATACCATGGTCTTTTTTAAACGGGGAATTTTCGCCAAAATAGGTAGTCTGGATAACTTCGTCACGGTTTTCCGAAAGTTTAAGGCGATAAATACCACGGTGCATATGACCAGCCCAGATGTTGCCATAAAGGTCTGATTCAATGAATTGAATCAGATCGTTAAAGTTTTTCAGCGTTTTAGACCAATGAGGCTCATTTCCAGTAAAATCGAGTGCCACAATATCCGAATAGGTCGATTGGAGGAGAAACCCGGGCTTTTTTGTATCCGGGGTTATGGCAAATGCACCATTGACACTGGAAATCCTTTTTAATTCGTCGTTTGAGATCACAAAGGTTCCGTTATTATGACCTACAAATAGTTTTCCATTAAAGATTCGGCAACTCCATACCTGTCCTTCAGATGAGGTCATCAGCCTGAATTTATCATCCTGCGCATCCTGCGCTTTGCAGTAGAGACCCTGATTCGTTCCCAGATACACTGTTTTATTGGAAACAGCTGCCGAATAAACCGCCCCTACATCACGGACCGGATGCAGCGTATAGGAACCTTTGTCGCGGAAGGTGATGAAATCGATCCCCTTGTCCAACGCCTGCCAGATATTCTGGTTCTTGTCGAAGGCGATTCCCAGAACGGTATTGTTTTGCAAACCATTTTGGGTATTGAGTTTGAAGAGCATTTTGCCGTTTTTATCAAAAGCGACTATCCCGTCAAGAATTGTGCCTATCACCAGATTCCCGGTTTTTGACCGTGTGGCCCGGTTCACCTTATTGCGGATGAAATAGTTATTCCATTCTTCATTTAGAATCCTGAACTGCAGACCGTCATAACTGAAAATTCCATCCGAGGCTGTTCCAATAATCAACTTCCTGGTCTCATCCTGAAAAACAAAACGGATTTGCTTTTGATTGAAAAACGATCCTATGAGATAGGGTTTTAACTGGTTGTTTTCAATCGAATACAACCCATCTGTCTGATCTATAATGATTTTATCACCAATTTGAAACATGGTATTTGAAAAAGCAGGCAATTTTATAGTCGTCATATGCTCTCCATTCCAAATAAGCAATTGCATAAACGAGTGGAAATAAACATTCCTGCCCAGAGGGATAATATTCCAAAACTCCACATTCGGGATAAAATAGTTCTCGGCTAAGGTGGTAAGCGAGTTATATTTAAGCGCCCCTGCCCCGGTTCTGGTCCAGTACCCAAGTTCACGGTAACCGCTGGTATAGATTCTGTTATTGCTGCCAACAGCCACGCAACGGATAATATTCCCCTTGGGTGAGGGATAGAGCTTCCATGAGATTCCATTGAATTCAAGAAGACCCTTATTATTGGCAAAATAGATGTTTCCTTCCTGATCTTCTGCGATTGACCAATTTTGATTATCAGCATTATAATCTGATTTTGAAAAATTCTTCACTACCGGAATTTCATATTCCGAAGCCTGAATGTGTTGAACGCAAAACCAAAGTAATAGAAAGATAAATTTTCCCGGATTTGACATGCAGGTTTTCTTAACCTTAAAGTTCGGATAAGTCAGGTTCATTTATGGAAAAAATTAACATTAATTTAATTATTCAGGTGGTTGTATATTGTTTAAAATAGTATTAAAATTCCAAATTGAACTGATTATTTCTGAAAATTCTGTCCAATTTTTGCATTTTAACTCACTATGGGCAATTGATCTGATAGTAATTAAATAATATAAGTCAAATATACATAAATTTATCTAATTGATAAATAATATTATAACTTAATTATTTGGTACTCGATGAGGTAAATGTGAGGTATTTTAATTGACCGAACATCAATGGCGTGTAAGAAGTGTATCCATTTTTTTCCGTTTGGGTGAATCGCGCCGTAGCTTTGTAACAAATATTTTAAAAATTTAACATATGAAAAGACTAATCTTTCTGTTGTATCTCTTTTTATCAGCAACTTGCCTGTATGCCCAGCAGGGAATGATCTCGGGTAAAGTGTCTGATAAGTCCGGAGGTTTACCTGGCGTGTCAGTTTCCGTAAAGGGAACCGCTATTGGAGTCATTACCGATGCCACAGGTAATTATACGATTCAGGCTTCTAAACAGGCCACTCTTGTCTTTAGCTTCATCGGTTTTAAATCGCTCGAATTGGCTGTGAACGGCCGAACTTCCATCGATGTTAGAATGGAGGAAGAAGTTGTTGGACTTGGTGAGGTGGTCGTTGTGGGTTATGGTACCCAGCGAAAAATTGATGTTACGGGTTCCGTTGTCCAGGTTAAAGGGGGCGACATCTCAAGTCAGGCCTCCATTAATCCGATCAGCGCACTTCAGGGGAAAGTTGCCGGTGTCCAGATCACCAATAATGGAACACCCGGTTCGTCTCCTGAAATCAGGATCCGGGGTATGGGTACTATTTATGGTAATCCAAATCCGTTGTACGTTGTTGATGGGGTCTGGTTCACCGATATTAGTTTCTTAAACCCGGGTGACATTGAAAACATCAACATTCTGAAAGATGCTTCGAGCGAAGCCATTTACGGGATCAGAGCTGCCAACGGTGTTGTTATTATTGAAACAAAGAAGGGATTGGCCGGCAGAACAATTGTCAGTTATGATGGGTCTGAAGGGTATCAAAAGGTGACCAACCAGATTACCATGGCTAATGCCAATCAATATGCCACCATGATTAATGAGCTGTACGGGACATCGGTTCTCGATCCTACCAAGTATGGCAAGGGGACAGACTGGTACCATCAGGTTCTGCGCGATGCCAATGTAACCAATCACCAGGTGACTGTCAGTGGGGGTACAGAAAAAACCACATTCAATCTTTCCTTAGGTTATCTTGACCAGCAGGGTATTGTTGAAACCAATGATTACAAAAGGTATACCGCCAAATTGCAAAACGATTTTAACATCAGTAATGCAATAAAGGTAGGTTATACGGTGACTGGTGTACATAGTTTTTCACGGGATATTCCGGGCGGTATCTTTCACCAGCTTTATTCGGCTTATCCTGTTCTTCCTGTATATTATGCAGATAAGACTTACGGCGATCCTGCAGACTTTCCACTGGGTGACGGCGCAAGGTTTAATCCGCAGGCAGCAGTTGACCTGTATAATCAGACAAGTGTAACTAACCGGGTAACCGGAAACCTGCATGCAGAGATCAAATTTGCAAAACATTTCGCATTTAAAACCAGCGTCGGGGGTGAATACAACGACGGCGCAGTTGAAAATTATCAGGCGGTTTACAATGGTTCGGCCACCTTCAAAAATACGGTCAGCAAATTAACGGTAACCAATAATCAGAATAAAAACTCGATTCTGGAAAATACCCTGACCTATGACAATAAGTTTAACAATCACAGCGTTAAGGTATTGCTTGGCCAGTCTGCTCAGTCATACGATTATACAAGTGTCACTCAATACGGTGAAAATGTACCGGTAACAACTGATGGAAAATACTACTTTGCATTGGGGAATAATTACCGGATCACTGATGTGGACATTAATAACACTCAGCTTCCCTCCTATCCGTTATCGACCAGGGTCGCTTCCTATTTTGGCAGGGTTAATTATTCCTTCATGGGTAAGTATTTATTGAATGTCTCCATGAGGGCTGACGGTTCGTCAAAATTCTCACCCAAGGACAGATGGGGATATTTCCCATCGGTTGGAGGTGCCTGGATTATTACTGATGAGGCTTTTATGAAAAAGACAGATCTTCTCAACTTACTGAAGCTTAGAGGAAGCTGGGGTAAGATCGGAAATGCGTCTGTTCCGGGTAATTTATCGACACAGATTGTCACTACGGGCGATAACCTTACGGCTATCTGGAACAATCAGCCGGTTGTTGGCGCCAGTATTTCGACTATCGTACCTCCTGCGATCAAGTGGGAAAGTGGTATAGGAACAGATATTGGTCTTGAAGCTGTTTTTCTCAAGAACAAATTAACTCTTGATCTGGACTGGTATAACAAGAAAACCGAGAATGCCATCTTTGCAATTCCTATCTTAAGTTCTTTGGGAATGTCAGGAAATCAGCTGATTGGTAACCAGGCAGATTATCAGAACCGGGGAATTGAATTTGCAATTGGATGGAAGGACCAGATTGGCCATGACTTCACTTATAGCATCAATGCCAATGCCGGATTCAACGCGAATAAAGTACTGGCTGTTTCTACAGGTGCAAACCCAATTTATCAGGCGGTCGGGACAACAGGTTCCAATAATTTCAATACCAAAACGGTCGTAGGCCATCCTATCGGAGAATTTTTTGGTTACAAGGTTGATGGTATATTCCAGACAGACGCCGAAGCAGCTGCCTCTCCACAGAGTGCATCAGCCCATGCCGGAGACTTTAAATACCGGGATATCAGCGGTTCAAAAGGGATTCCTGACAAACAGATTAATGATTTTGACAAAACTGCCATCGGCAATCCAAACCCAAAATGTATCTATGGGATCAACACCAATTTCGCCTATAAACATTTTGACCTGGCAATAGACTTTCAGGGTGTGGCAGGAGTTGATGTATACAATGCAAACATGGGTCTGAGATACGGAAGTGAAAACTTCACCAAGGACTTTTACGATCATCGCTGGCACGGGGTAGGAACCTCCACAACCTATCCTTCTGTAAAGATCGGGGGAGATCAGAATTACCTTGCCAACTCCTTTTATGTTCAGGACGGCAGTTATTTCAGGATTCGTAATTTACAATTAGGTTACTCTTTTCCACAATTGGTCACCGGGAAATTGGGAATCACCAGATTGAGGCTTTTTGCCGATGCTCAGAATCCATTCAACTTCTTCCGTTACAAAGGATTCAGTCCTGAAGTAGGGGGAGGTCCAACCCAGGCAGGTATTGATGTAAATGTATATCCATTATCTGCAACCTATCGGTTTGGTGTTAACGTTACATTCTGATAATTAATAAAATAATATATTATGAAGCGAAATATGTCTCTTTTATACAAGCATAAACTGAATGCCATTCTCCTCTTTTCAGCATTCGTTATGCTTACAGGCTGCAGCAATAACTTTCTGAGTGTACCCCCTCAGGGACAGACTCCGGCCACTCAATTTTGGGTTACATCCGGCGATGCCACCAAGGCAGTTGATGCGATCTATGCCAATCTGCATACCTGGGCAAATGTTGCATTTGCGCCAATAGCAGTGGAGAGTATGGGTTCAGACGATGTTTTGAAGGGAAGTACCCCTGCGGATGCTTCTTTCATGAACGATTTCGGCAATTTCTCAGCCTCTTCCAATGAAGGGCAGATCTCCGATTTCTGGTCAGGCCAGTATTCAAATATCAACTTCTGTAACCAGGTATTAAGTAATGTCCCCAATATTAAAATGGATGCTACTCTGCAAGCCAGGTATCTTGCCGAAGCAAAATTTGTGAGAGCTTACTCCTATTTCCGCCTGGTACGTGCTTTTGGAGGTGTTCCATTACGGCTGAAAATCCCCGCTTCCTCAGCAGAATATAATATCCCAAGGGCCACTGCCAAGGATGTATGGGCTGCCATTGAAACCGACCTCACCGACGCGGCGGGTGTCCTGCCTCAGAGTTATGGTCCCAATGATGTGGGTCGCGCCACAAAGGGTGCTGCCCTGGCTTTGCATGCCAAGGTTGCAATGTATCAGAAAAAATGGGCCGATGTGTTGAGTTATACCAATCAGGTAATGGGGCTGGGATATTCTTTGTTTCCAAATTACGAACAGTTGTTCAGGGTTCCCAACGAAAACTGTCAGGAATCTGTTTTTGAACTGCAGTGTGCCTTGATTCCCGGAAACTCGGGTGCATCGTTCTCGCAGTATTCCCAGGTGCAGGGTGTCAGAGGGGTAACCGGCGGAGGATGGGGATTTAATGTTCCAAGTCCGGCTCTTGTCGCTGCATACGAAGCGGGTGATCCTCGTAAGGATGCAACCATCATATTCAGAGGTGAAACAACACCCGAAGGGGATGCGATTCCATTGGTCGGGGATAACCCAATGTATAACCAAAAATCATACGTTCCGTTTAGCCTGTATGTCAACGGTTATAATGAAGGTTGTCAGCAAAATATCAGGGTAATCCGCTATGCGGAGGTTCTGCTCATGAATGCAGAGGCTGCCAATGAAACAGGAAATACTACCCTTGCGCTAACCTCGCTCGAATTAGTCAGAGCCAGGGCACGCGGAGGAAGCCTCACTATTCTGCCTAAGGTTACCACGACCGATCAGTCTGCACTAAGAACCGCCATTTACAATGAGCGCCATGTGGAACTGGCCATGGAATTTGACCGTTATTTTGATGTAATCCGTCAGGGACGTGCAGCTGCAATTTTTGGTTCCAGAGGCTGGATCGCCAATAAAAATGAAGTTTGGCCACTGCCGCAAAGCGAAATAGATCTGAGCGCCGGTTTGCTTACCCAGAATCCTGGTTATTAATCATTAAAATAGAAAGCTATGAAAAGAATAAATATTAAACGGCTGTTTGTCCTCGCTGTTGCTGGTTTTTTATTGGGATCGTGCTATCAGAAATTCGATCCGGCCAGCTACGCCCCGCCACTCTCAATCAATGGCTTCAGCAGCTCAGGCCAGATTGAAAAGGCCAATTTGGTAGGCTACTGGTCATTCAATAACACCCTGACAGATAGTGTATCCAATGCCTCGGCTACCAATGTGGGTACAACATTTGGGGCTGGTTTTGTCGGACAGGCGCTGCAGGGGGCTAACAATGGCTATTTGCTGGCTACCCCAGCCGCTTCAATCACCGGGATGCACAGTTTCACAGTGGCCTTTTGGGTAAATAGCCCTGCTCCTTCAAATGGAATAATAGGTCTTGTCTCTCTCTCAAACACAACAGGTTTCTGGGGCAACATCGATATGTTCTTTGAAAACGGAAGTACGGTAGCTGCCGCAATTTTCAAGGTTCATATTACCAACGGGACCAATGAGACCTGGGTGGTCGGTTCAGGACTGCCAAATGTTTTGGGTAAATGGGCACAGCTGGCGGCCTCTTACGATGCACCCTCTGAAACCTTTAAGCTTTATGTTAATGGTTCATTGAGCGTTACCCAGCATCAGGCAGGCTTTGGTCCTATTAACTTTACAAACAGCGGGAAAATGGTTTTTGGAACGGTACAGTTTCAAACCAATCCAAGTCTGACATCCGGTACGGGAAATCAGGGATGGGCAAGCTTCCTTACCGGCCAGTTGGATGAGGTCAGAATTTACAACAAGGCGCTTACAGATATCGAAGTTAGTGCAATGGTTGCCTTACAGGGAAGAGGTAAATAATGCACAGATTAGGAATAAAAAAGAGGTTGCCAGGATTGCGGCGGCCTCTTTTTTTCTGATCATTCAATAGAGTTAAAAATACTTTTAAAGCGACTAATAAATCTCAGGATGACATTAAAATTGTTCAGTTTTCTAGGTCTGATTCTGATCCTATCCAATTGCAGCAAAAAACGGAGTAATCAGCCTGTCGAACCACCGATACCGGCTTCATTCACTTTTAATTCTTTGAAAATCAATTCCAGTTACAATAATTTCAACAGTTTTAACGTCAATGTCAATCCAGTCATTAAATTAAAATTTACAGCACCCCTTAATCAGGCCTCGGTGTTGAACAGCGTATCGTTTACGAATAATTCAGGTGGAAATGTTTCTTATCTTGCCACATACGAGAATAGCGACAGCACAGTTGTTGTTACACCATCCCCGGGGCTGAACTTTATCACCCTTTACCAGGTGAGCGTTTCAACCTCGTTGCAATCGAAATCCGGCGGAGCCTTGCAATCGGCTTTCAGTTTCAAGCTGACCACAGTGATCGATTCAACCAATAAGTTTCCGCAAATTTCAGATGACGCATTGCTCACCCTAATTCAGCAGCAAACGTTTAAATATTTCTGGGATTTTGGTCACCCAATTTCGGGAATGGCCCGGGAGCGGAATAGCTCCGGAGAGATCGTTGCAACCGGCGGAACCGGCTTTGGCGTCATGGCTATCCTGACGGGAATCGAACGGAATTTTATTTCGAAGAGCGATGGGTTGAACCGCATCGCGACTATCGTCACCTTCCTGAAAACTAAATGCACCCGTTTTCATGGTGCTTTTTCCCATTGGATTAACGGTTCTACCGGTGCAACCGTTCCGTTCAGTTCACTGGATGATGGCGCCGATCTGGTCGAAACTTCTTATATGATGCAGGGGTTGCTCTGTGCCCGACAATATTTTAACGGAGCCGGTTTGGATGAAGTAAACCTCCGCTCCGATATTAACACCCTGTGGAATGGGGTGGAATGGAGCTGGTTCAGGCAATCGGGCAATCAAAACGTGTTATATTGGCACTGGAGCCCCAATAATCTGTGGGCGATAAACATGCCGATCCATGGCTGGGACGAAGCGCTGATTACCTACGTGCTCGCTGCATCATCAACGGGATTCCCGGTTCCCAAAATTGTGTATGATAATGGATGGGCCATGAACGGTTCGATGAAAAATGGCCAGACCTATTATAACATCAAACTGCCATTGGGTCCGGCATTGGGTGGCCCGCTGTTTTTTGCCCATTATTCTTTTCTGGGGATTAACCCGACAGGCCTGAGCGACGCTTATGCCAATTATATGGATCAGAATGTGGCGCATTCAAAAATAAATTATAACTACTGCGTTACCAATCCGCTGGCCTTTAATGGTTATAGTCAGCAGTGCTGGGGTCTGACTGCCAGTGATGACAACGTGAGCGGATATTCAGCCCATGCTCCGGGAAATGATGACGGTGTTATTTCGCCTACAGCCGCCGTCTCTTCCCTTCCGTATACTCCGGTCGAATCGATGAAAGCCATCCGGTTTTTCTATTACCAGCTTGGTGATAAAATCTGGGGGAGTTATGGCTTTATGGATGCATTTAATCTGACAAATATCTGGTTTTCCAACTCATATTTGGCGATTGATCAGGGGCCTCAGATTGTCATGATCGAGAATTACCGTTCAGGTTTGCTGTGGAAGCTATTGATGAGTTGCCCCGAAGTTAAAACCGGGATGACAAATCTGGGATTCCAGAGCCCGAATTTATAACGTTGTATGAATATATTTCTTAAAATCGTACCGCCATGAAAAAACATATATACCGTCTCCTGATTATTGGACTTATAATTATTGGTGTTCCCTATCCTTCCCAGGCGATTAAAGGTTCACTGCCACAGGACCTGAAGAGTCAAATCCTGATTCAGAAAAACCTCTCAGATACAGCATTGCTGACTTTAGTCCAAAAGCAGACGTTCCGTTATTTCTGGAACTTTGCCCACCCGGTCAGCGGAATGGCGCGTGAGCGAAGTAACCCGGCCTACGGTTACGGTGATGAAGTGGTTACCACGGGCGGTACAGGTTTTGGTGTGATGGCTGCCCTTGTTGCGGTTGAAAGGGGCTGGATTACACGAGATGCAGCTGCTAAACACCTGTTGAAGATGGTCCGGTTTTTAGCAAAGGCTGATTCGTATCACGGTGTTTTTCCCCATTGGCTTAATGGTGCAACGGGCAAAACGATCCCCTTTGGCAGAAAAGATGACGGCGCCGATCTGGTGGAAACCTCCTACCTTTTCCAGGGATTGCTTTGTGCAAGGCAATATTTCGATAAGGATAATCGGGTTGAATCGGAATTGCGCGACCGGATCAACGGTATGTGGAACGAAATCGAGTGGAACTGGTTTACAAAAGGGGGCGAAGAGGTTCTTTACTGGCACTGGAGTCCAAACAACGGCTGGGCCATGAACTTTCCCATCCATGGCTACAATGAGTGCCTGATTACCTATATCCTCGCCGCGAGTGGTGTCCGGTATCCGGTGAACATCTCCGTCTATCATAATGGATGGGCGAAAAGTGATTTTTTTAAGAATGGGAAGACATTTTATGGGTTCAGACTTCCGTTGGGATTTGATTTTGGAGGTCCCCTGTTCTTTTCACAATATTCCTTTTTAGGTCTAAATCCGACCCAACTGACAGACCGGTATGCCAATTATTGGGAACAGAATCTAAACCACACCCTGATCAACCATGCCTATTGTGTGGATAATCCCAGGAAATTCAAGGGCTATGGCGACAATTGCTGGGGACTTACCGCCAGTGATAATTTTGAGGGGTACAGCGCCCATGCTCCGAATAACGATCTGGGTGTGATTACCCCGACTGCAGCGCTCTCCGCTTTTCCTTATGCCCCGGAATATGCCATGAAAGCGCTAAAACATTTCTATTTTGATCTGGGAGATAAAATCTGGGGCAAATACGGATTTACAGACGCCTTCAGCCAAACACATAACTGGTATGCCGATAATTATTTAGCCATCGACCAGGGGCCCATCATCGTGATGATCGAAAACTACCGGACCGGATTGCTCTGGAAACTCTTTATGAGCTGTCCTGAAGTTCAAAATGGATTAAAAAAACTGGAATTCAGCTCTCCAACTATTAAAAAATAAGAATAATGAGGAAATTGCCAGAGATGCTGGTCTTTATCGTTTTACTCTTCCTGACCTTAAACGGGTCAGCACAAAAAACGTACTGCAATCCCATCAACCTCGATTATGGTTACTGTCCGATTCCGAATTTCACCGAATCGGGTAAACACAGGGCAACAGCCGACCCGGTAATCGTCACCTATAAAGGCGATTATTACCTTTTCTCCACCAATCAACGGGGATATTGGTGGAGTTCCGATTTAAATCACTGGAATTTTGTCTCCAGGACTTTTCTGAAACCCTGGCATAAGGTTTACGACGACCTTTGCGCTCCCGCTGTCTGGGTTCAGAATGACACCATGCTGGTTTTCGGATCGACCTACTCTGCAAATTTCCCGATCTGGATGTCGACCAATCCCAAGGGAAACCAATGGAAGGAGGCAATAGATTCATTGTCAATCGGCGGGTGGGATCCCGATTTTTTTCTGGATGACAATGGAAAGTTATATATGTATAACGGAAGCAGCAACACTTATCCAACCTATGGCATTGAACTGAACAGGAAAACATTTGCCCCTGTTGGTACGCGGAAAGAACTTCTTCTGCTGGATGACGACCGTTATGGATGGCAGAGGTTCGGCGAATATTCTGATAATACATTCCTGAAACCTTTTATCGAAGGTTCATGGATGACCAAACACAATGGCAAATATTACCTGCAATACGGCGCGCCGGGGACCGAGTTCAGCGGCTATGCCGATGGCGTTGCCGTTTCGGACCAGCCTCTGGGCTATTTTAAGCATCAGCCGATGCCATTTTCGTATAAACCGGGCGGTTTCGCGCGTGGGGCAGGACATGGGGCTACCTTTAAAGATAAATGGGAGAACTACTGGCATATCAGCACCATTGCTATCTCGGTGAAAAACAGTTTTGAGCGGAGATTGGGTCTTTGGCCTGCCGGTTTTGATCCCGATGATGTGATGTACTGCAATACAGCCTTTGGCGATTTCCCCCTTTATTTGCCTGACGGAAAAGCGGATCACCGTTCTGGCCGTTTCACCGGATGGATGATCCTGAATTATAATAAACCGGTTACGGTATCTTCCGTTTTTGGGGGTTACCAGCCCAATTATGCAGTCGATGAGAACATTAAGACTTACTGGTCTGCGGCAACTGGCAATTCCGGTGAATGGATCGCGTCTGATCTGGGATCGGTGTCGGCTGTACGGGCCATTCAGCTCAATTATGCCGATCAGGACGCCACATTTTTGGGTAAACAAACCAGTATTTTTCACCAGTATAAGCTCTGGTCCTCGATGGACGGGAAGAGCTGGAAACTGCTGGCCGACAAAAGCAGGAATACAACCGATGTGCCGCACGATTATATCGAATTATCCGAACCGGTTGAGGCGCGCTACATCAAACTGGAAAACATACACGTCCCGACCGGTAAATTTGCCATCAGTGGTCTGCGTGTTTTTGGAAACGGACATGGTGAAAAACCCGATCCGGTAAAAAACTTTTTCGTGCTGCGGACCGAAAAGGACAAACGGAGCGCCTGGCTAAAATGGACTCCCGTAGACAATGCCTACGGCTATAATATTTATACGGGAACTGCCCCCGATAAATTATATAACTGTATCATGGTTTATGGCGCCAACGATTACTGGTTTAAAGCCATGGACAAGGAGCTCCCCTATTATTTTACAATTGAGGCGCTTAACGAAAACGGGGTTTCACAAAAATTGAAAGTTATTAAATCAGATTAAGGGCATTTAAAATTGGTTTAATATCCCGTTAGGAATTATATATGGGTAGAAAACGGATTTAAGAGAAGGTTTCCTCCCAGACGGGACGAGATTGGTTTACAAGACATATGTCTTCTACCCATATTTTGTTCCGGACGGAACATCAAAACAAGAATTTTAACAGTTATTAAATTAAGGGACTAGATAAGGTATTTAAAAATTTTAAAACAATGAGGTCATTAGCCATATTTATATCACTTTGCGCCGTCATACATTTTATCCCGGCTTATGCTCAAAAGGGTTCAGATCCCCGGATGAATCAATTCATCACAACCCTGATGAGCCGGATGACCCTGGATGAGAAAATCGGCCAGTTGAATCTCTCGGGCGCCGGTGATATCACAACAGGGGAAACAACCAGTTCCGACATACATCAGAAAATCAGGGACGGGAAAGTTGGCGGACTTTTAAATATCAGGAGCGTTAGTAAGATCCGTGCCGTTCAGAAGATTGCTGTTGAGGAGAGCCGGCTAAAGATTCCGCTGCTGTTTGGGATGGATGTAATTCATGGCTATCAGACGGTATTCCCGATCCCACTGGGGTTGTCGTGCAGCTGGGATTTGAAGCTCATAGAACAGTCCGCAAGGATTGCAGCTCAGGAGGCGAGCGCCGACGGGCTTTGCTGGACTTTTGCACCTATGGTCGACATCTCGCGTGATCCGCGTTGGGGGCGCGTTTCTGAAGGATCGGGTGAAGATCCGTACCTGGGATCTCAGATTGCCAAAGCCATGGTCCGGGGATTTCAGGGTGATGATCTTCGGAAAAACAATACCATAATGGCCTGCGTCAAACACTTTGCACTCTACGGAGCCGTTGAAGCGGGCCGCGATTACAATACCACCGACATGAGTCGTCTGAGAATGTACAACGAATATTTCCCCCCGTACAAGGCGGCTGTAGATGCCGGGGCAGGAAGCGCAATGGCGTCATTCAACGAGGTGGATGGGTTACCTGCCACGGCAAATAAATGGCTGATGACCGATGTGCTTCGTAAACAGTGGGGTTTTCAGGGTTTTGTGGTTTCCGACTACACCGGTATTGCTGAATTAACAGAGCATGGACTCGGTGATTTACCCGAAGTTTCAGCGCAGGCACTGCATGCGGGTATCGATATGGATATGGTCAGTGAGGGATTTTTAAAGACATTGAAAAAATCGCTTGAAGCAGGTTGGATTACCAAATCGGAACTCGATCAGGGATGCCGTAGAATGCTGGAGGCAAAATACAAGCTGGGTCTTTTCGAAGATCCTTTCCGCTATTGCGATGATAACCGGGCCAAAACGGAGATCTTTACCCCGGAAAATCTTGAGGTTTCACGCCAGATTGCAGCCCGGTCCCTGGTGCTTCTCAAAAATGACCATGGGATTCTTCCTTTGAAAAAAGGGGGAACCATAGCATTAATTGGTCCGCTTGCTGACAATAAACTGAATATGACCGGGACCTGGAGTGTGGCGGCCGATTTTTCCAAATGTGTTTCACTCCTTTCGGGGATTAAGGACGCAGCCGGGGATGAGACCCGGATTGTGACCGCCTGGGGAACCAATATTCTCAATGATTCCATCCTCGATTCCAGGGTGAGTGTATTTGGGAAGCCATCCTTCCGGCAGAACCGCTCCCAGAAAGAGATGATTGATGAGGCTGTAGCGGTGGCCCAAAAATCGGATGTTATCGTGGCAGCTGTAGGTGAATGTGCCGAGATGAGCGGGGAATGTTCAAGCCGGTCGGACATCAGCCTGCCCGAAAACCAGCGGGAGCTGCTCAAAGCGCTGCTTGCGACGGGCAAACCGCTGGTGATGGTGCTGTTTAATGGCCGGCCGCTTACTATTCCCTGGGAAGCGGCCCATATTCCGGCTATCCTCGAGGTCTGGTTTTCGGGTACCGAAGCTGGAAATGCCATTGCCGATGTGCTGTTTGGCAAGGTCAATCCTTCCGGAAAACTGACAGCCACCTTTCCCCAAAATGTGGGTCAGATTCCGATTTATTACAATGCCAAAAATACCGGACGACCACTGGTGGAAGGGACATGGTTTACGAAATTCCGGTCCAATTACCTCGATATCCCGAACGAGCCGGTATTTCCTTTCGGTTACGGATTGAGTTATACCACCTTTGATTATGGCGATCTTAAACTAAGCGCGTCGCAGGCGAAAGGAAATCAGACCATTACAGCCACTGTAAATCTTACAAATTCCGGGAAGGCCGATGGGGCAGAGGTTGTCCAGCTTTATATCCGCGATGTGGTGGGGAGTATTACACGTCCACTTAAGGAGCTGAAAGGTTTTCAAAAGGTTTTCCTGAAGGCGGGGGAGTCCCGGGTGGTTACATTCAAAATTACTCCGGAGGATTTGAAATTTTACAACGGTGAGCTTAAATATATCTGGGAACCGGGTGATTTTGTGATTATGGTCGGAGGAAACTCGCGCGATTTGAAATCTGCTAAGGTGAACTGGATGAGGTAATTATCCGATCAAAATGTAGCGAGAATGGTATAATAAGTTGTTTATTGATTGAATAGAATCTCCTGAAAAACCAAACCACGAAGTGGTTAAAGCTTAATAACCCCCCGGTGAAGCTTAAGAAACCGGGGGTAACGAAAATAAATTACAGCAGCAGCCCCGAAATGGGCTGAATATTATCCCGAACCTGCAAAAGCAATTTTAAGGCATCTTGTAAGTTGCTTTCCAGTGCTTCAATAGTTTTGCCTTGTGACAATGCAGCGGGATATTCAACAAGGTGACCAATTAAGTAATAAGCACAATTTAATTTCGTAATTATTTGTTTCCTCTTTTGACCTCCCCCAACCCTGGACCTCCCCTGCCCCCTCCAAGGGAGGGGAAAGGAGGGGATTAAAAGGAAGGTATTGTTCCGAATGCGGAAGATTTAAAGGGGTCAAAAAGGGAAAAAATCAGTAATTTAAATAGCACATTATAGCTTTCCGATTAATTAGTGTCTGTTGAAGAAGATTAAACAGACAGATTGTCGTTACCTACGATTCCCAGGGTTTACCTGAATTCAACCGGGGAGAATTATGACGTGATTAACCGGTACCAGATTCCCGGGGTGGGGAAAATGGTATTTGAGAATAGGTTGAAGAATTAAGACGTGCCGTAGGCACCAAATATGGGTAGATAAGATTCCACGCATAGAAGACGAAATACCGTTTTTCACATAATTTACTACCCGTATCAAATCCCTGATGGGATTTTAAATAGAGCTAAAGTAGAGGGTCGACTCAACGTCGTGCTCTCACTGGTCTGCAATTTTAAAATCTATCGGTCCGATCCTTCTATCAGTTTAAGTTCTGTCTCATCGTTGGTCAGGACAGAATGATTAAAATAGGCATTGTTCGGAAGTTGCAACGTATAATTCCGGACAAAGGCTATTGAGACCTCCACGCTTATAAGGGTACAGTTGAGCAGATGCCCCCCTTTGGTTTTGTCGGATGACAGGAAGTGGAAATGATAAGCATCCATATTGACCTCTTTGAGATATTTGGGGAATTTGTAACCGATTAATGTCCCCTGCTGATTGGCAAATGTAAAGACTCCCTGTTTCTTATAGGCCTCAATCAGCCGTTTGTAGGGTTTCTCCTGCTTTGGAACACTTCGGATGACTATCGAATCAAATTTCCCGGTAATCTGACAGGCATAGATCAGGTTGGGCCTGGCCAGGGCGCTGTCCAGGTAGTTTTCAAGCGATTTGATACTGATCGGATGGCTTATCGTGATGGTGGTATCGGCGTGGAAATTGCAGATTGCTGCAAAGGGGGTCTTCACAGTGTCGGCCATGGTCAGGATCCTGGAGTCGGAGGCAGCCTTGTAACATTGACCTTCAAGCAGGATTAATTCTCCGTCAAGTGCATTGAATGTGCCAATTCCGAAATTGCCCTGCTGCTTCAATTCGCCTACTGTCATCTCTCCGTCATATACCCCTTCCAGCAAAGCGCTTAATGTGGAATACTGATGGATGGAATTTGATGTTAATTCTTGAGGTGGATTTGGAGTGTTGCACCCCATCAAAAAGATCAGGCAGCTAACTATGGCGTAATTATTCAGTCTGAATTTCATCATTGGACTTTTTCTGAACAGTTCAACCTTTTAAAGGTAACAGTTTTCCATTAAAGTTGGTTCTCAGAACTCTATTTTTATCCCGCTTCCCATAATCAGGTTCCAGGCAGCCACAAAACTGGATTCGTCCAGGATCTGAAGCTTGTTTTTCCGCAGTAACTTTTTTACCAGTTTCTGATTGGGCTTGTTAAATTTTGAAAGCAATGAGCTGCGGTTTATCTTAATGGGGGAATAACCCTTGTCGGCAGCATAAATATAATAGTAAAAGGAGGGTTGAAAAGCGAGGCCAAATTTGTTATACGAAGCGTCGCAAGTCTCCAGATCGACTTTCCGGTAAACAAGCAGTGAAATTTTTCCATCACTCAGCACCTCAAAAAAGCGCTCTTCATGCAGCAGACCATTGTAATACTGCCGGCGAAAAACTCTTTTCACCCCTTTATTACCGGTGACGGAGAACCCTTTCAGACTGATCTTGTCGATGATGATCTGGGCAGAAATAACTGAATTATAGTAGATTATCTCATCCTGAAAGGTGCTGTATCTGAGTCCGAGGTTTCCGGTTTTTGTGCCATCGAGGAACTCAATCTCGCCCATGACAAACTTATCTGTCAGGTAAGGTGAGCCTGAATAACCAGGGTACGGAATAAAACGGGTCCCCTTTATTTTTTCGGTATTCAGGCTTTGCGGTGAATTCTCCTGCGCTTTAGCTGTTACCGCCGTGAGCAATCCGAAGAGGATGATGAGTAAGATCCTGTTGGTCATATTAATTTACCTCAAAAGTTTGTTCTTTGTAAAAAACAGATCCGTCACGGGTTGTACCGCGAACGATAACCTTATAATTACTCCGGATATCGGATGTTTCAAAATTGAGTCTGATCGTTTCCTCCGGTTTTAAGGATGGTTTCCAGAGCAAAACCTTGCGGAGATCCGGCTCGTTTTGTTGTTTTTCAGTAAGGATATTCAATTGGGCATCAGGCTGGATGACATCGAGATTGAATTTGATCAGCTCGTCCGATTCGACAATGCGCGAAAAATTTGATTTTGAGGTATAAATAGCCACTACTCCCGGGAAACCAAGATCGCCATAAAACCGTTCATTCATGCAGATTTCCACCCGGTCTATATCTTTTGACCCCATATTCTTAATGACACTCAGGTCATGAATCGGGATGCCGTCGAGTAAGAGCAATGGCGGGTCTTCAAAATAGGCATGCATGGCGTTGTTAAAAACCTGTAATGTAGGGATTCGGTTATACGCCCGGAACTTAACCCCGGTTAAAAGTTCACGTGAGATCTCTGTAAAATCGGGAAGATCAATAAACGGGTGGGGATCGACTACCAGGGTTGGCACGCCGTAAAATGGATATGTTTCCCCCTTTGGCTTCGATACCGGCTGAACGTTAATCTCCTGTTGATTAAATATTTTTCGGACAGTAACGGCATCGGTATTTTGTTCCGAAATTTTCCGGAGCGCTGGTGGTATAGTCCAGTTTTCGAACATGGGAATACCGTTTGCAAGGCTGTCGGTATGATTCAGGACTATTTTGAGAAGATGTTTTCTCTCGGGGTCATATCCCTGGATTACCACCGGAATTTTCCCGTAGTAATTATCAAACTGAAAATTAAAATGTCCGTCAATCCCGGTTCTGTAAAAGTTAAACCTTGGAATGGAGTCGGGAATCGAAAGCAGAACAATCCCGTTCTTCAACGGCTTTCCCGTTTTAAGATCCCTGATCACCCCATCAATGATCACCCCATCTTTTTCGACCAGCTGATCCTTCTTTGGCGGAGTACTTTTTAAAAAGGTAGCCGGCTCGAATCCCGGTGTTGACTCAGCCACACAAACAGAGAGATTCCCCTTTATTTGTGACAGTAATTCCCCCGGCAGACGGAGGGTTACACTGGCCTTGGCTCCGGACTGCACTGTTTTATCCATTCCTTCAATTTGCAGGGCATTGGCGGATGTTTCCATAACGCACCTTTTTTCTGAAGATCTGACAGCAGAGCCGGCTTCAGGTATTCCTGTAAAACGGTTGGTGATATATAATTCATTAAAAGTTAAAACAGGATTGTTTTTGGTTGAGGTACACAGCAGATAACATCCGGAACTTAAAGAGTCGGGCAGGTAAATAAATCCATCAGCCTGGTGATCATTTATTTTCTTGCTGATACCGGCAATTTTTTTTCCGCTCATGCTGACCAGATCGACATGAACTATTCCCGACAATTCATCGGAAGGCGCAAATATTTTCAGTAAAAGTGTTTCACCGCTGGCATACAGGTCACGATCGGTAAAGAGACTGAAATACTTCCTTTCCTGCGTTTTGCCGGCTGTGGTAACAAAAAGGAGCAACAAAATGATTAATTGTCTTTTCACGTTAAAATCGTAGTTTTTAATTTACTGATTGCTGATATTGATCTGTTTGATTATGAATTGGAAATTGAATCTGTATTTCCTGATTATTCGGTCCACCATGAAGGCTGAGCGACAACCGGATTTGATTTCCTGGCTCTGATCACTCCATGATCAGGTATATCGGGATATTGGAAGATTTGTCTCAGATTTATGGTACTGGTTGGGGAGGTAAGGTTCAAATAATAGCGAACCTGTTGGCATGAGTTCAAATCGAAATAGCCGTAGGCAATTTTAGATGAATCTGTTTTGCATTTGATATTGCCATAGATTTGAGTCTGGATGGGATCGAACATGCTTCCCGTTGCTGCGAACTGGCTGTTCAGTTGCTGGTGATAACTGAAAGATCCTGCCGAAGTGCCGTATTGCTCAACAATCAGGATCCACCCATGAGAAACAAGGGTGTCTGAATAGAGGTAGTCCAGAGCATTGTATGAAACGGTTAACAGGGGTTGTTTTACCAGCGCTGTGGCCTGGCTGAAATCAGGAGTACCTGCAAGGATAAACTGGTTGTTGCTGTTATAGGAATTCCACCCAAAGGCGGTATGGTACCGTCCGGGGATTGAATCCCAGGTCCATTCCAGAACCGATCGTACATCAAACCGGTAATGAGACAATGAACTGGTAACCGGAAGATCGGCATCAATCTCGCGCATATCCTTAACAACTGCCTGCGGAACAGTACCTCCGTTGTTCACATAGACCTTTTGAACAACGTTTGTTGTATAGAAATTTGTCATGGAGGGCAGCGGAGGCATCGTGACTACCTCCGATTCATAGGTGTCGGGCGAAACGACAATCCTGAGTTTGTAACTGTTCCCGCTAACCGGTACGGACTTAAAGAGATAAAGACCTGCGGTACTTTCGGTTGCCTGAATGGTTCCCCCTCCGGTTTGGACGAGCTGTACCGTTGCGCCCGATACATCCGGCAGCTGAACCTGGTCGTTAAATGCGCGGGTTTTTGTCAGCTGAACATAGTTTCGTGACATGTCGTTGGTGATCAGCGCCTCAACTACGAGATTTCCGGCAACATGATCGATCGAAGGTTGATAGATCTGTTGGCACGAAACGAAGAGAAGCATAAGCAAGACCAGATATTTCAGTTCTTTTTGCATCAGAATTTAAAATTATAGGTGATCGACGGAACAGGAACACCAATGATTGACAAGGTGTAAATATTATAACTGCTTTGACCGGAATCCTGAATCGATGAACCCTTTTGATAAAATACGGAATAGGGGTTTTTATGTCCGTAGAGGTTGTAGACAGAGAGGGTCCAGCTCCCCTTCCACATCCGTTTTTTCCGAAGGTTCTCATCGAAGGTAAGGCTGACATCCAGGCGGTTATAATCGGGCATCCGGTATTTGTTGCGGTCTGAGAAGATTACAACCTGGTAAGCTCCATAGGTATATTTCTGCTCGGGTAAGGTAATGGGCCTTCCTGAGGAGTAGACAAAGTCTCCTGAAAATCGCCATCTCCGGCTGATTTTGTAATTTGCAACTACCGACAGGTCATTTGGTTTATCATATACCGAAGGGTACCACGCTCCACCGTTAATCTTCTCGTCGGAGAAGCGGCCATCGGTTTTCTGGAACGCTCTCGAATAGGTATAACTGACCCAGCCGGTTAAACGCCCCGAATTCTTCTTCGCATAAAGTTCAAGACCATAGGCATAACCTTTGGCCTGCAAAAGATCCGATTCAATGTATTGATTCATCAGAATTGACGCCCCATTTTTGTAATCGAGAATATTTTGCAGCTTTTTGTAATAAACCTCCACCGATGTTTCAAATGGCGCATTTCCGGGGTTTTTGAAAAATCCCAGGGCGATCTGATCGTTAATCAATGGGGATAAGAGTGGATCGGAAGATTTCCAGTAATCGGATGGGGAAATCACGGCAGTATTCGAAATCTGACTGATATACTGATGTATCCGCTGGTAACTTAACCTGATCGATCCCCCATTGTCCAGGTTGTATTTCAACGCCAGACGGGGCTCAAATCCACGGTATGACTTGATATTGGCTCCCGGTTTATAGGTTGTTGAATCAATAATCGTACTCTTGCTCCGTGAAACACCCGATGCATAATCATATACCATGCCCGGTCCGTAGTCGATATAATTGGTGAACCGTAAACCGGCATTGAGGTCCAGCTTGTCGAGCAGGGTGAGATCGTCGTTGGCAAAAAGGGCCATCTCTGCTGATTGCTCCTTTTTCAAGGCTGATGAAATGACATTGGTGATCTTACTGGCCGGGGCAATCTGTCCCGGATTAATCCAGTAGCCAATGGCCTGAAATCCGGTTGTAAGCCGGTGTTTGTCATTGGGAAAGAGCGAAAGGGCATATTTAAGACTGCCGTATTGAATGTCCGACTTTAGGTTATAGTTGTTTTCCGTCAGCACGGGATCCTGTTGATTTACCATCACATTGTATTTCGAGAAGGCCATGCTTAAATTGGAGACTACTTTTTCTGTGATATTCAATTTCCAGTTTAAAGAACCAAGTGAATTGCCATAATTATAGAGGGTACTGGTATTTAGATTAAAGACATCGGCGCTCAGGTACCCCGTCAGTTTAAGATGATTTTTGGGCCCAAGCTCAAAATTTGCGGTGCCATTTATATCATAAAAATGAGCCACGCTGTTCATTAATGTCGGGTTCCTGGTCTGTTGCAACAGCCAGTCGGAGTAAGTACTCCTTCCCCCAATCATAAATGTGCTTCTCTTCTTCTTAGCAAACGGACCTTCAATTGTCAGTCTGCTGTTTATGAGTCCAATACCTCCGTTTATCCGGAGATTTTTTTCATTTCCGTCTTTAAGTTGCACATCCATGACCGAGGAGATTCGTTCGCCGTAGGAGGCAGGAATTCCACCCTTGTAAAGCGTTACATCTTCAATGGCATCTGGGTTGATCATCGATAGAAAGCCGAATAAATGGGTGGTATTGAAAACCGGTGAACCGTCGACCAGCACCAGGTTCTGATCGGTGTTGCCCCCCCTGACGTTGAATCCGGATGACATCTCGCCCACGCTTTGAACTCCGGGCATCATCACCATGCTTTTGATCAGATCAGCCTCTCCCATCAGCACGGGAAGCTCTTTAATGGTGATTGCGTTCATCTTTATCATACTCATCTGAGCCTTCGAAGCCTTTGAATTTTCACCCACCACGGTAACTTCAGCAATATTGTGCGTCTCCTCAAAAAGATCAAAATCTGCATTCCCATCCTGAATCAGCTCTATTTTCTGGATCTGGTCTTCAAAGCTCAGAAAGGAAACCTTCAGATGCATTTCGCCGGTTGGCATTTCGATGGAGTATCTCCCTTTCGAATTGGTGGCTACCCCGATTTTTGTTTCGGGGACATAAACCACCGCGCCGGCCAGCGGTTCACCCGTTTTGCCGTCAAAAACCCGGCCATGCAGCTTAGCACGCTGGTATCGTCCCTGATTGAGAGGATCCCCAATCACCAGAATCTGCGCTTTAGTGCTCCCCGCTTCTGTCCGTCCGACCGCATTGCCCGGATAAATCACCACTGAATTTCCCTGGAAAAATTTGAAATTTAAATCTTTGCCTCTAAAAGCCTGATTCAATGCCTGAATAAGCGGCACATCTTTAAAGGTGATGGTAACCTCCCCCGATTTAATCCACTCGGACTTATAAAAAAACCGGATTCCATAAGCTTGCTTTAGGGTATTGAAGAACTCCGGAAGTGGGGTTTTGTCAAAACTTCCCGTAATTTTCATCTCCTGTATCGCTTGTGAATGCCCCGGCAGATTAAAAAAAAGAATTGCAATAGTCAGAAAAACAGCTTTATACAAGTTTACTAATGGATGATCCTTCACAATTGATGGTTGTCTTGAAGATGAGAAAATCAGAAAAATATTGTTAAGTAAAAGTAGTAAAATAATATGTTTCGAAACGGAAAGTATCGTCAAACTTAATTCAGAAAAGATGTGGCCTGCGACCGGATCAAATTGCCCGGATGCGCTGAGGCAAAAGGGTAATTACATTACAAATATCAAGCCAATCCAGGCAATTCCATTCCGATAATCTTCCTGTAAAGATTGAGTGCAAAAAGGTCGGTCATTCCTGATACAAAATCAACCACCGACTGAATTTTGCCGTACAAGGTCTGATCGGGATTCTGGTATTGGGTGGGAATGAGGGAGAGGAGTTTTTTCGATAAAAAACTTTCGGGTTCCACCACAGCGGTAATGAAGGCTTCGAGTAATGTTCCCAGTATTTTGTAGCCGGCAATCTCAATTTCGACAACAGTCCGGTCATTGTAAATCTTCTCGGATGATACGCTGCGGACCAGATCCATTGCGCTTTTTGAGGGTTCAGGCAGGAGGTTAAAGAGCGGGATAATTTTTTCGGTCGTTGTAAAATCTGAAATTCGCGAAATAAACAGCTGGGCGCATTCCCGGGTAAGTTTGCCGATCACCATCGCCCTGAGGTAGGAAATCCTTTCGTTGCTGTCGCTCACCAGGGTCAGATTAGCCGATATGTTATCCAGCGTTATCTGGTCGTCGACAGGATGAAAGAAATTAAGAAAGAGCGCTTCTGTTTCGGGATAAGAGAGAATTTTCAATTTATGGGCATCCTCTGCGTCCATGATCTGGTAGCAGATATCATCCGCGGCTTCCACCAGGTAGACAAGCGGGTAGCGCATGTAATGCAATGGATTTTCAGATAATTGAACCATCTCCAGTTGAGTGGCTATTTTGCGGAACAGCTCTTTTTCGCTTTGAAAAAATCCGAACTTGGGTTTACCTCCGGCCAGCGATGATTCAAAAGGATATTTCACAATACTTGCCAGTGTGCTGTAAGTCAATGCAAAACCGCCATATCTTTTCCCTGTAAACTGATGGCTGAGCACCCTGAACGCATTGGCGTTCCCTTCAAAACAGGTAAAATCAGACCATTGTTCTTCGCTCATCTCATTGCGGTATTTTAATCCGCCCCCTCTTTGGAAGAAATCGGCGATGGCATACTCGCCCGAATGACCAAACGGTGGATTTCCCAGGTCATGAGCCAGACAGGCGGCAGAAACAATTGCCCCTATCTCTCCAATCCTGTTCAGAAATAACGGTTCCTCTTTCCCTTTTAATGCCGAAGCAACCAGGTTGCCCAGAGAACGCCCTACGCTGGCTACCTCTAATGAATGGGTTAACCGGTTGTGGACAAAAATACTTCCCGGCAGCGGAAATACCTGTGTTTTATCCTGAAGTCTGCGGAAAGGGGATGAGAAAATGATCCTGTCGTAATCGCGCTGAAATATGGAACGAATGTCATCGTCTTGCTGAAAAATCCTCTCCTCAAGGCCAAGCCGGCAGTCGCTGATCCACTTATCCCATTTTATCATTTATGATTGTATTATTTTTCTGTTTACTTTTGGGTGCTCTGTTTCATTAATTTTGGCTCAAAGTTCAACATTTTTTGTTCATTAACCATTATTGAATACCTTCGCGGGATTTTTTTTTGAACCTATGATATCACCAATGCTTAACGGATTGCTCCTGCCATTTTTGGTAGCCATGTTTCTGGCGATCAATATGGGTGGCAGCGGCACCTCTCCATCTTTCGCAACCGCCTACGGTTCAGGTATATTAAGACGGGATCTGATTCCCGGTCTGTTCGGGGTATGCGTTCTGGTGGGGGCATTGCTTGCCGGCAAAAACACCGCTATCACTTTAGGTAAAGGGATCATCCCTGCGGAGAGTCTGAATTATGTCTTGACGACCATCATCCTTTTTTCAGTCGCGCTGTCTCTACTTTTTGCCAATCTGTTAGGCGTGCCTCAGTCAACTTCGCAATCGACCGTTCTCGCACTTGCCGCCCCTGCCCACTACCTGGGACAGTTAAATACCACCAAGCTTTTTACCGAGATTATACCGACATGGATTATATTGCCGATTGTCGCTTTTGGGATTATGTACCTGATTGCCAATATTTCCATCAAAAAATTCGACATCAAATACCCCGGCTATTTTCAGACATTTAAGAGACAATCCTTATTTCGCTGGGTCGTTATTTTAACCAGTTGTTATGTGGCCTTTTCGATCGGAACCAATAACGTGGCAAATGCCTCGGGGCCAATTACCTCTATGATTACCAATGAACTACATATAAATCCTACCAGCAGTAATTTTGTGCTGATTATGATTCTGGGAACTTTAATTATAGCCCCCTCTTTCGCTATCGGTAGTTCGATTTTCGGCCGGAAACTGATAGTAAAGACCGGAACCGAGATAACCGAAATCGGCAAAGTCGAAGCTTCCATTATCTCAGTTATTACGGCCACCTTGCTACTTGCAGCTTCGATTAGCCGTGGGATACCCACATCGCTGGTTCAGCTTAACACCTTTGCTATCCTTGCATTGAGTGTTTCCAAATTGGGTTGGAAATCGACCTTTTCCAATAAAGTTGTGAAGCGGCTTTGGTTAATCTGGTTTATTGCCCCGGTATTTGCCTTCAGTCTCTCCTATTTTCTGACTGTTCTGGCTGATCATGCCGGATTACTGCATCTTTAACCGGGAAGATATCGCCGTTCCGGTTTCTTTTAGTTCCTTATCCAGCTCATCCATATCGGGAAAATAGCTTTTCATCCTGCTCTTGAAATGGGGACCATGGTTGGGAATAACCGTATGAACGAGCTCATGCACAATCACATAATCAATCAGCCGATCGCTGAGTCTCATCAGATGTAAATTAAGATTGATGTTTTTGAGGGTGGAACAGCTGCCCCAGTTGGTTTTATTGTTCTTGATTGTCACTTTTTGGTAGGAATAGCAATGTGTTTTTGCCAGTTCCGAGATTCTTCCCGGCAGGTATTTCCGGGCATCAAAGCGGAGCACATGTGCGATCATCACCTGGAGTTTATTTTGTAGTTCACTCGATTCAATCGGCAGATTGGCAGGATATTCAAAGAATACTTGTTTCGCTTCCGGGGCATACCGTATTCGTAACTGGGGGATGTCCGCTGAACAGACATGGTAATGATAATTTCGGGTCGATAACAGGTGCCCGGGTTGAATCGAGTTCTGAGCCGCAGGTTTTTTGGCCATTTTATCCCGCATATCCGAGACCCACTGAAGATGTTGGATAAGAAATTTCTCCCCGCTCAGAAATGAGGCCAGCCAGGGAATGGTAACGGTGACTCTCCCGTCAGGTCGGATGGCAATTTTATACCGGACAGACTGACGATTGCGGTTTATAGTCACGGCTCCAATATGTTCGACAAAAACCTCCTTTAATGGCATAAAAATTAGAGTCTGTTTACAATTGGATTTTTCAGCTTTTCTTCGAATTGGCAACAAGCTGATTGAAGACGACCAGCTGTTCCTTTAAAGCGGCTACTTTATCGGCAGGATCTGTCCGTGCTTCCATCAGGATCCAACCGGTATAATTCATTCCGGCAAAAAGATCAAACAGCTGCTGGTAAGGATAAGTTCCGATATTCAATTCGCGGACATGTACGGTATCTCCAAACCATTTTTTAACGCTGTTGAAATTTCCTTCAAGTCCGGGAGGGAGCAGGTCCTGATCATTGCAGTTCCAGCACATCTTCACATTTTTTTCGGTAACCTGATCAAAAATAGCCTTCATGTTGGGCAGTTCCTGTGTTTTGGTTCCATGAACTTCAACCCGGACCAGCAGACCGTAATCCTGGGCGAATTTCCCGACTTCGTTAAATGAATCGGCAATCTGCGCGATTGTTTTTTCCTTGGCCACGCCATCGGGAAGGCCGTTTGGCTTCACTTTAATCCCTGAGGCGCCAATATCTCTGCAAAGTTTGATATATTCCTTGGTCTGGTCGATATTCCAGCGAAGTTTCACAGGATCAGGACTGTGGTATTCGAAATTTGAACCATATCCCAGACAGGTTACGGGGCTGTCAGCAAACAGTTTCTTTACTGTTGTCCGCTGATCTGCGCTCAGGCTTGTCTCCACACCATGCGCATGACCGGTTCGCAGCTCAACACCAAGAATCCCCGTCCTTGTACAATTGGCGATCACGGTGGGCAAATCCCAGTCTTTTGCCCATTGGTAAGTCACCAGACCAAGTCTCATTTTCGGCTTCTGAGCTTTTGCCCATGCAGAGAATGGCTGAATGGTTGCAAGACCTACCCCTGTAATGATACTTTTCTGAATAAAATTGCGTCTGGACAAATTCCGCTCCATGATATGTGTGATTAATATGTTTTCTGAAAGGGTGAAGATAGACATTCCGTGTTTTAAAACGAAATGTAGCCTGAAAATTTGTTTATTTTGCACTGCGAATATAAATTGGATAAAATGAATATACTTATTATAGGATCTGGGGGACGTGAACATGCTTTTGCCTGGAAAATCAGTCAGAGTCCAAAAATCAATAAACTTTATATAGCTCCCGGTAATGCCGGGACTGCCGAATTCGGAACCAACATCGAAGTTGGTGTAACCGATTTTACTGCAATTCGGAGTATTGTATTGGAAAAGCAGATAGGGATGGTTGTTGTGGGACCTGAAGTTCCTCTTGTTGAGGGCATTCATGATTTTTTTTTAGCGGATGAACTGTTACGGCATATTCCGGTTATTGGCCCGGCCCGTCTTGGGGCGCAGCTTGAAGGGAGTAAGGATTTCGCAAAAAAATTTATGATCCGCCATCAGATCCCCACCGCTGCCTACCTTTCGGTAACCAAGGAAAATCTGGACGAGGGGCTTCACTTTCTACGTTCTCTAAAAGCTCCTTATGTACTTAAAGCCGACGGACTCGCCGCAGGCAAAGGTGTTCTGATCATTGACGATCTTGCTGAAGCCGAACAATCGATCCGCGAAATGCTCGGCGGAATGTTTGGACAGGCAAGCCATACCGTTGTTATTGAAGAATTTTTGTCTGGAATCGAGTGTTCCGTATTTGCTCTTACCGATGGGATAAGCTACAAAATACTACCGGTAGCCAAAGATTACAAACGAATCGGAGAAGGAGATACCGGACTTAATACCGGAGGAATGGGTGCCATCTCACCGGTGCCATTTGCAGATGATCTATTTATGAAAAAGGTGGAAGAGCGGATTATCGTCCCCACGGTAAATGGATTACAGCAAGATGGTATTGCTTATAAGGGATTTATCTTTTTTGGGCTGATCAGTGTACAATCTGAACCCTATGTTATCGAATACAATGTGCGGATGGGAGATCCGGAGACAGAGGCTGTAATTCTGAGGATCCAATCTGATCTGGTCGATTTATTCGAGGGTGTAGCGCAGGCAAATCTCTCTGGGCGTCAGCTTGATATTGATGCAGCAGCTGCTGCTACCGTTATGCTGGTTGCAGGGGGATATCCCGGTGAATACCAAAAAGGGGCGGTCATATCCGATTTGGATAAAGTTTCAGGAAGCATCCTTTTTCATTCGGGAACGAAAGTTTCAGGGAATGACGTGGTAACAAACGGCGGGCGGGTGATTGCGGTAAGTTCAAAAGGGAAGGATATCCGAGAAGCGCTGGAATTATCGTACCGCAATGCCAGTCTGATTCAATTTAAGGATAAGTTTTTTCGCCGTGATCTGGGATTTGATCTATTAAACTAAAACGATATGTTACTGCGCATTTTAAAGAGTAATACGCTGTTTAGTGCGTTATTAATCCCCTTCATCGGGCTCCTCTTCTGGATACATAGTTTTCAGAAAGTCACCCTTGTGGACCTGAATCTTGTCAATGGAGCCATGCCTCTCTACTACCTGATTTATCCTCTATTTAAGGGGCAGAATTTCTGGCAGGTCTTTTTCGCTTTTTGTCTGGTCATTTTCAATTCATTTTTTATTGCTCAGATAGGATCAAGGTTTCTTTTCCTGAAGAAACGGTCTTACCTTTCCGGAATAATCTATCTGATCACTGTATCTTCACTCCATGTATTACAGGCACTTCTCCCGGTTCACCTGGCAACCCTTTTTGTGCTGATTTCGATCAATTTCATCTTTAATACTTTTCATAATAAGGCAGAGATTACATTGGCTTTTAATGCCGCATTTTTTCTGGCCATAGGTTCGTTATTTTATCTTCCGGTTGTGCTCCTTTTCCCCTTGGTCTGGATCTCAATCTTTGTATTGCAAAAAGATGACAACTGGAGATTACTCACTGTTCCGATTCTTGGATTTGGCCTCCCTTGGCTTTTTGTATGGGTCTATTCTTTTATGACCGACTCCTATGTCAGACTGTGGAATGAATTGATCACCATGCTCTGGAGCCGCCATAATGATTATCTTTTCAGCCCCTATTTTCTGGCATTTACGGCGGTAGTCACACTGTTGACCACACTTGGCAGCTTATCAGTCTTCGCCCATTTTTTGCGAATGAAAGTCAGTGCGCGAAAGTATTTTGTGATTTTTTACTGGATGCTTGGTTTGTTGCTGGCATCTGCATTAGGTCTGCTAACCATTGACATCGAGATAGTGGTATTATCTACGATTCCGGTTTCCTATTTTATCTCCAATTACCTGCTTTTCAACGAGTCGGGGGTAGTGAAAGAGGTTATTCTCTGGAGCTATCTGGCGACAGCTGTTTTTGTCCTTGTTTTTTATGTGTAGAGACCACGGCAACCCAAGGTCTCCACACCTAAAAATTCTCAATCAGGGAAATACCCTTTTATAATCCCTCTTTTTGAATCTTTCAGGAAGAGGAGGATTTCGTCCCGTTCACGTGAGGCCTGCATTTCTGCTTCGATCACTTCGAGAGCCTGACTGTTGTTATACCCTTTTTGGTAGATGATCCGGTAGATATCCTGAATCTGGCAGATCACCTCGTTGGAGAACCCCCGGCGCCGAAGACCGATCGAATTGACCCCTGCATAGGAGAGTGGTTCGCGCCCTGCTTTAATATAAGGTGGGACATCCTTGCGTACCAGTGAGCCACCTGAGAGCATCACATGTTTTCCGATGTGGCAGAACTGATGAATTCCGGTATGACCCCCAATAATTGCAAAATCATCAACAATGACTTCGCCAGCCAGCGCAACTGAATTTACCAGAATCACACTGTCGCCCACCACACAGTCATGAGCAACATGTACATAGGCCATAATCAGACAATTACTTCCTATTACGGTTTTTCCATGTGCCGCTGTGCCTCTGTTTACTGTGACGCATTCGCGGATCGTTGTATTATCCCCGATCTCCACGGTGGTATATTCCCCTTTAAATTTGAGGTCCTGGGGCTCACCGCCAATTACCGCTCCCGAATGAATTTTGCAGTTTTTGCCGATCCTGCATCCGGGTAAGATAACAGCGGTAGGTCCAATATAGGTTCCGTCACCAATGATTACGTCGTCCGAAACCGTTGCGAACGGTTCGATAATAACACCTGTGCCAATTTGTGCGTTTGGGTGAATATTTGCTAATGGTTGATTCATTTTAAATTTTTTAAAGAAACGGTTATCCCGATATCTTAAGATTTTTATTTGGTTTTTGCGATGATGGCCATAAATTCCCCTTCGCAAACAACCGTGTCACCGACAAAGGCAATCGCTCGCATGTTGGCAATTCCACGGCGGATTGGTCCGAGCAATTTCAACCTGAAAACCAGGGTATCTCCGGGAACCACTTTTTTGCGAAATTTAATGCTGTCCATCGTCATGAAATAGGTGGAATACTCACCATCAGGTGGTTGTGAGCTAATTACAAATACTCCGCCACATTGAGCCATTGCCTCTATGATCAGTACACCGGGCATAACCGGTTCTTCAGGGAAGTGCCCCACGAAAAAGGGCTCATTCATCGTTACATTCTTTACCCCTATAATATAGTCAATGCCTTTCTCAATTACCTTGTCCAGCAAAAGGAACGGATTACGGTGGGGCAACATCTTTTTAATCTGGTTTACGTCAAACAGCGGAGCCTTGTTGGGATCATATTCCGGAGCTGTATTCTCGGAAATTCCTTTGAGGTACTCTTTCTGCAGTAATTTGGCAAATTCGGTATTTGGTCCGTGTCCCGGCCTTTTGGCAACAATGCGTCCTTTGATCCTTTTCCCGATTAACGCGAGATCCCCGATAACATCAAGTAATTTATGCCGGGCACATTCGTTGTCAAAATGGAGGGTCAGATTATTCAGGATTCCGATTTTATTCACTTCGATATGTTTCTGATTGAACAAATCGGCAATCCGGTTGAGTTCCTCGAGCGCCATGGGCTGATCCATGATCACAATGGCATTGTCAATATCGCCGCCCTTTACCAGATTATTCTTCAGAAGCATCTCAAGTTCGCGGACAAAAACAAAGGTGCGGCAAGGGGCGATCTCTTCTGCAAAATTTGTTTTGCTGTCGAAAGTGGCATATTGATTGTGCAACACCGATGAGTTGTATGAAATCATCACATCAATGCTGAAATCATCATCAGGGTAAGCAATTATTTCCGTTCCGGTTTCTGCATTCTTATAGACAATCTTACGTTTGATCTCAAAATATTCCCGGTCAGCCTCCTGAACCTTAATTCCTGCTTCGGCGAGGGTCCTCACATAACCTGCCGCACTTCCGTCCAGTATGGGAGCTTCCGGGCCATTCAATTCCATCAAAACATTATCAATACCGGTTGCAATCAATGCGGCCATCACGTGTTCAATCGTACTGATTATCACGTCCCCGTCTTTTAATACAGTTCCGCGCGATGTCCCTTTGACTTTGGAGACATTCGCTTCGATCACAGGTTGCCCCTCAAGATCAACGCGTTTAAATTTAAAGCCGAAATTTTCTGGTGCAGGCTTGAATGTCAACGTGACTACAACGCCCGTATGAAGCCCTTTGCCGGAGATGGTTGTCTCTCTCTCAATTGTATTTTGCTTAATACTCATCATTACACGATATTTTTCATTTTATCCGTTAGTTTCGATTGATTTTATTTTTTTCTGAAGTTCGATCACCTCTTCCCGAAGCTTGGGCAGATTACGGATGATCGAGTACACCTTCATCGTTTTTTTAAACTCATCAGCAGGTGTTCCCAATACTACGGAATTCGGTTTAAGTGACGATAAAATGCCGGTTTTTGGCCCTATTTTGGAACCCTCTCCGATAGTTATATGTCCTGACGAGGAAGCCTGTCCCCCAAATAAACAGTTTTTCCCGATAATAACAGAACCTGCAATCCCGTTCTGAGCCGCCATCACCGTGTTTTCACCAATCTCAACATTGTGTCCAATCTGAATCAGATTGTCGAGTTTAACCCCGCTGTGAACAATCGTGGAACCCATGGTTGCCCGGTCGATTGTCGTATTGGCCCCGATTTCCACATTGTCGCCGATGACAACATTCCCGATTTGCTCTATTTTAGAGTAGGCTGCTTCACTGTTGGGCGCAAACCCAAATCCGTCAGCGCCAATCACAACCCCTGAATGGATGATTCCGGTGGATCCCACAACGCAATCCGCATATATTTTTACACCCGAATACAGAATCGTATGATCTCCAATGGTCACATTATCACCAATATAAACATGAGGATAAATCTTTACATGGTTGCCGATTCTCACATTTTCCCCGATATAGGCAAAGGCTCCAACATAAATATCACTTCCCAAAACGGCTGAATTATGGATAAAGCTGGGTTGTTCAATGCCTGTTTTTACCGGTTTGAATTTTACATAAAATTCAAGGAGTTTAGCCAGCGCTGCATAGGCATCATCGACGCGGATCAGGGTGCAGGAGAGGGGGGTATCGGCTTTAAAATCCTTATTGACAATAACTATAGATGCGGCCGTTGTATAGATGAATTTGGCATAGGCCATATTCGAAAGAAAAGTTAACGTATTGGGCTGGCTTTGATCAATTTTTGAAATATTACTCACCTTAACGGTGCCATCGCCTTCAACCTCACCGTTTAGTAAGGTCGCAATATCGTTTGCCGAAAACTCCATTCGTTCGTCTTTAAATTTTACGTTGCAAAAATAATAAAATAATTACCTTGTGAGGATTTCTCCCGGATAACACACAAAATGTTTGCGTACAGTCTTGGTAAGTCCCTCCAGATTAATGTCTGATGCCTCTTTTATGTCTTTTAAATTCCCGTTTTTGGCGAGAATCCGGATACTTCCCACCTCCTCATCGTAGGCATTATTTTTTATTTCACCCTCAATCACAAAAAATTCTGACTCCAGATGGCTGACATTGAAAGTATCAACAGACAACTGTTTGAGATTGTTTATTTTGTGTTCTGAAAATGGAGTCCCGGACAGCTTGATTTTGAAAAGTCTGCGGTTGATTAGTGCCCGTGAAAGGTAGGAAAGGATCGGATCAGGATGCTCCATCCACAATTTCAGGGTACATAGGATATCGGTATCATCAAGATAGGAAAAATGGTCAATGGCCTGTTTTCTTATTTTCCTGTCCGCTGAACGAAAGTCTTCGGCCTTGATCTTCCGGTGCAAAAACAGGGCAAGATGGCTTGTCGCCGGGATATCGTGGCCTGCTATCGTAAGGTCGGATGCCCGCTGTAATATCTTGATCATCGTATATTCAGCAGAAATGACCGTCTTGTGAAGATAAACCTGCCAATACATCAGGCGGCGGGCAATCAGAAATTTCTCTACCGAATAGATCCCTTTCACCTCAACGACCAGCTGATCATTTACCACGTTAAGCATCTTAATAATCCGTTCTGATGACACCACCCCTTCCGATACACCTGAATAGAAACTGTCACGTTTCAGGAAATCAAGCCGGTCCATATCCAGCTGACTGCTAACCAGCTGATGCAAAAACTGTTTGGGGTATCTGTTCAGGAATATGCTGATGGCAAGAGTAAGGCGGCCATCCATTTCCTGGTTTAATTCATCCATATAGATCAGGGATAACTCCTCGTGCGATACCCCCTGTACAATTGTCTGCTCAAGGGCGTGCGAAAAGGGGCCGTGCCCGATATCGTGCAACAAAAGGGCTGCCATCACCCCTTCTTCCTCCGCGGAGGTGATTTTATTCCCCTTCTTTTTCAGGACATCGATTGCCGAGCGGACCAGGTGCATCGACCCAATGGCATGTTCAAACCGGGTATGGTTTGCTCCGGGGTAAACCAGCGACGAGAGCCCCAATTGTTTGATCCGTCTGAGTCGCTGAAAATAGGGGTGCTCAATAAGTTCAACATGAAGTGCGGAGTCTAATTCAATGAACCCCCAAACCGGATCATTGACTATCTTGTTATTGGAGCTTTTCAACGTGGATTACTTTAAGAAATTAAATGTTCAAAGCTAAGAAATGTTCCTCTTTTTTAACCGCCGCTTTTACAACTTGCTCATTTAAAAAATCATATTCATATTACCCGTGATTATTATTTGTTTTTTTAACACAAAAAGATTACTTTTGACCCGGAGAATAATCGAAGGATTAGGGGACGAAAAGTCCCCTATTTTATTGATACTAAAAATGATAACTAAGGAAAAGGTTCAGTCTCTTGTCGAGGAAGTGTTGCTCGCAGATCAGTTTGTTGTTGATATTAATGTCGGTTTGGGAAACACTATTTTGGTTTTCGTCGACAGCGATACCGGAATAAGCGTGGGAGAATGTGTCGAAATCAGCCGGCACGTCGAGCATAGCCTGGATCGGGAAACCGAGGATTTTTCGCTTGAGGTTTCATCTCCGGGGCTCTCTGGCCCATTTAAAGTTGTACGTCAATACCTTAAGAATACCGGACGTGAGGTGGAGGTAGTGAGTGTGACGGGTGAAAAACAGAAGGGTATTTTGAAATCTGTAAATGCAACAGGTTTTGATTTGGAAGTAGTGACAAAAGAGAAAGTTGACGGAAAAAAGGTGGCAATCACCAAATCGTTGACTTATGATTTTGATCAAATTAAGACAGTTAAAATAGTAATTTCTTTTTAAATAAAAATCCTGAAGATATGGACAACCTGAACTTGATTGACACGTTTTCGGAATTTAAAGATCTGAAGAGCATCGATCGTGCTACCATGATGAGCGTTCTTGAGGATTCTTTCCGCAGTGTTCTTCAAAAACAGTTTGGTACTGATGAAAATTTCGACGTGATCATTAACCCTGACAAGGGGGACTTCGAAATCTGGCGTAACCGAACAGTCGTGGCCGACAACGAATTTACCGATCCCAACCTACAAATCACCCTTACACAAGCCCGTAAGATTGGTGAAGATTATGATATTGGTGAAGAGGTAACCGATGAGGTGAAATTTTCAGACTTTGGACGGAGAGCGATTCTGAATCTCCGTCAAAACCTGGCCACACGTATTCTGGAGCTGGAAAAGGATAATGTATATTCAAAATATAAGAATAAAATAGGGGAAATTGTTACCGGAGAAGTTTATCAGATCTGGAAGCGGGAACTGCTGTTGCTTGACGACGAGGGGAACGAATTGCTCCTTCCCAAGGTTGAACAGATCCCCACCGACTTTTTCCGCAAGGGGGATAGTGTGCGCGCCGTAATTATCAGGGTGGAGATGAGAAATAACAGTCCATATATTATTCTCTCACGAACATCTTCCATTTTCCTTGAACGACTCTTTGAGCTTGAGGTTCCCGAAATTTTTGACGGATTAATCACCATTAAAAAGATTGTACGGATTCCCGGTGAACGGGCAAAAGTGGCCGTTGAATCGTATGACGAAAGGGTTGATCCGGTGGGCGCCTGTGTTGGGATGAAAGGTTCGCGTATTCACGGGATTGTCCGTGAACTTCGGAATGAGAATATTGACATCATCAATTTCACCAATAACCTCCAATTGTACATTCAGCGGGCTTTAAATCCGGCTAAGATCTCTTCCATAAAATTATACCCCAATGAAAATCGTGCAGAAGTTTTTCTGAAACCGGAAGAGGTATCGCTCGCTATTGGAAAAGGTGGATTGAATATTAAACTGGCCAGCCAGTTAACCGGATATGACATTGATGTTTACCGCGACCGCGAGGCCGTGGATGAAGAAGATGTCAGCCTGGATGAATTTTCGGATGAGATCGATGGCTGGATCATCGATGAACTAAAAGCAATTGGTTGCGATACGGCTAAAAACGTATTGAGCCTTTCGCGTGAAGACCTTATTAAACGCACCGATCTTGAAGAGGAGACCATCGACGAGGTATTGCGGATATTTAAAGCTGAGTTTGAATAATTATTTTTGTGAAAAAATGAGTTGACTCGGTTGGGACAATAGGAAAATTAACTGTTTGGGAAGATATGATTACAGGGGAAAAAGGATCAAGATTAAGTAAGATAGCTCGGGAGCTTAACGTGGGAATCACTACATTGGTAGACTTTCTCAATAAGCAGGGGTTTAAAATTTCTACTGATCCAAACACGAAAATTGAAGCTGATATGCACGAGCTTCTGGAAAAGCAATTCCGGAAGGATCATGAAGCCAAAGTTGAAGCCGATAAGCTCAATCTTCGCCATCACCATGCCAAAAATGAAGCGATATCCATAGCGGATGTTCAGGCAGTTAAAAAAGAGGTTGATGAACCAGAGCCGGATGATGATTCAATTATGATTAAGGATCACAGCCTTCATCATTACAAGGAGGAAAAACGGTCTGAACAAACTTTTACAACCCGCAGCAGTGAGCCGGCACCGGTACATGTACCACCACCACCACCTGTTGCTGAAATCCCTAAACCTGCAGCAGCCCCGGTCTCCATCACAGAAATTGAAGAGAGACCACAGGTAACGATCGTCGGGAAAGTGGATCTGGAGAGCCTCCAGCGCAAACCTAAAGTTAAAGAGGAAAAACCGGCGGTTACAGTTATAAAAGAAACCCCCGAAGTGGAAGCCCCGGTCATTGCCCCACCCGTAATCACCCCCGAGAAACCAGAGGTTATACCTGTTATTGCGCCAATTCCCGTCCACTCACCGGTTATAGCTGTTGAACAACCCGCAGAATCTGTGAAGGATGAGGTTAAACCTGAAATGGTTTCAAACCGCTCTCAGATTGAAAATAATATTAAGGTCATCGGAAAAATAGATCTGAATCCGGTGAAAACTCCGGAAAGGCCTGTCAGAGAGATTGTTAAGAAGAAATTGATAACACGCAGGGCCTCCGAAGAAGTTAGCAGGATTCAGCCCGAAAGAGAGAGACCTGCAAAGATTGAAATTGTAAGAGCTAAGGATATTATTCCCAATGAAGTCGAGAGTCCGGATGAGATATTTAAGCTGGATCGTAAAAAACTAGCGGGGCCAACGGTAATTGGGAGGATCGAACTTCCTGTTGAAGAGAAAAAGAAGCCTGCACGTCTTGACGAGGCCTCTTTAAGAAACAAAAAGAAACGGAAACGGGTTCCAAAGGATAGCAAGGAACGGGTTGATTTGCCGGAAAAGAAACCTGATGGAACCAAAGAGGTTAAACTGGAGAAATCGGACAAGCTGAAGAAAAAGATATCTTTGGTCGTCAAGAAGAAAACCCCGGCTAAACTGGAGGTTAAAGAGGAAGATGTTCAGAAACAAATAAAAGAGACTCTTGCACGCCTGACAACCAAAGGGCAGAAAACCAAGGGTTCGAAATATCGTCGCGATAAGAGGCTGGCTTTCAGTGAGAAAATGGCTGAACAGAGTGCCCGCGACGAAATGGACAAAAGTATTATCAAGGTGACAGAATTTGTCTCGGTCAACGAACTGGCTTCGATGATGGATGTTCCACCCACAAAAATTATTGCAACCTGTATGTCGCTGGGGCTTTTTGTCTCGATCAACCAGCGGCTCGATGCAGAAACTATGGCCGTTGTGGCCGATGAGTTTGGCTTTAAGGTTGAGTTTATCTCTGTTGAAGTGCAGGAGGCGATCATTGAAGAGCTGGATCAGGAATCGGATCTTTTATCACGGCCACCCATTGTGACGGTTATGGGACACGTCGACCATGGTAAGACCTCATTGCTCGATTATATCCGTAAAGCGAATGTCATTGCCGGTGAAGCAGGAGGAATCACCCAGCACATCGGAGCATATAATGTAACCCTTGAGGGGGGAAGAAAGATAACCTTCCTCGATACCCCGGGTCACGAAGCGTTTACCGCCATGCGTGCCCGTGGCGCCCAGGTTACCGATATTGTGATTATTATCGTTGCGGCAGATGACGATGTGATGCCTCAGACCATTGAGGCGATCAACCATGCTACCGCGGCAGGTGTTCCAATCATATTCGCCATCAATAAGGTGGACAAACACGCTGCTGACCCTGAAAAGATTAAACAGCAACTTGCAAATATGAACTTCCTGGTCGAAGACTGGGGTGGCAAATATCAGTCGCAGGATATTTCTGCAAAAGGTGGTCAGGGTGTAACCGAATTGCTTGAAAAAGTATTGCTTGAAGCAGATATGCTTGAACTTAAGGCAAATCCGAATAAACGGGCCGTCGGGTCTGTCATTGAGTCTTCCCTGGACAAGGGGCGTGGTTATGTCGCTACCATCCTGGTTCAGAGCGGAACCTTACGTGTTGGCGATGTTATTCTTGCCGGTCCCCATTTTGGCCATATCAAGGCGATGTTTAACGAACGCAATCAGCGTGTGGAAGAGGTGGGACCTGCTGAACCGGTACTTATCCTTGGATTGAACGGAGCTCCTCAGGCCGGGGACAAATTCAATGTTATGGAGAGTGAACGGGAAGCCAGGATGATCGCCAATAAACGTGAACAGTTGCAGCGTGAACAGGGTCTGCGAACACAGAAACATATTACACTCGATGAAATCGGTCGTCGTATTGCAATCGGAAACTTCCAGGAACTTAATATTATCGTGAAGGGTGACGTGGACGGCTCAATCGAAGCGTTGGCAGATGCCCTGATTAAACTTTCGGTCGGTGAAATACAGGTTAATGTAATTCATAAGGCTGTAGGGCAGATTACCGAATCGGATGTCATGCTCGCTTCGGCCTCGAATGCCATTATTGTAGGCTTCCAGGTCCGTCCTTCATTGAGTGCCAGAAAACTTGCCGAGAAGGAGGAAATTGATATCAGGCTTTACTCGATTATTTACGACGCCATCAACGAGGTTAAGTCGGCGATGGAAGGGATGCTTGCACCCGAAATCAAGGAGGAGATCAAGGGTACTGCCGAAATCCTTAACGTCTTTAACATTACCAAGGTCGGAACCATTGCCGGTTGTATTGTCCGGGATGGCAAGATCACCCGTAATTCGAAAGTGCGGCTTATCCGCGACGGTATTGTCGTATTCACCGGCGATCTCGAATCTTTAAAACGATTCAAGGACGACGTGAAAGATGTGGCCAAGGGTTACGAATGTGGTTTGAATATCCGTGGATACAACGATCTGAAGGAGGGCGACTTTATCGAAGCGTTCGAACAGGTATCGGTGGCCAAAACATTGGATTAAGAATTCTTATACAAAAGATAGTTTTAAAGCCTCATTCGTCGAATGGGGCTTTTTTTATACTTTCGTCAGAATTCTGAACTATGTTAATTAACAACTTAAGAATATTATGAATACAAAAATCGTAATGACAACCTGCTCAATCGTAATGGGCTTAACCGGTATTTCACTCTCGTTTGTCCCGCTTGAGATTATGAGCTATCTGGGATTGGAAAGCAGTAAATCACTCTTATACCTTCTTCAGATTTTAGGGGCACTTTATTTTGGCTTTGCAATGTTAAACTGGATGACTAAATCCAGCCTGATCGGAGCTATTTATAACCGGCCAATTGCCATTGCCAATTTTTCCCATTTTTTGATTGCCGGTCTTGCATTGACCAAAGGAGTGCTCACCAACCCTGGCTTACCATTGGTTATCCAGATTGCGGCCGGTGTTTATATTGTTTTTGCCGTTTCTTTCGGGATTATACTATTCCGGCATCCGGTGGTTCAGAAATAAATATTCTGAATCGTATTTAATTAATCTATAGCATAGAAAAGGGAGTAAACAATTAATATGGATCTTCAATTTCGGAATAATTGTGAGGGTATCGACTGGGTTCGAATTCCCGAAATTTTAAAAACGGTGGGTATGGCTTATCATGATACCGAAATTCACGTTAAAACTTTCTCAGCCAGTGCCTCTGTAATTTTTGTCTTTGACAATGAACGACTTATAGGGTTTGGAAGGGCAATCTCAGACGGGCTGATCCAGGCTGCGATTTATGACGTAGCAGTTTTGCCTTCCTGCCAGGGACAGGGAATCGGCAGGCAAATCATCGACCGGATTGTGGCTTCATTACCCGGATGCAATTTTATTTTATATGCTGCCCCCGGAAAGGAAGCGTTTTACAGAAAGCTCAATTTCAGGAGGATGAAAACCGGTATGGCCTTATTTGTGAAACAGGAGATTATGAGCAGCCGCGGATTTACAGAGTAAATTGATATCCAGGGAAAGCCATCAATTTTTTTGATGAAAAATGGCCTTCGAAAGTAAATGGTTCTCAAGATCAACTTATGTAATCGTAAAGATATAATATGCTATTTTACTACTGATTTTTCCTTTTTGACCCCTCTAAATCTCCTGCATTCTGAATAATGCCTTCCTTTTTATCCCCCCTTTCCTCTCCTTTCCCCTCCCTTGGAGGGGTCAGGGGAGGTCAAAAGAGGAAATAAATAATTACGACATTAAATTGTTCTTATTACTTAACAGCGGCTAAAAATAATAAATCCATCTAATTGTACTTATTTTTGTTTTTATAAACGTACAAAATAAGCTTTGATATGTTAATGACAACAATTTCTGATTTTCGAGAAGATATCACAGGTTACCTTGATTGTGTAACAGAAAACTATGTTAACTTGATAATTAACTGATGAAAATTCTTGCGCAAACAATTTTAATCCTTAGTCTGTCAATCAATGTTTCTGGACAAAGCATTGTCCATTATGAACAGAACAAAATTGACAGGAGAGCCGTTGTGGACCGTCATAGGATAAGCTCTTCGTTAACTGATCCCAGGAGTCCGGCTCAGGTTGGAAACGGGGAGTTTGCCTTTGGTGTGGATATAACCGGGTTGCAAACGTTTGTGCCATATAATACGATGTCGAACTGGAGCTGGCACTCGCTGCCGCTGCCGGACGGACTGAGGGTTGCAGACTTCAGTGGATTAATGAAGGATACCCATGGACGGCTGGTCCGGTACGACATGCCCAATCGGGAACAACCTGAATTATCTGCATGGCTGGCTGAAAATCCTCATCGGTTCAATTTGGGTCGTATTGGATTTTGTCTGTTCAAATCTGACGGAACCAGGGCTTGCGCAGACGATCTGAAAAATACACGTCAGGAGACTGACCTGTGGAATGGAATAATAACGAGCTATTTTGAACTGGAGGGTATACCGGTAAAGGTAAGGACGGCATGTCATCCAAATGCTGATGTAATCGGGGTTTCGGTAAAATCGGATTTAATAAAAAAGGGTCAAATTAAAATCTTTCTTTATTTTCCATATCCGACTCCGGGCGGAGGAGAAGATTTGAATAAGGGTGATGCACATTCCTCAACATTAAGAACTCAAAATAGCAGGTCCGCGGTGATCGCGCGTAAACTGGACGATATGCGGTATTCTGTTTATCTCAACTGGAGTTCGGCCGCGCATTTAGTATCCGGTGATACAATTTCATCGAATCACCGATTCTATCTTAATCCTGAAAAAACCGACCGACTTGAATTTACTTGTTTGTTCTCACCCGATAAAAGGATAAATCCAGATTATACCCCGGATCAGGTTTTTGAAGAAAGCACCAGGGCATGGCCGGAATTCTGGGAATCGGGCGCTGCCATTGACTTATCGCATAGCAAGGATGCCCGATGGAACGAACTAGAACGGAGGATTGTACTTTCTCAATATGTGATGAAAATGAACGAGGCCGGATCTTTTCCTCCGCAAGAATCAGGATTGGTGAACAATGGTTGGTTTGGACGTTTTCATTTCGAAATGATCTGGTGGCATGATGTACACTATGCCTTATGGAACAGATGGTCGTTGCTTGAAAAGAGTTTGCAGGTGTATAAACACTATTTGCCAACATCCAGGGAACGCGCAAAGAAACAAGGATATGCAGGTGCCCGCTGGCCCAAGTGTACTGCCAATTTCGACCGTGATTGGCCTCATCCCATCCACGCGATGCTTATCTGGCAACAACCACACCCGATTTATTTTGCAGAACTCGATTATCGGTTGCATCCAACCAAGAAAACACTCAATAAATGGCGCAATATAGTTTTTGAAACGGCCCGGTTTATGGCTGATTATGCCTATTTCGAAAAAACGAATAATCGTTACATCCTTGGTCCTCCAATGTATATTGTATCGGAAAATACAAAGCCCGAAACCTCTTTTAATCCGACTTTTGAACTTGGTTATTGGCGTTATGGTTTACGAACGGCACAAGTCTGGAGGGAACGTTTGGGTTTGACACGAGATCTGAAATGGGACGATGTACTGAAAAAACTTTCTCCTTTACCCCAACAGGAGGGAGTATATGTCACGCATGAAAATATCGAAAATATGTGGACGAAATTTAATTTTGAACATCCGGGTCTCGCCGGCGTTTACGGCATGTTACCGGGTGATGGAGTCGATACCGCCTGTTTTACAAGGACGTTTGATAAAATCCGGGCAACCTGGAATTTTGACCATGTTTGGGGTTGGGACTTCCCGTTGCTGGCTATGGCTGCCGCGCGAACAGGTAATCCGGAACAAGCCATTGACCTGTTGCTGCATCCTTCAGCGAACTTTCAATTTGATGAACATGGATTGGCTACAGGCGGTCCGTTCCCATACTTTCCCTCAAACGGAGCCTTATTAACAGCTGTTGCCATGATGGCTGGCGGCTGGGATGGCTCTGCGGGAGAGGCTCCGGGTTTTCCTAAAAACGGTAACTGGACCGTACAATATGAAAATTTTAATCGAATGCCCTAATTGACTGTTAATTGATCAATGCGCCTACTCCCAATCCACTTGAATGCGGACGGGTCTTCAGAATAGGAAGGGAGAATCATCTGCGATATACCACCACATGCCATGCAAAGCTTCTTTAGTTCAAATTGAATTAAATACAGGTTTTAGAATGAGAATTAAATTCCAATTCAATTTTAAAGATATAAACCGGGTGCGGATTCCCGAAATCTTAAAAACAGGAGGGATGTTTTATTCCGATCCGGATATTCATCATAAAACCTTCTTTTGCATTACCTCTCGTGTATTTATATTGACGGTGGCCGTACGGAAGTATCGGCATTCTCGGCATAGTAAATTGCCATTAATTCCCGGAATCCGGCTTCAATTGCTTCATTTGGTTTGCCTCCACTTTTACGCAATTCATAATCAAACATTGCACGCAGAATAAGGATGCGCCAACGCCAACCTTTTTTAATCGTGTCAGATAAATGCCGATCTACCCTCATCAACAGTGCGTAAGCTTTTCTTGAACCATGATCTACTTTTGGAACATCAAATTTTGCTGGTCCCCCCTTTAAACCATGGTTTTTTTCAAGAATATCAATGGCCTCCAAAATATCATATGCAAGGTTATCCGAAAATTCAAAAGAGACATATTCCCGTAAAGTTTCTTTTGCAGTTTTTCTGCCGGACCAATAGAACTGGCTGTAAATTACCTTATTTATATCTTCGAAGATACCTTCCGAATAGGGGGCTCCTCCTGCTGACTTATCTTTAACTTCATCCCATAGCCGTTGAAACCGGCTCGGAAGTGGATTGGCGCCAAATCCACCCCAGGGATGGGAATTCCACATACTGATTTCAGGGAAATTTAACAGGGGAAGATTGCCCGGCACCGGATTTTTTTTGAGGTATTTGGGAAATTCTTCATGTGAATCGGCCTGAATATAATCGACCCAGGGTTTTTCGTTTGCAAAGGCACTTGTGAGACCTGCCCATTCTCCCTCATCTTCAATACAGTCGAAAAGCCATGTAGAGAGTATGATTTTTATATTGGGGATTTTACGGTGAGCGAGTTCTGCTATTTTCTTTGACAACTTCAGAAAACCATTGCTTCCCCATGGAGTGCATCTGTCGCATCCGCAACCACCCTGGTCATAGGGCCAAATAACGATATAATCCACTATTACCTGACGGTTGGTAAAGGCATTTAGTTCCTCCTCCACTTGTTTTAAGATCAATGCTGTCCCTCCCGGTTGTGAAGGACAGATCTCCACGCCGTAACATCCTCGCAGCCTGATCTGCTTCGGAGGTTTGGCCCGTAATTCCTTTGGTGAAGAATTGTAACCTTCATTTCCAAGCATACAGATCGTAACTTTCATCCCTGCATCCTTGCCTGCCCTTAAGATGACCGAGAGTCTGTCGAGCATTACTACCGCCTTAGGGTCATCAATCCCTTCAAAGCCATGCATATCAAACCACACTTCAATATTGTTATATCCCCAGAGGGCAAGCTCTTCTATATAGCCGGACACCTTTTCAACGGGAGCCGTGTGATAGAAATTATGAAAATGGGTGGCAAAATAGATATTTCGTTGTGGTTTCTCCGGTACTGATAACCCGTGCCAGTTTCCGGGTGCAAATCCTTTATCTGAAATCACCGAAGTGTGAAGTAGTTTTCCCAGGCCATAGAGGATACCGTTTGAATCACTGGCAGTTATAGATAGTTCACGTTCTGCTGAACTTTCGATTCGAAAGGCTTCTGAAGGCATCGATTGATTGAAAATCTGAAGGCGGATTGTCAGGTGGCTGCCCTCGTTTCCGCTGAAATCGTGGCCTGTTCGTTCGGCCAGAATTCTCAGGAATATCTGTATTGCTTTTGCAGTGAGACTTCCCGGACTTTCTGACGTTATAAAGCTGATTGAGTTAACGGTCGTACCAGAATTATTACTTTCCGGGCCAGGCTTTAATTTCGATTTATCCCGGGCGAAAAGATCTCCACTTATCCCAGTGGCCCCTGATAAAAGGATTCCGGCAATAGTACTTTTCTTCAGGAAGTCTCTGCGGTTATTCATGAAGGTTTCTTAATTTCTATTTATTTCATGGGCCTTTTTGCAAAAAGACTTTCAATCGAAGAGCCAAGATCTGTAAAAATATGAGTCACTCCACTTAAAGCAAAAAATCCGGAATAAATCCAATCGAAAGGTTTTAGCATATCATTTTCGGCAAATCTTGCGAAAATCCATAATATTGAAATCACGCACATGGAAATCCCGAGTATCAAACGGAAAATCGATTTATTATTAATCTTTTGTAGATCTTTTTTGTATTTCAAAGTTTCTCTCTGTTTTGTGTTGTTATTGGTTAATAAACAATCTCAAAAATAGATATAAAATAAAGAGCCCGACCCAATGAACCGGGCTTTATTCCATTGATGAATGCTTATTTAAAATTATTCAATCGATGAGGGTGGTGCGGCCTCAGCTGCCGATCCCCATTTTTTGTTTGGAAGCGGCCCCATGTTCAGTTCAATTGTTGCTCCGCTTAATAAGTCAGCATGGGTGAACCAGGGCTTATTTAAGGGCTGACCGTTCAGCTTTGCCGATTGGATATACTTGTTCCCCTTTGCATAATTATGGGCGATCAGGGTAAAGGTTTTTCCATTATTGAGCTTTATTTTAACCTCTTCAAAGACAGGGGAGCCGATATTGTAAATCGGAAGTCCGGGAGTGACCGGGTAAAATCCCATGGATGAGAAGACCACAAAAGCGGTCATTCCACCGCCGTCTTCATCGCCGGGAATCCCGAAAATATTATCCTGGAACCAGACATCGAGTAAAAACCGGATCCTTTTCTGTGTTTTCCACGGTTCACCTGAATAATTGTACAAATAGGGGATATGAAAACTGGGTTCATTTCCCATTGAAAATTGTCCCACCATCCCTGTCGCGTCAGCAAATTTGGCCCAGAACTGGAATTTTGTACGTCCCAGATCTTCGCGGAACAATTGATCCAGTGTGGCGGTGAAATCCTTCGGGCCACCCATCAGCTTAATTAAACCGTGAATGTCCTCCTGAACCTGCCATTGATAGGTGTAACCGTTGTTCTCGTCATAATAATCGCGGCCACCGGGACCACCGTCAAATTTAGGATCAATCTCAATCCATTCACCTTTCGCATTTTTAGGCCACATGAGTTTTTTATCGGGGCGGTATAAATTTCGGTAATTGGTGGCCTGCTGATGGAAATAATCCTGGTCTTTCTTATGTCCCAGCTCTTTGGCCATTTCAGAAAGGGCCCAGTCATCATAGCTGGCGCCAAGAGTGACCGCGACCGCCTGTCGTTTTTCGAAATCGTGAACCTCTTTGACCGTTTCAACTTCGCCGGGCATGAGGGCCGGGAAGTACCCCTTCTGGCGGTAAAAAGTGTCGAGAGAGCACCTTGGACCATTTTGCCATGGAAGCATGGTGGCTTCGTACCCGTTTTTCCGGATTCCTTCATAAGCCTTCTCCACGTTATATCCCCGGATTCCCTTTCTCCACGCGTCCAGGAAAACGATGGTCGAATGGAAGCCGTTCATGGCCGGGTCATCCTGGTAAAGGAGCGGGAACTGGGGCATCCAGCCACCCTGTTCGTACATGGTGGTGTATGAGTTGAGCATATCCCCCTCTTTTTGGGGCTGAAGGATCATTCGCAACGGGTGGTTTGCCAGATAGGTATCCCATACCCAATCGTCAATGTAGAAATCGCGGTCACTCTTATGCACACTGTGATCGTAAGCGCTATAGTAACTTCCATATTCATTGATGTTTACCATCCGTTCGTAGGTTCTGTAAAATGAAGTGTAAAAGGTTCTGCGCTGCGCTTCAGTTCCCCCTTTTACACTGATCTGGTTAAGAGCATTTGCCCAGACCTGATCCCCTTTATTTTTTAGCGCTTCGAAGTCCCACCCGGAGATCTCCTTTTGCAGGTTGATTTTAGCCTGTTCAACACTGATAAAAGAAATCCCGTATTTAAATTCGACCGGTTTTACCTGATCTTTTGAAAACTCAATCCAGGCGGTTGGCTCCTGCCGGATTTTATTCGTTTTCTTGATCAGCCTTGCTTCCTCTTTCAGGATAGTTTTACCATCCTGATTAAACTCCCCGTAAACAAACGCCTTCATTCCGAAAAACTGTTCCTCGCCGGAGATTGCATTTTTCGATACCACATCCCAGTGCCCCTGCTGATTGATCTGAAGCCTGAGGGTTTTACCGCTTTTCGCGGGAAAGGTAAACCTGAAATAACCAACTTTATTGCCGGGTGTAAATTCCGTTTTTATATCCTCGTCGATGAGGTAGGTGGAAAAATAATAAGGACGGGTAATTTCAAGATCGTGATCGTAAGTCTGGCGCTCTTTCCAGGTTCCGGCTTCGGCGCTCCCTGTTCCGGGAAGCACCCCGAACAGTTCACCTTTTCGGTGGGAGATCATGGTGAGCGGGAAAAAACTGATCTGGTCATCGAGAAAATCGGCACGCAACGGGTGCATCCGGATCATCTGATTCGGCAACTGCACATTGGGTCTGGTTGGGTGGAGCAGATATCCCATCCCGCCAATGTAGGGATCCACATATCCGAGATTTGTTTTCGTATTGTCAACGGGCGTAAAGCCAAAGATAATTAGCAGGACAGCCGCTGCAGATAAAGCTTTTTTCAGATTTATATCCATCATGTTTTAAATACTTTGCTCGTTAAAATGTTTTATTTTGAACCAATATTCAACCCTTCCCGGGTTGCTGTGCTACTTTGATCTTATCCCGGGGGCTGTCACCCACGGGTATTAATATTAAACCCTCTTCAGAATTTTGGGATAGAAAAGTTCAGCGGACTTAATTTATCCTTAAATCAATGATGCCGATTGGCGGTCAAGGTATAAGAGGGTATCCGGGTGATTTCTCATGACCGAAGCTGGACATGCCGGTGAGATTTCGGCATGAACAGTATCAAAAACCGCCCTGGCTTTCCGTTCATCGGGAACGCTGCAGATGATGGTTTTTGATTTCATAATCTGTCTGATTGACATGCTGATAGCCCTTTCAGGTACATCGTCAAAGGTGGGGAACCACCCTTCACCCAATTGCTGACGACGGCACGCATCATTCAGGTTAACAACCAGGTAGGGCTCTTCGGTTTCAAAATCTGCCGGGGGATCGTTAAAGGCCAGATGGCCGTTTTCACCAATGCCTACAAATGCCACATCAATAGGATGATTACCGATTATTTCCCCTAACCGGGCACATTCTGTGTGAGGGTTAGTTCCCGCATTTACATAATTAAACTCCCTGATCGGGATAAGATCCACGAATCTCTCTTTGAGGTATTTGCGAAAAGAGGCCGGGTGCTGATCAGATATGCCAATATACTCATCCAGGTGAAAACCGGTTACCACTGACCAGTCGACATCCTCTTTGACCAGTTCGTTGAGCATCTCAAACTGGGAAACACCGGTGGCAACAATGATATTTGCCTCTCCTTTCTGAAGGATAGCTTTACGAATATGTTCTGCACCCCTTTGGGCTGCTACTTTGCCAAGTTCCTGCTTGGTTTCTGAAATGATTAATTCCATGATATTTTGTGTTTAAACTATTGATTTAATGTACATATTTCAGGTTGTCATCCAAGGGTGTCATCTTTGGCATGAGTAAATGTACAAATCCTAAAATCGTCAGATAGGAGAGTCCGGCAATGACGAAGGCCCAGAAATAGCCCGAATTTCCTGCCGTGTCCAGCACTGCCCCCAGGGCAATATCCGCAATGATTGCCACAGCCACACCTACCATCTTCCCTATCCCAATTACCGAGGCGATTGCTTTTTTTGGGAAGACATCCGGGACGAGGGTATAGCTGTTTATTGACCATGACTGATGACCAGCAGCGCCCAGTCCGATTAAAAATACGGCCAACCATTTATTCGCAATCACCGGGACACAAGAGACGGGCAGGATCAGAATGGCACAAATAAGCATCGTTATTTTCCGGGCTTTATTGATCGACCACCCTTTTTTAATCAGGGCTCCGGAAGTAAATCCACCTAAAAGACTACCTGCATCGGCCATGATGAAAATGATCAGGAAAGGGGGGCCAATATTTTTTATATCTACCCCAAACTGCTCGGCCAGGAATTTAGCTCCCCAGAACAGGTAAAACCACCAGACTCCGTCAGTGATCGTGGTTAAGGCGAATGCCCAGGTTTCCCGTTTGGGAAAAAGTTTTATCCATGGAATTTTTTCGGGGTTCTCTTCTGTTGAATCGCTGTTGATATAGGCCAGTTCCTTTTTTGAAAGTTTAGGATGCTCCTCCGGTTTTTGATAGGTTCTAATCCAGAGCAATACCCACAGGGCGCTCAAAAGTCCTGTAAAAAGGAAGGGGATCTGCCAGTTCTCTCCATTAACGGAGACTATCGCTCCCACAATAAAAGGGGCTAAGATAGCTCCTACACTTGTCGATGCATCAAAGATCCCGGTCGCAAATGCCCTGTCTTTCTTAGGAAACCATTCCGCTACCGTTTTGATCGCTGCCGGAAAATTTCCCGATTCTCCAATCCCAAGTCCGAAGCGGGCGGTGATAAACCCGATTAAGCTGAATGCAGGCCTGATTACAGCATGCAGCATTCCAAATATACTCCAGATAACAATTGAGAGGGTGTATCCTATTTTAGTGCCTAATTTATCAATCACACCGCCCATAAAGAAAAGCCCTATGCCATAGGCAATTTTGAACGAGACCATGATTGCCGCATAATCCCTGTTGGACCAGTCGAATAATTTTTGCAGGGTCGGCGCCATGACCCCGACAATACTTCGGTCGAAGTAGTTGATCGTCGTTGCCATAAATACCAGCGCCAGAATCCGGTAGCGATAGTTGCCGATTTTGTCAGTTGATCGAGTCATGTGGGTTGTTTATCATTTTTTTAAAGATAGACTATTAGACTATTAGACTATTAGGCTATTAGACTTTAGCTTATTAGGCTGTTCGACTTTAGACTATTCGGTTTAGAGCGAAAATTTTATCTCCCTGGGCCATATTCCCCTACAGCCTAACAGCCTGCATTCGAAAATGCCTAATCCCCTTTCTCATAAACCAGTTTTCCCTCTACATAGGTTTTGCTGATCACCAGATCCGAATCCCCGACTTCAAAGAGAATCAGATCGGCACGTTTCCCGGGTGCCAGAGTTCCCCTGTCGTTCAAACCGTAAAGTTTTGCAGGGTTTGTGCTCGACATCTGAATTGCTTCGCCCAGCGAACATCCGGTTATTTTCATAATCCGGGCCACTCCTCTCGGGATGGGAGATGCTGAACCATAGAGCACATTCTGAACAGGCAAACGGAGCATCCCCTCATTGGTAAGTTCGATGGTCTCGCCATCATCATTTTTGTATTCACCGGGAGGTAATGTGGCAAAACTTGTAACATCCGAGATGATGATCGTCTTGTCCGGTCCCTTCACCTTGTAAAATACCCCAACCTCATCATCAGTTAAGTGGAACCCGTCGCAAATGATGCTTGCCATCAGCCGATCATTGGCCAGTTGTGGCCAGAGCGGATTCAGGTGACGGTCGATGGTATTGGCACACCCGTTTCCCAGGTGGGTCGAAATTTGGGCGCCGTTTAAAACCGCTTCATCGACGGTCGCTTTGTTTGCATTGTTATGCCCGATGGCAACAATGATCCCCAGCTCCCTGCATTTCCGTATAAATTCCATGGCACCATCCAGTTCAGGGGCCAGGGTTATTGTTTTGATGTTTTTGCCCGATGCTTCATAGAGTTCAGAAAATTCTTTCCAATCCGGGTTGTGCACATATTTTAGCGGGTGGGCGCCCCGATAACCGTTGATGGGAGAGATATAAGGTCCCTCGAGGTGATACCCCGCGATCGATCCTTGCAAATCCTTATTGTTCCTTGTTGCTGCAAGCAGTGCCAAGTTGCGGAGCATTACCTCGCGGCTGTTGGTTGTGAGGGTTGGGAAATAGGTGGTCACCCCTTTTTTCCAAAGCTCAAGGGTAGCCTTTAGAATTCCCTCCTGTGAAAGTTGTCCGCCGCCAAAACAAAAGGAGACGCCGGCGAAACCATTGACCTGTGTATCAATCAAACCCGGAGCAATGTAAACCGGGTGACTTTCATCCGAAAGCTTTTCAATTTGATTTACCTGAACAATCTTCCCATTCATGATCTCGACCGAGACCGGATTTTTGGTCAGGTACAATAACCCCTCGACTTTGGTTTGGGCTACCGAATTATTCACAATTATCATTGAGAAAAAAAGTATTAACTGACAAATTTTGGAGGCTATGCCTGATTTCATTTCATTGAAAAGATATGGTTACATACTGACCTCTGTCCAACCCTCATTGACGGCCGAAAGTTCAAGCGCTTCAAGTACGGCAATGCATTTGAGAATGCTTTGATGTGCAAGCGGCTCCTTGCCTGTTCTGAACATTTCGACCATATCGGCATAATTTTTCCCGGGAACAGGTTCTTCAATGCGCGATTTTAGTTCAATGGTCCCCTCTTTGGTCTCGGCGAAAGTCCTCCAGCCGTACGAAAGTGTTTTGAAAATAAGGGTGGCCATCATTTCGTTGCCGAAAACCAGGGTTGCAGTCGCATTTTTGCCGTTACGGGTGATACGTACTCGTTTGATATCGTCACCAAAAATATACATCAAAGGTTGAACCATATGTATACCGTAAAAGAATACTCCGCCATAGGGTGATTCGAGGTCTGCAGGACCGCTCATCATCACATGAGAGATTGCCCCCATTGTTTCCACCTGTTTCCTGATATCGAAAGTTCCGGCTTTGTGCGCTTCAGAACTGTAGGAGGAGACTGGTGTACCCGCTTGACGGGCCATTTCCAGAAATTCCTTTCCTTCAGCTACCCGATAGCAGAAAGGTTTGTCTATAAAAGTGGGGATTCCTGCCTTTATAAATGGTTCTGCTGGTTTCAGATGATATTTGGGATGTCGATGGTCTACAATCAGGGCATCAATCTTTCCGAGCATCTCCAGCGGATCTTTTACCATATTGGGAATTTGTCCCTTCTGCATGGCCATGCGGGCAAATTCTTCCGTTTCTCCGCAGACATATTTCAGTTCAACTCCCGGGAAAAGCTTGTCGATATTAAAAAGCTTGCCATAGCCTATCGTGTGTGAGTTTTCGGCGCCTATAATTCCAATCCGGATTGGCTTCATCTCCTGTGGCGCCTTTGAAGCCAGGTTCACCGCCAGAGTTGTGGCAGAGGAAAAAGTCAGGGCAGTAATTGCTGAACCGGCGCTCATATTCCGGAGAAAGGATCTTCGCGTTACCATGGATTTTAGTTATTTGTTGACCGTTATTTCACTTATGTAGATCTGTGCTTTCTGACCGACAGTGGGGTAGGGAGGCGGCATCAGTGTATTTCCGGTTACCTCCAGTTTGAGATACCGGAATGGCTTTGTATTATCAGGGATTTTAAAGATATGGGTACGGATATTCTTTTCGTTTATCTGGTTCCCGGTTACTTCAGTTTTTCCAACCGAAACAAACCCTTTCTCTTTTTCAGCCGAGACCAGACACTCGATCGACGAGGGATGGAGGATTCTCCGGGCATCGGTATCCCATAAGGTGGTCATTTCGACAGTTGAGGCATTGACTGGATTGTCGAGGTCAAGGTTCAGTTCGAGATGGTCTGTCTCCCACCCGATCCAGGTGGGCTTGGATTGATTCAGGTCGCCGATTCCTCCGTCGGTGAGCAGGGATAAATCTGCATGGTTGTATTTATTCAGGGAATTGGGCATTGGGTTTGGAACCACCCTCTTATGGAAGGCGAAGTTGTTTTGAACAAATACTTTACCCGTGGTTTGCCTGCTCATGTCGTAATAGGCCCTGGCCGTAAGATTATGCTCACTCATTACCCCAATCTTTTCACGTTTCATGACTGCGTAAAAGTTATCCAGAATAGCATCCATTTTTTTCGATTTTTCCGATCCTGAGTTATCCCACCACCCGCGGGGACCGACCATATTTGCTTTTCCAATTTCAAGGATAGCATAGCTCAACGGCAGGCGTGCGACTTCGACATGGTGCAGGAAAGCAGTATCATTATGGGCCACGGCTTCTGCCTGATCGAAGTAACCACTGTATTTTTCAAGGTTTTCGGTGGTCAGGTATGTATTTTGATGAATGGAAGGGGGGCCGAAAATATTCAGGCGATCTCCTGAGTTAACCATATCTTTTTGAAGCTCATCGATGTATTTTCGGATCCAGGGGGCCGCACCGCCATAAAATCCGTTTAGGAACTGATCCATGGTGGCCGAAACATCAATAGTTGGATTCCATAACAGTTTTGAGATCAGATGCAACCGAAGCTCAACGAATTCATGTCCCTCGGCAATATCCGATTGCTGGTAATGATCAAATACATTATTTTTTACAAATAGCTGAATATTCGGCTGCAGCACGAATAGATTTGGATGGGGCGAGATAAAATGATGATAGTTAATTGTGTAGTCATAGATGGCCATATGCTTGCAGATTTTCCCCCAATCCACGATATCTTTAACGAACTGCTTTGCCGCTTTGGAAGTATCGGTAGCGATGGGCCTGCTTCGGTCGGTCTCGATTGAACAGAGGGTAATATGAACATTCTCAATCGGCTTTGTGACAGCGGGAGCCGACTGGGTATAATTATAGGCATACGTGCAGATCATCTTATCCGGAAACTCTTTGGCGATCTGATTGACGAATTTAATAACCGGTCCCGATTGACTCTGCTCTTCCTGTTCAATTTTAAGACATTTTTCACACTGGCATGGATTGCCATAATCATTCTGGGCCACCGACCAGTAAATTCGTGTCGGATCAGCTGCCATCTCCTTTCTCAGTTTCTCAACAGCAATTTTCAGAACCTCCGGATTAGTAAGACAGAGCTGGGTTGGCATTCGTTTCCCATCCCGGTACGCGTAATATTCCGGATTCGTTTTGAAATACGTTTCCCACGGCACCAACCAGTCGAACGAGTGAGAGGCAAAGATATAACGGCTAAAGAGCCGGTTCCAGTCCATAAGATCTTCGTCGTTTTGGTAGGCCTGAGAGAAATAATTCACAATACGGTAATTATTTACCGATGAGTCGGCAAGGTTGACCAATGGAATGTTCAGGTTTTTATTAGCCGGGATTACCTTAAACGTTGGGCTGTACAAATGACAACCCAGGTAAGTTTCGAGTATGGTAACAACTCCGTAAACGCATCCTTTCCGTTTGCCACCCAAAATGGTGACAGAGCCATCCTGTGTACTCCTGATCCGGTAGCCATCGTATTGCAGTCCTGCAGTTTCCATGATGAAAATTCCTTTTTGTCCGGGTTTAACGTTGTTGGTAATTGGCAGTTCACACCCGGATACCTGTTTGACATATTTTTGCAGCAGAGACGCCGCACGGTTCTCCTGGTCATTCGGCTTTGGAGGTATAATGATGGAGTATAGGCTTATTCCATTGGTTACTAAATTGATAGAAGGCGAGTTGGTGCATCCGACGGCAAGGAATAGTAGTAAAACGAACAGGAGCTGATTTTTCATTTATGTCTAAATTTTTATCACAGAGTTTCACAAAGTAAGGCACAGAGTAGCAAGAGTTAATTAATTGGCAAGACGTTTTATTCCATTTTTCAAGGATGAGACATAAAAATTAAGAAGCAAACCAATTTTGCACCCGGATAATTCCAGGTAAGTTAGTACCTGTGCAATATGTACATCGGTGAATGCTTCAACTGATTTAATCTCCAAAACGACAGTGCGCAAAATCATTTAAGTAAGTTGGTTAATTTCCATAATTCGTGAATTTAAGAAAACTCTGTGGGAAAAATTAAATACTCTCTGTTGATCGTTCCGTATTTGTTTTATCCCCTTTGAGCTCCTTTAGGCGGTTTAGATCGTCCTGCATCTTGTCTGCAAAATGGAACATGTCGGAGCTGTGCATGATGATTGTTGCGCCCGCTTTGGCCCACTCCATCTGGAGATCCAGGGTCCCTCTGGAACCATTATGCCCCCCAGCTGCGACCCCAAATTCACGGGCTTTTTTGATAATCCCGCAGCTCAGATCGAGGAACTCCTGACTCATATACCGTTCCGGCATATCGTACGAAGTTGAGAGGTCGTGAGGTCCAATGACAATTCCATCCACGCCGGGACCATCGACCGACTGAATGGCGAAGAACTCCTCCATATTGGCTACGCCTGCCGGGCTTTCAATATTGATCAGCAGGGTATGGTTTTTATTGTGATTCCTCAGATATGCCTCGAGTTCGGGGGTTGGTTTCTCCTTCCCGTAGAGAAGCCGTTTTAGCTTTTCACCTTTCAATGGACGGTATTTTACTGCCCCCACAAGGTCGTATACATCCTCAATTTTTTCGGTATATGGAACCAGAATAGCTCCGGCACCTGCATCCAGTGCCCTGGTTGCCATAAACGGATCGGGCTCGAGGATCCGGACAACCGGGTTGATTCCCGCAGCTTTGTAAGCACGGCACATCCAGCTCAGAGTCTCGGGATTGTAAGCGACATGCTCATCACAAAAAAAGACATAGTCGAGGTTTAAGCTCAGCATCACATCAAACATCTTGGGAGATGCTGAGGTGATCATTGTGCCGTACACATTTTTTCCTGAACGCAGCGCGTCTCTGAATTCTTGTCCAACCATTATTTCCATTCTCCTTCCTTACCTAAGGCAGCAACAGCCGCCTGGCTAAATGTTTTTGCCGCGCCATTCATTGTGCCGGCAATTTTGATTTGTTCTTCAACTTCGCCAAATTTGAGGGCTGCCGTGATAACCGTATCGCACTCATTATTATCCATAAAGAGCGATGCCTCGAGGATCCGTGGCTGGTCTTCTTCCGGAATAATCAGAAATCCGTGTTTGTCGGCATGAATCAGATCGCCCGGATTCACCCTGGTTCCAAAAACTTCAACAGGTTCACCCCAGCTTATGGGCGCAGCAAAGGCATGACCGACACATAACCGGCGTGCAAGGGCCTTGAATCCAGTGCTTTTCATCTCATCAAGGTCCCGGATCGCTCCGTCCACAATAACCCCCACGCAGCCGAGTGACTTATGGCTGTTGGCGCTGACTTCACCCCAGAATGAACCGATCACACTGGGTTTATCCAGATCTTGCATCACAATGATTTTAGGTCCGGGCAGGGAGGCGATATAATCACGGTATTCAGCCCATGCATTCGGGTTTGAGCCCGGCGTTGAGGGTTTAATGGTAACTGTTACGGCATATCCGATCATCGGCCCAAATTCGGGCATAAAATCTTTGGTCTCTTCCAGATTAAATCCGGAGGTTCTGTCCCTTTTTGTGATTTGCTCCCATCCGTTGTAGATAGTTGGGGTGTTCCAGCGTTTGAGTTTTAGTAATTCACTTAATGGCAACATAGTATAAGTTAATAATTTTAAAATATTTTTTTTCTGAGATAATTTTTCGCCACTGGCTGCAGGCTTCGGACAATCAGCTTGTTTCCCCGGAGCTGGTTGGCTATTCTCATTAGATCTACATTATCTATTCACAACGTTTTGGGGTGTCCCCTGCAGATAAGCGTTTAAATTTTGAACAGCAGTGTCCATTAATCTTGACCTTGACTCTTTCGGGGCCCAGGCGATATGAGGAGTGATCAGGCAATTCTTCGCCTTTAATAATTCATTGCCTATTTCGATCGGTTCGGTTGAGACCACGTCCAAAGCTGCTCCCGCCAGTTTACCGCTATTCAAGGCCTCAGTGAGATCTTTTTCAACGACCAGGGGACCGCGGGAAGTGTTGATGATCATTGCCCCCGTTTTCATTTTGGCGATATTACCCGTATTGATAATTCCCTTTGTGCTGTCGAAAAGCGGACAATGTAAACTGATAATGTCACTTTGGCCAAATAGTTCATCCAGACCGGCATATTGACATTGCTCTGCGTCAATTTCACTGGTATTATTGACATCGTGATAGAGCACCTTCATCCCGAAGGCCATAGCAACTTTTGCAGTTGCCTGCCCGATGCGGCCAAATCCGATTATTCCCAGGGTCTTGCCGGCCAGTTCGATCAGCGGGGTATTCCAGAAACAAAAATCGGGGCACGTGCTCCAATCCCCGTTTTTAACAGCCTGACTGTGGTCTCCCACATGATGGCATAATTCAAGAATCAGCGCGAAAGTAAACTGCGCAACGGCCGTAGTTCCGTATGTTGGGATGTTGGTAACGGCGATGCCACGACTTTTGGCCGCATCGGTATCCACAATATTATATCCTGTGGCAAGCACACCAATATACTTCACCGAAGGTGTCTGTTCAAGGACCTCTTTCGATAAAGGTGTTTTATTGGTAAAGATTATTTCGGCCGAACCAATGGCGCTGATGATCTGAGCGGCCTCTTTTTCTGTCCGGTCATAAACGGTTAATTCTCCAATTTTCTCAAGACCATCCCAGCGCAGATCGCCCGGGTTTAAGGTATATCCATCCAGTACTACTATTTTCATTCTTCTTATTTAAATTATTAATTATTTTTATTTCAATTCATTAAGATTAGGTTTTGAGGATATGTCAGATAAATTCTTTTGAAATTCAGAATGGGACCAGATATGGATAGAAAATTATAGGGAATATCAGGTTTCGTCCCATCCGGGACGAGATATTTGCAACAAATCCCATTCTACCCATTTTTGGACCCTGCAACCCCCACTTTATACCGGAAATAAATTCAAACACAAGATCAAAGTAATCGGAAAGATATAATGTACTATTTAAAATACTGTTTTTCTACTTTTTGACCCCTCTAAATCTCGCGCATTCTAAACAATACCTTCTTTTTAATCCCCTCCATTCCCCTCCATTCCCCGCCCTTGGAGGGGTCGGGGGAGGTCCGGGGTTGGGGGAGGCCAACAGAGGAAACAAATAATTACGAAATTAAATTGTTCTTATTACCTATATTGTCATTTCCCACCCTTTTTCGTATTCGCGCGACCATAATTTCATGGCAGCGTGGTCGTTAAGTATGTGTCCGTTTTTTGGATCAATATACAAAGTCCTGCCTACACGTTGTGAAATATTTCCCAATTGAACGAGCAAGGTGCTTTTATGTCCGCTGGCGATCCCTGAATTCAGAGCACTCCCTTTGGTGATGCCGTCGAGAAAATTCTGGAGGTGCAATGAATCGAGTTTTTCTCCAGGATTCATAAGATTTGATGAATCAACTTTTATATCACTTTTGACACTCTTGATTACTTTATCGTCTAATCCGAAGATGGTATAGTCATTTCCGCCCTGGGTTACCATCGTCCCTTGTTCTCCATAAAAGGTCACACCTACGCTTGCTCCCTCGGTATGATGGGGATTGCAGCTCCGTCCTTCCCAGGTCAGGGCCGTATTGTTGTCAAATTCCATGCTGATTACCTGTGTGTCTGGTGTTTGCCAGTCATCCTGAAAACGGTAGCGCCCACCGGCGGAATTGACCTTTGAAGGGAAATCGGTTCCCAGACCCCAGCGCATCAGATCAACCATGTGGGTGCCATTATTAAGCGCCTCCCCGGTCCCCCAATGCCAGAACCAGTGCCAGTTGTAATGCACATAATTGTCTTTGTAGGGCATTCGGGTTGCCGGTCCCTGCCATAAATCCCAGTCAAGCCAGGAAGGTACCGGCACTTCTTTGCCAATACCAATTGAAGGACGGTTGTTGGCATACCACCCTTTGGCAAAGTAGACCCGGCCGATAGCGCCCTCCTTAAGCTCCTGGATTCCTTTGATGACATTGGGCCACGACCTGCGCTGGTTCCCCATCTGCATCACCCTGTTGTATTTTGCCGCTCCCTGAACAAGCATCTCACCCTCTGCCGGGGCATAGCTGCAAGGCTTTTCGAGATAGACATGTTTTCCGGCTTTCATGGCAAGCATCGCGGCAGGTGCATGCCAGTTATCGGGTGTCGCGATTACCACTGCATCGACATCCCGGCTCTCCAGCGATTTGCGGAAATCGTTAAATCCAACCGGTTTATGACTGGTTATCTTTTCAACATTCTTACAGCATTTTTCAACTGCCCTTGAATCAACATCGCAAACATGAATTATTTCACAGGTTTCCATTTTTGAAAAGTTCTGTGCAAGGGAATTACCGCGGGAATTTACCCCAATTGAGGAGATGCGGATCCGTTCGTTTGCCCCTGCAATCCTGTTGTAACTCTGCGCGCTGAATCCGGGAAGGATCCCCCCAACGGCAAGTGCCGCAGATCCCGCAGCTGTCCTTTTAATATATTCACGTCTTGTAGTCATGGTTTGTCAAATTATGTTGTCATTTTTCCACTTTTGCCAATTCCAATGCGGTTGTTGTGATGTAGTATTTTGCCAGGGTATTCGGGACCTCCCATTTAGGCATATCCTTGTGAATGAGGTATCCGACGAAAACATTAAAGGTCGGATCGTGTGAGTTTTCCAACTCCGAAGGTATAACAATTTGAAACATGTTTGATTTTTGAACGCACGAAATTCCGGGATATTCCCTTTGAAGTCTGGAAACCGATTTCTCCAGTTGATTTCTGAAGTCCAGCTCTGATATTTTACCGGCTTTTTGAATACAAAGGGTGGGTTGTTTTTGTCCGTATTTCTGCTGAATCAGCAATTTGCCCCGGGTTCCGTCAGCATAGGCACTCCTCAGATCGTTTCCGTCGGGTGGGGTTGCCGGACGCCATTCGACCTTTACCCTGGTGTAAATCCCTTTTAAAAGATAGGTAATACTTCCGTTTGCGAAAACTACCAATGCGGAATCCTTCACATACCGGTTGAGCGATGAAGTGATTGCGGGCAATGAGGTGGCCGCTGAAAATTCTGCCCGGGTCACATTAACGGGCTCCCGGCGGGCCGAAAGAATTTTAATATCTTTTTGGTAATCAATGATTTGGTCGGGAAATGATTTCCAGAAGGTCAGGTCAATCAGGTGGGTGGTTACATCTGCAATCCCTTCTCCCTGCTGTAATACATCAAAATACCAGGCTGGACGTGTCCCTTTCCCACCGCGGTAGAAATGATGCACACTTGACTCCATGACAGAGGGATAATCTGCAGTTCCCGGTAAAAGTGTGCCGAATAACAACGTATCCTGCATCAGTGATCTCTGAACCCTGTTAATCAGGCTGTAACGCTCGGTCATCATGTCAAACATCGAAAGTCCCTTATCCTGTGCCAGCTGATAAGCCTTTTCCAGTCGTTGAAAACCAGACTGATTGATTACCATTGGTTTGTCTGCGAAAACATTCATCCCCGCATTGACAGACTGTTCGATGTAGTCTATCTTAATCCGGTTATTTCCTGCAAGGACCACGACATTCCCCTTTTTTTCGGCTACCATCTTTGGGAGATAGTCTTTCCCAAAATAGGAGATCTCATGCCATCTGGTCGGGTTTATTTTCCTCGTATTGAAGGCATTGATCTGCAGAAAATAGGGAGTCACATCCTCTTTGGAAGGGGCATATACATAAACATTGGTATCGATCCGGTCAAGCTGATCGCTTTGGGCGGCTGCTGCATGACTATGTGTCGGATCGAGCTGAATGATTCTGATGACGCTATCTTTCCCCTGAATTTGTTCTGTCGATCCGGGCTTAAGTCCAAATGAGCTGCATAGAAGCAGCACAAGCGAAAAAAAGAGAATTTTTGTGGCCATAGCTTTGTTTAAAGGGGTTAAACTTTAAAAAACAGTTTCTTCCGGTAAAGTATGTAAGCCACCCCAAAGCATGAAGCCGCGGAGAAAACAGACCAGGCCAGCGACGCATTAACCGGCGCCACCCCGTGGTTTGACAATCCATTGTATACCAGGTCCTGGATATGCGCGTATTGGTAGATGGTCTGGAAAATATCGGCCATCACATAAATGGCGATGGCATTGCTTCCAAAAATAATTCCGGTCCTGGCAAACAAATTGTTTTTATATCCCTGTAAATCAATGATCCAGAGAGTTGCTCCGAGTACGATTGATCCCCAGCCCGAAGTAAACAGGACATAGGAACTTGACCATATCTTTTTGTTGATCGGGAATTGCCAGCCCCAGATAGATCCGGCGAATACCCCCGCCAATCCGGCAATGAAAAGCCAGATTACCGTGCTTTCATTGATTTTCCGGGTGATGATCAGCCGGCCGGCCAACATTCCGGAAACGCCTGTGGCTATAGCCGGGAAAGTGCTGTAAAACCCTTCAGCGCTCCAGCCGTGCTTCCCGATCATATCGACAGGGAAAATCAGGCGGTCCACCCATGCTGCGAAATTCACCCCCGGTTCAATCGTCCCTGCACTAAAGGCATCGGTTGAAATAAAGTTCATGGTAATCCAGTAACCAACCAATATTCCGCCAAAAATATAAATCTGGGTTTTCCAGCCGGTATAGATAAAGAGGATTGCACAAACCACAAAGACGGCAGCAATTCGCTGCAAGACCCCAAAGAGATTTATCCGGTCGAAATCGAGATCCGGCAGATAGTGCAGAAAAAGCCCGATCAGGTAAATTTTTAAACCCCTGATAAGTATTTTTTTCACCATCTCCTTGCGTGGTCTGGATTCGGCTATCTGTTTGGAAAAGGAGAGGGCAATGGAAACTCCAACGATAAAAATAAAGAACGGGAAGATGAAATCGGTTGGGGTGGTGCCGTTCCATTCGGAATGGACCAGCGGAGCATACATATAACCCCATGACCCGGGATAATTCACCATGATCATCAGCGCCATGGTAAGCCCGCGAAAAATGTCGACAGAAAGTATTCTTTTTGGATTGTCCATTAATTTTTATTTTCGAATCGGTTCATAATCTCTTTCCAGTTTGTGAGGATAATACCCTCATCCTTAAAAAATTGGATGACAAGCGGATCTGCAAATAATTCAGCCTCCCAGGCTCGTTGTTGCCAGGTCCCGGTGATTGTCTTCATGTTTTCTGAGGGGACTGACGGGTGGAAAATAATCTCCGTCAACCCTGATTCCAATGATTTTACCATTTTAAAAAAGCTGGCACGTTTGGCTGCGTACGTTGAACCCTCCGGGACACTGGTGAAATTATCCAGTTTGGGCAATTTGTATTCGCCAATCGCCCTGATTACCTCATCAGTAAGCGGATAACCGGAAGCTTTCCTGAAATTTTCGGCGATCTCAGGGTTTGAAACATTGATGATATTGGCTGGAATATGGTACTCCTCAGCAACCTTCAGGAAGACCTTAACATATCCGACAGATTCATACAAGGTTCCCATGTGGGTATCGATATGGGTTGGCCGGTAACCCAGTGCTATCGACTTATCGATTTGTGCGCGGATCTCTGTTTCAACTTCTTTGTCCGAGGCATGCGTGACCACTTCAGGAACTTCGTGCCAGAGTTTTCCTTCAGGATCAATTAATCCAGGCACCTTTGCCGGATCGGAAACCGCTCCCCAGCGGTAATGATTCCATTCACTGGTAAGGGTAAGATGAAGTCCAATATCTTCGGAAGGATGATTTTTTGCCCATGCTATCATCGCTGCTGCATTGGGGCAGGGCATCATAACCGCAGCCGAATGGAGAAATCCTCCCTCAAGATAATGAATCGCTGCGGTATTCGCCTCGGGGCACATCCCGATATCGTCGCAATGAAGGAGTAAAACCTTCTTCCCTGCGGGAAATCCGAGTTTATCAGCCGAGGTCTCTTTTTTCGCACCGGCGCTCACCATTTTAACGCAAGCCATCATTTCATCTCTGAAACCATCCATCTTTGATTCGCTGCAAACACGATCGAAAACCTCGCGGGATTGTCCCAGCTTCATCGCCCGATACCCTGGGTCAACCAGCGCAGGGAGGCTGACGTTGATTAAATGCGCTATATTCTTACAGATTTCGGCATCAGCATTCGGTTCCCTGAGGTGTTTTTTCAAGGCATCAATAATCCGGTAATCCTCGATTCCTTCGCGGACGGCTTCCCACCTGCGGCTGGTAATCGATTTGGATATCCCGGGATAAACCAGGTTATATTCCAGTTTTATTCTTGACCAGGGGTTTTCGCCCGATAAATTGTAGCACCAGAAACCAATTCCGGATACTCCGTTTCTTAAGGCCAGAAGGGCGGCAGTCCGGAATTCATAGATCAGGTTGATATTTTTGATATTCGGACCAACAGGGCGTGAAGAGGCATACGAACAATTGTAGGACCAGAGCAATTTTCCTTTGGTCCGCATAACATTCATTTCAGGTGTTTTATCTGCAACCCAGTCGATCGTCGGACTCCAGATGTCGAGGCATTTGGCCATTGCCTGAAACATGGGAAGTTCGCCTCCGCCATCGGTATAAATCATAACTTCCGGATTTATCCCCTTCGAAATCAATCCAAGCTGAACCAGCTGGTTGACAGCCTTCCAGCCGCTTCCCCCCGGTTCGTCAATCGGATAAAGGGCAAACTGATTTGTGTTCACCCCATATCCCGCCAGATGGGAGACCAGCTCCTTCAGATACCGGCCAAATTGTTTTTTGTACCCTTCACCTGCAAATTCCTCCTTTATACCGGGCAGACCGGTAACCAGGAAGAAAGGCTCTTTACCTTTTAGTCCGTCCAGAACCTTGTCGGTTTCGGTAAAGTCAAAGCCGGTCAGCTCATTATTTGAATTATAGGTAAAGGCCGGATTCACAAGCTGAAACACATTATTCCCGTGATCGAGCAGTGACGGGATATCGGGGCCCGTTGAAGGGGACCAGGTGCATAAATGGAAATCGGCTGAAGGGGCCATTTTGAACGGAAGTACATCGAGTACAATCTTCACTTTAGTTTCCGGGGCGGGAACGGCATGAGGGCTCGCAGGGCTGTCGAGCACTCCGGCGCCATTGAGCGCCTGTATGGTCACACCGAATGTTTTTTTGCCTGGTTTTACCTCCCCGATTTTCACATCGAGCCACACTTCCCGGCTTGAAAGGGAAGGAATTGCTATTACTCCCGATTCATCCATTTCGGGCAGGGCATCCCATGACTCTTCGCCAAGGGAAGAGGCTGTATTTATGGCATGGAGGGGATTGATCCTGATCCCTTTATCCGGGTTGTCGATAACTATTCGGGCATTGAGCAGGTGGTCCGTGACATTAAATAGCACTACCGGAACCGGGTGATGTTCTCCGGGAACCACGGTGTGATTTAAAAGCACAGGATTCCCTACTGAGGCCGGTAACTGATTGTCTACGTTACGGTTGTCCCATTTATTTCCTTCGAAGGCGATCAGACTCGTCCCTGCGCCCAGGGTGGCTGCTTTGGTAACGATTTCACTGACAGAGATCGCACGTTTTGCCTGTTCATTTAACCCGGCAGTTTGTTTCAGGGTCGCCTGGAGAGCAGTGGCCTCACTGATCCGAACCTGATGTTGTTGTAAGTTGAGTGAATTAGCCCTTAACTGAATATCCGCAGCCTCTTTGCGAAGCGCAAGGGCCGACAGCGGCAAAACAGGTTCAGTCTGATCGGCCGCATTATTCAACGTGTTGATTGATAGTGTTGTCAGTGCCCGGTCGTTTTCAAATGGCTGCAGGGTTACTTCACGTGTTGAGGCGAGCAGCTCATTATCATCGCTGTTCGACAGTGACCAGTTGAACCGGTAACTTCCCGGCAGGGTATAATCGACCGGCAGCAATAACTGACCTTCATTTCCATAAATATTTGCAACCGCATAATTTCTGGCACCGTCCGGACTTATGCATACCACCTTTGCTTTTAAGGGGTTTGCACCCGGTTTAGGATTGCAGATATTAAACAGGATCTTCTCTCCGGTAAACAACTTATTCCACGACAGATTTTGGGGAACCATCCGCAATTCATCCGATTTGGTCAGGCCAAACCACGAACCGGTATTCTGGATATTGCAGCGGTAATCTGACCACTGCATTTTGGGATTTTTGGTCACCGGAGTCTCAAAACAATAAGCGAGGCCCGCTTCTCCGCCGGTAAGAATCATCTCCAGTTTATCACTATTTCCGAAGAGATGTCCAAACGATGGGGTGACATTGATTGTTCGCGAGGGGAGCTGACGGTTGAAAATGACCTCCCCCTGATTGTTCAGAACCAGTAAATTCCCCTGCTGGGTTGACAGAATATATTCCGGCTTGCCGTCGTTGTTGATATCCCCGATCGCTCCGGGGGCCAGGCTCCGTCCCTGCATATCAATTTTCCAGACAACATTCCCTGTTTCATCAAAACGATAAATTAAGCCGGTATGGGTAACCAGAAAAATGTCAGCTTGTCCGTCCTGGTCAATATCGCCCACCGAGATCGATGAGGATACCGGCACATTGGTTGGGTATTGCCATATTGCTTTCCCCTGGCCATTCAGGCAAAAAATTTCACCATTGGCCGAAGCTGCCACGACGGCGGTTTTTCCGTCCGAAGCGCTATACATTACCGGAGCAGAGGTTGACCAGGATTCGGAAGCAACGCCGATCTTTATCCGCCACAGCTCTGAAAGATCATTACTCAGCGCAGTCAGATAACCGTCGGTGGTAGCAATGACAATTTCAGATTTCCCGTCGCCATTGAGGTCTCCCACCGATGGGCTTACCGGCTGGCCGGATATGGCGGTTTTTTTGATTACCTTACCGGTGAGGGCCTCAAAAATCCAAATGGTACCCGAGATATCGGTCTGGATCACTTCAAACGCCCCATCCCCGTAGAGGTCAGCGATAACACTGGCCGACCATTCGGAGCCGCCATTTAGATTGGCCTGCCACACCACAATCCCGGTCCCATCCAGACAAGTCAGCTGGCCATGATTATCTGCGGCATAGATTAAGGCAGTTTTACCTGTGCGTTTTAATACCGCCGGATAGGTCATAAACCGACCTTTGGATCTCCAGCGCCAGAGATCCTGACCATCTTTTCCAACGGCTATAACCTCTTCCTGTGAGGTGATTATTGCTTCATCCAGACCATCGTTATTGATGTCGGCAACCGTTGCCGAGCTTTCGATAAAACACTTCTGATTGGTGGTCCACTTTAAATCAAGGTTTACCTTTCGGGCAGAGAGTCTCTGCGAAAATAGGCACAGCGCAAAAACCAGAATTACAAATCCGGAATGTTTGAACTTCCGGCGTACGAATTGACCGGTCATTGATTGATCAGCAAATTTGAGCATGATTTGTCCAGATTTAATATTATTTTCCCAATTCCAGTTGGTGAAGTGCCAGTTCAGTTTATTTTTTGTTTTCAAACCGGACCATGATCTCTTTCCAGTTGGTGATGATAATGCCTTTATCTTTTAAGAATTTGATAACCAACGGGTCTGCAAACAAATCACCCTCCCAGCCACGTTGTTGCCAGGTTCCGGTGATTGTTTTCAGGTTTTCTGTAGGCACTGAGGGGTGAAAAATAATTTCGGTCAATCCTTCCCTTAACGCTTCAACGAGTTTAAAAAAGTTTTCCCGTTTTTCCTCGTAGGTTTTTCCCGGCCCTACGCTGGTAAAATTATCAAGCCGGGGCAGCTTGTAATCGGTAACAGACTTAATCACCTCGTCATTTACCGGGTAGCCCTGTTCCTTGAACTTTTCGGCAACTTCGGGATAGGTGAGGTCGATGACATTGGCCGGGATATGATATTCCTGGGCAACCTTGAAAAATGCCTTCACATATCCCGGAGTTCCGTAGAGGGTTCCCATGTGGGTATCGATATGGCTTGGGCGGTATCCCATCGAAATCGATTTTTCGATTTGTGCCCGAATCTCTGTTTCGACATCTGCGGCAGAGGCGTGCATGGCCACATCGGGAACTTCGTGCCATAATTTTCCTTCAGGATCAATTAATCCGGGGACCTTTGACGGATCGGAAACCGGTCCCCAGCGATATTTTGACCACTCACTGGTTAAGGTCAGATGAAGCCCGATATCTTCGGCAGGATGCTTTTTGGCCCATTCGATCATCTCCTTGGCATTGGGGCATGGCATCATTACAGCGGCTGAATGGAGATATCCCTTCCCGATATAATTTTGTGTGGCCTGGTTGGCTTCCGGGCACATCCCAGCATCATCGATGTGCAGAAGTAACACTTTTTTACCTACTGGGAATCCGAGTTTTTCAGCCCAGTTTTTCCCTTTCAGCCCCGGTTTTTCAGATTTTAATTTTTCACTCGTGTAACCAGTTTTGGCCGATAGCTTAACCGGAGAAATGCATATAGCGGTCAATAAAATGATTACACCCAGACTTTTTAATGCTCGTTCAAATAAACAACCTGAAAAAAAATACTTAAATAATTGGATTATTGGATTTTTCATTGTCTTGATTTTAGATTTTTATGTTATTGATTCGTTGCTATTTATAACTGGTTTAAGATGCTGCCCGGTTAACTATTTTGTGATTTTAGCCGGGTTGATTACCACATGCTTGATCGCCTCCCCCTTGTTGGAGCCGGGCGAATAGGAATAGGAGATATTTAACATGCCATCAGGAGTTTGTATGACGCAAGGATAGGCAAAGCTCCCTTTTTTTGTGGAATCGTATTCGATAAGCTCCTTCCATTTCCAGGTTGCTCCTTCATCATCGGAGAGGTAAATTGAAAACCGGTACCGGCCGTCATTACTGTCATTTCCCACGAAGGCCCATTTCCCGTCCTTTAAAACACAGATTTCAACACTTGCCTCATTGGGAATATCGGTTTTCCGGGAGGCGCTCCACGATTCCCCGTGATCGGTTGAAGTACTGGTGTGTACGCGTGTTGGGGAATCCCCGCTGTCGCGCATATAGGCTACGATATCCCCGTTTTTCTTCACCGCCAGGGCCGGCTGAATAGGTCCCCGGCCAACGATCGGAAGGCTTGGCCTCCAGGTTGCTCCGTCATCATCGGAGATGGCAACCATCGAAAAATTAAAACCGTCAGAATAGAGCGGAAGTAAGATTCTCCCGCTTTCGAGGGTGATCGGGTGAATCCGGGTCATCCATCCCAGACTCCTTTTGAGCAAATCCTTACTCGCTTCTTTAATCATATTGTCATAGGTAGGCGCATAAGATGCCCACCCGTGTTCATTTTCAGGGAGCTCCTTAAACCGCTTATCCACCTCTTTGGCAAAGCTCTCGCTCGGTTTTAGCAAAATATTATCCTGCCATTCCCAGACGGGGGCCTGGTCACCATCATAATTTGCCGACGTTCTGAATCTCAGGATGGCATCCTCCCATTTGTTGGCCTGCACAGCAACCCAAAAAAGGAAAAGCTTACCTTTCCGGTTCAGAAACAGAACCGGATTGCAATCGGGAATCCCTTTGGTATCAGCCATCAGAAACGGTAATTGCCAGGTATGCGTCCCTTTTTTCATCCTTGATCCCATGATCCGGACATCGTCTGCCGTCCGTTCCCCGCTGCCCTGAAACCAGGCTGCAAGCAGGTCACCATTTGGAAGCATAACAATCGAGCTCCCATGGGCATGTTCGTTTTGCAGCGGGAAAATAATTTCCTCACGCTCAATCGCTTTCTTTTCATTCCTGGTCTGTGCTATTCCACTCAGGGTGGCCATCAGCACGAAAAGCAGAATTATTGAAATATTTCTAATCATCTGTATTTCAATTAATTAAATTATTAAACTTATTTTATATGGCAAAGAGGTGTTTAATTGCGTCTCTACAGATTTATTCTTCGGGCCAAAGGCCATTGATCATCGGTTTGGTTTGAATCAATGAAGGATCTATTACCACATGTTTGATTAATTTCCGGTTCCAGGTATAGGTAATATGAACCAGTCCATCCCTTGTCTGGATGACTGCAGGATAGGAATATTCGGTATCAAAATCAGGGTCGTTTTCCAGTAAAACAGCACTGTCCCAGTTAATGCCATCCCGGGAAAAGGAAACATTCAGGATATTTCTCGATCTCCAGTTGTGTTTTATATCGTAGTGGTTGTAAACCAGTAGATTTGCTCCGTTTTTCAGGTTTACTGCATCTATTCCGGAATCGGGGTTTGGGAGCGGGGTTGGTTCAAACCGGCTCCATGTTTTGCTGTTGTCGGATGACCAGGAGGTGAGGATTACGCGGCTTTTGCTTCGACACAATATCTGTATTTTTCCGTCCGGATGAACCAGAATGGTTGGCTGTATCGCCGAAATATGCCTTCCGTTGTTTAAGGACTTTGTCCGGTTCCAGCTGAGCCCCTGATCGCTGGTGGTTTCCATATGAACCTGCCATCCGTTGTATTCGGTACTTGAGGGGCATAACAACACTCCGTTGCCGAGTAAAACCGGTTTGTTTTTGATTGGTCCCCATATCCCTTTTGGCAACCGGATTGGTTTTGACCAGCTTCTGCCATTATCTACCGAGGAGATGTATTCGCCCCACCAATCGGAGCAATTGGGGCCAACTTTATAGTAGAGGAAAAGGCGGGAACCTGAATTGTACAGCACCGGATTCCAGGTTGGGTAACGTTTTCCTTTCGGTTGAACTCCGTTGGCAACTTCAACAGGGATGGTCCATTTCCCCTTCAAAAAGCGGCTCGACCAGATCCCGACATCCGGATTCCGCTCTGCCGTTCCGCCAAACCAGGCGGTGATCAGACCATCCGGAATTTCCGCGATTGTTGAGGCATGGCAACTTGGAAACAATGCATCCTCCCTCCCGAAAATGAACTCCGAGGTAACAATAGCCTGCGCCCCTTTAAAGGGTTTTCCGGCGAAAATAAGGTTTGAGATCAGAATGATTAAGGATGTAATCACAATTTTTTTCATCCGAATATATTTTCTTTGAAAATAGTTTCAAATTAAAAGCCGGTAACAGTGGTCAGGTGAATTTTTAATCCAGGGACAGACAGAAAAACCCTGGCGATAGCAATTCACTTAGTATGGAAAAAAAATGCTTCGATATGCATCAATAGCGTTCGCTTTTTGCATATCGAAGCATGGTTTATCCGGGGATAAAAGTCGATCTTAATAAATACTTGGTGAAGAATCAGCTCATATCCATCGGGTCATCAGGCAAAAATTATAAACAGATTAAATAATGCCCTTAAATTCGGCGACATATTGTTCTATTTTGCGTCTCTCTTCGCCTTCATATTTTGAAAGGGGCATTGCTGCATAGTCATTGCAAATTCCCATCGTCTTTAATACGCATTTAAGTCCCCTGATGTATTTTGAACTGTTATTGGTTACTGAATAAATGGTATCATAAAGCCTGATGTTTATTTTGCGTAAAGCGTCAATCTTCTCAAAATCACGGGCTAACGATGCTTCGTAGAAATCGACGAAGAAGCGTGGGTAAATATTGGCCCCGCCGGCAATTGCCCCATGACCTCCCTGCAATATGGTTTCAGGAATAAAGAGTTCTGTTCCGGTAATAATTGAGAATTCCGGCGTATCCTTGAATGCTTCGATCAGGTTGGTCTGATAAAACATATCGCCGGAGCTATCCTTAATTCCGATGGCGCCAAGCTGCTGACCAATCTTCACCGTCTCAATCTTCATGTGGAGTTTGGTATGGCTGGGCATATTGTATAACAGCAGCGGCAGCGGTGATTTTGGGATCAGATTTTTGAGATAATTGACCAGTTCAGATTGGGATATCGGCATATAATAAGGGGGTGCTACCACTACTGCATCTGCTCCGGCCTGTTTTGAAAATTCGGCGATCTCCAGTGATGCTTCAAAGGAGGTGTCAGTGATTCCAACCATTACCGGGATCCGGTGATTGGTCAGTTCGCAAGTCCGTTTGATGAATTCTTTGCGGAGATCATAACTCAGACTCGGAGCCTCCCCTGTTGTTCCCAGGATAAACAGGCCATGCACGCCACCCGATATAAGATGTTCCACGAGTTTTTCAAGCCCCTTTACATCAAGGGTATTGTCGTCAAGAAGAGGAGTGATAACAGGAGGAATGATTCCCCTTAAAGGTAGTTCCATAATAATGTCAGATAAATATGTTTTAAAAGAGTCAGATTCTAAACCTGTAAAAGTTAGTTGATTGAAAAACCCTGTTCCTTTTCTACAAAATAACATTTTCAAGTTCTTTTTTACTTCTATAATCTTGTTCTATTTGCATTGTATTTTAACTGTTATCTGATAATAATCATTTATATTTGTCTTTTCATGTTAAAAATATTAAAGCGATAATAAATGGAAATAATCTATGAAAAGATATTTGTTTCTCATAACTATTCGTTTATAACCAGGAAGTTACAGTTGGCTTCCAATGCCACCAAGATACATTCGCATCGAAATTTTGAATTAAATTATATCGCTTCGGGTTCCGGCAAACGGATTGTCGGGAATAGTATATCGGGCTATGCAAAAGGGGATTTGGTCCTTTTGGGCCCTCATATTCCCCATTGCTGGGATAATCTGGAAACCGAACAGGATACCATTGCCGAGTGCATTGTAACCCATTTCAACGAAAATATTATCAGCTCCGATTTTTTCAATATTCCGGAGCTGGAGCAGGTTGTTGATCTGCTCAAAAATGCCAGTAATGGGATTTGGTTCAAGGGGAAGAAAACCGAAAAAGTGGGACAGACCCTCAAGAAGATGGTGAATCTCAAAGGGCTGGAGCGTTATATCGAATTGCTGAAAGTCTTTCATCTCCTTCTGCAGATTGAAGACCGTGAAAATCTGGCACTTCCATCGGCATTGACAAACTCGTTTGAAACAGATCAGGATCAAATCAATAAGATCTATGAGTATGTGTTCAATAATATTCAGACCGGGATAAAATTAAAGGAGGCATCAGCCCTGGTATTTAAGGAACCGGGTTCTTTTTGCCGCTATTTTAAGAAGAAGACCAACCAAACCTTTATGGACTATGTCAAGAATGTCCGGATTGGGATGGCTGCCAAGCTTTTGGCTGAAACGGACAAGCAAATAACCCAGATCTGTTATGAGTGCGGGTATAATAACCTGGCTAATTTTAACCACTATTTCAGGGTGATCATGAAGAAAACTCCGTCGGAGTACCGGAAGGAATTTAAATAGGGCTGCAAAGCGATAATTCGGCCATTCCACAATTCAGCAAATTTGCAAACCTTTTTCAGGATGCGACAAACCGCCTTATGGAGTGTTAATATTGTATAGGAATCGGGCAAAAATTGACACATAAAACACGATTTTCTGATGTTTCTTTGATTAGCAGGAAAAATCCCGATGCATGGAAGAAAATCAATGGAGTACCTTACCGGATAAAAAATGTCTTGGTTTGTGGATGCGTCCCCCTCGCAGCGCAATGTTAACCCCTGTTTTTTGTGATTTTACGGATAAATTTATAGCTGTTTTTATCCGGGTTAGAATAATACGGGTAACGCTATTTTCACTGTTGATAATCCTGGGCGCGGTTAACATTTCATCCGGTTCAGCTGGCCGGTTTTCATTCCGGAAATTGATGGTGGAATATGCCGAAAATCCTATCGGTATTGATGAAATGCACCCTAGATTTTCGTGGATTATAACATCGGCAGATCGTAACCAATCACAATCAGCCTATCGGATCATTGTTGCATCTTCCCTTGAGTCGTTAAGTAAAAACAGGGGCGATCTGTGGGATTCCGGAAAGGTGAAATCGGATGAAACCATTCAGCATGAGTATGAACCGATGAATCTTAAATCCAATTCAATCTATTACTGGAAGGTGATTTTCTGGGATGGTGACTCCCGGTTACACGAGAGTCCCGCTGCTGAATTTGAGACTGCCTTCCTCTCTGCCAACGACTGGACGGCTAAATGGATAGGAAAAGGTGCAAAAACGGAACCCTTGCCCGTGCAGGGGTTTTATAAGGATATCAAAGAGCAGTTAAAAGGGGTGGATTCGATTGTTCATGACGGCAATTCATTGTTGTTAAGGGCTGAAATTAACCTGCCAAAAAAAATCAGTTCGGCTAAAGCATTCGTAACCGGCCTTGGATTTTATGAGTTTTTTATCAATGGAAGCCGGGTCGGCAATCAGGTGCTGGCCCCTGCCAAGACTCCCTATAACCGGCAAATCCTATACGATACCTATGATATAACCAATTTTCTGACTGCAGGGGTGAATGCTTTCGGAATTCATTTGGGTAACGGGTGGTATAACCCCTACAAGAAATGGTGGAACGATTACCGGATGCAGTGGTTCGGATCTAAGAAGGCGATTGCCCAAATTCTGGTGCACTATACCGACGGAACCTCGCAATGGATTACCACCAATGCAAACTGGCGATGGGCACACGGTCCGGTCACCTATAATTGTGTCTATGACGGTGAGATATACGATGCAAACCTCGATCATCAGGGCTGGATCAAAGCAGGTTACAATGATTCTGACTGGAAGCCGGTTACAGTTTTTGACAATCCGGGCGCCCGTTTAATTTCCCACCGGATGCCCCCTGTCAGAGTTCATGAAACGTTTAAGCCACACGAATTAAAGGGCTCAAAAGAAGGAACAAAAACGTTTGATATGGAGCAGAATTTTGCGGGCTGGGTTAGAATAAAGGCAAAAGGCTCACGAAATACGGTGCTCAAAATCAGGTTTGCCGAGGATCTGAATCCGGATGGAACAATCGACGTAACCAGTAACGAGTTTGCCAAAGCAACGGCAGAATACAGGATGAAAGGAGATAGTCTTGAAACCTGGGAACCCAAATTTACCTGGTTTGGATTTAAGTATGTGGAGATCTCAGCAGTGAACGGTCCGCTCAACCTGGTGGACGTTGAGGGAAGGGCCGTTTATTCGGATAATTCACAAACCGGAACCTTCGAATGTGACAATGGGCTGGTGAATAAAATACACAGCGCAACGGTCTGGTCTCAAAAGAGCAATATGATCGGCTATCCGATGGACTGCCCGCAACGGGATGAAAGGCTGGGTTGGTTTGGGGATGCGCAGGTGACGGCCGAGGAGGCGATGTTCAATTTCGATATGGCCCTCTTTTATGAAAACTGGTTCCTGGGAATCAGGGATAACCAGGATGAAAAAACGGGTGATCTCCCAATCATTTCACCAAGACCCTATATTCATGATGAAGGAATTGAGTGGAGCAGTACCTATCTGACAATGCTTTGGCAGTTTTATAATTACTATGGCGACCGCCGAATCCTGGAGCGCCACTATCCGGCGATGAAGCGTTACATGGATTTTCTTGATCACACCTCAAAAGAGCTGATCCTTCCCAAAGGGTGGATTGGCGATTGGGGAAGTATGGTAAAAGGATGGAAAGAGGGTGATCCGGCTTCAGTCCCCACTGCCTTTTATTACCTCGATTCCCGGATCATGTCGGACGTTGCGCAGGTTCTGGGGAATAAAGCCGACGAGCAATATTTTAAGAATCTGGCTGATAAAATTAAGGAGAAGTACAATAAAACCTATCTGAATACTGAAACCGCCAACTATAACGACGGGAGCCAGATGGCGAATTCTTTCCCGCTTTACCTGGGTATTGTCCCGGAGAAGCTGAAAACCCGCGTTTTGGATAATCTTGAAAATGATATTGCTGTCAAAAATGGCGGTCACCTGACTACAGGAGTTCTGGGAACCAAATACATGCCCGAGGTCCTGGCCCGACTGGGCCGCGCTGATGTAGCCTGGGGGATAATCAATCAGAAGAGCGCCCCCAGCTGGAACGATATGATGCGCAAATATACCACCATGTGTGAGTTCTGGACTCTGAAACAGTCAAAAAATCATGTGATGATGGGGAGTATTGATGCCTGGTTTTATAAATACATCACCGGAATTCAGCTGAATCAAAAGAGCCCGGCCTTTGCCTCTTTCGTGGTGAAGCCGCTTCCACTGGATAGTCTCGGCGCTGCAAAAGCAAGGATTGAAACCATCCGTGGAACAATTTCATCGGAATGGAAAATAGCAGATGGCCGGTTCTTTTTATACGTAGAAGTCCCTTTCAATACCTCAGCGATGGTCTATCTTCCGGGAGGTGAGCAGGCCCAAGTTCAGGAGGGAAAAATTCCTGCAAAACGGACTTTGGGTGTTGAGGATTTAGGATTTAGGGAAGGGGCACATGTATTAAAAGTGCATTCAGGAAATTATTCATTCATAATTAACAGGGATTAAATGATACGTATTATAGGTTTGTTTCTGTTTCTGGTGATTGGTTGCCACCCGGAGATTCCCAAACAGGAGGATTTTGCCGCTAATGTGAATCCATTTACAGGTACAGGCGGCGATATGACCAACGGGTTTGGAAATATGTTCCCCGGGGCAGCCTACCCCTTTGGCATGATCCAGCTCAGCCCCGATAACGGCGGTCAGGGTTGGCAGTATTGTGCAGGTTATCATTACCCTGACAGCACGATTGTCGGTTTCTCCCATACCCACCTGAGCGGCACCGGGGTTGGAGATTATTGCGACATTTCGGTGATGCCCACAACCAAACCGATTGCAGAAAAATACTTTATCCAAACCGATTCAACGGTTCAGGAAATCATTTCAGATTATGGTTTCAATCCGAATCATTTTATTAACAGGGATGGGCACTTTGGACCATTTGACAAACATTTTCTGCTCAAATACAGTTCTAAATTTTCACATAAAACAGAAAAGGCATCTCCCGGATTTTATTCGGTCAACCTTAAGGATGACGACATTGATGTTGATTTGACCGTCTCTGAACTGGCCGCAATGCATCGGTATCGCTTTAATAAAAAGTCTGATTTACAAAGTGTCGTATTGAACCTTGGTTTTACAAACAGCGACCATACAACCGATGCATTGATCCGTTACCGTTCACCGGAACTGATCACAGGCTACCGGTTTTCATCAGGAAAAGCGAGTGTACAGCGGGTCTATTTTGCCATGCAGTTTTCACGAAAGATAGAGGATTACAAGTATTTCAAAACACAAAGTCTGGACGGAGATAAACTTGCCAGGGGGAAGGAATTGGCTGCGGCGTTTTCTTTTGATGGGACGGAAAGTGAAGAATTATTGGCCAGGGTAGCCATTTCGTCGGTGGGCGAGGAGGGAGCGCTGGGAAACCTGAAAACAATTGATCAGTTCGGGTGGAATTTTGAACAGATGCGCCGTGCAGCAGATGACCGATGGAATAATGAACTTTCAAAAATAAAAGTGACCACCTCTGATGCGGCAAAGAGGACCGTTTTTTACACCTCCTTATATCACAGCTATTTGGCCCCGTACCGCTTTTCAGACAGTGATGGTTCATATAAGAATTTCAAACAGGTACCAGACAAGGCGGTTGGTTATACCCAATACACGTTGTTGTCGTTGTGGGATACTTTCCGGGCCGAAGATCCCCTTTTATCACTGATGCAACCGAAGGTTGAGGAGAATATTATCCATTCGATGATCGCAAAATACCGTCAGACCGGCGAAATTCCGTACTGGGAAATTTCCGGAAATGAAGGGGGATCGATGATTGGTTACCATGCGGCGGTGCTGATGGCAGATGCTTTGGCGAAGAATATCGGAAAGTTTGACCGTGAGGAGCTCTATAAATCACTGGTTGATGCTTCGGAAACCAATCGCAAAGGATTGGACTTTTATCGGCAGTATCATTTTGTTCCCACGGATAAGGAAAAAACAGGAACAGTCTCAAAAACGCTCGAATATGCCTTTGACGATTGGTGCATTGCCCAGATAGCCAGGAGATTGGGTAAAACCGGTGATTACCTGAAATATATGGAGCGCTCATCCTGGTACAAGAATTTATATGACCCTGCCTATCACCTGATGCGCGGGAAAAACAGCGATGGCAGCTGGTACAAACCTTTCCACCCCCGCTTTGCGGAATATGGCAATCCCCATTGTGTGGAGGGAAATACCTGGCAATACTCATTTTTTGCCCCGCATGATCTGCCGGGGTTGATTGAGTTAATGGGAGGGAAGCATGATTTTGCGATGATGCTTGACAGTCTGTTCACCCAGACCTCTGAATTGCTCGGTGAAGATGTTGCGGATGTTACCGGTATGATCGGCCAGTATTCCCAGGGAAATGAGCCGGACCATAACTCTGCTTACCTGTTCGACCTTGTTGGTCAGCCGCGGAAGACCCAATTTTTCACCAACAAGATCATAAATACACTTTACAGGAATTCACCCGATGGTCTGTGCGGCAATGAAGATTGCGGACAGATGTCGGCGTGGTATGTCTTTAGTGCGATCGGGATCTATCCGGTCAATCCGGTGGACGGAAAGTACTATTTCGGAAGTCCGCAGTTTGAAAATGCGGCCATTCAACTTCCAAATGGAAAAACCTTTATTGTCGAGGCACATAATGTTTCAAAGGAAAATATTTATTTCAACTCAGTTAAATTAAACGGACAAAAGTTGGATCGATTATATGTCACCTATGACGAGATTGAAAAAGGTGGAAAGCTTGAATTTGAAATGGCGAATTAATGAATTTCGTGTTAATTAATTGCCGGACAAACTATTTCGTCCTTAACGGGACTTCAGGTTTATATCCCGAAATTGATAATTACCCATATTGGATCCCTCACGGGATTAAAAATTAACGGTAATGTCATGGAGGGAGAATCTATTGATAACACGGGTTTTAATCCGGGTATATGCGGCAAAATTATTTCGCCCCGGCCTGTCCGGTTTAGAAGCAATGAAAATTATTATCCGGCACAGTTGTGGCCCGATAAATAGAAATTAATCTGGTATGGAAAATGGAAATAAACTAAATCTGTCTGAATTTGACTGGATCAATCCTCCGGATCAATCTTTTGTGGAGAATGAACGGTTGACCATCATTACCGATCCCGAAACTGACTTCTGGCAGCGCACCTATTATGGTTTTCAGCATGATAACGGACATGCGCTGGTTAAGGAGACCAAAGGGGATTTCACGCTGGTCGTAAAAACGGACTTCGAACCCGGAGCTCAATACGATCAGTGCGGGATCATCCTCTACCTGGATAGTGAGAACTGGGTCAAAGCGTCGGTTGAATATGAAGATACAGAATTTGCACGGCTCGGTTCGGTGGTCACTAACCTCGGCTTTTCAGACTGGGCATCGACAGATATCCCTTCAGCGGCCAATTCGATGTGGTACCGGTTCAGCCGCAGAGAGCAGGATTTTTGCATTGAGAATTCATCGGATGGTGCGACCTATCAGCAGATGCGGGTTTTTCATATGCACCTTCCGGTTATGGCTGCACGAATTGGGGTTTATGCGTGCAGTCCGAAGAAATCAAGGTTTAAAGCATCATTTTCGAATTTTGAACTGGGATTGTGCATATGGCCCGATCCTGAAGGTATTGAGCATTTAAATTAAAATCAACACATTAATTATCGTTTTATGAAAATATTAGCCATCCGGTTTTCCCTGATTTTTTTCCTGATAGCCGGCGTAACCCTCACATCCGGATTCAGCTTGCGAGGGCAGAATCCGGCAAAATCGGAAATCAAAACCGCTTCGGTGAGCTATTATGATACACCGTTTGTTCAGGAGGTGCATGACGGCTTTAAGATTTCAGATAATCCTGCCGATAATGAAGTGCGTAGTATCGCGGTCGATCAGGGAGCGAATGTCTGGATTGCTACAGCCTCGGGTATATTTTGCAAAAAGAGTGGGACAAGGAGATGGGAACCTGTTATTTTGGGTGAAGATCGGGGACCGGCCTATTCAGTTGTGGTGAATCCTGACGGAACGGTGGTTATGGGAACCTGGAATGGCATTTTCAGTTTCAGGAATCAGAAACTGACACGCGAAGAGGGTGTTAAGCCTCCGATATCGGTTGTTTGCAATGACGGCAATGATAATTTTGCATTAGGCCCATACGGCATCTGGCGGTCGAAAAACGGGATGTGGGAACGGCAGGAATATAGGATTGCCAGGTCTGTTCGTGATGCCATCGTCGATGATCAGGGGATTTTATGGGTTGCTACCGATGCCGGACTCTATAAATGCCGGGATGGCAAATCCAAATTGTTTCAGAATGTTTCGGAACTGATCAGTTGCTACGCCCGCGCCCTGTCAGTCGGTCCCGGTGGTAATATCTGGGCCGGGGTGATGGGCGGCGTTTCGGTGCGTAATAACGATCATTTGATTAAAAATATAACTCCCAAGGATGGCCTTTCATCTATTCTGGTCAATTGCATCAAACAGTCGCCCGACGGATGGATGTGGGTCGGCACCGACGTGGGTGTGGTCCGTTTTGCAAAGGATGGTTCACATTCTTTGCGTTTCAGCAGACGATGGCTCACCAATGATAAAGTGAATGATATTGCCTTTGATGCCAATGGGAATGCCTGGGTTGCAACGGCTGACGGCGTAAGCGAGATCAAACCGGGCCGGATGACTCTTGCAGATAAAGCGGACAATTTTTACAGCCAGTTAATGAGGAGGCACATCCGCGATCCCTGGATTTGCGGTGTTGTCAACCTTGAAATTCCCGGCGATACCGCCTCCTGGCACCATTCCGATGACGATAATGACGGCGAATATACGGGAGGTTACCTGGCGATGGAAAGCTTCAGGTATGCAGTCACCAAAGATGAAGATGCCAGAATAAAAGCCCGAAAAGCATTCGGTTTCCTGAAGTTATTACAGGAGGTTACCGGAACTGAAGGTTTTTTTGCCCGGAGCGTTGTCCCGGCTGATTCGAAATTTTTTCACGATGGAAACCGGACTTATACCCAAAAACAAATTGCCGATGAACTGGTCAGGGATCCACGGTATAAGCCGGTAGAGATAAGATGGCACAAGTCAAAAGACGGAAAATGGTTATGGAAGGGCGATACCAGCAGCGATGAAATGGATGGCCACATGATGGGCTATTTCTATTATTATGAGCTTGTTGCAGGCGATAAGGAGAAGGGTGTGATACGAGACCATGTCAGTAAAATTGTCGATTACCTGATCAAATACAACTACAATTTCAGGGATATCGATGGAACACACACCCACTGGGCGGTCTGGTCACCCGACCAGCTGAACCACGATCCCGACTGGGCCTCCGAACGAAGTATCAACTCCTTCGAACTCCTGGCCTATCTCAAACTGGCAAGCCACATGACGGGTGACCAGAAATACGAGAAAGAGTATCGCCGCTTAATTGAAAAGGAGGGTTATCTTGACAATATTTCCCGGTTGAATTCCAAAAACCCTGCCTGGCAAATCTACTTTGACCGTACGATGGAAGGTTATCTCTTTCCTGTATTGATAAAGTATGAAAATGACCCGAAGTTGAAAATGTTTTATAAGAAACTGATTGACCAGTGGATGAAAAACCAGAAATCGGGAGAAAACCTCATCAATAACCTCTCTTATGCCTTTGCTGTTGGCAAGAAAGTGAATGTGTCACAGACGATTGATTTTCTGAAGGATGCGCCACTTGACCTGGTTGACTGGCCCATAAACCATACATTGCGCGAAGATGTGAAGCTGGTCAGAACTCCGATTATGGAAGATATTCAGTTGTCTGAACTTCCCCCTGCAAGCATCAGGTCGACCGTGCGCTGGGACAAGAATCCATGGGCAGCCATTCAGGGCGATGCGCAACAGGAGCGCGAACCGGTGTTCTGGCTTTGGCCTTACTGGATGGCACGTTACCTGGGAATTATTCAAAATCAGTAATCCTGACAATTTTAAACTTCTTTCAATTCTGACCAATGGAATCAAGAATATTTGTCCTTCTGTTACTATTCATTTCAGCATTTGGGTGCACTACTCCAAATAAGACAGCTGCACCGGAGGTAATCAATCTGCATACCGAGTATCTTCCTGATCCTGTCGGAATGGATGTCCTGAGCCCCCGTCTTTCATGGCAAATGAAGAAGGATAAACGGGGAGCCAGACAAACGGCATACCGCATCATCGCAGCTACCAGCGATCAGCTTTTAACAGCCGAAACCGCGGATCTCTGGGATACCGGTAAAATTGAATCAGACCAGTCTAATCAGTTGGTATATAATGGGAAAGCCTTAAAGTCGGGGTTGAGGGTAAGCTGGAAAGTTCAAATCTGGGATGAAGAAAAAAACGAATCATCCTGGAGCGAAATTGCTCATTGGGAAATGGGCCTTCTCAGATCTGCCGACTGGCATGCCAAATGGATCGGGGCACCCGCAACTTTAACCAGCGGTGAAACGAAGAATGCTTCCCCGCTCTTCCGCAAGGAGGTGGCTATCTCCGGAAAAATCAAACAGGCACGTGCCTACATCAGCGGGCTGGGTTATTATGAACTTTACATCAACGGGAAAAAAACAGGGGATCATGTTTTGTCCCCCAACCAGACCAACTACGATCGCAGAAACGTGGAGAAATGGTCTGAGCCAAAGATCGGAAACATGAACACCTCCGTTTTTTATGAAACCTTCGATATTACCGCTTCCCTGAAACAGGGGAAAAACGCTTTCGGAGTGATCCTTGGCAATGGGTGGTATATCCAGGCTGATCGTCCCGCAGATAACTCCTTATGGTATGATACCCCACGGCTGATTGCCCAGTTCGAAATTGAATATGAAAATGGGATCAGGGAGCTGATCAACAGTGATGAACAATGGAAAAGCTCCCTTGGCCCGATCATCTATAATGGGTTGCATACGGGTGAAATTTATGATGCCAGAAAGGAGCAGCAGGGATGGAATGAGGCCGGATTCGATGACTCGAAATGGGTGAATGTCGTCGCAGTCCGCCCCCCCACGGGAAAGCTGAAAGGCCAGATATCTGCACCCGACCGGATTACAAAAACGATCCAGGCCATAACGGTGACTGAACCTGACAAGGGGGTATACCGGTATGACATGGGCCGGTTGTTCTCCGGCTGGGCAAGGCTGAAAATATCGGGACCGACGGGGACAAAAATCAAACTGCGCTATATTGAAGAATTTGGCACCACCTATGATCAGACAGATACCTATATCTTAAAAGGGGAGGGGACGGAAGTCTGGCAGCCCCGCTTCACGTGGCATGCATTCCGTTTTGTCGATGTGATCGGATCGCCGGCCAGATTAACCCTGGAAAATTTGGAGGGTCTTGTTGTCAATACCGACATTGCTCGGGCCGGAACTTTTGAATGCTCCAATAAGTTGCTGAACAAGATACTGGACAATTATCAATGGACTCAGCTTGGCAATGTCCACGGAGGAATTCCAAGCGATTGTCCCCATCGCGAACGCCGGGGCTATACCGGAGATGGCGAGATTTCGGCCAAAGCAGCAATCTATAATTTCGACATGTCGCAGTTTTACACCAAATGGCTGGATGACATTAGCGACGCGCAAAACCACCGGACCGGCTATGTCCCCAATACGACACCTTACCAGGATGGAGGTGGCGGAACAGCCTGGGGTTCGGCGTATGTCATTATACCCTGGTATATGTACCTCTATTATGGCGATACCCGGCTCCTTCAATGGCATTACAAAGGGATGAAAAACTGGGTTGAATACCTTAAAAATGAATTGGATAAGGATGGTATCCTGGCAAACCAGGGGCTGGGGGAATGGGTCCCGCCTGCTAAGGTCGAAATCCCTGCAGAGTTCGTAAATAGCTGTTATTATTACTATTGCTGCCAGCTGATGGTTAAAATATCGGGGGTTCTGGGAAACCGGGTAGAGGAGAAATACTTCAGCCGCTTAGCCGTCAACGCAAAGGAGGCAATCAACAGGGTCTATTTCAATAAAGCGGGCTCCATTTATTCCATAGGAAGACAGGGGGCCAACCTCTATCCTCTGAGCTTCGGAATTGCTGAACCGCGGGAGGTTGATGCCGTCTTTAATAGTCTGGTCAAAAATGTAATGAACAATAAGGTCCATTTTGATACCGGAATTCTGGGCACTCCGCTCTTATTGGAGGTATTGACGCAAATGGACCGGTCCGATCTGGCCTATACCCTGATGAACCAGCGCGATTACCCCGGTTTTGGCTACATGATCGAAAAAGGGGCCACTACCTTGTGGGAAACTTTTGAGGGTTTTGCTTCACACAGCCATCCCATGTTCGGAAGTGTCTGTCAGTGGTTTTACCAGGATCTTGGGGGGATCGCACCCGATCCGGCGATTCCCGGATTTAAACATCTGATTATAAAACCAACCCCGATATCCGACCTGGCCTTTGCCAATACTTCGTACCAGTCGCTGTATGGCGAGGTTAAAACCCAATGGAGTTTTGAGGGGAATGATTATCTGATGAATGTATCGGTTCCTCCAAATTGTTCAGCTACAGTCTATCTCCTGGCCCGGAAAAACGGAACTGTTACCGAGAGTGGTAATCCCGTTTCCAAAGATCCAAACATCCGTTTCCTGAGAACTGAAGATAAATATGCTGTTTACGAGGTGGAGTCGGGGACTTACCGGTTTTTATCAAAAGGGCCCAGAACCCTGCTGAGACATATCATCCTCTCGAACCCGGTCATCCATCCAGGAGATACCCTTGTACAGGTGCACGACTCAGTATTGGTCAGCCTGGCATCAGATGTTGCTGAATCACAGATACATTACACCACTAATGGCGCCGCTCCTGATACGACCTCGCCAGTTTTTAACAAACCCTTTTATGTGTCAAAAACCACGACCATTAAAGCGAAAGTTTTCCTCAATGGATATGAGCCAAGCTATGTAAAAACCAATCTGATTGAATTTTACGATCCAAAACAGAACGGCCTGAGATACAATTACTATGACGGACACTGGACTAAACTTCCCGATTTCACAAAATTACCGGTTGCAAAAACAGGTGTGATTTATAAGTTCGGACTCGATAAAATCCTCACCTCGAGGGATGAATTTGGGCTCGTATTCGAAGGGAAGATCCGGATTGATCACGATGGAACCTATGAATTCTTCGAACATTCCAACGATGGAAGCCGGATGTTCATCAATAATAAAATGATCATCGATAATGACGGAGAACATAATGAAGATGAGGAGAAATCCGGAAAAATAGTGCTGGCAAAGGGAACCTATCCCCTTCGATTGAATTATTTCAATGCTGGCGGAGGATTGTATCTGCGCTTACAATATTCGGGGCCCGGGATTGAAAAACAGGACCTCCCCGCGATGATGTTGTTTCAGAAATAAACCAAACAGGTAACCAGACTTATAACCCGGAGAATATAGTCGTAAACAGACAGGTGTATAGTATATAAATTATAGAATATGAGTAGATTACAAATTTTAATTTTATTTTTTTTGTTGTTTCAGCCTTTCCTCGCTTCTTCTCAGACCTTCTGGAAGATCGAAAATGAACATGGAGATGAAATCCTGCTGACCGTTCAACTCAACAGCGGGAAAAATACTTTTGAAGCCTTTTCCCGCAAGGACGCGCTGAAAGATTTGGCCGGGACATTTACCTACGCTTTGGCAAAGGCGGCCGGAAAGTTAAAATACCCCGAAATCGTTTTTATTGAAGGGAAAACCCAGACTAAAAATGACACCCTGTTTTTGACCGGTAATTTTAATTACTTCGACAAGCAATTTCTGTTCTCAGCCGCTCTCTCGGGCAATCAGTTCAATGGCAAATATGTGGATAACAGGGATAATTCCCACACTTTAACAGGGATAAAAGTGGCAGATTCCAGACCTTTGAAGGATTATGCTTCACTTATTACTTCCGCATTTGTGATGACCGAAAAAAACCTGGTCAATCCTGCATGGCTGAAAACTGAAGAATGGCTGGATTTTAAAAAGAAGGTCAACAACCTGAAATTGAAGATATCGGATGATTATGAGCTGGCTGCCACCTACTTTTGGCTGGGTAAAAAACTTCCGTTCTCACCCTATGAAATCAATAAAGCGAGGCCTCACAACCGATTTACCGACAAAAAAAACAGAGCCGGAATCCGGGAAATAAAATCCAATTCAGCACTTTTCAATGCCAATTCACTCCCCGCAACTCAGCAGGAGATGGATAGTCTGGCAGTCATCATCAGTACAAAGCGGTATCAAAACCTGATCATTGATGTTCGCGGAAATAACCGGTTAAGTCCGGTCGCTGCAAATTTACTGGTCAATTATCTTTCAGATCAATCGTTTAATGCAGGTGTTTACCTGACCAGAAAGTGGAATGACAGCAATTCCGGGACCCCGAGGGCACAGGATTATCAAAAACTATTTAAGGGATTTTCCGACAAGGATTATCTCTCCGGTCAGATCTATAAGGAGAATGGCCGGTATCTGAATATCGTTCCCGGAATGAAAATATTTAAAGGGAAGGTCTATCTGCTAACCGATGCAAAAACTTCAAGGGTGGCTGAAATGGTCGCCTCGGTCTTAAAGGGGAGGAAAATGGCAACCATTGTAGGTCAGAAGAGTGCCGGGGTAACAATTTTGACTGAAAATCTACAAATTAATTCAGAATATGACCTGGTTCTGCCCGATTGTGATTTTTATTCGGGCGATGGTAAAAGTCTCAACAAAGATGGTCTCGAACCCGATGTCGTAAAATCGGGAGATGAGGTGATGAAATATGTTTTAAGCATTATTTGAAACCCTAAAAACTAAACGACTATGGCTAAGGTAAGTATTTCGAGAAGGAATTTTCTCGCCAAAACAGCTGCCGGCGTAGCAGCTACCACAGTTTCTGCTAGCGCTTCATCGATGAGCACTTCATCCTATAACCGGATATTGGGGGCCAATGACCGGATCAATATCGGCTTCTTAGGGTGCGGATCCCGAAGTCACGGACATCAGAATATGGTCAAAATGTCGGCACCGGATAAAAATCTGGGTGTTGTGGCGGTCTGCGATTTATGGAGCAAACACCGGGAGGGTACTGCGGCCCGGATTAAGGAGATGTTTGGAGCCGACGTAAAGCAGTTTAAGTATTCGGAACAGCTCCTCGAGATGCCTGGGCTGGATGCCGTCATGATTGCCACCGGAGACTTTCAGCATGCCAAGATTCTGGCTGAAGTGGTCAAAGCCGGCAAGGATTGTTATTGTGAGAAGCCGATGGCCGATAGTGTTGACGATGCCAAACTGGCCCGGAAAGCTGTCCTGGATTCGAAACAGGTGGTCCAAATGGGGTCACAATGGGTTAGTGAGCCTGTTCAGCGAAAGGTGCGTGAGATTGTCCGGTCGGGAAGATTGGGTCAGATTACTAAAATTGAACAGGTGTGGAATGACAATGGTCCCCGCTGGCACAATCCGGAAAACCCCAATGTTGCAGCAATCAGGGAAGAAGACACTGACTGGAAAAGATGGTTGTTGGGTAAACCCTATGTCCCGTTCGATCCGTGGAAATATTGTGAATTCAGGATATTCAGGGATTATTCAGGGGGGATTACCTCCCAATGGATGAGCCATGCCATCGGGCTGGCCCATTTTTATACCGATACCGCAATTCCTGATACCATGGTCGCCAACGGAGGGATCTTCGGCTGGCCCGATATCAGGGAGAATCCCGATACCTTCCAGGCGCTGGCCACCTATAATGATTCAAAATTATTATACTCCTATTCATCGAGTTATGCAAATAAATTTGGCGATCATACCTGCATCAGGGGAAAAGAGGGGACTCTTTTTGCGCATGGGGGCGAGGGGAGCCCACGGTGGTTTTTCATCCCTGAGCATTTGAACCTGGCGGGTGGATTTGATTTTTATCAAGGACTTCAGGGGGCAGTCAAAAGCGGCCAGGCAGAAATGATAACAACCGAAGAGTATGGGATGAAGCTTCCACCTGTTGGGTTAAGCGATGACAGCAAATATCATATGGATAACTGGGCAGACTGCATGAGGAGCCGTAATAAGGAAACAAACGGAAATATCCATACCGGATTCTGGCACTCTGTGGGGTGTGTGATGGCCACCCGGAGTTACAGGGAAGGGAAAAAACTCTACTGGGACCGGACAAACGAAGAAATCGCAGACCATCCGTTAAGTTGAATTTAACATCAAATTATTTCTAATTTTGGCCTCTCATTATTTATAGAGTTATGATAAAAATAGAATATTGTATTTAATCCCCTTGTGCCTTTGCCCGGTTGCGGGGTTTTTCCTTATATCTTACCCACAGTCGACAGGCCGCAAATTGGTTACGAAATCATATTCTTAACTCCGGCTGCTTAAACCTTGATTGAATTGATGAATTAAATGTTCACCATTCTACTAAACATAAATTGGAATGAAAAAAACATCACTTAGCGATATTGCAAACCACCTGGGTGTTTCCAAAACCCTGGTCTCTTTTGTTCTCAATGGAAAAGGGAAGGAATTTAGAATCAGCGAAGAAATTTGCAAACGGGTTGAGGAGGTGGCCCGGGAGATGAATTATCAGCCTAACCGGATCGCCCAGGGTTTGCGTACCGGGAAAACCAATACCATCGGGCTCATTATTGCTGATATCGCCAATCCTTTTTTTGGAATCTTAGGGCGGGAAATTGAACGCGAAGCCGCCCGGTTTGGTTACCGGGTCATTTTTTGCAGCTCGGATGAAAATCCCGAGAAATCGAAACAGCAGATTGCCATGTTGCAACAAAGCCAGGTGGATGGTTACATTATCTCACCGCCCAGGAACAGTGAAGACCAGATTCGTGCCCTGGCAAGGGGCCAGGTCCCTTTCGTATTGATTGACCGCTATTTCCCCGGGATTGAATGCAATCATATCATTGTCGATAATTTCAATGCAGCTTACAATGCAACAAATCACCTGCTCAGGCTTGGGCGGAAACGGATCGCCAATATCACGGTTAATCTGGGACTGATCAATATGATAGAGCGTACCGAAGGGTACAAGCAGGCATTGCTGGATGCAAATATCCCGATCGACGAAAGCCTGATTAAGATACTCCCGTTCTCGCATGAAAATAAGGATGTTGCAAAAGCAATCAAAGAACTTGTCGGTAAATCGGCGCAAAACAGAGCCGATGCCATTCTGTTTTCAACCAGTAAACTTGGCATTAACGGCATCGAAACTATTTCGGCCTTGGGTTTAAAAATTCCTGACGATATAGCCATCGTCAGTTTCGATAATCCGGATGCCTATAAAATTTGCATCAGCCCGGTTACGGTGGTGAACCAGCCACTGAAGGAGATCGGAAAAACAGCGGTACAGTTACTGCTCAATGAACTCAAACATCCCGAAATTCCCACAAAATTTCAGGAGATAATTCTCAAAACAGATTTAATTATTCGAAAATCTTGCGGATCATAAAAATTTTATATTTTTGCTAAAACGATTTAGTAATTAAACCACAAAAAATCATGACTGAGATTAAGCAAGATCACAAGGAGATGTATATTGGACTCAATGTTGGGGGAACCAATTGTAGCGTTGTCGTTGGTGATGCCTCCTTTTTGATCATACACAGGAGTGGATTTGAGACCCATGTTGAACGTGGATATGAGGCTATCCTGCAGGATTTTAAGGATCATATTCAGGCAAGTTTAGACAAACATCCGGATTATATTCTGAAACGGATCGGAATAAGCTGTGGTGGTCCGCTCGATTCAAAAACCGGAATGATCTATTCTCCGCCAAATTTGCCGGGTTGGGATAGTGTCCCGATTGCCAAAATATTCAGTGATAAATTTGGGGTTGATGTGGCCATCCAGAATGATGCCAACGCCTGCGCACTGGCCGAATGGCTGATGGGATCAGGAAAAGGTACCTCAAATATGATTTTTTTAACCTTCGGCACCGGAATGGGCGCCGGTCTGATTTTAAATGGCCGACTCTACAGCGGTACCAATGATCTTGGAGGAGAGGTGGGCCACATCAGACTCGAAAAAACAGGGCCCATTGGTTTCGGGAAAGCCGGATCATTTGAGGGGTTCTGCAGCGGCGGAGGTATTGCTCAGCTCGCCAAAACGATAGTGGCCGAAAAACTGGCAAATAATCACCACGTAGGGTTCTGTTCTACAATCGATAAGATCAGCGAGATCGATACCAAAATGGTCGCCTTGGCCGCACATGCCGGCGATCCGGTGGCTTACGAGATCATCCGGATTTCAGCAGAATACCTGGGACAAGGATTGGCCATATTGATCGACATCCTCAATCCGGAATGCATTGTCATCGGAAGCATTTATTCGAGGAACGAAGAGCTTTATAAGCCACTGATGGAGAGGATTCTGCATATGGAGGCAATCCCTTCTGCACTTAGTGTATGCAAAATAAAACCGGCGCTGCTTGGCGATCAGATCGGCGATTATGCCGCCTTGTGTGTTGCTATATATGAAGATAAATTTTAAACTTGATTCGCGTGGAAACCAAATATTTTTTAGAAGAGTTAATAACCCGCTACCCGCAACTGGCAACAGTTAAGGATGAGATCGGGCAAACCGCAGATAGCCTGATTAAATGCTACGAAAATGGCGGCAAGGTGTTAGTTTGTGGAAATGGGGGAAGTTGTTCCGATTCAGACCATATTGTGGGTGAATTAATGAAAGGGTTTGAAAACAAACGTCACATCAGCGGTGACCTGAAAAGGAATTTGGTTGAATCGGCAGGTGAAAGGGGTGCCTACCTGGCTGAAAAACTTCAGCACGCATTACCTGCCATTTCATTGACAGCTCATACTGCACTGATTACAGCCGTAGCCAACGATACAGACGCCGACCTTATCTTCGCCCAGCAGGTGGTGGGATATGGCAATCCCGGAGATGTAATCCTGGGAATCAGCAGCTCAGGAAACTCCCAAAATGTTGTGGATGCTTTAATTACCGCTAAAGCCAAGGAGATGACCGTCATCGGCCTGACTGGTGAAACAGGCGGAAAAATGAAGGCATTTTGTGATATTCTGATCAACGTGCCCGGAAAAAGAACGGCTTTTGTTCAGGAATTGCATCTGCCGGTCTATCATGTGCTTTGCCTGATGGTGGAACATCATTTTTTTGGAAAGTGAAGATAGGCTATCAGGTTATTAGACATTTAGGCTATTCGGAATTTAGGACAAATAATTTGAAACCTTCCAAAAGCCCCTAATAGTCTATTAGCCTCGCAGCCTACAGCCTAATAGCCTGTAAACCCTTTTTCATAAACTAACAAAACAATATATTCATGAACGAGAAAAATAATTCAAAGACGAATAATGGCATTTCCCGCCGTTCATTTATTAATCGGGCCGGAGCCGGGACTGCCGTGCTGGCCATGGCTTCAACTACAACACTTTTTGCGGATGATCTGAAAAAGGTTGTCCCATGGCCTGCTGATGCCAAAAAATATACGGTTCACATGGTTGGGCATGGCCATATTGACCCGGTGTGGCTATGGCCGATGTCAGAGGGAATCTCTGTCGTTTACAGTACATTCAAGTCGAACCTCGACCGGATGAACGAAACTCCCGACTTTAAATTCACCTCCAGTTCCGCGCAGTTTTACCAGTGGGTCGCAGATAATGATCCTCAGATGATGGCCCAGATTCGTAAACGGATTGACGAAGGTCGCTGGAATATTGTGGGAGGATGGTGGGTTGAACCCGATGTGAATATCCCCGGCGGGGAAGCGATGGTCAGGCAGGGTTTATATGGACAGCTGACCCTGCAGAAACTGACCGGACACAAGGCAAAGGTTGGCTATAATCCCGATTCTTTCGGACATACCAGCAGCTTACCCCAGATCATGAAAGGGCTCGAAATGGATAGCTATGTGTTTATGAGACCCGGTCCACAGGAAAAAACCCTTCCAGCCGATCTCTTCTGGTGGGAGGGTATCGATGGTTCCCGCTTGCTCGCATACCGGATTCCGTTTAGTTACGGCGATGGCGGATCGGTTCGGAACCGGATGTTGCAGACCATTGAAAGATTCAGGGATCAGCCTTCAAAAAGTTTCGTCCAGTATTATGGGGCAGGCGATCATGGTGGTGGCGCAACCAAGGAAAATATCCGTTCAATTTTGGAAATACAGAAAGAGAAGGATGCGCCCAAAGTATTGTTTAGTACCCATGACACCTTCTTTAAAGAGGCGCGAGCCGATAAAAAACTGGAAATCCCGGTTGTAAAAGACGATCTTCAGCATCATGCAAGGGGTTGTTATACTGCAGAATCTGCTATTAAAAAGGGAAACCGTCAGTCGGAATTTGCGTTGGTGGCCGCCGAGAAGATCGCAGCCATCGGATCTGCCGGCTGGGGGGCGAAATATCCTAAAACGGAGTTCTCATCGGCATGGAAAAGAGTGCTCTTCCTTCAGTTCCACGACAGTCTGGCAGGTAGTTCCCTGATGGATCATTCAGCCACAGCTGCTCAAGGCTATGGTTACGCCCAGGATATTGCCAATCAGTCAAATTACGTGGCTCTGCAGAAGCTTGAATCGCAGGTGCCTACCGAGGATCCCGATTCACAGTACATCATTGCCTTTAATCCCCATGCCTGGGAAGTTCACCAAAACATCGAATATGATTTGAACTGGGGAACGATGCATAAAACCTCCCGCGTCGATGACGAACTGGGGAATCCGCTTGCCCATCAGTGGACACTTGGGTCATCTCAGGCAGGAAGCCGGAGAAAACTGGTCATTAATGCGACAATACCCCCTATGGGTTACCGGCAGTTCAGACTCTGGGATGGCGGCGATTACAACCATAAAAGCGTTGCTTCAGCAAAGGATAACACCCTGGAAAATGAGTTCGTAACAGTCTGTTTTTCATCGAAAGGCACTTTTGAAATGGTTGATAAGGAGTCAGGGAAAGAGGTATTTACCAGTGGTGGCGGTGGTAAGGCAGTTGTCTTAAACGACACGAGCGATACCTGGAGCCATGATATCAAAACATTTGCAGACGAAATTGGAGCCTTTGAAAATTCAACCATAAAAATACTCGAGAACGGACCGTTAAGAGCGACTATCCGCGTAATCTCGTTCTTTAATCTTTCCAATCTGACCATTGACTGGACCCTTTATGCAGGTTCGCGTAACCTCGAGGCAAAGGTTTCCCTGGACTGGCACGAACATCTTAAAATGGTCAAGTTCTCATTCCCGGTTAATGTGGAATCCCCAACTTCAACCTATGAAACCGGTTACGGATTCATCGAAAGGGTGACCAACGGAGAAGAGGAACCCGGTCAGCGCTGGGTCGATGTTAGCGGATCGCGCGGAGGGGCACCTTTGGGACTCACTGTCTTTAACGACGCCAAATATGGTTATAACGTAAATGGGAATGACCTCCGGATCTCGGTGGCCCGTGCCGCCGTGTATGCCCATCATAACCCTAAGGTTCTCGATATGAAGGAGGAATATTACTGGATGGACCAGGGAATTCAGACCATGCGTATGTTGCTGGTGCCTCACAGGGAGAGCTGGCAGAAAAGCAATGTCGTGCGGATTGCCGAAGAATTTATGACCCGTTGCCCAATAACCTATCAGGGAATTCACACGGGAAAATTGCCTAAGACAGGTTCTTTCCTCTCGGTGGACGCCCCTAATGTGATTGTTGCTTCGGTAAAGCAGTCTGAAAATGGTGAAGATATTATCGTTCGTTGTGTGGAAGCTACCGGAAAACAGACCACTGCCGCACTCGATCTGAAATTTGCCCATTTGAAATGGACTGGTGATTTCCGCCCATCCGAAATAAAGACGCTTCGGATCACCAAGACCGGAACAATAAAAGTGGTCAATCTCCTTGAGGAATAGGGGATAGCGTTTTAAGTCTGATTTACCAATTAATAAACAAATAATTAGAAATAACTAAAACCAGAAATAATGAGTAGTTCAAAAGTTCAGATGAGTAAATTGGTTCCGGTAATGTTGTCCTTTGTGATCATGGGTTTTGTCGATATTATGGGAACTGCAACAAATCACATCCAGCAAGACTTTCAACTGAATGATTTTATCGTTCAGTTTCTTCCCAGTATGGTACTCCTGTGGTTCTTTATTCTGGGTGTTCCTGCGGGTGTTATCCAGGATAAGATTGGTAAACGCAATATGCTGAATATCGGTATGGTCCTGCAGGCTGTTGGTCTTGGACTCCCATTTGTGCATTACTCCTTCGGAATGATGTTTGCATCCTTTATCCTTCTGGGTATCGGTAATACAATTATCCAGGTATCGGCAAATCCGTTATTGCAGGATGTTTCTCCCTCAGACAAACTGGCGAGTTATATGAGTACGTCTCAGTTTGTAAAAGCTATCATATCAACTCTGGGACCAATTATTGCCACCTTCATGGCAACACATTTCGGGGACTGGAAATTGGTACTTGCAGTTTATGGTATCACCTCATTGCTAGGGGCATTATGGCTTTCGATGACCCCGATTGTTGAATCCAAACCCGACCGCAAACCGGCCTCATTTGCCTCCTGCCTGGGACTGCTTAAAAACAGTTTTGTTGCGTTGATGGCTTTATCCATTTTCCTGATTGTGGGTGCTGAAGTTGCAATCAACACAAATATTGCGAAGGTGTTGATGGCAAAATACGGAATCACACTCGAGGCCGCGGCCTATGGAATCAGTCTCTTTTTTGTAGGTGAAACAATATCTCGTTTCCTTGGTGCAATCATTCTGAACTGGATCAAACCACGCCTCTTCCTTTTGCTGATTTCCTTATTATCCCTTATCGGGGTATTGGGAGTATTCCTGGCTCCAACCAATATGGTTGCTTTTGTGGCAATCGTCATTATTGGTTTGGGAGTAGGAAATATGTTTCCGATCATATTTTCCCTTGCCCTGGCTAAAATGCCGGAACGTTCCAACGAAATATCCGGTTTACTTATTATGGCTGTGTCTGGTGGCGCAATAATTCCGCTTGTAATGGGCTATGTAAGTTCAGTATTTGGGCCGCTGGCAAGTATTTTCGTTGTTGGCGTATGTATGCTTTATATCCTCTGGGTATCCTTCTTCGTCAGAAAGAGTCAGGCCGCTGCCTGATTTAAATTATTGGGCGGGTGAGTGTTCACGTCCTGAACACTCACCCGCCCACTTCATCCTGAATGAAAATTTTGTCCGAATTGAAAATCGATGAAAAAAATTTTGCTTATAAATCTGTTATTCTGTCTGCTGACAGGTTATGCCAATGCCCAGGAAAGGCTGACTTCCAAAGGTGAACTGCCAATCCTGGCATGGTACAGCATACCCGCCGAAGAGACTACCGTTGAACGTTACCAGGAATTGAAAGATGCCGGAATAACCTACTCGTTCAGCGGTTTTGCCGATGCTGCTGCCGTTCAGAAGGCGCTCGATGTGGCGGCAAAAGTGGGCGTCAAAATCGTCGTCTCCTGTCCGGAACTCAAATCAGATCCGGAAAAGACGGTCAGGCGGTTTATGAATCATCCGGCAATAGCCGGTTATCACCTGATTGATGAGCCGGGCATCGGGCAGTTTAAGGAACTTGGAGAATGGGCAAGAAAAATTCAGACCCTCGACAAGAAACATTATTGCTATGTGAATTTATTCCCCAATATTGCCGATTCGGTTCAGCTTGGTTGCAAAAACTACCTGGATTATGTAAGCGAATGTGCAAAACAGGTCCCTTTGCAATTTTTATCTTTCGATTACTATCCGGTGCTTAAAGAGCGGCTCTCCAAAACATGGTACCAGAATCTGGAACAAATTTCCGGTGAAGCGGTAAAAGCGGGGAAACCATTCTGGGCTTTTGCACTTACCACGAATTACGATGAAGATCACCTGACCCCTCAGACCCTGGCGGCCATGCGTCTCCAGGTATACAGCGACCTGGCTTATGGTGCCCAGGGAATACAGTATTTCACCTATTGGTCGGCAACATCAACGGGCCCTTCAGGAGAAGATCAAAGGGGAGCACCCATCAGTGCCGCCGGTAAACGGAGTGTCGTATACGACCGCGTAAAACTGATGAGTCAGGAGATTAAGAATCTTTCGGGAGTCTTCCTGGGTGCAAAGGTGATCAGCGTAAAACATACCGGGAAAGGGAAGATCCCCCTGGGTACTGCCCGGTTGATTAACCTTCCCAAAGCAATCAGTGTTCTGGAAACCAACGGTGCGCCGGCTTTGGTGTCGGTGCTGGTAAATGGTGCCAATACCTTTGCGGTCATTGTTAATAAGGATTTCCTGAATTCAATAAATCTGACTGTGGCCGGTGAGGAATCACTCAAAAAAGTCCTGAAAGACGGAACGATTGTCCCGGCAAGTGCCTATGCGACCACCCAGGAGCTCGACCCGGGGGATGCCGCCATTTTTATGTTCCCTACCGAAAAAGGTAAATAGTGTGAGGATATTTTCTGTCATAATATTGGTTTTTCTCCTCGCTGAGATGCTTCAGGCCCAGGAGAAACTGGCATCCAAAGGGGTATTGCCCATTCAGGCCTATGCGTTTATTCCGATGAGCCAGATCAATAGTATGCGGTTTAACGAATTGAAAGAATCGGGTATTAACCTGTTTATCGATAATTTTCCAGATACCGATGCAATGAAAAAAGGGCTGGATCTTGCTGAAGAAGTGGGAGTAAAGCTTCTGATAAGTTGCCCTGAACTTAAAAGTGATCCTGAAAAAACGGCTCAGTTATTTATGAATCATCCCGCCATGGGAGGTTATTATATTTACGATGAACCTTCTGTTCAGCTTATTCCTGAATTAAAAAATTGGTGCAAAAGGATTCAATCTGTTGATAACAAGCATTTATTGTATGTAAACCTGCTGCCCAATTTTGCAGCACCTGCAGATTTGGGAACGAGTAACTACAAGGAATATGTGGAGGAGTTCCTGAAGCAATTGCCTGTTCAGGTGATCTCTTTTGACTATTACCCGGTAATGTCTAACCGGTTGTCTAAAACCTGGTACGAAAATCTTGAACTGATTTCCGCCGAATCACAAAGAACCGGTCTCCCCTTTTTGGCATTTGCCCTGACTTCAAATTATGATGAAGAGCATATCACCCCTCAAACTCTGGCCGCCCTTAGATTGCAGGCATATAGCAATTTAGCCTACGGAGCACAGGGTATCTGCTATTATGAGTATTGGGACAGAACCCCTGTTGTCGCCGGAGCGCAGGAAGATGACCGGGGTGGACCAATTAGCGCATCCGGTAAAAGAACCGTTGTGTTTGACCGGATAAAGCAGGTGAGCGCAGAGCTTCAGACACTCGCACCGGTATTTTTGGGTGCAAAGGTGATCAGTATAAAACATACCGGTAAAGGGGCAATTCCAAAGGGAACCAGTCGGTTGATTAATCTTCCCAAAGCAATTACCGTATTGGAAACGAATGGTGCCCCCGTGTTGGTATCGGTATTGGAAAATGGTCCGAATACGTATGTTGTGATCGTCAATAAGGATTTTCTCAATTCCGTTAATCTGATCGTGGCTGGCGACAACTCCCTTAAAAAAGTACTCAAAGATGGAACAGTAGTTCCGGCTGCTCGTTATGAAAACTCGCAGGAGCTCGATCCCGGAGATGCTGCCGTGTTCATGTACCCTACTGAACAAATTAAGAAAATCCGTTAATTTAATATGCTAATTAGTAATAGATTAAGATGAAAAAGAAGATCAAATTCTGCGCCCTTGCATTCATCCTGCTGTTTTCCATATCCGGCTCATTCGGCGCCGGACCCGCCCCGATAAATTTTGCCGGTTATGTGAACCCTTTCCTGGGAACTGCTGAACATGGGCATACCTTCCCCGGCGCAGCTCTTCCGGGCGGCCTGGTTCAGCTCGGTCCTGATACCGACATTAGTGGTTGGGACTGGTGTTCAGGTTACCATTACAGCGATAGCTCTGTGATGGGTTTCAGTCATTTACACCGCAGTGGAATGGGCGCCGGAGACTGGGGCGATATCCTCCTGATGCCTACCACAGGTAAACTAAAGGTGGAACCCGGATCCAAGGATAAACCCGGCGACGGTTACCGTTCACGGTTTTCTCACAAAGAGGAGGAGGCATCCCCGGGATATTATGCTGTAACCCTAAAAGATTACCGTATAAAAGCCCAACTGACACTTACCGAACGGGCAGGTTACCACCGGTATACCTTCCCTAAATCGGAAGCCGCACATATTCTGATCGATATGAATCACGGTATCGGTGATCATTGCATCGGCGCGGAGATTAAAATTGTGAATAACACCGAAATTGAAGGGCATCGCGCATCAAAGGGTTTTGTGAAAAATCAAAATGTATACTTCTGCGCAAAATTCAGCAAGCCGTTTAAATCTTCCGGAACCTGGGATAAGAGAAAAATCAGGGAAGGTTCCAACGAGGATTCCGGAACGCAGGTTGGCGCCTATGTCGATTATGTAACCTCCGAAAACGAAACTATCGAAGTAAAAGTTGGGATCTCCTATACCAGCATTGCTCAGGCAAGACTGAACCTCAATACCGAAATACCTCGCTGGAATTTTAATCAGATCAGAGAAGAGGCCAAATCGAAATGGAACAAAGCATTGGCTAAGATTGAAGTGGGTATGGATAAGGGGGATGCTGAATCTTTCGGAAAACAAAAACTGGAGTCCTTCTATTCAGCTCTTTACCACTCGCTTTTATTCCCTGCCACCTTTAGCGATGTGGATGGAAAATACATGGGATTGGACAATTTGGTCCATACTGCCAAAAATTTCACCTACCGCAGCGATTTTTCACTCTGGGATACCTTCCGGGCTGAGATGCCTCTTCTGACTTTGGTTGAACCGCAAAGAAGCAATGACGGAATCAATACGATGATCGCTCAGTACGAACAGGGTGGATGGTTACCGACACCACAGCAGTTTGGAAACAGTTATACCAACGATATGATTGGTGATCACCCGGTCAACGTCATCCTGGATGCTTTCCGGAAGGGGATCAAAAATTTTGATGTGGAGAAAGCCTATGAAGCTGTCCGGAAGAATGCGCTGGAGACTCCTCCTTCGGATCATCGTTCCCACGGACGGGTAGGTTTGGATTATTACCTGAAATTAGGCTACATCCCATACGACAAGGTCAGGGAATCGGTATCCAGGACTCTGGAATATACTTACAATGACTGGTGTGTTGCCCAGCTGGCAAAAGCTCTTGGCAAAACTGCCGACTACGACCTGTTTATAAAAAGGGCATCCAACTACAAAAATGTCTATGATGCCTCCACCGGATTCGCCCGCCCCAAAAACAGCGACGGCAACTGGCTTTCCCCGTTTGATCCGCGATTAATCGGAAGCGGGAATAACCGCCATTATACCGAAGCCAACGCCTGGGAATATACCTGGTTTGTTCCGCATGATGTGCAAGGTTTGATAAATCTGGAGGGGGGAAGAGAAACATTTATCAAAAAACTGGACTCTCTTTTTACCATCAGCTCTTTTATCCCGGGAACAGTTTCGGATGCAACCGGTCTGATTGGTCAGTATGCGCAGGGTAATGAGCCTGGTCATCATACGATTTATCTTTATGACTATGCCGGTGCACCATGGAAAACGCAGCACAGGATCAGAAATGCGATGGACAGTTTATATACTTCCGGTCCTGCAGGATTATGCGGCAACGAAGATATGGGTCAAATGTCGGCTTGGTATGTGCTGAGTGCCATGGGCTTCTACCCGGTGGCTCCCGGACAGAATGTCTATTCCATCGGAAGTCCTGAATTCAGCAAGGTCACGATACATCTGGATAAGGCTTTCAATAATGCAAAAGAGTTCATCATCGAAGCCAGAAATAACTCTAAACGGAATAAGTATATTCAATCGGCTACCTTGAATGGCAAGCCATTGAACAAATCGTGGTTCGATCACTCTGAAATCAGGAGTGGCGGAACGCTGATTTTCCAGATGGGGCCTGAACCAAATAAAAACTGGGGCAGCAATGTTGCAGATGCCCCACCATCGATGACAAAATAATCGATGATAGCCCCATCGGGGCGGAATACTGGTAGCCCCGGGCAATGAACCAACGGTGGTCAGCGCGTTCGCGATGGAACGTTCAAAAAACCGAATCCGATTTTTCGGACGGAATGGAAATAACCTTCTAAAATGAGATTATTTGGAAGGTATTAAATAATCTACTATAGATTTTACAACTTCCGGACAACCGGATAACAACCGATAAAGAATGAGAAAAACTTTACTGCTGTTAATTTTTCTACTTTACTTTTTTACCGGGGTCAGCGCCCAGGAAAAATTAAGTCAAACAAAACCCCTTCCCATCATGGCCTGGGCCGGTATTCCCGACACAGAAACCAACATTGAGCGCTTCAATGAGTTGAAAGAGATGGGGATCAATGTGAACCTTTCCAATTATCCCAGTGCCGATGCGATGCAAAAAGCGCTGGACCTGGCACAGCAGATTGGAATTAAAATGATTACTTCATGTCCGGAACTGAAGAGCGACCCGGAGAAAACGGCAAAACGGTTTATCAGTCACCCCGCCCTGGCCGGGTATTTTCTAAGGGATGAGCCTGTTCGCAAAGACTTTGCGGAACTCGGGGAGTGGGCCAAAAAAATAGCTGCAGTTGATAGCAAACATTTCTGCTTTGTCAACCTGATATCTGCCATCAATACAACTAAAACTGAAGCGCTGGGAACTGCTTCCTATGCCGAATATATCCGCACCTTTTCAAAGGAGGTTCCGGTTCAGCTCCTCTCCTTCGATTTCTACCCGATCTTGACAGAAGGGATCCACGAAAGCTGGTATGACGGGCTGGAAGTGTTTTCCGCCGAGGCAAAAAAGCTGGACAAACCTTTCTGGGCATTTGCTCTGGCCAGCTCTTATAATCGTTTGCACCCAATTCCAACGCTGGCCGCACTTCGGCTTCAGCTCTACAGCGACCTGGCCTACGGCGCTCAGGGACTGGAATACTGGGCCTACTGGATGTCTCCCGGTTTGCGCTGCGCTCCCATTGGACTGGATGGCCGGCGGACTGTAGTTTATGACCGGATAAAAACGGTAAACCATGAGATTCAAAACCTGGCAGGTGTATTTGTTGGATCTAAAGTATTGTCTGTCAGGCATACAGGTGTTGTCACTCCAAGGGGAACCTCACAGTTAAGCTCCCTGCCATCGGCTATAAAAGTATTTGAAACAGAAGGTAACGGGGCCGTTGTCTCAATCCTTGAAAATGGTGCCAATACTTTCTTTATGGTGGTTAACCGTGATCTTAAAAATAACCTTCCCATGACAATTCTGGGCGATGGGTCATTGAAAAGAGTGCTCAAGGATGGATCTGTAGTTAAAGCCTCAATCTATTCAAATACCACAGAAATTGAGCCGGGAGACGTTGCAATTTATATGTACCCCACTAAAAAGCAGAAATGATGATGAACTTAATATTACTTGCCATTCTTTCCTTAGCAGTTGCGGGAAATGCAATGTCTCAGGAAAAACTAAAAACAAAAGGGGTGATCCCTGTGATGTCGTGGGGGGGTATAGCCCAATCGGAAGTTTCTGTCGAAAGTTACAAAAAGCTTAAGGATGTTGGGGTGAACATCGATATTGCCTTCTTTTCAAGTGCTGATGCCATTGCAGTTGCACTCGATGCCGCCGGTAAAGCAGGAGTTAAACTGATGATCACCTGCCCGGAATTGAAGACCGATCCGGAGAAAACAGCCGGCCGATTTAAGAATCACCCGGCTCTTGAAGGATATTTTCTATCTGATGAGCCTTTTAAAGTGCAGTTTCAGGAACTTGCTGACCTGCAGAAACGGATAAAAACAGCTGATGAAAAGCATTACTGCTTCGTAAACCTCCTTCCCAATATCAATTCAAACCAGGGCAAATTCGGAACAAAAGATTACAAGGAATATATTGACACTTTTGATCAGCAGTTTCCTGCTCCCTATCTCTCGTTCGATTTTTACCCTGTAGTGGATGGCGGAGTCCACCCAAGATGGTACGAGAATCTGGAGTTTTTTGCCAATAAGTACCGGACGGAAGGGAGGCCTTTCTGGGCCTTTGCCCTTTCAACCGCTTACCTGGCCTACTCGAATGATGCCGTCCAGCCCTCTTTAAACGATTTTTACCAGCTTTACGATACCTACAAACCTGAAAAAACATTTGTTCATGATATTCCAACGCTGGCAGCACTGAGGTTACAGATCTACGCGGATCTGGCATACGGGGCCCAGGGGATCGAATACTGGAGCTTCAGGGGCTTTGGTTCACCGCTCGATGCACAAGGCAAACGAACCGTGGTTTACGATCGTCTCCAAAGGGTAAGCAATGAAATTCAGCAACTTTCTGGGGTTTTCCTTGGGGCAAAGGTTAGATCAGTGGTACAGACCGGTCTGGAAATACCTGGCGGAACAATCCAACTTTCGCAGTTGCCTGTACCTGTCACTCTTCTTGAAACAACGGGCGAAGGGGCAGTGGTTTCACTCCTGGAAAATGGGAAAAATACATTTCTGGTAATTGTCAACCGGGATTTTAAAAATTCCATGAAATTGATTATTTCAACCGACGATTCGGTGAAAAAGGTGCTTAAGGACGGCACCATGATTCCTGCCACGGATTATGCAAATGCAACGGAGGTGGAACCGGGAGATGTGGCGATTTATATGTTTCCAACGTTGGGGAAAAGTGCGAAGTAATGAATCTAAAATGACGAATGCAAAGTGCAAGGTGTAAAATACAGAATGTAAACCTGAAAGGGTTTAATATTAATGACCGTGAGTGCAACTCACGGAAGGGAATAGGGTGAGAACACAGCCCCGAAGGGGGTTGAACGCATATAATCAGTGTTTATAATTAATAATATATAATTAAAATTCAAATGAAAAAAGAGCAATTACAAAAAATCTTGCAGGATGTTAATGGTGTTAAAATTGCTGTTATTGGAGATTTCTGTCTTGATGCCTATTGGTTTATTGATGAGGCGATGAGTGAAATCTCAGTCGAGACCAACCAGGCAACCCGTCCGGTAAGGACACAAAAATATTCGCTGGGAGGCGCGGGAAACGTAACCAACAACCTGGCTGCCATGAATATCAAAGATATCCGCGCTTTTGGGGTGATCGGTACCGATCCGTTTGGGGCCGAAATGGTTCGCGTCATGAAAGCAACCGGAATCAATCCGGAAAACCTGCTTGTTCAGGAGGAGAATTGGTATACACATGCTTATGCCAAACCCTATATTGATGATAAAGAGTTGAACAGGGTTGATTTTGGGAACTACAATAAACTGTCAAGGGAGACAGCTGACCGTCTGATCGGGAACCTGGTTAAGGAGATTCCTGAGGTTGATATTGTCATTATTAATCAGCAGGTTCCCTCCGGTATTCACATCGACTATTTTAAGAAAAGGTTGATTGAGGTCATCGCTCAGTTTCCTGAAAAAACTTTCATCGTTGACAGCCGTAACTTCAATGACTTTTACACAGGAGCCATCCGGAAGATGAACGATACAGAGGCTGCCCGGTTATGCGGGATGGATAAGAAGCCTGATGAAGTGGTGCTTTATTCCGAAATTGTGGCATCTGCCAATGAACTGTACAAACGGTATCAAAAGCCCCTCTTTATCACCCGGGGAAGCAAAGGCTCGCTGACCATCGATGCCAATGGAATTTCGGAAATACCGGGTCTGATGATCCTTTCAAAAGTGGATACGGTGGGTGCCGGAGACAGCTATCTTGCCGGTGCGGCATCCTCACTGGCTGCCGGTTACTCCATGAATATAGCTGCCCAGGTTGGCTCATTTGTTTCGGGAGTTACGGTTCAGAAACTTTTCCAGTGCGGTACGGCCACTCCTGAAGAGATTATGGCAGTTGGCATTGATCCCGATTATATTTTTGCTTCGGAACTCGCCGAAGATACACGTCATGCCAAATATCTGGCAGGGACAGAGATTGAAATTGTAAACAAATGGGAACATAAACCACAGATCGAACACGCCATCTTTGACCACGACGGAACCATCTCCACACTTCGCGAAGGGTGGGAACTGATTATGGGACCGATGATGATCAAGGCAATCCTTGGCGATAAATTCCTCGATGCCGATGAAGCATTATATCAGAGGGTCAAAGAACGTTCTGACGAGTTTATCGACAAAACGACAGGCATTCAGACCCTGGTTCAGATGAAGGGGCTTATCGAACTGATCCGTGAGTTTGGCTGTGTCCCTGAAGATCAGATCCTCGACGAGTTTGGCTATAAACAGATTTACAATGACGAATTGCTGATCATGGTTAAGGTCAGGGAAGAGAAATTCGCAAAGGGAGAACTCTCGCTCGAAGATTTTACCATGAAAAATTCGGTGGCGTTCCTTCAGAAGCTTCATGATGCCGGAGTTAAACTTTATCTGGCCAGTGGCACCGATGAGGTGGATGTGAAAAGCGAGGCGCAAGTGCTGGGCTATGATCACCTGTTTGAAGGTAGAATCTACGGAGCTGTCGGTGATATCACCAAGGAGGCCAAGAAAATTGTGCTTGACCGTATTCTGAATTCCATCGGGGAATCGGCCCTTGGGAAGGTAGTTACCTTCGGTGATGGCCCTGTTGAAATGCGCGAGACCAACAAGCGGGGAGGAGTCTCGGTCGGAATCGCCAGCAACGAACTGCGTCGTTACGGGTTGAATGAAAATAAGCGGACCAGACTGATTAAAGCCGGTGCCGATGTGATCATCCCCGATTTTTCGCAAATGGCATCATTGCTGGAGTTGTTAAATATTAAATCATAAGTTATGCCTTACCCCAAATTAGACCGCGACCGGTTGTCAATTAAGAAACTTGTCGACCGCAAAAACAAGGTTTATATTGAAAAAGACCATGTTCCTGTTACCCAGAAACCTGCTCACCTGTCAGAACTGGGACAGAGCCTGATCGAAAAAACTGCCGGCCGGATCCATCTGGCCCGCAGGGAACAAAAATCGCGGATGCTTACCTTTGGGGCACATACCATTAAAAATGGGATGGCCCCAACCTTAATCGCCCTGATGGAAGAGGGCTGGGTTACCCATCTCTCGACCAATGGCGCAGGCATTATTCACGACTGGGAATTTGCCTTTCAGGGGAAATCGAGCGAGGATGTGCGCGAGAATGTGGAACTCGGCCAGTTCGGAATCTGGGACCATACCGGATTCAATATCAATCTGGCACTCATTGTGGGAGCATACGAAGGTTTAGGGTACGGGGAATCGGTGGGTAAGATGATCTCGCTTGAAGGATTACAAATCCCTGAAATCGCCGCATTACAGGAAGAGGTTATCGGGTCCGTCCATACCGATGCCGATCATGCCGCAGCTGCGGCCGACCTTGCCGGGGTGATTCAGAAATTCAGTCTGGAGGCCGGATTCATGAAAATCCCCCATCCTTTCAAAAGATATTCGGTTCAGGCACGGGCATATGAATTAGGGATTCCGTTTACCGGACACCCTATGTTTGGACATGATATCATCTATAACCATCCAATGAACCACGGAGCGGCTATCGGCAGGGTTGCCCAGAACGATTTCCTGAGTTTTGCAAAAAGTGTGAGTAACCTCGATTATGGTGTCTATATGTCTATCGGATCGGCTGTCATGTCACCGATGATTTTTGAAAAGGCGCTCTCCATGTCCCAGAACCTGATCATCCAGGAAAATGGCCATATCGACAACCACTATATGCTGATTGTCGATCTTGCCAAATCGGACTGGGACTGGAACAATGACGGTGAACCTCCGATGGATAATCCTGCTTATTACCTCAGGTATTGCAAAACCTTCAACCGTATGGGAGGAGAGATGCATTACCTGACTGCGGATAACCGCGACTTTCTGCTGGCGATATATCAAAAACTGACTGAAAAATAAATTTAAAAAAAGTCGATCTCCCGGCAAAATGGATTTAAACCCGGAATACCAATCAATTTATATTTAAAGCTTTAAAAACAATGGCACAAAACAAACAATTATCGAGAAGGGATTTCATTGGAACCACCTCCCTGGCAGCTGCCGGATTATCCATTGTACCTTCCAATACAATTGCCGGGTTAGGGCATAAGGCGCCAAGTGACAAATTAAACATCGCCGGTGTGGGAATCGGTGGCATGGGATTCTCAAATCTGAAAAACATGACCACTGAAAATATCGTGGCATTGTGCGATATTGATTGGGATCACAGTAAAGATTGTTTTAATAATTTCCCTAAGGCAAAAAAATATTGGGACTGGCGAAAAATGTACGATGAGATGGATAAATCCATTGATGCAGTCTTAGTCGCCACCGCAGATCATAACCATGCCATTGTGGCTTCTCATGCAATGACACTGAACAAACATGTTTATGTTCAGAAGCCGCTTACCCACTCGGTTTATGAATCCAGACTCCTGACCAGACTTGCTGTCAAACATAAAGTGGCCACTTCAATGGGTAACCAGGGCTCATCCGATGTTGGTGTCCGGTTGATTCAGGAATGGCTGTGGAACGGTGAGATCGGTGAGGTGACCCGGGTGGAGGCATTTACCGATCGTCCGCTGTGGCCTCAGGGGTTAGCCACACCAAAAGAGGGGATGAAAATTCCTGAAACGATGAACTGGGATCTGTTTATCGGTCCTGCAAAATACCGCCCTTACCACAGGATGTACACTCCGTGGAATTTCCGGGGATGGTGGGACTTTGGTACCGGTGCGCTTGGAGATATGGCCTGTCATCTTCTCCACCCGGTGTTTATGGGGCTTAAATTAGGCTATCCCACAAGGGTTCAGGGCGCTTCTACCATGCTGATGACCGATTCTGCGCCAAGTACCGAATCAGTTCAGTTAATATTCCCGGCCCGTCCGAATGTGCCGGGGATTAAAATGGATTTTCCTGAAGTTCAGGTTACCTGGATGGATGGTGGCATGAAACCGATGAAACCATCCAACTGGCCTGAAGGACGCGACATGAATGATGGTGGAGGGGGTGTTATCTTCCACGGAACCAGGGATAAGCTGATTTGCGGATGTTATGGCAAAAATCCGTGGCTGCTCTCGGGACGGGTTCCCAAGGTTGAGGAGTCGATTCCGCGCATAAAAACCTCTCATGAGCAGGATTGGATCCGCGCCGCCAAAGAGAGCCCCGAAAACCGGGTGGAGACCGCCTCCCCATTCTCACAGGCGGGACCATTCAACGAAATGGTGGTCATGGGCGTGCTTGCGGTTCGGTTGCAGGACCTAAATAAGGAGTTGATCTGGGATGGTCCGAATATGCAATTCACCAATATTCATGATAACGAAGAGATCAAATTTTGCCTCGATAACGGAATGGTGATAACCAATGGCAATCCGACTTTTAACGAAGTTGACAGCGATCCTTTAAATGCCAAGAAATTTGCCGCCGACCTCATCCGGCACAAGTACCGCGAGGGGTGGTCACTTCCGGATATGCCTGCATAAAGCTGAAAATGTGATAGCTTAGCCAAACCACCGGTTTGCCTGTTTATTCAAAATTGAGAATCTAAGTCATGAGGGTGTTCAAAAAGCGAGGAATTTTCAACCATAAAGGGCACAAAGTCCACTTGTACAATTGGCAGAATATCAATTTAAGAGCTCTGTGTGCCTTGTGTGAATTCTAATGTACATTATGACAAGAAAGATTTTTATAACACCTGCGTTTAAAAGTATAAAACCAAATTCAATTATTTAATATGAAACGGGAAGAAGTTGTTGATTTAAAAACAGAAGCGATCAATCACCTGACAAAAGAACTTTTACCATTCTGGACTACCCGGATGATCGACAAAACCTATGGGGGGTATATTACCCATTTTGATCAGGAGGGGAAGGATACGGGTGAAGATGAGAAATCCCTGATTGCCCAGACCCGGTGTCTCTTTACCATCTCTTCAGCCCATCGCGCAGGCTACGGCGGCGGAGCTTATGCCGCACTGGCAAAGCACGGTGCCGACTTTCTGATTGATAACATGTGGGATAAGGAATACGGCGGCTTCTTCTGGATGATGGACCGTAAGGGAAACGTAAAGATAGATCAGAAAATCATTTACGGACATAGTTTCGCAATCTATTCACTCAGCGAATATACCCTTGCAACAGGTGATCCCAGGGGAATTGAATATGCCGAAAAGGTATTTGACCTGTTGCAAAAATATTGTACCGATACCATGTATGGTGGTTACTGGGAGATGTTTCACCGCGACTGGACCCTGTGCGGACCCGGCAGTCAGGGCGGAGACCGTAAAACACTCGATGTGCATATGCACCTGATGGAGGCATATACCACGCTTTACGAATGTACGGGCAAAGATGTCCATCGCCGTAAATTACTCGAAGATATTGACTTGCTGATCAACAAGATCATTCACCCGGTTCATAAAACAGGAATCCCGCAATTCTATAAGGATTGGACTGTTGCCCCTCAAATTAAATTCGATATCATCTGGGGATGGGACCGGTTTTCGGAAGAGGGACAAAAAGGAAATGCTACCGATAACACCTGCTACGGACACAACGCCGAGTTTGCCCACCTGCTGATTCATGCCCTGAAGATCCTTAAAATTGATCCGAAGTCCTATGCCGATCTGTTCCGGATCATCTTTGATCATACGGTAGATAACGGCATTGACTGGGAATATGGTGGCGTCTTTGTGGAAGGTCCTCATTCCGGCGGGGTTTACGACAAGGAGAAGGAGTTCTGGCAACAGGCGGAAGTCTTGATTGGACTGCTCGACGGGGTTCTGATGTTTGAGGATGAGAAATACTGGGAGGCCTATAAAAATGTTCACCGGTTCGTCCTCGGGAAGGTGGTGAATAAGGGTGTGGGCGAATGGTATCCGCTGCTTTCACGTCGCGGTGAACCAATCTGGACACACATGGGGCACTCGTGGAAGATCAACTACCATACCGTCAGGGCAATGATCCAGAGTATTATCCGATTGGATAAAATAGCTGCCGGGATAAACTAAAACTAACTGATTTACAATGAATTTATCACTAACTATTCTTGACTGGATTGTCTTGTGTTTGGTCGTGGGAGGGAGTCTCTCCTTTGGTCTGTATATGGCCTACCGCAAAAAGGCGGGACAAAATAGTTCTAATTTCTTCCTGGGCGGGCGATCGATGAAGTGGCCCATTGTGGGCGCTTCGATGTTTGCTACCAATATTGGGGCAGAGCACCTGGTAGGATTATCGGGCGACTCGTACCGGTACGGCCTCTCAGCCGGCTCTGTTGAATTAACCTGTGCGATCACCCTGGGTTTTGCCTGCGCAGTGCTGTATCCCTATTATATTAAGAACAAAATTTTTACGATCCCCGAATTTCTGGAATTACGGTATAACCGACGTGCACGAACCCTGTTTTCAGGATTAATGTTGGTTATCAGTATTATGACCAAGCTTGCCTTTACCCTTTTTGCCGGTGCATTGGTTCTGAACAGTATCCTGGGATGGAATGTGATGACCACGGTAATTATTGTGGGGATGTGCGTGGCACTCTTCACGATGTTGGGCGGATTTACTGCAGTGGCTTATACCGATGTTATTCAGGTTGTTATTATGCTGGGGGGAACCTCTATTATGCTTTTTATTGGCCTCGACAAGGTTGGCGGCTGGCATGGCCTTATGACCAAGGTACCCGATATGGTATCGATCGCAAAGCCGTATGATGACCCCGTTTACCCGTTTTGGGGTATTCTGGCGACTGCATTTTATGCCGGGATCTTCTATTGGGGCATTGACCAGGTCAATGTCCAGCGCGGACTCGCGGCACAGGATATTCACCATGCACGGTGGGGAGCTATGTTTGCCATATTGCTGAAGCTCACACCTATATTTATTTTTGCGCTGCCTGGAGTTATCGCTTATGCCTTATTTCCAGACGTCCTGCACGGTGAGGCTACCAAGCAGACATTTGTCCTGTTACTGAATAAGCTTCTTCCTACCGGATTGAGGGGATTACTCCTGGCATCGCTCATGGCCGCCTTGGTATCCTCTACCATCGCAGTGCTGAATTCAGTTTCCACACTTGTCGTGCGCGACTTTCTTCTCGAGTTCCGTCCCAATGTCCCTGAAAAGAAGCAGGTTCGCTTTGGCCGCTTTGTGATCATGATCGTTGCTGTTTTGGGAATGGGTGCGGCATGGCTGGTTTACAAAAACGAAGAGGGGTTATACAAGTATTTGCAAACCATCTCGGCCTATCTCGTTATTCCCGTTTTCCCGGCAATCTTTTTCGGTATCGTCAGCAAGAAAGTGACACTTAAAGGGGCTGCTGTTTCAGTAATTGCAGGAATAATTCTGGCCACTGTATTTGTTATCGATCAAATACTGGGCCCTTCAGCCGGCAAGGATCTTTTCCCGTTCCTTCATCATAAACTGACGCTGAACTTTGGCTACCGGGGTCTTTGGGCTGAAATGTTTATTACCGGCGTATTATTTGCCGTCTCAGCATTCACTGAAAAAACGGCACCCGAGAAGCTTGCCAAAACGACCATTAACTACTCAAAAGGAGTCCCAAAATTTGAAGGGATCACCGACTGGAGGTTGCATTGGGGAATTCTGGCATCCATTACGTTATTTCTGTATATCTGGCTAAGTTGATAGTTCTGATTTTCAGGTAAACCAATAACAATCCAAGAAGTATTATCACAAATTTCTAATTTTTTAAAACATGAAAAAAACTTCAGTTTTATTCTTCATTGCATTAATGATCGGTTTCACCGGAATGGTTGAAGCCAAACCCAAATGGGTTTCCCTTTTTAATGGCAAAGATCTGAAGGGCTGGGTTGCCCGGGGGAAAGCCAACTGGTACGTAAAAAATGGCACACTGGTTGGAGAAGGGGGTATGGGGCACATTTACACCGACGCTGCCTGTACCGATTTTGAGGCAAGAGGCACTTTCCGGATTACCGAACAAGGTTCAAAAGCCAACAGCGGATTCTACTTCAGGGCTAATCCTCCCGAAGACAAGCCAGAGGGCTTTCCGCGCGGATATGAAGCTCAGATCTGCAATACCACCGATGCCTACACCGGATGGTTATGGAAACCGGGTAAACCTACGGGCAAGGCGACTGAGCTGCTGACAAAAAACGGAGAGTGGTTTACCTATCACATCAAGGCAGTGGGTTCCCATATTCAGTTCTGGATCAATGGAAAGCTGGTGATGACCTATGATGACAGCGAATTCAAAACGGGTCATTTCGCCATTCAGGGGCACAATCCGGGAATGAAAATAGAAGCTAAAGACCTGTTTTATAAGAGCCTTGATAAAAACTAAGGAGTTCTCGATGAGAATTCACGCTGAAATGTAAACGATTCACTGGTCGAATAACCATGATCGGAAAATCATTCTTTGGAAATGAAAGCACGATCATGGTAATTCGCTGCATAGTCATCGATCCGATGTGGAAATTTAAATAATATAATCCTTATGAAGTCAATTTTAGTCGGATTGAGCCTTGTGCTTGGTCTGTTTGTCAGCGGATACGGGCAGAAGTCCAAAATTTATTCCGAATTTGCAGGAGAGGGGGAAGATCGCATTGAAATAATTGTGGTAAGCGGCACCCCGCATCAAATGGGCGTTGAACTTGGGCGACATTTAAAAAATCAGGCCAGGCAGAGCATGGAAAAGTACCTCCATTCCGCACAAAAAGAGGACAGCGTTTTATGCAGTTTAAAGAATTTGCTGAATGCCTGGAAAACGAATGAACCATTCATGGATAAGCGGTTTGTCGAGGAACTAACCGGTTTTTCCGAGGGATCGGGAATTGATCTCAATTTTCTCAAGGCAGCTCATGCCATACCATTTATCTCTCCCTATTCCTGCAGCGGGGTAGATGCCTGGGGAAAAGCTTCGGGTAACGGCCATTTATACCAGATCAGAAATCTCGATTATTCAACGGATGCGGGATTGCAGGACTTTCCTGTGGTCATTGTATATAAACCCACAAAAGGTATTGCCCATGCGAATATCGGGTTTTCAGGGATGTTGTCAAGCCATACCGGGATGAATTCCAAATCGATCGTCCTTGGAGAGAAAGGGGAATCTCCTTCAGCGGAGCTCCCCTACGATTTACATGGAAAACATTTTACGATCCTGTTCCGGGAGCTGTTGTATGACGCCAAAACACTTTCAGATGTGGAAAGAATCATTGAAAATTCGAGCCTGATAAAACGATATTACCTGTTTGTCGGCGATGGAAAGCTTAAAAAGGGCGCAGCGGTGAAATACCTGATTTCAACCCCTGATTCCGTGAGATTTCACAAATGGAGAGATATGGATAAGACAGATATTCATGTCCCCAAAGTCTATAACGACATTACCTATTACACGATGAAAAACGATCAGGCCTCAAAATTCTTTGATGAACATTATGGCCATATCGGGGCGCCCGAAATGATTAAATTATCCAAACTCGTGGCTTCTGATGGAAATTTGGTTGATGTTGTATATGATGCAACGAGTCTTGAAATCTGGGTAGCCAACGCAACAGACACTCAAACAGCCTCTTCCCGTGAATATGTCCATATTGATCTGAAGAAATATTTCAAATAAACAGATACACCCTATCCCTTTTAGGTTAATAAACCATAAGATTTAAATAAATAATTAGAAGTTTGCCCCTGTCAAATGATGTTTCTTTGTTTGGACCAGTTAATTATTCCAGCACATGAGAAACATTCCATTTTACCTTCTGATTTTAATATTCGGCTCTTTTCTTTTAGCCGGTTTCAAAGATAAGGATGGTGCATCCTCCACCGAAACGATCAATGATAAAGGGCAGCCGGTTTATAAGGATCTGCCATATTTGCAGAACCTGAGCGTCCGGTACTACTTCACTCCGGATCAATATTCCTCCAAACCCGCCGCGGTCTCAGCAAACCGCGACGGGCAGATCCGCGTTTTAACCGACAGCGGACTTATCGTCCCCGATAATGGTTCTCTTTTCTATCCCGGGAAATTTTCCCGTGACGTCTCTTACCCGCAGATCCTCCCCCGGAAAATAAGCGCTGTCGGGACTTACCGTAAACAGACGGTCTACCTTGACAACAAACAGCTCTTCAGCAATGCCTGGGCCGGAAGGATACAGATCGATCATGGCATGCCAAAAGCTTCCATTTTTGCCGGGGGGGATGATTTTCAGTTTATGCTCTCAGATGGTGAGCAGCTTCTCTTCCTTGACCAGGGAGGGAAAAAGCTATGGTCCGGAGCCATGAAAGGGATCCGGCAAATCCGTTATGTGGCTGAAAGGAGAAGTTTCCTGTTAATATCCTCAAATCTTGTTACTGAATATACACCCGGTAAGCCGCTTAAAGAACTTTACTCCGGCACAGCGATTACATGCGCCACATCAATTGAGAAGGGGAACGACATCGTCATTGGAACTTCTGCCGGTTATCTCAGGGTTTCTGATCAAAAACTGATCAGTGCTGTCCCATGTCCGGAAATTACCGCAGTTAAAGAGCTCAACGGTCATCTTTGGTTCGGTACAACCCGGGGCGCTTTCTATCTGAATGAAAATGGCAGGTATAATTATTATGCCGGTGAGCGCTGGCTTCCGGGAAACCGCGTAATCGCCCTCGAAGCCGGTCCTGAACAGAGCATTCTGGTTTTAACCGATAAAGGGGTCGGGCAGCTTTATTTTAAGCCAATGACCCTTGAGGAGAAGGCGCTCTTTTATGAAAAACAGGTACGCGAAAAGAATATCCGCTACGGGTTTAACAGCAGTTCCGTCCGTTTAACTGATGGTTATTCGTCCGGCCAAACGGGAAATCAACCCAGCGATAATCTCTGGACCGGGATGTACCTCGCGGCGGAGCTTTTCCGGTATAAAGTTACCGGCTCGGAAGATGCCAAAGAAAATGCCTATGAATCGTTTGAGGCCATGGAACGGCTCTTTACGGTAACCAACATTCCGGGTTTGTTTGCCCGAAGCATCGAGCGTGATTACAAAACAGAGAATGCGAAGGATAAAGACTGGAAAAGGAAAGAACTTCTGACAGGCAGTCCGGCCAGTTTATGGCTTCCCGCAGCCGACCATCCGAACTGGTCGTGGCGTTCCACGGCAAGCAGCGATCAAACCGTTGGCCAGATCTTCGCACTGACGCTCATTCTGGAACTTTCAGACGATGCCCAATGGAAGGCACGGGCGCTCAAATGTCTCGATAACCTCATGGGGTATATTGTGAAAAATGATTTTTATATCATTGACGTAGATGGTGAGCCAACCATGTGGGGAAAATGGAACCCTGATTACGTCAATCAGTTCCCCAAAAACGTGGGTGACCGTAAGATTACCTCTTCAAATATCATCGCCTTTTTACAGACGGCCTACCATTTTACAGGAAAACAGATCTATAAGGAAAAGGCGAATATGCTGATGACCAAATACGGATACCTCGATAATCTGATGCGTCCCTTCTCCCAAATTGGTCCAAATGGCGCCGATGAACTGAGTAAGGTGCTCTCAGAGGAGTGGAACCATTCGGACGACGAGATGTATTTTCTTGCCTATTGGGGTTTGTATCCATATTCACTTTCCGCTGAATTAAAAGCAAAATATAAAGAAGCGATAAAGGATCATTGGGAGATTGAAAGGCCGGAAGGTAATGCATTGTGGAACTTTACCTACGCCATGACTGGTGCAACGGAGTTCGATCTGGGCCCTTCGGTCGATTTCCTCAAAGAATATCCAATGGATTTGCGAAACTGGGCCATGCATAACCTGCACCGCAAAGATATCGAGCGGCTACCGGCTAATTTCAGGGGACAAACGACCAAAGAACGGCTTCCCCTGTCCGAAACCCCAATTTACAGGCACAACGGACAGATTTTCACCCTTGATGCTGCAGGAGATGGTTCATCACTGGTCAGCGCCGGGGATACCTGGCTTCTCCCTTACTGGATGGGAAGATACCTGGGGGTAATCTCAGCTCCGGTGAAATAGGCAATTTGCTAAATATAAAATTTGGAAGAAGCTGATGTCATAAGCTTATTGCCGTATCGACGGTCGTTTTCGTACCGGCCTGTGGGGAAGTTTTAATGTTTGGATAATAGCTCCTGCATATTTCGATTTCCGGGAACCCTGAAGAGTTTTAATCAGAATAACCCCTGGTGGTACGCAAGGGTAAAAATAAATTGTCGGGTGAAGGCGCATTTACAGCAGCAGATTGAAAATTTGCCGATAGATGCGCTTCAAACGGGAACATTCCAAAGGCTCTGAATATTTATAATTGAAAAATAAAATAGCAACAACAAAAACCGATACGATGAGAAAGACACTACAACTACTTTTGATCTTCCTGTTTTGCACTATGATCTCCAATGCCCGGGAGAAATATGCCATTGGGATGTTTCATTTTAACTTTCAATATGTAGCAGGAGACTACCACATTGAATCCAAAATCATTAAGAATTCACTTTATCCGGTACTTCAGTTTTTCGAAAAAAATCCACAGTTTAAATCCGATATTGAGATTCAGGGTTTTGGGATAGAGGACCTTGCCGAAGAACATCCTGAAGTATTGGCTCTGTTAAAGAAACTGGTAAATAAAGGGCAGATTGAATTAGTCGTTGCCCATTATTCCGATGAGTTCTTTATTGCTTATCCCGCCATTGATCTTCAGAAATCAATCGAGCTGTCGGATCAGATCCTGGCCGATCACGGAATGAAACGGTCACGGGTATTTTTCGGGCAGGAGATGCAATGGTCTCCGGCCATGGCCAGCGTGCTGAAGGATAAATATGACGTGGTGGTTACCAGCTCAGATCCGCATGGTTATTACCGCCCCAGAACACTTCCGCTGGTGAATGTCTCCTATGGGAGTGATCACATCCTGGGATTAATCGACGGCGGTCAAAAGAAATTGAACGGGCTGGATTGGGAATCTGCCTTCCTCGACGATGGTGAGGAGTTCAATACCCTCGATTATAACAGTGATTTTAATATCGTTCCGGCACAGGAGAAGAAGAGTGTCGACAATTTTAAAAGGCTTTTAAAGGAAGGTTATAAGTTTGTAACCGTCACGGAATTAGTTCAGAAAATTAAGGGATCGGAAGGATACCAGATACCGGATTATCCGTTTGTACCCGAAGGAACCTGGAATATGGAGGTTTGCGGACCATTTATGTGGATGGGAAGGCAGCGGACCGGCATTGAGAAGGATGGTCTTACCAGGGCGCTATCCTACGAAATGCGCGGAAAAATTCTGATGGCTGAAAAACTGCTGGATTATGCCTCTGCCAAAGGGCTGGATGTGGGCAAACTTAAAAAACTGATCCTTGAGGCATGGAAACACCTGCTGCTATCAGAAGTATCCGATTCAAGCGGCTGGTCGCCCTTATTGGTTGAGGTTCAGTATACAGACAATGAAGTTGCAAATGCAGAGTTGGCCATTAGCGAGCTTATGAAAGCGTTGAAAGCCATTTTGCCTATGGATGACAAAAGTTATCTCGTGGATACGAAGAGCGGTAAGGTTGAACCTGGAAAAGGCTCGAAATTTTCCTGCGGGTCAGTCGCAATTCTGCCCGTCACCTTTGCCGTAAGAGCTGAAAAATCGGTAAGCAGTATTAAGAAGATCAATGAAAATCTCTATAGCTTAAATATTAAGGGCGAACGTCCCGCCGACGGTGCTGTCGAAATCATATTTGATACCCCTGCCAGCGGACTCTATTATTCAGCCGGTTCGGGTGAGGAGATTGCCGTTGAAATTCCAACCGACTTCAGGAATAATCCTGCATTTACACTGTCCAATGGATTTATCTACCTGAACAATGGGTACAGCCTGGTAAAGGATTGCTCGCTGGAACATATCGCTGCAACCTGGAAAATGAAGGAACAAAAGCTGGTTTTCAGGGAGGAGCTTAATAAGAACAATCCTGAGATGAACATGCGCTTTTATCTGGTCAAAGGGGGTGTCAAAGAAGGACTTGAGTTTGCCAATAAACTGAATACCTGGCCTTCTTACAACGTCACCTTCTCAAAAAGCGGTATCAGCTATAACAAGGTGATGCCGGAAAACATGTAGCAAGAGCCATTGGCTCGATTCCAATTGTAACCACGTATTTTAATCCGTTGCAATAAAACCAGTCATTAATAGAGAGTACCATAGGTACGGTACATCGCGAATATATGTGCATCGGATGTGACTCTAAGTACTGAATTCCTTGGAAAGTGCCGATAATTCAAAAAAATAATTCTATGACAAATAAGGCAAAAAATCTTATTATGAACATGAAGATAACTATCCTTTCGGTTATTTTCTCCTTCTGTGTGACGGTAACCTTATCCGCAAAGGAATACAATATCATTGATTTTGGCGCCAAATCCGATACCACATTTCTGAGTACCAGGGCAATTCAGGCTGCCATCGATGAGTGCAGCAGAAACAACGGCGGAAAGGTTGTTATTCCTTCAGGAACCTACCTCTCCGGTACGATCTGTTTCAAAAGCAATGTCACCCTCTCTCTTGAAAAAGGTGCCACGCTGTTCGGGAGTCCCCGTCTGGCCGATTATCCGGTGAACCTGCCCGATTATACCTTTTTCAGAAAGGGTATTGTTAAGCGGGCTCTGATTTATGCCGAAAACTGTTCGGATATCGCCATTGAAGGGGAGGGGACGATTGATGGACAGGGGGGGTCTTTCAGGGAGAACAATCATTCAAAAGACGACTCCTACTCGGTCAGGCCTTACCTGATCTGGATGATTAAATGCAAAAATGTGAGGACAGAGGGGGTCAGACTCCGGAACTCGGCGTTATGGATGCAGCATTACCTCGCTTGCGATCAGCTCTATATTCATAATATCGACGTGTTTAACCATTGCAATAAAAACAATGACATGATCGACATAGACGGTTGCCATGAGGTAAGGATTTCAGATTGCGTAGGGGACTCTGATGATGACGGAATTACCCTTAAAAGTACCTCCGGCCGAGGGAACGAGAATATTGTCATCACCAATTGTCTGCTGAGCAGCCATTGCAATGCCCTGAAGATGGGGACAGAATCAAATTCAGGCTTCAAAAATGTCTCTGTTTCCAACATCGTGATCCGGCCGTCGAAAGTAGCCGACAGGTCTATCGAAGGCAATCCCGGCGGTCACACAGGGATTGCCCTGGAGGAGGTTGACGGAGGAGTCCTGGATGGAGTCGTTATCTCCAACATCACCATCGATGGAGCTGCCTGCCCGATTTTTATCCGGCTGGGAAACCGGGCACGCCCCTTTGACGAAGGTCATAAAATTGATCACGTTGGATCGTTACAAAATATATCCATCAGTAATGTTGTTGCAACAGGTGCAAAAGGGGTAGGTTGTTCGATCACCGGAATTCCGGGCTATCCGGTCAAAGGTGTCCGTTTAAGCCATATCCGTATCGAATTTGAAGGGGGCGGGAAATCGGAAGATGTTATCCGTAAAGTATCCGAAAAGGAGAATTCCTATCCTGAACATGATATGTTTGGGGTATTACCATCCTATGGATTTTATGTGCGTCACGCTGAAAACATTCACTTTAACGATGTTCAGCTTGCCACAAAAAATGAAGATCTGCGGCCTGCGATCTTTCTTTCGGATGTCAGTGATGCCGTTATTGATCAGCTTCATTCAGGCAGTAATTCTAAAAATACTGCGGATATTTACCTTGAAACGTCAAGGTTGATTCGTATCGGAGGGTGCTTTATTGCGGGAAAATCCAATAGCCTGGTCTATTTTGCCGGTGGTGCAAATGCGGACATATCACTATACAACAACGAGATGAGCAATATTAAATCACTTTACACCCCAGGTGAAATCAGGGTCCCGGGGTTAAAGGAGAGTGGTAACCGGTAACCGGTAGCTTCTTATCGTAATCTGTATTGCAGGGATTTAATAGTCACTTGTGGCTGGTGAATCAAAAAAAGGTGTCCAAAAATACTGTGAATCTTATGGCCTGCTCTGAAGTCTTTGTGCAATTAATTGCATTACAGCAGTTTATTGATAGAGGCCCCGAAATATCAGCAGTTTTTGGACACCTGTTTCAGGTTATCCCTTTTTGCGTGTATTTAATCCAATAACAGTGTAAAGGGGGCAGAAACTGATAAAACTTGTAATGATGAATATGGCAGCAAATACCAACAGAATAATCGCGAGTGTTCCGCTGATTACCTTTGTGAAAAAGAGGGATGCAATGATCACGGCAACAATAATGCGGATCGACTTGTCAAGGGTACCCATGTTTTTTTTCATACTCCGAAATTTTAGATTAATTAACTGAATATAAAACAAAAAGCTACGCTATAAAGTTTTGAAATAATGGGATTCGCATTTAAAGCCGGGGTTTAATCCGGATGATCTTCCATTTTCCGTTTTGTTTCACATGGGCCATCCCCTTGTAACAGCAGGCCCCGTGGTAATTATTGGCCTCTTCGTAGATTACAGGCACAATTTCATCACCTTTTTGATCAATGAAACCATATTTGCCTCCTGATTTGACTGCTGCATATCCACCGATAAATTTCCATGTATTTTCATACCGAGGTGAAATAATCTCCTTCCCATCCTGATTTACATATCCAAACTTCCCATTGAGCTTTACCGCGGCCATCCCCTCCTCAACCGGATAGGCCAGATCATATTTCGGTTCGATGATCACCTTCCCGCTCTGGTCCTTATAGCCATATTTATCATTGGTTGCTGAATAAAAAGGGACAATCTTTCCCTGACAAACCGTTGTGAAGGCGAATAAACTTATCAATAAAAATATCTTCATTTTTTCACTTTTTATTTTTTACGATCTTCCCTTCCCGGCAGGTCCTCTGTCCTGACACCCCAGGTCCCGGAAGGTTTGCCACCCATATAAAGAACCAATTCACCGCCTTTCAGGATATCTGAGTGGCGGATAAAAGAGCGGGTATAAGGAATCCCATTGAGCGTTGCCTTTTGTATGTAAATATTTTTTTTGTCCAGATCCTGTGCCTTTATAACAAAATGTTTTCCGTTGAAACTGGTGATTGTTGATTCGTCAGCCAGAGGAGTTCCAAAAACATACTCCCCGCTGGCCGGGTTAACCGGATAGAAGCCAATGGAGCTCAACACATACCATGCGCTCATCTGCCCGCAATCGTCGTTGCCACACAAACCGTTTGGCTGGTTGCTGTAGTATTTTGTGAGGATATGATTCACCTTTTCGGCCGTCTGCCAGGGTCTGCCCACGTAGCTGTAAAGGTAAGGGACATGGTGACTTGGCTCATTTGAGAATTCGGATAAGCCGTAGTATCCGTTATTCTTTAAATCACTTTTCCGACCATAGGGTGAATTGTACAATGAATCAAGCTTTTTGGTAAATTTTCCGGGTCCTCCCATGACCGTTATTAATCCATATAAATCCTGGGGAACATACCAGGTATAAATCCAGGCGTTCCCCTCCTGAAAGCCGATCGATTCTTTGGGATTGAACGGAAGCATCCACCTCCCTTTGGAGTCTTTGGGCCTGACAAACCCTGTTGAGGTGTCAAAAACATTTTTCCAGTACCCGCTTCTCTTTATAAATTCTTTATAATCAGCTTTATTGTTCCTGATTTTGGCAATCTGAGCAATACACCAGTCATCAAAAGCATATTCGACCGTTTTTGTCACCCCGCGCTGCCTTGGATCGAGGTCATCAGGGACATACCCATATTGGCGATAGAAATCAGATTCGCGGATATCCTGGTTGGCCGTGTTTTTCATCGCTTCATAGGCAAGATTATAATCAAAACCCTTAATTCCCTTTAAAATAGCGTCTGCAATAATAGGAACGGCATGATATCCAGGCATCACATTGGCCTCATTGTAATATAATTCCCAGGATGGGAGTAGTCCATGCTGTTTGTAAAATTCAAGGAATGAATTAATTATGGATGGCTGCCGGTTGGTCTGTGTTAAGGTAAACAACGGAGCAGCTGCACGATAAGTATCCCACAGCGAATTAAGCGTATAGATGTTTTTCCCGGTATAGACCTTTTTATCAGCCCCGGTATATTTATCCAAAGCATCATCAAACCGGAAGGGGGCAAAATAACAGTGATAAGCTGCAGTATAAAAGGTCTCCTTGAAGGAGCGGTCGGCTGAGGTCACCCTGATTTTTTTCAGCTCTGCTTCCCATGCATCGGATGCACTTTTTTTAACGTTATCAAAATCCCAGCCGCCGATCTCTTTCAGTCCTGCCAAAGCCCCGTCAATATCAGCCGAGCTGATCGAAACCTTCACCAGAAGCTGATCTCCTGCATGGGTGGGTGGGAATGACAACGTCGAGCTTATCTTTACCGCTCTGGCCTCCAGTTTCGGGTTGATCCTTACGCTATCTGCAAACAGGGCAATATCCCCAATCGGTTTGTTTGTCCGGGCAGCGAAGTAAACACACCGTTCACCCACAAAACCTATCGATCGCCGAAAACCGACAATCGTCTGATTATCAATTTTCTTAAAATAACACTCCAGGGGTAAATCTCCATTGTGACCCACATGCGCTTCGGTACCGTTACCGGCACCTAAATCAAGTTTAATGGAAACGTTCCGGCTTTCGGGAAAAGTGTACCGATGAAGTCCGCAATGCACCGTAGATGTGAGCTCTGCCTTAATATTGAATGTCTTGAGCAGGACTGAGTAATAACCCGGTTGAGCAATCTCATCCTGATGTAAAAATTCGCTGGTAACTGTTTTGGGAGATGGCTCACTGGTTAATTCCGGAAAAATTGAAATATCACACAAGTCCTCGGCGCCCGTTCCGCTATAATGGGTATGGCTAAATCCACGGATGGTTGTGCTTGGATAGTAATAGCCACTGCACCAGTTATATCCGTGTTCTCCGTTATCCGGGCTCAGCTGCACCATTCCAAAGGGGACCAATGCTCCCGGAAATGTATGTCCGTCTTCATCCGTTCCAATAAATGGATTGACATAATTGGTCAACCGTTCTGTCGGAGCCGGTTTAAAGGCTGTGAATAGGAGGATTGCAATCAGTAAAAGGGAATATTGGGCCAATCTCATTATATATTTAATTTTTATTTAAACAAATCAGGATGTGTTCCTGTACGAATAAGCAGGATAAGTTTATTAGTTTTGTTTCTGGAGTATATTAATAACCAGCCAGGGGAAATGTGACATTCATTAAATCCGAAAAATTCGCCGGTTAAGTGATGGTCTTTATATTCCGGAGGCACTTTTGTTCCTGAAATCAGTATTTTGATTAATTGATTGAGCTTTTGCTCATCAAGGTTACGTTTTCTGGCTAGTTTTAAATCTCTAAGATATTGTTTTGTAAATTCTATGGAATACACAACTATCTTATTTTTTCAAGGTAATCATTAAAATCAACACACCGGATTGTTTTTCCCTCAATTGCATCGCGAAATGCCATTCTGGTTTTATCATTCGGTGTTTTTTCATCATTTAGATTATCTGTAATGATTTTACCGCAACTCATTTCCCGGATCAAATCGAGAATGATTCGGCCTTTTTTAGTTTTTTCATTGATAATTACAGTGGTCATCGTGACGATCTTTTTACAAAGGTACAAAAATGAAAGACTTTTTGTAATGACCTAATTATATTTTCTCATGCCTGGCAAACACCGACATAAACCTACCGGGAACCGGAGTCTCGTAACGAACCTCGTTGCCGGTTATTGGATGGATAAAGGCAAGGACCCTTGCATGCAGGCAGGTACGGCCGATCAGATTGGTCTTTGCACCGTATTTTTTATCACCGACAACCGGGTGTCCAAGCTCTTTCATGTGCACCCGGATCTGGTTTTTACGTCCGGTTTCAAGTTTCACCTCCACCAGGGTAATGGCATCGCCGCGACGCAGCACCTTATAATGGGTGATAGCCTCATCCCCTTCGCCCGGAACTTTGGTCGAATACATAATCAGCGCCTTGTTTTCCTTCAGAAACGTGTGGATTGTCCCAGTATCCTCCTTGACAACCCCTTCAACAACCGCCACATAAGTCCGTTCAATCACAGCTTCATGCCATGCCCGCTGCATGATGGACTGAACCTCTTCCGATTTGGCAAACATCATAATCCCCGATGTGTCGCGGTCCAGACGGTGAACGACAAAGATGCGGTTATTCGGATCCTCACGCTTTACATGGCCGCTCAGAATGCTGTATGTTGTCAGCAACTTCTCTTTGGCTGTTGCAATTGAGAGCATTCCCGCCTCCTTCTCAATAACAATGATATACGGATCTTCAAACAGAATCCGTAACCCCTTATACCTGATCTCTTCGGGGATCTTTCCTAAGGTAATGGTTACATGCTGACCTTTGAGGACAGGGTAATCAAATTGCGTAATCGTATGATTTTCTACCGAGACCTGCCGGTGTGCCAGTAATGCCTTGACTGTTGTTCTGCTTTTACCCTTAAGCTGATCGATTAAAAATTTCAGCAGCTCGGAGTTCGCTGTTACCTCTATCTGAATTTGTTTGGGCGCTCCCTTTTCCAGGCTGGTAGATTTCTGTTCCATATACTTATAATTATTCCGTTTTCTTTATTTCCCTTAAATTTAATATAGAGGATATTAAAGGCAAAAGTACAAAAAAATGGGGTGTTAAAGCATAGTGTGTTCGGCCCCTTCTGGTGAAAACATATTTATTCCGGAATCACCCCCTTTGAGCTGTAAATCAACGGGAATCTCAATTTAGCCCAAAAATCAGGAATCCGGGTGCTATTGGTGAATATGGGAATGTCCGGACTGGTCCTTCTGTTCGTCGGTTATATTTTCTCCATAAACCTTAACGAGTAGAAATGAATCAACTTTTTCGGAATACTTAAAATCATTTAAATCCAGCATTTGTAAGTATGCTTTAACCACCTGGGCGCTTTTGCTTTCGGGATTCTTTTCTGCAAATGATTCAAAGGCGATTTTCAGCGTGTCGTTAAGCTGATGAGAGTCGGGATCAAATGCCCTGGAATTGTCTTCCCCGGCAAGAAACAGACTCAGGTAATGCGCATAATTCTCCCTGGCGATCCTGATTGAAATAAAGCCGGGATTACGGTGTATGAAATTTTCCAAGGTTAATATTCTGGTGACCAAAGAATCGACAGATACCTGGATCTTCCCCCCCTGGTCAATTTCCGATTCCTGTTCCCTGCTCCGGATGGATAAGAATTCGCGGTAAGCACCCGATAACACGTGCCCGAATTGTTGCAGGAGGAATCCGCTTTGGGGTTCCAGTGAAAATGATCCCGTAATAGAGCTCAGCAGCAATCCGTTGACAGCAAATGAGGCTTTCAGGGAATTAACGGTTTCGGACGAAGGCGAATTCGCGAGTTGATTTGCAACCATTTCATTATTTTCGAAATAGGATGCGGCAAGGTTATTCAGGAATCCGTTGAAATCAACAAACATCGAATCACGTGTGAGACTGTCTGAAGCACAATTGCTGAAGAGTGTGCGGGCAGCACTGAGTGATGCTAAATCCACCGGATCAAGATGTTCCAGTGCCTGGTGGTATTGCAGTGAGTTCGTGAGCTTCAACAGTGAGATTTTTGCAGGATCGGCAAACGAATCTTCCTTTTTAACCGGACCCGATGTAGTACCCTGCGGAAGATGCCAGCCACAGGAAGCTAAAAAGAGAAAAATTAAGGGAATCATCAAATGCCTCATCTTAAAAGAATTTGTTTCGAAATCAAATTTTTTTGCATGAACGCCGTATTGGAAGGAAATACAAAAATAGTTTAAACACCCCTGGTTCGGAAGAGATGGATGAAAGCGACACCGACAGGCAAAAATACGAAGGCGCAAAGAGTTAATTTACTGTAAATAAACACTTTGCGCCTTAATGTTATCCCGGGAATAAGATGCGTTCTCTTATAACCGGGCTTTAATTGCTGCAGTTTCCTTTTCGAATCCTGGTTTTTCAAGCAGGGCAAACATATTCTTCTTGTAAGCTTCGACTCCGGGCTGATCAAAAGGATTCACGTTGAGCAGATATCCACTTATCCCACAGGCTATCTCGAAGAAATAGATCAATTGCCCGAGGTAATATTCATTTAATTGGGGAATATTGATCCGGATATTGGGAACACCTCCGTCGACATGAGCAATGCTTGTGCCCAGTTCTGCCATTTTATTGATATAGTCAACCCTTTTGCCAGCGAGAAAATTCAATTTGTCCAGATCGGCCTTATCCTCCGGAACCAGCACTTCGTTATTCACGTTTTCAACGGAGAGGACGGTTTCAAATAAGATACGTTCCCCTTCCTGGATATATTGACCCATCGAATGGAGGTCGCTGGAGAAATCGACACTTGCCGGGAAAATTCCTTTAAGCTCTTTCCCTTCACTTTCACCGTAAAGCTGTTTCCACCACTCTGCAAAAAAGTGAAGCTTAGGGTTGTAGTTAACCATGATTTCCACCTTTTTCCCGCTTTTATAGAGTGCATTACGGGCGGCAGCGTATTGGGCTGCCATATTTTCTTCGAAAGGTACATCTGCCCCGCAGGCAATTTCCATCGATTTGGCACCACTTACCAGTTCGCGGACATTGAATCCTGCTATAGCTATTGCGATCAGCCCCACGGGAGTTAATACCGAATAACGGCCACCTACATCATCGGGAATCACAAATGTTTTATATCCCTCTTCTTTGGCGAGTGTTTTGAGTGCACCCCGTTCACTGTCTGTAATTGCAATTATCCTTTTGCGCGCCTCTTCAACACCATAACGATCCTCAAGGTCTTGTTTCAGCAGTCTGAAGGCCAGGGCCGGCTCGGTTGTGGTTCCCGATTTGGAGATAATGGCGCAAGCCCACTCTTTGTTGTCGAGCAGATCCCGCAATTCAAACAGGTAATCCTCGCTGATATTCTGCCCGGCAAAAAGGACCAACGGGGCTTCAAAACTCCCCTTTATTTGTGCAAACGAGTCGGAAAGTGCATCGATCACGGCCTTACTCCCTAAATAGGAACCACCGATTCCAATAACCACGAATACTTCAAGATGTTTAGACTGAAGTTTTAATGCTACTTTCTCAATTTCATCCAGGTGTGATTCCGCAATTGAGGAGGGGAGGTCTACCCATCCCAGGAAATCATTCCCTTTTCCGGTTTTATTGCGGAGCGCGGTATTTTGTTGTTCCGCAGCTTTTTTGTAGGCTACAATCTCCTGAGCGGTGACGAAATCGTATACTTTTTCAAGATTTAGTGAAATATTTTCCATAAAAAAGAGTTAACGCAAATGTTCTGTTAATAACCGGATTTCAATTGCCGGAGAAATATTTTCGTAAATAATATTATATACCGAATCGGTGATTGGCATATTGATATGATATTGTAAATTAAGTTCCTTGATGCATTTGGTGGCATAATAGCCTTCGGCAATCATGTCCATTTCAAGCATGGCCGAACGGACCGTGTACCCTTTGCCGATCATGGTGCCGAAGGTGCGGTTTCGTGAGAAGTGTGAATATCCGGTAACCAGGAGATCTCCCAGGTATGCCGAGGATTTGATGTCGCGGGTGATGGGATGAACCGTATCCACAAACCGTTTGATTTCCTGAATCGCGTTGGACATGAGTACCGCCTGGAAGTTATCCCCGTAACGGAGGCTGTGCGAAATTCCTGAGGCAATCGCCATGATGTTTTTCAGTACTGCCGAATATTCAGTTCCCCAGATGTCATCTGAGATATGGGTACGTATCGAGGGACCTTCCAGCAACATGGCAAACTGCCTTGCCCTTTTCACATCAGGACTGGCGATGGTCAGGTAGGAGAGAAGGTCGCGTGCCACCTCTTCTGCATGACAAGGTCCGGCGATAACCCCAAACTGATCGAAGGGGACATCGTAGAACTCATGAAAGAATTCACCGACTACAAGATTATCATCAGGGATAATCCCTTTGATGGCCGAAATCACATACCTCGAACCAATATTCACCGTCAGATGGCTCAGGGTATCCTTAAGGAATGCAGAAGGGGTAACAAAGACCAGAATATCTGAATCTTCAACAATTTTGTTGATATCAGAATAGAAATTAATCCTTGACATCTCGAACTCTACCGAGCGCAGATAATTAGGATTATGCCGGAACTTTTTGAAAAGCTCGATATTCTCCTCCTTGCGGATATACCAATTTAGTTCGGGCAGGTTATAGATCAGAATCTTGGCCAGTGCCGTAGCCCAACTTCCGCTTCCAATGATAGCAACCCGGCTTTTCTCGTTGATTTCAGTCATTTTACCGACGTATTAATTTAACCAATTTGACACATCGTTTGCTGCAGGATTTGGCAATCCCAGTTGATTTTTCTTGTTAAACCCGCATAAATCGTTGAATAATTTACCCGGTTTTACCTCTTTGAGCTGGGATACCTTTTTATATCCCATTTTCATCAGAACCTCCACCCATTCGGCGGGAATCCCGAGTTCCAAATATTTTTCAGCCGGATCTTCCTCGGCTCTTTTTTCCGGTTTCATTTGGGGGAAAAGAAGTACATCCTGAATTGAAGCTGAGTTTGTAAGCAGCATAGTCAGCCTGTCGATTCCAATCCCCATTCCTGATGTGGGGGGCATCCCGTATTCGAGGGCCCGCACAAAATCCATATCAATGAACATCGCTTCGTTATCCCCTTTTTCCGACAACCTGAGCTGATCCTGAAAGCGACCGAGCTGGTCGATCGGATCGTTTAATTCGGAATAGGCGTTACAGAGTTCTTTCCCATTAACCATGAGTTCAAACCTCTCGGTGAGCTCAGGATTATTGCGGTGCCTTTTGCAGAGCGGTGACATCTCGATCGGATAATCGGTGATAAAAGTTGGCTGAATATAAGATCCCTCACATTTTTCGCCAAATATCTCATCAATCAGCTTGCCTTTCCCCATGGTATTGTCAAAATCGACCCCGGTCTTCCGGCAAACATCCCGCAAAGCTTCCTCGTCCATCTCCGAAATATCGTAACCGGTATGTTCCCTGATCGATTCGAACATAGTGATCCGTTTAAAAGGACGTTTAAAATCAATCTCCCTGTCCCCAACTGTTATGCAGGTCTTGCCATGCAGGGCAAGGGTGACCCGCTCTATCATCTCCTCCGTGAAATCCATCATCCAGTTGTAGTCTTTGTAGGCCACATAGATTTCCATTACAGTGAATTCAGGATTATGGGTACGGTCCATCCCTTCATTCCGGAAGTCTTTCGAAAATTCATAAACCCCCTCGAATCCGCCAACAATCAGTCGTTTTAAATACAATTCATTGGCTACCCTTAAATAGAGCGGCATATTGAGGGCATTATGATGGGTAATGAACGGGCGGGCAGCTGCTCCTCCCGGAATTGGCTGTAAGACAGGTGTTTCAACTTCCAGGTAACCGCGTTCATTGAAGAATTCACGCATCTGATTAATGATTTTGGTCCTCTTCAGGAAAGTTTCCCTGACGTGAGGATTAACAATCAGATCAAGATATCGCTGACGATAACGCTGTTCGGGATCGGTAAAGGCATCAAATGTCTTGCCCTCTTTCTCCTTTACAACTGGTAGCGGTTTTATCGACTTGCTGAGCAGAACAAACTCTCTCACATGTATGGTTATCTCACCCATCTGAGTGACAAAAACATATCCCATAACCCCAATGATATCACCGATATCGAGCAATTTCTTAAACACCTCGTTGTAGAGTGTTTTATCCTCGCCCGGACAAATTTCATCGCGGTTGATATAGATCTGAATCCTCCCCGTCTCGTCCTGCAGTTCACCGAATGAAACTTTGCCCATAATGCGCTGGGACATTAATCTACCCGCAAAAACTACCTCCTGAAGATTGGGAATTTCAGGATTAAAAGTGGTAAGTATTTTATTCGAGGTTATGTTGGTTTTAAATTCATTGGCCGGATAAGGATTGATCCCAAGGTCCCGTAGTTTTTGTAGCGAATTCCGCCGGATCAACTCCTGCTCACTTAAATCTATATTGCTCATTTTAAATGTTTACCTTCAGTTATTCCAAAATTATGGGCAAAGGTACAAAAAGTTATCCTTTTGGGAATAGCTACTTTTTAGTATATTTGAGGAAAATATTTAGAGCCCAAGCCCCATTTAAGAAGTTTGTATGCAAAAATCGTGGAGAATAAAGAAACCTGCTGATAATAATGATCTTAAGCACCTATCTGCAGCGTTGGATATAGATATTGCCATTGCAAACTTACTTGTTCAGCGGGGAATTAAAACATATTCTGAGGCCCGTTCCTTTTTCCGACCCAAGTTATCCGATCTTCATGATCCGTTCCTGATGAAAGATATGGACAAAGCTGTGGCCCGCATCAAAAAAGCAATAGAAAATAGTGAGAAGGTGATGGTCTATGGGGATTATGATGTCGACGGTACCACCTCCGTGGCGCTCATGTATTCATTCCTGTGCAACAGACTCACAAATATCGATTATTATATCCCGGACCGCTACATGGAAGGGTATGGAATTTCCCGGATGAGTATCGATTACGCGGCTCAGAATAATTTTTCGTTGGTTATTGTTCTCGATTGCGGAATTAAAGCCAATGATAAAATCGCCTATGCAAAGGAACTGGGGATCGATTTTATCATTTGTGATCATCACAATCCCGATGCAACAGTCCCCGATGCAGTGGCGGTTTTGGACCCCAAACAACCTGACTGTAATTATCCTTATAAAGAACTTTCAGGGTGTGGTGTGGGATTCAAACTCATCCAGGCATTTTGCATGGACCAGGGAATACCGGAGGAGGTTGCGCTCGAATTGCTTGACTTAGTGGTTGTTAGTATTGCGTCTGATATCGTTCCCCTCACTGGCGAGAACAGGGTATTGGCCTATTATGGTTTGCAGAAATTAAATTCCAATCCGTCAACGGGTCTTAAAACACTCATCAAGTATGCCGGGATGATTGGGGAATTTAAAATTAACGACATCGTGTTCAAGATTGGTCCGAGGTTAAATGCATCGGGAAGGATAGAACACGGAAAGAAATCTGTTGCCATTCTGCTGGCCAAGGATGCCAAGGAACTGGAAGACCTGGGAATCGAAATAAATTCCTACAATGAAATACGAAAAACCCTTGACCGTGAAATCACCCAGGAGGCTCTCGAAATCATCAGGAAGAGCGAGTTTTACGAAGGGAGGGTCACCACCGTAATTTATAACCGCGACTGGCACAAAGGTGTCGTCGGCATAGTTGCCTCCAGATTGACAGAATATTACTACCGTCCCACAGTGGTATTAACCGAATCGAACGGGCTCGCCACCGGGTCGGCAAGATCGGTAGGCGAATTCGACCTTTATGAGGCGATCAGTGCCTGCGCCGACTTGCTGGAATCGTATGGCGGTCATATGTATGCAGCCGGTTTATCCATGAAATTGGAGAATGTAGCCGAGTTTTCACGCAGGTTCGAGCAGGTGGTCAGGGATACCATTTCGGCTGATCAGTTAAAACAGACCATTGAAATTGATGCCAAGATTTCACTTTCAGACCTCTCACCTAAATTTTTAAAGATACTCAATCAATTTGAACCTTATGGTCCGCATAATATGATGCCTGTTTTCCTGACTGAAAACGTCCTTGATTATGGGACCAGCCGTTTGGTTGGCAAGAATAACGAACATTTGAAGCTCGATTTGATGGAAGCGAACCGCTCCTCGGCCGTATTTTCGGGAATTGCATTTTCACAATCCGACCATCTGGATGTGATAAAAAGATCCCTTCCATTCAATATTTGCTACTCGGTTACTGAAAATGAATATCGCGGGAAAACCTACATGCAGCTGAATGTCAGGGATATAAAATACCGGGATGATGAAAGTGAAAATTAAATGCAATGTTACCTTTGGAATCATCAGATCTTAAAATCCGGTTTAAGGAAGCACTTGCCAATGAATTACCCGGGGAGACGGCCCATCGCAGGATGTTACCCAATGGCCGCGATCTTTACCCAATCGAAGGATCCTTTATTAAACAGAGCAGCGTTCTGATTCTGATTTTCCCGGATAATGGAGAATTGCATACCTGTATGATCAAACGCCCTGCTGCCATGCGCAATCATGGAGGGCAGATTGCATTTCCGGGAGGAAAGTACGAACCATCCGACAAGGATTTGGTCCGTACAGCACTTCGGGAATCGTTTGAAGAGATAGGAACAGCGGAAAATATGGTTGATATCATCGGATCCCTTACACCAATATATGTTCAGGTGAGCAATTTTACGATCAACCCGTTTATTGGATGGTGTGAAACCATCCCCAATTTCAATATCGACAATCGGGAGGTGGATGGGTTTTTTAAAATTCCGCTCAAAAGTATCCTGGATTCTTCAACCCGTGAATGGCGAAACGTCATTACTCCATTCGGTAATCTCGAGGTGCCCGGATTTTATATCGATCCTTTATTTATCTGGGGGGCTACAGCCATGATTATTTCAGAATTCAGGGAAGTCTGGCTTTCAATTGCGAACCGTTAGTTCCGGTTAGTTGTAAAAAGTCCACGACACACCAAAAGCAAGGGTTCCAATCTGGGAAGGATATCCTGGAGCAGTATAATAGTCCTTTTTGATGAATTTAGTGGTCAGATTGCTGTATTTCACATAGAAACGGGTCCTTTTCAGTTTCAGGTTAACAAAGCCATCAACCCATGGATAATCCCCGATTTTTTGATTTTGCTGCACATAAAACATTCCAATGGCAGGACTATAATAATCAGCATAATAAGCTGCATCATAGCGAAGATCCAGTCCCAGCTGTACGGCCAGAACCTTTGCAACATTACCCGCAATAAAAATCGTATTCCGGGTTGAAATCTCAGGAACATGTAAAAAGACACTCGTAGTCGATTTCTGATACATTACCGAATTTTGCAGGTTTAATGGCCCGAACCTGAAGTCTTTCCTTATAAAGAACTGAGCCACAGAAAATTCAGAACTTGCCTGAGCGGGGAGGGAAGCTTCGTTCCAATACATAAACCGGCTGACAATGGAGTATTTAAATCCAAGTTTAAACTTTCTGTTTGGGTTGTCATAAACTGCACCAACCTTTAATTCGTAGGTTTTATTAAAATCATTATTCCATTTAAAATGGTTGGAATAGTAATGCTGATAAAAATAATCAGGGGTAGTGTTGGTCATGCTTCCGCTTACCCTGAAGAAGGAGGTGTCTTTTGACGTCCGGATTGGTTTTTCAATTTGACCCGTCAGGTCAAAATCGCCAAAACGATATCCCTGAATGTAATACCTGCCGGTGGCATTAAAATTCAGAAACTTGGCGTCTGTTCTGAAGATTGAACCACCCAGGAAGGTATTAATCTGGCTTCTTGACTGGGTAAGTGCGAGCGGTGCTTTCATAACCCCCGGAGTATAAATCAACTGTTCTCTGGGAAAGTACATATTGATCAGGTCATTACCGATATAGGCCTGCTTTCCGAAGGTAAAATTCTTGCCGGGAACTTCCACTCCTTTGAGATAAAAAAGATTGGTCACGCGGTTCATCCCTGTATTATCTTGCGTAGCGGGCGCCGTGGACGTTCCTGTCACTGAATTGATATATGGAAGATGCTGAGTCCCGTAAAAATAGGTCATTCCCCTTGCATCGGTAAAGTTGAAAGACGGGTTTGGCTCTACCTCAAGGAAAGTTCGTGAATTATTTGACCATTCGAAGGTATGCATCAGGGTAAAACGGGGGACGAATTTCTCAAAAGTTTCGTCTTTCTCCTTCATCTTAATCCACTTCCCAAATTTATACTGGTGAGAAATGATTGCAAAAGTGTTGTTGGTGATTGCGGATGTTCCGGTGAACCAAACAGGCATGTTTTCTGGCTTAAGATCGGGATTCTGAATGTCAGTAGCATTAAGAAGCCCTCCGTTTTCCTGATCCTTAAATTTGTTTTTCCCAACGATGAACCACAAATCATAACGGTCAACGTTATAACTGCCAAAAAGATTCAAAGCATTGTCTTTGGCCTCCTGATTCAGGTATTTACCCTGGGAGGTGATTGAATTGTAGGAGAAGCCAAAGTTAAACGAAGAGTTGATATTCTGGGTTTGGAACGCGTGCAACCACGATTCCCCGCTTGGTTTGTTATTAAACCACTGTCCGTATTCAAGCAAGGTGAAGGGTTTGGTGGTATTGTAAAACCGGATATCCTTTGGCCAGACCCCAAAATCGCGGTAGTTTCGCACAAATAAAAAGTCATTGGGATCAAAGGCTGATCGCTCAAAATAATCGTTACTCTGAGCCGAAAGTCCAATATTTCCTAATGATTCAGACGAAATTGATTTTTTTAATGCCGGATTATAGGTTTGAAAATCTACAAATGCAGTATCGAGCTTAGTTTGTTTGATTTGGGAATAACCATTTTGCAATTCATACACCTTCATTTTAAAAACGATGGTGTCTTTTTTTGCATCTGCTTTCTTCCTCCCCGAAGAATTATTCCCCTGCCCCCGTCCTGATCCGGAGGAATTTGAATTATAATTGCTATTTTGAGCATAGGTCAAACCAGAGGCAAACAATAGCGTAAGAAGAGTTATAAATTTCAACTGAATACTCATAGGCGGCAAAGATAGGAATTTCCTGCAACATGGTATAATGGAGGATGTCTCATAAGCACGTCAAACAACAAACAAAATGGAAATCTCAAAATTTAAAGTACACCTCATTTGCACTTTTCATTTTATAATTTACATCCTGCATTTCATTATTTACTCCTCTTTCTTTATAAACGATTTGAAACTAAGGGGAAATTGGATTCCATACATTTTTTCATACCCTTTGGTGAAATAGGTATAATCAAAAAATGCCTGGTTGTGATTTTTAAGCTGGATCAGCGCCTCGATCTTCAATTTAAATGCTTCCTCATTTAAAGGGTCAGATTTTAGAATGATATCCGCAAGACGATAGATTGCCTCAGGATTCTTCTCTTTTTCGAACGAATCGGCAAGCAGAAAGAGATAATTGAGCAGAGAGGTCAGAAAATGGCTGTTGAAAGGATCAAGCCAGGGGGTTCGCTCATCTTCTACAAAAATCCCCTGGGCAAGAATAAGGAGTATTTTCTCAAACTCTTCCCTGGTGAGTGGCTGAAAATTGCCCTTTATTTTTTTAAGCAGAAACTGATAATCACAAAAAACCTCTTTGCTGAATTTCAGGATCCAGCTGCCATCAATATGAATGACCTGAATCCCTTTGAGATTGACCATCAGGTCTCTTAATTTTTTTACACTGACATTCCGGTTATTCTTTGCACTTTCGGGGGTGTGATAGGTCCAGTGGATACTATTCAGTTTTTCGTTGGTGATCCCTTTGTCATCGGTTCCCAGCAGCAAAATAGATAAAAACAGTTGCTTTAGCTTAGTTGTGAACCGGTTACTAATCTCCAATCCATCATTGTCATAGACCCGAAATTCGCCAAAAAGATAGATGGCATTCCTGCGGGACAGCTCCACTAATCTTTTATCCGGATTTTCAGTCCTTCTTGGAATCTTATCGGTTACCAATGAATTTAACCGGTTATCATCTTCCAGACTCTCCTCTGCCATGTGAAGTTTTCGCAACAAAAAGATCAGCAAATAAATAAATACGAGGGAAAACCCTCCCACCATCCAGATGACTTTTGTGATCCAATTCCCCGGATTGGAAAGAACTGTCTTAAAAGTAATAGACAACATCGACCTGTTTATCGGAGGATAATTCAGTGTGAAAATTTTATAACTCGTCGAATCTCCTCCTACCGGCGTTTTTATGACAGCAAAGAACTCCTTAGTTTTATTGAAAAATGAGAGGGAAGCTTTGGATCGCTCCTCATCAAAATAAAAATGCATGGTATCACTGACTGCCGAATATTCAGGTTTTTCAAGTGAAATGCGGTAGAGTTTAAGATAAGTTCCGTTGAGGAAGGGGGGAAAGCCAAGTACATAGAGTGCGGGTGTTTGCTCCGGAACTGTAGTCGAACCCATCGGAATAAAATTTTCGGAGACATTCTCCATATTCCATTTTTTCTCCAATGTCAAATCGTTCAGATTGAGTCTGTAAAGGTCGTAAAGACACTGTGGTCCAAGCTCTTGCTGTCCGGATGCATTCCCGTATCCGCCGAAAATCAGAAATTCACCGGGATTTTTTGTTTTTGCCACTGCCGCATAAGATCGGGGAACCAGCTTGTCCCCGTTCAGAATTACCTGTTTCCAGCTCTTCTCCGGAAAATTGTAGCGCATTAAATAATCGTAATACTTATAGTTGTGATATCCTCCGAGCGAATAGGCGGATTTATCCTGATCGTTAAGGAAAAATGAGGAATTTGCCGCCTGGGAAGTCTCAGAATTGAAGGTTCCCTTTCCCCACTCATTATTGTTTTCATCGTAGACATGGATATCATTGGGAACTGTGCTAAAACAAAATATTTTTTTCTCAGGAAACGAATAGTAATAAGTTTCTGATTTGAAATTGGACGGCTTGTAGTTATCTACCTTTTGCTCCTCAATTTTAGAATTTATGATATCGCACGAAACGATTTTATGTTTTCCGATAAACAGAATACGATTTTGAACCGTGTCAAAAGCGATACCCGAAGATGCCTCCAGCTTCAATTCATCTTTTTTTGTCCAGAAAAAGTGATTGTTGAGCAGCCAGTTTGGATTGGTGGTGCGAGCGGTTAAATTGCCCACAAGATCAGATGCCTTTTCCCCCTCTGATTCGTTGAGCAACCAATTGTGACGTGACTTGTTATTATAATCTCCGATTCTGATATTCCTGATTGCCATACGGGGAACATCGGTTGTTGGAAAATTGATTGACCGGTTGGCACCAAAACATATATTAAGCTTTCTGAAACCATTAAGAACAACATGATCATCGGTAAAAATCTGCTTTCCCAGTGTACAATCCACCCTCCCGTGTTCCAGATCAAATGTCAGGCTCAGATGAAGCCAGTTATTACGGACCAGTTTATTTTCTTCCAGGGGAATATTGATGGTCGTCAGCTGTTCATTGACCACTAGTTTCAGAACCGCGAGCGTACTGCTCTCCGGAATATAAACCAGGTCAATATTATGATGCTCCTTGTCAAATAACCTGAAAATATACCCGAATTGATCACGGTTCCAGATTGCAAAATCAAATTCCAGACTAAACTTATAACGGGCAGTAACGGCCGAATTAAAGGTGAGATCCAACGAAGTACGCTGCTCCTTTGGATTTGGCGCAGCAGTAAAAAGCAGTCCAGAATGAAATAAATTTTGAGAAAATGTTTTATTCGCAAATAGGAAAAGCAAAATCAGCCCCAATATTATCCCCGACTGGCTTTTCATATTTGACCTAATTAAATGTTAATAAACCTTAATCAAGGGTCAAATATAGAAATTAATCCATCAATTAATCTCTAATTAATCGATTAAAAAATAAAATCACCAAATCGCCTTCAATAATAAAATAGTTTAATAACAGATTTTGGGGTACTGCTTTTTCAGGATCTCCAGATTTTGCAGGATTAAATCATCACGCTGGGACGCGCACAATTGAGTACGACCCGGATCTTCCGGGGTATTGAGCACATAATCAACCAATTTTTCAATGGTGGTTGTGGCTACGTGCATCCTTGTGTCGGAAGAGGCATAATATATAAATACGGTTCCGTTTTCATCCAGGATCCATCCATTGCTGAAGATGACATTCGAAACGTCGCCAACGCGTTCATTTCCAATAGGTTCTATAAAATGCCCCCCCGGACGTTTGGTAACCCTCCAGGGTTCGTGAAGATCAGTCAAAAACAAATAGAGCGTATATCGCAGACCGGCAGCGGTGCGCCGTACACCGTGAGCCAGGTGTAACCACCCAACCGGAGTCTTGAGCGGCGCCGGCCCTTGTCCGTTTTTTACCTCCTTTACCGTGTGATACATTCTCGGATCAACCATAATTTCATTCTCAACGGAAGCTTCTTCCATGGTATAGGTAAATCCGGCACAGATTCCGCTGTCACCAGTTTCGATGAAGCTTTTCTGCGGACGGGTGTAGATCATGTACTTGCCATTGACAAATTCGGGATGAAGAACGCAGTTCCGTTGCTGCATCGCGGAGGATTTTAAGTCCTGAAGCCGTTCCCAGGTTTTTAAATCTTTTGTCCGGGCAATTCCACAGCTGGCCAAAGCGGCCGAGGAATCCTCCGGGTTACTTTGATCTTTCCGTTCCGCACAAAACAAGCCATAAATCCAGCCATCCTCGTGCCGGGTTAACCGGATATCGTAAACGTTTTTCTCCGGGTCTTCGGTTACCGGCATTACAATCGGACGGTCCCAGAATTTCCAGTAATTGATTCCGTCAGGACTTTCGGCAACTGCAAAAAACGATTTTACGTCAAATCCTTCTACGCGGGCAATCATGTAGTATTTGCCATTCAGCTTGATAGCCCCTGCATTGAACGTAGTATTGATCCCCAGGCGGGTCATCAAATGGGGATTGGTATCATAGTTCAGATCGTAAAGCCAGAAGACGGGTGCGTGGTTGCGGGTTAAAACAGGGTATTCATACCTGTCAAAGATGCCATTTCCGCCTGGCTGAGTAATATTCTGCCTGTTAATCAACAGGTTGTATTCCCCGAAAAGTTGGTTCAGAAGTATATCAAAGTTACTTTTATCCATATTGTAATGAGGTCAAAATAAAAAGTGAAAAATGTAAGAGGTAAAAATCAAATTTTAACCGGCTATCTCCAAATGAGTTGCATCATCGCACTTTGCACTTTGGATTTTGCATTTTTTTTAATTATTTTCTTTCCGGCACGGGTTCCTGGAAGATCTTTCTCATTCCTCCTCAAGCTTGTCGTACCAATAGATTTTCAGAAAAACGGTGGTTGCCGCAAAAACTACAAATGCAATCGACATCGAAACAAACTCTCTGATAACCAGATATATTGGCATTACTACCATGCTCATCTGCCATGCAATACCAACCGAACAGTTCATCATGTCACGTTTAAAATTCCGGTTTTTCTTAAAAGCAGGGTTTTCTGCCAAAACTTTCTGATAGATGGGTTCCCAAAATCCCCATGGGCGAACAGATGAGTAGAATTCTTTAAGCACCTCTTCATTATCAGGGTCTGTCAAAAGGCTGCCTGCAACACAACCGACCGATGAGATGATCAGAATTAAGGGGAATGTATTTAATGCTGATGAATCGGGGAATACCAGAGGGATCACTAATGAGGCAGCTATCCCGGATAACATTCCCCAGAAATAGCCGTAACCGTTGAACCGCCACCAGATCCATTTCAGGATATTGGCAGCCGTGTAACCGCCATACAATGAGGCAACGATCCATTTGGTCATTGAATCGATGGAGTGGATAAACATTCCGAAGATCACACCGACGATGACAACCAGCAATGAAACAAGGTAACTTAACCGGATATACTTTTTGTTGGAAGCATTCGGGTTTATAAATTTTTTGTAGATATCATTTACGATATAGGCCGGGCCAGCATTCACATAGGCTGCGAAGTTTGACATGAAAGCGGCGATTAATCCGGCGAGTAAAAGCCCCAGTAATCCTGTTGGGATGAAATTGCTGACGGCATAAGGCAAAATCATTTCGAAATCAATATCCGAACCCATCGAATTTAATTTTGGACTGAAGTAGACCAGCACCAGGACGGTAATTCCGGCAACCATCAGGAAACGGGGGAAAAAGAGTACCAGGGAGGTAAACCCGGTCATACGGGCGGCATCCCTCGGATTTTTGGTAGAGAGTATCCGCTGAAGGTCATAGCTTGGGACAGGACCAGCGATGCTCACTAAAATTCCTTTAAAAACCATAATCATGAAAATTATGGAGAAGAATTCGTAGCCGTCGGCAGAGATTTTATTCTTAACGGAGGGGATCAGGTTACTCCAGTCGAGATTTAATTTCCACCCGAAGAAAAGGTCTTTCCACCCGGCAGGTATTACGGCATTAAGCTGTGCAGGAGTGACCAGGTTCATGGCAATCACCCCGACAACAAAACAGGAGATGGTTAAGACTAAGAATTGCATAATTTCAGTGGCGACTACACTATACATACCACCCTTGATCACGTATAAAGTGGTAAAACCTATGATCAGCAGCGCGTACATATTTTCAGACGAAATCACTTTGGATCCGATTTCGGTAGTCAGGTCCCAGGGAAAAAATGAGGTGGCAAATTTCCCGATCCCTGCAAAGGTATAGGCAATGAAACCGATCACACTGACGATGGCGAAAACGACAATAATCAGGTGAGAGAGTCTCCCCCCGCGGTCTTCCCCAAAACGTGTTTTTAACCATTCGGCACCGGTCATCACCTTTGAACGTCTTAGCCAGGTGGCCAGAAACACCATCAGAAACACCTGGTTCCAGATCGGCCAGATCCAGGGCAACCAGGCCCCTTTAAGACCGTAGATAAATAAAATGGAGACAAACCACATGGTTCCGGTAATATCAAACATTCCGGAAGCGTTCGAAATTCCCAAAATATACCAGGGAATACGTCTTCCCCCCAGAAAATAGGAATCAAGGTTCTTGCTGGCCTGTTTGGAGATCAGAAATCCGATCAGCAGGGTCAGTACTAAATATCCGATAACTATTCCTATATCAAGTGGTTGTAAATTCATTGGTTTGTTAATTAGCTGATTATTAAACACAGGATACCAATCGGCTGCAAAATTAGTCAACTTCAGCCGAAAAAAAGAGGTAGTTTGGTTTCTCTTTATGAAACAGAAAATACCCTCCTACATACCTGTAAAAGGGTATTTTCATGTTCTAATTTAATCAATAATCCGGAGCTTAAAAGTTTGAGCCGCCGGTATCCCACCATAAGCGGGTACCGATTTCATCCGCACCGCCAAGGCTTGAGGTTGCAGTAGCAACAGCTGCTGCATTGCTCAATCTTTCTGCATCGGTGAATTCCATCCTCTTAATCCATTGATCAGGAGCGACAATACCATAGGATCTGGAAGGGCTGTCGTTTTTGGCAACGTGAGGAATTTTAGGATAACCGGTCCTTCTGAAATCAACCCATGATTCCAGGGTATTGGTGAAGTTATTCAGCCATTTCTGGGTCATGATCTTCTCCAGTTTCAGCTCGTTGCTGTCACCTTCATTCCAGGCAACAGTAATTGTGGAAAGCGGTGTGAAATTATTTCTTGAGTCCACAGGATCCACATAAGCAATTGGTTTGCTTGTTTTATCAACAAGGTAGGCATCTACGTTAGCTCCACCCCAGTCAGCAAAGGATAACCTGACTCCGTTTTCGTAATTGGTTTTGGCATCTCCTGCCCCAACCCAACCTCTGAGAGCCGCTTCGGCTTTGAGGAAGCTAACTTCTGCTGCAGTTAAATGCCTTCTGTTTTGTACGGTGTTAAAATCAGTGGATACTTTGGAGAAATTGATATGCGCTGCTTTGGAGGTAATATAAGAACCATTTCTGATCCCTTTGTAAGGAAAAGCTGGATGATCGGCATAAAGTGCAGGATCGGAAACTGCTGAAAAGTATTTTGAAATACGCCCATCATTCATACCAACCATAAAGGATTCGATAACGCCACCCATTCTGGTATCATCCCATTGGAAACAGATCATTCCGACAGGCATGATTTTTCCCAATTGTGAAAGCAAGAAATTGTCAGTATTTGTAGCTATCAAACCAGCAGGATCGGCCATTGCCTTTTCACCTTGTGTTTTTGCCACGGCTGGAGCGACTTTTGATATACGCATAGCCAATTGCAGCCGTACCGAATTTACTAGCTTCATCCATGATGCAATTTTACCACCATAACTGGGATCAAATTTAACAAACCCAGCGTAAGATGTGTTTGCCGCAAAGGCTGTTTGAATGGTGTCTAACTGCGCAAAAAACAGGTTGTAAAGATCTGACTCCTTGTCATAAGGAATTGAATTGGCAGTAGAGCCATAATTGGAATAGATTATCGGACCGTGAATCGCTGTCACTCTGGACATCGAAAGAATCCTGATCAGATTCGCCCATGTTGCAAAAAGTGGCAGGTTATTGGTCTTAGCCAAAGCGATTACCTGTTTGGCAGGTGACATGATGCTGCCATATTCACGATTCCAGTATGCGCCTCTCCAGGCCATTGCATAGGTGGTATTGTTGACATTTGCCACAAAATCGGTACCGGTATTCATATATCCCATCCAGGAGTCGTAACATAGATCTTCTTCAATCTGACTTCCCTGATCTCCGTGAAGTTGGTAAAGCATCCCTGAAAATGGCGAACCTACCAGGTTAAAGTCCTGCTGAAGCAGTACATCAGAGATCTCATACGGATTCTGATTTTCATTTACAAAATTCGATGTGCACGCAGCGAGACCACACATGAATAGCAGACCAATAAATATCTTTTTCATATTAATTAATTTTAAGATTTTAGAAAGTGACTTTTAAGCTAAACCCGTAAGTCCTTGTTGAAGGAACACTAAACACTTCGTTTGACTGCTGTGAATTGCTTGTGCTCATGGCCTGTTCTGGATCGTAAGGAGCTTTTTTGTAGAAGAAGAATAAATTCCTCCCAACTAACGAAAACGAAGCATCCTTAATCGGCAAATTGTATTTCTTCACGTCGAAATTATATCCAAGGACCAATTGACCCAATCTGATATTTGTCCTGGAGTAAATATAAGGCTCCATGATCCGGTTACGGTCACCGACAGCTCCATAGTAAGTTACCGGAGAAATTGAAGTAACTGAAACACCATTCGCGTCAACTGCGTTGATTGCCATTGTAGAACCTGCATCGCGGATAGCTCCGGTTCTTTTACTTACACCATAAGAGTCAAGGAATGCCTCTGTTTTTGAAAATGCAACCCCACCAAATTTGGCGTTAACCAGCATGCTCATAAAGAAGTTCTTATAGTCAAGGGTATTATTCCATCCTAAAAGGAAATCAGGATTCACATTGCCCACTTTGGTCTGGGTAGATGCTGCTGTTGGAACACCTTTCGAATCAAGAATGATCTGACCGGCAGTATTTCTTGCAAATTTGTAAATGTAAACATCATTAAATGATCCGCCAGCCTTTATTTCAGAAGTAAAGCCTTCGTCATTGTTATTATTATACACTACGTAACCTGGGTTTGAAGCGATAAGGGTAACAATTTTATTCTTGTTTTGTGACAGATTCACGGATGTTTTCCAACTGAAATCGGAAGTTTTTACCGGGGAAGCATCGATAGTCAATTCAAAACCTTTGTTGGTGACTTTACCTGCATTGACATAATAACTGGTATAACCGGAACCTGATGGTGCCGAAAGTGTAAGGAATTGATTGGTGCTGATATCACTGTAATAGGTGAATTCCAGGCCGGCCCTTCCACTGAAGAAACGCCATTCTGTACCTAATTCCGAACTGGTAATTACCTCAGGTTTTAAATTGGTAAACGGAACCTGTGAATTACGGCTAATACTTCCGATTCCACTAGGAGTCCCTGCACCACCAATACTATTCTCAGGATTTACCACGTTGAATGGTACTTCGTTGGCAGTTTGGGAGGATGATGCCCTTACTTTGGCGAAGGAAATTGCTTCAGGCATTTTAACCATCTGGCTCAGAATGGCTGAAAGACCGAGTGCAGGATACAAATAGGACTGATTCCCTGTAAGTGCCAAAGTTGAAGCCCAGTCGTTACGCAGGGACAAATCCAAAAATAACATCTCTTTATAACCTATCTGAGCATTGGCAAAAGCTCCCTGTTTGATTTCCCTGTTAATGGTATTATTAAACATGACATTGTACGGCATGTTCGCGAAGGAAAAGAAGTTTGGATACATTAAGGAGGTAGTACCATTTGAAACCGACATCCCATCATTGAAGATATTATGCTGATAACTTGCTCCTAAAATTGCATTTAAACTGACATCTCCAAATTTGTTGTTGTAGCTTAAAATTCCGTCGGTATACAATGACTGATCGGTATATTTGCTATAATTCCATGATCCGTTCGGACTAACGCTTACCGAGTTTCCTCCGGCAGCATACCTGTTGTCATTCAATTTCGCTGCATAGTCAATATTTCCACGGACATCGAATTTAAGATGCTTGGCAATATCCCAGGACAATTTTACATTGGCGATTACACGGCTTGTTGTAGCAAGTTTAGGATCCATATTTAATTCCCAATAAGGATTGTTTTGTTTTTCTTCGGTGGAATACCAATTCATCACATTCATATTCCTGGCCTTATTGAAGACCGCGTAATTTGATTTATAGGAAGCAAAATCTCTCTCACGGGCAAATAAATATAAGCCTGTAAGTGGATTGTTGTAATAACCTGCACCCGGACGATTGCGGGAGACCTCATTGGTAAACATCACATTCGAACTAATATTAACTTTATTGTTGAATAATTTGGTAGACTGGCTAAAGCTAAAGTTATTCTTTTGATAGGTATTGGTAGGCATAATACCCGTAGCAGAAGTATTCGAATAGGAGAAATAGACCGTTGTTTTGTCATTACCTCCGCTGATCGAAACTGAATTCGTTGCGTTCACTCCGGTACGGAAGAAATTTTTAATATAATCCTTCTGATAATTTCCTTTGGTAGTAGACCAGCTGTAGTCAGCTCCATCTGCACCGTATGAGTATTGAAAATCTGGAAGGCCCGAAACTCCTTCAAACATCGTACTGCTGTTTACAGTAACCGTTGTTTTTTCTGATTTACCTTTTTTGGTAGTAATCAAAACTACCCCGTTTGCACCCTGGCTACCATAAAGGATCGATGCATTGGCTCCTTTTAATATATTGAGACTTTCAATATCGGCAGGATTGATCTGTGAGAGTCCGTCACCACCGTCAGTTCCGCCGTAAGACCCAGGCTGTCCGTTTTTGTTGTTTACCATTGGAACCCCGTCAATAACGTATAGAGGTTCGCTAAGACCAGTAAGAGACTTGTTGCCCCTGAGTACTGCTTTAGTCGATCCACCTGGTCCGGAATTACTGGTTTCAATGTTAACCCCTGATGCTTTTCCACTCAAGGCGTCCATAAAGTTGCCATTTGAGGCTTTAAGCAACTCTGCTCCTGAAACCTGCTGCGAAGCGTAGGTCAGCGTCTTCTTGTCGCGCTGGATACCCAAGGCTGTAACAACAACTTCATTGATTCCCACACTCTCTGAAGCCATCTTTACATTGATGACCGCACGGCCATTAATTGCTTCAGAAACCGGAGTCATACCCACAAAAGAGAATTGTAGTGTTGCACTGGCAGAACTTACGCTAATCGCGTACTTTCCATTGGCATCAGTTACTGTTCCATTCGTAGTGCCTTTCTGAACGACAGATACACCAGGAATACTAACCCCGTCCGGGTCAGTAATAGTCCCGCTTACTTTCACCTGAGCCATGACGCCCGAAAATGAAGCAAACAGTACGATCAAAATCAGGTACAATCTTTTCTTCATAATGATAATATTAGTTTAAAATTAACGCGCCTTCAAATCATACCTTTACGAAGGCACGACACAAAGGTAGATGGGGGCGATTAACAGGGCGATTAATTATACGGTTAATTTAAATTAATTTAACGAATAAATACAATTTAAAAAATGGCTAAAATAAACTAAAAAGGTCAAAATTAATTTTGTAAATGACATATAATTAAATAGATAAATGATAATTTACTGAATTGATAAGGTTAAATGCCAATTTTCTGGCTTCCTGATTTGGTTCTTAAATGTTAAAATATCTAAAAATCAGAGCGCGGAATAAGGGAATCTGGTTATGCTGAAAAACAATTTTCGGAGCCGATTAATTTCGCTATTTTGAGGGTAGTATTTTGTTAAGAGAAGGTAAATCCGGGGTGAAAACTTTGCATGGCAGTATCCCTGCCATCTCAATTATTGATGCACGGATCCTGTCAGAAAACAGATTTGGATGTATGCCCGAAAGATGATCTGTAGGAAGAATTTGGTTTTTTTCGGGAAGGAACCGGGAGTGATGGAATGGTTGAATAGTTCATTCCATGTTGGGAATAAAAACCATTTAGTTACAGACAGACCGGCCAGCTGCCGGTAGCTAAAAGCAGGCAGCGAAACCTTATACTGTATGAGTTTATATGCCAGCCAGCTCGAGCCAGCACCAAAATAAGGGATTTTCTGATTAACTAAAACCCCCGCTGATGTACTCTTTGGTCAGTTTATGTTTAGGGTGGTTAAACACCTGATCCGCAGTGCCAAATTCAATCAGTTCTCCCATATACATGAATGCCACATAGTCGGCGATCCGTTTAGCCTGGCGTAAGGTATGTGTAACCAGGACAATGGTATACTTATCCTTGATCGAGAGAAAGAGCTCCTCGATGGTTTTTGATGAGATAGGATCCAACGCGGAGGTAGCCTCATCCCCCAGAATAATTTCGGGCTCAACAGCAAGTCCGCGTGCAAGGCAAAGACGCTGTTGTTGTCCGATGGAAAGTTTTGAGGCCGGCGATTTTAGCCGGTCCTTCACCTCTTCCCACAAACCAACGGCATTTAGCTGATGACGGGCAATTGCGTAGAGTTTCCGTCTTCCGCGTACCCCATGAATGCGAGGTCCATAAACCACATTGTCAATAATTGACATAGGCAGTGAACAGGGGCGCTGAGCCAGCAAACCCATTTTCTTGCGAATGTGGGTTACTTCAGCATCTTTGTCATAAATATCTTCGCAATCGACAAAAAGCTTACCGGTAATTTTTACATCTACGGAGCCGTCATGAAGCCGGTTAAAAGTCCTGAGCAGGGTAGTCTTTCCGCATCCCGAGGGTCCAATGATACAGGTGATGCTTTTATCAGGTATTGCCAGATTGATGTTTTTAAGAATATGATTATTCTGAATGTGGAGGTTCAGGTTTTCAACTTCAATATGTGGTCTAAGGCAACCTGAAGAGCTCTTCGCTTTTGGCGTTGGTTGTTCTGCAATTGAGGGTGCTGTCATCAGTTCCATTTTAATTAAATTTTATTTTTTGAAAGTCTTCTGCTGAAATATCTTGCCGCGAAGCTCAGCGTTAAAATGATAATGGTCAAAACCAGTGCGGCAGCGTAAGCCCTGTTTTGGACTTCCTCCACGGGACTGCTTAGCTGGAAAAATATGGCCAACGGGAGTGAGGCGGTTGGCTGGGATAGGGAAGTCGGGATACTGTCGGTGTATCCTGCAGTAAATAAAACAGTTGCAGCATCTCCAATTCCGCGCCCGATTGAAAGTAATACTGCTGTCGAGATACCCGGCAAGAGTTGCCGCGTGATTACTTTAATCGTTTCATAGTTTGTGGCTCCAAGTGATTTTGTGGCTTCTACCAGATCGTTGGGGATTAATATGGCCACTTCGTCGATCGATCGGATCATCACCGGTATGATTAATAAGCTGATTGCAATAATCCCGCCCAGAAGGGAGGCCTGCACTCCGAAATAGATCATCAGTGTAAATCCAAATGCCCCATATACGATAGAGGGGATTCCAAAAAGAACATCAAAAGTCAGTCGTGCAAAAGCGGCCAGCCTGCTTTTACGCCGAAGGGTAAAATTCAGGTACATCACAACCGGCACACTAACCATCAGGCTGATAATCACCGAGAAGAATATCAGGTAGAGTGATCCCATAATCGCGTTCAGTATTCCCCCCTCTTTTCCAAGATAGAACCCTCCGCTAGGAATTTTAGAGATCATATCCCATGAAAGGGATGGTAATCCCTTCTTCATAATGACATAAAGAATGTATAATAATACGCTTAATATCAGAACGGTGGACCCGATCATCAAAAATTTGAATATCTTCTCTTCGAGCTTCTTCATAACTGATATCTTTTATCGATCTGGATCAGAACCAAACGTGAGATCACGTTAAAAAGGACAATGATAAAGAAAAGTAAAAATGCCGCAAACATCAGGGCCGATTCGTAACGGGGTACAGACATCATTTCTCCGTAGTTGTTGGCGATTAAGGCCGGAATAGGGTAGCAGGCATCGAATATTGATTTCGGAAGATCGGTGAAATTTCCGCATACCATCAAAACAGCAATTGTTTCACCAAAGGCACGTGAAATAGCCAGCACTGTTGCGGCGACAATTCCGGGAATTGATTTACGGATCACAACTTTTTTAACGGTCTGCCATTTTGTGGCTCCCAATGAAAGGGATGCTTCGCGCATCTCTTTTGGAACGGCTGAAAACACTTCGATCAAGATGCTGATAATTAATGGAATTATCATAATTGCAAGAACGATTCCGCCGGCCAGGACACTATATCCGGTCGAAAACTCCACGAAATGAGGGGCTAATTTTTCGGAGATAAACGGAACGATAGTCAGGGTGCCCCAAACTCCATAAATGACAGGCGGGATTCCTGAAAGCAAATCGACTACAGCGGTGAAGGCCCGAAGGATACGCGGGGAAGCATATTCAATGATGTAGATCGATGTCAGTAATGACAACGGCAGCGCAATGATTATTGCAATACCTGTAACATATAGGGTACTGAGAATATACGATGCAAAGCCAAAATCGCCTTTAAAAGGGCGCCAGTTACTGGTTGTCAGGAGGGTCCAAAGGCTCTTCTCCCTTATGATGGGCAACGATTTGATCAGCAAGCCGCCACCAATCAGGAACAGGATAAAGATGGACAATATGGTTGCCAACAACATATAATGACGTGCTATCTTGTCTTTTAGCAATCTCCCTTTTAACATTCTAATTCAGATTTTTAAGTCCTTTAATGATAATCTCGTTGGTTAAATTGATGTATCCTGTTTGATTTACAAATTTCTGACCATCCGAAAGCACCCATTTGAAAAAGGCAATCACCAGTTTATTTGTCGGTTTGCCTTTTGTGACAAAGTAAAGATCGCGGGCAGGCGGCGAGGGGTATTTCCCTTTGGTTATTGCATCGATCAGGTCATTCATTGATCCGTAAAAATCCTCCTCCGGGTCAATCTTTCCGTTTTTATTCAGATCAATCGGAACAACCCGGATACCCGGGATCTGCTTTTTCGTATTAAAATCGTAAACATAGCCAATATTATTGAACCCGATTCCTATCGGATCTTTTTTAACTGCCAGAGCCAAACCCGGATCGCCAAAAACACCGCTTCCCAAAAGGTCTTCCTGTTTTTGCCCAAAAAGCTTTGCCCAAACCTCTGCTGCCCCGCATGCGTCTGAACGGGTATATACATGAATGGGAACTTTAGATTTAACCTTAAAAGCCTCTCCCCATGTTTTGATTTTGCCCGTAATCCACAGATCATTAGCAGATTCCTGTTTCAGTCCGACAGCCAGAATCTCTTTTTTAAGAGGGTTGTTTTCACTCATTACCGCAACCACCGCATCTTTGGTCACCGCAATACCAAGTGCACCTTTTTTTTCCTCCTCTGGATAAATTTCGCGTGATACCATTCCAATATCCACCATATTATTCAATACATCGGTCATCCCCTTTCCTGCGCCTCCTGCTGAGATGTCGATTTTTACTGCAGGATTAATTTTCTTGAACTCTTCTGCCCATTTTATGGCCATAGGATAGAGGGCAAAAGCGCCTGAAAGAGAGAGTCTTCCCTCAAGTTTGCCCTGTCCAGCCGCCTGGGTTGATGATATAAAATTAGAAATCAGTAGGATGAATATTACCGAATAAAGCCTGTTTTTCATTTTATTTGTTGATTAATTTTCTTAAAAAGTGATTTGATACTGGATGGTCCCTGTATTATTGGTTTTTGTACTGGCTTCCTTCTGCACCAGGGTAAAAGCAGCCTGAATCTTTGACCAGTTATTGAAATGATAGGTTCCGGCAATCACATAATCCGTTGTTGCATTCTTTGAGACTGCGGTGTTGGGATCATAAGTATCAAACTTTAATAAAAATTGAAATTTTGCAGGAATCAAAAAATAGCCTGTCTCAGCATACCATCCGCCACGTTTTATGGCGCCATCTTTCCCGTTAATATATTCCGACCTTACAAGTAACCGTTTATTTTCATAATTCAATTCAAGGCCGGTACGGTTACGAACGTGATTCGTCGCTGTGGTTGTTCCATAGAAGCCGGTTCCGGAATAAAAGGATCCTCCAATACTCAGCAATCTGGCCGGATGTACAACCAATCGTCCCGAAAGATCCTTATTGTTATTGTTCTCAGCCACATTAATGCCTGCGCCATTGAACAATCCAATCTGATAATCGAAGAAAAAACGGTTGGCATATTTCCAAATACTTCCCCCTGCCTGTATCCCAATATCACGACCATTCTGATTTCCAATTACATCGGTTGAGCGTGCCACAAGAGCTTCGACAACCAGAGAACGATCGGGCATTTCCAGTTTACGGTCAGCAACCTGATTCTCGATAGAAAACGGAATTTTAGCTTCTCCAATGGTAAAATTCAGATAATCCCTGATCTTAATTTCAGCAAAGGCATCAAGTATCTTTGGACTGCCGGCAAAGTCAGTGAGCAGCCTGTAGGAAAAATAGCGATTCAAATTCCCCTGAAAATCGAGTCTTGCCCTGCGGATATCAAAACCATCAATTTTTCCGGTTTGCTGCTGAAACAGGTATCGTACCTGAGTATAACCGGTCATCTCAAATGGCCTTGCCGTTGTTGCAAAAAACAATTTTTTGCCGGCGTCGGACACCTGCGCCCGAATTGCAGCCTCGGCCCTGACACTATCTGCCTCTCCCTGGGTTATCGTTTTATTTTTAATCAATAAGTTGAGAACATCGTTCGTTGTCTGAGCAAAGTTACTGTATGACACCATTAATAAAAAAAATACCGGAACAAGCTTTTTCATAGTAAAAACACCCTTTATTTAAAACAGCACGAATTATCAAAATAACCCTAAATACTCATAATTCTATTAATTAATGATATGAGATGATTCAACTTGATATATTAAATATTTCATATCTAAACCAATAAAATGCAATGACCCGGTTGCCGGATCTATTTTAAAAATCTTTTGCAAAAATGGGGGGATCTGTGTTCAGGAACAATACCACAGATTGTGTATTTAAACTAACTGTAAATAGGTAGGAGTTGCCATAATCTGACATCCTTTGATCCAGAGGGTGGTTCAAACTAACGTGTAATAATAGCGGCAGGCGGAGCTTTACCAGGATAAAATCGTGGTGCAGAGAACCGGCCTGGGAATTGATGGCAATCAGGGATATCTATTCAGTATGATGGCCGGCGGCAAATCAACATCCATTAAAAAGGAGAAGGGCAGTTCTATTCCCATGCCGGTTCTGAAGAGCAAACGATTAATGATCGCGGTTATTGATCAGCGACTTTTCATCAGCCCTTTCCCATTCGGGTTGTATGTTGTAATGATGAATATCATAGTGATGCAGGACCAAATCCACCTGCTCCAGAATCAGCTCAAAACGGGAAATGGCAAAATCCTCCCTGAGATCGAGGTGGGCCTCAAACATCATTTCATGATCATCGAGTTTCCAGACATGAACGTGGTGTATGTTTTTGACTCCTGATATTTTAGCTACTTTACCGGCAATTTCTTCAATGCTGATATCGATGGGAGTAAATTGCATAAAAATCCTTAATGAGGCATAGAAGAGCCCCCAGCTACTATAGATCAGATAGATAGAAATCGCAATCGTTAAAGCCCCATCCACCCAGTACCATCCGAGACAGGTAATGGCAAACCCACCGGCAAAAACTCCCAATGAAGTGATCATATCCGTAAACAGGTGTAAATAAGCCGAACGCATGTTGATGTCTGCCTTTGCCCCCTTTTTAACAAGCAGGGCGCTCAGGCCATTAAACAGGATGCCCAGTGCAGCCATATAAATCACAATATTCCCTTCAATGGGTTTTGGGTTCATCAGCCGCTCAATCGCCTCCCGAACTAAGATTGTTGCGACAATCATCAAGGTTGCTGAATTTGTGAAGGCTGCAAATATCCCTGCCCGTTTATAGCCAAAAGTTTGTTTGAGGGTTCGTTTGCGCCCCGAGAGTTTATCAGCCACATAGCTAAAAAGTAGTGCGAGGACGTCGCTAAAATTATGAGCAGCATCCGACAGAAGCGCCATACTCCCTGAAAGCAGACCTCCGATGATCTGCAAAACAGTGATGACAACATTCAGGATGATTGAAATAATCAGGCTCTTTCCGTTCTCCTGATGATGGTGGTGATGATAATGCTCGTTACTCATAAATATTTGTAAATCATTATTATATGATGATTCTTCGTTTTCGGTCCCGGGTACCGGCTTTATTTCGCAGGTTTCCAGGTTGGCGCATCTGAACTTCCTGAAAGGAGCTCTTTCAGCTCCTTTGACGAAGGTACCCGACCACTTAAGACCACCTTTCCATTGATTATCAGGGCAGGTGTCTGCATCACCCGATACCCCATAATCCGGACAATATCTTCAACTTTCTCGATATCTGCTGTGATACTTAACTCACTGACAATCTCCCGGGTAAGCTTTTCAAACGTGTTGCATTTGACACATCCGGTTCCTAATATTTTGATATCCATATATTTAGATTGATTATTTGATGGATAATTTATCGAACGAATATATAAATTTTTCATCATGATTGGCTTAATGATTCAAAAGTAACCACGAAACCAATATATTTGTATCGATAAACCCTGAAATATGACCATTAAAGCAATACGCAATATTATTTTTGATCTTGGCGGTGTGATTCTGAATATTGATCCTCAGCTTACGGTAAACAAGTTCAGGGACCTTGGATGGAATGATTTTTACGAGGAGAATAAGCAATCTGTTGCCAAAGAACTTTTTTATCAGCTGGAAAAAGGGACGTCAACACCTGAAGCGTTTCGGGAGGCGGTCAGGAAAAGGATTGCCAGTGAAATTGAAGACTCAGCTATTGACAAAGCATGGAGCGCCATGATTCTCGATATCCCGGCTGAGCGGGTCAGGTATCTGCTGGAGCTAAAAAAGAGCTACCGGCTCTTTCTGTTAAGCAATACCAATGAGATTCACCGGATTAAGTTTCACAAAGATTTCGAAAGAACCTTTGGTTATCCCTTATACAATTTGTTTGAGCGAAATTTCTATTCGCATGAAATGGGACTTAGAAAACCAAATCCGGAGATTTATCTTCAGGCTGTAAAAGAGGCAGGCCTGATCGCGGAGGAGACCCTTTTTATTGATGATATGGTCGAGAATACGGAGGCTGCTAAAAGTACCGGATTAAAAGTACTTCATATTCAACCCGGATCATTGCTTGATAAACTCCCTGTCTATCTTGAAGGTCTGTGAAAAGGGGGGGTAACAATCGGTTACATGATGATCTGACCTTGCTTTATATCCTCGACTGCTTTGGCAATCAGGGAATCGCCGGCTTTAATGTTGCCAAAGACCTCAATCATCCCTTTCTCCTCATTGCCTGTGCTGACATCGATCAGTAAAGCCTTATTCGCTTCAATTTTTATAACGTATTTCTTTTCTGTTGAAGTGATTACAGCTGATTGAGGCACAACGAAGGCATTTGGATGACCTTTGAGAGTAAGGAGGATCTCAGCATACATCCCGGGCATTAAGACCTTATCAGTATTGGTTACATCGATTTCCACAATTTCACTCCGGAATTTTGCATCAAGACTGTTGGCCTGTCGAGCCACCACTCCGGCAAACGATTTACCAGGCACCGCATCGCTGATAAAAGAAATTTCCTGCCCTGTTTTTAACTGTGTCACAAAGGTTTCGGGTACATTTACCTGTAACCGCAGTTTCGTTACTTCCTGTAATTCCAGCATCGGTTTTCCGTCCGATTTACCGCCTACTACAACCAGAGCTCCGGGGTGAATATTCCTTTGGGTTATCGTCCCTTCAAACGGGGCTTTGACAATAAGGTATGCCTTTATCGACTCCTTGGACATCCAGCTTGCTTTCACGCTGTTACACATTGCGCTGTCGGACTGCATTTTAGATCGAGCAAACTGCAGATCATTGGCGGAAACCGCCCCTTGTGTTTCGGCAGTTTTTAATAATCTCGAATACTGATCCTTACGTTCGTTATAAGCAGCAAGGGCATCGATATATTTTTCATGTGCCGCAATATCGTCCTGTTCGATGTCGGGCGCTTCAAGCTCCATCAATACCTCTCCTTTTTTAACCTCTGTTCCAACATCAACGGGCATTTTTTTCACGTATCCGGTTATCCGGGGATAGATGCTTACCGCTTCGAACGGGAGGAGCTGCGCGGGTAACCGTAAAGTAGTTTCAATGGCTTCCTGCTTCGGGCTAATCAATTGATATTTTAATGTTTCTGCTTTTTTTGCTTTTACTGTCTCACTTTTTGAACAGGATTCCGTCAATGATAGTAAGAGACAGGCACTTCCAATTCCAATGAATAATTTTTTCATATTTTGTTTGATCTGTTTCTAATTTAATTTTTCAGGTAATAGGGAAGGATCTTCAAACGATGCTTTTTGTTGGATAAACGAATAAAACATAGGCACAATAAATAACGCGGCTAATGTGGAGGCCACTAACCCGCCAATAACAGCTCTTCCCAAGGGGGCGGTTTGATCTCCCGCTTCCCCAAGTCCGCTGGCCATCGGGACCATCCCTGCAATCATCGCCAGACTTGTCATCAGGATCGGACGTAAACGGACCGAGGCACTCACTTTTGCAGCTTCCAATGCATTCCTGTATTTGGGACGTAAGGTTTCGGCATTGGTGACGATCAGGATTGAATTTGCCACCGATACCCCAACGGCCATAATGATTCCCATATAGGACTGAAGATTTAGTGTAGACCCGGTTGCCAATAGCATCAGCAATGAACCGAATAACACGGCCGGAGTA